>Ga0310695_10000007_pt1 | contig 448451 bp, 428 predicted proteins | sample RumenRJG_04DNA_FD_203882 | JGI IMG/M metagenome (GOLD analysis project Ga0310695, IMG submission 203882) | Bovine rumen microbial communities from Lethbridge, Alberta, Canada - RJG_04 (v2) (version 2) | ecosystem: Host-associated > Mammals > Digestive system > Stomach > Rumen | place: Canada...
ACGCCGCCAGCGTTCATCCTGAGCCAGGATCAAACTCTCTGTAAATTGTATCTTAAATCCTTTCGGATCTAAAATCTCATTCACGAGTCTAATTTCTTAGCTCTCAAAAGAATCTTTGTTTGAACTCAGCTTTTCAGCCGAGTCCGCCCTCTTTTCTGGTGCTTTTCTCGCTTACATTGTTTAATTCGCAAGGTGCATTCTCCGCTCCGCCCTCACAGGCGGGTGGAAGTTTATTTTACCACGCGCTATCCCGTTTGTCAAGAAGTTTTTTCTCGATCTCAGAGGATTTCGCGCTGTAAAAGGTCCGCTCTCAAGCGGCTCGATTAATATACCAAATTTATATGCCAATTGTCAAGAGGTTTTTTCAATTTTTTTGAACTTTTTTTGCATAAAATTAAGGCAACAAGATGTAGTTGTTTTTCTTTTTAAACCCCTGCCATTTAGTGGCCGAAAAAAACGCCGCACGGGGATTTTGTTTCCCTGCGCGGCTGACGTCGCTTTTTTCTTATTTTTCAAGCACTCGCATCAAAATCGTCGCGACCTCGGCTCTCGTCGCCGTTCCCTTCGGGTTCAGCATTTTCTTGTCGTTGCCCTTGATGACGCCCTCGCCGACCGCCCATTTAACGTCGTCCAGCGCCCATTTTCCGACCACGTCGGCGTCGCCGAAGCCGGCCAGATCGCCGGAGGCGTCGCTGGCCAGGCCGAGATAGGCTGCGTATCTGTGAATGAGGGCGGCTATCTGCTCCCTCGTCACGTTTCCGTTCGGGCGGAATGTGCCGTCGTCATAGCCCTTGACCACTCCCGTGTCTGTCGCCCATACGACCGCCTCGGTGTACCAGTCGTCTCCCACGTCGGTAAACTTCGCAGTTCCCTCGGCCGTTGGCCTGCCGGCCGCGCTCCAGAGGGCGTAGACGAGGGTCGCGCGCGTCGCCTCCTCGTTCGGACGGAAGGTCTCTCCGTTTATATCGTAATACAGTCCGTTGTCGACCGCATATTTAACGGACTGATAGAACCAGTTTTTCTCGGAGACGTCGGTATAGCGCATCTCGCTCTCGCCGGAAGCCTCTCCCTCGGCGGAGAAATAGCCGTTAACCAAAAAGGTCGACCTTTTTTCGGCGACGACCTCTGCCGTCGTGTTCTCGGCGCAGAAGTATCTCTTCCCCGCCTCGAGGGCCGTCACTCCGCCGAGCTCGGCGGCTGAGGCGACGTTTATGACCGTGCCGCTCGGAGTTATCGAGGCGCTTCCGGCCGAGAGTATCACCGAGGAGCCGAATCTGATCTTCAGCTTTCCGCCGGCCTCGAGCTCGACCTCGGTGTAAGCCGAGGCGAAATCGTAGACCGTCCCGTCCGGCGCTGGCTCTCCTTCGCCCGAGAGTTCTGAGTACAGGCGGTCAAAGGCGGTATCCACCTCTTTTTTAAGCTCGCTCACCGCGTCGGGCACGAAGGTGCCGTCAACGTAGCTTTTTGATAATAGCGGGTCCGTGACCGAGCCGGGCTGCGAGGCTGAGGTGAGGCAGAGCGCAAGCATCAGGACGGCAAGGATGGCCGCGGCTGTTCTTTTCATTTTGTTTCCTTTCCTCCATCCGAACGGAGATAGTAGCCGAGGGTCAGAAGGCTGTCCGAAAGATGGACGTTCTCGATAAAGGCTCCGGGGAGCTCAACGCCAAGGTCGGCGCCGGTGAAGTTCCATATCCCGCGGGCTCCCGCCTTTACCGCTGAGACCGCGGCCTCATCCGCCATAGCCTGCGGCAGGGTGAGGGCGGCGACGTCCACGGCTTTTTCCTTTATAAAGCCTTCAAGCTCGCTTGAGTGCAGCACGGGCACGGCGCCGACGCTTATTCCCACCTTCTCCGGATCGACGTCGAAGGCGGCGACGAGCTCCGCTCCGCATTCCTCAAAGCGAAAGTTTAGTGCGAGAGCTTTTCCGAGGTTTCCAAGCCCGATAATTACGGCCCTTAGCCTGTCGCCCATGCCGAGGGCGGAGGCTATCCCCTCGCGGAGCTGTGCGACGTTATACCCGTACCCCTGCTGACCGAAGCCGCCGAAGCAGTTGAGGTCCTGCCTTATCTGGGAGGCGGTGATCCCCATTCTCCTGCCGAGCTCGCCGGAGGAGACCTTCTCAACCCCCTCGGACGCCAAAAGGTCGAGGTAGCGGATATACCTCGGCAGTCTTTTTATCACGTTGTTTGAAATTCTGTAGTTCATGGCAAGGATTCCTCTGACGCCTCTTAATATTATAATGTATATTATAACAGACTTCCGCCGCAATATCAAGTATGGCCCAAAACCCCGGGAAAAGCGTTAACAATCCGTGAATTTGAGTTTTTTCTCTTTTTTTACCGGAAGCTGTGTGCTATAATCATAATGTATTATTATGACTGAGCACGTACTAAACGAAAGGTATTGATATAAATGGGTTTATTCACAAAAATATTCGGCACTCGAAGCCAGCGCGAGGTCAAGAAATTCGAGCCGATAATCGAAAAGATAGACGCGCTTGAAAACGAATACAAGGGGCTCTCGGATTATGAGCTGAAGGCGAAGACCGAGGAGTTCAAGCGCCGTTACGCCGCGGGCGAGACCTTGGACGACCTTCTGCCGGAGGCGTTTGCCGCCGTGCGCGAGGCTTCCGACCGCGTGCTCGGAATGCGTCACTTCCGCGTTCAGCTCATAGGCGGCATCGTCCTGCACCAGGGGCGAATCGCCGAGATGAAGACGGGCGAGGGCAAGACCCTCGTCGCCACCCTCCCCGCATACTTAAACGCCCTCACAGGTCAGGGCGTGCACATAGTCACGGTTAACGACTATCTCGCCAAGCGCGACAGCGAATGGATGGGCAAGATATACCGCTTCCTCGGCCTCTCCGTCGGACTTATCGTCCACGGGCTCAATAACGACGAGCGCCGCAGGGCTTACGCAGCGGACATAACTTACGGGACGAACAACGAGATCGGCTTCGACTACCTCCGCGACAATATGGCTCTCTATAAGCACCAGATGGTGCAGCGCGGCCACGTTTTCGCTATCGTTGACGAGGTGGACTCGATACTTATCGACGAGGCGCGAACTCCGCTCATCATATCCGGCAGCGGCGATGAGTCCACCGACCTTTACCGCCAGGCGGACGAATTCGTAAGGCGGCTGCGCCGCATAGTTTACGCCACGACTGACGAGAAGGAGGACCTCTCCGAGGTCGACGCCGACTACGTCGTCGACGAGAAGGCGCGCACGGCGACCCTCACCGCGAGCGGAATCGCGAAGGCCGAGGCCGCCTTCCATCTTGAAAACTACGCGGATATAGAGAACGCTACCCTCTCGCACCACATTAATCAGGCGCTAAAGGCGCACGGAATCATGAAGCGCGACGTGGACTACGTCGTGAAGGACGGGGAGATCATCATCGTCGACGAGTTCACCGGCCGCCTTATGTTCGGCCGCCGCTACTCTGAGGGACTGCATCAGGCGATCGAGGCGAAGGAGGGCGTGAACGTACAGCGCGAGAACAAGACCCTCGCGACGATAACCTTCCAGAATCTCTTCAGGCTATACGCAAAGCTCTCCGGAATGACGGGCACAGCTCTCACCGAGGAGGAGGAGTTCGGCGCCATCTATAACCTCGACATAGTCGAGATACCCACAAACAGGCCGCTTATCAGGATAGACAACGGCGACGTGGTATATAAAAACGACGTAGGCAAGAACCGCGCCATAATACAGCAGATTATCGACTGCCACGCGAAGGGGCAACCTGTCCTCGTCGGCACGGTGTCGATCGAGAAGAGCGAATACCTCTCCTCCCTCCTCAAGCGCGCCGGAGTTCCTCACAATGTTCTGAACGCGAAGCAGCACGAGCGTGAAGCAGAGATAATAGCCCAGGCGGGAAAATACGGCGCCGTCACCATTTCCACCAATATGGCGGGACGCGGCACCGATATCGTTCTCGGCGGTAATGCCGAATATATGGCTCGCGCAGACCTGAGGAAGGCCGGCTACGAGGAGGCTGTCATCGTTGAGGCTACGGGCTACGCCGACACCGAAAACGAGGCCGTGCTCGAGGCTCGCGAGCTTTTCCAGAGGAAGCTTGCCGACTACTCGCTTGAGACGAAGGCGGAGGCGGAGAAGGTACGCGAGGCCGGCGGTCTCTTCGTGCTCGGCACGGAGCGGCACGAATCAAGGCGAATCGACAACCAGCTCCGCGGCCGTTCAGGCAGGCAGGGCGACCCGGGCGAGACCCGCTTCTACCTTGCGCTGACCGACGATATCATGCGCCTTTTCGGCTCGGAGCGAGTTATGGGCATGATGGAGGCTCTCGGGCTCGACGAGGATACGCCTATCGACGCGAAAATACTCTCGAACGCTATCGAGAACGCCCAGAAGAACGTTGAGAGCCGCAACTTCCAGAGCCGCAAGCGCGTCCTTGAGTACGACGACGTTATGAACACCCAGCGCGAGGTCATCTACGGCCAGCGCAGAAGGGTGCTCGACGGCGAGGACGTGAGCGGAAATATTCAGCAGATGATACTCGACGTTATCGACTCCTCGGTGAACTCCAACGTGACAGAGCACGGGGTCGATCTCGGCGAGGCCGTAAAGCCCTTTATCGGCCTCTTCATCACGGAGGACGAGGTCTACTCCCTGCCCACGGAGGCTGAGGAGCTTAAGGAAAGGCTCAGGGAGAAGGCGGACGAGGTCTACGCCCGCCGCGAGAAGGAATTCGGCACCCTGCCCGCCACGGGCGCCCCGATGCTCCGCGAGATTGAGCGCGTTGTGCTCCTGCGCGTCGTGGACGAATACTGGATGGATAATATCGACGCCATGGCCGACCTGAGGCAGGGCATAACCCTCCGCGCCTACGCGCAGACGAATCCCGTCGACGAATATAAGCGCGAGGGCTACGAGATGTTCGAGGCTATGATAAACGGCATCAAGGAGGAGGTCGTCCGCCGCATCTTCACCGTCAGAGTGAAGAAGGAGGCCCCCATCGAGCGCAAGGCGGTCGCGAAAAACGCCGTAGCAGGCGGCGCCGGCGGAGACGGTACGGTGAAAAAGCAGCCCGTTAAGGTTGCGAAAAAGCCCGGAAGGAACGATCCCTGCCCCTGCGGAAAATGGAAGGCGGACGGCTCCCGCCCGCTCAAGTACAAGGAATGCTGCGGCAGAGACGATTAATTAACCGCGTTTATTAAAGGAGGCGGTAATTTGAAAAAAATTCATATCCGTCTTCTCGCGCTCATACTGGCGTTCCTTACCCTTGCGGGCTGCGCGCAGCACAGGGCCGAGGATCCGGCAGATAATTCCGAAGAGCCGAAGCAGTCCGAGGAGAACCCGGAGCCGGAGGCCCCGGACGACACCTCCGACGAGGAGGACACGGGCTACAGCCCGGCCGACAAGCTCTTCTCCCTCTGCTACGATCCGGCAGGCTCGTTAAACCCGCTCTACGGTATGAACGTGACGAACGAGGCCCTGATGAGCCTTATGTTCGAGGGGCTTTTCCGGATCGGCGCGGACCTCGAGCCCGAGCCCGTCCTCTGCGAGAGCTGGTCGACCGAGGACGGCATCAGCTACGTTTTCAAGCTCAAGCCGAACGTATATTTCCACGAGGGCCAAATACTCACGGCGGAGGACGTAGTCTACTCGGTAAACAGGGCGGCTGGCGGCTCAAAATACTCATCCCGCTTCAAAAATATCCGCGCGATAACCGCCTCCGACGATCTCACCGTCCGTATAGTGCTCAAGGATACGGACTACGGCTTTCCCGCCCTTTTGGACCTGCCGATAATCCGCTCCGGTACCTCGGATCAGTCACCGCCGGACGGAACCGGGCCATATGTCTTTCATTCCTACGATGTTTCCACCTATATGACCGCGTTTTATATGCACAGGGATTTCAGCGCCCTGCCCGTATCGAGGATATATCTCACAAGCGTCGCCTCTTACGACCTTTCGAGGGACTTTTCCGCGAGGCGCATAGACCTTCTTGACCGCGATCCCCTCTCCGTTCTCGATCTCAACATACACTCGGACTATGAGACGAGGTATTTCGAGACCTCGAACCTCATCTATCTCGGGCTCAACACCTCAAAGGGCGCTATGCGCGACCCCGACGTGCGCCGGGTCATCGCCTGCCTCCTCGACTATCAGGATCTCACGGAGGACTATTTCCGCAGCGCGGTCACGCCCGCCCCTCTCGTGCTCGATCCGCTTCTGAGCTATTATGACCACTCTTGGGAGGCTGAGCTCAGCGTAAGCCCGGCTGACTTTACCGAGCTCGCGATAGCCGCTTCACTCCAGGATACGGATAACGACGGCTTCTGGGACGTATCGGGCCGGCTTTCGAACATAAACATAACCTTTATCGTAAATAGCGAGAACCCCTACCGCCTTGAGGCGGCCCGCGCGATACACTCCACTCTCTCGCATCAGGGCTTCAGCGTCACTCTGAAGGAGCTATCCTACCGTGAATACATCGCCGCTCTCCAGGGCGGGAGCTTCGATATCTATCTCGGCGAGGCTCGGCTCACCCCGGATTTCGACCTCTCCGCGATTCTGAGCGCCGGCGGCGAGATAAACTACGGTCACGCGAGCGGGTACGACTCCCTGCTCGCCGCCATACATTCCGCCCCAGATACCGAGGCGAAGCGGGAGGCCGCCCGCGCCCTCTGCGAGTACGCCGCGCACGACAGGGCGATAATACCGATCGCCTATAAGCGCCGCGCAGTATTCACCCACCCCGGAGTCGTCTCCGGAATGGACCCCTCGATCTCCGGCATATTCGGAAACATCGGCGGGTGGAAAATTGATCTGTAATCAACAATCGATGTCAGGAGGTAAAAGGAAATGACAGACAGAGAACTCATCAGCGCGGCTGTCAAGGCCGCGGGCTTTGCCTACGCGCCCTACTCCAAGTTCAGCGTCGGCGCCGCCGTCGAATGCTCAGACGGCACGGTCTACACCGGCTGCAACGTGGAGAACGCAGCCTTAGGCGCCACGATCTGCGCCGAGCGCGTCGCCGTTACGAAGGCGATAAGCGAGGGGAAGCGCGCTTTTCGCCGCATCGCCGTCTACGCCGACTCCGCCGACTACTGCGTGCCATGCGGCGCCTGCCGCCAGGTCTTAAGCGAGTTTTCGCCGAATATCGAGGTCCTCTGCGTCCGCTCCGACGGAAGATACGTAAGCTACAATCTCAAAAACCTCCTGCCCCAGGCATTTAATAAAAACTTCCTGTAAAACTAATAAAGCGCCCGCACTGACTTATCAGGGCGGGCGCTTTATTATTATATGGCATCAGCAGGATTCGCGCTTTCTGAACGAGGGGCGGAAGGTCACGTGGCGGTGGGTCTCATCTTTGTTTATGAGCCCCACCAGAAGCTCAAAGGCGCATTTTACGATATCGTGCGCCGGCTGGGCAAAGGTAGTTATCGAGGGGATCATATATTCGCAGGTCCTGATCCCGTCGAAGCTTATAACGTCGACGTCCTTTCCCGGGATCCTGCCCGCGTCATGGATGGCTCTGATCACTCCCTGAACGACGGAATCAGACTGGCAGCAGACCGCCGTTATCTCCGGGTGCTCATTGAGGAACGACAGAAGATTGCAATATGCCTTGTCTGACTGATAGTCGCTCTCGATGAAGTTTTCGATGTTATGCTCGAGCCCGCTCTGGCGGAGGGCGGCCATATACCCGTTTGCCCTCAGCCCGTAAACGCTGTTGTCTATCCGGGAGGATATCACCGTGGCTATATCCCGGTGCCCCTTCTCGATAAGGCAGCGCATCTGGTCGAACGCCGTCTCCATATGGCTCACGGTAACGCTTGAATAGGGGGCTTCGTCCGTGTGGAACGGCAGAACGGTGTTTATAAACACGGTGGGACAGGGGAGCTTTGAGAATTCCGCGCTGTCCACCCTGTCAAAGTTCCCGCCTATATATATTATGCCGCTGACCTTGTCCCGCTCCGCGTTCGCAATGAGCTCAAGAAGCTTTTCGGTTTTATCCTGGGCAAAATAGTTATCGTGGAAGGAGACGATGGAATATCCCGCGTTATGCAGGCGGATCGAGAGCGAATCTTCATAAATGCTGTGGATATGGAGATAGACGCCCTCGGTCACGAGAGCCACGCGGATAGTCTCCGTCCCCGATTTCGCGCGCTGGTTGGATTTCGGGTCATACTGATTCTCCTCGATAATCTTCAAAACGCGCTGCCTCGTGGCTTCGCCAATATCCGGATAATTGTTCAGCACCTTTGACACGGTGCCGGGCGTGACGTCCGCCAGCCTTGCGATCTCTCGAATGTTCATCGTTCTCTCCGTTCTTTTACTCAAGCAGCTCTATGGGGGTGATACCCCTCTCCTTTAAATAATCGACCGCCCTGTCCATGCACTCGTCCCAAACCTGATATGGCTCGTGGCAGTCGGAGCCGACCATAACGGGAAGGCCGGTGCCCTTGGCGGCTGCCCAGAACTTTTCATGCGGATACATATACCTTCTGCCGTCGGGATAGTCGTGGATCCCGCGCCTGTACCCGTTCGCGTTAAACTCCAGCACCGTTCCCGTCTTAACGGCGGCGTTCAGAATGATATCCGTCGCCGCGTCGCAGTTTCTGTCCCATGCAAGCTTGTTGATGGTAAACAGATCGGGATGCGCGAGCATACGAAAATATCCGGTTTCGAGGGCGGCGGCAATAGCCTTCGCGTAATCAAGATAAGCCTCCGTACCCGTCGCCTGGGTTATATTATGAAACTCGCCCGCCCCGTTTATATAAAAATGCTCGCCGAGCAGGAGATAATCCACCTTTTCGATCTCAAGAAGCCGCTCGTAATACTCCACATACTGCGGCAGGTACTCGATCTCGAGGCTCTTTTTTATTATAATGTCATCCGCTCTCTCCTCCCTCAGCCTGTCGACCGCCCCAAAATACTCCCTCAGCTCGCTGTACGGCATACGGTAGCCGTAATCCACGTCGGGAAAGGGCGCATGATCTGAAAAGCCGAGAACGGAGACCCCCGCGTTAAGGGCGGCGCTTATATAGTCCTCCTCAGTGCCGAAGGCGTGAAGGCAGCGCTTTGTATGGGTATGATAGTTCGTCCTCATCGTTTCACCTCCAAAAGCGGAAATTCACGAAACACAAGCGAAACATTCGGTTCTCAAGAGCCTTCTCGCAGGTTGTTTCCTACTGTTTCCTATTCTATCACAGGATATTGACTAAAATCAATACCATTTTTTATTATTTTTTATCAGATTTTGCTTGACATAGTTAAAAAATGGTGGTACTATTTAACCGGAAATTCCGAAACAGCGCGATATTGTTTCGGAAGAAAGCACGAAACATATTTTATTTAGGAGGAAGCTTATGAAAAAGATTACTGCTCTCCTGCTGGCTGTCTGCATGGTAGCCGCCCTTATGGCCGGCTGCAGCACCACCGGGAAAACCACCGACACCACTACCCCGACTACCCCGAGCACCGACACCACCACCCCCACCACCCCGAGCACGGATCCCGCTCCCGTAGATCCCATCGACGTATCCCTCAAGGTCTGGAGCCCCTCTGAGGACCAGAACCCCGACCTCGGCGAGTGGGTCGTCACCATGTGCAACCAGTTCAACGAGCTCCATCCCGAGTGGAACATCACCTTCGAGTATGGCGTTGCCTCCGAGTCTGACGCCGGCAAGATGGTCCCCCAGGATATTGACGCCGCCGCTGACGTCTTCCTCTTCGGCTCCACCAAGCTTGAGAACCTCTGCAACTCCGACTCCCTCACCGAGTGGGGCGGCAAGTACAAGGATGCCGTAACCGCTAACTATCCCGCTTCCCTCGTTGACTGCCTTACCTATGACGGCGGCCTCTACGGTGTTCCCATCACCACCGATACTTACTTTATGTACTATGACAAGAGCGTCTTCACCGAGGAGGACGTAAAGTCCCTCGACACCATGCTCACCAAGGGCAAGGTTGCCTTCCCCCTCGCGAACGGCTATTATCTCGCCGCCTTCTATCTTGCCAACGGCTGCACCTTCTTCGGCGCTGACGGAAGCAACCGCGCTGACGGCATCCAGGTTGGCGGAGCCAAGGGCACCGCTGTTACCAACTGCCTCGTAGACCTCGTTCAGAACGAGAACTTCATCGTTGCCGAGCCTGCCGACGCCATCTCCATGATGCGCGAGGGCAACTGCGCCGCTTACATCTGCGGCACCTGGCAGGCCACCCAGACCAAGGAGATTCTCGGCGACAACTTCGGCGTTGCCATTCTCCCCTCCGTTATGATCGACGGCGTCAACTGCCAGATCAGACCCTTCACCTCCGCCAAGGCCGTAGGCGTCAAGTCCACCACCGCCTATCCCGAGGTCGCTCTTAACCTCGCTCTCTACCTCGCCAGCTACGAGGGCCAGAAGCTCCACTACGAGCTCAGAGGCTACGTTCCCTGCGAGCTTAAGCTCACCGCCGAGGTCCAGTCCGATCCTATCTGCCTCGTTGACTCCGAGACCGTTACCAAGATCGCCGTATCCCGCGCGAGCTACACTGAGTTCTCCTATTACTGGTCTCCCGCCGAGAGCATGGGCACCGAGATCCGCGACGGTATCGTGACCCACGAGAACGCTGCTGAGAAGACCGAAGCCTTCAAGGTCGCCGTCAACTCCTCCGGCATCGGATAATCTCTGACTCTGAAGGGCGTGGAAGATATGTCTAAGGAAAAGAAACTCCGTTCTGAAAATGACATAAGCGTATGGTATGCCCTTAAAAACGGCTCATTTATGGTAACCCTATCCGCAGTTATCTGCGGATGGGGCTGCCTTATTAGAAAGCAGTTTGTAAAGGGAGCGCTCTACCTCGCCGCTGAGGTGGGTATCATACTTTATATGATTAATTCGGGCGCATTCCATCTGTCTAAGCTTGTCACGCTCGGCGACGTTAAACCGGAAAAGGTTTGGAATGAAGCAAAGAGCATTTTTGAGTATACAGATGGCGACCGCTCGCTTCCCATTTTGCTTTATGGGATAATTACCGTCGCCGTTCTCCTTGCCGGCGTTCTGCTTATGTGCCTCTCCGTTAAAAGCGCGTACAAGGCGGAGGTCGCCTGCAAAAAAGGCGGTAAGGCGAAGACCATCGTGGAGGACGTCCGCGATCTCTTCGACAAGAGGCTGCACGTCACTCTTCTGTCTCTCCCGATCCTCGGCGTTCTGATGTTCACCATTCTCCCGCTTCTCTTTATGATGAGCATGGCGTTCACGAACTACAGCGTTCTTGATATGAAGCTCGTGCAGTTTGACTGGGTCGGGCTCGATAACTTCCGCCGCCTGTTCAATATGGACACGGGCCTCGGTCAGACCTTCTGGTCGGTGCTCCGCTGGACCATCGTCTGGGCGCTGCTCGCGACCTTCTCGAACTATTTCCTCGGTATGCTCCTCTCTCTGTTCATCAACTGGAAGGAGATAAAGGCCAAGAAATTCTGGCGCTTCTGCTTCGTGCTTACGATAGCGGTGCCGCATTTCGTCACCCTTCTTATCATCCGTCAGATGCTCCAGCCTAACGGGGCGGTGAACGTCCTTTTGCAAAACCTGGGCTGGATAAGCTCGCCCCTCCCGTTCTTTACGGATAAGTGGTGGGCGAGGATAACGGTCGTGATCGTCAACATCTGGGTCGGCGTGCCCTACGTTCTTTTACAGATCACCGGCATCCTGCAGAACATACCCCAGGATCTTTACGAATCGGCAAGGGTTGACGGAGCGGGTCCCTTCGTGACCTTCAGAAAGATCACCCTGCCCTATATGCTCTTCGTGACAACCCCCTATCTCATCACCTCGTTTACGGGGAACATCAACAACTTTAATGTTATATTCCTGACCTCGGGAGGTCTGCCGAGGGCGGTTGAATCCACCGCCGGAGAGACGGATCTTCTGATCACCTGGCTGTATAAGCTCACTATCGACAACCAGTTCTACGACGTCGGCGCGGTTATCGGAATAATGACCTTCCTTACGCTGAGCGTCGTATCACTGCTGACCTTCCGGTACAGCGGATCCTATAAGAACGAGGAGGGCTTCAGATGAGTGGCAGAATCGTTAAAAAACCGCTTCGCAAGAGGATACTGATCTTCCTTGCGCACGCTCTGCTCGCCCTGCTTGCCATAATATGGCTTGTCCCCATCTTCTGGGTCCTGCTCACGAGCTTCCGCGGCACCAAGGGCTCTTACAGCTCCACCTTCTTCCCCACCAGCTATTCATTCGATAACTACATCAAGCTGTTTACCGACTTCTCGGTATTCAACTTCCCGCAGATGCTGCTGAACACTCTCATCGTGGCGGTAGCCACCTGCGTACTCTCCACCTTTTTTGTTGTCTCCGTCGCCTACACCCTCTCCCGCCTTCGCTTCAGGGCGAGGAAGAAGCTCATGAACTTCGCGATGATCATCCACCTCTTCCCCGGCTTTATGTCGATGATCGCGAACTACTACATATTCAAGATGCTCGGGTGGACCGACGGACCAATGCTGCGGCTTGCCATGATCGCCGTTTACTCCGGCGGCGCCGGAGTGGGCTACCACATAGCAAAGGGCTTTTTCGACACGATACCGATCTCGCTTGACGAGGCGGCGATGCTCGACGGGTCCACGCGCTGGCAGGTGCTGAGGCACATCATTATGCCGCTCTCCAAGCCGATAATCGTATATACCCTCCTAACCTCCTTCGCCGGGCCGTTTAAGGACTTTATGCTTGCGAAGGTGCTCTGCGGGCCGAATAAGGATTACTACACCGTCGCCGTCGGTATGTATCAGATGCTCGAGCGAGAATACCTCGACCAGTGGTTCTGCAGCTTTGCCGCAGCCGCCGTTATAATCTCGATACCGATAGCGGCACTCTTCCTTGCAACGCAGAAGTATTACTCCGTCAGCGTAAGCGGATCGGTCAAGGGCTGATCTCACTTCGGGCGGGTTTTTGGGAGAAACTGCCATGCCTGATCTAAGAACACACCTTAATCAAAGATACCGCCGGCTTTCCGCGGTCTGGCTGAAAAACGCGGCCGCTGTCATTATGCTGATCGTCGCCGCGGGCAGGATCATCATCCAGCTTGGGCTGATAAGGCTCGATACCTACACGGGCGAGACTCTCTCCGCCGCGATGGACGCAGATCCGAATCTGATGACCCTGTCCGGCGTCGCCTCGATAATCCAGCTTATGCGCGGCCTTCTGCCGCCGCTCTTCGCCTTTCTCCTCGTAGAGGGCTTTGTCCACACCTCGAGCTACGGGCACTATCTCGGCGGCGTCGCGATCACGGCGGTTTTAAGCGAATTTGCTTACGACTATGCCATGACCGGAAAGGTTTTGGAGTTCTCCGCTCAGAATCCGATGCTCGGCGTTGCCGTCTGCCTCGTGATGCTGTACGGGCTGCGCCTTGCGGAAAGGCGCGAGATGATAGAGCGGGTGATAATAAGCCTTCTTATCATCCTGGCGGCGACCTTCTGGGTGATCGTTATAAGATCCGAGTGCGGCATTGAGCTCGTCCTCCTGACCGCGGTGTTATACTGCTTCAGGGATAAGCTCGTTATCAAGTACGTTCTCGGTATTATAATCAGCCTTATGGACGCCTTCGGCCCAATCTCCTTCTGCGCGATCATTTTTTACAGCGGGAAGCGGGATCTTCGGATATCGAAGTATTTTTACTACGGTCTCTATCCCGCGCACTACCTGATATTCGGTCTGATCGCCCGCTGCTTTTTGATCAAATAAACCGCTTTCACACTCCCTCATTTTTTTCACTTTTTATTTTCTCCTAAATATCGCGTCCCGCCCCGTGTTCTTTGCGGAGCGGGACGCGATATCTTTTATCTCATCATTCCGTCTATCATGGCCTCAAGCCTCGCCTGACGCCTGCGCGAGAGGCGGGCAAAGTTCTCGTAGGCTCCCCTTGCGCGTCTTGCGTCCCGCCCAAGGCGTATAAGCTTCCGCTCAAGCCCCTCCTCGGTTACAAGCGCCGTTCTCAGCTCGCTGAGCTGGCCGCGCTCGGGCGGAAGGGACTGGTTCAGTTCACGTATATCCCCGCTCATAATGAAAAGCTCTCTGAGAAGGAATCTCTCCGTCCGCGCGGCCTCGCGCTGCATCGCTCTGAAAAGGTCGGCGTTTCTTCCCCTTGCGAGCCTTCCGTACAGGGTGCGGAGTAGGGCTGCGTCCGCCGCGGCTCTCAAAAGCTCTTCCGTCCCGTCCGGTCTCTCGGGCGGAGGCGGAGGAGGCGGCGGGGCGACACGGTCCCATATTCTTCCCATCTCCTCCGCGCTCATATTCTGCTGCATCAAAAATCACCCCTCGGCATTCTATTCACCGAGAGGTGATTGCGTTATTCCTGTTAGTACATTGGAGGAAACGTGAAGTCACACAGCCCCAAAGGCTTCCCCTCGAGGGGAAGCTGTCACGAAGTGACTGATGAGGTGGCCGGCGCTTTAGCGGCGGGAGAGCTGTTTTCGGCGTATCTTACGGCGCGTTTGCGCCTACACCTCATCCGTCTCGGCTTCGCCGAGCCACCTTCCCCTCGAGGGGAAGGCTTTAGGCAGCTATAAGCATTTCTTAACTTTATTCCTGTTCGTACATCTGATACGGGTGCGTCTCGAAATACTCTCTCAGCACCTCGCCGGTCCTGCTGCCCTCAGCCGCGGCGCATTCCTCGGGCGTGCCGGTGAATACCACCCTGCCGCCGCCGTCGCCGCCGTCGGGCCCGAGGTCGATTATGTGGTCGGCGCATTTAATAACGTCGAGGTTGTGCTCGATGATAACTATCGTGTTGCCCTGGTCGCAGAGCCTGCCGAGCACCTCGAGCAGGCGGGAGACGTCGTCCGTATGAAGTCCCGTGGTCGGCTCGTCCAGTACGTAGATCGTTCTGCCCGTGGCGGGTCTCAGAAGCTCGGTCGCGAGCTTTACCCTCTGCGCCTCGCCGCCCGATAGGGTCGTCGACGGCTGGCCGAGCCTGATATACCCAAGGCCGACCTCCTGCAGGGTCTTGACCTTCCCGTATATCTTCGGAAGATTCTCGAAGAAGTCCACCGCCTCGTCTACCGTCATCTCAAGGACCTCGCTGATGTTCTTATTCTTATACTTCACCTCAAGCGTCTCGCGGTTATATCTCTTCCCCTTGCACACCTCGCAGGGGACGTAGATATCCGGCAAAAAGTGCATCTCTATTTTTATAAGCCCGTCGCCGGAGCAGGCCTCGCAGCGGCCGCCCTTCGTGTTGAAGCTGAAGCGCCCCGCCCCGTAGCCTCTCTCCCTCGCCTCGGTTGTCGAGGCGAAGAGCTCGCGGACGTCGTTGAAAAGCCCCGTGTAGGTCGCGGGATTTGAGCGCGGCGTCCTGCCTATCGGGCTCTGGTCGATCTGGATTATCTTATCAAGCTCCTCGAGCCCGCGCATCTCCGTATGCCGTCCCGGTCTTAAGTGCGCCCTGTTAAGCTCGGCGGCGAGGGTTTTGTAGATGACCTCGTTCACAAGGCTCGACTTGCCCGAGCCGGAAACTCCGGTGACGCAGGTCATGGCCCCGAGCGGGATATCGACGTCGATATTTTTGAGGTTATTCTCCCTCGCGCCTATGACCGAAAGCTTTTTGCCCGAGCCCGGCCTGCGGTATTTCGGTACGGGCACGTACTTTTTCCCGCTCAAATACTGCCCCGTTATGCTCTCCGGGCAGTTTTTGATATCCTCCGGCGTGCCTGCGAAAACGAGCCTGCCCCCGTTCACTCCCGCTCCCGGCCCGATATCCACGAGGTAATCGGCGGCAAGCATCGTATCCTCGTCGTGCTCCACCACGATGAGGGTGTTTCCGAGGTCTCTCAGATCCAAAAGCGCCTTTAAAAGCTTCGCGTTGTCCGCCTGATGCAGGCCGATTGAGGGCTCGTCCAAAATATACAGAACGCCGACGAGGGACGAGCCTATCTGCGTCGCGAGCCTTATTCTCTGGCTCTCTCCGCCGGAGAGGGAGCCCGCGGCGCGGCTCAGCGTCAGGTACTGGAGGCCTACGCTTCTGAGAAAGCCGAGGCGGGATTTGATCTCCTTCAGTATATTTTCGGCTATCATCGCGCTCTGCGAGGTGAGCGACAGCCCTTCCATAAACTCAGCCGCCGCCGAGATCGAAAGGTCGCAGAACTCGGAGATGTTCTTCCCGCCTACGGTAACGGCGAGCATCTCCGGCTTCAGCCTTCTGCCCTTGCATTCCGGGCATTGGCATTCGGACATATACTGCTCCAGCTCCTGCCTCATGCTCTGGCTCTGCGTCTCCCTGTATCTGCGCTCAAGGTTGTTTATTATCCCCTCAAAGGCCTGGGAGAAGGTGCCCGTTCCCCTCGCGGTATCGTATTTAAGCGTCAGCTTTTCGCCCTTCGTGCCGTAGAGAATAACGTCGAGCACATCCTCGGGCAGGTCGCGCACGGGCGTCGTCAGCTTGAAGTGGTACTTCTTCGCGAGGGCGTCGAAATACATAAGCGCGATCGAATCGGTCTTTGTCTTTCCCCAGCCGGAGGCTTGAATCGCCCCGTCCATTATCGAGAGAGACTTGTTAGGGATGATGATATCCCTGTCCACCATAAGCTGAGTGCCGAGGCCGCCGCACTTCGGGCAGGCTCCGCGCGGGTTATTGAAGGAGAAGGAGCGGGGCGCAAGCTCCTCTATCGAAACGCCGCAGTCCTCGCAGGCGTAGTTCTGGCTGAAGGTAAGCTCCCTCCCCTCGTCGACAAGGTCGACCTTAACGACGCCGCCCGCAAGGGCGAGGGCAGTCTCAAGGCTGTCCGTCAGCCTCTTTATTATCCCGTATTTTATCACAAGGCGGTCGACGACGATCTCGATATCGTGTTTCTTGTTCTTATCGAGCTTTATCTCCTCGCCGAGGTCGTAGCTGATCCCGTCCACCCTTGCGCGAACGTAGCCGGACTTCTTCGCGTCCTCCAAAAGCTTCTGATGCTCGCCCTTCCTGCCCCTGACTATCGGGGCGAGGATCTGTATCCTGACGGCGTCGCCGAGCTCCATTATCTGATCGGACATCTGATCCACCGTCTGCTGCTTTATCTCCCTGCCGCATTTCGGGCAGTGCGGAACGCCCACCCTCGCCCAGAGAAGGCGCAGGTAGTCGTAGATCTCCGTCACCGTTCCGACCGTGGAGCGGGGGTTCGCGTTCGTCGTCTTCTGATCTATCGAGATGGCAGGGCTCAGCCCCTCGATATAGTCCACGTCGGGCTTCTCCATCTGTCCGAGGAACATCCTTGCATATGACGAGAGGCTTTCCACGTACCTTCTCTGCCCCTCGGCGTATATCGTCTCAAAGGCGAGGGACGACTTTCCCGAGCCGGAGAGGCCGGTAAAAACCGTGAGCTTGTCCCTCGGTATCTCAACGTCTATATTCTTAAGGTTGTTCTCCCGCGCTCCCTTTACGAATATCCTGTCAGCCACGGAAAATCCCTCCCTTTCGTGAATTTGGGTAAATATTATATCACGTTTTCGCGCCCTCTTCAACTGAAAAAAGCAGCAGAAATTGAGCCCCCGTATCGGGGGCTCAGGGTTGATTATTTCTTTTTCCGCGTAACAAGAGCGGCTATCACGACTCCGGCAGCCGAGACCGCCGCGAGGACTATCCAAAGCCACGTAAGCCTATGATCTCCCGTATCGGGGATCGGGTCAAGCGGGGTATCCGGGTCCTCGATGTCCGTTTCCGCGGGCTCCTCGGGCTGGGCAGGCTCTTCCGGCTCGGTCGGCTCCTCCGGCTGGGCAGGTTCCTCCGGCTCGGTCGGCTCCTCCGGCTGGGCAGGCTCTTCGGGCTCGGTCGGCTCCTCGGGCTCCGTCGGCTCCTCAGGCTGCACGGGCTCCTCGGGCTCGGTCGGCGCGGGGATCGGCAGCCAGTTTGCATCGAGGGTGATACTGTCATACACGGGGTCGGTGAAATCGTATTTTTCGCCGTTAAGGCTCCACCCCGTAAACAGGTAGCCCGCCAGCTCGCTCGTCTCCTCAGAAGCTGTATCGCCGTAAGGCACGTGCTGGTCTGCGGCGGGGGTGCCGCCGTTTGAGTTGAAGGTCACGACGGGCTCGACGAGGATATGCTTTCTCAGCGTTCCGTCCGGCACGTAGATTATGGCGGCTCCCGGATCGACGTCGCGCTTTGCCTCACTGCCGCTGCCGGACGAAGCGGGGTCGCTCGCCGCGGAAGCGGCGGTGGCCGTAAGCTCGCCCCCGTCGCGGCTGACCGTGATGATGAGCCTGCCCTTCTTGACCCAGGTATTCTCATTCTCCTTCGGCTCGACGAGCTCATAGCCGCCGTTTACGACGCCGGAGGCGGTGATATTCTCATCTTCGTCCACTCCGTCGGTTACCTCGGTATCGCGGGACGCCTTAACGACGAAGTAGTCAGGCGTAGTATAGCCCGAGATTGTGACCGCTGTGACGGCCTCGCCGTCAGAGGTGTTCACGCGCCCGAAAAAGGCGCCCGCTGCGCTGCGTCCGTAGAGCACGGGAGCGGCGACGCAGCCTGTAACCGTGACGTCGTCAGCCACGGAAGCGTTCGGATTCGCGCCGAGGTCGCCCCAGAAGCCTCCGGCGTATTCGCCGCCGACCTCGCAGTTTGAAACGCAGCTTTCAAAAGTGCCGCGGTAGCCGAAGCCTACGAAGCCGCCCGCCTCACCCTCGGCGGAGTAGACGGCGCCGTTTGCCTTACAGCTTCTGCAGACAAGGTTCGCGTCTACGGTATTCGGCGTGGCTCCGCTTGCGTAGTCCGCGCCGGCAAAGCCAACGAAGCCGCCGGCCGAGCTGACTGCCGAAAGCGTGACCGTGGCGGTGCAGCTTGCGAGCGTAACGGTGCTTGCATTCTTGCCGTTTACATATCCCTCGTTCCATAGCGAGCCCAAAAAGCCGCCTATGGCGCGGCTCTCGGACGAGGTCGCGGAGAGGTCGATCGTGCCCGACGCAGTCGAGCTTGAGATCGAGACGGAGGCAGGGTCGTAGCTGTTCGCTGCGGCAGCGCCGACGAAGCCGCCTACGTAGAGCGCCTTGCCCTTTGCCGAGATATCGACCTTATCGGCGGAGCAGGAGGTGAAGTTTGCGAGGGTAACGTATCCCGCGAAGCCTCCGATATTGTCAAATGCGGCGGAATCGCTCTCGCCCGTGATCTTCACGCCGGAGACTGAGCAGGGCTCTCCCGCCGCTCCGAATTCGGAATGGAACGTGTGACCGACGAAGCCGCCCACGCTGTGCATTCTGGCGCCGCCGGTTATACTCACGTTCTCAGCCCTGCAGCCCGAGCAGTTCATAAAGTTCGATACCCCGGAGAAGCCTCCGGCCACGTCTATAATGCCCGCTCCGATGATCGTAACGTCGGAAACAGAGCAGTTTGCAACCTCGGTCACGACGTTATTGGGAATATTCGTTGTGTACCACACGTCGCCGTAAAGTCCGGCGCAGCCGTTTATCCTGCCCTTGCTCTCGATATATATCTTTTCAGCCGAGCAGTCCTTTATCATCGCTCCCGTTCTGACGTAGCCCAGAAGTCCGCCCACGTCTCTCGCCGCAATGGCGTTGTTCGCGCTCTCCGTGCCGGTAAACTCGGCGCCGTACTCGTTTTTGTCGCTCTTGACCGTGCAGCCCTCTATCGCCGCGCCGTAATCGTAGCCGGAGATACCGCCGACGGCGTAAAAGCGCCGGGCGGTGAACATAAGGTCGGTAACGTGGCAGTTTTTGACCTCGCCGCGGACTGTGCCGATAAGGCCTCCGCTCTGCTGCAGGAGTCCGGCGGGATGGGTCATCGTTACAGAGCTTACCCTGCAGTTTTTAACGGACGAGGTGGGATAGGCGTAGCCCACGAGGCCGCCCACGTTTACCATCTTCTCCGTTTCGGAAAGTGAAAGCTCAATGCCGCTCACTTCGCAGCTCTCCACGCTGCCGTTTAAAATGCACACAAGGGCTCCGAAGCGGGGCTTTGTCAGGCTTCCCGTGACATTCTCAAGCTTCAGATTCTTTACCGCAGCTCCCTCTGCCACGGACTTGAAAAGGCCGGTGCCCTGATCGTCGAAGCTCTCAAAGGCGAGGTTTTTTATCGTGTGCCCCTGCCCGTCGAAGGTTCCCGCGAAATCGACGGCGCGATAGTCCTCCGCCGCGCTCGTCCACTTCTCTCCCTCGAGGTCGAGGTCAGCCTCAAGCTTTACCGTTTTGCCCGCGTAGTCGGTCTTGGCCACCGTCTCATCGCCGACGGTGACGTCTCCCTGCGTGAGCTTTGAAAACTCCCTCAGCTCCTCCGCCGTGCGTATGTAAAGCGTCTCCGCGTCGGCGTCGTACCAGGAATAGGGCGTTCCGCCCTCTTCCACGGGCTCCTCGGGGTCAGAAGGCTCTGCCGGCTCGGCGGGCTCGGCGTTATCGCCCGCGGGCTCCTCCCCCGTTTCAAAGGCGGCGGTCTCAGCCTCCTCCGTCTCCTCGGCAAGAGCAGCGAAGGGCATAGCTCCAACGCAGAGCATAAGGGCGAGTATTACCGCAACTATCGATCTTGCGCTGTGTTTCATATCCTTCTCCTTTCAAATAAAAGGGACGTTTGCACTTTATCAAGCGTAATATACCACTTTTACGTTACGTAAAGTGTAACTTTTCTGTAAATAATCCGCGTATTTCGGCGTAAAATCTTATTGCTCCATATGGCTATTGCAAAATTCCGGCATAAATGGTATAATACATCTTAATTATAGTGAATAATTATGCTGACCGGCCGCGATCCGGGGCATACTATTCTTATAACCAGCACACGGCTTCATTTTAACCAAGGAAGGTGAGCCTTTGAACAAGTACGTGATAAGGGGCGGCAGGCCGCTGAAGGGGCAAATCGAGATATCCGGCGCGAAAAACGCCGCTGTCGCTATGATCCCCGCCGCTATTCTCGTTGACGGCGTATGCCGTATCGAGAACATTCCCCAGATATCCGACGCTGTTATCCAGCTCAGCATACTGAAAAGCCTCGGCGCGGACGTCCGCGCCGTTACCGAGCATACGATGGACATCGACTGCACCGGGATACAGAGCGCGGTGGCCGACCTCGATCTGATGCAGAAGCTCCGCGCCTCATATTACCTCATCGGCGCCCTTTTGGGCAAGTTCGGCGAGGCGACGGTCGCGCTGCCGGGCGGCTGCAATTTCGGCGGCGTCCGTCCGATCGACCAGCACATCAAGGGCTTCACGGCCATGGGCGCTGAGGTAGAGGTCAAGAACGGCCTCGTTATAGCCAGGGCCGAGGGCGGAAAGCTCCGCGGCGCGAACATTTACCTCGACGTGGTCTCCGTAGGAGCCACGATAAATCTTATGCTTGCCGCCGTCCTCGCCCGCGGAAGAACGGTCATTGAGAACGCCGCCCGCGAGCCGCATATAGTCGACGTGGCAAACTTCTTAAACTCCATGGGCGCCGATATCCGCGGCGCCGGAACGAACGTAATTAAGATCCGCGGAGTGGAGCGCCTCTCCGGCGGGTTCTATTCGATCATTCCCGACCAGATCGAGGCGGGCACCTATATGGCCGCCGTCGCAGGAACGGGCGGGGAGCTCCTTATAAAGAACGTGATACCGAAGCACCTTAACTGCATCTCCTCCAAGCTTGAGGAGATGGGCGTAGAGGTCATCGAGGGCGAGGACTGCGTTCTCGTCCGCCGCCGCGGCCCGCTTCGCCGCGCAAACCTGAAAACACAGCCCTATCCCGGCTTCCCCACCGATATGCAGCCCCAGATGACCACCGTGCTCGCCCTCGCGAAGGGCACGAGCCGCGTCACCGAGGGCGTATGGGACAACAGGTATAAGTACGTCGACGAGCTTGCGAAGATGGGCGCGACCATCAGGGTGGACGGACGCACCGCCATCGTGGACGGCGTCGATCACCTGACCGGGGCTCATATAAAGGCGTGGGATCTCCGCGCCGGAGCCGCCATGGTCATCGCCGGGCTCTGCGCCGACGGGGTTACGGATATCGAGGGCATTGAATATATCGAGCGCGGGTATGAAAACCTCATTGAAAAGCTGACCGCCGTAGGCGCGGACATCAAATTCGTCGAGGATACCGAGCCCGAGGAGACAGTTAAAAGAGCCGTGTGAAACATTGTGCAGGGGAAAATTTGCCTTTTCCCCTGCTTTTTTGGAATACTTATGCTGGAAATAACGATAATCGCCGTCGGCAAGATGAAGGAAAAATTCTATATTGACGCGGCCTCGGAGTATTTAAAGCGCCTCGGGGCTTACGCCCGTGTCGCGGTAACGGAGCTTCCGGAGGCGAGGCGGCCCGATTCCCCCTCCCCCGCGGAGACTGCCGCCGCCATGGAGCGCGAGGCGGACGCCATATTTGCCGCCGTTCCTAAGGGCGGGGCTCTCATCTCGATGTGCGTTGAGGGGCGGGAGATGACGAGCGAGGAGTTTTCCCGCGAGCTTGAGACTCTGGCGTCCTCCGGCTTCTCCAAGCTCTGTTTCGTTATCGGCGGGTCGGACGGGCTTTCGCAGAGGGTCAAGTCGGCCTCGCGCATAAGGCTCAGTATGAGCCGGATGACGCTGCCGCACCATCTCGCGCGCGTTATGCTTCTTGAGCAGCTTTACCGCGCGATGAATATATCGAGCGGCGGAAAATATCATAAATAGGGTGATTTTTATGGACTGGCATATTGAAAGGGAAAAAGGCGTTATCGGAGACTGGCCGACCGGAGAGGACGGCGAGGCGGTAGCCCCTGCGTTTCTTACCCACATATCGGGAAACGCTCTCGATATCGGCCTCACGCAGAGCCTTCTCACCTCCTTCGGGATACCTATGGTCTTCCGCTTTCCGAACAACGGAGAACTCGGCTCGGTGATTCTCGGCCACGCCGGCGGCGGAACGGACGTTTACGTCCCCGAAACGCTTCTTGAGGACGCGAAAAACATTATAAATACTGAAAATATAATCGAGGAGGAGATATAAAATGGACTTTATGAAGGAATACGAAAAATGGCTGGCCTCACCCTGCACCACCGAGGAGGAGAAGGCCGAGCTTCGCGCCATTCGTGGCGACGAGAAGGAGATCGAGAGCCGCTTCCAATCGCTTCTCTCCTTCGGAACCGCCGGACTTCGCGGCACGATGGGCGCCGGCACCTACAGGATGAACGTCCACGTCATCCGTCACGCTACCCAGGCCTTTGCCGAGGTCGTCGCCGCAGAGGGCGAGGAGGCGAAGAAGGCCGGAGTAGCGATCTGCTACGACTGCCGCAACAACGGCGACGTATTCGCCCGCGAGGCGGCCTCAGTTATGGCCGCGAACGGCATAAACGTCCGCCTCTTCGACGATATGCGCCCGACGCCGGAGCTCTCCTTCGCCGTCCGTGAGTATCACTGCACGGCGGGCATCAACGTGACCGCGAGCCACAACCCGAAGGAGTATAACGGCTATAAGGTCTACTGGTCCGACGGAGCCCAGCTTCCCCCGAAGCACGCCGCGGAGGTCGCCGCGAAAATGGAGGAGCTCGATATCTTCACCGCCCCGAAGACGATGGACTTCGAGGAGGCGAAGAAGGCCGGCCTTATCACCATGATGGGCGAGGAGACCGACGAGCGCTTCCTCTCCGAGGTTATGGCGATGGTAAACGACTATGAGAGCGTCGCCAAGGCCGCCGATACCTTCAAGATGGTCTACACCCCCTTCCACGGCACCGGAAGAAAGCTTATTCCCGAGGCTCTTCACCGCCTCGGCGTAAAGCACCTCTACTGCGAGCCCAAGCAGATGGTGAAGGACGGAAACTTCTCCACCGTCGTTTCCCCCAACCCGGAGAACCCCGAGGGCTTCTACCTCTCCGTTGACCTCGCGAACGAGGTTGGCGCGGACTTCATCCTCGGCTCCGACCCCGACGCCGACCGTGTCGGACTTATGATCCGCGATCACGACGGCAAGTTCATCCCCCTCACCGGAAACCAGACCGGCGTTCTCCTCTTCGACTACCTCATCGGCGCTCTTCGCCGCGCGGGAAAGATGCCGGAGAAGCCCGTGGGCATAAAGACGATAGTCACCACCTCGATGTTCAACGCCGTCGCGGAGCTAAACGGGATCGACCATTACGATACCTTCACCGGCTTCAAATTCATCGCCGAGAAGAAGAACGCCCTTGAGGGCAGCGGCGAGGGCAAGGTCATCTTCGCCTTTGAGGAGAGCTACGGGTATATGTTCGGCGATTACGTCCGCGATAAGGACGCCGTCACCGCCGCCGTGCTCATGGCCGAGATGGCAGCCTACTATCACCTGAACGGCATCAAGCTCATCGACGCTCTCGACGCCTGCTACGAGAAGTACGGCGCCTACGCCGAGAAGACGATAAACCTCGTTATGCCCGGCCTCGACGGACAGAAGAAGATGAAGAAGCTCATGGTAGACCTCAGGGAGAACACCCCGAAGGCCATAGCCGGAGTCGCCGTCAAGACCCTGCGCGACTACCTTCCCGGCACCGAGACCGACCTTGAGACCGGAGCGGTCACGAAGATGGAGCTCTCCGAGTCCAACGTGCTCTCCTTCATCCTTGCCGACGGCACGGTCATCCTCGTCCGTCCCTCCGGCACAGAGCCGAAGGTAAAGGTTTATATCCTCGCCCACGGCGAAAACCTCGAGGCCACCCGCGCCCAAGTCCCCGAATACGTAAAGTGGGCAAACAGCCTCGCAGAATAAGTCTTTTACGCAATACGGCCGGACGGCGCCCCGCCGTCCGGCTTTTTTATCTCACTCAAAGGGAGGAGCTGCGTTATGCTTTGCAGCCTTTGCCCACGAAAATGCAATATCGACCGCGCCTCACATACCGGCTACTGCGGGTCCGGGGGTCTGCCCCGCGTCGCCCGTGCCGCCCCGCATATGTGGGAGGAGCCGCCCATATCGGGCGAGCGCGGCAGCGGAGCCGTCTTCTTTTCCGGCTGCTCTCTCCGCTGCGTCTACTGCCAGAACTATAATATCTCGGTCGATAATTACGGCAAGACCGTCACTCCCGCCGAGCTTCGCTCGATATATCAGCGCCTTATCGAAAAGGGCGTGCACAACATAAGCCTCATCACCGCCTCGCACTTTCTCAACGGAGTGCTCGAAAGCCTCTCCGAGCCCCTTCCCGTCCCAGTTGTCTGGAACACCGGGGGGTATGAGAGCGTCGAGAGCCTAAAGCGGCTCGAGGGCAAGGTGCAGATATACCTCCCCGATATGAAATATTCCCTCGCCGGGCCCGCGCGGCGCTACTCTAACGCACCGGACTACCCCGGGATCGCGAAGGCCGCGATTTTAGAGATGTTCCGTCAGGTCGGCCCTTATGAGCTTGACGAGGACGGCATTATGAGAAAGGGCGTTATCATCCGCCACCTCGTTCTGCCCGGAAACCTCGAAAACACCTTCGGCGTTATCGACTGGGTCGGCGAGACCTTCTCCGAGGGCGACGTCCTATTCAGTCTGATGAGCCAGTACACCCCCTTCGGCAGAGCGTCCGACTTCCCCGAGCTCTCCCGCCGCCTTACGGAGGAGGAGTACGCCGCCGCCGTGAGTTATATGGAGGCGCGCGGGATTTTAGACGGCTTCTATCAGGAGCTCTCCAGCGCGAAGGAGGAGTACACCCCCGACTTCGACCTCACGGGTATTATTTGAACAGCGTGTATTGTTAATAAAAAGTATATTGACAACTTATTAACGATATGCTACGACATCCTCACGAAAAGGGAGTAGTTCGCCGGGCAGTCCGGCGCGCGCAACCGTCAATACGGCCTTCTGGCCCGGGAGCGCGGGAAATACGATTTCTAACGAGACTTTTACCAGATGATCTGGTAAGAGCCTCGTTTTTTTGTTGCCTTTGCTGCGACAAAATAATCCTCGCGATTCGCTCTTGCGAAATGGATCATCGTTTATTACGAAAGGAGGCTTAACAATGTTCTTCTTCAGATTTATGTTCGTCGGTCTCTTCGCAAAATTCGTTATCGAGGAGATCGAAAAGTGGAGAAGCGGCGCTCTCAGCTAAAAAGCCGCTGCAGTAAAAAAATATGCTTTGGATATAATAAAGGAGGTAAAAAAATGTTTCTTCTCATTCTTGCAGCCATCGTTCTTATCGGCGGCCTGATCGCCGCGAAGGTATTCAAAAAGGGCTTCATCGGCGCCGTCGCCGCCGTGCTCTGCATCGTCTTCGTGCTTCTCTCAACGGTGCGCTCTGTGCCCGCCGGACACACCGGAGTTGTGACGAGCTTCGGTAAGGTCGAAAACTACACCCTCGATTCCGGCGCTCATTTGGTTGAGCCCTGGAAGGAGGTCGTGCTGATGGACAACCGCGTTCAGAAGCAGTCGCTCGTTCTGCCCTGCTTCTCGAAGGATATCCAGGATGTCAACATCGTCTACACCGTGAACTATCAGATCTCGAAGGCCGACGCGATGACCCTTTATTCCACGGTCGGCGTCAATTACTACGACACCGTGATATCCCCGAATATCGCCGAGAGCGTCAAGGTCGCCACGGCGAGATACACAGCCGAGGATCTCGTCGGAATGCGCGACAGCCTCGCCCTTGAGGTCGAGACGATACTCCGCGAGAAGCTGCACGACTACAATATCGAGGTCGTCGGCACGAGCATCGAGAATATGGACTTCACAGACGTATTCACGAACGCTGTCGAGGCAAAGCAGGTCGCACAGCAGAACAAGCTCCGCGCCCAGACTGAAGCGGAGCAGAAGGTGATCGAGGCGAACGCCGACGCAGAGATAAAGAAGGTCGAGGCCGACGCGAGAGCCTACGAGGTGCGCGCGAACGCCGACGCAGAGGCTTACGAGCTTTTAGCCAAGGCCGAGGCCGAGGCCGAGGCGAATATCAAGCTTGCCGAGAGCCTGACAGAGCCCCTGATCGACTACGCCTACGCGAACGCCTGGAACGGAGAGCTGCCCCGCATCATCTCCGGCTCCGACGGAGCGGTGATAGTAAACGCGGGCGATCTTATCCGCGGCGAGGAATAATCCCTGCAGATAACGCACAAAATACCCCCCGGGGGCGAAAGCTCCCGGGAGGTATTTTTATGAAGCAAATGACGAATAAGGACTACGCCGAATACGTAAAGAAAAAGTCGCCTGACTCCCCGCTCGCGCTCGATATGCTGAAGGCCTTCTTAGTGGGCGGCCTTATCTGCGCCCTCGGTCAGGGTCTAATCGACGCCTTTATGTCGGCGGGGCTCGACCGCGAGAAAGCGGGCACGGCTGAGAGCATTTCCCTGATATTTGCCGGAGCTCTCCTCACCGGGCTCGGCATATTTGACAAGATAGCGAAATTCGCGGGCGCGGGCACCCTCGTTCCGATAACGGGCTTCGCGAACTCGATAGTCTCCCCCGCTCTCGAATTTAAATCCGAGGGCTATATCACCGGCACGGCGGTGAAGATGTTCACCGTAGCCGGCCCCGTGATAGTCTTCGGCGTAGTCGCAAGCGTGCTGTACGGCGTGATACTGGTACTCGTCGGAGCATAAGAAGCCCGCGGTCATTTGTCACAGCCCCATAAGGAAGTTTTTTAGTAAGAGTCTGGTGCAACCTTTTTCAGAGTTGCACCTATCTCATTTTTATGACAGAATAGCGATGCTCTTGTTCTCACGGATCTCTTCTATCAAACTGAGCATCTCTTCTTCTGTCGGGATATCTATGATCCCAACGCCGGTGAAGTAGATATCGACCTTCACATGGCAGTGACCGTCATATTTATCGTTGTTATGGATCCACAGAATAATTAAATAAGTAAGAGCTCCTTTTGCATCTTGATGAGTTGGCGGCTCACATCAAAAATCTCAATGATGAAATCGACAACTTCATGAAGCCAGAGGAAAAACAAGCTTGCGTAATTCTAATCTCAGCTGCACTCCCCAGGCTGCCTTTAGGCAGCTCTTTTGGCTTGCACATTTCTGGCTTCTCGGTCAGATTTGTTTCACAGTAAGGTTCATGTCCCTCCACTAGTAAAGCCATGGGAAGGCCTGTTTATGGGGGTGGGCTTGGAAAATATTTTTCTCTCCATTCGTTAAGCCATGAGAGGCCCCGTTTTTTAGGGTGCCTGCCAAAGATTTTTAAAGGCCTCCATAGATTTAAGGGAATTCTCGGAACATTTATGCACCCTCTTACATGAAATTATTTTCATCCCATCATATATTCGGAGATAAGCAGTACTGAAACTTAAGCCTCCACTTCTATTTTTTGTGCTCCCATAAGGTAATGGGAATCTGAGAGCTGTTTTCGGGGGATATCCATCAGGAAATTTTCAAAGTTTCTCAATATACTTGGACAAAGGGTGTCCGCTTTGGGGGTGTTCTGAGTAAAAAGATTAAAAAAATAGCGCCTGCCTTCGTTTTGAAAGCAAGCGCAGACTATTTGATAAGGTTAAAGGCTTTGGAAAAGCGCATTTTATTTTCTGCAATATGTAGCCGACTACTCCTTATACGCTAGTATAATAGTGCAATAATCTTTATTAGACACATAAGAAAGAATTTCACATTCGTACAATTATTGTTGAATGTTAGGGCCACTTGTGATAAAATACACTAGGCTCGTAACCAATGAATAACTAACAGTAGGAGGCATTAAAATGGCAAACATAATTCACGCAGCAGAACGAAAGGCTTTTCGGATCGCACTGGATAGGGTGGTGGAAAAAGCCAAGGAAGGAAATGCTGCAGAAGTCGCAGACAGCCTGATCAACATGATTCAAAAAATCCTCGGCGATACTTGGAGCGACGATGCCTATGCGCGGCTCCATCAGATCGCAGGAGACCCGAACAGCAAGTGGGCGCGTTACGCAGATCGTGTAATCAAAGAAACAGATCCGCACATTCTTACGACTTTTCTGCTTAACGCAGCGTATGAGGGAGGCTTCCGCGGATATAAGACGGCGCAGGAGGCCTCGAAGAAGCTCGGCTGCAACGTGCCCTGGATTGTGCTAATGGACCCGACAAGCGCTTGCAATATGCACTGTACCGGGTGTTGGGCGGCGGAGTACGGACACAAGCAGAATCTTTCCTATGAGGTGATGGACAAGGTTCTGACAGAGGGAAAGCCACTGGGGCTGCATGCCTGCCTTTTCACAGGCGGCGAACCGCTGATCCGCAAAAAGGATATCTTCCGTCTTTGCGACAAGCATAAGGATGTGGCCTTCCACGCTTTCACAAATGGTACGCTCATCGATGACGATTTTTGCAAGGAAATGCTCCGAGTTGGGAATTTCTTTGTTTCCGTCAGTCTGGAAGGCTTCTCGGAGGCAAATGATTCCAGGCGTGGAGAAGGCCATTTCGACAGCGCGATCCATGCTATGGAGTTGATGCATTCGTACCATATCCCATTTGGCGTTTCTATCTGCTACACCAGTCGGAACTACAGGGATGTGACCAGCGATGAATTTTTGGATATGCTTATCGAAAAGGGCTGCTATTTTGCCTGGTATTTCCACTATATGCCAGTGGGTATGAATGCCTCAACTGAGCTGCTACTTACGCCGGAGCAGCGTTTGTACATGAAGGACAGAATCCGGGAGATCCGCGGTATGGAGGGCGGTAAGGAAATTTTTGCAATCGACTTCCAGAATGACGGTGAGTTTGTCGGAGGCTGTGTTGCCGGAGGAAAATATTATTGTCATATCAACGCTGCGGGAGATGTGGAACCTTGCGTATTCGTTCATTATTCCGGAGCAAATATCAACGAAATGTCTTACCTCGACTGCCTGCGCCAGCCAATCTTCATGAAATACCGTGAAGGCCAGCCCTTCAACGACAATCATCTCCGTCCATGTCCGATGCTGGAAAATCCGGAAAAGCTGCGTCAGATAGTTGCGGAGACCGGTGCGAAATCCACAGATCTGGAAGCGCCTGAGAGCGCAGATCACCTCTGCGACAAATGCGTATCTTACGCTTCCTGCTGGCAGCCTTATGCTGACAGCGTATGGGCTGAGGAGCATCCGCAGTCTTAAGAGGGGGTGGAAAAATGATAGAAAAAGTTAATCCTTCTCATCCAGATAAGATAGCGGACAGGATTGCCGGAGCCATTATAGATCTGGCATACAAAAAGGAAAATGCTCCTAAGGCGGCAGTCGAGGTGTTGATCGGGCACGGCGTTTGCCATGTAATCATCGAAAGTTCGTGCGATTTTTCATACGAAGAGATTGATCCGATCGTGGATCGCATAGCGGGACCGCTGCGTCTGGACCTCAGCTGCGTAAGGCAGGATACACATCTTGCGCAGAACCAGGACGGAGAGATCCGATGCGGCGACAACGGGATATTCCGCGGTGTTCCGCTTACGGAGGAGCAGATCGCACTCTCACGCATCGCCCGTTCCATCTATATAGGGCATCCTTATGACGGCAAGTACATTCTGGACAGAGACAGACTGATCATCTGCCAGAGCAACGCTTCAACGGATGAACTGCGAGCTGCGTATCCCTCTGCAGAAGTAAACCCACTGGGAGATTGGACCGGAGGCACTGATGTTGACTGCGGAGCGACAAACCGAAAACTGGGCAGCGATATGGCTGATAGTGTGACCGGAGGCGGACTGCATGGAAAGGATCTGAGCAAGGCAGATGTTTCCATCAATATCTATGCATTCCTTAAAGCACAGGAGCTTCAGAAGCCGGTAGAGCTTTGCTGCGCCATTGGAGATACGAATGTGGGCGGAGTGCCGTATCGTGCGATCGTAGAAACCGCTGAAGCCTATATTCGTTCTGCGGGTGGATTTGAAAAGCTTGCTGAGTGGGGACTATATTGAGTTTCATGCATCATTCCCGTAAGAATTGAATGTGCAAATAACGCGGACAATCTTATGTTCTGAGTATTTACCGAGAAGGGCGGATGAAATCCATAGTGATTTCATCCGCCCTTGCTTTACTGTGCCCAATTCGATTGTTGCCTTATATGGCTGCCCCTTTGAGGCCGCGGGTGTTTTTTTATCTTTTGTAATAGCTTCTTACGTATTTTTTATACGGGGCTGGGTCGTCCTTATCCTTCAGCGCCTCGGGGACGCGGAAGAAGTCGACGAGGCCGGCGAGGCCCTTTCCTATCCTGCCGTGGCGGATAAGGTCGGCGGAGGCGGCGAGGTCGTTTATCGCGAAGCGCATCTTCTTGCCGAGCTCGTAGTCTCTCGGCTTATAGCCCACCTTTTCGCCGGAGGCGGCCTTCGCGTAGTTCTCGGTAAAGGAGCTGCCCGCAAAGACGGTAAGGGGGAAGCTGCCCCACACGCGGGGATTTACCTCAAGTATCGCGTCGCCCTTGAATTCGACCATCGCCATACCGGTAAAGCCGAAGCTCCGCAGAAGCTTATGCGCCTTCTTTATCGCAAGCTCGTCGTATTCCGTAACGCAGAGTGTCGAGGGACCGCCCGAGGCGGGGTATTCCCTCAGTCTCCGGTGGCAAATCGCCGATAGAAGCGCGCCGTCCCGGCCGAGCAGCAGGCTGACGCCGCGGCCGTCGCCCTCGACCTTCTCCTGGACTAAAGGCTCGGGGTCATACTCCCTCATCTTCGCGAGCTTTTCCTTAAATTCCTCCGCGTTCTTCGCGACGGTATAGCGGTCGCCCGCCTTAAGGCCGAGCTTTTCGCCGCAATGCGGCTTAATAACGACGGGGTAGCTGTCCGGCTCGCCCTCATATTCCTTCGGCACGCGGAAGCCGAAGTCGGCCGCCCTCTCGTGCACCGTCTCCTTATTATTCAGGGCGTCGAGCACGTACTTATCGGCGACGAGGAAGTAAGCGGCCTTCTCAAACCGCTCCTTATCTGCGGCGATGACGTTCAGCGTCGCCGCGCCGACGGGGAAGAGCACCGGCGTATCGCAGCCCTCTATCACCTTTAAAAGCCTGTCGGGGTACTCCTTATCTGTCACCGAGCCCTCAATCCACACTCCGTCCGCGTATTTCGAGGAGAAGACGGGCGGCTCGATCGAGCTGTCGCCCCGGGTCTGGGTAACTATCACCTGATAGCCCGCCCTGCCGAGAGCGCGGACGGCGGCTATCGCCGAGCGGTATTTTCCGTCGGTAACTATCGCAGTTCTCATAGTTTGTTCACCCTCGTTATTTATAAGCCCTCATTACCTCGCGCCTTGTAAAGCTCTCCGCGCTGCCGAAGATGCCGTCCGGCAGAGCAGTCACGGGATCGGACTCCTTCGCGCCTCTCGGGATATAGCCCCGCTCGGCGCAGTATTCCATAGCTCCGGCGTATTTCGACGCCTTGCCGTCCCTTTTTAGTATTTCCCTTCTGCCCTCGACGGCGGCCTTTCTCGGGGCGATCAGCATACTGAGCTCGCCCACCGTCATCGTATTGTCCGGACGGAGCCTGTTATCGGAATATACGACCGCTCTCTCCCTCTGGAGAGCTGCGAATTTCTCAAAGTCCGGGTCGTCCCTGCCCACGTCGGCAAAGGGCGACTCCTCCATAAGCTCGGAGACAGTCACGACCTCGTAGCCGTACTTTTTCAAAAGCTCAAGCTGGAGCCTGAGCCCCGAGGCGACGGGCGTGCGCTTTGCCATATTGTACCCGTCCTTTTGGAATATAATCTGACCGCAGAAGAAATCGGGATCGCGCTCCAGCGCCTCGCGCACGGGTCTCACCATCTCCTCGACCTCGGCCTCGTACGCCGCCTTTTCGTCCGGGTTCTTTGAGGGCAGCCAGCCCGCCCCGTCAAACGACGCCGCCATATACTGATAGCCGAGCTCGTCGTAAACGTCGTAGGACGTGAGTCCCTTCTCGATGGCGTCCACGTAATGCGGCGGTCTTCCCATAGTGAGCTCATAGCCGTACTTATCGCGCATAAGCCCGTGGAGCCGCTTTAGATCGGCGACGGCCTTGTCAAATGAGCCGAGGTACACCCTTTTCCCGTAGACGAAGGGCTTTTTGCCGAAGATAACGTGGCGGTAGCCGTGGTTTGTTATCTGATGGCCGCCGGAGAGCATACGGCGGATGAGCCTTTCGTTATGTACCGCCCCGCCCTTCTCGTCCTTCCCGAGGTCGGGATAGTGGTCATAGGCTATGCCGCCCCAGGCGGGGGAGCCGAGGCTTCCCGCCTCGTCCGGGTAGTTTTCCGAGGTATCGCCGATAACGTCGAAGGTGCCCTTCGCCCCGAACTCCTCGAGGGTGTCCAATATAACGTCTGTAAGCGATCTCCCGCCGAAGAGATCCGGCGAGGCGGGCATATCCATAGGCCCGTCGTCAAACGTCATCGCGCAAATTCTTCGCCCGGTCTTGACGCGCTCTATCCGCCGCGTGTACGAGATATGGTGCTCCTCGACCGGGGCTATGAGCTTTTTTACTATCGCCTTGCCTTTTTTCCCTATTCTGACTAAAAGAGACATCGGAATTACCTCCCCTCATTTTCTGCGGCGCAGCGGGCGCAGTATATCGCATAAAAGGCACTTTGCCGCAAATAAAACCCACTTGAGCCGCTTTAAAAGACCTCCGCCCCGCTTCTTCAGCGCCGTCAGCTGACTGCGGGCGACGTCTATATCTCTGCCCTCTCTCCCGCCGGTCTGATTTCCTGGCGTAAGAAGGGCCTTTTTTATACTCTCAAGGCTCGGCTCGCCAACCTCAACGGTTACGAAGCCGTTTCCCACCTCGCGGGCTATATGCGCGTCGCTCCCGGCAAAGGCGGGAAGCCCTCGCTCCCGCGAAAGCGCAAGCGCCATAGCGTTCGCCTCGGGGTTTTTCCGGTTCGCCCGCCCGTTCCAAACCTCTATCCCGTCGAGCTCGTCTATAACGGAAAGAAGCCTTTCGGGGTCTCTCGCCCTCTCGAACGGGTGCGCCATTACTGCTATTCCGCCCTGAGCGCGTATCTCCGCGGCGATCGCCCGAAAGCCCTTCGCCTTGACAGGCTCTCTGAGAAAGAGCCCCAAAAGATGGCCGTACTCGGTTGAAAACTCCGTTCCGGGTATGAGAACGAAGCCCTCCGGCGGCTCAAAGCCCTCCGGCGGAGCAAAAAACTTATCGTGATCGGTCACGGCGACCCCGTCGAGCCCCGCCGCGCGGGCGGCGTTTATTATCTCCTCCGCCGTCATTCTCCCGTCTGACGAGGCCTCGGAGTGGATATGCAGGTCGAGCTTCAGCTTCACCTTTTCGCCTCCTTGCCTTACTATATACAATTATATTATAATCCCCCGGCAAAATCAACAACGGCGAAGGGGCGCAAACGGTTTTTTTGTGAAATAATAACGGTTTTAGTCGATTTTATAATTGAATTTGCCGCAATTTATGTTATGATATAAAGTAGGAACATATTGGGGAGGTATAAGCTTTGGCCGATTCCGTTTTGATATTAGGCGCGCGCGGCTCTGTGCCCGTGAGCGGGCGGCAGTTTACAAAATACGGCGGGGCGACCTCCTCTTATCTCGTCACCCTCTGCGGAAAAACCGTGGTTCTCGACGGGGGGACGGGGCTTCTCAATCTTCCTGAGGCAGTTCTTTCTGCTCCGGAGCTCGATCTTATCTTATCCCACCCGCACGCCGACCATCTTTTAGGCGTCGGTATGACGGGCTATACCGGCAGGCTCAGGATATACTCAAAGACCCGCGGCGGCCTTTCGCCGAGGGAGCAGGTGGAGCGCTTCTACTCTCCCCCTCTCTGGCCTGTCTCGCCCGAGGCTGAATACCTTGAGCTCGGGGAAAAGACCGTGCTCGGAGCGATAACCGTCGAGACGGCCGAGGGGATACACCCCGGCGGGGTGAGCATAATTAAGCTCACCGGCGGCGGCAAGACGGTGGTTTACGCAACGGATACAACGCTAAACGGCGGAGGCTCGCTCGCCGCCTTCGCGGCGGACTGCGACCTTCTCCTCTGCGACGGGCAGTACAGCCTTGCGGAGTGGGAGGAGCGCAAAAACTACGGGCACAGCACCTGGGAGGCGGCGGCAGAGGCCGCGCTTTCAGCGGGCGCGAAAAAGCTCAGGATAATCCATCACGCGCCGGCGAGGACTGACGCGGAGCTCGACGCTTTCTCCTCTGAGCTCAGGCGCTCCGGCCTCGATTGGGACTTTGCCCGCGAGGGCGAGGAGGTGTTCATTTGAAAAGCGAGGACGTAAAGCGGTTTTTAGATATAAGCATAGCCCTCACCTCCGAGCGCGACAGGGAGGCTCTGCTCTCCTCGATACTCGACACGGCGATGGACATCGCGGACTGCGACGCGGGAACGCTCTATCTCCTTGAGGAGGACGGGCTTCGCTTCTGCCGTATGGTCACCCGCTCGATGGGCGTCCGTCAGGGCGGGCACGACGCGCCGATAACTCTCCCTCCCGTGCCGATGGAGGAAAAATACGTCTCCGCCTGGTGCGCCATACACGGGGAGACGATAAACGTAGCCGACGTCAGAACGGAGACCCGCTTCGACTTCTCCGGCTCCATAAGATACGACAGTATGACGGGCTACCGGACGAAGAGCATGCTGGTCGTTCCGATGACGAACGACAGGGGCGAGCTCATCGGCGTCACCCAGCTGATAAACGCGCAGAACGGGGCGGGCGAGACAGTCCCCTTCCCGGAGGACGTGGTGCTCCTCACCGAGGCAGTCTCGTCTCAGGCGGCTATCAGCATAACGAATATGAAATACTCGCAGGAGATCACCCTTCTGCTCGACTCCCTCGTCTCCGCCCTCTCGACGGCGATCGACGAGAGGACGCCGTATAACGCGAATCACACGCGGAATATGGTGAGATACGGAACGGCCTTTCTAAACTGGCTCGACGAAAAAAAGCACCCGATGGCCTTCTCCGGGGATAAGCGGCGCGCCTTTCTTATGGCGGTCTGGCTCCACGATGTGGGCAAGCTCGTGGTCCCGCTCGAGGTCATGGACAAGGAATCCCGCCTCGGCTCGAAGCTCCCGGAGGTCAAGGAGCGGCTCAGGACGATTGGCCTTCTCGGCAAGATCAAAACGCTGGAGGGAAGGCTTTCCGGCGAGGATTTCGCCTCGCTCGTCTCCGACCTTGAGGCGGCGGGCGCTCTCATCGAGAAGGTGAACAAGGCGGGCTTTTTGCCGGACGAGACTCTTACGGAGATTGAAAGCCTCGTTTCCCGGACCTATACCGACGAGAACGGCGCCGTTCTCCCATGGATAACCGAGGCCGAGCGCGCCGCCCTCTCCGTCAGGAAGGGCACCCTCACCCCCGCTGAGCGCGCGATAATGGAGAGCCACGTCGTCGTCACCGGGAAGATACTGCGCGACGTATATTTCCCAAAAACGTATCAGGACGTGCCCCGCTGGGCTGCCGCTCACCACGAGCTTTTGAACGGGCGCGGCTATCCCGACCACCTTACGGCGGAAGATATACCGGACGAGGTGCGGCTCCTCACGATACTCGACGTTTTCGACGCCCTCACCGCGAGGGACAGGCCGTATAAGCCGGTGATGCCGGTCGAGAAGGCTCTCGCCATACTGCACAGCATGGTATCCGAGGGCTCGATCGACGGGAACATACTGGAACTCTTTGAAAAAAGCAAAGCTTGGGAGGTCGAAGCTTGAAGCAAGCTTCAACCTTATTTGAAATCGAAGCCGTTTTTCTCGCCGCTGCGCGGCAACCGAAAAACATGGCATTTATGACCATTCCATTTCATGGTCATTTTGTGCCTTGAACTTCAGTGAAAGGAATGGTCATAAAAATGAAAAAGATACTATCCCTCATCCTTGCGATCGCGCTGATTGCCGCGATAATCATCCCGACCCTCGCGGCGGACAATAAGGGCACCACGATCCGCCTCGGCTCGACCGAGGGCACGGTAACAGTCAAAAACGCCTCGAGCAAGGCGCAGACCGCGAGAAAGGATATGCGCCTTTATAACGGCTACAGCGTTCAGACCGCCTCGGTCTCCAGCGCCTATCTCACCCTCGACGACACGAAGGCCGCGAAGCTCGACGCTCTCTCGAAGGCGGAGGTAAAAAAGTCCGGCAAGCAGCTCGAGATAAAGCTCGCCACGGGCAAGCTCTATTTCGGCGTAACTCAGCCCCTCAGCTCGGATGAGAGCCTCAATATCTGCACCTCTACTATGGTGACGGGCGTCCGCGGCTCCTACGGGTGGGTTATGCCTAACATGATGGGTCTTCTCCACGGCCACGTCACCGTGACCTGCCGCAACCCGTACACCGGCGAGGTGCGCGTCACCGAGGTCACGAGCGGGCAGATAGTCTACTTCGACCCCTACGCGGACGGGGCGGGAGCCGAGCCCCAGCTTCTTGAGATAGACTTCATAAAGCGGCTTATGCGAAACGAGGACGTACCCGCCATCGCCATCAGCGAGCTGAGAGCCGATCCCGAGCTTCAGGAGCTTATAAATAGCGACGTGGATAACCTCGACGTTCCGACGCTTTTGGGTCTCGAGGCGGAAAAGCGCGCCGCAGAGGAGGCGGAGAACGCCGCCCTCGACGCCGAGATAGCCGAGGCTATGGCCGAGCAGGACGCTGCGATAACGGGAGCCCAGCAGTATTACATAGCCCCTGACGAGGCCACGAGCTCGTATATAGTGACGCTGGGAGCCGGAGCAGGCTTCGACACGGCCTACGGCGGCGCCGGCGGTGAATTTATCGACGCGACACACTACCGGGTGAACGGCGGGGAAACGATAACCGTTCAATATGACACGAGCGCTTACGGAACCTACCTCTCTCTTTATACCCTCGATATTAATAACGCTTCCGTAGCTTCCAAGACAGAGGTCACGCAGAATACCGTATTTAACGTGACCCTGACCGTGACCTCAGATATCGACCTGACAGACGGAGCGCACGACCCGACAGTTCTCTACACCGGAGTGACGACCGAAGCGGGAATAACCGCCGCCGCCGCCCCAATAGCAGTTGCAGCCGACGTAACGATGAACAGCAGCACGCCTTTGACTATACCGGCGCAGCAGGTTCTGATTGTAAACGGAGTCAATCTTACGATCGACGCAGGCATAACCGTCAATTCCTATGCCTCTATAATAAACGAGGGCACAATGACGGTGAACGGCACCTTCAATAACCTCAGCTCCGATTCCGTTTATAACTATAATAACCTCACTGTCTCCGGCACGTTCAATAACGGTGACGGAACGGCAGCGAACGCGGGCAAGCTCGAAAACCGGGGTACGATAAGCTCAACCGGATACTTCGTAAACAACTCCTACAGTACGCTTATTAACTCCAAAACCGATACGCCGACCTTCATGGACTTCAGCAACACCTTGATTAACCGCGGGGATATCACTAACTTCAGCTCCTTTTCCACTTCCACCGTTTTCTATAATAACGGAACGGTTAATAATGAGAGCACCGGAGAATTCTCCGCGCGCGGAGTATCAAACGGAAGCGGCGTACAAAGCTTTGGCTCCGGTATCATATACAATCGGGGGACACTCACCGTACCCTACGGCGCAACTCTTTATAACCGCTGGGACGGCACGATCGAAAGCACCGGAACATTTAAGCTGGACAGCACCACAGGCAACACGAGCGTTTTGGATAACGCGGGCGTCTTCACAACGACCACCGATATCCAGGTCGGCGCCGATCCCGCTTACGCCTATATCAGAACCAACTCTGATATAGATCACGTCGGAAACGTTCCCAACTACGATGACTCAGTATATCCCTATATAATCATCTTCGTTGACGGAGGCAGCTACGCTGAAAAGCTCTCGTTTGGCTCGACCGAGACCTCCACCACCCTTCTCGGCACACCCGAAAAGGACGGTTACACCTTTGAGGGCTGGTATGAAAACGAAGCCCGCACCGGTACGAAGATCTCCGCAAATCAAATGATCTACTTCGGGTCTATGACCTCCGTTGACGACGACGCTATGAGAGTGCGCGTTATAACGCTTTACGCAAACTGGGTTGAGAATCCGTAATGAAAAGAAAAGCATTATTTCGCCTTATCGCCGCATTGCTGATCGCCGGTATTGCGACGGCGGCGGCGGGGCTCGGGCTCCTTGATAACCTCGACGCGACCCTCTCCGACTTTGTATATCAGCGCCCCGAGGGGACGGACGGCGAGATCGTCGTTATCGGAATGGATCAGCGGGCAACGGAGGAATACGGCCCTATGCCGTGGCCCCGCGATATAATGGCGGACGTGATTGCCATTCTGAACTCCGACCCGGAGAACGCTCCCGCCGTTATCGGCGTCGACGTTCTCTACGTGGGCGAGAGCTCCGACCCCGGGGCGGACGGCTATCTCGCCGGGGTCTGCGCCGAGGGCGGGAACGTGGTCGTCGCCTCAGCCGCTCAGTTCGGAAGCGAGGTCGTGGAGCTTGGAGAAAACGAATTCTATATGAAGACGGACGCGGTTATCGGCTGGGACGAGCCCTATCCCGATCTCAGCGACGTTACCGATACCGGGCACATAAACGCCAAGGCGGATAACGACGGGATAATCCGCCACGCACAGCTCTATATCGACGTACCGGAGCGCGGAAGGGTATATAGCTTCGCCCGCGTCATATACGAAAAATACTGCGAATACCTCGGCGAAGAGCCGAACCCCGCTCCGGAGAGCGAGAGCTACTATCTGAGCTTCTCCGCCCTGCCTCGCGCCTATTCCGAGAGCGTTTCCGTCGTCGATATCATCGACGGCACGAGGGACCCCTCCGAATTTGCCGGAAAGATAGTCCTTATCGGGCCCTACGCCGCGGGAATGATGGACGAGTACAAGACCGCCGTAAGCCACGCGAAGAATATGTACGGCGTCGAGATACAGGCAAACGCCATCGACGCCTTCAGAAAGGGCTTCTTCCCCAAGAATGCCTCGCAGGCTATCCAGCTTGCGGCCCTCTTCATTCTCACCTTCTCCGCCGTCCTGTATTTCTCAGACCGCAAGGTGCTCCCCTCGCTTATCGCATGGGCTCTCTCGGTCGCCATTTGGCTCGGGCTATGCCTCCTGCTTTTCAGAGGCGGCACGATACTGAACGTCCTGTGGGCGCCCCTTTTCATCACCCTCATCTTCATCGGCTCGGTCGCGGCAAACTACATCCGCGCCGCACGCGAGAAGCGGAAGATAACTAACACCTTCGGACACTACATCGACCCCGAGATAATGCGCCGCCTTATCGCTCAGGGCGCCTCGGCCCTCGAGCTCGGCGGGAAGCAATACGATATCGCCGTCCTCTTCGTCGATATTCGCGGCTTCACCACGATGTCGGAGGCTCTTGACCCGCCCACGGTCGTTGAGATAATAAACAAGTACCTCACTCTGACGACGGAGTGCATAATGAAAAACCACGGCACCCTCGATAAGTTCGTCGGCGACTGCACTATGGCCTTCTGGAACGCCCCGGTCGAGCAGGAGGACCCGGTGTACCTCGCCTGCCGCGCAGCTATGGATATGGTGGAGGGCTCAAAGAAGCTCGGCGAGGAGCTTTCCTCTCGCTTCGGGCGCACGGTCTCCTTCGGCGTCGGAGTAAACTGGGGCCCAGCCGTAGTGGGGAACATAGGCGCACCGAAGCGAATGGACTATACCGCCATCGGCGACACGGTCAATACGGCCGCAAGGCTCGAGGCAAACGCGCCGGGCGGCAAGATATTTATCTCCCGCGCCGTCGCCGATATTCTGGGCGACAGAGCCGTGGTAACGAGCCTCGGCGACAGCATCAAGCTTAAAGGAAAAGCCGAGGGCTTTGAGATACTCACCCTCGACAGACTGAAATAAGGAAGGAGAATTATGATGAAAAAGATCATATCCCTCTTAATATCGCTCTCGCTGCTTCTCTCTATCGGGCTTTGCGCTCTCGCCGCCGGAGAGAGCGAGAAGTCCGACCCCGTCCGCCCGGCATACGCCGGAGTGACCGTGCTTGAGGACGGGACCGTTCTCGCGACGGACAGCTGGAACAAGGTCATCTGGAAGATCTCGGGCGGAAAGGCGGAGATTTTTGCCGGAAAGATACCCGTCGCCGACCTCACCGGAGAGCCGCAGGGCAGATATAACGACGGAAAGAGCGAGGACGCCTTCTTTATGTCCCCCTGCGCCATAGTTCCCTTCCTCGAGGGCTACGCTGTCTCCGACCCGGCCGCGAACGTGATAAGGTACGTTACGGAGACGAAGGTGATGACCCTCTCCGGCTCGGGTACTGCCGGGCTCAGAAACGGAAAGGCGCAGAACGCCCGCTTCAATAACCCGACCGGCCTCGCTGCAGACGATAAGGGCGGCCTTTACATAGCGGACACGGGCAACAACTGCGTCCGGTATATGAGCTCCACCGGCTCAGTCCGCATTCTTATTACCAATCTCTCCGCCCCGACGGGACTTGCGTATCACGGCGGGAAGCTCTACATCGTAGAGAGCGGCAAAAACCGCGTGCTCACGGCGGTCGGCTCCTCATATGAAGTTCTCTGCGGCTCCTTCTCCTACGCTGAGGACGCGGACGAATACTACGGCGGCTTCTCGAACGGGAAGGCTGCGCGCGCGAGATTCGATCACCCCTCCTCCGTCGCCGTAAGCGAGGACGGGCGGGTGTTTATCTCCGACCCCGTAAATCACGCGATCCGCTATCTGAAGGACGGCAGGGTCTACACCCTAAAGAAGGGCGACGGTATAGTCGCCCGCCCGGTCGAGCCCAACGGCATATTCATCTCCGGTAATTACCTCTACGCCGCGGACGGCGCGGGCGATATCCTTAAATACAGCATCAAGGAAAAGGTCTTCTCCGACGTAGCCGAGACCGCGTGGTACGCCGAGGGCACGGCTGAGTCCGTCCGCCTCGGCCTCATAGCCGGAACGAGCAAGACCACCTTCTCCCCCGAGGTGTCGACGACGAGGGCTATGTTCGTGACAATGCTCGCAAGGTTCCAGTCCTCCCTCGACGGAACGACGAGGATAGACGGCGACTCCACCTTTAAAGATATGACAGAGGAGACCTGGTGGTCGGCTTCAGCCCGCTGGGCCGCCGATGCCGGTATAGTCAAGGGCATGCCGGACGGCACTTTCGCCCCGGATAAGCCGATAACGAGGGAGCAGATGGCGACCATGCTGTACCGCTACGCGGAATACCTCGGCCTTGCGACCGGCCTATCCGCCGACCTCTCCTCCTTCCCCGACTCGGGCGAGGTGAGCTCCTGGGCTCTTGAGGGAATGGAATACGCCGTCGGCTCCGGCCTCATCGAGGGCAGCGACGGAAGCCTCCTACCCGCAAAGGACGCGACCCGCGCCCAGGCGGTGACGGTCTTCCTCCGCCTCCTCCCCGCTGCAGAGGGATAAAAAATGATTTCGGGCAGGTTCTAAAATTAGAACCTGCCCGTGTTTTGTTATCTTTTCAGCTTTCCCAAAATTCCGTTGTTGCATATATCGTTTAGGAAAAGGGCGACCTGATTCGGCTCCCTCACGGCTCCGCCCTGGAGCCATAGCTGGATCACTCTCATGCACCCGTAGGAGGCGAAATCGTACATATCGTCCATCTCCTCCTTGGAGAGCTCCGGCGCGAGCTGCGCCCAATGGTGAAGGCAGGTGGGCTTTGCGACGTAGAGAAGCTGCTGGAGAAAGGTTATATCCCCGTACTCACCGAAAAGCGCCTCGGAAAATTCGTACCTCTCCTTGAGGGCGGTAAGCGCCTGGGTGAAAATCGTCACAACGTCCTCCGCCTTGCGGAAGGCCGTGACGGACGAGAGGATATCCTCGTAAAAGCTGTTCTCTATCTCTCCGAGCAGCTCGGCGGGGCTGCCGTAATAGGCGTAGAACGTGCCGCGGTTGAGGGCTGCCGTCTCGCATATCTCCTTTACGGTTATCCTGTCGATGGGCTTCTTCTTAAGGTGGCTTATCAGGCTCTGCCTGAGGGCGGCCTTTGTGTAGTGTACCCTTCTGTTGTCCTTCACGTTTGCCATTTCTCTCTCGCACCCTTTTTATTTATAGTTTTAAACAATGTGTTAAATCCCACAAAAAACAGCGCTTTGACTATTGAAAGCGAAGACACAACATATTATATTATAAGAAATTCAGGAAGTCAACACCGCGTTTATATAATATCTTCGTGTGCGAATTATAGGAGATGATCTCAATGAAGACCTACCGCATAATAACAGACGGATCCTGCGATATGCCGGCCTCCCTCGCGAAGGAGAAGAGGGTCACCGTCGTTCCCTTTTACGTCACTATGGATGAGAAAACGTATATAAAAGAGAACGTGGACATTTCCAAGACGGACTTTTACAAGTGGATGGTAGAGAACAAGGGCTGCTACCCCAAGAGCTCCACGCCCTCCGTTCAGGACTATCTCGACGTTTTTACTGAGGCTGCCGAGGCGGGAGAGGACGTAATCTGCATCTGCATAACGAGGAAATTCTCCACCTCCTTTGAGTCTGCGCAGATGGCTGCCGATATGCTTGCGGAGGCCCATCCTGATTGCCGCGTCACTGTGATAAACGCGATGGTGAATACGGTACTTCAGGCGCTTTTGGTGCTCGAGGCCGTCAAGCTCCGCGACAAAGGCGTGGATTACGACGAGTGCGTAAGGCGCGTCAAGGCCGCCCGCCCCTCCGGCAGGATATTCTTCACTGTCGGCAGCATAGATTACCTCCGCCACGGCGGAAGGATCGGCAAGCTCGCCGGTATAGCCGGAACTATCCTCGGCATCCGCCCGCTCATAACGCTCAAGGAGGGCGAGATTTTCCCCGCCGGCATTACCCGCTCAAGACAGAAGTCGATTGAAAAGGTCGAGGCTCTCGCCCTTGACTACGTCAAGGAGAACAACTGGGCGGATAAGGAGTATGAGATGGTCGTGGGCTACGGCTACGATTACGAGGAGGCAGTCAAATTCCGCGACAGGATCTGCGGAGCCTTCGCCTCTATGGGTCATATCCTCAAGGTGAACATATACCACATAGGCGCCGCGATCAGCGTACACACCGGCCCCTATCCCCTCGGAGTAGGTATTATTAAGCACGCATGATCATATCCCGCCGGATGCTTTCCGGCGGGACGGTTTTTATAAATATACAAAAGGAGAAGAGAGATGGGCGAGCGCAGATTTTATCACGGGGGAGATTATAACCCCGAGCAATGGCTGAAAATGCCGGAGATACTCAATAAAGACCTCGAGCTTATGGAGAAGGCGAGGGTCAATATCGTGACCCTCGGCGTTTTCTCATGGTCGATGCTCGAGCCGGAGGAGGGGAAGTATGACCTTGACTGGCTCGCGGACATTATAGATAAGCTGTACGCCCGGGGCATTTCGGTCGATCTTGCCACCCCGAGCGCGGCAAAGCCCGCCTGGCTCGCCCAAAAATATCCGGAGGTACTTCGGGTGGGCGCAAACAGAGTCCGCGAAAAATACGGCAACAGGCACAGCCATTGCTACACCTCCCCAGTATACCGCGAGAAGGTCAGGGCTGTGGATCAGGCTCTCGCCCGCCGCTTCGGGGCTCATCCGGGAGTCGTTATGTGGCACATATCAAACGAGCTCGGCGGCGAATGCCACTGCGAGCTGTGCCAGAACGCCTTCCGTGAATGGCTAAGGGGGAGATACGGCTCGCTCGATAAGCTGAACGAGGCATGGAACTCCGCCTTCTGGTCGCACATCTATTCCGACTGGTCTCAGATCGAGAGCCCGGCTCCTCACGGTGAGGGCGCGATGCACGGCCTCATTCTCGACTGGAAGCGCTTCGTAACTCAGCGCACCCTCGATTTTTACCGGATGGAGCGCGACGCCGTCCGCGAGCTTGTCCCCGGCGCGAAATTCACGGTCAATATGATGTACCGCTTCGACGGCCTCGACTACTATAAATTCGCACCCGGCCTGGATATGATAAGCTGGGACGATTACCCCACCTGGCACAAGGCGGGAGAGTCGGATGAGGAAATCGCCCTCAAGAGCTCGATGATGCACGACTTTTTCTATTCGCTGAAGGGGCAGCCCTTCTGGATGATGGAGTCCTCGCCGAGCATGACGAACTGGCAGCCCGTCAGCAAGGTGAAAAAGCCGGGAGTGCAGATGCTCTCCGGCCTGAACGCCGTAGCCCACGGGGCGGACGCGGTAATGTATTTCCAATGGCGGCAGAGCCGCGGCGCGGTCGAAAAATTCCACGGAGCCGTCGTCGGTCACGACGGGCGCGAGGACAGCCGACCCTTCCGCGAAACGGCTGAGCTCGGGAAAGTCCTTGAGATGCTCGCTCCAATAGCCGGAACGCTCAAGGCAAAGGAGGCGGCGATAGTCTACGACGTGGAAAGCAAGTGGGCCATGGAGGGCGCTCAGGGGCCGAGGAACATAGGGCTCGGCTATTGGGACGAGGTAATGCTGCACTACCGCGCTCTGCAGAAGCGTGCCGTCACCGTCGACTTTGTAAACGAGGACGGCGATATCTCAGGCTATAAGCTCGTCGTTTGCCCGATGCTCTATATGCTGCGCGAGGACTTTTGCGAAAAGCTCCGTGCCTTCGTCGCCGGGGGCGGGACCCTTGTCCTCACCTACTGGTCCGGCGTTGCAGACGAGACGGACCTCTGCCGGCTGGGCGACACGCCTTACGGCCTTACCGACGTTCTCGGTCTGAGGCGGCTCGAGATAGACGGTATGTACGACGGTGAAACTCGCCGATGCGTTCCCGTCTCTGCTGAAAACGCGCCCGAAGCTTTTGGCCGCGTACTATGCGAGGTGGCGGAGGTCAGTACGGCAAAGCCTCTTTATAAATACGCCGAAGACTATTTCAAGGGCGCGCCCGCCGCGGCTGTTAATTTCTTCGGGAACGGCAGGACCTATTACCTCGCGACCCGCTTCGAGCCGGGATTCTACTCCGAGCTTTACGCGAAGCTTGCAGCGGATCTTTTTGATTCGCCGATAAAGCAGCCTCTTCCCGAGGGCGTTCTCCCCGCGAAGCGCGGCGACTGGCTTTTCGTTCAGAACACGACCGGCGAGGAAGCAGAGGCGATGGACGCAAAACTCCCGCCATACGGAACGCTTATACTGAACCTCAAAACGGGAGAAAGACTTATATATTAAAAAACGGGGTCAGGCAAATGCCTGACCCCGATGCTTTTTGAAGTTTTAAGCTTACTTAAGCTCGACGGTAGCGCCGGCTTCCTCAAGCTGCTTCTTGATAGCCTCAGCCTCATCCTTGGAGACGCCTTCCTTGATCTTGGAGGGAACGCCTTCAACAGCGGCCTTAGCCTCAACGAGTCCGAGACCGGTGATGGCGCGGACAACCTTGATAACGCCGAGCTTGGCAGAGCCGAAGCTGGTCATAACAACGTCAAACTCAGTCTTCTCCTCGACGGCGGGAGCGGCAGCGCCGGCGGCAGCGGGAGCAGCCATAGCGGCGGCGGAAACGCCGAACTCTTCCTCAAGAGCGTGAACGAGCTCGGAGAGCTCAAGTACGGTTAAAGCCTTAACTTCATCGATAAGGGCAGTGATCTTTTCGCTAGCCATTTTAATTTTCCTCCTGTTAGCAGTTCTTTTAGTATGTTTTCTGATTATTCAGCGGCGGCGGCCTCAGCCTCTGCGGGGGCGCCGTTCTTCTCCGCGATAGCCTTGAGCACGATGGCGAGGCTCGTGATGGGAGCCAGCATGGTGCCGAGGACCTGGGCGCGAAGAGTGGGAAGGGGCGGGATCTTAGCAAGAGCTACGACCTCGTCTACGGAAATGACCTTGCCGTCCATAAAGCCGCCCTTGATGGTGAACTTGGGGAGCTTTTCGGCGTACTCGTTAAGAATACGGGCGGGAGCCACGGGGTCGTCCGCGCTGGTTGCGAGAGAAGTGGTTCCGTTCAGCGCACCGTCAAGCGCGTCGAAGCCGACGTTCTTGGTGGCGAAACGGAGCAGGGTGTTCTTAACTACGGTGTAGTTAACGTTGGCCTCGCGCATCTTCTTGCGGAGCTGAGTATCGTCGGCGACGGAGATACCGGAGTAATCCACGAGGACGCCGGCGGCGGACGCGTTCAGACGGTCGGTAAGCTCGTTAACGATGGCCTGCTTTTCGCTCAAAACCTTTGCATTGGGCATTTTCTTATTTCACCTCCGAAACACGATTTATCGCGTTCAACAAAAAAGCGCCTTCGCGCCAAAGCACGAGGGCACACAGATAATCTCTTTGAAAGTTATCCGCACCTCGGCAGGAAATTAAGCCTTGCGGCGCCTGCTGTCTTTGGAACGCTCGGATATAATATTACACTTTTTCCCGTTTGTCAATAGTTTTTATTTAACTTTCCGCTATTTCTCGGTACATTCCGGCGGCGTCGTCCTTCTTCACCGTCTCGGCCACGCTGAGGACCTCAACCACGGTCCTGCGGCTGCCGAATTGGAGCTCCAGCCTGTCGCCGACCTTAACGTCGGTCGAGGGCTTCGCCGTTTTGCCGTTTACGCTTATATGTCCGGAATCGGCGGCCTCAGCCGCGACAGTCCTCCGCTTAATAAGGCGGGAGACCTTGAGATACTTATCAAGTCGCATCTATTATTCCTCCAAATGCAAAAAAGGGGGCGGGAAGCCTTTCGCTTCTCTGCCCCCTGATTTATTTACTCAGCGACGGAATCCTTGAGAGCCTTGCCGGCCTTGAAGGCGGGCTGCCTGGAAGCGGCGATCTGGGTGGGCTCGCCGGTCCTGGGGTTGCGGCCTACGCGGGCGGGGCGCTCCTTGACCTCGAAGGTGCCGAAGCCGACGAGCTGGACCTTATCTCCGGCCTTAAGAGCCTCGGTAACGGTCTCAACGGCGGCGGCAAGAGCCTTCTCGCTGTCCTTCTTGGAAAGTCCGGTCTTCTCAGCAATCGCGCTGACGAGTTCAGTTTTGTTCATTTGTAAGTCCTCCTGTCATTTTTTAAGCCTTGGGTCGGCTTTTATATATTAAAGGGGGCAAACCCTTTAAATGCTTCTTTTGGCGCTCTCCCAGAGGTCGTTCTGCGCTTCGGGCGTAAGCTCGCGAAGCTCCTTTCCCGCCTTGAGAGCGGCGGCCTCCATCTTGGAAAAGCGAGCGATAAATTTCTCGGAAGCGGCGTTAAGCGCCTCCTCCGGGTCTATCCTGAGCTTTCTCGCGATATTCGCGGCGGTGAAGAGTATATCGCCGACCTCCTCGAAAACGTCGCCGTCTCCGGAAAGCGCGGCCTCAAGCTCGCCTGTCTCCTCGCGGAGCTTATCCGCGATATCCCCGGCTCTCTCCCAGTCGAAGCCGGCCTTCGCCGCCTTCTTCGAGACCTTCTCCGCTCTCCAAAGGGCGGGAAGCGTCCGGGCTACGGAGTCCATAGCCTCGGAAACCGTACTCTGGTTCTTCTCTTTTCGCTTGATCTCGTCCCAGTTTTTCAGTACCTCTTCCGAGCCTGATACTGTGACCTCGCCGAAAACGTGGGGATGGCGGAGAATAAGCTTTTTAACTACCCCGTCAGCTACGGAATCAAGATCGAAATTTCCCTTCTCCTCCTCAAGCTCCGCGTGGAAGGCGACCTGGAAGAGAACGTCGCCCAGCTCCTCGCGCAGGTGCTCGATATTGCCCTCATTTATCGCCTCGACGGCCTCGCAGACCTCCTCGATAAAATCGCGCCTTATGCTCTCGTGCGTCTGCTCCCTGTCCCAGGGGCAGCCGCCCTCGGAGCGGAGCGCCTTTACAAGAGCCCGCAAATCTTCAACATTATAGCACGGCTTAAATTCAAAATCTACCATTATTTTCTCCTAAAGCGGAAAAATATTTCACGAAATTTTTATTATACATCACGACTTATTTAAGGTGCAGGAGCTTCGCTATCTTCTCGCCCTTCGGAAGAATGAGAACGTCCTCACGCGTCACAACCTTGAGGGCGAGGACGAGAGCGGCATAGATGACCACGGCGGCGATTATCGTCACCCCGAGGCAGAGGATAACGCCGAGCCTGCCGCCGCCGAGACGGGGGAGCAGAAGCTTATCAAGAAGCCCGTATACCGCGAAGGCGCCCGCTCCCATGACTGCCGTGCAGACGAAGGGGCGGAAGATTATCTTGATTAGATCGGGCTTTTCGGGCAGCTTGAGCTGCATAACGAGGATATTGGCCGCCGAAATAATGATATAGCAGGCGAGGGTGGCGATCGGCGCCCCGATGATATTGAGCTCCGGTATGCTGACTAAAAGCCAGCTTAAAAGGAGCTTTATAAGCCCGCCCACGATAAGGCTGAGGGCGGATATCTTCTCATAGCCCGAGGCCTGAAGGATAGCGTTCGTGATGATATACTCGCAGACGAAGAAGCTTGCGACGCCGAACACGGTAAGGAGGGCCGGCCCGTACCCCTCGTAGCCCGTGCCGCCGTAAAGCGCGATAAAGATGGGGCGGGAGAGCACGGCGAGGCCGACAGCCGCCGGCATAGCGAAAAGGTTCGTGAGCTTCATCGAGGACTCCATCGTCTTTTTCGCCTCGCCGTTTTTGCGCGCGGCAAGGGCGGCTGCGATGATCGGCACTACGGAGACGGCGACCGGGGTAATAAAGGCCGAGGGCAGATTAAAAAGCGCCAGCGCCTTTGAATAGACCCCGTAGAGCGAGATAGCGACAGAGTGCTCCTTCATAAGGACGGATTCGAGAGTATCGGATATTATGCGCGAATCGAAGAAGGTTATAAACTGGCTTGCAGCAGCTCCGATCGCGATCGGGAGACTGACCTTAAGTATCTCCCCGGATGTGCTTCCGACCGATGCGGGAGTATCCACGATGATGTCAGCGGCGTCCGCCCGCTTGATTTTCCGGTTGTATATCGCCATCACCGGGATGGCAAGCCCCATTCCGGCCGTGACGCCGACGATGGCTCCCGCCGCTATCGTGGCGAGATCCTCGCCCCGGCTTGCGAAAAACCAGGCGACGGCGAGGCCGAAGACCATCTTGCAGACGACCTCCATTATCTGTGAGAGGGAGGTCGGCACCATATCGTTATGCCCCTGACTGTAGCCCCTCAGCACAGATACGAGGGCGGCAAAGAGAACGGCGGGCGAGAGTATCCTGATAGCGAGGCTTATCTCCGCGTCCTTCATAAAGCCCGCAAGGCTCTCCGCCCAGACGAACATGGCTATCGAGCCGATAACGCCGATTATCGCGAAGACCAGCATGCCCGCGCTGTAATACCGCCGCGCCTGAGCGTACCGCCCCGAGGCTCGCGCCGATGATATAAGGCGGCTCAGCGCAACGGGAACGCCCGCCGTGGATATCGCGAGCATAAGGTTATATACCTCGTAAGCCTTGTTGAAATGCCCCGTTCCGTCGTCGCCGAGGAGGTTATAGAGGGGGATCTTGTAAATGGCGCCGATTATCTTCGTCAGCGCGACGGTGGCGGCGAGTATTGCCGCCCCTTTGAAATAGCTCTGTTTTTTTGCGGCCTGTCCTGCCAATATCATCAGACCCTTCAAGTGGATTTCTTATAAACAATTATATTTAGCACGTCCGCATAATAGGCTGTAAACCTGAAATATCCAAAAAAGTTCGGATATTCACTTTCATATTCCCGGCCCGCGTTTACATAACGGCTGTGGAAAACCCTGTGGAAAAACGGAAAAACCCTTTAATTCCGGGGCGCCGCGAAATTATTTTGCCCGGTCCATAATATTATGCGCCATTTTGAATATTCATTTTTTTCTGTCGAATATTCAGATATTATGTCGCCAAGAGCCGGGATTACGTCAATCGGTGTTCCCGCTCTTTATCCTGCGGATATCCCTGCCCACGAAGCGAAGGCTCAAAAAGTCGCCCTCGAGGCGGCTCATAACGGCGGGGGAATAGCGGCTCCCCAGCTCCTTCGGCGTGAGGTTCGAGGTTATTATCGTCTTCTTCCCGGTAATGTTCCTCGTGTTGATTATCGTATAGAGGGCGCTCGTTACAAAATTCGAGGGCATCTCGGTGCCGAGGTCGTCGATTATCAGAAGGTCACAGGTCTCGATCCTCTTTATCTCGCTTCTGACCTTCTCAAGGTCCTCGCCCCTGTTGAACTTATCCTGCTCATAGCGGGAAAAGACCGAGGCCGCAGTATCGTAAACGACTGAATAGCCGCGCTCCGCCACGACCTTTGCGATGGAGCTTGCGAGGAAGGTCTTGCCGAGGCCGGTGCCGCCCCTGAAAAACAGGTTGAGCGACTTCATCGAGAAGTTTCTCGCGTACTCGGCGGCGAAGTCGAAGACCTCCGCCATAAGGGCGCGGGGGCTTATCCCCGTTCTCGGGTCGGGCTCCTCGGAGTAATAATCCAGGCGGAAGGAGTCGAAGCTCTCCTCGCCGAGCTTCAAAAGCTGGCTCAGCTCCTTGACCTGCTCCTCGCGGTAGAGGTCCATAAGGCAGGAGCAGAGCTTCGTGCCGTCGTAGCCCGTATCCTTGCATTTGGGACAGATATAGCTGTCCGAGAGGTAGTCCGGACTGAAGCCGGCGGCGGTGAGGGTAAGCGCCCTCTCCTCCTGCAGGCTGAGGCTCCTGTCCCTTATCTCGTCCAGAGCCTCCACGGGGTCCGCGCCCTTTTTGAGGGCGACGTCGATCGCGTCTATCACCGTGCGCTTCATCTGGGCGTCGATCTCCGCTATGCGCGGGTCGCGGGCGTAGGCCGCGGCTCTTCGCCTCGCCATCATCCTCTCGTTCGCGGCTCGCCTCTCGTCGAGGCGTGCCTTGGCTCTTGCCAGTATCTTTCCGTCAAGGCTCACTCTTATCCCCCGCTTTCAGCCTGTTCTTTAAGTCTCTCAGCCGTCGAAGCTCCTCGGCCGTCGCCCCGCCCGCGTTATATGCGGCGGCGTCCCTCGATGGCGCTGTATTCCTCTTCCCGAAGGGATCGCCCTTCTCTATCTCAGGCGCGGTGTGCAGTCCCATATTGTGCCAGCTCATCATTATCGAGTCCATATAGCGCCAGTTCATCCTGCCCGTCTTGGTCACCGTCCTGTCGTAGGCGAGGGCGGCGGCCTCGGCGGTAAATCCGAGCTCAGCCCAGGAATCGACGTACTTCCTCTCGGTGGACGAAAGCTGCCTGTCCCTTATCCCGAGGGCGGCGGAGAAATCGGCGTAAGCCCCGCGCCTTTCGGATAAGCGCCGGATATATGCCTCCGCGGCCTCGAGCGAGAATACACCGTCGGCCTCCCAGGAAAAGGCGGCCTTCTCGATATACTTCATCGTCGGCCTTCTGCCCGGGCCGGATCTGCGCTGCACCTCGTCGATGCAGTGATTTACAAGTATCAGAATGACCTCGGGCGGCAGCCCGTTATAGTCGTAAATGCTGAAAAGCCTTATAAGATCGTCGGACGAGAGGAGCCTCCCGAGGGCGAGCTGCACTTCGCCCACGAGCTGGGGAAAGGCCTCGCCGTTTTCAAGCTCGCGCTTTATATCCTCGGAGGTGTACTTCGGCGGCTCTGCGTCAACCGGCCTCTCAGCCTTCTTTGCCCCGTCCTCGCGGCTCACAAGGCCGAGCCTTGAGAGGACGTTCATAGCCCCCTCGATCTGCGCGGGACTCCGCCCTGTAGCAAGGGCGCAGTCGTCAAGGTCGAAGCGGCCTCCGGCGCGCAGGATATAGATATACACGAGGGCCGCGTCTCCGCTTCCGCAGCCTATCAGCTTTTTAGCGGCCTCGCCGGACATTGTGACCGTCTCGGTCTCCGGCAGAACGAATCTCCCTTCGCTCATCTCGCAGCCCTCCTCTCTCTTTTTGCGGCTTAAATTTTATTCTACCATAATTATTTGCTTCCCGCAAGGTGCGCGCAGGCCTTTTTGCGGGCTCTCAGGCCGGGGCTCCCGCTTTATAATCGCGGACGAGCTTTACCGCCGTATCGAGCACCCTGTCGGTGGGCTTGAGCTTGAGGCTCATCTTCGGCGTCGACCCGGCCTCTATCTTTATCCGCTTTACGTACTCAGGCCTTGAGTACAGGGCGCTCACCCGCTCGGGCTCGAAGTCGCCGAGGGTGAATATTAGCTTCCCGTCCTTCTCCGTTATCTCGGTTATGCCGGTATCGGCGGCCTCGCCTCTCAGAAGGGCTACGTGGATAAGGGCGTTTACCTCCTTCGGGGGATCGCCGAAGCGGTCGATGAGCTCGTCCGTCATATCGTCCGCGTCCTCCTCGGTGCGGATATGCGCTATGCGGCGGTACAGGTCCATCCTCTGCTCCTGGTTCTCAACGTAGCTTGCGGGGATATTCGCCGAGATGGCAAGATCGGCTGAGCAGTCGGGCTTTACGGCGACCTTCTCGCCCTTCACCTCGTGCACGGTCTCCTCAAGGAGCTTGAGGTACATATCGTAGCCGACGCTCATCATATGCCCCGACTGCTCTGCGCCCAAAATATTGCCCGCTCCCCTTATCTCGAGGTCGCGCATCGCGATCTTGAAGCCGGAGTTGAACTCCGCGAACTCCCTTATCGCCGAAAGCCGCTTCTCCGCCGTCTCATTCAGCACCTTATCCTTGCGGAAGGTGAAATAGGCGAAAGCTCTGCGGCTCGAGCGGCCTACTCTCCCCCTTATCTGGTGGAGCTGGGCAAGGCCGAGCCTGTCCGCGTCCTCTATTATAAGCGTATTCACGTTCGGGATATCTATCCCGGTCTCTATTATCGTTGTGCAGACGAGGATCTGTATCTCCCCGGCGCTCATCGCCTCCATCACGGTGCCGAGCTGATCCTCGTCCATCTTCCCGTGGGCGACGGCGATCGAGGCGCCCTCAACGAGCTCGCGGAGCTTCATCGCCGTGCGCTCGATATTATCGACCCTGTTGTGGATATAGTACACCTGCCCGCCCCTTGAGAGCTCGCGGCGTATCGCGTCCTCGATAACGCCCCAGTCGTGCTCCATAACGTAGGTCTGCACCGGAAGCCTGTCGGAGGGCGGCTCCTCTATCGTGGACATATCGCGCACGCCGGAGAGCGCCATATTCAGCGTTCTCGGTATCGGCGTCGCCGAGAGGGTCAGAACGTCCACCGTCCGCGCTATCTCCTTAAGCCTCTCCTTGTGTGTGACGCCGAAGCGCTGCTCCTCGTCCACCACTAAAAGGCCGAGAGACTTGAATTTTATATCCCGGGCGAGGAGCTTGTGCGTTCCGATAACGACGTCCACCTCCCCGGTCGCAAGCCCGGCTATCGCCTTTTTGACCTGAGCCTGAGTGCGGAACCGGCTCAGCACCTCGATATTTACAGGAAAGCCGGAAAACCTCGCCATCGCCGTCTGATAGTGCTGCTGGGCGAGCACCGTGGTCGGCACGAGTATCGCCGCCTGCTTCCCGTCGAGCACGCATTTCATCACGGCCCTGAGGGCGACCTCGGTCTTCCCGTAACCCACGTCGCCGCAGAGAAGCCTGTCCATCGGCTTCGGGTCCTCCATATCCCTCTTGATATCCTTAATGGCGCGGAGCTGATCGTCCGTCTCCTGATATAAAAAGTTATCCTCAAACTCCCGCTGCCACGGGGTATCGGGCGAAAAGGCGAAGCCCGCCGCCCTCTGCCTTTCGGCCTGGAGCCTGATAAGTCCCTCCGCCAGCTCGCGGACGGCGCCCTTCGCTCTCAGCTTCGTCCTTGTCCAGTCCGTGCCGCCGAGCTTCGAGAGCTTTACCGGTGCGTCCTCGCCCGCGCCTATATACTTCGATATCATATCGAGCTGTGTCGCGGGCACGTAGAGCGCGTCGCTGCCCGAGTAGGCTATCTTTATATAGTCGCGCCTTATCTTATCCACCTCGCGCGTCACCATTCCGACGTAGCGCCCTATCCCGTACTGCTCGTGCACGACGAGGTCGCCAGCCGAGAGGTCTGTGTAGCTCTCGAGCTTCTGCCGGTTGGACGGGAGCTTTTTCTTCGCGCGCTTTCTGAAAATACCGCCCGTTATCTGCCCCTCGGACAGGATCGCAAGGCCGAGCTTCGGATACTCAATGCCCGCAGAGAGGCTGCCGACAGCTATCGCGCAGCGCCCCTTCTCCGGAAGCTTCTCCAGCTCGTAATCGTAATACGAGCCTATCCCGTTTCTCACGAGATACTCCCTCAGTATCTCCGCCCGCCGCCTGTCCTTCGCCAGCACGACGACGCCGGAGCTCGAGTTAACATAATGCTTAATATCGCTCGCAGCCGTCTCAAGGCTTCCGCCGTAGGACGGGAGCTGCTTCGAGCTTTGCGTCTCCATAGCCCTCGGCCTTACGGGGAGTGCGGAGGTGGTGAAGGCCGCCATCATAATAATCGGGAAGTCCTCAAGCCGCTCTATCACCTTGTCCCACGGGGTTATAAGTCTTTCCGCCTGACCCTCGAAGACGCCCTTTTCCGCGAGAGCTGTCAGATCCTCGGAGAGCTGCCATATATAGCCCTTGGCTCTGTCCTCAAGGCGCCCGGGTTCACATAATACTACTATCGCCTCGGGCGGTATATAGTCCGCCGCCGTAGCCGGGGCGAACATAAGGTCAAGGTATCTGTCAGTTGCGGGAAGGCTTCTGCCCTCCCTGATCCTCGCCATATCCTGAGCGACGCTCTGCGTGAGCTCGCGGCTTACGTTTTTTCTGCGCAGAAGCTTTTTTCCGTAGGCGTCGAGCCTTGCGAGCAGCCCATCCCGTCCGCCGTCCGCCGCCGTGAGCGGCGCCTCCTGAACCGGGAGGATGAGCGCCTCGTCCACGTTCTCCGTCCTTCGCTGGGAGGCTGGGTCGAAATACGCCATCGAGTCGATCTCGTCGCCGAAGAACTCCATTCGAAACGGAAGCTCGGCGGCTGGGGAGAAAACATCGAGAATTCCGCCCCTTACGGAGAACTGACCCGGCCCCTCGGTCTGCGCGGAGCGGACGTAGCCCGCCTCCGTGAGCCTTGCGGCAATCTCGCCGATGTCGGCGGTGCCGCCGCTTTTGAGCCTCGTCGAAAGGCGTGAGAATATCTCGGGCGGCATCGTCCTCTGCATTAATGCGTCAGGCGTCGTAACGACGAGGCCGCACTCCCCCGATAAAAGGCGCTCGAAGGCGGCGAGCCTGCGCCGCTCGCCCTCGCGGGAGACGACGTCGGCGTTATAAAATATAAAGTCGCGGCCGAAAAGCCCAAGGACCTCCTCGCCCGTAAAGGAGGAAAGGTCCTCGGAAAACTTCTTCGCCTCGCCCTCGTCGGAGAGGACGGCGACTATCGGAACCTGCCTTCGCAGCCTCAGAGCTGATACCGCGTGGGCGCGGGGTAGGGCGCCCGTCCCGCTCAAAAGCGCGGGGCAGCGCCCCTGATCTATCGCCGCCGATATTTTTTCAAAGCTCTCGTCTCTCTCGAGCGCAAGAGTAAGCGTTTTCATAGTACCTCTTCTTTCTTTTCAGCAAGCGCTGATTAAGTCCGCAAGAGGAAATTGCGTGGATTTTTTTGTCGCAGCAAAGGCGAAAAATCGCAGGAATACTTTGTGTATTTCAAGATTTTGAGACAAAGCTGCGGCGGAAAAAGGCCGCAATTGCCCGAAGCGGCATTTGATCAGCGATTGCTAATTACCAGTCGGAATCCCAGTCCGTGTAGTCCGAATCCCAGTCGTCGTAGTCCCAATCGTCGTCATAGTCATAGTCGTAGTCATAATCGTAGCCGCTGTCATATCCGTCGTAGCCGCCGGAATAGGACTGATAGAATTCGCTGTCGCGGAAATCCTCTATCCCGTAATCGTCCCTGAAATCGTAGCCGGCATAGTAATCCCTGAAATTATCCGTGAGCTCGTCTATCCTGTCAGACCTTGACCATATCTCCTCCTCGTCGTCGAAGATATACCAAGAGCCGCCACGGTTGTAATAGTAGTCGCCGCTGTAGTAATAATATCCGCTGTCCGGAGTGTTCCTGTTCTTAATGAGCGTATATCCCGTAAATAAAAACATCGCCGCCGTTACGGCGATTACGATTGCTTTTATTACGTTTCCGTATCGCTTTACGCTGCTTTTTTTCTTCTCTGCGGGGGAGCTGTTCCCGTTTCCCGCGCTCCTGTCCACATAGGAACGTATTTCGCTCTTCGTCCTCGCGCTTTTTTGCTTCTGGTTTCCGATCTCCTGCTGCATTTTTAAAAACAGCTCGCGCACGGCGTAGGCTTCGTCCGGGCCGGAATAGCGCACGGCTCTCGTGCCGTCCGCCTTGTTCTTGTAAACGACGAAGGCCCCGTCCGCGTCCTCATATATGCCGAAGGCCTTCGGCTCTCTGTAGTCCTCCCCAATGAAAAAGCGCATCTTCTCCGTGGGTAAATTCCTTGCCTCGCAGTAGGCCTTGAGCTCATCAATAGTCTTCGGCTCGCGCGCCCCGATCTCCGCCCCGCAGTATATGCAGTGCTTTATGCCGTCGGCCGCCTCGCAGAGACAGATATTGCATTTCTGCGCCATTTTTGCCACTCCTATTTTGTATTATGTAAACGCCAAACTGCCCCGATACGCAAGGTACCGGGGGTGCAGGCTTTCGTTTTCAAATTTTACAGCGGCGCTTTTTTTATCGCGCCGTACCTTCTCGGGTATTTCCTCGGCGTGGGCTCGAGCTTCTCGATGATGACCGCGCGGCGGATTATATCCGTGCCCGGTATCCTGTACTCGCGCACCTCAGGCTCTCCGCCGCCCAAAAGCCTTGCCGCCCTTGCGGCCTCGGCTATCTCAGCGTCCGAATCGGCGGCCTTCATCGCTATGAAAGCGCCGCCGACCTTTACAAGCGGCAGGCAGAGCTCCGAGAGTATATTGAGGCGGGCGACCGCCCGCGAAACCGCGATATCGTAGCTCTCCCTTTTCTCTCCGGTCGAGAGCTCCTCCGCCCTCGCGTGGACGCAATCGGCGGGAAGATCGAGCTTTTCAGATACCTCCCGGAGAAAATTAACCTTTTTCTCCGTGCTGTCAACAAGCGTTATGTTAACCGACGGTTCCGCTATCTTTATAGGCCAGCCGGGGAAGCCCCCGCCCGATCCGACGTCAACGACGCGCCTGTTTTTAAAATCCCGGACCTTCAAAAGCCCGAGGCAGTCGAGGAAGTGGAGGCGGGCTGCCTCCTCCTCGCCTTTTATTGCTGTCAGATTGAATTCCTTATTGCGGAGCATAAGGAGCTCGTAATAAGCTCTGAATCCGGCCTCCGCATTTTCGGAGAGCGGCACTCCCAGTTCGGGAGCGCCGCTTTCAAGTATGTCCTCTAATCTCACTTCTGGTTCTTGAGCAGGTCGCGGATCTCGGTAAGAAGCTTCTCCTCGGCGCTGGGCTCGGGATCGGGTTCGGGCTCGGGCTCTGCTGCGGCTTCCTCAGCCTTTTTCTTCTTCTCGGCGAGCTCACGGGCCTTATTGAAGGCCTTGACGATAAGGAAGACGATGAAGGCTACGATAACGAAGTTGATAACGGCGGAGAGGAAGGCTCCGATGCCGATAACGACGGCCTCCTTCACGACCTCGCCGGCGGCGTTGAGCTCGGCGGCTCTGAGCGTGATATCGAGCTTCGCAAGGTCGATGCCTCCGAAGAGGTAGCCGATCAGGGGCATAAATACGTTGTTTACGAGCGTTGTGGTGATCGCGCCGAAGGCCGTGGCTATGATAACGCCGACCGCCATATCGAGCACGTTGCCCTTCGTTATGAATTCCTTGAATTCACCGAAGAAGCCTTTGGTTTTTTTCATTTGCTGTTTCCCCTTTCATTATATTAAAGCCGAAGCTTTATTTACACTTTCTTGGCCTTCTCAAGCTTCTCGGCGCCGCCCATATAGGGTCTCAGCACCTCGGGTATCCTGACGGTGCCGTCGGCCTCGAGGTTATTCTCCAAAAAGGCGATCAGCATTCTCGGGGGCGCGACGCAGGTGTTGTTGAGCGTGTGCGCGAGGTAGATGTTGCCGTCCTCGCCCTTTATGCGGATCTTGAGCCTTCTCGCCTGAGCGTCGCCCAGGTTGGAGCAGGAACAGACCTCGAAATACTTCTGCTGGCGGGGGCTCCATGCCTCGATATCGCAGCTCTTGACCTTGAGGTCCGCAAGGTCGCCGGAGCAGCATTCGAGCTGGCGGACGGGGATATCGAGGGAGCGGAAGAGCTCGACGGAATATCTCCAGAGCTTTTCGTACCAGTCCATGCTCTCCTCCGGCTTGCAGACGACTATCATCTCCTGCTTCTCGAACTGGTGGATGCGGTAAACTCCGCGCTCCTCAAGGCCATGCGCACCCTTTTCCTTGCGGAAGCAGGGGGAGTAGCTCGTGAGCGTGTGCGGCAGGCTCTTTTCCGGTATGATTTGGTCGATATAGCGGCCTATCATGCTGTGCTCCGAGGTGCCGATGAGGTACAGGTCCTCGCCCTCGATCTTGTACATCATGGCGTCCATCTCGGTCTGGCTCATAACGCCCTCGACGATGGCGCCGTGCATCATAAAGGGCGGTATCATATAAATAAAGCCCTTTGAAATCATAAAGTCGCGGGCGTACGCAAGGACGGCCTCATGCAGCCTCGCGATATCGCCGACGAGGTAGTAGAAGCCGTTTCCTGCCACTCTGCGCGCCCCGTCGAGGTCGATGCCGTTGAAGCTCTCCATAATCTCCGTGTGGTATGGGATCTCGAAGCCGGGGGTCTTCGCCTCGCCGAAGCGCTGCACCTCCACGTTCTCCGAGTCGTCCTTGCCGATGGGCACGGAGGCGTCGATGATATTCGGGATCTTAAGCATTACGTGTCTCAGCTTCTCGGCGTATTCGCCCTCAAGCTTCTCGAGCTCGGCGAGTCTCTCCTCGTCGGCCTTGACCTCGGCCATATTCTTATCGATCTCAGCCTGGATGGCCTCCTTCTCCGCTCCCTCGGCTCTCTTGAGCTTGCCGAAGAGGGGGCCGTTCGCCTTTGAGAGGGCGTTCTTTCGGGCTCGAAGGTCGTTTGCCTCGTTTATGCTCGCCCTGTTCAGCCTGTCAAGCTCGGCCGCCTCGTCCACGAGGGGAAGCTTGTGATCCTGGAACTTCTTTTTAATATTCTCTCTTACGAGCTCGGGATTTTCTCTTATAAGCTTGATATCTATCATTGGTTTTCTACCTCTTCTCCGTTTTCGTTAAGCGCCTCTTTGAGGCTCTCTATTTCGGCTTCCGCTGCGCTGAGCTTCTCTTCAAGCTCGGATTTTTCGCGGTCAAGCTCTTCGTTTTCCTTTTTGAGTTCATCCACGGTCTTTTCCGCATTTTTAAGGCTCTCGGAGAGCTCGCTCTTTTCTTTCTTGAGTTCTTCGGCGTTCTTTTCCGACTTGTCGAGCTTTTCCTTGAGCTTTTTATTCTCGTCCTCGATCTTCAGTATCTCCTGCTGGTACTCGATATGCTCGCCCTGCAGGTTCGATATCGTCGTCTCGTTCTCCCGCTGGTGCATAAAGTAGCTCAGCAGTATGAGAAGAAAGACCACGGTGAACAGTATCGTTATATATACTATCACCGACTGCTCGGATTTTTTGCGGGATTCCGGCTTCTCTACCGGGAGTTCTTTCTCACCGGTGTCCCCGTCGCTTCTTTTTTTCAGCGTCATTCGTCCTTTCCCCCCATTTTCAAGCCGAGGAGGGCGGCGTAAACCAGCTCAAAATCCTCGCTTCCGTAGTATTCTATCTCAAATTTGCCCTTTTTCGCTCCCGGCGCGACCGTGACCTTTCTTCCGAGAGTCTTCGTAAGCTCTCGTTCGACCTCCGCGAAGTAGTCTACCCCGTCTGAGTGCGTTCTTGCGCCGCTGTTTGCTCCCTTGTTCGACGTACTGAGCCGCTTTACGAGCTTTTCCGTCTCCTTCACGGAGAGTCCCTTCTCCGCGACCTCGGCGGCGGCGATATCCATATCTGCCGCGCGCTCAAGCGAGAGTATTATCCTCGCGTGGCTGAGGGGCAGCTTTTTCTCCTCCACCAGCCTCTGCGCTCCCTCAGGCAGGCTCAAAAGCCTTAAGGCGTTTGCCACGACCGGTCTCGATTTGCCGACCCTCTCGGCTGCCGCCTCCTGAGTGTACCCGTAGGCGTCCATCAGCGCTCTGTAGCCGCGGGCTTCTTCAATCGGGCTCAGGTCCTCGCGCTGCAGGTTTTCAACCATCGCGAGCTCCGCCGTCTTCTTATCGTCCGCCCTGATGACGATAGCCGGAATCTCTCTGAGTCCCGCGAGCTTTGCCGCCCTCCAGCGGCGCTCGCCCGCTATTATCTCGTAATAGTCCCCCTCGGTCTTCCTCACCGTTATCGGCTGGATTATCCCGTGCGCCTTTATCGACTCTGCAAGCTCGTCCAAAGCTTCGGGGTCAAAGTACGTTCTCGGCTGATCTCTTCTCGGCTCAACCCGGGAAAGCCTGAGGTTCATAACCCCGCCCGCGTCCTCCTCGCCGAGGAGCGCCGCAAGCCCCTGTCCCTCGAAGAGCTCGCCGCTCAGCCCCTTTCCAAGCCCTTTTCGAGCCATCAGTTCGTACCTCCGTTTCTCTCGTCGAGCTCCTTTGCAAGGGCGAGATAGGCCTGCGCCCCCCTTGAGCCGAAATTGTATGCCGTAACGGGCTTTCCGTGGCTCGGCGCCTCGGATAGCCTCACGTTTCTCGGTATCACCGTCTTGTAGACCTTGTCCTTGAAATACTTTTTGACCTCGCCGGCGACCTGCAGGCAGAGATTTGTCCTCCCGTCGTACATTGTCAGCACGACGCCCTCGATGGCTATATCCGGATTGAGCCGCCTTTTGATAAGCCTAACCGTGCTCATCAGGTCTGCAAGACCCTCAAGCGCGAAATACTCGCACTGCACCGGTATCAGTATCGTATCCGCCGCGCAGAGGGCGTTCAGCGTTAAGAGCTCAAGGCTCGGCGGGCAGTCGATTATTATGTAGTCATACTCATTTTTCAGCTCGGCGAGGGCGTTTTTCAGTACAAATTCCCTGTCCTCCGCGTCCACAAGCTCGATCCCCGCGCCCGACAGCTCCCTGTTCGAGGCGAGCACGTCGCCGAACTTCGTGCCGATGACCGCGTCCTTCGCCGCCGTCCTTCCGATCATAATGTCGTAGGTTCCGGCCTTCACCCGCGATTTATCTATTCCCATCGCGCCGGTGGCGTTACCCTGAGGGTCGGAGTCGCAGAGAAGCACCTTTTTATTGAGAAGCTTAAGCGCTCCCGTTACATTCACCGCCGTCGTCGTCTTTCCGACGCCGCCCTTCTGGTTTGCCACGGCGATTATCTTTCCCATCTCGTCATCCCTTATAATTATTATGTACGTTGTATTATAATCCTTGTCGCCGTTTATTTCAACCTTTAAAATTGTTTCACGTGAAACAGTTTTGTTCCACGTGAAACATTCTGATGCTCAAATGAGCATATCAAGGTCAGAAACGCTGAGGCTTGGCTGAAGGGCAAGGTTAATCCCATAGCCCACGAGCTTCGAGATATCGGCCACTCTTGAGTCGATATCCCTCGGCGTGACGATAAGGCCGCCGCCGGCGGAGCGGAGCTTATCCTCGTCGAGGCTCGTTCCGCAGTCCTCGGCAAGGGCTGCGGCAAGGGTCGCCGCGTCAACAACGGTCGGAACGCCCACGGCAATAACCGGAACTCCGAGGGTCTCAGCGTTCAGGGCGCTTCTCGCGTTTCCGACGCCCGAGCCGGGGACTATGCCCGTGTCGGTTATCTGCACCGTCCGGCAGAGCCTCTCCGCCCGGCGGGAGGCGAGAGCGTCTACGGCGATAACTGCGGCGGGGCGTATCTTCTCAGAAACGGCCCGAACGACATCGACGGATTCTATACCCGTCGTCCCCAGTACGCCGGGCTCAACGCAGGCGACGGGGCGCAGGTCGGAGAAAAGGCCGCCGGGGGTGTTAATTAAATGAAGCGTAACGAGAGCGTTTTCGGCGGCAACGTGACCGACGGCGTCCGGAGTGATCGCCGGATTTCCGAGCCCAGCTATCAAAACTGTGCCGCTTTCGGGAATAAGGTCAGAGAGGAGGGAGGCGAGAGCCCGCGCCCCGTCCTCAAAGGCAGAGTCCTCGCGGCGGAGAAGCCGGGTAAGCTCAAGGGTCAAATATCGCCCTATCGGTTTACATAACGCTTCAGAGCCCGTTTCATTTTCGATAACGACCTCGGAGACGTGGTAGCCGGAGATATCGCGTTCGGAAAAGCGGACGCCCTCAAGCCCCTCGGCGGAGCGGCTTTCGCGTTCCTCGAGGGCGAGGTCTGTCCTCGGCAGAAATCCCATATATATCACCTTTTTAAATAAAGCTGACGGTACCTATAATAACACGCCTCACAGCGGTCCTTTCCGGCACTTTTTGTCCCTTGTCGCTTGATGGGCGTCAGCCCATCTGCACTTCGCGGAACAAAAATCCCGCGAAAATTACTCTCTGTGAGGTGCCTTGCAGTTTTGACGGAGCAGTTTTTCGTCAAGTAGAGGAAGGCTCCGCAGACAATACTTTCGTATTATCAAGGTTGCTGACGCGGGCTTGGCGGAAAAACGCCCGTCAAAACCGTGTTATTATAGGTGCCGTCAGCTTAAACTGCACAATATATAGAGAGTATTTCACGAAAGTAATAAAATATTTAAAAAAATCAAAAAAACACTTGCATTTTACGAAAAGAGATGATAAAATACATTTCCGCACGATATGGAATAATATATTCGTGACTTTATAGGAGGAGGTCGCCAGGGAATGCCCAACATCAAGTCCGCTGAAAAGCGCGTCCAGATCGGCAAGGTCCGCAATGCCCGCAACAAGGCTGACAGGTCCGAGCTCAAGACAGTTCTTAAGAAGTTTGACGCAGCTGTAGCAGAAGGCAGCCGCGATAAGGCGGAGAGCGCCTATAAAGTTGCCGTTAAAGCAGTAGACAAGGCCGCAGGCAAGGGTCTTATTCACAAGAATAACGCCGCTCACAAGAAGTCCAGCCTTGATAAGAAGCTCAACACCGTTGAGTAATGGCAAGTTAAAAGCCGACAGCCGGAAGCGTTTTCGCTCCCGGCTTTTGCTTTTGTAGGATATGATAGCTTATATCTGCATCATTTGCGTGTTGTAATCTCAGCGCTTTTGCTGTATGCTATTATTGATGGAGAAGCCGCAGTTGTGCGGTACCGCCTTAGGATGTGATGTGTCCGACGTTGCAGGTCACATACAGGAGGAACGAAAGTGAATTACATAGGCTCAAAGTACTCGCTGCTCGATTTTTTGCAAACTACAATTGATGATGTTACAGGGCTAAAACCTTCTGATGGGTATATATTTGGTGATTTATTTGCCGGTACCGGCGTGGTTGGCGCTAAATATAAAGGACGCGGCTGCAGAGTAATAGCCAATGATATACAGTATTATAGTTACGTGCTTAACAGACACTATTTGGAAAACTGCCCCCCAATGGACGCTTCACTTCTTGACCATCTTAACGCATTGGAAGGCGTTGAAGGCTTCGTATATAATAATTACTGTGCCGGTTCCGGGAGTGAACGAAATTACTTTACTGATTCAAACGGAAAACGCTGCGACGCAATAAGGCTTGAGCTTAATCGTCTTATTGAATCTGGAGAAATCGATGAAGGAACTTTTTTCTGGTATTTAGCCAGCTTAATTAACTCAATAGACAAATATGCAAACACTGCCTCTGTATACGGAGCATTCCTCAAGCATATTAAGGCGTCTGCTCAAAAGGATTTCAAGCTTGAATTGCTTCCGGTTATTAACGGAACAGAGGGAAAAGTGTACAACGAGGACATAAACCGGCTCGTCAGGAGGATTTCCGGAGATGTGCTTTATCTTGATCCTCCGTACAACACACGCCAATATTGCGCAAATTATCACGTCCTTGAAACAATCGCCAAATACGATAATCCGGTTTTAGCCGGAAAGACAGGGCTTAGAGACTACCGTGATCAAAAAAGCCTTTTCTGTTCAGCCGTAACCGTTGCTTCAACTTTTGAAGATCTTATAGCGAATGCAGATTTCAGATACATTTTCTTGAGCTACAACAACGAGGGATTAATGAGCTTTGATACAATCGAAGGTATAATGTCAAAATACGGAAAGTATATGCGGTTTACTCAAGAATATCGTCGTTTCAAAGCTGATAGGGATGAGAACAGAAACATTGCGGCTAATTCTACGCTCGAGTATTTGCATTGTTTGGTCAAAGAATAACGGAGGATACGAATGGCAAGATACAATGATCTTGAAATGGATAGCTGGCAATCGTATACCGAGATTAATACAGATACCCTGTGGATAATTGAAAAGCGGGATAATTCCGGGGCTCACTCCGGAGACTATCACGGTAATTTTGTCCCGCAAATACCATTTCAACTTTTTAGCAGATATACCAAAAAGGGCGACTGGATTCTCGATCCGTTTATGGGCAGCGGAACATCTCTGATCGAAGCTCAGAGAATGGGAAGAAATTCAATAGGAATTGAGCTTCAAGAATCCGTCGCAAGGGACGCTACCAGTCGTATCCGTTCAGAGGCAAATCCGGAATGCAAAGCTCTGGTATTTGCCGGTGACAGTGCCGCTTTAAATATGTCAGCTCTGTTAGAAAAAGTCGGCATAAAAAAATACCAGTTTGTAATATTTCATCCTCCTTATTGGGACATAATTAAGTTTTCTGATAACCCTAATGATTTATCAAATGCAGAAAGCTTAGATTCATTTTTAGATGGATTCGGCAAAGTTATTGATAACACGACGCAATATCTTGAAAAGAACAGATATTGCGCGGTTGTTATTGGAGATAAATACGCAAATAGTCAAGTGGTGCCATTGGGCTTTCATTGCATGAATTTGTTTATGCAGAAGGGCTTTCTCCTAAAAGCAATTCTTGTAAAGAATTTTGGCGATACAAAGGGAAAAGCAAATCAGCAGGGTATATGGAGGTATAGGGCTCTCGCCAGTGACTTCTATATTTTTAAGCACGAGTATATATTTGTTTTCAAGAAAACGAGGTAGCCGTTACGGCTGCCTCGTCTTTTATATTTTTCCGGTATTTAGCAGCTGCATTATTCCCTTCATATCGAATCTGAATTTAAAGCAATCCCGGTTTCTGTGTACCTGGAAATTCCCGATTGTGATGCCGCAGTACTTCAAAGTATTGGACTCCTTCCAAGAATCAACCGATTGTGTAAAAGAAAATTTGCTTCTATCCCATGCGGGCAGCTTTCCGTTTTTACCAAAAATCTTATAGTTTTTAATAGGGTCTCCCTGACTTTCTAGATTATAAAAAAGAATCAGGTAATCACATTCAAACATGTTCTTCCAGTACATATTTATCAGAATATCAATGCGCCCAATTGACAGCTCCTTAAATATCCGTCCTCTGTTTGCGTATGTGTCAGCCAACCCTCTGGTTTTAAGCTCTGTCTCGATATTAAATCCCGGAATTATATTTTGATTCTGTATATAGTTGAAATATGTAATTTGGGTAGGCTGTCCAATATTTTGAGGCGCTGCCCGTCCGATAGCATTTTGATTCGTTTTTACGGAAAGCGTTTTTCCGCCATCCAGCATAAAATCCACAGGATTCTGGCGCTCCGCAATGTGCTTAACCGGTGAAGGAATTCCTTCTATAGTGAATATCCTCTCAACATTGTTGTTTCTAAGAAGCAAATCAACGATGGGCTTCTCAGCACGCGCCGCATATTCCGGATTAATAGCTACTCCGTATGTCTTTGCAATAGCGACCTCGGCTGAAATTCCTATTGATTCATTATTAATCGCCATCTGTATTTCCCTCCACAAATAGTTTATACGTTTCTATTCCAAGAGCATCCGCAATTTTCTGTACATTTTCGAGTGCTATACTGCGCCGAAAGCGTTCGATATCGCTGATATAGGTTCGGTGCAGTCCGCACATTTCTGCGAACTTCTCCTGTGATACACCGAGCGACGTTCTGTATTTGCGCAGATTGGTTCCAAAGACCTTAACTATATCCATCTTGGCTTTCACCTCCTAACGGTATAATATACTTTATTTATTAGCAGACAAAGAGTCTACGGACAATAAGTGTACTGTGTCTTCAGACAACAAAAAAACACACCAAAGGATAAAACCTTTGGTGTGGTCCAAGCTATTTTTCTCCGATTGAAGATCGCCGAAACCAAAGCCCCCCGGGTGACCGGGAGGCTCTCGCTTTTACTGATCCTTCTTGCCCTTCAGGGCCTTCATTCTTAGCGAGTGGTCGAGAATTGACTTCCTGATCCTGAGCGAGCTCGGGGTGACCTCAAGAAGCTCGTCGTCCGCCAGGAACTCAAGGCACTGCTCAAGGCTCATAATGCGCGGGGGCACGAGGCGCAGCGCCTCGTCAGAGCCTGCGGCGCGCATATTCGTAAGCTGCTTCTTCTTGCAGACGTTTACGGTGATATCCTCGAGCTTCGGCGTCTCGCCGACGACCATGCCCGCGTAAACGGGAACGCCGGGGGATACGAACATAACGCCTCTGTCCTGAACGCCGAAGATGCCGTAGGCGACGGCGTCGCCGGTCTCCCTCGCAGCACATATTATTACTACACGAAGAAGCAGAAAGAGCCAGACAAGTACGCAGAACTGAAAGAAGAAATTCAATCGATCGTGGCCGAGAACAAGGGCAGATACGGCTACAGGAGAGTAACGCAGGAACTGCGAAACCGGGGCTTTCATTACAACCACAAGCTCATTATGAAACTGATGAAACAGATGGGTTTAAGCAGCAAGGTGCGTATGAAGAAGTACCGTTCCTACAAAGGAGAGGTAGGAAAGATTGCTCCAAATCTGCTGGAGCGAGACTTCTACGCGGAACGGCCAAACCAGAAATGGGTTACCGACGTAACTGAATTCTCCCTGTTCGGTGAGAAGCTGTATCTGTCTCCGATCCTTGACCTTTGCAGCGAAGACCTGGTAAGCTATACGATCTCCGAGCGTCCTGTGCTTGGTATGGTTACCTCTATGTTAGAGAAAGCTTTTAAAACGATTCCGGATGGCACAGAGCTGATCCTTCACTCTGATCAGGGATGGCATTACCAGCACAAGCAATACCAAAAAATGCTGGAAGCGAAGGGAATCCGGCAGAGCATGAGCAGGAAAGGCAACTGTTTGGACAATGCTGTGATGGAGAACTTCTTCGGCCTGTTAAAGTCGGAACTGCTTTACCTGCAAGATTTTGATTCTTTGGAGCATTTCAAAGCTGAACTTATTGACTACCTCGATTATTACAATAACCGAAGGATCAAGCTAAAGCTAAAGGGCCTGACACCTGCTCAACACAGACATCAGACCCTTCAGGCCGCTTAATTTAATATTTTGTCTAACTTTTGGGGTTCACTACAGAAGCGAAAGCGCTTCCGGCTTTAACTTTTTTTCTTGCTTGTAAGCAAGCTAACCATTCGTTTTGATTACAATCCCATAAAAAGGACTTACAGGTTCAGGCTGTTTTCATCCAGCAGGAAGCTTCGGATCCCGATGGTCACGATCCCCATATCGTTTCTGCGCACCTTGATGTTATCCCGCACGACGATGATCTTTTTGAAGGAGTCGCCGATGGCGTTCAGCGGGCGCTCTTCCTGTTCCTGTTTGCCTTGGGAATTCATAGCAAAGGCGGACTGAATATAATACTTCTCGCTTCCGCGAGTCACGACGAAGTCCACCTCAAGCTGCTTTTTTGTGGTCTTGTTCTCGCTGTTCTTGCCGAACTGCTCCACAAGCCCAACATCCACGTGATAGCCCCGGATGCGCAGCTCGTTGTAGATGATGTTCTCCATGATGTGGTTTTCTTCCATCTGCCGGAAGTTCAGCCTTGCGTTGCGCAGCCCTACGTCCTCAAAGTAGAACTTAGCCGGAGAGCCGATATACTTCCGTCCCTTGATATCGTAGCGGACGGCCTTACTCACCAGGAAGGCGTCCATCAGATAATCCATATACTTTTTCAGCGTCTTGTCGCTGATCGTTTTTTTCTTAACGGTTTTGAAGGTGTTCGCCAGCTTCAGAGGATTGGTCAGCGAGCCCACAGCGGAGGCAAGAATGTCAACCAGTTCATCGAGTTCCTCTTGGTTGCGCACTTTATGCCGGTCAATGATATCGCTGAGATACACCTTCTGAAACAGCGACATAAGATATTCCGCTTTTTCCTCCGCCGTCTCACGGGAGAGAATCAGCGGCAGCCCGCCGTAGGTGAAGTAATCGTCCCAGGCCTCGTCGGCACTGCCTTGATAAACGGAGCAATACTCCCGGAAAGAGAGCGGATAGATGCGGATCTCATCCCCGCGGCCACGGAACTCCGTAACCAAGTCAGAGGAGAGAAACTTGGAATTACTGCCGGTTACATATACGTCTGCGTTGCGGATATGCATAAAGCTGTTCAGCACGTCCTCAAACTCGGAAAGGAGCTGCACCTCGTCCAGAATGATATAGTATGTGTCTCTGTCAACGATCCGCTCTTTTACGAAACTTAGCATATTGTCGGGATCGCGCAGCTCTTTGTTGCTGCGGTCATCCAGGGCGATCTCGATGATATGGTCTTCCTTTACGCCCTTATCCAGCAAATAATTATGAAACAGGTTGAACAGCAGGTATGACTTCCCGCACCGGCGAACGCCTGTCACAATCTTGATCAGTCCATTCTTCTCACGCCGGATCAGCCGATCCAAATAGATATCCCGTTTGATCTCCATATCGTCCTCCTGCTTCCAAAATAAATGTGCTTACACCTTTTTTCGTAATTATTATATCCAATGCCCCCGCGAAAGTCAAGTATTCTCGGTAAGTTCATAAAAAAGTAACGAGCCAACCCGCAGATTGACTCGTTGCTTTCGTATTCTGTTTGTTTTTCCGTATCGGCTTGCCGACCTGTCACATAGTTGCCCTACGAGACAGAGCCCTCCCGGGAGGCTCTCGCTTTTACTGATCCTTCTTGCCCTTCAGGGCCTTCATTCTTAGCGAGTGGTCGAGAATTGACTTCCTGATCCTGAGCGAGCTCGGGGTGACCTCAAGAAGCTCGTCGTCCGCCAGGAACTCAAGGCACTGCTCAAGGCTCATAATGCGCGGGGGCACGAGGCGCAGCGCCTCGTCAGAGCCTGCGGCGCGCATATTCGTAAGCTGCTTCTTCTTGCAGACGTTTACGGTGATATCCTCGAGCTTCGGCGTCTCGCCGACGACCATGCCCGCGTAAACGGGAACGCCGGGGGATACGAACATAACGCCTCTGTCCTGAACGCCGAAGATGCCGTAGGCGACGGCGTCGCCGGTCTCGCTCGCAACTAAGGAGCCCGTGCCGCGGCGGCTGACCTCGCCCTTGTACTTCTCATACTTCTCAAAGACGCTGGACATTATTCCCTCGCCCTTGGTATCGGTCAAAAACTCGTTTCGGTATCCGAAAAGGCCGCGGCTCGGCACGAAGAAGGTGAGCCTCATGCGGTTTCCGGAGGGCGTCATCTCCTGAAGCTCGCCCTTGCGGCGCAGAAGCTTGTCGATAACGGCGCCGGAGGCGTCCTCGGGCACGTCGACGACGACGCGCTCGATAGGCTCGCAGAGCACCCCGTCTATCTCGCGCATAAGCACGCGCGGGGGCGAAACGGCAAATTCATAGCCTTCGCGGCGCATCGTCTCGATGAGTATCGAAAGGTGCATCTCGCCGCGTCCCGCCACGTTGAAGCTGTGATCCGAGCCCTCTACCTCGCTGACCCTGAGAGAAACGTCCTTCATCGTCTCGCGGGCGAGCCTGTCGCGCAGGTTGCGGGAGGTGACGTACTTGCCCTCCTTGCCGGCGAACGGGCTGTCGTTCACGGAGAAGGTCATCTCCATCGTCGGGGCGGAGATCTTCAGGAAGGGGAGAGGCTCGGGCGCCTCGGGGGCGCAGATCGTATCGCCTATCGAGATATCGGTTATGCCCGAAAGGGCGATGATGTTGCCGGAGGTCGACTCCGTGACTGCCTTCCTCGCGAGCCCGTCGAACTCGTATATGCTGACGGCCTTCGCCTTTTTCGGGGCGGCGTCGGGCTCGTGCCAGTTCGTTACGACGATCTCCTGATTCTGCTTTATCGTGCCGCGCTCGATTCGGCCTATAGCGATACGTCCGACATACTCATTGTAATCGAGGCTGGAGACGAGCATCTGAAGGGGAGCCTCGTCGTCCGTCGTCGGCGCGGGGATATAGTCGAGTATGGTATCGAAAAGGGGCTTGAGGTCGGTGCCCGGAACGTCGGGCGAATAGCTCGCCGTTCCCTGTCTGCCGGAGCAGAAGAGCATCGGGCTGTCGATCTGCTCGTCGGTGCAGCCGAGCTCGATCAGGAGCTCAAGGCATTCCTCAACGACCTCCATAACCCTCTGATCGGGTCTGTCGATCTTGTTGAGCACCACGATAACGCGGTGGCCGAGCTCCAGCGCCTTGGATAGGACGAAGCGGGTCTGGGGCATGGGGCCCTCGGCGGCGTCGACCAGGAGTATAACGCCGTTCACCATCTTAAGTATGCGCTCCACCTCGCCGCCGAAGTCGGCGTGGCCCGGGGTGTCGACTATGTTTATCTTCGTGTCGCCGTACTGTACGGCGGTGTTCTTCGCGAGAATGGTTATCCCGCGCTCGCGCTCGAGGTCGCCGGAGTCCATAACTCTCTCCGCCACGGCCTGGTTATCGCGGAAAACGCCCGACTGCTTGAGCATCTCGTCGACGAGGGTCGTCTTGCCGTGGTCGACGTGGGCGATTATGGCAACGTTTCTTATCTTTTTCTCCATAGTGATCACTTCCATTAAATTTCAGCCGGAATATTATATTATGCCCCGCTCCAAATTGCAATACGTAATCTATTGCAATTTAGGCGTTCTCGGGCTATAATCTTCGCATAAATAAACAAACGGAGGCGCAATCATGGCGTTTTATGAGAAAAAGCTCTCCCGTCAGGATATCTACGACGGGTATATCATCCACGTGCATAAGGACGAGGTCGAGCTGCCGGACGGGAACACCTCATTCCGTGAGATAGTCGATCACCACGGCGGGGTCTGCATCGTCGCAGTCGACTCAGACGGGGGCGTCTTCGTCGTCCGCCAGTTCCGCTATGCCTACGGCCGCGAGATAACCGAGATACCGGCGGGCAAGCTCGAGGCGGGGGAGGACCCCATCGACTGCGCCGGGCGCGAGCTATCCGAGGAGACGGGCTGCACCGCCGAAAAGATCGAAAGCCTCGGCGTTATCTATCCCACCCCGGGCTATGCGAGCGAGGTCATACACATATACCTCGCCACCGGGCTCAAGCGCGGAGAGAGCCACCTCGACGAGGATGAGTTCTTGGAGGCGAAGAAGATACCCTTTAAAGACCTTGAGCGCATGGTCCTCACCGGAGAGATAAACGACGCGAAGACCGTAGTCGGCGTAATGCGCGCAAAATACGTCCTCGGTCTGTAATAAAAGCGGGCAGAAATAACTGCCAGCAAATATTTTAGATTTTTTGTAAAATATACTTGACATTATGCTTGTATTGTGTTACACTCCGCTCAGTCAAGAGACAGGAGGAATAAAGATGAACTATTATCTTTTGGGGTTCTGCGTCGGCGTAGTGATTGCCCTTGTGATACTCGCCTTTGCAAAAAAGTCGAGGGGAGAATTTGACGAGCGCCAGGTCCTGGTCCGGGGAAAAGCCTATCAGATCGGCTTTTTTACCTCGCTCGGCGCGGGCGCGGTTTACGGCATAGCTTCGGCCCTGCTTAAAAGGCAGCTTGCCGAGGACAGTGTCGCCGTATTTTTCGTTCTTCTCGTCGGCGTCGGCGCCTTTGTCGTTAACTGCATTATGAACGACGCCTTTTTTGCGGTTTCCGAGAAAATGAAGCCTGCGTTATTAGTTATAGTAATCGTCGTCTCGATAATCGCTCAGAGCTTTACGATAGCCGACAACATAATAGACGGCACGCTATTGCGCGAGGATGGAGTGATCTCCTCAAGCGCCATGCCGATAGTATCCTGCGCGTTTTTCATCGCCGTGCTCGCGGCCCTCGCAATAAAGCTTATTAAGAGCCGGAAAGAGAGCGACGACGAATGAAAAATCTGAAGCTGAAGGCAGCGCGAGCCGCCCTCGACCTCAGCCAGCAGGAGCTTGCGGACAGGGTCGGGGTCAGCCGCCAGACCGTGAGCGCTATCGAGAAGGGGGACTACAACCCGACGATAAATCTCTGCGTGGCGATATGCAAGACCCTCGGAAAAACTCTCGACGAGCTTTTCTGGGAATGAATAAATAAGAAGGTGGAAAGATGGAGCTTAGAATAGAGGAGCTTAAAAAGAGCTTCGGTGAAAAGGAAGTCCTGCGCGGCTTTTCGTTTACGGCGAAGAGCGGCGAGGCCTTCGGTCTTCTCGGCCGCAACGGCGCCGGAAAGACTACGACGATAAGGATACTTATGGGCGTGTTCCCCGCAGATTCCGGCAGGGTGCTCGTGGACGGGGAGCCGATAGACTATGACCGCATTGGCATAGGCTATCTGCCTGAGGAGCGCGGACTGTATCCGAAAAAGAAGATAATCGACCAGCTCACCTATTTCGCAATGCTGAAGGGCATGGCGAAGTCGGACGCGGTCAAGAGCGTCGATAAATGGCTTGAGCGCCTTGAGATGACGGAATACAGGAACAAAAAGCTCGAGACGCTGTCGAAGGGCAACCAGCAGAAGATACAGCTCATAACCGCCCTTGCTCACGACCCCGATATCGTGATACTCGACGAGCCGTTCTCCGGCCTCGACCCGGTGAACGCGGGGCTTTTGAAGGACGTCGTCAGGGAGGAGATAGCCCGCGGAAAGATAGTCCTCTTCTCAAGCCACCAGATGGGGTATATCGAGGAGTTCTGCGATTCGATCTGCATATTGAACGGCGGAAACGCCGTCCTCTCCGGCAATCTCGCCGAGATAAAGCGCGGCGAGCAGAGAGACAGGCTCATCGTCAAAGCGGTGAACGCAGCCGAGATAGCCGAAAAGCTCGGCGGCAGGGTCGGAGAGAAGGGCGACGCCATACTCCGCTTCAAAACCTCGGAGGAGCGCCGCGCTCTCACCGAAAAGCTCGCCGCCTTCGAGCCGGACTCGATAAGCGTTTACGAGCCGAGCCTCAACGACATTTTCGTAAAATACGTAAAGGAGGACGCCGAAAATGAAAAGGTTTAAGACCATACTGAGCTTCGAGCTGGGAAATTTCCTGAAAAACCGCGTTTTTGTCGGCGTGACCCTCTTCTTCGTCGCGGCGATCGCGATTGCTCTCTCGTTCCCGAGGATAACGGCCCTATTCAAATCTGATGAGGCGGAGGACCCGGGCGACAGGCCGGTCATGATGGTCAGCGCCGACGCTCCGGAGCTCGAAGCGGCCGTTATACCCATGTTTTCAGAGGCCTTCCCGAACTACGAGGTGAAGGCGGCGGAGGGCGACGTTGCCGACGCCGTAAAGGCGGGCGCGGCGGAGTGCGGCTTTTCCGTCGAGGGCCTCACAGCGTATAAGTACTACGTTAAAAACGTTTCGATGTACGACTCCAACGAGGCGATAGTCAGGAGCTTACTCACCGAGGTCTACCGCTCCTTCGCTCTCACGGAGGCGGGACTGCCCGCCGAGACGGTCGCAGAGATTATGACCCGCGAGGTAACGGGCGAGACCGTGAGCATAGGCGAGGACAAGACGATGAACTTCCTCTATACCTACATAATGGTCATCGTCCTCTATATGGTGATAATGCTCTACGGCCAGCTCGTCGCCTCCGGCGTCGCGGCGGAGAAGTCGAACCGCGCCATGGAGCTTCTCATAACGAGCGCGAACCCGATCAGCATGATGTTCGGCAAGGTGCTCGCCTGCGGTCTCGCGGGGCTCGGTCAGATTGCGGCCATCTTCGGCTCGGCTGTGCTGTTTTACGGCGTCAACAAGAGCTACTGGGCGGGCTCCGAGCTTATTGAAAGCCTCTTTGCGATACCCGGCTCTCTCCTCGTCTATATGCTCGTTTTCTTCGTGCTCGGCTTTTTCATCTATGCATTTCTGTACGGCGCGGTGGGCTCCACGGTCTCGAAGACCGAGGACGTGGGAACAGCCTCGATGCCTATCAATATGGCGTTCATCGTCGTATATATGGTCGTCATTTTCTCCCTCTCCTCCGGCAGCGTGGATAACGTGGCAATGAAGATCCTGTCCTTCTTCCCGCTCACGAGCCCGATGGCAATGTTCGCAAGGATAGCTATGAGCACCGTCCCCTTCTGGGAGATAGCCCTCAGCATCGGACTTTTGGGCGCCGGCGTTGTTGTAATAGGAATTCTCGCGGCGAAGATATACAGGGTCGGCGTTCTCCTCTACGGCACCCGCCCGAAAATAGGCGAGCTCCTGAAGGCGCTCAAAAGGGCGTAAGAGGCGGCTATTTCACTATTATTAATAAGGCTCGGGCGGTCTTATCGCCCGAGCTTTTTTCTTATTCCGTCACATACGCAGCCCACGAAACAAAAGCCCCGCGCTCAGGCGCCACAAGAACGCCGTCCCGCATGCCCTTGCATCGGACAAAAATGCACTCCCAAGCGTCGCCGTATTTGCATTTTCCTGCGTTGTCCTCTATAAATTTCCTGTCAGCAAACATATCGGTAACGAAGTTTTCATAGTCGATCTTCCGTAGCTCAACAAAAGCGGCAATATGATACGCCTGCTCGCGCCCAACTGAATGAGGGCGAAGCAAATCGGTAAGCCGCCGCGGAGGCTTTACAAAAAATGCTCTGCCGTCTATCTGCACGTTTATCCCTCCCTGCAATTATTTTGTACTTATATTAAGTACATTATGCACATTCTAACACGTACTTGAAATAAACTCAAATCATCTTTAATCAAGTACGCGGAGGATAGAGAAATGGATATTCAAAAAAAGGAAAAGGACAAGCACCTCGGCCTCAGGATCAACAGCGAGCTTCACTATAAGCTGCATTATATTTCCCGGTACGAGGGCCGCTCGGCAAACGGAGAGGTGATATACCTTATCCGCAAGGCCATTGAAGATTTTGAGAAGCAGCACGGCAAAATCGAGCTGCCGTAAAGCAAGAAAGGGCTAAGAATATCCGCCTCCATCACTGCTATATACAGTATATACGAGTTTTAGTATATACTCAATAGGAAACCCGTAAACTATACTTAATGTATAGTTTACGGGCGGTGATACGAATGATAAGCTACGAGCCGCTTTTCCGCACGATGAAGGAAAAGGGGATAACATCATACCGGCTTAACAAGATGGGATTTCCAATGACGAATTACCATTCTATGCGAAGAGGCAAGAATGTATCGACTCACACGCTTGATCTTCTATGCGATATCCTTGACTGTGAAATATCCGACGTAATAGAGTTCGTTCGTTCTGACAAAAAGTGAAGCGGTCAGCATTGGAGTGCCGGCCGCTTTTTCTGTTATATCCCCCGCGATTCAAATTAATAACGTCACATTATCAAGAAACATAACAAAATTTTATATTTTTGTTATTATGTTTCTTCTGTTATTGTAAGAAACATAAGAATTATTTTATTAACATAAGAAGAGGCATAATAATTTGTCAAACAAAGTCTTATGTTTCTTCTTTACTTCCTTAATATTTTGTGATACTGTAGAAACAGAGGAGGGGTGAAAATGGTTGAACAGGAATTGAGAGCGTTGATTCAGTCAATTCAGACGAGAGGCTGCGAGGGACAGACCACCGAAGTTAAGTCTGCGCGAAAAGGCTGCCCCGAAAAGCTCTATGATACGATTTCGGCATTTTCAAACCAGAACAGCGGAGGCACGCTTGTCTTCGGTCTTGATGAAAGTAAAGGCTTCGCAAAAGTGGGCGTCTACGATGCACAGGACCTTCAAAAGAAAGTCATGGAATATTGCGAGCAGATGACCCCGGTCGTCCGGCCTTTGTTTACCGTGTGTGACGAAAACGGCCTTGTTTTCGTCTCAGCGGAAATACCTCCCCTTGATCCTGCAGACCGGCCGTGCTTTAAAACGGCCAAGGGCAGACTTCACGGCTCATACGTCCGTATCGGAGGCGCAGATAAACCGATGACAGAATATGAGGTTTACAGCTACGAGGCTTTCCGCAAGAAATACCGCGACGATATCCGCCCCGCAGATGGCGTTGGGCTCAGCGCTTTGGATCACGACCGGGTAAACGAATATCTTTCCCGCAAAAGGCGGGAGCGTCCCAATCTTGCTCAAATGCCGGAAGATACGCAAATGGAGCTCACCGGAATAACGAGAGACGGCAAAGTCACAATTACCGCGCTTTTATTGTTCGGCATTTATCCCCAGGCGTATTACCCGCAGCTCAGCATTATTGCCACCAATATCCCGGGCGAAGAAAAGGGAAACGTTGACGCGGCTGGCAACCGCTTCCTTGATTCAAAAAGAATTGAGGGTACAATTCCTGATATGCTTGAGGGAGCGCTCAGCTTTGTCCGTACCAATATGCGCGTTACAACGAGAATCGATACAAAAACCGGTATCCGAGTGGATGTACCCCAATATCCTATGGACGCCGTCCGCGAAGCCGTGCTCAACGCCCTGGTGCACAGGGATTACAGCTTTCACACGGAGGGAATGCCCATACAGTTGAATATGTACACGAACAGAATGGAAATAACGAATCCCGGCGGGCTTTACGGAAGATTTACGGTCGATCAGCTTGGCAGAGCTCAACCGGACACGCGAAATCCGGTTTTGGTAACCGCGATGGAAACCCTCGGGCAAACTGAGAACCGATATTCCGGCATTCCCACTATCCGATCCGCAATGGAGAAGTATTCTCTTCCTGCTCCCGTGTTCCAAGACTCTCGGGGAACGTTTGAGGTAATTCTATATAATAAAGCCGGCTCCGAACCTAAGCGCATGGACATTACGGAGACGCTGGATAAAAAAGGCCTGCTTGAGTTCTGTGGAATGCCTCGCACCCGCTCGGAAATAGCAAATTATCTCGAGATTTCATCTGAACAGTATGCGATCCGCCGGTATCTGGATCCCCTTGTTAAGGCCGGACTTATCCGCATGACGATCCCTGAAAAGCCGCGCAGCCCAAAGCAAAAATATTATTCAGCTATTGACAAATAAAGAATAATGGCGTAAAAATGGCGTAAAAACGAAGTTCAAAACGCCGCAAAGCATTGAAAATAAAGGAGATGTGAAGATAAATGAAATTAGGCATCGTGGGGCTTCCAAACGTCGGGAAGTCTACCCTTTTCAACGCCATCACCAATGCGGGAGCCGAGAGCGCGAACTACCCGTTCTGCACGATAGAGCCGAACGTCGGCGTCGTCTCCGTGCCGGACAGCCGCCTCGACTGGCTCGCCGATTTTTATAAGCCGAAGAAGAAGACGCCCGCCGTCATCGAATTCGTCGATATCGCCGGCCTCGTGAAGGGCGCCTCGAAGGGCGAGGGTCTCGGCAACAAGTTCTTGGAGAATATCCGCAGGACGGACGCCATCGTCCACGTCGTCCGCTGCTTTGACGACGACAACGTGATCCACGTTGAGGGCGGCTGCGACCCTTTGCGCGATATCGACATAATCGACCTCGAGCTCATTATGGCCGACCTCGAAATGGTCGAGCGCAGGCTCGACAAGGCTCAGAAGGCGGCGAAATCCGGCGATAAAAAGCTCCGCCGCGAGGTCGAGGTCTTCGAGGCGCTGAAGGAGCACCTTGACGGCGGCAAGAGCGCCCGCAGCTTCCCCGGTGACGAGGACGATATGGAGCTTATAGCGACCTCCGACCTTCTCACCCTCAAGCCCGTTATCTACGCCGCGAACACCGACGAGAACGGCATAGCCGACCTCGATTCAAACGAATACTACAAGGCCGTTTTGAAGCGCGCGGAGGCCGAGGGAGCTCAGGTCCTCCCGATCTGCGCGAAGACGGAACAGGAGCTCACCGAGCTCGACGAGGAGGAGAGGGCGATGTTCCTCGAGGAGCTCGGCCTCAAGGAGAGCGGGCTCGACAGGCTCGTTAATTGCTCTTACGACCTTCTCGGCCTCATCTCCTTCCTGACTGCGGGCGCCGACGAGTGCCGCGCCTGGACGATTAAGAAGGGGACAAAGGCGCCCCAGGCCGCCGGAAAGATACACACCGATTTCGAGCGCGGCTTCATCCGCGCCGAGATAGTCGCCTTTGATGACCTCAAGGCCTGCGGCTCTATGACGGCGGCGAAGGAGAAGGGCCTCGTCCGCTCCGAGGGCAAGGAATACGTTATGCACGACGGCGACGTGACCCTGTTCAGGTTCAACGTATGAGCGAAGAAAAAGCGCCGAAAAAGCGCATCGAGCTTATCGACACTCTGCGCGGTCTCGCCGTCTTCCTGATGGTGTTCCACCATTTCTTTTACGATCTCTGCTGGCTTCTGGGCGACTGGACTGCGGCGGTCTTCGGCAGCCGCTGGGTCTTGTTTTCAAATCCCGTATTTAATTTCCTGCACTATATTTTCGCGGGTCTGTTCATCTTCCTTGCGGGTCTTTCGTGCCGCCTCTCGCGGTCAAATCTCAGGCGCGGGGCCATATGCTTCGCCATAGCTATGGTGATGACCTTCGTCACGAGCCTGCCCCTTATCGATTCGCCGATCCGCTTCGGAGTGCTGCACCTGCTCGGCCTGTCGATGATGATCTACGGCCTCGCCGCGGATAAGAACGTGCCGCGTTTTCTCAGGCTCGGGATTTATCTCGCCCTCTTCGCCGCGTCGATTTGGCTCACAAGCTCGGTCTCGACTGAGGAGATAGCAAAGTGGCTCTTCCCCCTCGGCTGGACCTACCCCGGGTTTTACAGCGCGGATTATTTCCCGCTCTTCCCGTGGCTCTTCGTCTTCCTCGTCGGCTCGTGGGCTGGGTACTACGTCGCGGACAAGAAGCTGCCCGCGCGGTTTTACGACCGGAAGGGCGTACCGTTTTTCTCGTGGCTCGGCAAAAAGGCGCTCATCATCTATATCATACATCAGCCCATACTCTACGGGCTCGTTATGCTGATAAAGCTAATAAGCCAAAATGGCTGAGGCTCGCTTTTTACCCCTAAGCCTTCCCCTTTGGGGAAGGTGGCTCGGCGAAGCCGAGACGGATGAGGTTGTACCGTCTATCAAACCGCCTTGGAAATTCGCTCAAACCTCATCAGTCAGCTTCCCCTAAGGGGAAGCCTTTTTTAAGATAAAAAGCCGGAGGCATCGCCCCCGGCTTTAACTTTACGTATCAAAATCCCGTCCACATACCGCCTATTCGCCACGTTCCGTTATCGTCCCGGACGGCGTCGGCGCCCGTTCCCCAAAGGAACAATCCGTCGTACTCGCCGCCGACTATCGGATCGGGAAGTCCTGAGCCTGCCTCCCAGTCATCCCTATCCTCCTCAGTCACCTCGATATACGTTCCGAAGCTGAAGCTGGCTTCCGCCCCTTCGTGGGTCTCCGGCAGGATCACACAGGTCCCCGGAATCGCTCTTTCGGCTCTGTACAGCGCCCAGGCAGGTCGATTTACGCACCTTTCCGCCCAGCCCTCTGCCAAGAGCCTCGCGGCCTCCTCCGGGTCCTCGACCGAGGCGGGGACTGTTACCCCATATTCCTGCTCCGCTGGCTGCGCTATTTGACAGCAAAGAGTTCCGAACGCGTAAGAGCCCAAGCCGTCCCATTCTCTTGCCGGATTAGCCTCGTCGGCGAAGAAGTATTCCGTATCTCCTATCCTGATTCTGAGACTGTTCCCGCCCGACGACGCCTCTATAGCGTAAGCCTCATTTTCCGCAAGAAACGTAAAGCGCCCGCTTGCTTGGGCGGAATCCGTCACGGTGTAGATCGAATCCCATAGAAGCTTATCCGCCGCAGGGCAGCCCATACCCGAAGCCCATATCCTGCCGTGGAGCTCGTACACTTCCTGTCTGTTCTCCTCAGAATCCGTCATCGTTAGAGTGAAAGCCGAGCCTTGCCGCTTATCCGACCCGAAAAGGCCCTCCGCTGCTTCATAAATCAGGAGCTCTACCGCATCTTCAGGAAACTCAAGATCGGGCACTGGGGGAAGCGGCTGCGGTTCCGGCTCAGGTTCCGGTTCCGGCTCAGGCTTCGGTTCGGGCTCCGGTATTTCAGCAGTTTTTGCCCCGCATCCGGCAGACGCTATGATCAAAGCCGACAGCAGTATCGCGATTAGTTTTTTCATTCTGATTAACATCCTTTACGTTATTATACAAGTGAATAATGCAATCATTTTTTTACATAACTTTCTTTTCGTTCATATCACTCCTTAATGGAACTGATTATTTTAATTATTTCTTCTTTTGTTGGAACTCCGAAAATGTACAAAATCAAATCTTTTTCTGATCTGCAGGCATTAAATCTATTGTTATTTATGAATATATAATATCTATTTTCATTCACATCGTAAACTGTTGGCTCTTCTTCGTTCTTCTGTATGTCGCTCGTAAAAAAATCGGAATCGTGAAATGTATACTGCAGTATAATCATTTCATCGCCCCTCGCAAATCCACAAACAACATCCTTAAGATCCGGCGTCATGCTCTCCTCTATTTTTTCAAGCTCGTATCCTTCTGGAATATACGTCGGAATAAGGTTTCTGTTTATCCCATGGTCTGCAATTTTATCTATTACCTCATTATCAACGTTTCTTTCGCTGCCGACATCGGCTTCTTTGCTGACAGAGACGCCGAATGTTTCCTTGCCCCATGAAATAATGGTATCGACTATATCAATATTAAAAGCCTTAGCTGTAATTGAACCGGCAAAAATCATAAGGGCGATTGCAGCTGCAGCATACAGTACTCTTAATCTTCTCTTTATGTTTAAATCGCAGTTTCGGTTGATTTTTTCCGTTGGTTCATAAAGTGGCGTATCGCTTTTAATGTTTAAATATAGCCTGTTGAATTTTTCCCAAGCTTCATCTGTGGTTAATGCATTTTCTGCTTTTTCCTTTCTCGTCCTTTCTTCAATCACCCCCGAAATATGCAAAATGGCATCCACCTTCGTTGTGTCATAAGGATCTGAGTATGAGTCACGGCGTAATAATTCAATCAGTTCCTCAGTACTTAGGCAGTCAAACTCCGGAAACTTCTTTTGTTTATTATTTCCGGTTTCAGACATTTTTTTCCCTCCTCATTTCTTATATGTCTTTTTATCAATATTTGGGGACAGTCAAAAATAATTATTTTGGATTTTTTTTTGCAATCGTTGGGCTCTTTTTTTACAGGCCTCAATTGAAATCCCTAATTTTTCGGATATCTCAAGATAGGAATATCCTTCCGAAATCATTTTAAGCATAATAAACTCCTCATTTTTCGCAATTTCGTGAAGAACTGCTCTTTGCTTTGGATCATCGGTAAATACATTATCAGATTTTGCGCTTTCGGCAAGCAGAGAGATTATTGCGTTATTGTAAGCTGCTTGCGATCTTCTGATATTTCTTATAACGTTTTTTTGGGTTATAACCATCCAGCCTTCCGGATTTTCACTTTTCATTAATACCTTGATTCTTGAACATGCAATCCGAAACGCTTCTTGTACGGCCTCTTCGGCAATCTCTGGTCTGCCCAAAGCGCTAAGTGAATAGTAATACATTTTATTGAAAAGCGATTTATAGAGCTTTTCAATAAAAATTTTTTCTTTTACATTCACATTTTTTTCGTCCTTTCCAACCATATGCCGCAATATATATTTTTTTCTATAATAAAATTATAGATGGTGCCATTATTAAAAAATAATTGTCGGTTGTCAAGCTATATTTAATATTTTTTATTTATCCCTGCTTAATCAAATTGATTAAAAAAAACGAGGCAAAAAATAATGACAAAGCCTAATTAGTATAAAATCTTTTTAAGGGAAAACGCAATTATCGATGGAGCTAATGAAATGGAAACCTCTATAATGAATTTCCATTAATTTGCCTTTCTTTTGGGGAGTTTACGTATTATAAAAACAAAGCTGTCGCGAGCCGTCAGGCGAAGCTTCCGCGGAAACAGGAGCAATGCCATTCGATTTAGCCGAGTAAAAGTTGCTGTGCTGCCAAGTATAATGGGGGGCCGGAGCTATCGCGCCGACGTTAAGGAGGATAAAGCGATAGTTCCGGCACCGCAGTCATCCGAATGTGGGCCGCCGTCCTTTGCGGCACAGATTCGGCTAATGGCAAGGCGGACCAGGGGGCGTCTGGGCGAAGCCCCCTGGACCCCCACTAAACTTGGCAGCACAGCGTTATTACTCTGCTAAAATCGAATGGCATAGCTCCTATATCCGCGGAGGCTCGAATTATGAATTCTCGCGCCGCTCCGTATGAAATAAACGCAACGGGATATTGATAACTTACTATAACATTCTCAATACAACATCACAAAATAGAATTAATAATTTTAATTCTACTATTGACAATTTCTTATTCTTGTGCTATCTTTTAGATAAAGAGGTGATCAATATGGCCCGGTTAATCAGCAGATGTCCCGTTTGCAGCGGCGAACTGAAGATCCGTTCGCTGAAATGTCCCGATTGCGGGATGGAATTAAGAAACGATTTTGAATTAAGCCCCTTCGATAAGCTGCCGGATGAGCAGTATCGGTTCCTGATCGCGTTCTTGAAAAACAGGGGCAATTTATCCACCGTCCAAAGTGAGCTTAGCATTTCATACCCAACCGCAAAGCGGCAGTTAAATGAGCTTTTATTTGCTCTCGGGCTCTCTGATGAAGAGCTGAAATTTACTAAAACAGAGGAGGAAAAAGATATGAAAGCGTGGTTTGTAAAGAAGGAAAGCAACGAGGCGTCCGACATTATAAGGGAGAAGCTTATGGAAAACGGCGGAAAGGTCACCGTTTACACCCTGCAGGGTCTTCCCTGCATTATCAAGGCAGCGCCTGACGGCTGCTCGTTTACATCAGATAAGCTCCCCATTACGCCCCCTTACAGATACGACGTCTTTGACGTTGTAGTGAAAACGCTTATCGCACAGGGCGGCAAAGCCAGTAAGGGGAAAGGAAGAGACCGCAAGCTCGGAGACAGCGAATGTGACGAGACCACTGTAGTCGGGTCTATCGGGTATAACTACACGAAAGCGGAGACAGGGAAGTCAATATATGATCCGGTATTCGTCCTCGCCGCCGTACTGGACTGGGCGGGTATCGCGCATAACGAGCGCGGATATATTGAGCTTACGGCAGAGTACAGGGCAAGGATCGGATTTAAGGCATAATAAGAGGGAGGCGAGCAGGATGCTGCACTTCCTTGCCGGACTTATTTTCGGCTTTTTCAAGGGCTTATTCGGCGCGGCAAAAAGCCGTTAACGCGGCGGAAACCTCATCCACCGCGCAGGGCGCGGTCCCCCTTCCCCTGTGGGGAAGGCTTTTAGATGAGTCCGCCAAAGGCGGACAACAATTCAAAAGGCTTCCCCTTGGGGGAAGCTGTCAGCGAAGCTGACTGATGAGGTTAGAGCGAAAACATATACGCAGCGGTCGCATCTAAATGCAAAAAAATCCCGCTTGACAAGCTAAAAGCCTTATGCTAAATTAGGCAATGTAAAAATGGCAGCGACGGAACTAACCAATCCCGAGCCGGCCGGGAATCAACCGGCACGCCTGATACCCGTTAAAGTATCGTCTGAGTAAAAGCTCAGGGTGGAACCGTGTATTTTATTGCACCCCTGACCGTGCGGTCGGGGGTGTTTTATTTTTTAGGAGTTGAAAACCATGGAAGAAAATTTTGAATTCAGCTTTGAAAATCCCGAATACCGCCATAAATACTGGCACACCTGCAGCCACGTTATGGCTCAGGCGGTAAAGCGCCTCTGGCCGGAGGTCAAGCTCGCCATCGGCCCCGCTATCGACGAGGGCTGGTACTACGACCTCTATTCCCCCTTCGCCTTCACCCCCGACCACATGGAGAAGATCGAGGCGGAGATGCGCAAGATATGCAAGGAGAAGCTCAAGTTAGAGCGCTTCGAGCTTCCGAGAGCCGAGGCTCTTGAGTTTATGAAGGACGAGCCCTTCAAGGTCGAGCTAATAAACGACCTGCCCGAGGGCGAGGCGATAAGCTTCTACCGCCAGGGCGAGTTCACAGACCTCTGCGCCGGCCCGCACCTCGACTCGACCGGCAGGATAAAGGGCAACGCGATAAAGCTTCTGGCCTGCAACGCGAGCTACTGGCGCGGCGACGCTTCCCGCGAGAGCCTTCAGAGGATATACGGCATCGCCTTCCCGAAGAAGGAGGAGCTCGACGCCTACGTCACCCGCCTCGAGGAGGCGAAAAAGCGCGACCATCGCAAGATAGGCAAGGATATGCAGCTCTTTATGACCGACGACCTCGTCGGAAGGGGCATGCCGATGTTCCTGCCCCGCGGCTACACGATCTGGCGCGAGCTTGAAAACTATATCCGCGATAAGGAGCTGAAGCTCGGCTATCAGCACGTTATGACCCCCTGCGTCGGCACGGTGGAGCTCTACAAGACCTCCGGCCACTGGGATCACTATAAGGAGAATATGTTCCCCGCGATGCAGGTCGACGAGGAGACCTACGTGCTCCGCCCGATGAATTGCCCGCACCATATGATGATCTACGCCAACCAGCCGCACTCCTACCGCAACCTCCCGCTCCGCATCGGCGAGATAGCACACGACTTCCGCTACGAGGCCTCCGGCGCCCTCAAGGGCATCGAGCGCGGCCGCCACTTCTGCCAGAACGACGCCCACCTCTTCGTGACGCCCGAGCAGATAAAGGACGAGGTCAGCAAGGTCTGCGACCTCATCTTCGAGTGCTATAAGGATTTCGGCATCACCGATTACCGCTGCGTCCTCTCTCTCCGCGACCCCGCGGACAAGGTAAAGTACCACCCGGACGACGAGATGTGGAACACCGCAGAGGCCGCCCTGCGCGAGGTGCTCGTTGAGCTCGGCATCGACTTTACCGAAGAGATAGGCGAGGCCGCCTTCTACGGCCCGAAGCTCGACGTTAACGTCCGCCCCGCAGTCGGCGCTGAGTACACCCTCTCCACCTGCCAGCTCGACTTCTGCCTGCCCGCGAAGTTCAAGCTCACCTATATCGACCGCGACGGCTCGGAGAAGACCCCCGTCGTCCTCCACCGCGCTATCCTCGGCTCCCTCGACCGCTTTATGGCATACCTCATCGAGGAGACCATGGGCGCCTTCCCGACCTGGATAGCCCCGGATCAGGTCAAGGTGATGACGATTACCGACCGCGTAAACGATTACGCTCTCTCCGTCACCGAGAAGCTCTGCGCCCTCGGCGTCCGCGCCGAGGCCGATCTCAGAAACGAGAAGATCGGCTACAAGATTCGCGAGCATCAGAGCATGAAGGTGCCCTATATGCTCGTTATCGGCGATAAGGAGGCCGAGAACGGCGAGGTAAGCGTCCGCACCCGCGAGGGAAAGACGGCGACTATGTCCGCCGAAGCCTTCGCTGAGGCGATAACCGCCGAGATAAAGTCCAAGAGCCTTACGCTCACGATCGGCGAATAAGTATTATAAAAAAGGCTTTCCCGATTATTCGGGGAAGCCTTTTCCTTATTAAAGCCTTCCCCTCGGGGGAAGGTGGCTCGGCGCAGCCGAGACGGATGAGGTCGTGCCGTCTATCTCACCGTGTCGGTAATTCGTTCAAACCTCATCAGTCAGCTTCGCTGACAGCTTCCCCAAAGGGGAAGCCTTTTTTAATTCCTTAAACTATGCATCGGGGCGGGGATCCTTCCGCCTCTTTTTATGAACTCCGCAGGGGAGTTTCCGTTTACCGGCATTATCGGCGCGGAGCCCAGAAGGCCGCCGAAATCGACCCTGTCGCCCACGTTCTTTCCCGGAACGGGGATGATGCGCACGGCAGTCGTCTTGTTGTTTATCATTCCGATGGCCGCCTCGTCCGCGATTATGGCGGCTACCGTCTCCGCCGTGGTGTCGCCGGGTACGGCTATCATATCGAGGCCGACCGAGCATACGCAGGTCATCGCCTCAAGCTTTTCTATCGTGAGCTTGCCGGCGGCCGCCGCCCTTATCATTCCCTGATCCTCGGATACGGGGATAAACGCGCCCGAAAGGCCGCCCACGTTCGAACTCGCCATAACTCCGCCCTTTTTCACTGCGTCGTTTAAAAGAGCGAGAGCCGCCGTCGTACCGGGAGCTCCTACAGATTCGAGGCCCATCTCCTCAAGGATATCGGCGACGCTGTCGCCTATCGCCGGGGTGGGCGCGAGCGAGAGATCAACGATGCCGAAGGGCACTCCGAGGCGCTTTGACGCCTCTTGAGCTACGAGCTCTCCCATCCTCGTTATGCGGAAGGCGGTCTTCTTCACCGTCTCCGCGACGACGTTCAGCGGCTGCCCCTTCACGCGCTTGAGGGCGTTATGCACGACGCCGGGGCCGGAAACGCCCACGTTTATAACCGTCTCCGGCTCGCCGACTCCGTGGAAGGCGCCCGCCATAAAGGGGTTATCCTCAACGGCGTTCGCGAAAACTACGAGCTTCGCGCAGCCCATGCCGCCGGATATCTCGGCGGTCTTTTTCACCGTCTCGCCCATAAGCCTGACGGCGTCCATATTTATGCCCGCCCTCGTCGTTCCGACGTTCACGCTCGAGCATACCCGCTCAGTCCTTGAAAGAGCCTCGGGTATAGCGGCGATGAGCCGCCTGTCGCCCTCGGTAAAGCCCTTGTGCACGAGGGCGGAAAAGCCGCCCAAAAAGTTTACCCCGGTCTCCCGCGCCGCCCTGTCGAGAGTCTCGGCGAAGATAACGTAGTCCTCCGTCTGGGCTGCCTCGCAGGCTATCGCTATCGGGGTGACGGATATTCTCTTGTTAACGATAGGTATGCCGAACTCCCTCTCGATATCCTCGCCCGTTCTGACGAGGTCCTTCGCCGAGAGGGTTATTTTATCGTATATCTTTCCCGCGCAGGCCGCGGGGTCAGGATCTCCGCAGCCGCGCAGGCTTATCCCCATCGTGATCGTGCGTATATCGAGATGCTGACGGGATATCATCTCGATGGTCTCAAGTATTTCACCCGTGTTTATCATAATCTACCCCTCAAATGCGGTGCATCGCCTCAAAGATATCCTCGCGCTGGATCCTGATTGTGAGCCCGCGCTCCTCTCCGTCCCTTTTAAGAATGTCGGAGAGCTCGGAGAACGAGACCGTCGCCGCCGAGGTGTCGACTATCATTATCATCGTGAAGTATTCCTGCAGCACCGTCTGGCTTATGTCGAGGATATTGACCCCGTTCTCCGCGAGTATGGCGCATACGTTCGCTATGATTCCGACCGTATCCTTTCCTATGACCGTTACTATGCTCCTCATTTCGTTCCTCCTTATAATCCGAGCTCGTCCAGCGTAAGGCTGAAGGCGGGAATGAAGTTTTCGATAAAATAATCGACCTCGGGCATTTCGAGTTTCTTGAGCTTACTCAGCGTAGAGTCCGCCGCGCTTTTAAATTCCCCGTTTCCGGTCTTTAGCTCCTCGAGGCATTTTATGTAGGCCGCTATCTTGTCGGCGGCGTGGACGAGGTCCGCTACGTCCTCCGGTATCTTTAAAAGCTTTCTGTACTCCCAGCTCAGCTCCTCCGGTAGAGAGGAGACGAGCTTATCGACTGCCGCGTCCTCAATGCGCCTGTAGGCCTCTATCATATTCTCGTCATGGTATTTTACCGGGGTCGGCATATCGCCGGTAAGTATCTCCGGCGCGTCGTGGAAAAGGGCGGCTGAGGCCGCTCTGTCCGGGTCACAGTCAATTTTGAATATATTCCGCCTGATAAGCCCCAGGGCGTGGGCTATCACGGCCACCATGTGGCTGTGCTCCTGCACGTTCTCCCTGTCCGCGTTGCGCATAAGCGCCCAGCGGTCTATATTTTTAAGCCTTGATACAAGCGCGAAAAAGCTGTACATTCCAATTTTCCCCCGTTTCTTTCGCCTATAATAACATTGGAAGTTTCTCTTGTAAAGATTATTCTTTATTTATATTGTATATTGGGTTTTTGACCTTGCCAAGACGGACAAAATCTGATATAATAAATCAGATTGATAATTGGCGCAGAAGCGCGTTTTTGGGGTGGTGGAATATGATAAACTCGCCTAACGATATATGGGAGCACGTCCTTGAGATATTAAAGGATAAGCTGACCCCCGTCGCGATAAATACCTGGTTTACCGAGTGCAGCGTCCTCAGCGTTACAGACTCCCGCCTCGTTTTATGCATTCCCTCCGATTTCAAGCGGAACATAGTCGAATCCCGCTTCAAGGTGGATATAACCAACGCTCTGAGGGAGCTCTTCTCCGGCGAGTTCGACGTGAGCTTCGTCGGCCTTTCCGAAATAAAGGAGGCTGACGAAAAGGAGATCACCCGCTTCGGCGAAACAGAGGTCTATTCCTTCTCAAACTTCGTCGTCGGCAACTCCAACAAGTTCGCTTACGCCGCCGCGAAGGCCGTGGCGGACGAGCAGGGGAGCGAATATTATAACCCACTCTTCATCTACGGAGACTCCGGACTCGGAAAGACCCACCTGATTTATGCTATCCGTAACCAGCTCAAGAGAGCCCACCCGGAATACTACATCGTTCTCATCCGCGGCGGCGACTTTGTTACCGAGCTCGTAATGGCTCTTCAGACGGGACGAGCCCTCGAATTCAAGGAGAAATACAAGAGCGCCGACGTCTTTCTCGTGGACGATATTCAGGTCATCGCCGGAAAGGACAGGACGGAAGCAGAAATCTTTGATATTTTCAATAACCTCTATGAGGCGCAGAAGCAAATCGTTTTCACCTCAGACAGACCGCCTGAAGAGATGACCCTTCTCTCTGACAGGCTTAAATCCCGCTTTTCAAGCGGGCTGTTGGCGGATATCAAGGTCCCGGATTATGAGACGAGAATGGCTATAATAATGAAAAAATCCAATCAGCTTGGTCTCGTTCTCTCAAACGAGGTGATGGACTTCATAGCGAAGAAGATAACCGCGAACGTCCGCCAGCTTGAGGGAGCGGTAAAGCTGATGAAAGCCCAGAGTGAGCTTATGGACGCGGAGATTACCCTTTCAATAGCGCAGGAGGTCCTCGCAAAAATGTTCAGGGAGAAGGAAAACAACGTGCCCACTCCCGAGGCCATCATCGAGGAGACGGCAAAATACTATAACTTCTCCGCCCAGGAGCTCACCGGAAAGAGCAGAGTAAGCCCGATAGTGAACGCAAGGCAGATCGCTATGTACCTCATAAAGCAGCTCACTAACCTCTCCGGCCCGGAGATAGGAAAGCTCTTTAACCGCGATAACTCAACGGTGCTTTACAGCATAGACCAGGTCGCCGAAAAAATACCCCGCTCGAAGGAGCTTTCGATCACGATAAAGGACATCACGGCGAATCTTAACTCAAATTGACTTTTCCTCCTTTTCCGTGGAAAACGGAAAACCCTCCTGTGGAAAACCGGGATAATTTCGGAAAGCCCGGGATAAAAAGGGAAAACGCGGAAAAAACCGAAAGGGCAAAAAATCAAGCGCTTCGGGGCTTTGACGCGGTTTTCCATAAAAGTTTTCCAATAAACAACAATAACATTAAATATATAAAATATATTTATTTTCTTATATAGATATTACATTTTTTAAACGGAGGACGTAATTATGAAGTTTACCTGCGAAAAGGGGTCTTTAGTAAACGCCGTGAACACCGCCTCGAGGGCCGCCCTCGCAAAGAGCGCCGTTCCCAGCCTTGAGGGTCTTTTGATTGAGGCCGACGAGGGCGTTACCATAACCGGATACGATCTCAAGATAGGCATCAGATCCTTCCTTCCCGCCGACGTTACCGAGCCGGGAGTTATCATCATTAACTCAAAGCTCTTCGGCGAGATAATAAGAAAGCTTCCCGACGACGTTATAACGATAGAAGCGGAGGAGAACTATCACGTTACCATAAACTGCGGAATGAGCGAATTTTCAATAATGGGAATGAACGCTTCCGACTATCCCGAGCTTCCCACCGTTGATTATCAGAACTCCGTAGAGATCTCGGAAAAGGCTCTTAAGGCCGTTATCAGCGAGACGAACTTCGCCGTTTCCGATAATGAGGCGAGACCCATACACACCGGCGCTCTCTTCGAGCTGGGCGATGGAGTTTTGACCGTCGTAGCAGTTGACGGATACAGGCTCGCCCTCAGAAGGGAGAAGGTAATCTCCGCCGAGCTCGGCGAGGGAAGCTTCGTCGTTCCCGGCACGGCTCTTACCGAGGTCGAGAGGATAGCCTCTGATTCCGAGGACGCTGCGAGGATAACCGTCGGCTCAAGGCACATTATGTTCAACATCGGCAAAAACCAGCTCATCTCAAGAAGGCTCGAGGGCGAGTTTTTGGATTACAAGAAGGCGGTCCCCTCTGCTGCGAAGTATCTCCTTGCCGCCGACAGAAGGTCGCTTATCGAGACAATCGAGCGCGTCAGCCTCATTATCTCCGATAAGTTCAAGAGCCCGGTCCGCTGCGTATTCGGCGACGGTATGATGAGAGCTTCCACCGCGACAGTCCTCGGCAAGGCTCAGGACGAGTGCGTTATCGATGGCGACGGAGAAAATTTAGAGATCGGCTTCAATAACAGATACGTGCTCGACGCGCTTAAGGCTGCGCCGGCGGACAGGGTCATTCTCAGAATGTCCACCTCGGTAGCCCCCTGCGTTATAGTGCCGACAGGAGAGGAGAAAAACTTCCTCTATATGATTCTTCCCGTAAGGATGAGGTCAAATGAAAATTAAGGCTAAGATTGCAAAGCCGCAGGAGATAGCAATATCCACCGAGTTTATTAAGCTGGATTCCTTTCTTAAATTCGCAAACGCCGTCGAGTCCGGCGGAATGGCGAAGGAGGTCATTTCCGCCGGCGACGTAAGGGTAAACGGCGAGGTATGCATTGAGAGGGGAAAAAAGCTCCGCCCGGGCGACAGAGTTTTGTTTGCCGGCGAGTATTATCTTGTTACGGGCGAGTAAATGAGGATAGATTCAATAGAGCTTGAGGGCTTTCGGAACTATGAGAGCGCCCGCGCCGAGTTTATCCCTGGCGTGAACGTGATAATCGGAGACAACGCCGAGGGAAAGACAAATCTTTTGGAGTCCATTTATATCCTCGCCGCCGGCAGGAGCTTCAGGGCGAAGAGCGATAAGGAGCTCATCGGCTTTTCAAAGACCGAGGCGAGGATAAGAGCCGAGGGCTTCGCCGGAGAGCGGGACAGGATAGTCGAAATAATCTTCCGCCGCCTCGGGCGAAGGAGCATGCTATCAAACGGGGTGAAGCTCAAGTCAGCCGCCGAGCTCGGCGAGAATATGTCCGCCGTCCTCTTCTGCCCCGAGGATCTGGGGCTTATAAGAGATGGAGCGGCTGTGCGAAGAAGGCTAATGGACGCCTCCCTCTGCCAGCTCCGCCCAAGATACGCGGCGGCGCTCAATCTGTTTAACAGGGCTTACGAGCAGAAGACGAGAATTTTGCGCGATTCAGCCGAGGAGCCCGGACTTTTGGAGCTTTTGGACGAGTACGACGACGAGCTTGCCCGCCTCTCGGCCGAGCTTATCCACTACCGCGCTCTGTTCTCGCGCCGCTTATCGGCTGAGGCCGCGAAAATACACGCGGACTTTTCCGGCGGCGAGGAGCTTTCAATAGAGTATAAAACGGTGAGCGGGATAGAAGACCCTACGCTTCCGGCACCGCAGCTCTATCCGATGATAATGGAGCATCAGATAAGGCACAGGGCGGCCGAGCGCGCCTCAAGGCTCTGCCTCACGGGGGCGCATAAGGACGATCTGATAATAAAAATAAACGGGGCTGACGCGAGAGCCTTCTCCAGCCAGGGTCAGGCGCGAACGGCGGCTCTTTCCATGAAGCTCGCCGAGCGGGAGATACATTTCTCCGTTATGGGGGAGTATCCCATACTTCTGCTCGACGACGTACTGAGCGAGCTCGATCCCGGCCGCCAGAGCTTTATCCTGAACAGGATAGGCGGAGGCCAGGTTTTTATAACCTGCTGCGAGGACGACGGCGTGATCGCCGAGCGGACGGGCGGCAGAGTGCTTACGGTCAAAAACGGAGTTATTGGGGGAAAAGACTGATGTATCTTCACGTAGGTCAGAGCATCGTGATCCACGAGGACGACATCGTCGGCATCTTCGACCTCGATAACACCTCTGAATCAAAATGGACGAGAAGGCTTCTTTCAGAGGCCGAAAGAGAGGGAAGGATAGTGAACGCCTCGGGCGACCTGCCGAGGAGCTTCGTGCTGTCAAGGCTCGGGATGGTATATCTCAGCCAGATTTCATCACAGACCCTGAAGGAGAGAGCTGAAAGCGGCGTGGAGGCTTTAAACTGAGGAAAAGGCGAAAGGATTTTGGAAAATGGAAGAAAAGACGACTGAGATAATTGAGATGACTGAGATAAATCAGAGAGTTACCCAGGAGTATGACGCAAGTCAGATCCAGGTGCTCGAGGGGCTTGAGGCGGTCAGAAAAAGGCCGGGAATGTATATCGGCTCAACGAGCTCTACCGGACTTCATCACCTCGTTTACGAGATAGTCGACAACTCCATCGACGAGGCTCTCGCCGGCTACTGCACGGATATAACCGTAACGATAAACGAGGGCGACACCGTCACGGTAACGGATAACGGCCGCGGCATACCCGTAGATATCCAGGAGCAGACGGGAAAATCCGCCCTTGAGGTCGTTTTCACCGTTCTCCACGCTGGCGGCAAGTTCGGCGGCGGCGGCTACAAGGTATCCGGCGGTCTTCACGGCGTCGGCGCCTCTGTCGTAAACGCCCTCTCCGAGTGGCTCACCGTTCAGGTGCACAAGGGCGGGAAGATTTACGAGATGAAGTTCTCCCGCGGCGGCATCACCCAGCCTATAACCGTAGTGGGCGATACCGACAGAACGGGGACGACGGTCACCTTCAAGCCCGACCCCATAATGTTCGACGAGACTGTTTTCAGCTATGAGGTGCTCCACAAGCGTATGCGCGAGCAGGCGTTTTTAAACGCGGGACTTCGCATCACCATTTCCGACGAGCGCGGCCCGGAGGAGGAGCACAAGACCGAGACCATGCGCTACGAGGGCGGCATAAGGCAGTACGTTGAGTTTTTAAACGAGAACAAAACTCCCCTTCACGAGGAGGTAATATATATGTCCGGCGGCAGGGAGGACTCCGTCGCCGAGATAGCGATGCAGTATAACGACGGGTACAGCGAAATGCTCGTATCCTTCGCGAACAACATACTGACCCCCGAGGGCGGTATGCACGAGACCGGCTTCAAAACGGCGTTAACGAGGGCGCTGAATACCTACGGCACGAAGTACAAGCTTTTAAAGGACGATGAGAAGCTATCGGGCGACGACTGCCGCGAGGGACTTTCCGCCGTTATCTCCGTTAAGCTGACTAACGCCCAGTTCGAGGGTCAGACGAAGCAGAAGCTCGGAAACTCCGAGATAAGGACTCTTGTCGACGCTATCGTATCCGAGCAGCTTGAGATATTCCTCGAGGAGAACCCGCAGACGGCGAAGGCCGTTATCGATAAGGGCATGATGGCGTCGCGCGCGAGAGAGGCTGCCAGAAAGGCGAGAGAGGCCGTAAGAAACAAAACCGGCCTCGAATCCGGCGGTATGCCAGAGAAGCTGAAGGACTGCAACGAGAAGGACCCCGCCCTCTGCGAGATATATATAGTCGAGGGAGATTCCGCCGCGGGCAGCGCAAACCAGGGCCGAGACTCTCGCTTCCAGGCGGTTTTGGCTATGTGGGGCAAGATGCTGAACGTTGAAAAGGCGCGGACGGACAAGGTCTACGGAAACGACAAGCTCCAGCCGGTTATCGCCGCCCTCGGCGCCGGCATAGGCGACGATTTCAATATTGAAAAGCTCAGATACCACAAGATAATAATTATGGCCGATGCCGATGTGGACGGAAGCCATATCCGCACCCTTCTGCTCACCTTTTTCTTCCGCTACATGCGCCCGCTCATCGAGCACGGCTACGTCTATTCCGCCGTTCCACCGCTCTATAAGCTTACGAAGGGTAAGACCCAGCTCGTCGCCTATTCGGATGCGGAGCGCGATAAGCTGAGCGCCCAGCTCAGAGAGGGAAATCCGAACGCGAAGATAGATATATCGAGATATAAGGGCCTCGGCGAGATGGACAAGGACGAGCTTTGGGAGACCACGATGGATCCCACGAAGCGCACCCTCCGCCGCATAACGATAGGCGACGCTATCGAGGCCGATCAGATATTCTCGCTCCTGATGGGCGAGGAGGTCGAGCCCCGCCGCGAGTGGATCGAGAGGAACGCGCAGACCGTAAGCAATCTTGACATCTGAGAAAGAGGGAGGAAACGATGGCACATAACAGAAGCTACAAGCCGGAGGACATCGCCTTTCCGGATCAGATAATAACAAATTCCGAGCTCGTCTCGGAAATGCAGAAGAGCTATATAGACTACGCGATGAGCGTCATCGTCGGAAGAGCCCTGCCCGACGTGCGCGACGGACTCAAGCCCGTCCACCGCAGGATACTCTATTCTATGTACGAGGCGGGTCAGACGAAGTCGGCCGGGTTTAAAAAATGCGCCGCCGCCGTCGGCGACGTTCTGGGTAAATACCACCCCCACGGCGACGCCAGCGTTTACGACGCCCTCGTCCGCCTTGCCCAGGATTTCTCGATGCGCTATATGCTCATCGACGGCAAGGGAAACTTCGGCTCCGTCGACGGCGACCCACCCGCCGCCTACCGTTACACCGAGGCGAGGCTCGAGCGCATTTCCGACGAGATGCTGAGGGATATCGAAAAAGACACCGTCGACTGGGACCCCAACTTCGACGAAAGCCGCAAGGAGCCCCGAGTTCTCCCCAGCCGCTTCCCGAATCTTTTGGTGAACGGCTCATCGGGAATCGCCGTCGGTATGGCGACGAACATTCCGCCGCATAACCTGCGCGAGGTGATAAACGCCGCCGTCTGCCTCCTTGATGACCCGGAGGCGACTATCGCCGACCTTATGGAGCATATCTCCGGCCCCGATTTCCCGACGAAGGGCATAATCATGGGCAGAAACGGCATCCGCCAGGCCTACGCCACCGGAAGGGGCAGGATAGTCGTGCGAGCCCGCGCCGAGTTCGAGGAGTTCGGCAAGGACAAGAGAACGAGGATAATAGTAAACGAGCTGCCATATCAGGTAAATAAGAGCATGCTCGTAAAGAATATAAAGGACCAGGTAAACGACAAGCGCCTCGATGGCATATCCGACCTGCGCGACGAGTCCGACAGAAACGGAATGCGCATCGTCATCGAGCTCAAGCGCGACGCTAACCCGCAGGTCGTGCTGAACAGGCTCTTCGCTCAGACCCAGATGCAGTCGGCGTTTTCCGTAATAATGCTCGCCCTCGTTAATAACCAGACTCAGCCGAAGGTACTGAATCTCCGCGAGATGCTGACTGAGTATCTCACCTTCCAGGAGGAGGTCATAGTCAGAAGGACGCGCTACGACCGCAGGAAGGCTCTTGAGCGCGCCCATCTCCTCGAGGGGCTCATAATAGCCCAGGATAATATCGACGAGGTCATCCATATAATCCGCACGGCGTATGACGATGCGAAGGAGCGCCTGATGGAGCGCTTCGGCCTCGACGATATTCAGGCTCAGGCTATCCTCGATATGCGCCTCAAGGCTCTTCAGGGCCTCGACCGCGAGAAGCTCCAGTCCGAGTACGACGAGCTCGAAAAGAAGATAGCCTATTACGACGGGCTTTTGGCAAGCCCCGAGCTCATAAGGGGCGTTCTAAAGGACGAGCTCATCGCCATCCGCGATAAGTACGGCGACGACAGGAAGACCGAGATACAGGACGTGGAGGAGGAAATAGACTTCGAGGATCTCATAAACGAGGAGGAGTGCGTCTTCACCCTGACCCACGGCGGATATATCAAGCGCATAGCCGTTTCGGAATACCGAAGCCAGGGCCGCGGCGGCAAGGGCATAAAGGCTATGAGCACCAAGGACGACGACTACGTGGAGACGGTGTTCACCGCCTCGACCCACGATTACCTCCTGTTCTTCACGAGCCTCGGCAAGGTCTACCGCAAGAAGGGCTATAACGTCCCCGCCGCGAACAGAACGGCGAGAGGCACGAATATAGTTAACCTCATCCAGGTCGAGCAGGGCGAGAAGGTCACCGCGATACTCCACTTCCGCGAGATGGAGGAGGACGGAGTGACTCTCGTTATGGTAACGAAAAACGGCACGGCGAAGAGGCTGAACGCCTCCGCCTTCAAGAATATCCGCCAGAACGGCATCCGCGCCATAAACCTGGACGAGGGCGACGAGCTCATCAGCGTCTGCGAGACGAGGGGCGAGAGCAATATCCTCATCGCCACGCATAACGGCTCGGCCATCTGCTTTAACGAGAACGACGTCCGCGTTATGGGCAGAACGGCGGTCGGCGTCAGAGGCATAAGGCTCCGCGAGGGCGACTACGTTATCGGAGCCGTCACCGCCCCGGAGAACGGAATGCTTCTCACAGTCACAGAGAAGGGCTACGGAAAGCGCACCCCCGTCGCGGAATACGTCCGCGGCGCGGACGGCACCCCGGCGCACAGGGGCGGAATGGGCGTTAAGAACTACAACGTGACGGAAAAGACCGGCTTTATTGCCGGCATCAAGATAGTCTCCGGCGATAACGATATCCTGATGATATCCGACGACGGAACGATAATCAGGACGGGAGCGGATACCGTGTCCGTCCTCGGAAGGGCCACTCAGGGCGTAAGGCTTATGCGCGTCGGCGAGGGGGCGAAGCTTATCTCCGTCACCGTAACGGACAAGGCCACCGCCGAGGATACGGCGGAGACCGGGGAGAACGGCGAAAATGAATAAATATACTGTTTACACAGACGGAGGCGCAACGCCGAACCCCGGAGTCGGCGGATGGGGCGTTGTGATCATGCGCGACGGGGGAAGAAAGGAGCTCTGCGGAGGAGAGAAAGAAACTACCAACAACCGCATGGAGCTTACCGCCGCTATAACAGCCCTTGAAGCTATAGAGACCCCGAGCGAGGTTGACCTTCACACCGACAGCCAGTATATCGAGAAGGCAATAAACGAAGACAGGCTGAACAAGTGGATCAAGGACGGCTGGAGAAATACGAGCGGAGCGGTTAAAAACGCCGATCTTTGGAAAAGGCTTATCGTTCAGCTTGACCGCCATAAGATAAACTTTCACTACGTGAAGGCGCACGCGGATAACGAATACAATAACCGATGCGACGATCTCGTTCAGCTTGGAAAAGAGAAGGGACCGGGTATCCACCCAGTGTCCGATACTTTAGGTTTGGAGGAACGAAAGATGAAAAAAGAAGTATTCAGAGGCATAGGCACGGCGATGATAACGCCGATGACCGAAAACGGCGTTGACTACGCCGCTATGGAAAGACTTATCGAGCGCCAGATCGAGGCGGGCATCGACGCCCTCATCGTATGCGCCACGACGGGCGAGGCGCCCACGCTTACCGACGAGGAGCATATCGAGCTCATCCGCTTCTCCGCCGAGAAGGCGGCGGGCAGAGTGCCGATAATCGCCGGAACGGGCTCGAACTACACCGACCACGCGATAGAGATGTCCAAAAAGGCGCGTGACGCGGGAGCTGACGCCCTGCTCTGCGTCACCCCGTACTATAACAAGTGCACCCAGCGCGGCCTTGTCGAGAGCTATACCGCGATAGCGGACGCCACCGACCTGCCCCTCATCGTATACAACGTACCCGGCCGCACCGGGGTGAATATCAAGCCCGAGACCTATGAGAAGCTGGCGGAGCATCCGAACATCGCCGGCATCAAGGAGGCAAACGGCGATATCTCATCCGTCGTCGAGACTATGCGCCGCGTTTCCGGCAGGCTCAGCATGTACTCCGGAAACGACGATCAGATCGTGCCCATTATGAGCATGGGCGGCGTCGGCTGCATCTCCGTCCTCTCGAATCTTATCCCGGCCGAGACCCGCGAGATAGCGACCCGCTTCTTTAACGGCGACGTGAAGGGCGCCGCCGAGCTTCAGATGAAGTATAAGCCCCTGATCGACGCCCTCTTCTGCGAGGTAAACCCCATCCCCGCGAAGGCGGCGATGCACCTTATGGGTCTCGCCTCCGACTACGCGAGGCTCCCGCTCACGAAGATGGAGCCCATAAACCTCGAAAGGCTCAGAAAAGCCATGCGCGACGTGGGTATAGACGTATGAAGGTAATAGTAACGGGCGCCCTCGGAAAGATGGGCGGAATACTTGCCGACTTAGTCGAGAAGGCGGACGGGCTCGAGCTTGCCGCCGGGGTGGACACGTTTTCACATGGCGGCGAGGTGCTGAAAAGCGTCGCTGAATTTAAGGGCGAGGCAGATATGGTCATCGACTTCTCGCACCACAGCCTGACGAAGGAGCTTTTGGACTGGTGCCGCGAAAATAAAATGCCCCTCGTTCTCTGCACTACGGGACACGACGAGGCGGAGAGGGCGGCAATAACTGAGGCGGCAAAGGATATACCCCTCTTTTTCTCCGCGAATATGTCTCTCGGCATAGCTCTTCTCTGCAAGATGGCAAGGGAAACGGCAAAGGCCTTCCCCGACGCCGATATCGAAATAGTCGAGGCGCATCACAACCGCAAGCTCGACGCCCCGAGCGGCACGGCACTTCTGATAGCCGGCGCGATACGCGAGGCAAGGCCGGAAATGAACCTTGTCTGCGGCAGGAGCGGGATGGGAAAACGCGATAAGAACGACGTCGGCGTCGCCGCCCTCAGAATGGGCAACCTCGCCGGAATGCACGAGGTCATAGTCACGACTCAGACCCAGTCCCTCACCCTCAAGCACGAGGTGTACGACAGAGCCCTCTTCGCCGAGGGCGCGATAGAGGCCGCCCGCTTCCTCTTCGGAAAGCCCGCCGGGCTCTACGATATGCGCGATATGGTGAAATAAGAAACTCCGGAGGCAATCGCCTCCGGAGTATTATGTTTTAAAGGCTTCCCCTTTGGGGAAGCTGGCTCGCCGTAAGGCGAGACTGATGAGGTTGTATCGAATTTCTGAACCGGTGTGATAGATGCAAGACCTCATCCACCGCGCAAGCGCGGTCCCCCTTCCCCAAAGGGGAAGGCTTTTAGGGCTCAAAACACCCGCGTAAGCTCTATCGCCGCCGCGCCCTCTGAGTCGGGGACGAGGGTTAGGGCGTTATCGGTAAAGAGCGTTATCGAATATCCGACCGGATCCCCGCCCGAGGCGGGCGTCACCGTGAGCTTATTATCGACAGCCGTGTAGCTCCCCTCGGAAACGCGGGAAAAGCCGCCCGTGAGCTCGTTTATCGAGGCGGAGAGCAGGTCTGAAAGAGCCTCCTCGGTGTACTCCTCGCCGCGCTCGTCAAGATAAGCCCTCGCCGCGGAGAAGAAGGCCTCCCTTATCCTGTCCACGCTCTCGTCGGGCAGAACGTAGGTGGAGACTACGCTGCCGCTTCCCACGCCGGTAAACTCCATCGTGAGGTCTATCGTGACCCCCTCTATTTTCAGATAGGCGAACATCTCGCCGTAGCCGCCGACGGCCTTCGTCAGAGCCTCGGAAACGTCGAGCTCGGCCGTCCACCTTCCCGAAACGTCGTGAACGACGGGCTCGGGCTCCGGCTCGGGAATGGGCTCCGACTCAGGCTTTGCGCAGGCCGTAAGGCCGAGAAGCACGGCAAGAGCGCATAATATACTTAAAAGCTTTTTCAAACCTGTCACTCCTTTCGATTTTCCTGATTATACCGCCGCCCGCCGCCCGTGTAAATACAGCCTTTAAACAAAAATATGCGCCCCACCGATAATTATGTAGCCGTATTTATCATTTTCCTGTTGAAAAAGCGGAGAATTTTTACTATAATATAATATGGAGTACGATGGAGCGCCGTCGGACCCCGTCCGTTATTAAAAACCCGTTTTACAGGGAGGAATTTGATAAATGAAAAAAGTACAGTTCACCGAAACGGTCCTGAGAGACGCCAACCAGTCTCTTATGGCCACGAGAATGAAGTTCAAGGACTTCGAGGGGATACTGCCCACCATGGACAAGGCCGGATACTACTCCGTCGAGTGCTGGGGCGGCGCCACCTTCGATTCCTGCCTCCGATATCTCGGCGAGGATCCGTGGGAGAGGCTCCGCAAGATCCGCGAGGCTATGCCGAACACGAGGCTCCAGATGCTCCTGCGCGGCCAGAACCTTTTGGGCTACAAGCACTATCACGACGACGTGGTCGAGAAGTTCGTTGAGCTCTCTATAAAGAACGGCATCGACGTCATCCGCATCTTCGACGCTCTGAACGACTTCCGCAATATAAAGACCGCTCTCGAGGCCACAAAGAAGTACGGCACGAAGCGCACAGTAGCCTCCGGCTGCATAAGCTACACCCAGAGCCCCGTACATACCGTTAAGAAGTACGTGGAGATGGTGAAGGAGCTCAAGGCCATGGGCTTCGACACGATCTGCTTCAAGGATATGGCCGGCACGATGAGCCCCGCCGAGGCTGAGAGCCTTATAAAGGGCGTTAAGGACGCGATCGGCGATATGCCCCTCGTCCTCCACACCCACTGCACCACCGGTATGGCCTATATGACCCTCACGAAGGCAATCGAGTGCGGCATCGACGTTATCGACACCGCCACCTCCTGCTTCTCAAACGGCACCAGCCAGGCCGCCACCGAGACCATGTTCTATGCCCTCCAGCAGTACGGCTATGAGACCGGACTTAACGAGAAGGTCATGAACGAGGTAAACGACTTCTTCAAGCCCGTAAAGCAGATGTACATAGATAACGGAACGATCAACCCCAAGAGCATGGGCACCGACTCCCAGGCCCTCGTTTACAAGGTCCCCGGCGGTATGCTCTCCAATATGATAGCTAACCTCAAGGATATGAACGCCCTCGATAAGTTCGACGCGGCTCTCGTCGAGATCCCGAACGTCCGCAAGGACCTCGGCTATCCTCCCCTCGTCACCCCGCTCTCCCAGATGGTCGGAAATCAGGCCGTGACGAACGTCCTTATCGGCGAGAGATATAAGCAGATCTCAAACGAAATAAAGAACTACTTCCGCGGCGAGTACGGAATCGCCCCCGGCGAGGTTTCCAAGGAGCTTCAGACCAAGATCCTGGGCGAGGGCGGAGAGCCCGCCGACTGCCGCGACGAGGATAAGAAGCGCACCGGCGAGGAATTTAAGAAGGCGAAGGAAGCCCTCGGCGAGCTCTGCGAGACTGAGGAGGATATGATGAGCTACATCTGCTTCCCGCAGCAGGCCGAGAAGTTCCTCAAGGAGCGCAAGGCAAAGCGCGAGAATATCGCGAAGTACACGATAGAAGAGATTTAAGGGAGGCAGGAGAATGTATAATACTCTCGCCGGACAGGTCTCCGGAACGCCGATGGAGCTCGGAGACGCTGCCCTTACCGCGCTGATGGGTTACGCGATCGTCTTTTTCGGGATCCTCCTTCTCGTTATAGTCGTCGTTATCGTAAGCAAGATAATGACCGCCGGAAAGAAGAAGGCTGCCGAGCCTGCGATCCCAGAGCCGAACCGCGAAGCCCCCGTTCAGAAGCTCGTCTCTACCGCGCCCAAGGCGCCCGGCTCCGCCGGAGAGCTCAAGCTATACGATACCGACCCGAAGACTGCCGCCATGCTTATGGCGATAGTCGCAGAAAAGATGGGCAAGCCCATCAATGAGCTCCGCTTCAAGTCTATCAGAGAGGTGAAATAAAGATGAAATATAAAGTAACTCTTAACGGAAGGACCTACGAGGTCGAGGTAGAGCACGGCGAGGCTCAGCTTCTCAGCGAGTATGAGGCGATAGCCCCGTCAGCCCCCGCAGCTCCCGCCCCCGCTGCAGCCCCCGCTCCCGCCGCCGCCCCTGCCGCTCCCGCGGCTCCCGCCGTCACCGCTGCCGGCGAGACAGTTGCCGCCCCCATGCCCGGAACGATAATCGACGTGAAGGTCAGCCAGGGCCAGGCCGTCAAGGCCGGCGACGTCCTCGCTATCCTCGAGGCTATGAAGATGGAGAACGAGATCATGGCTCCGAAGGACGGCACCGTCGCCCAGGTCGTGACCCAGAAGGGAGCCAAGGTCGATACCGGCTCTCCGCTCGTGGTCATCGCGTAAGGGAGGAAAAATAATGGACGTTTTAAAGACCCTTGAGGGGCTTTGGCAGGATTCGGGCTTCGGCCTGTTCTTTGCCGAGGGCGGCTGGAAATTCATTGTAATGATCCTTGTCGCCTGCGTGCTCCTTTATCTCGGCATTAAAAAGAAATTCGAGCCGCTTCTGCTCGTGGGCATAGCCTTCGGCTGCCTGCTCGCTAACCTGCCCGGCGCGGGGCTTTATCACCCCGAGCTCTGGGATGAGTTTTTGACTGAGGGCAGCGAGTTTTACCACAGCTACGGTCATATAATGACCCATGGCGGACTTCTCGATATCCTCTATATCGGCGTAAAGGCCGGAGTTTATCCCTGCCTCATCTTCATCGGCGTCGGCGCTATGACCGACTTCGGTCCCCTGATCGCGAATCCGAAGACCTTCTTCCTCGGCGCGGCAGCCCAGTTCGGCGTCTTCTTCGCCTTCCTCGGCGCCATACTTCTCGGCTTCACCGGGAACCAGGCGGCCTCCATCGGCATCATCGGCGGAGCCGACGGCCCCACCGCCATCCTCACCGCCACCACTCTCGCCCCCGAGCTTTTGGGCGCGATCGCTATCGCCGCCTACAGCTATATGGCGCTTATCCCGATGATCCAGCCGCCGATTATGAAGCTCCTTACCACCGAGAAGGAGAGGAGCGTTAAGATGGAGCAGCTTCGCGAGGTCTCCAAGACCGAGAAGATCGTGTTCCCAATCGTAGTCGCCGGCTTCGTTATCCTCCTTCTGCCCTCCACGGCGCCTCTTATCGGCTCTCTGATGTTCGGCAACCTTCTGAAGGAGACCGGAGTTACCGAGAGGCTTTCAGATACCGCGCAGAACGCTCTGATGAATATCGTCACTCTCTTCCTTGGTATCTCCGTCGGCGCCACTACCGTGGCCTCCCGCTTCCTCAACCCGCAGACGCTTTACATAATCGTGCTCGGCCTTATCGCCTTCTGCTTCTCAACCGTGGGCGGCCTCCTTGTCGGCAAGCTTATGTATAAGCTTTCGGGCGGCAAGATCAATCCGCTCATCGGCTCCGCCGGCGTCTCCGCCGTGCCTATGGCGGCCCGCGTCAGCCAGATGGTGGGTCAGAAAGCGAACCCCTCAAACTTCCTTCTGATGCACGCGATGGGCCCGAACGTGGCCGGAGTTATCGGCTCCGCCATCGCCGCCGGCTTCCTGCTCAAGGTTTTCGGCTGATATTCTGCGAAAAAACACAAAACCCGATTCCATTGGAGTCGGGTTTTTGCTATAATGTGGTATAATATCGGTATAAATAGGTTGAAAGTGATGAGTGAATGAAATATTACTTAATAGCGCTGCTGACCCTTGCCTTCTGCCTTTCCGCCTGTGCCGCAGAGCCCGCGCCAGTATCTGAGCCGGAGACGGCTCCGGTGATTGCGCCCGAGCCCGCGAAAGCCCCCGAGAAAAATCCCGAGCCGGAGGGGACGGAGGAGCTTTTCGGCGCCTTGAGCGATAATAGGTATGAAAACTTATGGTTCGGCATCGGAGCCGAGCTTGAGGCAGATTTTTCGGCAAATGCCGCAGAAATACCCGGACAGGGGCAGTCCGTCCGCGTACTGACTGCCGCCGCCGAGGGCGGTGAGTGGGAGATAAGCGTCACCGTCTCCGGCGTGGGCGCAGAGGCAACGGCTGAGAATTACGCCGCCGCCGCGAAAACGCTCGCCACCGCCGCCTTTGAGGAAGCGGGGCTCGAGCTTACCGGGAGCGGGATAGAGACCCTGAGCTTTGCCGGGGCGGAGTATCCCGCGCTGAGATTAGCGGCGGAGAGAGTGTCAGAAAGGGGCGACACGCTCGCCGTTTACCAGCTTACCGTGTTTATAAAGCGCGGCCGCTATATCGCCGCCGTGACCGCGACGACGTATCTTGAAGATTTTACCGACAGCTTGATTGGAGGCTTTTATGCGCTGGCTTGAAATAACGCTGAACACCTCGCACTCCGAGCTTGAGGCTCTTACCGCAAGGCTAATAGCCCTCGGGGTGGACGGCCTCATAACCGAGGACGAGGAGGAGATCCGCCGCTTTTTGGAGGATAACCGCAAATACTGGGATTACGTGGACGAGGACTTTGCCGCGTCCATCCGCGGCGTCAGCCGGGTGAAGTTCTATCTTGAGGACACTGAGGGTGGCAAGGCCGAGCTCAAAAGGCTCGAGAGCGCGATGCCGGATAAGGAGTTTTCCGTAGTCCCCGTTAAGGACGAGGATTGGGAGAACAACTGGAAGGAATACTATAAGCCCATCACCGTCGGCGAAAGGCTCGTGATCGTGCCGAGCTGGCTTCCCATACCGGAGGACTGCGGCGACAGGGCGGCGCTCAGGCTCGACCCCGGTCTCATCTTCGGCACGGGCGCCCACCCCACGACGCGGATGTGCCTTCTGGCGCTTCAAAAATACTCGGGCGCGGGCAAAAGAGTGCTTGACCTCGGCTGCGGGAGCGGCATCCTCGCTATCGCCGCCCTTCTCTTGGGCTGCGATCGGGCGATCGGCGTTGATATCGACGAGAAAGCGCCGCCCGTAGTGATGGAGAACGCCGCGCTGAACGGCATCGGCGCCGACAGGCTCAGCGCCTTCGCGGGCGACGTCACCGCCGACTCCGACCTTGCCCGCCGACTTCGCGGGGAGAAGTTCGAGATAGTAACGGCGAATATCGTGGCGGACGTGATAATCGGCATATCGAAGAAGGCGCGGGAGCTCACCGCCCCCGGCGGCGTCTTTATAACCTCGGGCATAATCGAGGGCAGAGAGGCCGAGGTGGAGTCCGCGCTCAGAGCGGCGGGCTTTAAGATAGAAGAACGCTATAACGTCGAGGGCTGGCACGCCTTCGTTTGTACGGGAGAATAAGATTATGGAAAATTTAAAGGCAATAGTCCTTGCCGCGGGCAAGGGAAAAAGAATGCACTCTGAGGATTCCGACCTTCCGAAGGTAATGCGCGAGGCTCTCGGCAGGCCGCTTCTCGGCTACGTGCTCGAGGCGCTTCCGGTCGAAAACCCTCAGGACGCCGTTATCGTAGTCGGATATAAGCGCGAGAAGGTCATAGATGCCTATCCCGAACGCACCTTTGCCGTTCAGGCGGAGCAGAAGGGTACCGGTCACGCCGTCGCCTCCGCCCGCGAGGCTCTTGAGGGCTTTTCCGGCGACGTCCTCGTCTGCTGCGGCGATACCCCGCTCATAACGCGGGAAACGCTCGAGGGGCTTTGCAGGGCGCACAGGGCGTCGGGGAGCGACTGCACCGTCCTCGCCGGAGCCTCAAATCATCCTATGCCCGGCCTCGGCAGGGTAAAGCGCACGGCGGAGGGCGGGTTTGTCGCCATCGTCGAGGAAAAGGACTGCACCCCGGAGGAGCGGGAGATACGCGAATATAACTCCGGTATCTACGTTTTTAATGCGGAAAAGCTCTTCTCCGCGCTGAAGCTTGTGAAAACGGATAACGCCCAGGGCGAATACTATCTGACCGACGTGCCGTACATAATGCGGGAGCGCGGCGACAGGGTCTCCGTCAGCGTGCAGGATATGGGCCCGGAGCTCATAGGGGTGAACAGACCCGAAGAGCTCGCAGAGGTCGAGAGGATACTTAAAGAGAGAATATAAAGCTATTCTTGCTTGAAAGCAAGGGAAGTGTTCGTTTCTCTCTTTTCGGTCGCCGAAAAGAGAGAAAGAACCAAAGAGAGAAAAGGCGCAAGGGGGGCTTCGCCCAGACGCCCCCCTTGACCCGCCTTGCCATTAGCCGAATTTGTGCCGCAAAGGGCGTGCGGCCCATATTCGGATGGCTGCGGTGCTGGAACTATCGCTTTTTCCTCCTTGACGTCGGCGCGATAGCTCCGGCCCCCCCTCCTAAGATTGAAAGCACAGCAATTTTTACTTATGACTTAATCGAAAGGCACAGCGACGCCGTCCGCATTTGCTCGGCTCACGCCTCGCGTTGCTTCGTTTAACTGTCCACGGAGCGGCGCGAGAATTCATAATTCGAGCCTCCGCGGAAATAGGAGCTATGCCATTCGATTTTAGCCGAGTAAAAATTGCTGTGCTTTCAAGTTTCGTGGGGGTCCAGGGGGCGTCTGGGCGAAGCCCCCTGGTCTGTTTCTCTCTTTTTGGTACTTTTTCTCTCTTTGCAGACGGCAAAGAGAGAAAAATGTACGTTTATTAAACTTATAAAGAATAATGCGGTATCATCTTAATGCAAAAAAATCCCGCGTTCAGGAGCATAAGAAAACTCAAAATCCCAGATTGAGCCCGCCTGTGAGCTTCGCCATCGTGCCGCTCATCTCTTCGGCCGCTTTTTTCATCGCCTCGTTTATAGCGGCGATGATCGCGTCCTGAAGCATCTCGACGTCCTCGGGGACCTCAGCCTCGATTACGGCGTCGGCGTCGATCTCAAGAGCGACGAGCTCGCGCTTCCCGTTCACCTTCGCTGTGACCATACCGCCGCCTGCCGAGGCGGAGAACTCCTTCTCCTCGACCTCCTGCTGACGCCTCAGCATCTCCTCCTGCATCTTCTGAGCCTGCTTTATCATATTCATATTCATTCCGCCGCTCATTCTGCCGCCGTTGAATCCGCCTTTTGCCATTTTAATGTCCTCCTTATTTTATCGTTACGTTTCCGAATTTTAATAGACTGTCGAGCTTGTCCTCTGCAGCGGGCGGTTCGTCCGCCGCCTCGGTTATCCTGACCGAGACCCTTCTGCCGAGTATGCGCGAGGCCACCTCGGCGATTGCCGCCTTCGTATCCGTCGTGTCGGCGAGCAAGGTCGCCATCGGATTCGTGGAGCGGAGTGTGACCCGGTCGCCATCAAGGCTCACGCGGAAATTCGCGCTGTCCGAAAGGAACATATATGAGATGAGCCCCCTAATCTCCTCTGAAGCAAGCACCCTCTGCCACCAGTCGCCGGAAGGCGCGGGGGCGGGAGCCTCCGTCTTTTCTTGTGATTTCGGCTTCGGCTCCGGTTTTAGCTCAGGCTTCGGTTCAGGCTTAAACTCAGGCACAGGCACAGGCTCGGGCTTGGGCTCCGGTTTAGGCTCCGGTTTAGGCTCCGGTTTAGGCTCCGGCGCCGCCTTGGGGGCAGGCGCGGGCTTGGATATCGCCGCCGGCGCCGGTCTTGCGGGTTTTTCCGCGGGCTCTGCCTCCTCGCCGGAGAAAAGACCGGCAAGGCTAATGATGGCGAGCTCGGCGGCGGTGCGCTGATCTCGCGCCGTTGAAAGGTCGCTGACAGCCTCCTGAAGCGTTTTCGCCGCTCGTGTCATAGTCGCGCGGTCGGCTCCCGTGGAGAGTGCGCGGAGCTCGGATGAGCTGAGCGAGCCGGAGAGAAGGGACTCCGAGCCCTTCGGGGCAACGGAGAGTATCAGCATATCCCTTAAAACCGTGAGAAGGGACGAGAGTATGGGCGTCGGCTCCGTGCCGCTGAGATACGCCCCCTCGAAAACCTCGAGGGCTGAGGCGGCGTCGCCTTGCTTAACTGCCCGCCATAGCCCGGCGGCGGTGCTTGCACCGGTAAGGCCGACGGAGGTGAGCACAAGCTCCTCGGTGATCTCGCCGCGCCCGAGGCACTGGTCGAGAAGGGAGAGGGAGTCGCGCATCGCGCCCTCTCCGAGGCGGGCGAGAAGGGCGGCGGCCCCGTCCGTTATCGTGAGCCCCTCGGCCTTCGCCACGTATTTTATCCTGCCCTCGATATCCCTCGCGCCAAGCCTGCGGAAGGAAAACCGCTGGCAGCGCGAAAGTATCGTTGCGGGTATTTTCTGAAGCTCGGTAGTCGCCAGAATAAAGACGAGATGCTCAGGCGGCTCCTCAAGTATTTTTAAAAGCGCGTTGAACGCGGGCACGGAGAGCATGTGCACCTCATCGATTATGTAAACCCTTTTTCGCACAGACGCGGGGGAGTAGATGGCCTCGTCGCGTATAGCGCGGACGTTGTCGACTCCGTTATTGGAGGCGGCGTCGATCTCGACAACGTCGAGGATGGAGCCGGAGAGTATGCCGCGGCAGGCGGGGCACTCGTTGCAGGGCTCGCCGCCAACGGGGTTTTCGCAGTTTATCGCGCGGGAGAGGATCTTGGCGCAGGTGGTCTTGCCGGTGCCTCTCGAGCCGACGAAGAGGTAGGCGTGGGAGGTGCGCCCCGTCTCCACCTGGCGGCGGAGGGTCGTCGTTATATGCTCCTGACCCACCACGTCTTCGAAGCGGAGGGGACGGTATTTGCGGTATAGAGCCTGATACATACTAGCGCCTCCCAAAAAATAACCTCCGGAATTCTGAACAGAGTGGAACCGCACACCTGCCTTTGATGGAGCCATACACCCGTTACTGATCCTCAAAGCTCAAAGCCGGCAGGCCCGCGGCACACGGGAAAACCTGCTTAGTGCTGCTCGGTTCCCCGCCTGACACGGTTCACAGGGTCCCGTTGCGCGGGACCGGCTCATCAACGCCTCTCAGAAAAGGCAGACGACACATAACGCCACCGGGGGCAGGGATTCATCCCCGCTGTAGCGGATTGCGGGCTACAGGGCACCGCTATCTCCCCGATTAGTGCGGTTCCACTCCGCTCAGAATGGCGGAGGGCTTTTATTATTATAAATTATATTTTGCTATTTGGCAACAGTTTATTTTTTTGCATTTGCAATGCGGGGGCTTGCTCATTAAGATGTAACCGCTTTATTTCTTATAAGTTTAATAAATGTACATTTTTCTCTCTTTGCAGTCTGCAAAGAGAGAAAAAGTACCAAAAAGAGAGAAACAGACCAGGGGGCTTCGCCCAGACGCCCCCTGGACCCCCATTAAACCTGGCAGCACAGCATTTTTTACTCGGCTAAAGACGAATGGCATTGCGTCTATATCCGCGGAGGCTCGAATTATGAATTCTCGCGTCGCTGCGTGGGAGATAGACGATAGAACCTCATCAGTCACTTCGTGACAGCTTCCCCGAAGGGGAAGCCTTCTGAATTGTTGTCCGCCCTTGGCGGACTCATTTAATAGCCTTCCCCTTGGGGGAAGGGGGACCGCGCTTGCGCGGTGGATGAGGTCATTGCAGTATTAAAGCAGTTGCATCTTAATGCAAAAAAAGCCCATTTATGAGCAAAACCGATGACTTCCGATCACCACGATCACCGGCCTGGACCAGATCCACCTGCTCGTCGCCGTTGAGGGGTTAAAGTAGTAGATCGCCCCGCCGGAGGGGTCCCAGCCGTTCAGCGCGTCGCGGGCGGCGCGGTAGGCCGAGTCGGAAACGGGCTTGTAAAACTGCCCGTCCTCAAGGCAGGAGAAGGCGCCCTTCTGATATATCACTCCGGAGAGCGTCGAGGGAAATGAGGGGTGCTTTATCCTGTTCAGCACCACGGCGCCGACTGCTACCTGGCCGGAGTACGGCTCGCCCCTCGCCTCTGCGGAGATAAGGCGGGCAAGGAGGGCGACGTCGTTCTCGCTTTTGCCCGTGCCGCCGCTGCTTATGCCAAGGGCGGATAGGGTCGCGGGCCCTGCTATACCGTCCGCCGTCAGCCCGTTTTTCTGCTGAAACTTCTTGACCGCCGCCTCCGTCCCCGAGCCGTAAATACCGTCGACCGTGCCGCTGTAATAGCCCCAGTTTTTAAGGCGAGTCTGAATCTCGCGCACCGTGCTCCCCGTGGAGCCGCGGCGGTAGCTCGCCGCGCTGACCGAGGAAAAGAGAGAAATAATTATTATATTTATGATAAATACAGCAATTATCGCGGGAATAAGCCTTTTTTTGTTCATATTACCACCTCTTGCCTTTAGTTTACGGGGAAGGGTGCATTTTATTACCGGGAATTTTTTCTAATCAGGCCGATGATCAGAATAAGCGGCAGCAGGATCCCGCAGAGGGCGGAATTAACGAGCGGCGCGAGCTTTTCCGACCAGCGCGCCGCCCCCTCGGCCGTCGGGGATATGAGAAAGGCGACAGCCGCGACGGCGGCGCACTCGGCTGGTGGAACAAGGGCTTTCGACCGCCCCGGCGCAAGACCGCGGAGGAGGCGGGAGGCTATGCCGAGAAGCGAGGCGACGAGGGCAAAGTCTGTGATGACCCAAATCGCGACGATGACGGAGTCCACCCTCGCGTCCGTACCGAATACGCTGATATTCCGCACTACGGCGAGGGCTGGGCTCAAAAACCCGGCGCAGAGCTCGGGAGAGAGCGAGCCTATCGTGATGAGCCCGAGGAGAAGGGCGCAGAGGGCTGCGAGAGCCAGCCACTTGACGCTCTCACGCCCAAGCCTCTCTCCGTCGGTAAGAGCGGGGGCGAGCAGGAGGTAATACGACCAAAGTGCGAAAATCTCCATTACCGGAAGCGAGCCGAGAGCCGCCGCTCCCGCATCCTCAAGCCCGACGGGGAGAAGGTATCGCGGCCTTATCTCTTTTACCGAGAAGATGAGGACGAAAATAAGGCAGCCCAAAATCAGGGGAAGAGCGAGCTCGCCCGCCCGGTATAGAGTCCTCGCGCCCATCGTGAGCGGGGCGAGAAGTGCGACCGAGGTCGCAATTATGAATATCGCGGGCGAGGCCTCGGGATAGAGAACGCTGACAAGCCGCTCTGCGGAGACGCGCAGCACTATCCCGGAGTAGAATACGAGCCAGAGAGCGAAGACGGCGGAAAAAGTTCCGCCCCAAAAGCGGCCTAAAGAGCACCTGAGAAGGTCGCCGCCCTGCGGCTTGAGCTTCCCCGCGAGCATGTTCGTCAGGAGTGCGAAAAGGCAGGCGGCTACCCCGGCGGGCAGGGGCGAGAGCCACGCCGCCCGCCCCGCAAGCGCGAGGGACGAGACGGGAAGTAAGCGGACTATCGGTGAGAGCAGGCTGAGGAAGACCATTATCCCGAGCTGACGCGAGCTTACTTTATCCCGCATTGCTTTCAGCCCCCTTTCTTAAATCGAACGAGCCCGTTATTATCGCGGAGACCGACCACTCTATCTCCGCAGAGGGCATAAAAAAGCCGGTGAAAGCTCCTGCGGAGAGGGGCTTTGCCTCCATCAGCGAGCCGCGGATATCGTAGAGGTCGGCGCCGACCTCGCGTGCGGCCTCGAGGGCAAGGCGGATGTTCTCCCACGCGTAAAGGGCGAGCTCCTCCTCCGCGTTACCCTGTTTCGCCCTTCCGTCCGAGCCGGCGAGCCTCGCCGTCAGGCTTACGAGAAGCTTTGCTCCAACCTTCCCGTCCGAGCCGCAAACCGGGATAAAGCGGGTCTGCGCCCCGTTCAGCATAAGGGTCTGGCCCGAAAGGCTCACTTCGACGCCCTGCAGCCTGTTCATTATTATCGCCGCCCCCTCGGAGGCGCGCTCATCGAGGAAGAGGGCGGGCGATTCGACACTTATCGCGGCAAAGCCGCAGGGGGCGACGCTCTCGTCAAATTCGACGCATTCTATAAGGCAGGCGCCGTTTCTTTTGAGAGCGGCGGAGCACTCCCCCGCCGTGAAGGCATATACCCCGAGAAAGGGCGAGTTTTCGCCCAAAAGCGAGAGAAGGTCGCCGAGCTCCCCGCCGCATTCGTCAATCAGCCCCGCCGCGGTGTCGCCCCTGACGATGAAGAGCCTTGTCCCGAGGCGAAGCTCATTTGACCGGGAGATGAAGTCCAGCGTCTCGGGTATGACCCGCTCCGCCGCCTCTTCGCCTATCAGCACGCTCTCGGCGTGGGAGAATACGGCGTTTTTTCCCGCAGGCAGGCGGGAGAGAAGCCCCACCGCCTCAGCGAGCGTCGCACCCGAGCCGGAGAAGGCGGCGCTCTCGCTCTCCGCGCCCCCCGCCGTGAGACCCGTTATCTTGATATTCCCGTCCTCAAGGTCTATACCGAGGACGCGGACGAGGCTCATATCCTCAATTTCGCGCGAGGGCGGGAAAAAGGCGCCGTTTCCGCAGGAGACGAGCAGGAAAAGCGCGGGCAGCAGCAGAAATAACCTTTTCATCGCTTATAGGCCTCCCAAAGCTCGGGCTCCCGTTCCCGCTTCTTTTTCATCGGATAGCGCAGAAGCGCGCGGAGTATATGCCTTCCACCGTTTCCCGCGAAGGGCGACATATAGGGGAAGCCGACCGAGTCGAGGTGCGCAAGATGAACTATCCATAGGGAGACGACGAGGGCTATGCCGTAAACGCCCATCAGGGCGGCCGCCGCCGTCAGAGTAAAGCGTACGATGCGTGTCGCCGAGTACATATCCTGGTCGGGCATAGTATAGCCCGCGATGCCGGAAAAGGCGATGACGACAACTACGACAGGGCTCACGACCTTAGCTTCTACCGCGCTCTGACCAACTATGAGGCCGCCTATTATGCTGACCGTCTGCCCGATGGGCGTGGGCAGGCGTATCCCCGCCTCGTGCAAAAGGTCGAAGGCCGCTAGCATACCGATGACCTCGAGAGCCGTCGGAAAGGGAACGAAGGCCTTTGCGTCCACCATCGACTGCATGAGGCGGACGGGTATGATCTCCCTGTGGTACATAGCCACGGCGACGTACAGAGCCGGGGCGAGGGAGGAGATCACAAAGGCAAAGTACCGAAGCAGGGTAAGAAACGAGGAAAAAAGCCAGTGGCCGGAGTCGTCCTCCGGCGTCTTCATAAACTGTGAGAAGGGCGCGGGAGCGAGAAAGCCCATCGGCAGCCCGTCGGCAAGTATGCCGACCCGCCCCTCAACGAGGTTCAGGGCGAATTTATCCGGCCTTTCAGTCACGAGCACGCGCGGAAACGGGGAGGCCGGAGCTTCGAGTATGTTCTCCGCTATTGCGGCGGCGGAGAGGACGCAGTCGCCCTTTATCGCGGAGAGCCGGCGCTTCACCTCGTCCGCGAGAGCCTCCGGCGCCCGTCCCTCGATATAAACGAGGTAAAGCCCGGTGCCCGATATGCCGCCGGCTCTCAGCTCCGTGAAGCGGAGCGCCGGGGTCTTGAGCTTTTTCCTTACGAGGGCGGAGTTTACGGAAAGGGTCTCGACAAAGCCGTCCTTCGGCCCCTTGATGACCTTCTCCTCCTTCGGAAGATCGACCGCCCGCTTTTCCTGAGCGGGAACGGGAAAGGTGAGAGCCGCGCCCTCGGTCTCGAATAATACTGCGCACGAGCCGGAGAGCAGGGCCTCCGTCACGTCCCGGGTTTTTTCCCTCTTTTCCGGCGCAATACCGTAGACGAGGCCGCGAAGCGCAAGCTCGAGGGCGGCGGCGGGCATAAGCTCCTTCGGGAAGCGGGCGGGGTCTGTCATCGGCTTTGCGACTGTCTCGGATATCGCCTGAGGGTCGACGAGCCCGTCCAAATAGAAGAGTGTAACGCCCTTTCCGGCAAAGCCGCCCAAAAGAAGCGCCTCGCTTTTCAGATCTGCCGAGCCACCGAAGGTCTCAATGAGCTCAGCTGCGCTCACCGAGCCCCTGTGAGTTTTGAACACAGATAAGCCTCCTTTTTTCGCTAAGCAGACGGCAGCTATAAAACCGTGTTATTATAGCTCCCGTCTGCTTATCTTGCCCGCAAAGCGGCGGCTTTATCTTAGAAAAAAGAGGAAAAAAACTCACCCTCCGGTTTTTTCCGAAGGGTGAGATTTTTTAGAGCGTAAAATTATTTCTTCCCGCCGAAGAGACTTCCGAGAATGCCGCCGAGGAAGCCGCCGGACTGCTGCTGCGGCTTCTCGTCGAGAGTCTGCACGTTGGGCGCGGACTGCTGAGCTGCCGCCTGATTGCCGCCGCCGAGAAGGCCTAAAAGCAGGCTCGACGTGTCCACGTTTCCGAGGAGGGAGCCGATTATTCCGGTCACGTTAAGGCCGGAGTTCTGGCTCTGCTGAGCCTGAGTCTCCTGACCGAGAAGGCTCATAAGGAGCGGAGCGGCGGCGGAGAGGACACCCCTCGTGCCGGCCTCGCTTACGCCGGAGGCGGCGCTCGCCGCGGCAACGGTGTCGGCCTCCTTCGAGCCGAGCAGGTGTCCGACTATCTTTGCCCCGTCCTTGAGGTCGACTCCGGAGAGGAAGCCCTTGAGGTCGGAGGTGTCGTCAGCCGAGTGCTGGGTAAGAGCTCCGGCAAAGCCGGAAACCGTGTCCGTGCCCTCTGACTGGGCGAGAGCCCCGTTTAGAAGGCCGGGAAGAGCCGAGGTGAGAACGCTTTTAGCCTCCCCCTCGGAGACTCCGGCGGCTGAGCTTATGCCGGAGATGCTGTCGGAAGATACGAGAGAACCGAGAATTGAAGATATATCCATAGTGATCGCCTCCTTTTTTCCTTATTATACAACCCATTTTGCCCCCCGGTCAATAAAATAAGAAAAAAAGGTTGTTAATTGCCGAAAGCCGTGGTATTATGGGTCTACCATCCTAAATATTGTGGAGGAATAAAAAATGGCAGAGAAAAAAACGCATAATATAGTACAGACCGAAAGTACGGGCGCAAAGCCCCAGGTCGTCCAGTCCAAGCCCGCAGGAAACGCTACCGGATACCGCGTCGGCGCCATCGTCCTCTGGCTCCTCGCCATCGTGTGCGAGGTGCTCGCTATCCTCTATCTTTTCGGCAAGCTCGAGATAACCTTCCTTCCCACCCTTTGGGTCCTCATCATCCTTATTGTTCTGGACCTTGCATTCGTTATCATCGGCTCCCAGCTCTGGAAGAAAGCGAATCACATAAAGCCGGCTTCAAAGAAGAATCCCACCCTCTTCTGGCTGTGGAACAATCTCGGCGTCATCGTCGCCTGCTTCGCCTTCATCCCCATCATTATCATTATGCTCACGAACAAGGACCTCGATAAGAAGACGAAGACGATCGCCGTTATCGCAGCCATCGTCGCCCTCCTCATCGGAGGAGCCGCCAGCGTCGATTATAACCCGATAAGCCAGGAGGAGCAGGCCGCCGCCGTCGAAACCATCGAGGGCAACGTTTACTGGACCCAGTTCGGCAAGGTGTACCACACACACGAGGACTGCTCGCATCTTAACAATACCGACACCCTCTATACCAACACCGTCGCCGAGGCCATAGCCGCCGGCCGCACCAGGCTCTGCAAGACCTGTGCCGCGAGGGATAGCGTCCAGGTCGACGAGAACGGCTTTGTCGTCGCCAAGGACGACGCCGCCGAGCTCACCGATACCACGGAAACCACCGACGACGGAGTAAAGACCCTCGACTGAAAATACTAAGACAACCGCAAAAATCCGGACGCGAAAGCGTCCGGATTTTTCTCTTATAAAAATATTAACAAATTTTGAATTTTTTGGGAACAAACCGGAAAAAGCGGAAGTCAAATACACATAAGAAAAAAATATGACAGAAGAGGGACATATTATGAAAAAAGCTATAGCAATAATCCTCGCGCTTGTGCTAACGCTGTCGGCGGTAAGCTTCGCCGCCGCCGCGGAAGAGGAGATACAGGTGATCTTCGATGAGGACAATAAATATGCCGAGCTGATTATCCCGGAAAAGATCGACGGTAAGCCCGTAACGGAGCTGACAGGCGAGATGGTGGTTGAATGGATGAGCCCATATTCGCGGCCCGGAAGAGGTTACTTTGCGGTTGATTACGGCGGAGAGAATTTTCTTACTAAAATAACGATCCCCAAGAGCGTGACGAGCATTGAAGAAGACGTTTTTTACGAATGCATCGCACTGAAGGAAATAGTTGTGGATCCGTATAATGAAAAATATGCGTCGGCGGACGGGGCGCTTTACTCAAAGGATATGACAAAGCTGATCAGAGTTCCGAGGGGAAGGCAGGGAGAGTTCGCTATTCCGGAGGGCGTAAAAACGATAGAGGCCAAGGCTTTCTTGTACTGCGCCGGGATCACAGGAGTTACCATGCCGGATGGAGTAACGAGTATCGGCGAAAGGGCCTTTAAGGACTGTTCTGCGCTTGAGAGCATAACAATAGGAGGCGGCGTGACCAGTATCGGCGAAAGGGCCTTTTAGGACTGTTCTGCGCTTGAGAGCATTACGATCCCGGATGGAGTAACGAGTATCGGCGACAACGCATTTGAGCGCTGCTATGCGCTTGAGAGCATAACAATAGGAGGCGGCGTGACCAGTATCGGCGACAACGCATTCGAGCGCTGCTCCGCGCTTGAGAGCATTACGATCCCGAAGGGAGTAACGAGTATCGGCGAAAGAGCCTTTTTCCTCTGCTATAAGCTTTCAAAAATAGAGGTGGACGCCGCGAACGAAAATTATGCTTCAATCGACGGGGCGCTTTTTACAAAGGATCTGGCGGAGCTGATCGTATGTCCCCCGCAGAATGAAGCCAGGCTGACCGTTCCGGAGGGCACGAAAACCATAAAGGGGATGGCGTTTTATAACTGCAGTAAGCTTGCGGGCGTCATACTTCCGGAGAGCCTGACTACGCTCGAGCGAGACGCGTTTTATAGCTGTAAAAGCCTTAAAAGCATAGATATCGGAGCCAACGTCAGCGTGATCGGCGAAGACGCATTTGCTTTCTGCACGGGCCTTGCCGCAATAAACGTGGCGGAAGAGAATGAGAATTATTGCTCTATCGACGGGCTGCTCTATTCTAAGAATAAACAGACGCTTATACATTGCCCCTATATGAAGGAAGGGGAAGTGACCGTCGCGGAAGGCGTAACTTATATCAATAATCTTGCTTACCGCAGTAAAATTACAAAAATAACGCTGCCCGACAGCATATCGCGGATCGGAGACCGCGCTTTTGCATCGTGCAAGGCGCTGAAGAGCATCAATATTCCCGAGAGCGTAACGAGCATCGGAGACGGGGCTTTTGAGGGCTGCGCAAAGCTTGCGGATATTGCTCTCCCCGAGAGCGTAACGAGCATCGGCGACGGAGCCTTTGAGAGCTGCGCTAAGCTTAAAAGCGTCAACCTACCGGACAGCTTGAAGTATATAGGCGACGAGGCCTTTATGGGCTGCATAAGCCTTACGGGCGTAACAATCCCCAAGGGCGTAACATATATAGGCTACCGCACCTTCGCCTATTGTGACGGCCTTAAGAGCGTGACAATTCCCGAGGGCGTGAAGATAATCGCAGGCGGCGCGTTCTCTGGATGCGACAGCTTAACGAGCGTTAACATACCGGCAAGCGCGGAGGAGATCGACGACGAAGCCTTCGAGCGCTGCTACGGGCTCAGGGAGATAATCGTTTCCCCCGAAAACAAGGCTTACGCCTCGGTCGACGGAGTGGTCGTAACAAAGGATATGACCGAAATCGTTGCTTTCCCGAGTGGAAAGGCGGACGCCTTTACCATACCCGATGGAGTAAAGGATATAGGCTACCGGGTGTTCGAGAACGCAGTAAAGCTTTCGAGCATTACGATACCGGCGAGCCTCGAGGAGATAGACATATGGGATTTTGCAGAGTGCCGAAGTCTGCAGGAAATAAACGTCGATAAGAATAACGCAAATTACGCTTCTGTTGATGGGGCGCTTTACTCAAAGGATAAAACCAGACTTATCCTGGTCCCGGGAGGAAAAGCCTCGCTCACCATCCCGAAAAGCGTTAAGACGATAGATGCTGAAGCGTTTTCGCCTTGCCGTAGCCTGCAGGAAATAAACGTCGATAAGAATAACGCAAACTACGCTTCTGTTGACGGAGTGCTCTTCTCGAAGGATATGAAGAAGCTCATTGCTTTCCCGTGCGCAAGGGGCGGAGCTTACGTCATTCCGGATGGAGTTACCGGTATAGCGTATCCCGCATTCCTGGCCGCGAGCAAGCTTACAAGCCTCACTATTCCTGCAAGCGTAACGGACATAAGCTCAAGCTTTATAGGCTTAACAAAGCTGATGGATATTTATTATCTCGGCTCTGAAAAGCAGTGGAAAAATATTGGCTTGAGTCTGAACTATTGGACCCACTCATTAAGTAAGGCAAATTTACACTTCGGCGAGCCCGTGAACTATAGCCGCTTTACCGACGTTCCGAAGGATCATAGGGCGGCTGAGGCAATCAGATACGTTGCCGAGAAAGGCTATATCAAGGGAGTCTCAAGCACAAGATTTAACCCAGACGGCATACTCAACCGCGCAATGGTCGCCACAATTCTTGCAAGGCATAACAGAGCGGATATTTCCGGAGGCAGCGGAAAGTGGTACGAGAAGAGCATGGCGTGGGCCAAGTCCGAGGGTATAAGCGACGGAACCTCCCCCCTTGCCGCAGTGACCCGGCAGGAGCTTGCCGCAATGCTTTGGAGGTACTCGGAGTATGCTTCAAGGGGCTATGTAGAGGGGCCTGAGGTGCGGGCCATACTGTCCGATTACCCGGACGGCGGCAGCGTCTCCTCCTGGGCGCGAGAGGCAATGAGGTGGGCGATGTCCCTCGGAATACTCGAGCCGAAGGACGGACGCCTTGAGCCGAAAGGCAAGGTGACCCGCGCAGAGATGGCCGAGGTTCTGGTAGCGCTTCAGGATCATCTGGATTACAGGCGCTATAACACACCGGAGTGGTGATAACGAAAAGTCCGCCCGCATAGCGGGCGGATTTTTTTACAGCCTTTTGAGATTTGCCGAGATATCGGTGAGCGCCTTTGAGGCCTCCATATCGCAGGCGGTGCGGCGGGCAAGGTCGCCGAGGGCGATCACGCCGACGAGGTGACCCTCGCTGACAACGGGAAGCCGCCTTACCTGCGCCCGGCTCATAAGCTCGGATGCGCGGGAGATATCGTCCTCGGGCGCCGCCGTGACTACGCTGCGGCTCATAATATCGCGGACGGGCGTTTTCGCCGGGCTCTCCCCGTTCGCTACGCAGCGCAGAACGATGTCCCTGTCCGTGACGACGCCCCTCAGACTGCCGTCCGTCCCGCACACGGGGAGAGAGCCCACGTTGTGGCGGCTTAAAAGCCGGGCCGCGTGAAGCGCCGTCTCGTCCGGGGCGACGGTGACGGGCGAAGCTGACATTATATCTGAAACCTTCATTAAAAATGCCTCCCTGATCTTGATACCTTGAGTATTGACCGGGGAGGAGAATATTATTCACTTTATAAAGCTTTCGATCAGAATTTTCGCACCTATTCCGATAAGGACGAGGCCGCCGACGAGCTCGGCGCTGTCCTGGAATTTCTCGCCGAGCTTGCCGCCAGCCGTTCCGCCGACGACGGAGAGGATAAAGGCGACCGCGCCGATAACGGCGGAGGCGAGCCAGATGTTTATATCCATAAAGGCGAAGGTGACGCCGACTGCGAGAGCGTCGATGCTCGTCGCTATAGCGAGCATCAAAAGCGTCTTCGCCCCGAGCTCGGTAACGGCGGGCTCGCCGCCCTTTTTAAGCGCGCCTATCACCATCCTTCCGCCGATGAAGGCGAGGAGGACGAAGGCAATGTACGGGCTGTATTTTACGACGTACCCGGCGACCGACGAGGCGAGGAGCCAGCCGATAACGGGCATAATAAACTGGAATGCGCCGAACCATATCCCCATTTTAACTGCGTCGCGGAAGCGAAAGCCCTTTACGGTAAGCCCGGCCGAGGTCGAAACGGCGAAGGCGTCGAGGGCGAGAGAAACGGCGGTCAGGAGAATGTATCCCATTGAAGTCTTCCTTTTTTTCTGATATTATGGTGAGGGGCGGTGATAAGGTTGAAACAAGTTTCAACCTTATTTGAAATCGAAGCCGTTTTTCTCGCCGCTGCGCGGCAACCGAAAAACGCGGCACTTTATGACCATTCCTTTTCATGGTCGTTTTGTGCCTTGAACTTTAGCGAGAGGAATGGTCATAAACATGGATCACGAATATTATATGCGCGAGGCTCTCGCCTCAGCACGGGAAGCGGCTTTAGAGGGCGAGACCCCGGTCGGCGCCGTTATCGTGAAGGACGGAGAGATAATCGGCCGCGGGCGCAACGCTACGGAAAAACGCGACGCCACCTGCCACGCCGAGGCCGAGGCGATACGCGACGCCGCGAAAAACACCGGCGACTGGCGGCTCGACGGGGCGAGCATCTATGTTACGATGGAGCCCTGCCCGATGTGCGCCGGGGCGATAATGAACTCGAGGATTTCGAGGGTATATTTCGGGGCAAGGGATAAAAATATGGGCTCCTGCGGGAGCGTAATAAATCTCTTTATGGAAAACTACGGCAGAAAAGCCGAGATAACGGGCGGGGTGCTCGAAAACGACTGCGCCGCCGTCCTCTCGGATTTCTTCAAAAACGTGAGATAGCATTCGGGCGGGAATTTCCCGCCCGATGATTTTTATTCGATTGGCTGACCCTCGGCGTTGAAGAGCGGTATTGATCCGAGGACGATGATATCGTCTCTCTGAGCGGCGTCCGCCTCGGCGAGGACCGCCATCTTTCCGGCGACGATGCCGCCCGCCTTCTCAACGAGGGCCTCCATCGCCTTGAGCGAGCCGCCCGTGGAGATGACGTCGTCAACGATCAGTATGCGCTTGCCGCGCATGAGCTCAGCGTCGTCGGAGCCGAGGTAGAGCCTCTGCTGGGAGAGGGTGGTGATGGACTTGTCGTCAACGCTGATGGGATCGGGCATATACACCTTGGGGCCCTTGCGCGCGATGAAGTACTTCTCGGCGCCGGACTGGCGGGCCATCTCGTGAATGAGGGGTATGCTCTTCGCCTCGGCGGTGAGAAGGTAGTCGTAATCGAGCTCCTTTGCCTTCTCAAGGAGGGCTGCGGCGCAGTTTACGGTGAGAGGCGCATCGCCGAACATTATGAAGGCGGCGATCATAAGCTTTTCGTTAAGCGGGCAGAGGGGCAGGCGGCGGGTAAGCCCCGCGACTTTTATTTCATGATACATTAATATCACCTCGGTTTATTTTTCCAATCGCATTATACAATTATAATAATCCGTTGTCAATTTGATTTTGCCCCGCGCCCTGGGGCTTCCCCTTGAGGGGAAGCTGTCGCCGCAAGGCGACTGATGAGGTGTCCGCCGCGAAGCGGCGGTTTATTTAAATAACTGCGCATATACGCCTACACCTCATCCGTCTCGGCTTCGCCGAGCCACCTTCCCCTCAAGGGGAAGGCTTAAACCCAAAGGGCTTGTAAACCCGGGGCACATCTGCTACAATGGCGAAAAAGGAGGCGGAAACGAAATGACAGAATTCAACGTTACCGGCGAAACAAAGCTCAGCGATATCGAAAAGGCTTATCCCTGGCTCAAGGAGGAGCTTAAAAACCTCGACCCTCGATTCAAGATGATAGACTCTCCCCTCGGCAAGTTCCTGATAAAGTCCAATACCGTCGCCTCGGCCGCTCAAAAGGTCGGGGTCAGCGAGGAGCTTATCATAGAAAAGCTGAGGGAAATGGTCGAAAAACACGGCTGAAAAAAGTTTTCCTCGTTTTAGGTTTCTTTAAGCTTTGCGGGTTATCATAAGCTTACAAAGAGGGAAACATTCCCTTTAAGAAACTATAAGGAGGAATCACAATGAGCATCAGAAAAATGAGAAACATCGGCTTTGCGGCCACCCTGCTGGTCATGGCAATGCTCATCGGCCTCTTGTCCGTAAGCGCGGCTGCGGCGGAACCGGCGAGCGATATGACCTTCACCTTCACGGAGGACGGCGTTACCGTCTCAGAGGGCTCGGGCTCCGGATACAAAATAAGCGGCACGTCGCTTACCATAAACGAATCCGGAGTTTACACGGTAACGGGCGCTGCGTCCGAGGGCAGCATAACGGTCAAGAAGGGAACGGAAAACGTCACCCTGATCCTGAAAAACCTGACCCTCTCCTCAAGCACGACAGCCCCCCTCACCGTGGGCAAGTCGGCGTCCGCTACGGTCTATATCTCCGGCACGGTCACACTCACCGACCTAGAGGACGCCTCGACCGAGGACACAAACGAGGACTTCGAGGGCGCGGCGATAAAGGTCAAGTCCGGCGCATCCCTCACGATCACGGGAAGCGGCGTCCTGACGGCGGACGGCTCCGCCTGCAAGAACGGCATCAAGGGCGCCTCTGAGGCTACCATCACTATCGAATCAAGCACGGTAAACGTCAAAGCAGCGAATAACGGCCTCGCCTCCGACGGCGAGCTCATCATTAAGGGCGGCACGGTGAACGTCGCCGCCGGGAACGACGGCATAAAGTCTGATCCTGACGACGACGATACGGCGTCCAAGGGTAACCTCACCATCACCGGCGGAAATATCACAGTATCCGCGGGCGACGACGCGATCAAGGCGCTTTACGACGTTGTTATCGGCGCCGAGGGCAGCGCCTCCGGCCCCGTGATAAACGTAACGAAGAGCTATGAGGGTATCGAGGGCGCGAGGGTCTATCTCAACTCCGGCTCGGGCAATATCACAGCCTCCGACGACGGAGTGAACGCGGCGACGAGCCGCGCCGTCTCCGAGATAGCAATCTATCTTAACGGCGGAACATGGAGCGTTAACGCTGGCGGCGACGGCCTTGACGCGGGCGGCGATTCCACCGCGAACAGCGGCGGCAGCGTCTATATAAACGGCGGCGTCACCACGGTCTTCGGCTCCGCGAACGGCGGAAACAGCGCCCTCGACTACGATACGAAATGCGTTTACAGCGGCGGCACTCTCCTCGCAGTAGGCATGAACGGCATGGCGCAGACGGCTCAGGGCACGGGCATTGTATTCAACACGAACGTCTCGAGCGGTGCGCTTTTAAGCATTAAGGACGCGAGCGGAACTGAGCTTGTATCCGCCACAGCTCCCAAGGCGGCAAACTGGGTCTACCTCGCCTCCGATAAGCTCACGAGCGGCTCGACCTATACCCTGTATTTGAACGGCAAGGCGACGGCTGCCGCAACGGCGGGCACGACGACATCGGGCGGCGGCTTCGGCGGCGGAATGGGCGGAAATATGGGCGGCCGAGGCGGACAGATGCCGGGGAACGGCGGACAAATGCCGGGGAACGGCGGCCAAATGCCCGGGAACGGCGGCCAAATGCCCGGGAACGGCGGACAGATGCCGGGAATGGGCGGTCAGGCACCCGAGAACGGACAGAGACCCGAGGACGGCGAAACGCCCGAAAAGGGTCAGCGTCCCGGCGACGGAACCGGACGCGGGGGAAAAGGCCGCAACGACGCTTTCGTTCCGGTCATCCTCGAGGGCGTGGGCGTAATGAGCGCTCAGCTTACCGGCGAAGCGCCGAGCTTCCTTTTCTGCTATTAAAAAATCGGGGCGGGCTTTATCCCGCCCTTTTTCTTGAGCCGGAGGTCAAAAATTTTTCCGGTTTCTAATAAAATCGGCAAAATATAGTTTGATACTGCGACGAATATGTGATATAATTTCAGCAGCCTGAAAAAATACAATAATAGTAGGAGGTAATTCCAATGAGCTATTTAGAAATTGAAAAAGTCATAGGCCGTGAGATCATCGACTCCCGCGGCAACCCCACCGTTGAGGCCGAGGTCACTCTGGCTGACGGCACCGTAGGCCGCGGCACCGCTCCCTCCGGCGCTTCCACCGGCGAGTTCGAGGCTCTCGAGCTCCGTGACGGCGACAAGTCCCGTTTCGGCGGCAAGGGCACCCTCAAGGCCGTTGAGAACATCAACACCGTTATTGCCGACGCTATCATCGGCATTGACGCTTCCGACATCTACGCTGTCGACGCCGCCATGCTGAAGGCTGACGGCACCAAGGACAAGTCCAACCTGGGCGCAAACGCCATTCTTGCGGTATCCATCGCCGCCGCCCGCGCCGCCGCCACCGCCCTTGATATCCCCCTCTATCGTTTCCTCGGCGGCGTGAACGCCAACCGTCTGCCCGTTCCTATGATGAACATCCTCAACGGCGGCGCCCATGCCGACAGCTCCGTTGACACTCAGGAGTTCATGGTCATGCCCGTAGGCGCCGAGTCCTTCAGAGAAGGTCTCCGCTGGTGCGCCGAGGTCTTCCAGACCCTCAAGAAGCTCATCAAGGAAATGAAGGACGTCACCGCTGTCGGCGACGAGGGCGGCTTCGCCCCCAACAGCCTCGGCGGAGATGAGGACGCCATCGAGCTCATCCTCAGGGCCATCGAGGCCGCCGGCTACAAGCCCGGCGAGGACTTCATGCTTGCTATGGACGCCGCCGCTTCCGAGTGGAAGAGCCCCAAGGGCAAGGGCTTCTATCATCAGCCCAAGTCCGGCAAGGACTTCACCTCCGACGAGCTCATCGCTCACTGGGAGAGCCTTGTTGAGAAGTACCCGATCATCTCGATCGAGGACGGCCTTGATGAAGAGGACTGGGAAGGCTGGCAGAGAATGACCGCGAAGCTCGGCGATAAGATCCAGCTCGTCGGCGACGACCTCTTCGTTACCAACGTTGAGCGCCTCTCCAAGGGCATCCAGCTCGGCTGCGCCAACTCCATCCTTATCAAGCTCAACCAGATCGGCTCCGTCTCCGAGACCCTTGAGGCCATCAAGATGGCTCACAAGGCCGGCTACACCGCCGTTACCTCTCACCGCTCCGGCGAGACCGAGGACACCACCATCGCCGACCTGGCCGTTGCTCTCAACACCTGCCAGATCAAGACCGGTGCTCCCAGCCGCTCCGAGCGCGTTGCGAAGTACAATCAGCTCCTCCGCATCGAGGAGGCTCTCGGCGATTCCGCCGTATATCCCAAGAAGGGCGCCTTCAACGTAAAGAAGTAATTTTTCGCGCTATGACTTTCCCCCGTCCGCAAGGACGGGGGTTTTTCTTTTTGCAAAGCTCCACCGCCGCTTCACGGCGGACACCTCATCAGTCACTTCGTGACAGCTTCCCCTCAAGGGGAAGCCTGGTTTGCTGCCCTTAAAGCCTTCCCCTTGAGGGGAAGGGGGACCGCGCTTGCGCGGTGGATGAGGTTTTGCGTATCTTGCAAAAAGAGAAAATGAACAGAAAAAATATTGAAACGACGAAACAAATGTGATAATTTATTAGAAAAACATTTAGGAGCTGATAGCGTGGATCTTATCTGCCTTGACCTTGAGGGAGTTCTCGTTCCCGAGATATGGATAGCGTTTTCCGAGGCCTCGGGCATTCCCGAGCTATCCCGCACAACGAGAGACGAGCCGGATTACGATAAGCTGATGAACTGGCGCCTCGGCATTTTAAGGGAGCACGGCCTCGGCCTTCGCGAGATACAGGAGGTTATCGCTAAAATAGATCCGCTCGAGGGGGCGAAGGACTTCCTCGACAGGCTCCGCGAGCGCACGGAGGTCGTTATATTAAGCGACACGTTTTCGCAGTTTGCAAAGCCGCTTATGAGAAAGCTCGGCTGGCCTACGCTTTTGTGCAACAGCCTCACCGTAGGAGAGGACGGTATGATAGACGGCTTTAAGATGAGAGTGAAGGAGTCCAAGCTCTCGACCGTGCGGGCTCTTCAGTCCGTCGGCTTCAATACGATAGCCGCGGGCGACAGCTATAATGACCTCGGTATGATCGAGGCCGGGAAGCGCGGCTTTCTCTTCCGCTCGACGGAGGAGATAAAGGCAAAATTCCCGCATATTCCCGCTTTTGAGACCTACGACGAGCTTTATTCCGCCCTTATTTCCGCGCTGGAGAATTGAAAAGACAGCCCCCTTTGTGGTATAATTCTACCGCGAAGGGGGATTTATTATGGCTGATATCATCGACTATCTGAAATGGCGCGGGGACCTGCCCTTTTCCGCCGATCCCATTAACGACGTTGACAATCTTATACTCTCCGAGCTGAGCTACTTAAAATTCGACGGCATAGTGCCGCCCGACGGGAGGCCCGTTTCTCTGAGCGAGGCGAGAGACAGGTACTTCGAGCTCTTCCCGCCCGCGGAGCGGACGGCGAAGACGGCCTTTTCCGCCCTCGTTCCATATATGCTCGATGAGATGACGAGGGGGGCGCGGTTCGGTTCGGCCGAGCTCAGCCGCTATGTGAACGATTTAGACAATGAGGCGGGCGAGCAGTTTTCCGCCGTGACCGTTTCTCTTTCGGACGGGAGCGTCTACGCCGCCTTTCGCGGCACCGACGGGAGCCTCGTCGGCTGGCGCGAGGATTTTGAGATGAGCTATAAGAGCGGAACGGCGGGGCAGAGAGCCGCCGCCCGCTATCTCGACGCCGTCGCGGAGTCGACCTCCGGCCTGATAAGGACCGGCGGACACTCAAAGGGCGGCAACTTCGCCGTTTACGCCGCGGCGTTTGCAAAGCCCGGGACGAGGCGCAGGATAGCGGCGATATATTCAAACGACGGGCCGGGCTTTCTTGACGAGGTCACGGAGAGCGATGGCTACCGCGAGATAGCCCAGCGAATAATCAGCATAATCCCGGAGTCCTCAGCCATCGGCGTTCTTTTGACGACGGCGGCGGAGCGCAGGGTCGTAAAAAGCGCCGCCTCCGGGATAATGCAGCACGATGGCTTTTCGTGGCAGGTCGAGCGCAACTCGTTTATACCCGCCGGGCAGACGGAGATGAGCGCGTTTTTGGGGAAAACCGTAAAATCATGGCTCTTCCGCCTCGACGAGGAGACCCGCGCCTCTGCCGTGGAGACCATATTCTCCGTCCTCGAATCGACGGGGGCCGAGAGCTTCCGAACGATGAGCGAAAAGAAGCTCAAAACTGCGGAGGCTGTCGCCGCAGCCATGCGCGGTGTGCCGCGCGAAAAGCAGAAGGAGCTTATCCGCGTGATGGGCGATCTTTTTAAATCTACGGGAAAAGTCGCCGCCGAGTACATAAAGAGGGATTGAGCCCTTTACAAAATCGGGCTCAGCCCGTATAATACAATATGTAATATTTGGCATTTAAGGAAAGGAGGCGCCGGACGGATGAGGAGCTTTTCTGAGGCGCTCAGCGAGCTGCGCCGCGAAAAAAACATAAGCCAGCGGCAGGCCGCCGCCGACCTCGGCATAAGTCAGGCTCTCCTCAGCCACTATGAGAACGGGCTGCGCGAGCCGAGGCTCGAGTTCGTCGCCCGCGTCTGCGATTACTACGGGGTCAGCGCAGACTATATCCTCGGCCGCGTGGAGCGCAAGGGCGATGGGGAGGAGATCGAGGCGCTTATGGACAGGATACACGACCTCGCCGCTTACGCCGATACGGTATTTATTAATTCAAAGAGGAACGACAGATGACGGATAAATCGAAGATCAGGAATTTTTCAATAATCGCCCATATAGACCACGGGAAATCCACCCTGTCCGACAGGCTCATCGAACTGTGCGGCGCCGTCTCCGAGCGGGAGATGTCCGATCAGCTCCTTGACAATATGGACCTTGAGCGCGAGCACGGGATAACGATAAAGGCCCGCGCCGTCCGCCTCGACTATAAGGCGGCCGACGGGGAAAGCTACGTTCTCAACCTTATCGACACCCCGGGTCACGTGGACTTCGGCTACGAGGTCAGCCGCTCTCTCGCCGCCTGCGAGGGCGCCGTCCTCGTCGTGGACGCGGCTCAGGGCGTTGAGGCCCAGACCCTCGCGAATACCTATCTTGCCGCCGAGCACGATCTTGAGATCCTGCCCGTGCTGAATAAGATCGACCTTCCCGCCGCCGACCCGAAGCGGGTGAAGGAGGAGATAGAAAACGTCATCGGCATCGAGGCGATGGACGCCCCGGAGATAAGCGCGAAGGCGGGCATAAATATCGAGGCCGTGCTCGACGATATCGTAAAGCGCGTACCGCCCCCCGGCGGCGACGAGAACGCCCCGTTCCGCGCCCTTATTTTCGACAGCCAGTACGATTCGTACCGCGGCGTCGTGGTTTACGTCCGCGTGGTGGACGGCGCGGTAAAGCAGGGCGAGACGGTCAGAATGATGGCGACGGGCGCAGAGTATCAGATCCTCGAGGTCGGGCATCTCCTGCCCCTCGGCTACAAGCCCTGCGACGCGCTGTACACCGGCGAGGTCGGATATTTTACCGCGAGTATAAAGAACGTGCGCGATACCCAGGTGGGCGATACCGTCACCTCGGCGGAGGCGCCAGCGTCCGAGCCGCTTCCCGGCTACCGCCCGGCGAGGCAGATGGTCTACTGCGGCATATATACCGAGGACGGGTCGAAGTATCCCGACCTGCGCGACGCCCTTGAGAAGCTTCAGCTCAACGACGCTTCGCTCTCCTTCGAGCCGGAGACCAGCGCCGCCCTCGGCTTCGGCTTCCGCTGCGGCTTTTTGGGTATGCTCCATATGGAGATAATTCAGGAGCGCATAGAGCGCGAATTCAACTTAGACCTTATAACGACTCTGCCGAGCGTTATCTACGAGGTCACAAAGACCGACGGGACGGAGCTCAGGGTCGATAACCCGCATAACTATCCCGACCCGGGAACGATACTCGAGGTGCGCGAGCCGTTTGTTGCGGCGAATATCATCACTCCGCCGGAGTTCGTCGGCAATATAATGCCGATGTGCCAGGAAAGGCGCGGCGAATACCGGGATATGCAGTATCTCGACCAGAACCTTGTGGAGCTTAGGTATAATATGCCTCTCGGCGAGATAATCTACGACTTCTTCGACAGCCTTAAGGCGAAGACGAGGGGCTACGCAAGCCTCGATTACGAATTCCTTGAATACCGCCCGAGCGAGATGGTAAAGGTGGATATGCTCCTAAACGGAGACCAGGTCGACGCCCTCAGCTTCATAGCGCACAGGGAAAAGGCGTATCCGAGGGCGAGAAGGCTCTGCGAGAAGCTCAAGGAGAATATCCCGCGCCAGCTCTTCGAGGTGCCAGTTCAGGCGGCGATCGGCGGAAAGGTCATCGCCCGCGAGACGGTGAAGGCTATGCGCAAGGATGTTCTTGCCAAATGCTACGGCGGCGACATAACGCGAAAGAAGAAGCTTCTCGAAAAGCAGAAGGAGGGCAAAAAGAAGATGCGCTCCCTCGGCACGGTGCAGATACCGACGGAGGCCTTTATGGCAGTTTTAAAGCTCGACGAGGAATAGTTAATTCTTGTTTGTGTTTGTACAAATGTGCTGTTATGCAAAGGAGGTAAAAGTGTGACAGACGAAAAGAAGGTTGCAATTGAAAGAATAGTAGATACAGCTATTAATTCGTTTGCTTCCGGTTTATACAGCCGATATGCAGCAGAAATTGACAATCCAGAAGGCGTAATTAATATGAAAAAGAACAATTGCTTCATAGCGGAGCTGGGCGAGGAGTTCATGTTCTACTCGGCATTTGTTAGAAGCTTTGACAGTTCATTTGGCAACGTTCTTGAGAGAATGGGAAACAATATTGCGATGCTTTCTTATCGAGTTAATGGAAACATAGAATCTTTTATCCTTCCAGAACAAACACAAAGGATAGCATCGGTAATCGACAATTATGTAAGCCATACGGTTAGGCCGGCCGTAGAGCATTACTCAGATTTTTCTGCGATATATCCCCGAAATATTACCAGCTATGAACGTATACATGTTACTGATCACTATTTCTTTTCTCCCGAAACAAAAGAACACTTTCTAATAGAACTTAAGGCATCTGGTGACTTAGACAATAAGAAAGCCCGCGCAGAAAAAGAAGCGCTTCTTGAGGAATACTTCTTATTAAAGAACAAGATTAGAAACGACCAGGGCGCTACGGTAAAACTATTTTTTGGAACAGCGTATAACAAATTCGGGGAAGGAAGAGAATGGAGGCAGGAAAGAGTAAAACAATTCTTTGCAGAAGAAGAACTATTAATCGGAAAAGACTATTGGAATTTTGTATGCCACGACGAACATGGCTTCGAAGTGATTTTTAAGCAGTATAAACAATCCGCCGAGTCAATAAAAAGGGCCCTATCTAACATAAAGGATATGTATTTTAATGATTAACACAAGAACAATAGATCCTTATTTACTGATACAAGATGATTGCTTTAGGGTAATTAAGGATATCCCAGATCAGTCGGTTGACCTAATTCTTACAGATCCGCCGTATAACATTGCAAAGTATAGCACAGGCAATCTTAAGTTTGATTGGCGGTCAGATATTAATAACGACTTGGCGGAATGGGATTTAGTCGACTTTAAGCCAGATGAACTGGTCAATGAATTTAAGCGAATTCTATCCCCAAAAGGCAATATATTTATGTTTTGCTCTTACAATATCATTGGCGAGTATCATAAAGCATTTGACCCGGTCTTCGATACTTTTCAGTTTATGGTTTGGCACAAGACAAACCCTGTTCCGAACTTTAGAAAAACATCTTTTCTCAATAGTTGCGAGCTGATAGTTGCGTGCTGGGACAAAGGACATACTTGGAACTTTACTGCACAAAATGAGATGCACAATTTTATTGAAACCGGCATTTGTATGGGAAGTGAGAGAATCAGGGACTCAGACGGAAAAAGCTTACATCCGACGCAAAAACCTTTGGCAGTTCTCAATAAAATAATCAAAATTGCCTCTAATAAGAATGACCTTGTTTTAGATTGTTTTAGCGGTGTAGGCAGCACAGGAGAAGCGTCTCTTCGACTTGGACGCCGCTTTTTAGGGATTGAGATAGATAAAACTTATTATGAGGCCTCTCAAAAGCGACTTCAAAAATGCAATGATGAGATCAAAAAGCGGTCATCTATCAGCGGAACACAATCATCAGAACGAGTTGCCCAATTCAAGTGAAGAAATAATCACAATTAAACATATAACAAGGAGGAATTACCAATGGATCTTTTTGAGGCACTTAAGGAAAAGCTTGCTGGGAAGGGCAGGCGCATCGTATTCACCGAGGGCCACGACAGGCGCATCATGGAGGCGACAGGAAGGCTTCTCAGCGAGGGCATCCTCACCCCCGTGCTCATCGGAAACGAGGAGGTCGTCCGCAAGAACGCCGCCGACTGCGGAGTGGAGCTCGGCGCGACCGAGATAATCGACCCTGAGACCTATCCGGAATTCGACGCCATGGTGGCGAAGATGGTGGAGCTTCGCAAGGGCAAGATGACCGAGGACGAGTGCCGCGCTCTTTTAAAGAAGGGCAACTACTTCGGCACGATGCTCGTCAAGATGGGCAAGGCCGATTGCCTTCTCGGCGGCGCGACCTATTCAACGGCCGACACCGTCCGTCCTGCTCTCCAGCTTATCAAGACCCGCCCCGGCGCTCATCTCGTATCCTCCGCCTTCATCCTCAGCCGCGACTTCGGCGAGGAGAGGCTACGCACGATATGCATGGGCGATTGCGCGATAAACCTCAGCTATGAGGACACCCTCGACAAGGAGGGTAACGTCACCTTCTCCGCCGCTCAGAAGCTCGCCGAGGTCGCCGTTGAGTCCGCCCGCACCGCAAAGGTGTTCGGCATCGACCCGAAGGTCGCCCTCCTCTCCTTCTCAACCAAGGGAAGCGGCAAGGGCGGCACCGTCGCTCTCTCCGCCGAGGCGACCAAGGTTGCGAAGGAGCTCGCGCCCGAGCTTGAGATCGACGGCGAGATGCAGTTCGACGCCGCTGTATCCCCCGAGGTCGGCCAGCTCAAGTTCCCCGGCAGCACCGTCGCCGGCTACGCGAACACCTTCATCTTCCCCCTCATCGAGGCGGGCAACATCGGCTACAAGATAGCACAGCGTCTCGGAGGCTACGAGGCCTACGGCCCGATACTCCAGGGACTGAACGCCCCGATAAACGACCTCTCCCGCGGCTGCAACGCAGACGAGGTCTACAAGATGAGCCTTATCACCGCGGCGCAGGGCTGAGAAATATTAAAAAACGCCGCCCCGCAATTTCGCGGGGCGGAAAAAAATCAGCCGCCCGAATTGGGCGGCTGAAAGCTTTTTCAATTACTTCTTGACGATGAAGTTCAGCACGAGAGTGAGAACGACGAAGAGAGCGGCGAGCCACTTGGTGGCCTTCGCGAGCTTCGCGTCGAAGCTCTTGCCCTTGTTCTTCGACATAAAGGTCTCGTTGCCGCCGCCGAATACAGCGCCGGAGAGACCGGAGCTCTTGCCGGACTGGAAGAGGACCACGAGAACGATAGCCACGCAGGCCAAAAGCTGAACGATTGTCAGGACGATTTCCAAAGCACCCATTTTTTATTTCATTCCCTTCACAAATTTGCGAAAAAGTAGTATACTTTTAAAGACAGTAGATAGATAATAGCACAAAGAAATTCTATTTGCAAGCTTTTTTTATAAGAAAGTTGGGAAAATTATGTTATTTGACACTCACGCCCACTATGACGACGCGGCCTTTGACGAAGACAGGGACGAGGTGCTTTCAAAAATGCGGGACGGAGGGGTGGAGCTGATAGTCGACCCGGCCTCAAACGTCGACTCGGCGAGGAAGGCGAGGGACATTGCGGAAAAGTATGACTTCGTTTACTTCGCCGCCGGGCTGCACCCGAACGACCTCTGGAACAAGTATTACGAGGGCTATCTTGAGGACGTTCGCGCCCTCGCCGCACACACAAAGTGCGTCGCCGTCGGTGAGATCGGCCTTGATTACCACTACGGGGCGGAGTACAAGGAGCTCAGCCACCGTGTTTTCCGCGAGCAGCTTGAGCTCGCGCGGGAGCTTAAAATGCCCGTCATTACCCACGAGCGCGAGGCGACGGCGGATTTTTTAGACATAATCAAAGGCTTTCCTGATATTACCGGAGTCGTCCACTGCTTTTCCGGAAGCTGGGAGACGGCGAAAACCATACTCGACCTCGGCTGGTATATTTCCTTTACCGGGGTCGTGACCTTCAAAAACGCGAAAAAGGCCGTTGAGGTCGCCGCGAAAATGCCGATAGAGCGGCTTATGATAGAGACGGACAGCCCCTATATGTCGCCCGAGCCCGTGCGCGGAACGAGGAACACCTCGCTGAACGTTAGATACGTCGCCGAAAAAATAGCGGCCCTTCGCGGAATGAGCGCAGAGGAGCTTGCGCGTATAACCCTTGAAAACGGGAAGCGGTTTTACGGCTTGACAGCGATATAAAATATATGATACACTTAACGGGGTACAGAAATCACAGTATAGCGGGAGACGGTCTAAGAGGACTGCCGATGGTAGCTTTCCCGCGTTAAGGAGAATGAAATATGGATATTTTCGACGGACTTACGCTGATTGGCGGCCTTGCCCTCTTCCTTTTCGGTATGAACCTTATGGGCGGGGCATTGGAAAAGCGCGCGGGTCACAGACTTAAGACTCTTCTCAGAAACGTAACCGCAAAGCCTCTTGCCGGTCTCACTCTCGGAACGGGTGTGACGGCGCTTATGCAGTCGTCCTCCCTCACAACCGTAATGGTTGTCGGCTTCGTAAACTCCGGACTAATGTCCCTTTTGCAGTCCGTACCGATTATTCTTGGCGCCAACCTCGGAGCTGCATCTACGCCCTGGATACTTTCCCTCTCCGGCGTATCTGGCGGAAGCTTCATTCTGCATCTTCTTAAGCCCTCTACATTCACTCCCGTCCTAGCCCTTATCGGAGTAGTTATGCATAACTTCTCCAAAAGCACGAGGCGCAAGGAGACGGGGCTTATACTTCTCGGATTTGCCGTTCTGATGTACGGAATGGAGATTATGAGCGGCTCCGTCGCCGGCCTCAGGACGGATCCTGCTTTTACGGGTATAGTTGCCGCGGTATCAAATCCTGTTGTCGGAATTGTCGTAGGCGCCCTAATCACAGTTGTTATTCAGTCCTCTTCTGCGTCTATCGGTATTCTGATGGCTCTCTCGGCAACCGGAGGCATCCCCATAAACGCCGCTATCCCGATTATTATGGGGCAGAATATAGGGACCTGCATTTCGGCCGCACTTGCCGCTGTCGGCGCATCGAAGGACGCCAAGCGCGCAGCCTGCATCCACTTTCTCTTCAACCTGCTCTCAGCCGTACTTCTTCTTCCCGTATACCTGACAGTATATAATTTGGCAGGCTGGACCTTTGGCATGGAAATGGTCGACCCAGTGGAGATTGCGCTTATCAACACTGTCTACAAGCTAATCTCCGTAATTATATTTATGCCGCTCTCTAAGCTTCTCGTAGCCATCTCGCGCAAGCTCGTTCGTGATGGCGCCGAGGACGCGGTACTGCTGGACGAGCGACTTCTGGCAACGCCCTCCGTCGCTCTCGAGCAGTGCCTCAACGTCGAGCGCGATATGGCGGAGCTTGCCTCCAATGGAGTTCGCGCCGCCATGGAGCAGTTTACGGATTATAACGAAAAAACTGCAGAGAAGATCGAGAGTTGGGAGAACAAGGTTGACGAGTATGAGGATAAGCTCGGAAGCTATCTTGTTAAGCTCTCTTCCTGCGAGCTTCTGCGCAGAGACGCCGTAAGGGTATCTCAGCTTCTTCGCTGCCTCAGTGATTTTGAGCGCGTTAGCGACCACTCGGTAACGATACTTCGCTCTGCCGGAGAGCTAAGGGAGAAGAAAATCAGCTTCTCGCCTGCTGCTGAGGCGGAGCTAAAGGTCGCGTTCGCGGCAACCGACGAGCTTCTTGAAAAGACGAACGCCGCCTTCTGCCGAGGCGACAGTCAGGCAGCCGTTGAGGTAGAGCCGCTCTGCAAGGTGATAAGCGCCCTCTGCGAAAAGATAAGGGCGGCTCACGTCGAGCGCCTTACAAAGGGCGAATGCACCATCGAAACGGGCTTCGTCCTCGTCGATATCCTGACCGCTCTCGAGAGAATTGGCGGCCACGCCTCGAATATCGCGGGCTGCGTCCTCGAGATCGGCAAGCAGGAGCTCGACCTTCACGAATACCTCCACCTCGTGCGCCACGGCACCGAGTACGAAAGGCGCTACGCGGACTATGCGAAGAAATATACTCTTGAATAAAAAATCAGCCGCTGACCTGATATTCAAGGTCAGCGGCGTTTTTTTACAGCTCGTCTTTCGGATATGCCGTCCAAATATAATCGTACTTTAAAAGCTCTTCGCACAGAGCTTCCAGCTCTTCCTCTTCAATGGGATTTTCGAAATACACGGCGTAGTAGTTGTAATCGGGATTCCATTCCCAAATTTCTCCGCCGAGCTCTCGGATCAGAGCCGCCGTCTTCTCCTCCGCCCCGTCGTAGTATCCGAGAATAAGCCAATGATAGTAGTAACCGCTATCGACAGTACCAGCGTCAAGAGGGGGTGGGTCGGGGTCCGGATCCGAATCACCGGGAATCGGTAAGGCGCCGGGAATGGGATCGTCATCCGGCTCCGGCTCGCTGTCCGGTTCCGGTTCCGGTTCCGGTTCGGGCTCGGGTTCGGGCTCGGGTTCAGGCTCCGGCTCCGGCTCCGGCTCAGGCACGGGCGTCGGCTCCTTTGTGCCGTAACCGGAGAGCTCGGCCTTGCTTTGCGTAGGCTCAGGCGGGACTTCCGGCTCGGTGACAGGCTCAGGCTCGGGCTCGCCGGCGTAATCTAAATCAGGAATAGCGGCCTCGGCAGGCTCAAAGATTTCGGGAGCTTCAGCGGGAACCGTAGAGGGCTCAAACGGGATTTCATCGGAAGCAGGCTCTGCATCTTCCGCCTGCGCGTAATCCATTACCCCGTCGGTATAAGCCGCGCCGGGCTCGGGAGACAGGGCGGCTTTATTGGCGACGGCGGAGCCGGCGTCAAAGCCGCCGTTCATTAGGCTTATGCCCGCGAAGGTCACGATGGCAAAGGAAGCGGCTATCGCCGTCCAGCGCAGGATGAGGGCGGGCCTTTTTTTCTTTTTCTTCTCTGCGTTTATCTCGCGCACGCCTGCCATTACCCCGGAAAGAAGCTCGGCGGGCGGCTCAACGTCGTCCGGTATGCTGTCCTTGAAGAGGGAATAGGAGCGCAGAAAGCGCGAGCACTCCTCGCAGCCCGCTATATGCTCCTCTATCTTCGCGGTCTCGTCAGCGCCGAGCTCGCCGTCGATATACAGACTTATCAGCTCGCGCGCGTTTTCACAGTCACGCATTTCTTTTCCCTCCTTTCAGTTTATTAGACGGAGAAGGTCGGGCAAAAGTTCCGTATTCGGATAATATTTCCGCCAGGGAGGCCCTTGCCCTGGAAATGCGGGATTTTACCGTGCCCTCCTCTATGCCGAGGGCGCCGGCTATGTCGGAATAGCTCATGCCCGAGAACTCGCGCATAACGATTATCTCCCGCTTATCCTCCGGCAGGCGGGCGACCGCCTCGCGGACGGCGCGGCGCATTTCCTCGCGCTCAAGGCTCTCCTCCGGCGTCGGAGCTTCGTCGGCAATTGCGAGCTCGCGCTCCTCGCCCTCCTCGTCCTCCGCGGTGAGAGAAACCGTGCTCCGCCTTTTTTTCAGAAGGTCCATCGAGGCGTTGTACGCGAGCCGGTAGAGCCAGGCGGAAAAGCGGCTCTCGAAGCGGAAGGCGGAGAGATTGCGGTAAGCCTTCAAAAAGGTCTCCTGGGATACGTCGAGAGCGTCCTCCGAATTTCCCGTCAGCTTCAGGGCTACATTGTAGACGAGCTTTTGATTCTCAGTGACGAGAGCCTCGAACGCGCTTTCGCTCCCGTTTGCCGCCGCCTTTACAAGGCGGCTTTCTTCATCGAGGGTCACGGTCCGGCCTCCTCTCTCTGTCCCGCAGGGCGTCCTCGATATCGAGGGTAACGCCGTAAATATCGCGGAGCGTGGAAACGCTCATTATCCTGTCCCGGAAATAGGCGGCGTAGGGCATGCCCTTTATATACCAGGCGAGGTGCTTTCTCGCCTCAAGGCAGGCGGTGCGCTCGCCCCTGTCTTCGGCTGCAAGCTCAAACTGCCTCCGCGCGACGGCAAGGCGCTCGAGGTACGAGGGCGGCTCGGGTATCTCGCGCCCCTCGATCGCCGCCTTCGCCTCGCGGAATAACCATGGGCTGCCCATCGCCCCGCGGGCTATCGCTATCCCGTCGCACCCGGTGAAGTCAAGCGCCTTCTTCGCGTCCTCGCCCGTAAAAATATCCCCGTTCGCGAATACCGGTATGCCTACGGCGGTCTTGACCGCCCTTATTATCTCCCTGTCCGCCTTTCCGGAGTACATTTGAGCCCTCGTCCGTCCGTGGACGGTCAGGGCGGAGGCTCCCGCCTCCTCGCACATTTTGGCGAATTCGACGGCGTTCACCGAAGCGGAGTCGAAGCCCTTGCGGAACTTCACCGTTACCGGAAGGCTCACGCTTTTAACGACGCTCTCGATAACGTCGCGCGCCCTCTCCGGCGTTTTCATAAGAGCCGACCCGTCGCCGGAGGAGATGACCTTGCCGACGGGGCAGCCCATATTGATATCAATTATATCGGGATGAGCGAGCTCAGCGGCCTTCGCCGCCGCCTCGCCCATGCAGACGGGGTCGGAGCCGAATATCTGAACGGCGGCGGGGCTCTCCCCCTCGCCGAGCCGCATCAGGGCCACGGACTTTTTATCCTGGTACATCAGAGCCTTCGAGCTCACCATCTCGGTGACCGTAAGCCCGGCGCCGTACTCGCGTGAGAGCGTTCGGAAGGCGAGATCGGTCACCCCGGCCATCGGCGCAAGCATTACGGGCGTATTAACTTCAACATTTCCTATCCGCAAGACGACCGGCGCCCCCTTCCTATACATTATAATATAATAGTAACGATTGTCATTTTAAGGTACGGGCCGCCTTTTGTCAATGCCGGGAGCCTTCTTCAAATTGACGATAGCCTCAACATATTGTATTTCACCGGGGATATCGCCACAAAAGGGAAATTTATTAGAAAAAAGTTCAAAAAATTTGAAAATAGTGCTTGACATAAGGGGAGTTATTTGTTATTGTAACAGGGCGCGTGGGCGTAGTGCGCAATAATTGCGCCCATAAGCGTACTGCGATGATCCGGGAGATTGCGTCATAAGGCGGTAACTTCCGGGGAGTATGTCCGGCGTCGTCCCTTTCGGCGGCGCGAAATCGGGCGGCTGAGTCAAGTTTTGTACGGGCGTATATCGTCCGGGCAGGGAAACAGCCGGTTTAATACCGGTTATTTTTCTGGGCGGGAGTGATACGCACGGCTGAGTGTACAAAAGAATGGCTCACCGTACGGTACATTTTATACAATATGCTGTACGAAATTGGAGGAAAGAAAAAATGGCAGCAAAGAAAATGATCCGCATCAGACTCAAGGCTTACGATCACCAGCTCATCGACCAGACCGCAGAGAAGATAGTCGAGACCGCGAAGCGCACCGACGCTAAGGTCTCCGGCCCGATCCCCCTCCCCACCAAGAAGGAGGTAGTCACCATTCTCCGCGCGGTTCACAAATATAAGGACAGCCGTGAGCAGTTCGAGCGCCGCACTCACAAGAGGCTCATCGACATCGTATCTCCCACCCAGAAGACCGTTGAGGCTCTTATGGCCCTCGAGATCCCGGCGGGCGTCGAGATCGAGATCAAGCTCTGATCGGCTTCCGGTCGGAAAACACTGTTAACAACCCGTCGTCCGCGACTTGCGTGAGCGGACGGGGTCAAGTCGGGGGACGGCGCCCATGGTTGCAAGGGCGTGGCGCTTTCGACCAATAACCTTATTAAAAGGAGAAAAGAAAATGGAAAAAGCCATCATCGGCAAGAAGGTCGGCATGACGCAGATCTTCGATGAGACCGGCAAGGTCATTCCCGTGACCGTTATCGAGGCCGGCCCCTGCGTAGTCGTTCAGAAGAAGACTGCGGAAGTCGACGGTTACGAAGCCATCCAGCTCGGCTTCGAGGACGTCGAGGAAAAGAAGCTCACCAAGCCCGAGATCGGACATCTCAAGGCCTCCGGCGAGCTCAAGCGCCACCTCAAGGAGTTCCGTCTTGACGACTGCTCCAAGTTCGAGGTCGGCGACGTTATCGGCTGCGACCTCTTCGCGAAGGGCGATCAGCTCGATATCACCGGCATTTCAAAAGGTAAGGGATATCAGGGCGCTATCAAGCGCTGGAACGCTCAGAGAACTCCGACCAGCCACGGCGGCGGCCCTGTTCACCGTCACGCGGGCTCCATGGGCTCCACCTCCACCCCCAGCCGCATCTACAAGGGTAAGATCGGCGCGGGCCAGATGGGCAACGAGCAGGTCACCGTTCAGAACCTCGATATCGTCTACATCGATAACGATCTGAACCTCATCGCCGTTCGCGGCGCAGTTCCCGGCCCCAAGGGCGGGATCGTCTACCTGAAGAACACCGTAATCAACCGCTCCAAGATCAAGGGCCCGGCTCAGACCGTCAGCTCCAACCCGCAGAAGCGTTCTGCGAGAGGCTAAGGAAAGGAGAGTTTAGACAATGCCTAACGTTAACGTATACGATATGTCCGGAAAGGTCGTTGGCAGCGTAGAGCTCCCCGCTTCCGTTTTCGGCATCGAGCCCAATGAGGCCGTGCTTCACATGGCAGTAAGGAACCACCTCGCAAACCTCCGTCAGGGCACCCAGAGCGCCCTCACAAAGGCTGAGGTCTCCGGCGGCGGCGCCAAGCCCTATCGTCAGAAGGGCACCGGCCGCGCCCGTCAGGGTTCCACCCGCAACCCGCACTACACCCACGGCGGCGTAGCTTTCGCCCCCAAGCCCCGCACCTACACCTTCTCCGTAAACAAGAAGGTCAGAAAGCTCGCCATCCGTTCCGCTCTCAGTCAGAAGGCCGCCGATGAGGCCGTCGTCGTTGTCGACGGGATCAAGATGGACGAGCCCAAGACCAAGAGCTTCAAGGCTTTCCTCACCGCCGTCGGCGCTGAGAAGAAGGCCCTCGTAGTCACCCCCGAGGTCGAGACGAACGTAGTCCTCTCCGCCAGGAACATCCCCGGCGTGGAGACCACTCCCGCCTCCATCCTCAACGCCTACTCCGTCCTCAACGCCGACAAGCTCGTTGTGGACAAGGCGGCCATTGAGAAAATTGAGGAGGTATATGCGTAATGAAATCCAGCTATGACGTAATCCTCCGCCCGATAGTTACCGAGCAGTCCATGGAGGCTATCGACCTTCTGAAGTACACCTTCGAGGTCGCTCCCGACGCCGGCAAGGCTGAGATAAAGAAGGCCGTTGAGGAGATCTTCGGCGTTAAGGTCATGAAGGTCTCCACCCTGAATATGGGCGGCAAGGAAAAGCGCGTCGGCCGTTACCCCGCCGGCGCCACGAAGTCCTGGAAGAAGGCAGTCGTCAGACTGACTCCGGATTCCAAGCCCATCGAGCTCTTCGAGGGAATGGTATAAGGGAGGAATAGGAAATGTCTGTTAAATTTTTTAAGCCCACCACTCCGTCGAGAAGGCATATGTCCGTTTCCGGCTTCGACGGCGTTGATAAGAAGGCAAAGCCCGAGCCCAAGCTCACCGAGGTGCTCAAGAAGCACTCCGGCCGCAACAGCTACGGCCGCATAACCGTTCGCCACAAGGGCGGCGGAAACCGCAGAAAGTACCGCATCATCGACTTCAAGCGCAATAAGCTCGACGTTCAGGGCACCGTTCTCCGCCTTGAGTACGACCCCAACCGTTCCGCTTATATCGCCCTCGTTGAGTATCCCGACGGCGATCGCCGCTACATCCTCGCCCCTGTCGGCCTCAAGGCCGGCGACGCGGTGGTAGCAGGCGCCGGCGCCGATATCAAGCCGGGCAACGCGCTTCCCATCGCCAACATCCCCGTAGGTACCGTTATCCATAACATCGAGCTCTATCCCGGCCGCGGCGCTCAGCTCGTCCGCTCCGCCGGCGCTGCCGCTCAGCTTATGGCTAAGGAGAACGGAATGGCGCAGGTCCGCCTTCCCTCCGGCGAGTACCGTTACGTCCGCCTCGACTGCATGGCTTCCATCGGTCAGGTAGGCAACATCGAGCACGCCAACATCCACTTCGGTAAGGCAGGCCGCGTCCGCCACATGGGCATTCGTCCCACCGTCCGCGGCTCCGTCATGAACCCCTGTGACCACCCCCACGGCGGCGGCGAGGGCAAGAGCCCGATCGGTCGTCCCGGCCCTGTAACGCCTTGGGGCAAGCCGGCGCTCGGTTACAAGACCCGCAAGACGAAGAACCGCACCAACAAGTTCATCGTCAAGCGCCGCAATCAGAAGTAAGGAGGGAAACGGATAAATGTCCAGAAGCATAAAGAAGGGCCCGTTCGCGGCCCCCGAGCTCCTCAAGAGAGTTGACGAGCTCAACAAGAAAGGCGAGAAGAAGGTCCTCAAGACCTGGAGCCGCGCCAGCACCATCTTCCCCTCCTTCGTCGGACACACTATCGCCGTGCACGACGGAAGAAGGCACATCCCCGTTTACGTTACCGAGGATATGGTAGGACACAAGCTCGGCGAGTTTGCGCCCACCCGCACCTTCCGCGGCCACGCCGGCAGCAAGACCGGTAAATAAGGAGGCAGAGATATGGAAGCAAGAGCACAAGTCAAGTACGCGCGCATCTCACCCCGCAAGGTGAAGATCGTCTGCGACCTTATAAGGGGCAAGGACGTCAATACCGCCCGCGCCATCCTTTTACACACCCCGAAGGCTGCCTCTGAGATCATGGTTAAGCTTCTCAAGAGCGCGGTTTCCAACGCCGAGAACAACTTCGGCCTCGATTCCGCAAACCTCTACGTTTCCGAGACTTTTGCGAACCCCGGCCCCATCCTCAAGAGGATGCAGCCCGTTTCCAAGGGCCGCGGCTACAGGATCAACAAGAGGACCAGCCACATCACCATCGTCGTTAAGGAAAGAGAGGAGGCGTAAAAATGGGACAGAAGGTAAACCCCCACGGACTTCGCGTAGGCGTTATCAAGGATTGGGATTCCCGTTGGTACGCCAGGGACGATAAGGTCGGCGACCTCATCGTTGAGGATTACAACATCCGCAAGTATCTTAAGAAGCTCCTCTATGCAGCCGGAGTCCCCAAGATCGAGATCGAGCGCGACAGCGCCAAGGTCAAGGTCTTCATCCACTGCTCCCGCCCCGGCATCGTGATCGGCAAGGGCGGCGCTGAGATCGAGAAGCTTCGCCTCGACCTGGAGAAGAGATTCGGCAAGCCCGTCGACCTCTCCATCATCGAGGTCAAGAACCCCGACACCGACGCTCAGCTCGTCGCGGAGAACATCGCTTCCCAGCTTGAGAAGCGCGTCGCTTTCCGCCGCACGATGAAGAACGCCATGAGCCGCGCCATGCGCTTCGGCGTCCGCGGCATCAAGATCAAGATCTCCGGCCGTATCGGCGGCGCCGAGATCGCCCGCAGCGAGGCCTATCACGAGGGCACCATCCCTCTTCAGACCCTCCGCGCAGATATAGACTACGGCTTTGCCGAGGCTGCCACCACCTACGGCCGCATCGGAATCAAGGTCTGGATCTATAAGGGAGAGATCCTCAACCAGGCTCTCCGCACCACCCCCCGCGCAATGGACACCACGAAGCCTCCCCGTGAGCGCCGTGAGCGCCGCGACGGCGACCGCAGGGGTCCCCGCCAGGGCGGGTTCAACCGCAATAACAACCAGAGGCAGGGCGGAAACCGTCAGGGCGGCTATCAGAACCGCGCTCCCCGTGCCGATGCTCCTAAAGAAGGAGGCGCCGACTAATGCTTTTACCGAAAAGAGTTAAATACCGCAAGGTACAGAGAGGCCGCATGAAGGGCGTTGCTACCCGCGGCAACACGGTCGTTTACGGTGAGTACGGCCTTGTCGCCACCGAGCCCTGCTGGATAACCTCCAACCAGATCGAGGCGGCCCGTATCGCCATCACCCGCTACACCAAGCGCGGCGGTAAGGTCTGGATCAAGATATTCCCTGATAAGCCCGTAACTCAGAAGCCCGCCGAGACCCGTATGGGATCCGGAAAGGGCGCTCCCGAGTACTGGGTCGCAGTTGTGAAGCCCGGCAGGGTCCTCTTCGAGATCGCCGGCGTTTCCCCTGAGGATGCCGCGGAAGCTCTTCGCCTGGGCGCTCACAAGCTCCCCTGCAAGACGAAGATAGTCGCCCGTGAGACCGAGAACGGTGGTGAATAAGATGAAGGCAAACGAGGTAAGAAAGATGTCAGCCGCTGAGCTGGAGGCAAAGCTGAAGGATCTTAAGAAGGATCTCTTCACCCTGCGTATGCAGCACGCCACCAATCAGCTCGACAACCCTGTTAAGATATCCCTTGTAAAAAAGGATATTGCCCGAGTCCAGACGATCATTCGTGAAAAAGAGCTCGAGCAGTAAGGAGGAAGAATAAATGAGTGAAGTAAGAACATCTTCCAGGAAAACAAGGGTGGGCAAGGTTGTATCCGATAAGATGGACAAGACCATCGTGGTCGCTATCGCCGACCGCGTTCAGCACCCCCTTTATAAGAAAATAGTCAAGAGAACCTACAAGCTCAAGGCTCACGACGAAGAGAACATAGCCGGCGTCGGCGATACCGTTCGCGTTATGGAGTGCCGTCCTCTCTCCAAGGAGAAGAGATGGAGACTTGTAGAGATCGTTGAAAAGGCGAAGTAAGGAGGCGACAATATGATACAGCAAGAGAGTTATCTGAAGGTCGCCGATAATACCGGCGCCAAGGAAATCAAGTGCATCCGCGTTCTTGGCGGCTCCAAGAGGAAGTACGGCAACATCGGCGATGTTATCGTAGCCTCCGTCCGCAAGGCTGCCCCCGGCGGCCAGGTCAAGAAGGGCGATGTCGTTAAGGCCGTTATCGTTCGTTCCGCCCGCGGCGTCCGCCGCGCCGACGGCACCTACGTCCGCTTCGATGAGAATGCTGCCGTCCTTATCCGCGATGATAAGAACCCTGTCGGCACGCGTATCTTCGGGCCGGTGGCCAGAGAGCTCAGAGATAAGGAATATATGAAGATCCTTTCTCTCGCTCCCGAAGTAATATGAGGAGGACGAAACCGAATGGATATCAAGACTAACGATAAGGTAGTCGTCCTTTCCGGTAAGGATAAGGGCAAGGAGGGCAAGGTCATCACCGCTGACCCCAAAGGCCGCAAGGTCATCGTGGAGGGCGTCAACGTCGCTAAGAAGCACCAGAAGGCCCGCACCCAGACCGAGGAGAGCGGCATCATCAAGAAGGAGACCCCGATCTACGTCTCCAAGGTCCAGCTTGTATGCCCCAAGTGCGGCAAGGCCACCAGAGTCGGCCACGTCGTAGTTGACGGCAAGAAGTTCCGCGCCTGCAAGAAGTGCGGAGCTCAGATTTGAGAGGGAGGTAACGATAAATGCCCAGACTTCAGGATAAATACGTCAAGGAAATCGCTCCCGCTCTCATGAAGAAGTTCGAGTACAAGAGCGTTATGCAGATCCCCAGACTCGAGAAGATCGTTGTAAACGTCGGCTGCGGCGATTGCAAGGATAACCAGAAGGCCATCGAAGCCGTCGTAAACGAGATCTCCGCCATCACCGGCCAGCACGCTGTCATCACCAAGGCTCGCAAGTCCGTCGCTAACTTCAAGCTCCGCGAGGGCATGAACGTCGGCGTAAAGGTCACGCTCCGCCATGACAGAATGTGGGAGTTCCTCGACAGGCTCTTCAACGTGGCTCTTCCCCGCGTCCGCGACTTCCGCGGCATCAACCCCAACAGCTTCGACGGCCGCGGCAACTACGCCCTTGGCCTCCGTGAGCAGCTGATCTTCCCCGAGATCGACTATGATAAGATCGACAAGATCCGCGGCATGGACATCGTAATGTGCACCACCGCGCAGACCGACGAGGAGGCCCGCGAGCTCATCGGCATGCTCGGCGCCCCCTTCTATCAGGACTAAGGAGGACTTAAAAAATGGCAAAAACGTCTATGAAGATAAAGCAGCAGCGTGAGCCCAAGTTCTCCACGCGCTACTACAACCGCTGCAAGATCTGCGGCCGTCCCCACGCTTACCTCCGCAACTACGGCATCTGCCGTATCTGCTTCAGGGAGCTGGCGTACAAGGGCGAGATCCCCGGCGTCAAAAAGGCGTCTTGGTGATCTTTTGCCGCCATGCTTCGTTGGGCGCGCTCGCTGTACACATAGTACAGCTTCGTTTGCCCGCCTCGCCTGACGACAAAATATCTACCAAGCCGAGCGCGCTCCTGCGCCTCGCCTGACGAAAAATTCCTGCACTTGCGGGCTTCGCTTGCCCGCCTCGTCTAACGACAAAATCTTCACAAATCCGGGCGCGTTTGACTCGCAGGAACAAAACAGGTTTTGACGGGTTTTCTCAAAACCCGATTGGATGGCGAAAGGTCGGGGGTAATTGAGGCTATGCCGAAGATTATCCCGGATACCTCGCCGCCGGAACCGCTTAGATGAGCGGTAACTTCAAATCAGGAGGAAAAACAATGCAGATCACAGACCCGATTGCGGATATGCTGACCCGTATAAGGAACGCGAACTCCGCAAAGCACCCCACCGTTGATATCCCCGCCTCCAATATGAAGAAGGCGATCGTTCAGATCCTTCTGGACGAGGGATACATCAAGAATTATCAGATAGTTGCCGACGGCGGCCAGGGCGTCATCAAGGTGACCCTTAAGTACAACGCCGGCGAGAAGGTCATCCAGGGCCTCCGCCGCGTGTCCAAGCCCGGACTCCGCGTTTATGCCGGCACCGACGAGATACCCTACGTCCTCAAGGGACTGGGTACCGCCATCATCTCGACCTCCAAGGGCGTCATGACCGACAAGAAAGCTCGCGCAGAGCACGTCGGCGGCGAAGTCCTTGCGTTTGTGTGGTAAGGAGGACAGCGAAAATGAGTCGAATCGGAAGAGCTCCCATCACCATACCCGCAGGCGTTGAGGTGAAGGTATCAGAGAACAACGTGGTCACCGTTAAGGGACCGAAGGGCGAGCTTACAAGACAGCTCTGCCCCGCAATGAAGATAACCGAGGATGCCGGCGTTCTGCACATTGCCCGTCCTAACGACGAGAAGCAGAACCGCGCGCTCCACGGCCTGACCCGCAGCCTTCTTCACAATATGGTCGTCGGCGTTACCGAGGGCTTTGAGAAGAAGATGGAGGTCAACGGCGTGGGCTACAGGGCTTCCAAGGAGGGCAAGAACCTCGTTATGAACCTGGGCTTCTCTCATCAGGTGATCGTCCCCGAGATCGAGGGCATCACGATCGAGGTACCCGATGCCAACCACGTAAATATCAAGGGCGCCGATAAGCAGCTCGTCGGTCAGTTCGCTGCCGATCTGAGAGCCAAGAGGCCCCCCGAGCCTTACAAGGGCAAGGGCATCAAGTACGCGGACGAAGTCATTCGCCGCAAAGAAGGCAAGACAGGTAAATAAAAGGAGGTGTGCCTAAATGATAAAAAGACCCGACACTAACGCTCAGCGTTTAAAGAGACACAAGAGAGTCAGGGCAAAGATCTCCGGCACGCCCGAGAGACCCAGACTCAACGTTTTCCGCTCCAAGCAGAACATCTACGCTCAGATAATCGACGACACCACCGGCACCACGCTGGTATCCGCCTCTACCGTTGAGAAGGACTTCGACGGCTACGGCGGAAACAAGGAAGCCGCCCGCAAGGTCGGCCAGACCGTCGCTGAGCGCGCCAAGGCCAAGGGGATCGACGCCGTCGTATTTGACCGCGGCGGTTACGTCTACCACGGCAGAGTCGCAGAGCTCGCAGAGGGTGCCCGCGAGGGCGGCCTTCAGTTCTGATGAGGGGAGGAAATACAATGCCTTACGAAAACAACAACAACAATAACGAGAGACGTGAGCGCCGCGATCGCCGCGAGCGCAGGGAAGAGCCGAAGAGCGAATATATCGAGAAGGTAGTATCCCTCAACCGCGTTTCCAAGACCGTCAAGGGCGGCCGCATTATGAAGTTCTCCGCTCTCGTCGTCATTGGCGACGGCAAGGGCAAGGTTGGCTACGGGCTCGGCAAGGCCGCCGAGGTTTCCGAGGCCATCAGAAAGGGCATCGAGGACGCCAAGAAGAATCTCTGCACCGTAACTCTTCTCGGCACCACCATCCCCCACGAGGTCATCGGCGAGTTCGGCGCCGGCCGCGTGCTTCTCAAGCCGGCTCCCGAAGGAACCGGAGTTATCGCCGGCGGCGCTGTCCGTGCCGTTATGGAGGCTGCCGGAATCTCCAACATCCGTACCAAGTGCCTCCGCTCCAACAACCCCGCCAACGTCGTAGCCGCCACCTTCCAGGGCCTCAAGAGCCTCAGGAACGCGGAGGCAGTCGCCAGGACCCGCGGCAAGACGGTTGAAGAGATCGTGGGCTAAGGAGGACTGAACAATGGCTAACATTAAGATTACGCTCGTAAAGAGCCTTAACGGAAGACTCCAGAAGCACATCGCTACGGCTGACAGCCTCGGCCTTCGCAGAATAGGCGATGAGACCGTCCAGCCCGATAACCCCCAGACCAGAGGCAAGATACAGAAGATCGGCTATCTCCTCAAGGTCGAGGAAGTAAAGTAAGGAGGTAACCGGTTATGAAATTATCAGATCTCAGCCCCGCCCAGGGCTCCACTCACGTGGCAAAGCGCAAGGGCAGAGGAATCGGCACCGGCAACGGCAAGACCGGCGGCCGCGGACACAAGGGTCAGAAGGCCCGTTCCGGCGGCGGCGTCCGCGTCGGCTTCGAAGGCGGACAGATGCCCCTCGCCCGCCGTATCCCGAAAAGAGGCTTCAACAACATCTTCGCAAAGCCCCTTGACTCCATAAACGTCTCCATGCTCGACAGGTTCGAGGACGGAGCCGTGGTCGATGAGAAGGCTCTTATGGACGCCGGTATCATCTCCACCTGCAAGTACGGATTCAAGGTCCTCGGAAACGGTGAGGTGACGAAGAAGCTTACCGTTAAGGCTTCCGCCTTCTCCGAGACTGCCAAGCAGAAGATCGAGGCCGCCGGAGGAAAGGCGGAGGTGATCTGAAGTGCTCAAGACTCTGCGAAACGCCTGGAAGATCGAAGACCTTAGGAAGAAGATACTCTTCACCCTCTTCATGATCCTCCTTTACAGGCTCGGTAACGCGGTCCCCGTCCCCTACGTCAACGTATCGGCTCTCGGCGAGTACTTCACGAGATATCAGAACACAGTCCTCGGACTGTATAACGTAATGAGCGGAAGCTCCTTCTCCCAGGCGACGATATTCGCGCTCAGCATACAGCCGTATATCAACGCGTCCATCATCATCCAGCTTCTCACCATCGCCATCCCGGCTCTTGAGAGGCTCAGCAAGGAAGGCGGAGAAGAGGGCAAGAAGAAGATCGAGCGCATCACCCGCTATACCACGGTCGGCCTCGCTCTCCTTCAGGGCTTCGCTTACTACACACTTATCAGAACTAACGGACTTCTCGTTTCCGGAACCAACTTCTGGAACGGCGTAGTCATCATCGCGACCTTCGTGGCCGGCTCCTCCATCATTATGTGGATGGGCGAGCAGATCACCGAGTTCGGCGTGGGCAACGGAATCTCCGTTATCCTCTTCGTCGGAATCGTATCCAGGCTCCCGAACGCAGTTATCTCCGCTGTCGGCACCACTATCGCCGCCGGAACCGGCTGGTGGAAGTACGCCCTCATCTATTTCGGAGTGCTCGTCGGCGCCATCGCCATGATCGTGCTCATCGTCATCGTCACCGAGGCGGAGCGCAGGATCGCGGTACAGTATTCCAAGAGAGTCGTCGGCCGCAAGGTCTACGGAGGCCAGTCAACTCACCTCCCGATGAAGGTGAATATGTCCGGCGTTCTCCCCGTGATCTTCGCCCAGTCGATCGCATCTCTCCCCGCCACCATTTTCGCCTTTGCCGGAGTCACGAGCTCCACGCAGAGCTTCTGGGGCGGCGTCTACAGAGCCCTTGACACGAACACCGTGCTCTATATGGTTCTGTACTTCCTGCTTATCATCTTCTTCAGCTACTTCTACTCCACCATCCAGTTCAACCCCGTGGAGGTTTCGAACAACCTGAGGAAGAACGGCGGCTATATCCCCGGCTTCCGCCCGGGCAAGCCCACCAGCGACTTCATCGCGAAGGTGCTTAGAAAGATAACCCTCTTCGGAGCCGTTTATCTCGGTATCGTCGCCATAGTTCCCCTTATCGTCAACGCGGTAAGCGCCACGGCCCGTTCCTCCGGAATAGCCGTCGGCGGCACCTCTCTCATAATCCTCGTGGGCGTTGCTCTTGAGACTGTTAAGAGCATCGAGGCTCAGATGGTGATGAGAAACTACAAGGGCTTTCTTGAATAAGCCCTGAGGGTTTAGAGATGAAGCTTATAATTATGGGCGCGCCCGGCGCCGGAAAGGGTACTCAGGCCGAGATACTCTCCGAAAAACTGGGCATTCCAACCATCTCTACCGGAAATATTCTGCGGGCTGCCGTCCGTGACGGCACGCCCGTAGGCCGGAAGGCAAAGGCTCTTATCGAGGCGGGCTCCCTCGTTTCGGACGACGTTATTATCGGCATCCTGAACGAGCGCCTTGCCCACGATGACTGCAAAAACGGATATATCCTTGACGGCGTTCCCCGCACGTTAGCGCAGGCGGATATGCTCCGCGCCGAGGGAGTCGAGGTCGACGCTGTCGTCGATATCGACGTTTCCGATGAGGCGATAGAGAGACGCATGACCGGCAGACGGACCTGCTCCGGCTGCTCCGCCACCTACCACGTCGCGTTCAACCCACCCGCGACGGAAGGCGTCTGCGACCACTGCGGAGGCAGGCTCACCATCAGGAAGGACGACCTTCCCGAGACGGTGCACCATCGCCTTGAGGTTTATCACGCCGAGACCGAGCCGCTTCTTAACTATTATGAGAAGGAGGGCAAGCTCGTCCGCGTAGACGGCGAGCAGAGCCTTGAGGCGACGACGGCGTCAATATTAGCCGCTTTGGAGGGGCTTGAGAATTGATCAGAGTCAAAACAGCTCACGAAGCGGACCTTATGCGCCGCGCGGGACGAATTACCGCGGCAGCCCGCGAACTCGCGGGAAAAATGGTAGTCCCCGGCGTAACAACCCTTGAAATAGACAAGGCAGTAAACGCGTATATCAGATCAAAGGGAGCGGTTCCCACCTTCCTGAATTACGGCGGCTTTCCGAAGAGCGTGTGCATCTCGATCAATGAAGAGGTGATCCACGGAATACCGGATAAGCATCGCGTGATTTATGACGGCGACGTCGTCAAGATCGACGTTGGAGCCACAAAGGACGGCTTTGTGGGGGACTGCGCCGCAACATTCATTGCAGGGCACGCATCCGAGGAGGCAAAGAGGCTTGTCGAAGTCACACGGCAGAGCTTTTTTGAGGGCATAAAATTTGCCCGGCCTGGCTGCCGGGTTTCCGATATCGGAGCGGCCGTCCAAGCGTACGTTGAGGCTCAGGGCTTCGGCGTGGTGCGCGATTACGTCGGTCACGGCGTAGGCGCTGTGCTGCACGAGGATCCCGAGGTGCCCAACTACGGAGTCCCCGGCCACGGGCCGAGGCTTGTGAGAGGAATGACCATAGCGGTCGAGCCGATGGTCACAGCCGGAACTTACGAGGTAAAAACCCTCAAGAACGGCTGGACGGTAGTCACGAGGGACGGTAGCCTTGCGGCGCATTATGAAAACTCACTTTTGATAACCGACGGAGAGCCAGAGATCCTCACCGTTTGCGAGGAGGATATATGAGCTTTGGCGTTTCCGACGTCGTCCTCTCCCTTCGGGGCAGGGACGCGGGAGAACGGTTTTTCGTTGTCGGAGTCGAGGGCGCCTTCGCATATATCGCGGACGGGCGTGTGAGACGGATCGAGAAGCCGAAAAGGAAAAAGGAAAAGCATCTTAGCTTTGTAGAGCGAGCCGAAGGCAGAATAGCCGACAAGCTCAGGTCGGGAGAAAAAGTGACGAACGGAGAAATCAGAAGGGCGCTGGCCGCAATGTCCGGCGCAGAAAGCAATGAAGGAGGTATGCACCTTGGCTAAGTCAGACGAGATCGAGATCGAAGGTACCGTGGTGGAAAGTCTGCCCAACACGATGTTCAAGGTCGACATCGGGAACGGTCATATCATCCTGGCGCATATTTCCGGAAAGCTTCGAATGAATTTCATCAGAATTCTTCCCGGAGACAAGGTCACGGTCCAGATGAGCCCGTACGACCTTACCCGCGGCAGGATAACTTGGAGAAGCAAGTAAGCCGTCAGGCAAACAAAGTCCGGGGAGAGTCCCCTCGTATGTAATGAAAGGAAGGTACATTTAAATGAAAGTCAGACCTTCAGTAAAGCCCATGTGCGAGAAGTGCAAAGTCATCAAGCGCAAGGGAAAAGTCATGGTCATCTGCGAGAACCCCAAGCATAAGCAGAGACAAGGCTAAAAGTCAATGAAAGGATGATTATTAAAAATGGCAAGAATATCCGGCGTTGACCTGCCCAGAGAAAAGAGAATAGAGATCGGCCTTACCTACGTTTACGGTATAGGCAGAACGAGCGCGAAGAAGATCCTCGAGGAGACCGGCATCGATCCCGATACCCGCGTCAAGGATCTAACCGACGCTCAGGAGGCTGCTCTCCGTGAGGTCATCGATAAGAACTACACCGTGGAGGGCGACCTCCGCCGCGCCGTGGCGCTCGATATAAAGCGCCTCACAGAGATCGGCTGCTACCGCGGCACACGTCACCGCAAGGGACTTCCCGTCCGCGGCCAGAGAAGCAAGACCAACGCCCGTACCCGCAAGGGCCCGAAGCGCACTATAGCCAATAAGAAGAAGTAAGGGAGGGATATCACATGGCTGCTAATACTAAAGTTAAGGGCAAGGTAAGAACCAGACGCCGCGAACGCAAGAACGTAGAAAAGGGTCAGGTGCATATCAGCTCCAGCTTCAACAACACTATGGTCACCGTGACCGACGCCAACGGCAACGCGCTCTCTTGGGCGTCCGCCGGAGGAATGGGCTTCCGCGGAAGCCGCAAGTCCACCCCGTTCGCCGCTCAGACCGCCGCCGAGACCGCCGCTAAGGCCGCTATGGAGCATGGCTTGAAGACCGTTGAGGTCTTCGTAAAGGGCCCCGGCTCCGGAAGAGAGGCCGCTATCCGCGCTCTGCAGACCGTGGGTCTCGAGGTAACGATGATCAAGGACGTTACCCCCATCCCTCATAACGGCTGCCGTCCGCCCAAGCGCCGCAGAGTCTGAGTAGGGAAAGGAGAAATACTAATGGCAAAGAATATGCAGCCCATAGTCAAGCGTTGCAGAGCCCTCGGCATCTCGCCCGCTGTCATGGGTTATACCGAAAAGTCCAAGCAGGGCTCCACCAAGCGCAACCCCGGTGCCCAGAGAAGAGCGAAGAAGTCCGAGTACGCCGTTCAGCTCAACGAGAAGCAGAAGGTAAAGTTTATCTACGGCATTCTTGAAAAGCAGTTCCGCGGCTACTACGAGAAGGCTGAGCGCTCCTCCGGCATCACCGGCGAGGTCCTGCTCACCACCATCGAGAGGCGCCTTGACAACGTCATCTACCGCCTCGGTCTGGCCAACACCCGCAGGGAGGCCCGTCAGCTCGTCAACCACGGTCATTTCACCGTTGACGGACACAAGGTCAACATTCCCTCCTACCTCGTAAAGCCCGGCATGGTCATCGGAATCAAGGAGAGCTCCAAGAGCCTTCCCAAGTTCAAGGAGATGACCGCCGAGGATGCTTTCCGCAACGTTCCCAAGTGGCTTGAGTATGACGCGAATAAGGCTCAGGGCAAGGTCGTAGCCATGCCCCAGCGCGATGACATCGACTACGAGGTCGAGGAGCACCTCATCGTCGAGCTCTATTCCAAGTAATCAATAATGGGGAAGCCGGAAGGCCCGCGCGGCCTTGCCGGCGCCCACAGCCCTCGAATAGTCCCAAAGCATCACAGGACGCTATTTTGCGTCACATCTTTAAGGAGGGTAAAATTTAGTGATAGAAATTGAAAAGCCCCGCATCGAATGCGTGGAAACACCCGGCGACGAGTCCTACGGCAAATACGTTGTAGAGCCGCTTGAGAGGGGCTACGGCATAACCCTCGGCAACGCCCTTCGGAGAATACTGCTTTCCAGCCTCCCCGGAACGGCGATCACCAGCGTCAAGATAGCCGGCATCCAGCACGAGTTTTCCACTATCCCCGGCGTAAAGGAAGACGTTACGGAGATAGTCCTCAACCTCAAGAGCATCATCGCGAAGCTCCACAGCGAGGGAGAGAAGACCGTGTATATCGAGGCTCGCGGCGAGGGCGAGGTTACTGCGGGCGATATAAAGGCCGACGGTGAGGTAGAGATACTGAACCCCGAGCTCCACATCGCCACCCTCGGACCCGACGCTCAGCTTCGCATGGAGCTGACTATGAACCACGGCAGAGGCTATGTTTCCGCCGAGAGGAACAAGCAGAAGCAGAATATCATCGGCGTTATCCCCATCGATTCCATCTACACCCCGATTCTCAAGGTGAACTACACCGTTGAGAACACCAGGGTCGGGAATATGACCGATTTTGACAAGCTTACGCTTGAGGTCTGGACGGACAAGACCATCTCCGCGAGAGACGCCGTTTCCATGGGCGCCAAGATACTCTGCGACCACTTTACACTGTTTACTGATCTCTCCGAGACCGCCGGCTCCAAGAGCCTCATCGTGGAGAAGAGCGAGACTCAGCGCGACAAGGTCCTTGAGATGACGATAGAGGAGCTTGACCTCTCCGTCCGCAGCTTCAACTGCCTCAAGAGGGCGAACATCAACACCGTCGAGGAGCTTATCAGCAAGACCGAGGCCGAGATGATAAAGGTCCGCAACCTGGGTCACAAGAGCCTTGAAGAGGTAATACACAAGCTGGCTATGATGGGACTCTCCCTTGCCAGTGACGATAACAACTGAGACGCTTCAGCGCCTACAAGAAACAGCGGAACTGACCGCATCACTCTGAAAAGGAGGAAAAACCAATGACCGGACCCCGTAAGCTCGGCAAGACCACCGATCAGCGCAAGGCCATGCTCAGGCAGCAGGTCACCGACTTCCTTGATAACGGGAAGATGGAGACCACCGTTACCCGCTGCAAGGAGATCGCTCCTCTCGCCGAGAAGATGATAACCCTCGGGAAGAAGAACACCCTCGCGTCCCGCCGTCAGGCTCTCGCCTTCATCACGAGAGAGGACGTTGTGACAAAGGTCTTCTCCGAGCTCGCTACCAAGTATGCCGACCGCAACGGCGGCTACACCAGGATTACCCGCACCGGCATCCGCCGCGGCGACGCGGCCGAGACCGGCGTGATCGAGCTCGTATAATTCTTCAATAACCGAAAAGCCTCCCGATCCTTAACCGGATAAGGGAGGTTTTTTGTTCACATTTCGTTTATAAATTGCACAAAGAAAGGCGGCGGTTTATTCTAAAAGCATTGATATCTCCAAAAATGACGGAAGGGGTCGAATTTTGGTTGACAAAAGGGGACGAGCCCGTATAAAATACAGCCAGAATTTAAAAGCGGCCGATATAGGTCCGGATAGATGGCCCGGACGTATCTACCGTGACGCCGTTCAGTCACGACTATTGGCAAATAGCCGTCCCCGTCGTTTGGGGAAGGCGCCATTGTCGGCAGATCGGGATAGCGGTCTGCTTTTTATTTTTTCGCGAAAGGGGTGAGCTCCGATGAGAATGATGGAGGAAAAAATAATTTCAGAGGGCTCCGTTCTGCCCGGAGGCATTCTCAAGGTCGGAAGCTTTCTCAATCAGCAGATCGACACATGTTTTCTAAAGGAGATCGGCGAGGAGATCGCCCGCCTTTTCTCTCATCAGAACGTCACCAAAATACTTACCATCGAGTCCTCAGGCATCGCCATAGCCGCAGCCGCGGGCATTGCGATGGGCGTTCCCATGGTATTCGCAAAAAAGCATAAGAGCTCAAACGTCGACGGAGAGGTCTATTCGGCGCTCGTGCATTCCTTCACCAAGAACACGGATTATAACGTGGTGGTCAGCAGGGATTATTTGACGAGCGCGGACAGGGTCCTTTTGGTCGACGATTTTCTTGCCGCCGGCAACGCCTTCAACGGGCTTTTGGAGCTCTGCCGCCAGGCGGGAGCCGAGGTCGTCGGCTTCTCCGCGGCGATAGAAAAGGGCTTCCAGCGCGGCGGCGATAAGCTCAGGGAGCAGGGCTACAAGGTCGAGAGCCTTGCGGTGATCGACTCCATGAGCGACAGCAAAATTGTTTTTCGCAGATAACTAAAGGCAACGGAAAAGCAGTACCGTTTCCAGATAAAAGAAAAAGAAAGCAACAATCTAAACAGGAGGAAAGAAAAATGAAAAAAGTAATTGCTATCGTTCTCTGCCTCGTTATGTGCGTCGGCGTTCTTGCCGCCTGCTCTAACAGCACCGAGAGCAAGATGAAGGTCGGCTTCATCTTCCTTCACGATGAGAACTCCACCTACGACCTCAACTTCCTTAACGCTGCTAAGGAAACCTGCGAGAAGCTCGGCGTAGAGTACATTCTCCGCACCAACATCCCCGAGGATCAGAAGTGCAAGGAGACCGCTGAGGACCTTATCGATCAGGGCTGCACCATCATCTTCGCCGACTCCTTCGGCCATGAGGATTACCTCATCGAGGCCGCCAAGGATCATCCCGAGGTCCAGTTCTGCCACGCCACCGGCACCAAGGCGCACACCGCCAACCTCGCTAACTTCCACAATGCTTTCGCTTCCATCTATGAGGGCCGTTACCTCGCCGGCATCGCCGCCGGAATGAAGCTCAACGAGATGATCGAGAACGGAACCATCAACGCCGACCAGGCCAAGATGGGCTACGTCGGAGCCTTCACCTATGCTGAGGTTATCTCTGGCTACACCAGCTTCTATCTCGGCGCCAAGAGCGTTTGCCCCTCCGTCACCATGGAAGTCACCTTCACCGGCTCTTGGTACGATGAGACCGCCGAGAAGGAAGGCGCTCTCAAGCTCATCAGCAACGGCTGCGTTCTTATCAGCCAGCACGCCGACTCCATGGGCGCTCCTACCGCCTGCGAGTCCAACAACGTCCCCAACGTCTCCTATAACGGCAGCACCATCAAGGAGGCTCCCAACACCTTCATCGTTTCCAGCCGCATCAACTGGAGCCCCTACTTCGAGTATATGATTAACCAGGTCAAGGACGGCAAGGCCATCGACACCGACTGGACCGGCACCATCGCCACCGGCTCCGTTGTTCTTACCGACGTTAACGAGAACGTTGCCGCCGCCGGCACCGCCGCCGCCATCGAGGCCGCCAAGGCTGAGCTCGAGGCCGGCACTCTCCACGTCTTCTCCACCGATACCTTCACCAAGGACGGCGCCAAGCTTGACAGCTACATGGCCGACGTTAACACCGACGCAGAATTCACCCCTGACACCGAGGTCATTTCCGACGGTTACTTCCATGAGTCCGAGAAGCGTTCCGCTCCTTACTTCGATCTCCAGATCGACGGAATCACCCTCCTCGACGTTAACTTCGGTTAATTATTCAAGGGGAAATACTTAATCTCGTTAAAAACGACGCATATGGGAAGCTCTCTCCAATAGGGGAGGGCGTCCCGGTCGTTTTTTCCATGCTGCAGAGGAAAGCGCGGAAAAGTTTTTCCGCGCCGTCCTGTGCAGTATTTGTGGTTTTTCGGAAATTTTTAAAAAGGAGGCTGCCATATGGGCGAAAAGACGGCGGCGGTAAAAATGCGCGATATCACCAAGTCCTTCGGCAGGGTGCTGGCGAACGACAAGGTGTGGCTCGATATATACAGGGGCGAGATCCTTGCCCTTCTCGGCGAGAACGGCTCGGGAAAGACCACCCTGATGAATATGCTGTCCGGCATTTATTTCCCGGACGAGGGTCAGATCTATATCGACGGCAAAGAGGTAGTAATCAGATCCCCGAAGGACGCCTTTAATTACGGCATCGGAATGATCCACCAGCACTTCAAGCTCGTGGACGTGCTCACGGCGGCTGAAAACATTGTCCTCGGCCTGCCCGGAAAGCTCGACCTCAAGGAGGCCTCGAGGAAGATAAGGGAGATCTGCGATACCTACGGCTTTAGCGTAGACCCCGATCAGAAGATATATACGATGTCCGTATCCCAAAAGCAGACGGTTGAGATAGTGAAGGTGCTATACAGAGGCGCGGATATACTGATCCTCGATGAGCCGACCGCCGTGCTCACCCCGCAGGAGACGGACAAGCTCTTCGCCGTTTTGAAGAATATGCGCGACGACGGCAAGGCCATCGTTATAATCACGCATAAGATGCACGAGGTCGAGGAGCTCTCCGACAGAGTCGCCGTTCTGCGCCACGGTCAGTTTGTCGGCGATATGCTGACGAAGGACACGAACGCCCAGGAAATGACGAATATGATGGTGGGCCACGCCGTCACCCTGAATATAAACCGCCCCGAGCCGAAGGACCCGAAGCCCCGCATCGAGGTCAAGGGCCTCACCGTCCGCGATATGGACGGCATCGTAAAGCTCGAGGACGTGAGCTTTACAGCAAACTCCGGCGAGATCCTCGGCATAGCCGGCATCTCGGGCAGCGGACAGAAGGAGCTGCTTGAGGCGATAGCCGGGCTCCAGCCCGTTGAAAGCGGCAGCATAAGCTATATTGAAAACGGGGGCTCCCGCGAGGAGCTTATCGGAAAGGATCCCCTTGCGATAGCCGCCCTCGGCGTCTCCCTCTCCTTCGTTCCGGAGGACAGGCTCGGAATGGGCCTCGTCGGCAATATGGACCTATCCGATAATATGATGCTCCGCTCCTTCAGAAGCGGCCGCTCCCTCTTCACCGACCGCAAGGCGCCGCATAAGCTTGCGGAAAACGTGGTCGAGGAGCTTGAGGTCTCAACGCCGAGCGTCTCGACGCCCGTTCGCCGCCTTTCTGGCGGAAATGTGCAGAAGGTGCTTGTCGGCCGCGAGATTGCCTCAGCGCCCACGGTGCTGCTCACGGCCTACGCCGTCCGCGGCCTCGATATAAACTCCTCTTACACGATATACGACCTTATAAACAAGCAGAAGCAGCAGGGCGTCGCCGTAATTTACGTCGGCGAGGACCTTGACGTTCTCCTTGAGCTCTGCGACCGCATCCTCGTCCTCTGCGGGGGCAAGGTGAGCGGAATAGTGGACGGACGCGGCGCGAAGAAGCGTGATGTCGGAATGATGATGACGAGACTGGGAGGTGCCAAAAATGAACAGTAAAGCGCATACTCCCCTTATCCAGGTCTCGAAGCGCGAGGCTCTGCCCTGGCAGAAGTCCTGGCTCATCAGAGGGATCGCCATCGTCGCGGCTCTCATCGTCTGCGCCCTTATTACCACGATGCTGACCGGCGAGAATCCCCTTCAGGTCTACGGCTCTATGGTCTCCGGCGCCTTCGGCACCGGCAGGCGCATCTGGCAGCTTTTAAGAAACGTCGCCATCCTGCTCACGATATCCCTCGCCGTAACTCCTGCGTTCAAAATGCGCTTTTGGAACGTCGGAGCTGAGGGGCAGGTCATGGCCGGAGCCCTCGCCTGCACGGTAACGATGCTCTACCTCGGCGACAAGCTCCCGAATGCCCTTCTGATCCTCGTTATGCTTTTAGCGAGCGTGGCGGCGGGTGCTCTTTGGGCCTTTATCCCAGCCTTCTTCAAGGCAAAGTGGAATACGAACGAGACGCTCTTCACCCTTATGATGAACTATATAGCGACCCAGCTCATCGCCTTCTTCATCGTTTGGAAATACCCGAACGGCACCGGCACCATGGGCATAGTGAATCAGGATACGAGAGCCGGATGGCTCCCGAGGCTCGGCGGAAACGAGTTTCTGCTTATAATCCTCGTCTCCGTCGTTATCACCGCCGTTATGTACGTCTATCTCAACTACACGAAGCACGGCTACGAGCTCAGCGTGGTCGGCGAGTCTGAGCGCACGGCGCGCTACGTCGGCATAAAGGTCGGCAAGGTCGTACTCAGAACGCTCATCCTCTCCGGCGCCGTCTGCGGCATAGTCGGCTTTCTCCTCGTCGCGGGAGTGCACCACAGCATTTCCACGAACATAGCCGGAGGCCAGGGCTTCACCGCCGTTATGGTCTCGTGGCTGGCCCACTTCAACCCGATAATGATGGTGTTCTCGAGCTTCCTCCTCTGCTTCCTCGGCCAGGGAGCAGATCAGATCTCCACCGACCTCGGCCTCGACCACGCCTTCGGCGATATCCTGACCGGAGTTATACTCTTCTTCATCATCGGCTCAGAGTTCTTCATAAACTATAAGATCAAATTCCGCTCCGGAGAAGACAGAAAGGGGGAAATCGAAAATGCTTGACCTTTCCTCCATAGCCGTCTTTATCCCGAGGGCTGTCGTCCAGGGCATACCCCTTCTCTACGGCGCTACGGGCGAGATACTGACCGAGAAATCGGGCAACCTGAACCTCGGTATCCCAGGCATAATGTACGTCGGCGCGATCTCCGGCGTAATGGGCGCGCATTTTTACGAGCAGAGCGCCGGCGGCCAGCTCGCCGCCCTTCCCGCCATACTTATCCCGCTTCTCTGCTCCCTTCTCGGCTCCGGCCTGATGGGTCTTCTCTACTGCTTCCTCACCGTTACGCTGAGAGCAAATCAGAACGTGACCGGCCTTGCGCTCACGACCTTCGGCGTCGGCTTCGGAAACTTCTTCGGCGCTTCCCTCGTAAAGCTCACCGGCAGCGAGACCGCGTCCATATCCCTCGGAGCTACGAGCGCATTCTTCTGCGCGAAGCTCCCCTTTGCAGATAAGCTGGGCTGGTTCGGCAAGATATTCCTCTCATACGGATTTTTGGCATATCTCGCCATAGTCATCGCTCTCGTCGCCGCCTTCATACTCAAGAAGACGAGGCTCGGCCTCCATCTTCGCGCCGTGGGCGAAAACCCCGCCACGGCAGACGCCGCAGGCATCAGCGTCGTCCGCTACAAGTACGGAGCGACGGTCATCGGCAGTATGATAGCCGGCCTCGGCGGACTGTACTACGTTCTCGACTATATAAACGGAGTCTGGTCGAATAACGGCTTCGGCGACAGGGGCTGGCTTGCCATCGCCCTCGTCATCTTCGCCGTATGGCGTCCGAATATCGGCATACTGGCCTCTATCCTCTTCGGCGGACTTTACATTTTCTCATCGTATAACAACACCGGAATGGACCTCGCCGCAAACGAGCTCTATAAGATGCTTCCCTATGTGGTCACGATAGTAGTCCTCATCATCGTCTCCGCAAGGAAGAAAAAGGAAAACCAGCCCCCCGAAAGCCTCGGCCTCGCCTACTTCCGCGAGGAAAGATAAAACGAATAAAAACATCGGACGCTTCGCGAAGAAGCGTCCGATGTTTTCGTTTATTCAATGAAATCTTTTATCTCCCGCAGGCTAAGGCCATGCTCGCGGGCTATCCGCGCCACGTCCTCGTATTCAGGCTTTTCGCGCTCGGCGCCAAAACCCTCCGAACGCTTTACGCGAACGGGGCCGAAGGGGGTGGACGCCGTTACGGTGTATTTTTTCAGCGTGTGTGTTACCGTCTCCGCTTCGCTTACCCCGTTTGTCGAGGTGTGGCGGAATATCGCCCTTAAAAGTCCGTCCCTCTTTTCCGGGGCGCAGGAGACTCTTACGAGGGTGCCCGGGCGGCTCTTTTTCATCGTGACGGGTACGGTGAACACCTCATAGGCGCCCGCCTCGAAAAGGCGCTCGGCGGCGAAGGCTATGTCCTCGGCCGTCATATCGTCCACGTTGAAGCTGAGCTGCAGAACCCTTGCACTCGACTCCTCGCTCTCGCCGATAACGGCGCGGACGGCGCTGAAAACGGGGAGCGGCCTCGTGCCCATCCCGTAGCCCACCCCGTCGGGCACCATCCTCGGCATTGAGCCGAAGCGGGTGGCGAAGTGCTTTAAAAGAGCAGCTCCCGTCGGGGTGCAGAGCTCGCCGTCCACGTCCGCGGAGTATATCGGGACGCCCTTTAAAATCTCGGCAGTCGCGGGAGCAGGGACGGGCAGCCAGCCGTGGGCGCATTTTACCCTGCCCGACCCGACGTGGACGGGAGAGACGACGATCTCGTCCGGATGAAGGCGCTCGAGAATGAGGCTGACGCCCAGTATGTCCGCTATCGCGTCCGCCATACCGACCTCGTGAAAATGCACCTCGGAAACAGCGGTTCCGTGCACCTTGCTCTCAGCCTCTGCAATGAGGTCGTAGACCGCCAAAACGTGATTTTTGATCGGGAGAGCCACGTTAAGGGAATTGACTATCGCCCTTATATCCGCCATTCCGGCGTGGTGATGATGGCGGCGGCCTTCGCCCGCCTCGTCCTCCTCGTGACCGTCAATTTTCACGGCGACGTGAGTGCCGACGATGCCGTGGCTCTCGGCTCTCTCACGGCTTACGGTAACGCCCGGTATCCCGGCGCGGTTGATGAGCCCGATAACGTCGTCGGGCTCGGGCAGAAGCTCTAAAAGAGCGCCTGTCAGCATATCCCCGGCGCAGCCCATTGAGCATTCGATATAAAGAGTTTTCATAGCGTTTCCGGCCTCCCGTTTATTGTCATATTCGCGTTTGAATACCGCTTGTCGTAAGTTACCTCGCGCCCGAACCAGTCCGGCGGGGTAAAGGCCTCGGCCTCCTCTACCGTGGGAAACTCCACCTCGGCGACCGTGAGAGGAGAAAGCTCTCCATCGAAAACGTCCAGCTCAACGGTGTAGGGAGGGCAGGGAATGAGGTACCGCGTCTTTCGGATTATTATGCCGTCCGCCTTTTTAATCAGGCGGTCGTAGGCCTCGCGGCTTATTTCCAGCTCGAACTCCTCGTGGGCAAGCTTTCCCTTGCCCTTCACCGTCAGCCTCGTCTCCCCGTCCGTATCGCGGACGCGGATAGCCGGGCTGCGGGAGATATAGCCCTGAGTTATCCGCTTTTTCGGGAAAGAGGACAGGGGCGCGGGCAGAGCTCTTATGAGAAATTTCCGTTCTATCTCCATCTTATCTCTTATACTCGAATTCAAGTCCGCAGACGTTCACGGTGTCGCCCTCGGCTATGCCCAGCTCCTCAAGCTTGTCGAAGAGACCGCGGGAGCGCATAACGCGGTCGAAGTGCATGCGGCTCTCGTAGTCGGTAAAGTTCGTGTTAGAAACGAGCATATCGACCCAGCCGCCGTCGACCGTCCAGTAGCCGCCGTCTGACTCTATCGTGGGCTCGTCCGAGCCGAGCTCGGGCTCCGGCTCTACGAAATCCGGTTCGTAAACGGTGATGGGCGGGAGCTGCGAGAGCTTTTCTGATATCACGTTCACAAGCTCCTGGACGCCCGTGTGCGCCGCGGCAGAGATGCGGAAGAACTCGTATCCGGCATTCTTGACGAACTCCTCAAAGCGGGCGATATCCTCCTCGGCGGCGATGTCGCATTTGTTCGCGCAGACGAGCATCGGGCGCGAGGCGAGCTCAGCTGAATATTTCTCAAGCTCGGAGTTTATCTCCTCGAAATCCGAAACGGGATCGCGCCCCTCCGAGCCGGAGACGTCTACGACGTGGACGAGGAGGCGGCAGCGGTCTATATGGCGCAGGAAATCGTGGCCGAGGCCGGCGCCCTCGCTCGCACCCTCGATTATGCCGGGGATATCGGCCATAACGAAGGAGCGCCCCTCGCCGGCGTAGACCACGCCAAGGTTGGGGAAAAGGGTCGTAAAGTGGTAGTTCGCTATCTTCGGCCTCGCCTTGGAGACCACGCTGAGAAGTGTGGACTTGCCAACGTTCGGGAAGCCCACGAGGCCGACGTCGGCCAGAAGCTTTAGCTCGAGAGTTATCTCCCTCTCGACGCCGGGCAGCCCGGCCTTGGCAAAACGGGGAGCCTGACGGGTAGGTGTTGCGAAGTGGGAATTTCCCCAGCCGCCTGTGCCGCCCTTCGCCGCGATAAAGCTCTCCGTCTTTGTCATATCCGCCATTATCTGCCCCGTCTTCGCGTCGCGCACGACAGTGCCGACGGGCACTTTAATGATAAGATCCTCCCCGTCCTTCCCGGTGCAGCGCTTGCCGCCCCCGTCCATACCGTTCTGAGCGGAGTATTTGCGCTTATAGCGGAAGTCCATCAGGGTGGACATATTCGGGTCGGGCACGAGGACTACGCTTCCGCCCCTGCCGCCGTCGCCGCCGTCGGGTCCGCCCGCGGCTACATATTTTTCGCGGTGGAAGGCCACGGCTCCGTTGCCGCCCTTTCCCGCCTTAACTTCAATAGTTGCCTTGTCAACAAACATCGGTATATCACCCTTATCGTTTTAATAAAGTTATACTATCATATTGTATTGCCGATTTCAATTTCTTTCGGCAAAACCGCCCATCCCGCTTATAACGAGCTTCGTTATCGCCGAGGATATCTCCTCCACCGGGATACTCCTGTCCGAATTGAACCACCGCTGATAGACCGAGATGAGGCCGGAGAAGGTAAACTCCATTATGACCTCGAGCCTGTCCCCAGTAAGATCGAAAAGCTCCGTTATGAGCGGTCTCGCCTTGTCCTTCATAATATCGACTATCTTCGTCAGCATACTCACGTTCCCGCGCATCGAAAACATCTGCCCGTAAAAGTCGATATCCGTGTTGATGACGGACGTGAGCCGCTCGAAAACGAAATACGCGGCGTTGTCCACCGAGGAGAGCTCCAGCGTGCCGAGAGCCCCGCCGAAGGAGCGGGCGATCTCGTCCTCGATCTCGTAGACCACCTCGTGGACGCCCGCATAATAGTTATAAAACGTCTTGCGGTTTATATCCGCGTACTCGGCGATATCGCTCACGGTGATATCCCCAAGCTCCTTTTCGGACAAAAGACGGGCAAAGGCGTTCCTGATCGCCTTTTTCGTCTTTATTACTCTCCTGTCCTCGCTCTTCTCCATCAAATCACTCCTCATTCTACAAGTTTCGCCATATCTGTGTATTTTTAAACAGTAATATACAAAACTGAGCAGATAATGACATAACGAACAATATTTGGCTATGGCAATCCGTACTGAAATATAATAATATACAAGTGTGTAAAAAGTCAATAAGAGGTATAAAAATGAAGCTTTTGATCCTCTCCTGCGACACGGGCGACGGAAGCCCGGGAGCTGCCCTTGCTCTATGCGAGGCGGCGGAGGAGCGGGGGATCGACTGCGTAATGGCCGACCCAGATAAATTCGGCAGGGGCTGGACGAAGAGCGCGGTGATCTATTCCGGGAAAAAACTTAAAAAGAGCATACCGCGGCTTTACAGAGCGGTGTATTCCGCGAGCGGGCTTCTTGATAAGGCGGGGATAACCTCGCCCTTATATTATGCCAACGCGACCTACGCGGAGGAGCTTGCGGACTACATAAAGGCCGAGGGCTTTGACGCTGTAATATCGACCCATCTTCACGGGATGGAGGCGATGACGGCGGTAAGGAGGCGGACGGGGCTTTCCGTACCCGCTTACGGGGTGCTCACCGAATTTGCCTACGTTCCGCTTCTCAGCGAGACGGAGCTCGACTTTTATTTCGTGCCGCATAAGGGGATTGCACCCAAGCTGATGGACAAGGGAGTGGGGCCGGACAGGTTCCGGGTCACGGGAGTTCCGGTCGACAGGCGGTTTTCAAAGGGGCCCGGCAGGGCGGAGGCGAGAAACTTCCTCGTTATACCGAAGAAGAAGCGGGTATACGTTATAAATTCGATAGGGCTCAAGCCTTCCTACGTCTCAAATCTCTGCGAATATCTCGCCGGGCTTGAGAAAAAGGACGTGCTTATTTACGTTTTAGCCGACAGGGAGAGCGAGCTCTTTGAGAAGCTCAGCCGCAAGCTAAAAAAGAAGCTGCCGGATGAGCCCATGATACAGACGGCGGCATATTCCGAGCGGGAGAATTTCTACATAGCGGCCGCAAACGTGGCGATAAACGCGGCGGACGGGGTGCTCTGCGCGAGGAACGCGGCTCTCGGAACGCCGATGGTGCTGCCTCACACGGTGAGCGGCACGGAGAGCGGGAACGCGGACTTTTTAGCGAAGCGCGAGCTTTGCCTCAAGGCCAAGAGCGCGTGGGACTGCGCGCTGAAGGCGAGGCGGCTTTTAGACGACAGGGCGGAGGCCGAAAGAATGGTGAGCATCGAGAGGATGAACGCCTTTTCGGACGCCGCAGATACTATAATCGACCATATAACGGAAGGGAAAGAAAAGTGATGAAAACGGAGATACTGGACGGCGCTCTCTATCAGAAGCTCATAATCGGGGGCGCTGCGAACCTTCAGAGGAACAGAAAGACGGTAAACGACTTAAACGTATTCCCCATACCCGACGGGGACACGGGCGACAATATGTTTATGACGATGGACGCCGGAGCGGCCATGCTCCGCGGCGAGAGCGGGATGACCCTCGGCGAGGCCGCCGAGCTTGCCGCCCGCGGTATGCTCCTCGGCGCGAGGGGCAATTCCGGCGTTATCACATCCCGCATCTTCGCCGGAATTTCAAAGGGGCTTGAGGGCGCAGAGCGCGCGACAACTGCCGTTCTGACCCGCGCCCTCGAGCGCGGCGTCCGCGAGGCGTACGAGGCCGTATCTGTCCCCGTAGAGGGCACGATACTCACCGTTTACCGCGACGCCGTCCGCTTCGCCGGCTCCAGGATAAACGGGGACAGCGACTTTAACCGGTATTTCGACGATTTTATCGAGGAGATGGAGCGCTCGCTTGAGAGGACGCCGGAGCTCCTCGCCGTCCTTAAGGAGGCGGGAGTGGTCGATTCCGGCGGAGCCGGCCTCCTCTACATAGCCGAGGGCATGAAGGCCGCCCTCTCCGGAAAAGAGACCGGCGAGAGCATAGTCGACGCGCCCGCGCAGAAGCGGGTGGACGTTAGTATGTTCACCGAGGACAGCATACTTGAATTCGGCTACTGTACCGAGTTCCTTTTAAGGCTCCAGACCTCGAAGATAGACGTTAACGCCTTTGACCTCGACGCCTTTATCGAATGGCTCAATTCACAGGGCGACTCCGTCGTCGCCTTCCGCGACGGGACGATAGTAAAGGCCCACGTGCACACGAAGAGACCGGGCGATATATTCAACTACTGCCAGAACTTCGGAGAATTCCTCACCACCAAGGTGGAGAATATGACCCTCCAGCATAACGAGCACACGGTTACCGACCGCTTCGCGAAGGCGAAAAAGCCGAAGAAGCCCTACGGGATTGTCTCCGTTGCCGCCGGGCGCGGGATAAAGACCACCCTTCTTGAGATGGGCTGCGACGCCGTGGTGGACGGGGGTCAGAGCATGAACCCCTCGACCGAGGACTTTATCAAGGCGTTCGATACGGTGAACGCCGATACCATCTTAGTCTTCCCGAACAACAAGAATATCATCCTCGCCGCAGATCAGGCGGCCGAGCTCTATAAGAAGGCGGAGATAAGGGTCATTCCCACGAAGACGATCGGCGAGGGCTACTGCGCGATAGCTCAGCTCGACACCTCCTCCGGCGATACTGACGAGATAATAACGGGTTTGCGCGAGATAATAGCCGGGGTCGTTACGGGAGTAGTCTCCCGCGCCGTCCGCGATACAGAGAAGGACGGAGTGAGCGTTAAGAAGGACGATTATATCGGCTTCTCCGGCGGGAAGATCAGCGTTGACGATCCGGACAGGATCGCCGCCGCACTCACGCTTGCGGAAAACTTAGAGGCCGGGGATTTCGACCTTATAATCCTCGTTCGCGGGGCGGAGGCGCCGAGGGAGGAGACGGAAAAGCTTGCAAAGGAGCTCGGCGATAAATATCCGCTCTCAGAGGTCATAACCATCGACGGCGAACAGCCCGTCTATGATTACATAATGATACTTGAATAAGGAGGCAGAAACCCAATGCTCGTTCTTTTTACCGACACCGATACCGATATGACGCCTGAGATAGCGAAGGAATACGGCTACAGGCTCATAAGCATGCCCTACAGCATCGACGGGAAAAACGTATATCCCTACGTCGACTTTGACAAGTTCGACTGCCACGGCTTCTATGAAACCCTGAGGAGCGGGGTCATCCCCAGCACCAGCGCCGTGAACGAGGAGGAGTATATAAACTACTTCAAGCCCGTTTTCGAGGCCGGAGACGATATACTATACGTCCACTTCTCCCGCCAGATGAGCGGCACCTTCGCCGCGATGGATAAGGCCGTCGCCCGCCTCAAGGAGCAGTATCCCGAGAGGAGCTTCTACACGATAGATACGAGGGGCATAAGCATACTGAGCCTTAACGTGGCAATGGAGATAGGCGATATGTACAAGGCCGGCAAGAGCGTTGATGAGATGCTCAAATGGGCCGAGACCGAGGTGGACAAGTTCGCCGTCTACTTCTTTGCCGACGATCTTCGCTTCTTCGCCCGCTCCGGCAGAGTATCCGGTCTCGCCGGAACGATGGGCACACTGCTCGGCATAAGGCCGATAATCTATATGAGCGCGGGCGGCAAGCTTGAGAGCATAGGCAAGGAAAAGGGCAGAGCCAAGGCCGTCGCCCGCCTCGTAAAATACGCGGAGGAGCTCGGCGACGACGTCAAGGGCCACAGAGTTCTTATCACCTGCGCCGACGCGCCTGAGCTTACGGAACTTCTCGTTAAGGGCATGAAGGAGAAATTCGGAGACGATCTTGATATAACGATACTTGACGTGAACCCGACCGTAGGAAGCCATTGCGGCCCGAGCAGCATCGGCGTCTGCTTCCATTCGATACACAGGTGAGCGATATGGTAGAGATAGTTAAGGTCGAAACCAAAAAGCAGCAGAGGGAGTTTTTGTATTTCCCCCTCGATATGTATAAGGATAACCCCTATTTCGTTCCTCCGCTCTACGGCGACGAGAAGAAGATCTTTTCAAAGAACTACGTATATAACGATACCTGCGAGCACGTTTATTTTAACGCCTACAGGGACGGAAAAATGGTCGGCAGGATATCCGGCATACTGCAGAGAAGCTCGAACGAGATAAGAAACGAGAAGCGCGTGCGCTTCACCCGCTTCGATTCGATAGACGATCAGGAGGTCGCGAGCGCCCTATTCAAGGCGGTCGAGGACTGGGCAAGGAGCAAGGGCATGGACACCGTCTGCGGCCCTCTCGGCTTCTCCGACCTCGAGCGCGAGGGACTTCTTATCGAGGGCTTCGACCAGCTTTCAACATTTGAGGAGCAGTATAACGCGGAGTATTACGGAAGGCTCATCGAAAACTGCGGCTACGCCAAGGAGGTCGACTGGCTCGAGAGCAAGATCTACCGCCCCGTTGAGCCGGACGAGAGCTTTGCCAAGATGTCCGACTTCATTATGAAGCGCTATAACCTCCGCTTCGGCGAGGCGAAGAACGTAAACGACTTTATCGACAGATACGGCGAGGATTTCTTCAAGCTTCTCGACGAGGGCTACAGCCATCTTTACGGCACCGTCCCCTTCACCAAGGGAATGAAGGATATGATGATAGCGAACTTCAAGCTCATCCTTGACCTCAAATACGTCGGCGTCATTCTCGATGAGAACAACAAGCTTGTCGCTCTCGGCCTCTGCTTCCCCTCGATGTCCAAGGCTATCCAGAAGTCCCGCGGCCACCTCACCCCCGCCGCCCTCGTAAGGCTTCTTAAGGCGATAAAGAGGCCGACGATACTCGACCTCGGCCTTATCTGCGTATCCCACGAGTATATGAACCGCGGCGTCGGCAGCGTAATAACAGCGGAGCTCTACCGCATGCTGCAGGACGACAGGATAGAATACGCCGAAACGAACCTCAACCTTGAGGATAACCACGCGATACAGAATCAGTGGAAGCGCTTCAAGGCGGTCAACCACAAGCGCCGCCGCTCCTATGTTAAGAAGCTGGAGGGCTGAGAATGAAGCTGATAATCGACTGCCTCGGTGGGGATAACAGCCCCCGGGCAAACGTGGAAGCCGCCGTTCTGGCGATGCAGAAGTATCCCGACCTCAATCTTATACTGACGGGCGGCGAGAAGGATATCCTCTCCGAGCTTAACAGACTCGGCTTTACGGATACCTCAAGGGTGGAGATAGTCCACGCGCCGGACGCGATAACGGGCGACGATAAGCCGACCGACGCGATAAGACTCAAAAAAGAAAGCTCGATGATGAAGGCCATTTCGATACTGAGGACTGACGAAGCTGTCGCCGGCCTCGTATCCACGGGAGCGACCGGAGCCCTCGTCGCCGCGGCGACGCTCAGGATCGGCAGAATACGCGGTATCCGCCGCCCAGCCTTCTGCCCCATACTCCCCACGATGAAGGGCGGCATAGTCGGCCTGTGCGACAGCGGAGCGAACGTCGATATTATACCCGACCAGCTCAGGGAATTCGCCATTATGGGCAGCCGCTATCTCGAGACCGTGTTCGATATAAAAAACCCCCGCGTGGCGATGCTGAACGTCGGCACGGAGCGGGAGAAGGGCGACGATCTCAGGAAGACGGCCTATCCACTTTTGGAGAATGAGCCGAGCATAAACTTCGTCGGCAATATGGAGAGCCGCGATCTTCTGACCGGCAAATATGACCTCGTCGTATGCGACGGCTTTTCCGGCAACGTGCTCACGAAGACGACGGAGGGTACGGCGCTCGAGATGCTGAAGATGATAAAGAGGGATATTCAAAAGAGCTGGAAATACAAGCTCGGCGCCCTGCTTATGAAGAAAATGCTCATGGCGGAAAAGAACTTTATGGACTATCAGAACTACGGCGGAAGCGTGCTTTTAGGCTCGGAGAAGGTCATCGTAAAGGGTCACGGCTCGTCCGACGCCTCATCGGTTCTAAAGTGCATCGAACAGGCCTACAGGATGGAGCTGTCCGGCCTCAATGATAAAATAAGAGAAAGCATCAAGGAGGAAGCAAATGTTTAACGAAGTAAAGGAGCTTTTAACTAAGCAGCTCAGACTAAAGGACGTGGAGATCACCCCCGCGTCAAGGATCAAGGACGACCTCGGCGCCGACTCGCTGGATATACTCCAGCTTCTTATGACGATCGAGGAGGAGCGCGGCATCACCATCCCCGATGAGGAGCTTGCAAACTTCACCACGGTTGGCGATATAGTAAGCTACCTCGAGACGAGATAAAAGGTTTTTTGTGATATTGCGCCTTGTATCGGGGCGAAGGCTATGATAAAATAAACTCCAGCGGAGCCGTCCGGCGATGATCCGGGCGGCTCCTATATTAAAAAGCGGGGCGGCATGCCTTTCCGCTGAAGCATACTATGCCGATTTTCCCTGTCGGTGCGAAAACTTGATTTGATAGAGAGTGATAACCTATGATAAAAATCGCCCCAAGCATTCTTTCGGCCGACTTCATCAATCTCGGGCGGGATATCGACTCCGTCTCAAACGCCGATATCATCCATTTCGACGTTATGGACGGGCTTTTCGTTCCCAACCTCTCCTTCGGGCTTCCCGTATTAAAGGCGGTGAGGGGCTATACAGATATGGAGATCGACGCCCATCTTATGATCGAGCGCCCGATAAGATACGTTGAGGGCTTCTGCCGCGCAGGAGCGGATATCGTCACGATCCATGTTGAGGCCGATAATATAAGCGAGATATCGCGGGCGATCGATATCATCCGCGCCCGGGGCAAGAAGGCCGGGCTTGCGATAAAGCCGGGCACGGGCGTCGGGGCGATAGCGCCCTTCCTTTCCCGCCTTAACCAGGTGCTCTGCATGACGGTCGAGCCGGGCTTCGGCGGCCAGAGCCTCAGAATGGACGTCCTCCCCAAGGTGCGGGAGGTCAGGAAGATGATTACGGACTACGGGTACGACTGCGACGTGGCCGTCGACGGCGGCGTAAACCGCATAACCGGAAAGCTCTGCGCCGAGGCCGGAGCGAACGTTCTCGTGAACGGAACGGGCATATTCGAGGCTAAGGACAGAGGAACTTACATCGAAGAGCTGAGAGGCGAGCTTTCGCCGTATTTTGATATTTAAGGGGCAAGGAAAATGAGCTTTTTTCCCGCATCGCTTGAAAAACTCGTGGAAAAATTCGCATCGCTTCCCGGCGTCGGCAGGAAGAGCGCGCAGCGCCTCGCCTTCCACGTTTTAAGCCTTTCAGACGCTGAGGCGCAGGATTTCGCCTCGGCCATCACCGATGCAAAGAGCAAGGTCCACGCCTGCCGCATCTGCCAGAACCTGACCGATACCGAGGTCTGCGGCATCTGCTCGAGCCCGAATCGCGATCCCTCCACCGTCTGCGTCGTCGCCGATCCGAAGGACGTTGCCGCAATGGAGAGAGCCCGCGAGTACAAGGGCGTCTATCACGTTCTCCACGGGGTCATATCCCCCTTAAACCGCATCGGGCCTGACGATATCAGGATCAAGGAGCTTGTCGAGCGAGTTTCCGAGGGCGGGGTCGAGGAGATAATTATGGCGACCAACCCCGATACCGAGGGCGAGACTACGGCGAAGTACATCTCAAGGCTTTTGAGACCCTTCGGCGTCAAGGTCACCCGCCTTGCGTACGGCATACCGATGGGCGCAAGCCTTGAATTTGCCGACGACGCCACCCTGATGCGAGCCCTCGAGGGCAGAAGAGAGATATAAAAAGCTCCGTACCGAAGGGTACGGAGCTTTTGACATTTTTGGCAAGTATTATTCCTCGCTTTTTTCAGCTTCGGATATGTCCTCAGTCTCTTCCAATGGAAGCGGCTCGCATTTTTTCAAAGCCTTTGCCGGGATGAGGAATATCGCCACGACGGCGAGTGCGGCGGGGAGAAGGTGCAATAGCGCGGCGGCGCCGTACTCTTGTATGCCTGTGATGACAGATACGAGAGCCATACCGATAACGGAGACTACGGTGAATATCTTAACGAGGATAAAGCCCCAGCCGCGGAAGGCGGCCCAGTTTGCCTCCGGCTCCCTGTTCGGCGCAAGGCGGAAGTAGTCGAGCTTCCTCGCTGCAAAGCACGCGGCGACTCCTGCGGCGGCGAGGGCGAGAACGAGGATGAGCCAAATCGTATCGAACACGTCGCCGAAGATCATGCAGCCGATGGCGTCGAGCGAGGCGGTGGTGTTTATCATAAAGTGGAGAGCCATAGTGTAAAGTATGTTGCCCGTTCGGATATAGACGAGGGCGAAGAGAAGACCGAGCAGGAAGGCGAGGAAGAACTGCCCCGCGTTCATATGCGCAATTCCGAAGAGGAGGGCAGTGAAGATAACGGCGGCCTTTTCGCCGAAGGGGAGGAGCCTGTCGATAAGAAACTTGCGGAATATAAGCTCCTCGAATATCGGCGCGCCGATCATAGCGACAAGAAGCATAGGTATGCTGTTCATAAATCCGGCGCCGTTCGGGATCGGGAGCAGGAGCTCCGTCCAGTTGCCGATTATGACGCCGACGCCCCAAAGCCCGAAGGCGACGAGGGCGATGAAAACGAACTGGCCGGCGGCGAGGGGCTGACGCTCGGGAGCCTTTGCCTCGACCCGCTTCCTGATGGTTTTGGAAATCAAAAAGCCGAGACCCATACCGCCCGCGTAAGCCGCGGCGTAGATGATGCCGACGACGGTGGAAAAGCGCGGATCGGAGATCGCCTCGAGAACGCGCTGAACGGTATCAAATATGCCCGAGGAGTAAGAGAAGCCCGCGACGAGGGGAATTATCATAAGCATAAGCGCGACGAAGAGAACGACGGACACGACCGTGGACTGAACGAGGAAAATCACCGCCGACCACAGCGTGCCGAGGTTATAGGCGCGGCGCATCGCCTTTGCCTCCGGGCTCTTCTCGGGCTTTGCCGGGGGAGCGGGAACGGCGGGCTGGTAAAGTGGATAGACCTGATCCTTCGTGGGATAGGGAACCCCATTGTAACCCGGACGGCCTACGGGCTGAGCCGGAGCCTTCGTAGGGTATGGCACTCCGTTATAACCCGGCCGGGTGGGAGCCTCCGGCGCAGCTTTTTCGACAGGGCAGCCGCAGTTCGGGCAGAAGTTATTTTCGGGCGCAAGGCCGAAGCCGCAGTTTGGGCAGAACATAGTATCACTCCATTATAGCTGTATTATAAAATCAGGGCGGGGTTACCCGCCCTGAGCTTGCTTTAGAGGCTTATACCATAAGCATACGCATGGCGCCGAAGATGCCGGCGTCGTTTCCGAGCTTCGCAAGGCGGATCTCAACCCCGCGGACAGCGTGGAAGGCGTACTCCTTATAGTACTTCTCGATCCAGACGCGAAGCGGCTCGCCCGTCTTGGAAACGCCGCCGCCGATGATAAAGGCCTCGGGGTCGATGGTGTTTGCGATTGTTGCAAGGCCGATGCCGAGAAGTCGGCAGAAGCGGTCGGCTATCTCAACGGCTACGGGATCTCCGGCGATCGCGTAATCCCAGCAGATCTTGGAGTCGAGCTTCTCATAATCCCTGAGAGGCGAGGGGGTGTCGACCTCCGCGAGGTAGTCCTGAGCGACGCGGACGTTGCCGTTAGCCGAGGTGTAGAGCTCGAGGCAGCCGCGGTTTCCGCAGTTGCAGCGGCGGGTATCGTCGGGCTTTATCGGCAGATGGCCGATCTCGCCGGCGGCTCCGTGAGCGCCCTGAAGTATCTTGCCGTCTATGATTATGCCGCCGCCGACGCCGGTGCCGAGGGTGACCATGATGACGTTCTTGCAGCCTGCGCCGCCGCCCATCCAGGCTTCGCCGAGAGCCGCGACGTTAGCGTCGTTCCCGCAGCGGACCTTGAGGCCGGTAAGTCCCTCAAGGGTAGAAACGGCGGGGTAATCCTTCCAGCCGAGGTTTACGCAGGTGATAAGTCCGGAGGCGTCCACGGGGCCGGGAACACCCATTCCGATGCCGAGGATATCCTCAAGCTTAAGCTCGTGAGCGGCGATATTCGCCTTTATCGAGGCGGCGATATCGGGGAGCACGTGAAAACCGGCCTCGGCCGTATTCGTGTCGATGCTCCATTTTTCGATGAGCTTGCCCTCGTCGGTGAAAAGCCCCATCTTAACGGCGGTGCCGCCTATGTCCACTCCGTAACCGTATTTTGCCATATTTTTGCCCGTCCTTTCAGCTTAATTGATTTATGTAGATTATTGAACCGATATCCCTGAGCGGGAGACCGGACAGTTCCCATATTTTAAGCCCGCGCTCCCGGATAAAGGCGCGGATCTTTGCGCCGTCCGGGTGAGCCTCAAGGCTTCCGTTGAAAATGACCTCGTTCCGCACTACGCCCGTGGCGCCGCCGATAAAGCCCTCAGGATACCCGGGAAGAAGGACGCTCCCGCCGGAAACGCGAAGAACGCAGAGCCCTGCGCCTTGCGCGGCCTCAGCTATGCCGTTGTCCGAAGTAATCAGGCTTTTCCCGTCCACTATGACGGTCGAGCACTTCGCGTACCCCTGACGCACGTTTATAAGCTCAAGTCCCTCCGCCGCCTCAAGTATTCCCGGGGCGGTGACGTCGAGCCGGTGGATAATAAAGCGGTCGAATACGGCGGCGCAGTACGCTGCGTTGCCAGGATAGTCCGGGCGATACTCGTCCTCGCGGGCGAAAACCGGCCTTCCGCGCAGTACGCAGAGGCGGAGATCGGGGTGGTCGCCCGTAAACTTGCCGAGGCGGGGATCAAATTTTATTACATTCGGCTCAATGCCGATTTCGCGTATGTGCCGGATAGTTTCCGGGTACGCTTTTTCGGAGATATACACATTTTCCATTTTATAAATTGTACCTTTTTTTGTATAAAATGTCAACCGTTATATGTGACGTTTTGAATTGTAAACCTACTGCAAAAACGAGGTTGACAATGCTGAGGAACGGGGGTATAATACGGCGCGGGGTGATAATATGGACACCAGGGAAAGCGTGCTCCGCGCCCTTATTGAGGGCGGCGGGGAGTTTATATCGGGCGAGGCGCTCGCGGATAGGCTGAACGTCAGCCGCGCCGCAGTCTGGAAGGCGATACGGGCGCTGAAGGCCGAGGGGCGGAAGATAGAGGCCGTTACGAACAGGGGCTACAGGCTCCTCGGCGGAGGCGACTTTTTTTCGGCTGCCGCCGTGAGTGAGCTTGCCCGTTCGGACGGGCTTAGTATAAGCTTTGAGCGCGAGGTCACCGGAACGAACGCCGTGCTCAAGGAGAGGGCGGCGGCGGGAGCGCCAGAGGGAACGGTGCTGATTGCCGCCCATCAAACGGCAGGCAGGGGGCGCTACGGCAGAGCCTTTTATTCGCCCGAGGGCACGGGCGTTTATCTGAGCATACTCCTAAGGCCGCGCTTCGAGGCGCGGAAGGCTCAGCTCATCACCTGCCTTGCCGCCGTCGCCGGGGCGAAGGCCGTTGAAAAGGTCTCGGGCAGACGGACTGAGATAAAATGGGTGAACGATATCCTGCTCGAGGGGAAAAAGATATGCGGCATTCTCACCGAGGCTTCTCTCGACCTTGAGAGCGGCGGTCTCGACTGGGCGGTGATGGGCATTGGCTTCAATGTCGCCGATCCCGAGGGGGGCTGGGGCGAGCTTCGCGGCATAGCCGGGTCGATCTTCGGGGCTGCAGCTCCGGCGGGGAAAAGAGCCGAGCTTGCAGCAGAGTTCATAAACGAGTTTTGGGAGCTATATAAGAGCTTCGATGAAAAAGCCTTTTTGGAGGAGTACAGGGCCCGGCAGGCCGCCGTCGGAAGACGGGTGGAGGTCATAGCCCAGGGGCGAGAGCCGAGAACGGCGGTCGCAAAAGGCGTCGACGAGGATTTCCGCCTCGTCGTAGAATACCCCGACGGGAAGAGAGAAGCTCTCTTTAGTGGAGAGGTGCGAATACTGATAAAGGAGAGTTTATGATGAAACTGCGTGACATAGTTGCCGCAGCCCTGTTCGCGGCGCTTATCTGCGTGATGGCCCCGTTCGGCTTTAATGTGGGGCCGATACCGATAACCTTGGCGACCTTCGCCGTTTATATCGCGGCGGCCGTCCTCGGCTGGAAATGGGGAACGGCGGCAGTCCTCGTCTACCTGCTTTTAGGCGCGGCGGGGCTTCCCGTATTCTCAAATTTCGGAGCGGGCTTTGCCAAAATAGCCGGGCCGACGGGGGGCTACCTCGTGGGCTATCTGCCATGCGCCCTTATCGCCGGCCTCTTTGCCGACAGATTCCAGAAGCTCTGGGGCTACGCCGCCGGAATGCTCCTCGGCACCGTCGCCCTCTATGCGCTCGGCACGGCGTGGTTCTGCGTAGTCTCCGGTACGCCGTTTTTAAAGGCGCTCGGCGTCTGCGTTATCCCCTTTCTCCCGGGCGACGCGATTAAAATCGCCCTCGCCGCGCTTGTCGCGGTAAAGCTGAGACCCGCACTCAAGAGCATAAGAGAGAAGAAAACAGCATAAAAAAGAGCCTCCGCGCTTTAAACACGGGGGCTTTTGCCCTGTTTTGAATTATACCACTCCATAAACTCGTTCCCGAGCTTCGTCGCCTGAGCCTCGAACCAGACGGATTCGTAGGGCGTTTTGGGCGATTTTTTGAGGACGTTTTCACGGAACCTTCTTATGCGGTATCTCGTTGACGAGGGGAAGCCGACTAAAAGCGGCATCAGCGGGCCGAAATAGCAGTTTTGTATGCTGTGCCCGAACTCGTGGTTTTTAAGATGGGGAGAGTCCGAGGTCCTGTCCTTCAGAAACACGGGGCCGAGGGACGCTCCGCCCCAATGGCGCCCGACCTCGAAATACCAGGCATAACCCCAGCGCCGGGGCTTATGCCCGGTTATGAGCATGGCGAGAGCGGCGAAAAAGCCGGCGAGAGTGGTTATCGACCCCCATGTAAGAGAAAGGAAAAAGTATAGCGCCTTTGGCAGCTTTGGATTCATTCGGTATCACTTCCCGCGCTTAATTATACATTAAGGTTGACTAATTTACAATATCGTTGTAAGATTAACAAAGTGTTAAATGCAACGAACCGCATAGGCGGGTTAGCATTTATTGAAAAGAGGAAAAGAAAATGAAAAGAATAGTTGCTATTGTGCTTGCGCTTGCAATGCTCTTTGCCCTCGCGGCCTGCGCCGCCGAGGTGAAGGATGAGCCCAAGACCGACGACCCCGCCCCTCAGACCGATCCCGAGCCGACTCCCGAGCCTGAGCCTACGACTGACCCCACGACCGAGCCGTCGACCGAGCCCGAGCCCGCGCCTGAGCCCGTGAACGTCAGAGTCGCCTCCCTCAAGGGGCCGACTACTATGGGCATAGTAGCCCTCCGAGACAAGGCTGAAAGGGGCGAGACCTTCGACAGTTACACCTTCGATATGCAGACCGACGCCTCCGCCGTCGCGGCTCAGGTGGTCGCCGGAGAGGCCGATATAGCTCTCGTTCCCGCGAACCTCGCCGCCGTGCTGTATAAGCGCACTGAGTGCGGCGTTGCCGTTATCGATATAAACACCCTCGGCGTTCTCTACTGCGTCACCGGAGACGAGAGCATAACGAGCGTCAAGGACCTCGCGGGCAAGACCGTAGTCCTCACCGGACAGGGCACCACCCCCGAATACTCCCTGCGCTATCTGCTTGAGAAAAACGGAGTTACCGACTGCGAGCTTGAGTTCAAGTCCGAGGCCACCGAGGTCGCGGCCGTGCTCGCCGCCGACCCCACCAAGATAGCCGTTCTGCCGCAGCCCTTCGCGACCGTGGCTCAGGTGCAGAACACCGAGCTTCACGAGGCGTTCAGCCTCTCCGACGAGTGGGACGCCGTTTCCGACGGGTCCCGTATGGTGACCGGAGTTACTATAGTCCGCAAGGCGTTTTTGGAGGAGCATCCCGAGGCCGTCGCCCGCTTCCTTGAGGAGCACGCCGCCTCCGCAGCCGCCGAGAACGCGGACAAGGCCGCCCTCATCGTAAAGTACGGCATAATCGAGAAGGAGCCCGTAGCGAACAAGGCTTTGCCTAAGTGCGGCATCGTATGTATCTCCGGCGATGAGATGAAGGCTGCACTCTCCGGATACCTCGGAGTGCTGTACGCTGCCGACCCGACCTCTGTGGGCGGCGCCCTTCCCGCGGACGACTTCTACTATGTCGGCTAAGGCGGGAAAAAAGCTTCTGTCCGCCCTGTTTTGGCTTATCGTATGGCAGGGGCTATCGCTTTTAGTCAATAACAAAATACTGATAGTAGGGCCGTACGAGACGGCCCTCGCCCTCTTCCACCTTATCCCTACGGGCGAATTTTGGGCAGAGGTCGGCGCGTCGACCCTCAGGATAACCATTGGATTTTTAGCGGGCGGCACGGTGGGCATAGGCCTCGCCGCCCTCGCTTACAGGTCGAAGACCGCTCGCGAGCTTTTCGCGCCCCTCGTCGGGGCGATGAAGGCCGTGCCCGTGGCGAGCTTCGTCGTCCTCGCTCTTATATGGTTCGGAAGCTCGCTTATCGGCTTTTTCGTCTCCCTCGTCGTCACCCTTCCGATACTCTACGTGAATACCCTCGAGGGGCTCTTGGCGACGGATAAAAAGCTCCTCGAGCTCGCGGAGGTCTATTCTATGCGGTTCCCGGCGCGGGTGAAGGGAATATTCTTCCCCCAGCTTTTCCCATATCTGAGGGGAGCTCTCGGTCTCGGGGTCGGCACGGCGTGGAAGGCCGGAATTGCCGCCGAGGTCATAGGCCAGCCGCTCGGCACCCTCGGAAACGAGCTTTACCGGGCGAAGATATATCTTGAAACGGATAAGGTCTTGGCCGTGACGGTCGCCGCCGTTTCGCTTAGCTGGGCGATCGGCAAAATAGCCGTATGGGCGTTTTCCCGCCTCGAAAGGGGGCGCGTGAGATGATAAGCGCGAAAGACTTGAAAAAAAGCTTCGGCGATACCGAGGTCATCTCCGGCCTCAGCTTCGACATTCTTCGCGACGAGCCCGCGACCGTGACGGGAGCCTCCGGCGGGGGAAAGACCACGCTTTTGAGAATCGTCCTCGGCCTCGAAAAGGCTGACGGCGGAGAGATAACAATTCCCGAGGGTACGCGCTTCGGCGTTCTCTTTCAGGAAGACAGGCTCTTTGAGGGCTTCGACGCCGTTGCGAACGTGAGCCTCGCAACCGGGATAAGGGATACCGGGCTTATTAAAGCTGAGCTTCTGAGGCTCCTCCCGGAGGAGGCGCTTTCAAAGCCCGTAAAAAAGCTCTCCGGCGGTCAGAGACGCAGGATCGGCATAGTCCGCGCCGCCCTGCATCGAGCCGACGGAATGATATTGGACGAGCCGTTTTCAGGGCTCGACGCCGAAAACGCCGCCCTCGCGGCGGAGTATATAAGGGAGAAGGCAAAGGGCAGGCTGCTCCTGATGGCTCTCCACGAAAAGGACGTTCCCGCCTGGTGCGAAAAGATAATAAGAGTATAAAAAATGACGCCGAATTTACTCGGCGTCATTTTCTGTCAATGAGATCAATAGAGGCTGGAGAGCCCGCTGATTATTGTGCTGCGATTGGCGAGCACAATTACCACTACGATGATGTAAATCACCCAGAATACCTGCATAACGATCGAGATGGGGAATGCTATGCGGGTGAAGATGGTGCCGACCTTGGCCTTGCCAACGGGGGCTCCATAGAAAGCGGCGTGAGCCTTAGCCTTGTTCCTTGCGATGATGGCGATAATGAGCCCGGCTACGGGGCAGCCGCAAATGGCGAGAGCTACTATGCCCCAGGCGAGGACGCTTCCGGCGTCGGGGACGTTGTTATTCTGCATTTTTATATCCTCCTTTCACGGTTGATTAATATAGGTGAAACGCCCTTCGGGCGGTCACACACGTTCTTTTTCCGCGAGCCCGGCAAGAAAACCGGATATCGCGGAGTCGTAGGCCTCGGTATTCGTGAGCCTGAGGCGGGAGTGCCCGCCGTGGTCGAACCACACGAGCTTTTTGGGAGCTTGGCACTTAGTATAGAGCTCGACCGCCTTCTCAGGTACGGAGTAGGGGTCCTCGCGGCTGTGCAGGAAGAGAATGGGCTTTTTGAGCCTGTCGATCCTCCAAAGCGGCCCGTCGTGCACGACGTCCGCGCCGGAGAATACCTTAATGTAGAGCATAAGCACGGGGAAAAGCCCCATCGGACGACCCTGCTCCACCATATGGTTCCAGCAGCTGAGGGAGAAATTCGCGTACATTCCCTCGGCCGTCATCCCGGTGAAGTAATCGGGGCAGTCGGGGCTCGTCAGCGCGAAGAGAGAAGTCGAAGAGCCTATGCAGACACCGTGGAGATAGACCTCGGAAATATTAAGCTCGTCGTGCAGAAACCTGCCCCATGCTATAACGTCCGAATACTCGCGGTAGCCGAGAGAGTTTATCTTTCCGTCCGAAAGGCCGTGAGCCCGCCCGTCGATAACGAGAACGTTATAGCCCGAAGCCCTGTACGGCTCGCCGAAAAAGTAGGAGTAGAGGCAGGATTCCATCCGCCCTGGCACTATTATGACGGCTTTACTGAAGCCGAAGTCGAAGAATTCACCGTATAGCGAGAGCCGTCCGTTCTTTATATGCACGTCGCGCTTTTTATCCGCGTGCTCCTCGCCCCAATTAAGGCCGCGTCTGTACATCTCGGCGTATTCCTTATCATCGGGCATGCTCATCGTTCGACCCCATTTTTCCTTCGAGGTGCGGACGAGAAGAATCCTGTAAACTATGGCGGGAATGCCCAGAAGGGGTACGACGACGATAAGGAAAAGAGCGATGACAACGTATAATATCCAGCCCATAGAAGACCTCACGAAAGGCCGACGAGCCAGCCGTAAACGCTCTGGCCGCCGTATATAAAGCTGAGCTCAAGGTCGGGGTAAAGCTTGCCTATGCGCTCCTCAAGCTCGGCCTCCTCGGCCTCGTCCGTATCGACCCCGCGGAACAGGATGCAGGTTTCCCGGTCTCGAATATCCGGCACGGCGGCAAGCCCGGCTATCAGAGCCTCGATTCTGCTGCCCGCTGCCGAGGCGGGCTCATCGTCAATAAACGAGAGCCAGTCGCCCGCCCTGACGAGCATGCCGTGATAGGTCGTGTCCTTCGCACTTTTGGCGACGGAGAGGGTGACGACGTTCTCGGCGCCGAGCTCCATCTGCCTTACGCGGTAGTCGATATCCTCGCTGTCGGGAACGTCCATAGCGAGGGCAAAGTAGCCCTCGACCATGCTCCTTGTGGGAAGGACGGTCACCTTCTTCCCGGGGGAGAGTGCGGCCGCCTGCCTCGCGGCGAGGGTTATGTTCTTGTTGTTCGGCAGAACGAGGTACCTGTCCGCGTCGACCGCCTTGAAGGCGGAGACAAACTCCTGAGCGGAGGTGTTCATCGAGGCGCCCCCGTCGAGTATATCCCCGGCGCCTGCGCCGGAGAAAAGCTCGCGCATACCGTCCCCGTCCGCCACGGTGATGACCTGCAGGGGAATGTGCTTTTTTGTGCTCTTTACCGCGCGGGTGTGTTCGTTGTGCTGCACCTGCATATTATCGAGCTTGAAGGTGATGAATTCGCCGTATTTCTGGGCGAGAGCCATAACGGCGGAGGGTATCTTCGTGTGGATATGCACCTTGACGCGGCGGTTATCCTGAACGGCGACTATCGAGTTTCCGCGGGCTTCCAGCTTTTTTATAAAGGACGGGAGGCGGAAATCCTGGTCATAGGCCGGGTCGAGAAGGAGCTGGAGAATGAACTCCATGCAGTAGCCGTCGATAAAGCTGCTGTGCTCGTTGAAAAGGCTGAGGTCAACGCTCGGCTGAGGCGCTTTCTCGCTGACTTCTTCGCCCGTTCCGGTCAGAACCTCGCCGTTTAAGTACTTTACCATACCCTCTACGATGGTGATATAGCCGAGGCCGCCGGAATCGACGACTCCCGCCTCCTTAAGCTCGGCCAAAAGCTCGGGAGTATAGGCGAGGGTCTTTCTCATCTCTGCAAGGTACATTGAGAGGAGCTGGTCTATCGTCGTCCTTCTCGTTACCTGGCTGCGGATATGCTCGATGCCCTCGCGGGCGACCGTGAGTATAGTGCCCTCGACCGGGCGGATAACGGAGTTGTACGCCATCTGGTACGCTCTGATAAGGGAGCGCTTTACCTCGCCCGTGTCCGCGGACGGCACTCTTGCAAGCTCCTGCGCGAAGCCGTTCATAAGCTGGGAGAGGATAACGCCGGAGTTTCCCCGCGCCCCGTACAGCATCCCGGTGCTGACGCTCTGGAGGTATGGGCCGAGCTCCTTTACGGGCTTTGCGGTGTTAAGCCCGTTTTCGAGGGTGAGGCGCATATTCGTGCCGGTATCCCCGTCGGCGACGGGGAAAACGTTCAGTATGTTTATCTTTTCTTCGCTCGCTTTCAGGCAGGCAAGACCGTTTTTCAGCATGCCCGCCATCAGCGCGCCGTCGACTCTTTTAACGCTCATTAAACTTTGCTCCGATCGGTTTTTTATCTCTTATCCTGCTTTCCTATATCGAGTATAGACCTCGGCAGTATGCGCGAGAGCAGGGTGGAGGCGAGGGTAGCCGCCCCGGCTATCAGGGTGAGGTAGATTATCGCACCGGAGTTTTGCTTGAGGGCGGTCAGCACGAGACCCGCGCCGATCCCGGTGGCAACTCCGTCGAACAGGCCCTGAACGGCGAAGTACATCGCGCTGTTTCCGATGCCGTCCTTTGCCTCCTCGTCAGCCGCGAGCTGGCTCGGCACGGAATAGGCCGAGGCGAAGATCGCGCCGATAGCGAAGGAGCAGACAAGACCGGAGGCTATCGAGAGCACGGTCTTCACCATGCCCGGGGCGAGGAAGGAAACGCCGAACATCGAGAGCATGCCGAGGGAGAATACGATGAAGGTGTACCTTATCCCAAAGCCGAAGCCGCGGGTGCGGACAAGCCGGTTATATATCGAAAAGGTCAGCGGCACGGGGATAAAGGCCGCGAGCATAACGAAGATCATGCTCATTCCGGTGAAGGAGAAATATTCGTTTATCCCGCCGAGAAAGAGCTGGACTCCGAACTGCATAAGGCTGTGCACCAGCATCCACTTTATGAACGACTTGTTCTTGAAGGTGTGCTTTAATGAGGCGACGAGGCCGACGGTCTTGTACTCCACCTTCTTTTCGTCGAGGTTCGAGGGCTCTTTTATAAGGAAGATGGGTATGAGCATCGTCGCCGCAAGGGGCAGCACGATAAGGGCGACCCTGCGGATGTTGATCCCGTTTAAGAGCATACGCACGGCGACGTAGCCCACAATGAAATATACGATATCGGCTATCGCCTTCACGTTCGAGATAAAGCGCCTGTCTCTCTCCGCGCCCACTATCTCGGTAAAGGTGGCGTAATACGTCGTCATCGTGAGTGTGTAGAAGGTGTAGAAGAGGCAGAGGACGACGCCGTAATAAACCGTGTTCAGCAGGGTGGCGTGGTCGTTCGGCATAAGGAGGAAGAGAAGGTAGGAGGCGATCAGGGGGATAAGGCCGATAAGTATCGAGGGCCTGCGACGGCCCCATCTGGAGCGGAGCTTATCGGTAAAGGCCGCCATAGGGATATCTATGACCCCGTCGACCACCTTGGCGATAAAGGCGAAGGTCGCCCACAGCCCGGCGATAACGAGGTCGCGCCCCGCGTAGGTCTGATAGGGTATGACGGCCTCGCCGAAGCCACCGACGAGAAGGGCGCTCATAAGATAAGAGCCCATCATAATATTCATAAGGTTTATCCCAAAGCCGGACAGCGCGTATAATAGCATCTGGCTTTTGCGGGTGAGCTTTCGCATCATTGTCTATTTCCTCCGGCGGCGAAGTCTTCAAGTATCTTTCTCTCCGCGGATAGGTCTTTTGATATAGGCTTGCCTGCGTAGTAGGCTGCCATGAGGCCGGGCCCGATGTTTATGGCGCAGAGGGGATAGACGTCCTTTATGATGACCGCCTTGGGGTGGAATCTCTCCTCAATGAGGCGCTTATACTCCTCGGCCTCCTTCTGCCTGTTCGTCTGAGCGATGAACACGGTCTGATTTGATAAATCCTCGCCCGTCTTCTCGATATAGTCGAGGAGGGTGGCGTAGGCCGTTTTCGCGCCCTTCACCTTGCCTATGACGGTGGTGAGCCCGTTATAGTCAAACTCGCCGATGGGCTTTACTCCGGCAAGGGTGCCGAAGAACGCCTTGGCGTGGGTAAGTCTGCCCTTCTTCGCAACGAAGCTGAGATCGTCGAGCCAGCCTGCCTGATGATAGCGGTTCTTATTCGTCTCGAGCCAGTCGGCAGTCTCGGAAAGGCTCTTGCCCCCGGCTCGGAGCTCGGAGGCGCGGATCGCCATAAGGCCGAAGCCGGGGCCGAAGCGCAGGGAGTCCACACAGACGATCTTCGCCTCGGGATATTTCTTCGCGATCTCGGCTGAGGCCTCGCTTGCAAAGCCAAAGGCTCCGCTTATTCCGCTCGAAATGGTCATACAGAGAACGTCGAGCCCCTCGCGCACCGTCGCCTCGAAGGCCTCGGAGAACTCCGCCACGTTGGCGGGCGAGGTGGTGAAGGAGTTGGGAGCCGCCTTAAGCGCAGTATAGAACTCTTCCTTCGTGAAGTCGTTCCAGCCGGGCATCGCCTTTTTCTCTGACCCGTCGGGCAGCTTGACGTGGCCGGCGACGACCTTTATGTCGTATTCCTTCCGGAGCTCCTCTCCGAGGTCGCAGGTGGCGTCGCAGATAATCGCAAAGTTTTTCATTTTCTGAGTATTCCTTTCACTTAACGTATTTATCAATGAAGTCGAAAAACGGCTTTCTTATTTCCTCGCCCCCGGCGATAAAGCACATCGTGTGCTCGGCCTCGGGCGCGATGAGCATGAGCTTGGGAGCGGCTGAGGCGGCGAAATACCTGCGCCCGTCGCTTAATGGTACGGTGAGGTCGCGTTCCCCGTACATAAAGACGGAGGGTATCCTCGACCGGGAAAGAGGGCCGATCACGGTATCGTTTATATCCTCGCCGATAAAGATTTTCGCGAGGATACGGATAAAGGGTATCATAATCCGCCCGGGGATATGGTGCTTTTTCGCGATAAGCCGCATCTGCTCCCGCGGCGAAACGAAGCCGCAGTCGAAGCACAGAGCCTTTACTCTCGCTTCATCGAGCTTGTCGGCGGAAAAGGCTAAAGCCGCGCTTCCCATACTGATCCCGTAGATGAAGAAGCTCTTTTCCGCGGCGTTTTTCTCCGCCCAGTCGAGCCAGGTGAGGACATCGTACCGCTCGAGAAGGCCGAAGCCCGTCTTGCGGCCCCCGCTCTCCCCGTGCGCCCGCTCGTCTATCATAAGAAGGCTGTAGCCCCTGTCATAGAGCGCAAGCCCGGAAACGCAGAAGTTCGACATTGCCGAGGCGTTATACCCGTGGACGAGGATCGCGAGCTTATCCGAGCCGCAGCGATAGTATTTTCCGCGAAGCGTCGTTCCGTCCCTGGCCTCAATGCTCACGGGCTCAAATCTGAGCGAGCCGAGCCGGGCGGAGGCCTCGTCTATTATCTCGCGATAGGGTATAAAGTACTTTTTTTTCATCGCGGCCTCGGGGTCGTACCTTCCGTAAAACGTCAGTATAAAGATCACGATGCAGGGCGCGATATAGAACACGGTTATCGCCGCAAGGGCGATAAGGAGCCATTGCACAGTATATCACTTCATTTCGTCCGCGCTCATTTGGTGAGCGCCGTTATCGGTAACGCGGTAGAATCTCAGCTTATCGAGCCTTTCGCCAGCGACTGAGACGGAATATGCGGCGGGGAGGCAAACGAGCCGTGTCTCCGTCGGGGTCTTCGCGGCGTCTATCTTATGCGGGAAAAAGCTTCCCTTGCCGGAGAGCTTGAATATTGCCTCCTTCTTCGTCCAAAGCCGGAGAAAGGCTTCGGGATCGGCGGCTTCTTTCAGCTCGGAGACTGTCGAGACCCGCCGGGAGAGCGAGCGGAGCTTATCTCCGTCAGAGTAGCGGGAAATAAAATCGTCCGCGTTCTCGATATCGATCCCGACAGGGCGGGAGGATACGGCGACGGCGCAGGCGCCCTTAGAATGCGAGAGCGAAAATTCGACCCCGTCCGCCGTCCACTTGCCGTCGCGCCGCTTTTTGAAGGAGAGCTCATCTATCCCGAGACCGAGGGAGCGGGACAGAGCCTTTTCAAGGAGCCTCCAAACGGCGTATTTCTCGCGCTTGGAGCGGGCGTTATTTACTCTTTCGATCTCCGCCTGCCTTTCGGGCGGGAAAACCGGCGAGAGCTCGAGACTATCGGGAATCAGAGCGACGTAGACGTCCAAAAACGGGCGGCTCTGCCACTTTTTCCGAAGCTCCTCCTCCTGCAGGCTGCGCCCGACGCCGAAGAGGCACTCGTAGGCGAAGTGCTCGCAGTTATTGTGTATTATATCGTAGCCGCCCTCGCCGATGCGCGAGCGGGCGAGAGCGACGGTCTTCTCCCTGGGAAAGCGCTTTTTCTCCTCCGAGCGGTCGAGCTCAGAGCGCTCGACTATCCCGCCGGCTGAAAAGGTCTCGATATCCGTCGCAAGGACCTTCTTATCGCTTCCGGAGATAAGGGCGTTTACCGGCGGCTCGCCGAACTGGATGACCTCGTCCTCGGATACGAAGACCCCGTAGTGGTATATAGCGCCGAGCTTTACTCTGACGATATCGCCGGGGCGGCATTCGTCGGGCGTCCACCTCATTTAAGCTTTGCCTCGATGTAGTCCGCGACCTCGCCGACCGTGCGGAGGTCCATAATGCCGATATTTGAAAATCTTATTCCGAAGCTCTCCTCGGTGGCAATTATGAGGTAGAGCATATCTACGGAGGAGAGGCCGAGCCCGTCCATCAGCCCGGTATCCTCGGAGAAGCCTTCTGCCGAGCCCTCGCCCATCGTCTCCTCAAGTATCTCGGCGAGCTTTTCTAAAATTTCCTGCCTTGTCATTCGCATTTTTTATATCTCACAATCTTTAAGCTTTTTGTCCTCTCAAAATCCTTATCGCGGATCTCGATGCGACTGACCCTCTGGAACGGGAGAAGCTTCGAGTTTATCGCGTTCAGCTCGCTCATTAGTATGGCGGGCGCGTCCTCCGCGGGCAGCTTTGCCATCTCGGAGGCTCTCGGAACTACCTCGAGGGCGAGGAAATGCTTGCCGGCCTCGTTCTTATCCTCGAATACCTGAGAGTCGGCAACGAGGGAGCATTCGTTGAACTTCGCCTCGAGCTCGGCGGGCGAGATGTTCTCACCCGTGGGAAGGACGATGATCTCCTTCTTCCTTCCGGTGATGTATAAAAAGCCGTCCTCGTCTATCCTCGCAAGGTCGCCGGTCTTGAACCAGCCGTCCTCCCATACTCCGGCCTCGTCCTCGCCGATATAGCCGTTCATCATATTGTCTCCGCGGATCCAGAGCTCGCCGTCTACGAGCTTGAGCTCCTGATTCGGATAGGGAAGACCGACGGAGTCCGGCTTTTCAAGCGGGGATACGTTTCCGGAGACGAGGTTAGCCGACTCCGTGAGCCCGTAGCCGGGATAGAGGTCTATCCCGAGGGCGGCGTATTCCTTTATGAGATAGGGGGGCACGCTCGCGGCGCCGCAGATAATGTACTTGAGGCTGTCGCCCAGCATGTTGCGGCGGAATTTCTTCGAGAGGGCGAGAGCCATCTCGGCGAGAGCGGGAACGATAACGAGGATGGTCGGCTTAAAGTAAGCGATATCGCGGAACATATCCTGATTGTTGCGGCAGATGAAGATCGTGCTCCCGGTGTTCAGCGAGGCGAGCAGGTTCCTGATAAGGCCGAAAACGTGGGAGAGGGGCAGAACGAGGAGATATCTCATATGGAATATATCCTTGCAGCCGTAGCTGCTGTTAAGTATGCCCTGCATAACGGCCCTGTTAGAGAGGAGGGCGCCCTTGCTCTTTCCTGTCGTTCCGCCGGTGAACATTATAACGCAGCCGTCCTCGGGACTGACTTCGGCGACGGGAGAGGGGGTCTCGGCCATATCCTCGGTGGAGATCACGCTGACCTTCGCTCTCTCCGCGGCGAGGGAGCAGTTATCGTAAAGCTCGGGCGCAGCGACGACAGCCTTGAGCCCGAACTTCATCGAGCAGCCGAAAACGGATGCTGAGTCGAGATGCGGGGGCAGAACGGCGGCGGTCGCGCCGAGAGAAACGGCGGCGATGAAGGCCTTAACGAAGCCGTAGGAATTCGGGGCGAAAACTCCGACGCGGTCGCCCTTTTTTACGCCCGCCTCGATAAGCCTCGTCCTGAGCCCGGCCGCGTCGGCCTCGAGCCTTGCGTAGGTGTATTTCTCCCCGTTATCCTCAACGGCGGTAAGGTCTGCGTACTCCGCGCTCCTCGCCTTCCACATCGCGGCAAGGCTCGGGTAGCTTACAAGGCGCTCGAGATCCTCGGGGTCCATATATTTTGCCAAAAGGTTATTTGGATCGTATTTCATCGGTGCAAATCCTCCTCGGATAGTTTTTTAAGCTCAAGCTCTTTTTCTCTCAAAAGCGCGGCGATCTCGGCGAGCTTCTGCGGGGCGGGTCTCCGCCCGTATGTCCCGACGACGTCAAGCGGCTCGCCCACGACGAAGCGGAGTCTTGAGAAAAATGCGCGGCGCGGTTTTTTAATATAAACGGGAAGTATCGGGGCGCCCGAAAGAACGCTCATCAGAACGGGGCCGGACTTGAAGCTGTCGATATCCCCGCTCCAGTCGATATGCCCCTCGGGAAAGATCGAGACGACCTGGCCGCCCTTGAGGGCGTCGGTTATCACGCGGAGCGAGTCAAAGCTCGTGTTCTGCCTGTCTATCGGTATGCAGCGCACAAGGCGGAAAAAGAGCCCGCGAAGCTTTGAATCGTAAAATTCCTTCATGCATACGAAGCGCTGCCGCCTGTACCACAGGCCGAAGATAAGATACAGTGGATCGAGATAGCTCGTGTGATTTGAAAGGACGAGAGCCCCGCCCCGAAGCCTTTTCTTAGCTGAATCGCTTATATATATGAACTTCGGCCTGAACCAAAGCCAGCCGGTCAGAAAAACGCCGAGCTTTATAAAATCGTAAAAGAAATATTTAAAGCTAAAAAGCGGCGCCTTATTGCTTTTTTGTTCCTTCATCTAAAAGCTTCCCTAATTCCATGACCCGCCTCCGCATACCGGCGGCGGCAAGGTCGATATTTTCCTTCTCGGAAAGGTTTTCGCCGGTCAGATCGGCGGCATAGAACGGCGTTCCGATAACGACCTTCGCCCGGTCGCGCGTAAAATACCGCCCGTTTGTATAGACCGGTATGACCTTCACCCCCGAAACGAGGGCGAGATACGCGGCTCCCGGGCGGAAGGGAAGCGGCCTCTCCTCGCCCTCGCGGGGAAGCCTGCCCTCCGGGAATATCCCGACGACTCCGCCGCGCCTTAAAATCTCCTCCGACTTTGCCATAAAGCCGAAATCGCGGGAGTCCCTGTCCACTTTTATGCCGCCGAGCAGCCTTAAAAACGGTCCGAGCAGCCGCTTCTTGAACAGGACCTCCGCCATCTGATAGCGGAGAGTGCGGCCGAAGAAAACGAAGAGAAAGGCGGCGTAATCGAAAACCGAGGTGTGATTTGAGATTATTATCGCGGGTCCCTTTATTGAGCGGGACTGGAGCGAGCGGTCCTCGTAGATATGCCGCGTGCGGAAAACTATCTTCTGTGCGGGCCACGCGGTTATTTTTACAAACCAGTTAAAAAACGATATCAGCATCTTCTTTTCCCGCCTTTATATATTCGGCGACAGCCCGGGGCGAGGCGAGAGAGGCGCCCGCCTCGGCGGGAAGGCTCAGCCCGAAGTCCTCGGATAGGCGCGAGAGCATCGCGAAGTAATCGAGGCTCGTCCCCCCTCCGTCTATGAAGAAATCCGTATCCGCCGAAATCTCGCCCGCGTCCTTCTCAAGGGCGGCGGCGAAAAGCTCGGTTATCCTTGAAAGCAGCGGGTCGCCCTCCGAATCCGCAGCCGCGGCCGAGGAAACGGCGGGGAGAAGCTCCCCGGCGGCGTATGCCCGCCTCAGACGGGAGCGGTTTAATTTGAACTCATCTTCCCCCATAAGCTCGGATGAGGTGAGGTATATGCCGCCGAGCTCAGACGCGAGCCCGAGGTCGTTTGCCTTTGCCCTTACCTCCGCCTCGATGGAGCGGAGCTTCTCTTCGGGCAGGTGGTCGGAAACGGAAATAAGGAGCACGGCGCGGGGCTTTGAGCCGCCGCCGTTTATCAGAGCTGCGCGCTTTACCCCGGCAATATTGAACTTCGGCTCGATAATATTCGGATTTAAGTTTTCGCCCGAGGCGGAGATAACAAGATCGTCCCGCCGCCCGAGTATGCGGTAATGCCCGCCCTGCCTCTCGGCAAGGTCGCCCGTGCGGAACCAGCCGTTGTTTTCCCGCCTTACTCCGCCCTCGATAACGTATTTCGCAAGGCTCTCGCCGCGGACGAGAAGCTCGCCCTCGGGGGAGATATCGTATTCCACGCTCTTCATAGGCTCGCCGACGAAGCCGCCGACGAGAAGAGCGGGACGGTCGGAGAGCTCTACGCTCGTTATCCCGATCTCCGTCATCCCGTACCCGTCGGCAAGGCGATAGCCGACTGCGTTGAAGAATAGGAGAGCGTCGCGGCTTATCTCGCTCCCGCCCGTTATCATAAAGCTTATGCTGTCGCCGAACAGGTTTTCCCGCACCTCTTTAAAGGCGACCTTTGAAAAGGCGGAGGCGAGAGCGGGCGAGAAGCCGAGCTTTTCGTAAACGGAAAGACCCTTCCTGAATTTCTCAAAAGTCTTTTCCCCGCGCGAGCGTATAGTTTTTATAGCCTCGGCGTAGACCCGCTCCCAGAAGAGGGGGACGGCGAATATGTGCGTTACCTTATGCCGCCTTATCGTGCCGAGTATAGTTTCGGGCCTCAGGTCGGGAAGATGCACGAGAGTGCGGGAGAAAAAGCCGAACCATATGTACATCGCGATAAGGCCGAAAACGTGGTAAAAGGGCAGAAAAGCAAGGAGCTTCAGCCTGCCCTCATAGTGTTTTTTAAGGAGCTTCTGTCTGCGGATAAGCTCGGCAGAGTCGGAAATCTGCCGGGAGAATTCCTCGGCGGTGTAGGCGCAGAGCTTGACGCTCTCGGAGGTGCCGGAGGACATAACGAGGATCTCGGAGCCGAATTCGCGGCGCGGGTCCTCGCCCGAGGGCTCCGCCTCGGAAAAATCGATCGTCATCACCGGGAAACTCCGCCCCTCGGAGATAACGGCTCTCGCGCCGCAGGCGCTGAGAGCTGAGGCGAGGGTATCCCCGTCGAGCCGGGTGTTCATCAGAAGGGGACGGTAGCCCGCCGCGAGTATCGCCCAGAAAAGCTCGATCCACTTGAGGCTGTTTCCTCCGTAAAGCCCGACGACCGAGCCCTGCGGTATATCCGAAAGCAGCGAGGCGAGGTGCCCCGCCGTCGCGAGAGCCTCCTTTTTTGCCGTTTCATAGGTGGTGTATTCTATTTTATAGCCGCGGCTCCTCTCGTAAAGCACGTTCCCGCCCTCCGAAAACATCTCGGAAAAGAGGCGGGAAAAGCTAAGCTCGCCGGAGAAAAGGCGGTCGAGCTTCGCCCTCACAAAGCTGTCTATCGAGGGGTAGCCGCCCAGCGTGTCGTTTTTCATCGTTCACCGCCGATTTAATTCGATATTCCTTAAGCTGACGGTACCTATAATAACACGCCTCACAGCGGTCCTTTTCGGCGCTTTTTGCCCCTTGTCGCTTGATGGGCGTCAGCCCATCTGCACTTCGCGGAACAAAAATCCCGCGAAAATTACTCGCTGTGAGGTGCCTTGCAGTTTTGACGGAGCAGTTTTTCGTCAAGTAGAGGAAGGCGCCGCAGACAATACTTTCGTATTATCAAGGTGGCTGACGCGGGCTTGGCGGAAAAATGCCCGTCAAAACCGTGTTCTTATAGATACCGTCAGCTTATCATTCTATCACATAATGCGCCTGATTTCAACGCTTTTTTACCTTTATACATATTATAGCAAACTGTCCGCCTTTTCCCGGAACGCCCCCTTGCGGGGCCGGGGAAAAGGTGGTAAAATTGGGGAAAAAACCGCAGGAGGAGATTTATATGCTTGACCCTTCGATCAAAAGATCAGACGTGCCCGAGGAGTTTACCTGGCGTCTCGAGGATATGTACCCCACCGATACCGCGTGGGCTGAGGAGAATGAGGCCGTCCGCGGCCTTGCCGAAAAGATCGCCGCCTTCGCGGGAAGACTGGGCGAGAGCGCGGATACGCTTTTAGCCTTCTTCCGCCTCAGCGACGATATAGCAAAGCGGCTATCTACCCTTTACGGCTATGCGAGCTGCCGCGCAGACCAGGACCAGGGAAACGGCTTTTATCAGGATATGCGCGGCAAGGCGATGAACACCTACGTCACCGTATCCTCGGCCGCATCCTTCTCAACGCCGGAGATAATGGCTATACCCGATGAGAGGCTCGAGGCTTTTCGCGCCGAGAGACCGGAGCTTTCAGAGTACGAGCGCAGCATATATCAGATCCGCCGCAAAAGGGAGCATATACTCTCTCCGGCAGAGGAGAGGCTCCTCGCCGCCTCGGGCGAGATGGCGTCCGCCCCCGGCGACATCGGCTCGATATTCAGAAATGCCGACCTCACATATCCCGACGCCGTTGACTCAAACGGAGTGAGCCACGCGCTCACAGCCGGCTCCTTCGTGCCCCTCGAGGAGAGCGGCGACAGAACGCTCAGGGAGAGCGCCTTCAAGGCGCTTTACGGCAGGCTTTCTGAATTTAAGAACACGGCGGCGACTATCCTCGATTACCAGTTCAAGAAGCTCCGCTTCTACTCCGAGGCGAGGGGCTATAAGTCCACCCTCGAGGCGAGCCTCGACGAGACCGAGGTGCCGACCGAGGTCTACCGCAATCTTATCTCCGCCGTCCACGGAAACCTCGATAAGATGCACAGGTACGTTTCGCTCCGAAAGAAGCTCCTCGGAGTAGACGAGCTGCATATGTACGATATCTACACCCCGATAGTCGCGGACGCGGCGAGGAAGATAGACTATGAGGAGGCAAAGGCAACCGTGCTCGCCGCCCTCTCGGTTCTCGGCGAGGACTACACAGACCTTTTGAAAACGGCTTTCAATGACCGATGGATAGACGTTTACGAGAACGCCGGCAAAAGAAGCGGCGCCTATTCCTCCGGCCAGTCCTTCCCGCACCCCTATGTTCTCCTTAACCAGAAGGATACCCTCGACAGTATGTTTACGCTTGCCCACGAGCTCGGCCACGCCATGCACAGCTACCACAGCGCGAAGTATCAGCCCATAAGCACCTCAGACTACGTCATCTTCGTCGCCGAGGTCGCCTCCACGGTGAACGAGGTGCTGCTTATGCGCTATCTCCTCGGAAGGACGGAGGATAAGAGGGAGAGAGCCTATCTCATAAACCACTTCCTCGACTCCTTCAAGGGCACGGTCTACCGCCAGACGATGTTCGCGGAATTCGAGCTCTTTATGGGCGAGAGAAGCGAGGCGGGCGAGAGCCTGACCGCCGATCTTTTGTGCAATAAGTACCTCGAGCTCAACAAGCTCTACTACGGGCCGGATATGGCCGCCGACGATGGCATTGCCGTAGAGTGGGCGAGGATACCGCATTTCTTCTATAATTACTACGTTTTCCAGTACGCGACCGGCTATTCCGCCGCCGTCGCCATCGCGAACAGGATACTCACCGAGGGCGAGAGCGCCGTCCGCGACTATAAGAAGTTTCTGTCCGGCGGATCGTCCGCCGACCCGATCTCCCTTCTCAAGATCGCCGGCGTCGATATGTCCGTCCCCGATCCGATAAACTCCGGCCTCGCCCTCTTCGGCGAGCTCATCGGGGAGATGGAGAAGCTCGCTTAAAATGACGGAGCTGAGACCCGATTTTTACGGCGATTTTTCCTGCAAGGCGTCCGCCTGCCGTCATACCTGCTGCCGGGGCTGGGAGATAGAGATCGACGAAGATACCGCTCGGTACTACCTTTCGCTCGAGGGCTCCCTCGGTGATGAGCTGAGGCGCGCCCTCATTTTTGACGGGGAGGCGTACTCCTTCAGACTGACCGGGAACGGGCGCTGCCCGTTTCTGAGAGACGACGGGCTTTGCCGGCTCATCCTCGAGCTCGGCGAGGACTCCCTCTCGGATATCTGCGCCCTGCACCCGCGCTTTTTCGCGTGCTTTCGCGGCTTTGAACTCTGCGGGCTCGGCCTCGCCTGCGAAAGGGCTGCGGAGCTGCTTCTCGCGGGGCGCGGCAGGCTCGGCTTTTTGACAGAGGCCGGAGAGCGCCTGAGCCTTGACGGGATCGTCGGTCAGCAGATAAGCATAGAGCCCACCCTGACCGAGAAAGAGAGAGAAAGGCTGATTTCAAAATACTCGCTCTGCGAGCCGATAGACGATGCGTGGGAGGGGGAGCTTAACGAGCTTTCCGCCCTGCCTCTTCCGAAAGGCTTCGACCCCGAGACATTCGTCAGGATAACGGACTATATTCTCTATCGAAGACTTGAAGATTTGGAGGAGTACGGGCTCGAAAAGCTTGTCGCGTTTGCGCGGGAGGCGGGAGAGCTCGTCCTCTTCCTCGCTGAGAAAACGGGTCTTTGCGAAGCCCTTCGCCGCTGGTCGGAGGAGATCGAGTACAGCACGGAGAACGTAAGGATCCTTATGAACGCCTGACCGGAAGAAATACTCTCTTTCCGCCGGAGACGAACGAGATATATTCGTCCTTTCCGGCGCTTGCGGGCGGAGCCGGCTCCCGCCTCTCAGCGGTCTCCGGCTTATTAACGAGCGGCACAAGCCGCGCCTCGTCGATACGGTCGAAGCCCGAGCTTCGGAGAGCGGAGAGGGATATCCTCTTTTCAAGGCGCAGACAGCCGTTCTCCGGAGCGGGAACACCGACGGAGAAAGACCTCGAGCCGCAGTATATAACGAGGCGCGACGGCTCTATGACCCTCGCGCATGTATATGAGAACGAGAGATAGAGGCTTTCCTCGCGGACCTCCAGCTCGCCCATATTATCGGAAACGTGATAATTCCCGGAAAAAGACATAGAAAAACGCCCCCTCCGTAAAAATATACGGAGGGGGCGAGGATTATATTCCGTCAGCCTATTGTGTAGCTCCCGCGGACGAGGACCTTCACGTTTGAAGTGGCCTTTATGCCGTTTCCCTTGATAGTCACGATATACATATGGTCCTTCGATAGCTCCGCTCCGGCAGAGGCGACAGAGGCGCCGGTTGTCTCGTCGATGAGCCTCGGGCTCGAGGAGCCCCAGCTCTGAGCCGTGCCTATCCTTAGCATTATCTCCGTTCCGACCGAGCAGGAGAGAGTCTGACCGGAGGAGAGGGAGACGACGGAGAAGCGCAGCTCGCCGTCCACGCTCTCTCCGCCCTGCGGCTGAGAGCCGCCCGGGTTACCTGCGAGCTTTCCTTCAAGCTCCGCCGCCTTCTCGTCGATGACGCCGCCGAGCTCCTCCTTTATCCTCGGTATAACGCTCTCGTCGAGATACGAGAGGGTGACGAGGGGGTCGTCCTTAGTGCCGTAGCTCGTGGCGGCTATCGCGCCCACTCCGGCGGAGACCGCCGCTATCGCGAGGGCGGCAAGAACGATAATAAGCTTTTTCTTCGTCTTCATATGTACCTTCCTCCGTTCGGAGCGGGCATTGCCCGCTCCGGCGCTTTTCATTGTAATCCAAAGCTTACGGCGATGGCGTTATCCACCTTTCGCATAAACTCGGGTGACGCCCTGCCCATTTTCTCCTTAAGGCGCCTTTTATCTATCGTCCGTATCTGCTCAAGCAGGACTACGGAGTCCTTCGTAAGTCCGAAGCTTCTCGCCTCAAGCTCTATATGGGTCGGCAGCTTCGTCTTGCCCATCTGGCTCGTTATCGCTGCGGCGATGACCGTGGGACTGTGCTTGTTGCCCGTGTCGTTCTGAACGATGAGAACGGGCCTCATTCCGCCCTGCTCCGATCCCACTACGGGGCTCAGGTCGGCGTAATAAATGTCTCCTCGCTTAACTCCGCTAAGCACCTTTATTCACTCTCCGACAAGATCATAGTCCGGTTTTATGTAACCGTCACTATAATTCTTTCACAAAAGAGATTTTTTATACATTGAACTGAGAGTTTCCTCTCATCCCAATATATGCCGGAGGGTCAGTCCACGTACACTCTGGGAACGCGCTTCGATATCGAGCACATCAGCTCGTAGGGGATAGTGCCCGCCCTCTCGGAGAGGGCTTCGAGATCGGCGTTTTTGCCGAAGATCTCAACGCGGCTGTCAAGGTTAACCTCGGCAAGGTCGGTGAGATCGACCATGCACATATCCATACAGATGCGCCCGCGCTGGGGCGCAAAGCCGCGGTCGGTGTAGACGGAAAAGTTATTTGAAAGGATACGCAAAAGGCCGTCGGCGTACCCTATCGGGATAACGCCCATCCTCGTGTGCCTCTCTGTTTTGAAGATGCCGCCGTAGCTCACGGAGACTCCGGCGTCATAGTGCTTAATCGTGCTCACCGTGGTGACGAGGCTCATCGCGGGCTCAAGGCCGAGCCTTTTTCCGTCGCCGTAGCCGTAGAGCAGAAGTCCGGGGCGCACCATATCGAGGGCGGCCTCCGGATAGCTGAGAACGGCGCCGGAATTTGCAGCGTGCTTTATTTTGAAGCGGAAGCCCGACTCAGCCTCGACCGCGTTTATAACGTCGAGGAAAAGACGAAGCTGCTTTTCCGTGTACTCTCTCGCATCTTCTCCCGGCTCGTCGGAAAGGGCGAAATGGGTGAAAACCCCCTCGGTCTCGATATTCGGCATATTAACGGCGGAGATGACGTTTTTAACGCCCTCTTTAAAATGCCTGCCCTCGCAGAGAAAGCCGAGACGGCTCATGCCCGTGTCGAGGGCGATATGCACCTTAAGCTTGCGGCCGCATTTTTTAGCCTCGTCGGAAAACTCCTTCGCCTTCGCCTCGCAGGTGACCGTCTGCGTGATGTTATAGTCCGCGAGGAGAGGCACGTTATCCGGCGGGGTGTGGCCGAGAATGAGAATGGGGAGCCTTATCCCCGCCTCGCGCAGCTCGATTGCCTCGGCTATGCAGGATACCGCGAGGTAGTCCGCGCCGAGCCTTTCGAGAAGGCGGGAGACCTCGACCGCCCCGTGCCCGTAAGCGTCCGCCTTGACAACGCCGAGAAAGCGGGTGCCGGCCGGTATGGCGGCTCTTATCGCGTTATAGTTATGCTCTATCGCGCCCAGGCTGATCTCCGCCCAGGTGCGCTCCTGAAGCTTCATAAAAAACGCCCTCTTACAATACTGATAAGGGCATTATAACACCGGTATCCCGTAATTGCAAATACCATTCGATTTCCCGCCCCATTCTCAAGAAATATTTTATCGGAAATATTGCAAAGACAAGAAGAAATTGGTATAATATTATGGCTATAAAAAACTAAGGAGGAATACGCATTATGAGCAAGAAATACGTTTATCTTTTCTCAGAAGGCAACGCGAGCATGAGAGAGCTCCTCGGCGGCAAGGGCGCGAACCTGGCCGAGATGACCAACATCGGGCTCCCCGTGCCTCAGGGATTCACCATCACCACCGAGGCCTGCACCCAGTACTATGAGGACGGCCGCAAGATCAACGACGAGATCATGTCCGAGATCATGGAGTACGTTGCCAAGATGGAGGAGATAAACGGCAAGAAGTTCGGCGATCTTCATAACCCGCTCCTCGTTTCCGTCCGCTCCGGCGCCCGCGCTTCCATGCCCGGAATGATGGACACCATTTTGAACCTCGGCCTTAACGACGAGGTCGTCGCCGCGATGATCGCGGGCAACCCCGATCCCAAGTTCGAGCGCTTCGTTTACGACAGCTATCGCCGCTTTATCCAGATGTTCTCCGACGTCGTTATGGAGGTCGGCAAGAAGTATTTCGAGCAGCTTATCGACAAGATGAAGGCGGATCGCGGAGTCAAGCTTGATATCGAGCTTTCCGCCGCCGACCTCAAGGAGCTTGCGATCCAGTTCAAGGCCGAGTACAAGGCTCAGATCGGCGAGGACTTCCCCTCCGATCCTAAGGTACAGCTTTATGAGGCCATCCGCGCCGTGTTCCGCTCCTGGGACAACCCCCGCGCTAACGTTTACCGCCGCGATAACGACATCCCCTATTCCTGGGGCACCGCAGTCAACGTTATGCCGATGGTCTTCGGCAACCTCAACGAGAACTCCGGTACCGGCGTCGCCTTCACCCGCGACCCCGCCACCGGCGAGAAGAAGCTTATGGGCGAGTTCCTTACTAACGCCCAGGGCGAGGACGTCGTCGCCGGCGTCCGCACCCCGATGCCCATCACCCAGATGGCCGAGAAGTTCCCCGAGGCTTACGATCAGTTCGTAAAGGTCTGCAATATCCTCGAGGAGCATTACCGCGATATGCAGGATATGGAGTTCACCGTTGAAAACGGCAAGCTCTATATGCTCCAGTGCCGCAGCGGCAAGCGCACCGCGAAGGCTGCCCTCAAGATCGCCTGCGATCTCATTGACGAGGGCATGATCGACGAGAAGAAGGCCGTTCTTATGATCGACCCGAGAAACCTCGACACCCTGCTCCATCCCCAGTTCGACGCCGCCGCTCTGAAGGCCGCCGTTCCCATGGGCAAGGGCCTCGGCGCCTCCCCCGGAGCCGCCGCAGGAAAGATCGTCTTCTCCGCTGAGGACGCCGAAGCGTGGGCAGCCCGCGGCGAGAAGGTCGTTCTCGTCCGCCTTGAGACAAGCCCCGAGGATATCACCGGAATGAAGGTCAGCCAGGGCATACTCACCGTTCGCGGCGGTATGACGAGCCACGCCGCCGTCGTCGCCCGCGGAATGGGCACCTGCTGCGTTTCCGGCTGCGGCGATATCGTTATGGACGAAGAAGCCAAGCAGTTCACTCTCGCCGGCAAGACCTTCCACGAGGGCGACGAGATCAGCATCGACGGCTCCACCGGCAACATTTACGACGGCATCATCAAGACTGTCGACGCAGAGATCGCCGGCGAGTTCGGCCGCATCATGGGTCTCGCCGACAAGTACAGAGTCCTCAAGGTCCGTACCAACGCCGACACCCCGCACGACGCTAAGAAGGCTCGCGAGCTGGGCGCCGAGGGCATCGGCCTTTGCCGCACCGAGCATATGTTCTTTGAGGCGGACAGGATCGCCGCCTTCCGCGAGATGATCTGCTCCGACACCGTCGAGGAGCGCGAGGCCGCTCTTGAGAAGATCCTGCCCTATCAGCAGGGCGACTTCGAGAAGCTTTACGAGGCTCTCGAGGGCAATCCCGTAACCATCCGCTTCCTCGATCCCCCTCTCCACGAGTTCGTACCGAACACCGAGGAGGAGATCGAGCTGCTTGCCAAGACCCAGGGCAAGAGCGTTGAGACCATCAAGGGCATAATCCAGGGCCTCCACGAGTTCAACCCGATGATGGGTCACCGCGGCTGCCGCCTCGCCGTAACCTTCCCGGAGATCGCGAAAATGCAGACCCGCGCCGTTATCCGCGCCGCCATCAACGTTCAGAAGGCTCACCCCGACTGGAACGTAAAGCCCGAGATCATGATCCCGCTCGTAGGCGAGGTCAAGGAGCTCCAGTTCGTCAAGAAGGTCGTCGTTGAGACCGCCGACGAGGAGATCAAGGCCGCCGGCGTCGAGCTCAAGTACGAGGTCGGCACCATGATCGAGATCCCGAGAGCCGCCCTCACGGCAGACGAGATCGCCAAGAACGCGGACTTCTTCTGCTTCGGCACGAACGACCTCACCCAGATGACCTACGGCTTCAGCCGTGACGACGCCGGCAAGTTCCTCGGCGCCTACTACGATGCCAAGATCCTCGAGAGCGATCCGTTCGCCAAGCTTGACCAGGCCGGCGTCGGTAAGCTTATGGAGATGGCCATCAGCCTCGGAAAGCCCGTAAATCCGAAGCTCCACGTCGGCATCTGCGGCGAGCACGGCGGCGATCCCACCTCCGTCGAGTTCTGCCACAGGATCGGCCTTGACTACGTCTCCTGCAGCCCGTTCCGCGTGCCCATCGCCCGCCTCGCCGCTGCCCAGGCCGCGATCAAGACCCCCAGAGCGTAAGCGATAACGCAATAGCATAACAACAGAGCCCCCGCGCGAGAAATCGCGCGGGGGATTTTTCACTCTATATATTGTGATTGACATATAAAGCATTATAATGGTATTCTAAAGCTGTAAAGATCAGCACAATCATTAAGGGGGAAGGGCGATGGAAAACAAACGCGTTCGTTGGGCATTTCTTGCTGTTGCCTGTCTTGTGATTCTTGTTCTTATAATAGGAAGCCTGCCGTTTACCTGCAGGCTGAATACTAGAACGTCGCCGAGAAACAGGAAGCTTGAAAGCGCCCTCGAAGAAGAGAAGTGCTTTTACGATGCGGAAGTGGACCAATACGTATTTCCCATGTTCAGCTATGGGCGAACTCTCGATGAAACGCTTGGTGCTATGGGAATAAAAGCATGGTTTTCCGAGCAGGCAATTTACGATGAATTGCACTCATACGATACACGTTGGGGTTATGGATCACTATATCAGGTTTCGGCATTTGGTGAAGAGTATAAGCTTCATTTAGGCTTTGACATAGACAAAAGCGAGTATATGGGGCTTGATACCGCGTTTACTACTCCGTTAAATGAATCACCGATAATCATACAGCCGGACACAATTGTGCGTTCCTTTGACTATACGTGCGAATATGTTTTCGATTTAGTCTCCCGTTTTACAATGGAGTACGGAGCGCCGACGAAGGGAACGATAGAGGGAGCTTTGTATGTCGATGATATAAGAGAGTTTTTTACAGAGAACGATGGTGAATACATTGAATTCGTCTGGGAGAAAAACGGCACGGCTCTTATGGTTTCGACGCACAGCACCACGTTTCCGAAGTACAAAGACTCTAATTATCGATATACCACGATACATATTCGCGTCGGTCTTGTTACCCCGGAATCAGAATTTGAAATTTTTTTGAATTCAAAATCAAGGCTTGTTACATTTAACGGATATGAGATCAAGCGGACAGTGCTTGATTGGCTTGTTGATACAGATTTGCTTGATACATCAAAGCAGATAAAATTCAACGATTTTCTAAGCATCATTGCACAATTGGAATATGTACCCGAAATAACACAAAGGGATAACAAACGCGTATATTGCTATAAATTCCCGGAAGGGTACTGTCTGTATTTGCGGTTTCACTTAGAAGGCGAAAGTAACGAAACGGAAACTGCAATTGTAGATTACGTTTCTTTTACAACAGAAGACGATGAGACGATATTCACGGCATTAAGAAAAGACGACTCAATATCGGAAGTAATGAGGCAACTTCAAGCCGCGCTGGACGCGTAAGATGGTGGTTGGATTTTATGGAAAATAAAAGCAGAATGAGAAAGCCCCTACGGATAATTATTCTTTTGCTATTGGCTGCAATTCTTATTGCCTTGCTTGCATATTTATGGTGTTTTCAGATCGGAGGCTATTCTGTTAGCGGAGAGCTCAAGAGCCGTGCGTCACAGCCCATTGAAATTATCGATGAAATCAACGCTCTTGCGTCTAAGCATGGGAAGATAGCAATCACGGAATTGGTAATTCAAGAATTAGAAGTTTCAGGCAGCACGATAACGGCAGTGTATTCAAATTTTGAAAAGAACTATGTTCTCACCATAACATACAAATGTGACGCCAATAGAATATCGTACTATATAAACCGGACGAGAAAGCTGGCACAGCCCGCATTGTCATATTCAGAATGGCGATATGATACGGATTACTTCAAGTCTATGGTTGGCGATTTTTCCAAATACAAGATTGATGGAGTATGGGAAAAGGACATATTATACTTTTCAGTTGACGGTATTTCCTATCGGGCAAATTTAATTACCGGAGAAATGGATTTTTAGCACTTTATCATTTACGCAGAGAACAGCTTGATGAAGACTGTTGGATAGTTGCTCGAACTTACGGTCTCGTGTGAAAACCCGGAAACAGAGCACTTGCTTCCGTCACCCAAGAACACAAAAGTCCCCTGCGCGAATTTCCTCACGCAGGGGATTTTTCATGCGCCCTAATTGAGAAGTTGACTAAAAATTTCTACAAGTTATCAATAAAAACGTTGATTTCTCTGCGGGAACGAGTATAATATTCATTGAGAAGTTGCATAATTAATAAGCGAAGTTCTCAATGAACGGAGGGGCGCCGCTATGGAAATCAAACGTGATTTATATCTCAAAAAGATCATTTCATATATGTGGGACGGCCAAGTCAAGGTGATAACGGGTATCCGCAGATGCGGAAAGTCATATCTTCTGCGCACCATTTTCAAAAAAAATCTGCTGGAGCAAGGTGTGGCTGAAGATCGCATTATAACCTTTGAGATGGATCTTGCCAGGGATATCCGCTACCGCAATCCCCTGGAGCTTGCAAAGGCCGTCCGTGAGCGGGTGGAAGGGCAATCAGACCGCTATTATTTGTTTGTGGATGAGATACAGATGTCGGATGAGGTGCCGAACCCCTTTAATCCGAGCGGAAAAGCTATTACCTTTTACGATGCGCTGAATGATTTGAGATCGCTGCAAAATCTGGATATTTACGTTACCGGCAGCAACTCAAAAATGCTGTCCACCGATATTTTGACTGAGTTCCGGGGTCGAAGCGACGAGATCCGCGTTCACCCCTTAAGCTTCTCTGAGTTTTACTCCGCTGTGGGCGGAGATAAGACCGAGGCTTTTGATGAATATGCGTTTTACGGAGGAATGCCGCTGATTCTGTCAAGACCGGATGATACAGCGAAGATGAATTATCTTAAATCGCTCTTCTCTGAGGTGTATCTGCGGGATATAGTGGAACGCAAGAGGATAAAGCGCGAGGACGTGCTTTCCGTGGCGGTTGACCTCTTGTGCTCCTCTGTCGGCTCGCTTACTAACCCGAATAATATTGCAAAGTCCCTGAATTCCAGACAGAAGCTCGCGGGAGAAAACACCGTTGCGGCGAACACCGTTAAGGCCTATATCGGATATTTGTCCGACGCATATTTATTTGAAGAATGCCGCCGATACGATGTGAGGGGAAAGGACTATTTTGATTATCCGAACAAGTATTATTGCGAAGATTTGGGCCTGCGAAACGCAAGGATAGGTTTTCGGCAGCAGGAAATGACCCACATTATGGAAAATATAATCTATAACGATCTGAGAATACGCGGGTGCGAGGTCGACGTCGGAATCGTTTACGGCGCCGAGCAGAACGACTCGGGGAAAACGGTACAAAGAGCGCGGGAGATCGACTTCGTCGCAACGCGCGGCGGAAAAAAGACGTATATCCAGTCGGCCTACGCGCTTGAGAATGAGGAAAAGATAATAACGGAAAACAGGCCATTCAGCCTGACCGGAGACTCATTTCCCAAAATCATTGTCAGACATGATATTCGAAAGCGCTGGTATGACGATACCGGAGTTCTAAATATCGGAATAGTGGATTTTTTGCTTGACGAAGCGATAGTCTGACCTCCGGCAGAACAAGATAATGAAGGATGCGATTAAAATGGTTTGGGAATATACCGAGAGAATAGACGAAAATGAGAAGATGTTTACCGATATGCTCTTTGAGGTAGAAAAATGCCCCGGCGCATATATCGGAGAGCCCTCGCTTCAAAGGCTCTTTGACTTTATGGGAGGGTATGAATTGGCGTTTTCCGAATTAAAGGGATACCGCCTGCATTTTGATAAAGATTTTCAGAGGTTTATCGAGAAGAGGTATAATTCGAACGGAACGCGCCACTGGAACAGCTTGATAAGCAGCGGGGCATCCGATGCGGAGGCATTGGGGCGGTTCTATCCGCTTCTCAGAGAATTTACAGAGCTGTGAGGGTTAATAGCGCCGCTATTGATACAAGCAGAGCCGCACAATAAAAAGGGGATTATGCCATTTCGCATACTCCCTTCAGACTGTAGACAAAGTTGACAGCTAAAAAAACGGCTTCCCCTTGAGGGGAAGCTGGCTCGCCGAAAGGCGAGACTGATGAGGTGTCCGCCGCACTGCGGCGGTTGAGCTGACGCAACGTGTTTTACGGCGCATACGCGCCTACACCTCATCCGGCGCATACGCGCCACCTTCCCCTCGAAGGGGAAGGCTCTTGTACTTTTATGCTTCTTCAAGATACCTTACGCCCTTGCCGTGAGCGAGGGCGTATTCTATTTCCGATCTTGTGCTCGAGCCTATGTAGCCGCCGACGTTTATCACGAAGATCTCGTCCGCCATATCGATCTTTCGCTTGTGCATATCGTCGAGCATTTCCTTAGTGCCCTCGCTCCAGACCTCATTATCCCCGGAGTGGCCGAAGAGGCCGACGCTTATAACTATGCAGCCCTCGAGGGTGAGGCGTTTCTGAGCCTCCATAAACTCGTTTTTAAAGCGCGTGCTGCCGCAGAGGGTGACTACCTTGTATTTTCCTACCATATTTATCTCCGCCCCTTTGTGGTTTTCCTCATTATAGCATTTATCCGAAGCCGCGGCAAGCGGGCTTTATTATGACTTGAAATAATCGGACAGAGAGGTTATAATTAGATGATAATATGGCAAATTATGACCGAAACGAAATGGAGCTGAAGGTCTTGACAGATAAGCTGAAACGAATACTTGAGGCGAGCATATTCGTAAGACTCGTGAACGCCGTCGCCGCCTTTCTCGAGCGGCAGTGGGACAAGAGCTTTATCGCCTCGGCGATAGCCGGAGCAAGGGAGAGGAGCGGGGAGCCCAGCGCATTTAATTCGATAGAGATCGGGCTTAACCGTGCGTGGACGGGCTTTTTCCGGGCATTAAGGCTGGACAGGCTGTTTGAGGGCTCTGTATTTACGCGCTCGTTTTTCTGGCTTGCGCTCACGGCTCTTATCGCTCCGATAGCTCCGACGACGGTGACGCTTATATCGGCGCTTGCCGCCAGCTTCTCACTCCTTCTAAATCTCGGGCGGGGGGAGCTTAAGCTGAGATACCTTCCGATAAACAAGTGGATCTACGCTTACGCCCTCGTCTATCTCATCTGCACCCTCACGAGCGTGAACGTATCGTCGAATATTAAGGGCGGCGCGCTCTCTCTCGTTTTTATTCTCTTCCCGATCGTCCTCGTGAACGTCGTCCGGAAAAAGAGGGACGCCGACATCCTCACCGCCGTCCTCGTGATATCCGGCTTTGCCGTCGCGGCTATCGGCATTCTCCAGCTTCTCCGCGGTGCGACAAGTACGACGAAGTGGATCGACGAATCGTTTAACGACAACATCTCGCTGAGGGTATATTCGACGCTTGACAATCCGAACGTTTTGAGCGAGTATCTGCTCCTGATAATCCCGCTCGGCGCCGCCAAGACGCTGACGGCGGGAACGGTGAATGGGCGGATAGCCTCGGCGGTTGCGACGGCGGCCATGATAGCGGCGATGATTCTGACCTATTCCCGCGGCGGCTGGCTCGGCCTGATACTCTCCGCCGTCGTCTTCCTCATTATTATGGACGTGCGCTTTATCCCAATCGGGCTCATAGGCGCCGTGATTCTCTTCTTCTTCCTGCCGGATACGATACTGAGCCGCTTCGCCAGCATCGGAAACCTGTCCGATACCTCGACGAACTACCGTATGTCGATCTGGATAGGCACGGTCGCGATGCTCAAGGACTACTGGCTCACGGGAGTCGGCACGGGAATAGAGGCGTTCCGCAATATATACCCCGTTTACAGCCAGCACTCCGCCCTCGCCCAGCATTCGCACAGCCTTTACCTGCAGATACTCTCTGAGATGGGCGTCGCCGGTGGCATTGTTTTTCTCGGCGTCATCTTCTGCACCGTCCGCCAATGCGCCTCGAGGATAAGAAGGGGCGCGGACAGAACGCTCAAGATAAGGCTCGCCGCGATCCTCGCCGGACTTGCGGGCTTTATGCTCCAGAGCGCGACGGACTATTCGTTCTATAATTACAGGGTCATGCTCGTCTTCTGGATGGTGATCGGGCTCGGGGCTGTCCTCGCCCGCCTGCCCGAGGAGAGCGGAAAGGAGAGCGCGGAATGATAAAGGTACTCAATATCATAAGCGATACGAATATCGGAGGAGCGGGAAGAGCGCTTTTAAACTACCTCGCTCACTATGACAGAGCGGAATTTGAAAACGCCGTTATTCTCCCGCAGGGAAGCGAGCTTAAGCCCCGCCTCGACGCCCTCGGCGTGAGAGTTATCGAGGCAGATATCGCGGCGGACAAGTCCTTTTCGCCGAAGGATACGGGGAAGCTAAAGGCTCTCATAAAGGCTGAGGCGCCCGACGTGGTGCACACCCACGGCTCGCTCACCGGCAGAATGGCGGCGAAGCGGAGCGGGGTCAGAACGGTCGTCACCCGCCATTCAGCCTTCCCGTTTTCAAAAAAGATAACGAAGACGCCGCTGAAGCTCGGTTACAAATACCTATACGAGCATTACGCCGACAGGATAATCGCGATTTCCCCCGCGGGCGCCGAGCTTTTATACGAGATAGGCGTAAGACCCGAGCGGGTGGACGTTATGATGAACGGAGCCGAGCCGGTTACCCGCCTCGGCGATAAGGAGAGGGAGGAGCTGAGACAGAGCTTCGGAGTTGATAAAGAGACCTTCCTTCTCGGAGTCCTCGCCCGCATTGAGGAATACAAGGGTCACGACGATATGCTCTCCGCCCTTGCGATTCTGAGGGGCGAGGGCAGAAACGTCAAGCTTCTGATCGTCGGGACAGGCTCATACGAGGCGGCTTTGAGAGAGAAGATAAGCAAGCTCGGGCTTGAGGACGCGGCGATAATGGCGGGCTTTCGCTCAGACGTCGGGGCAGTCCTCAGCGCGATGGATATCCAGCTCAACGCCTCCTACGTTTCGGAGACCTCGAGCCTTTCGATAATCGAGGGCTTCAGCATCTCTCTTCCCGCCCTCTGCTCGAGGACGAGCGGAAACCCGTACCTCGTAAACGAGGGCGTTTCCGGCCTGCTGTTCGAGCCGAGAAGCGCTGAGGATATGGCGGCGAAGATAAGGCTCGTTATGGACTCGCCTGAGCTTTACGCTTCCCTATCGCGCGGCGCGCTTAGAGAATACGGAGAGAGATTTACGGGGGAGCGCTTCGCGGCCGACCTCGAGAAGGTATATAAAAAAGCATTGGAGATGGGCAAAAATGGAAAATAAGCCGAAAAAGAAGAGCATTTTCAATATTTTCGATATAGCTCTTATTCTGATCGCCGCGGCTCTCGCCCTGGTGGTATTCATCTCGCGATCTCCCTCGAAGAACGCGCCTGCGCCGGAGACGGACGAGCCCGTGCCGGGAATGGTATCCTACACCGTTGAGATAACGGGCATGCAGAACGGAACGGCTCACCTCGTCAGCGTCGGCGACAAGCTCGTGGAGCGCTCGCACAAGTGGGATATGGGAACCGTCACCGCCGTCGAGGTCGTGCCGACTACGAGAAGGACGTTCAACGAGAACACGATGGAGTATAGCGACGTCGATACGGAGCTTACGGAGACCGCTATAATAACGATCCTCGCCTCCTGCACCGAGGACGCGGGCAATATAAACGTCGCGGGGAATCAGCCGATCAAGGTCGGCACGTCGATAAGAATGAACGGGCCGGGGTACTACGGCGCCGCAACTGTCATCGGAATAGAGAGGGGGAGCCTGAAATGAAGAAAAAGCTGTTTGATTCCGAGGGCAGGCTCTTCGGAAAGATTAGCGTTATAGATATCCTCCTCGTCATATTGGTCGCCGCGCTCATCTTCGCCGCCGTCGGCAGGCACGAGAAGGTGGACAAGGCCGTCGTCAGCGAGGTGGGCAAACCATTTGAATATCAGATAAAGATACGCGGAATGCGCGACGTCTCCGTGCAGAGCCTCCGCGAGGGTGACGCGATATTCGAGTTCGATACCGACACTCCGATCGGCGTAATAGAGAAGATCGAGGTCACAAGCTCATTAAGCGAGGTGACGATGCCGGACGGCAGCGTGCCGGTTATTGAGATAGAGGACAGGTACGACGTTGTGCTCACGGTGAAGACCCAGGGCTTCATAACCTCCGGCCGGTATTTTGCAGACGGCATATATGAGCTCTCGGCAAACGCCCCGCTCGCCTTCTACTCAAAGTACAACAGCTGTAACGGCACCGTATGGAGCCTTCTGGGAGAGACGGCGGCATGAAGATACTGTTAGCCACGATGGGCCTCGATATCGGCGGGGCTGAAACGCATATAACGGAGCTTGCGAAGGAGCTTATCCGCAGGGGACACGAGGTCATAGTCGCCTCAAACGGCGGAGTCTACGAGGCCGAGATAACCGGGGCCGGGGCGCGGCATTTTTCCGTCCCCCTTAACAGGCGCAGACCGATCCCGATGCTGAAAAGCCTTTTCAGGCTGAACCGCATTATTAAAACCGAGAAGCCCGACGTTGTCCACGCCCACGCGAGGATACCCGGCTTTCTTATCGGCATAATCCGCAAGTTCAGGAAATTCCCCTTCGTCACAACGGCGCATTGGGTTTTTGAGTCCGGCGGAGCTCTCGGCTTCCTCACTAACTGGGGCGAGAAGACCGTCGCCGTATCCGAGGATATCAGGGAATACCTGAAGAAAAACTACGGCGTCCGCGACGAGGATATTTTTGTCACGATAAACGGCATCGACACGGATAAGTTTTCTCCGGAGACGGACGGCTCGGCTGTCCGCCGCGAGTTTAACATTCCCGACTCGTCTCCGGTCATCTCCCACGTGAGCCGTCTCGACGAATCCCGCGCCCTCGCGGCGAGGGTGCTCATCTCCTCGGCGGAGAGGATAGCCGCTATGCTTCCGGGAGCCGTGCTGCTTATCGCCGGAGACGGCGACTGTTTTGATGAGCTCTCGGAAAAGTCGAAGGCCGTAAACGCAAGGCTCGGGCGCGAGGCCGTAGTAATGGCGGGAGCGAGGACGGACGTTGCATCCTTCGTCGCCGCGGGCGATTATTTCGTGGGCGTTTCCCGCGCCGCTCTCGAGGCGATGAGCGCGGCAAAGCCCGTGATAGTCGCCGGAAATGAGGGTTACCTCGGGATATTCACGCCGGAGCGCCTCTCTGAGGCTGTGGAGACCAACTTCTGCTGCCGCGGCTGCCCCGAGACGACAGAGGAGAGGCTGCTTGAAGACCTTGAAAAGCTTATCAAGATGCCGAAGCCGGAGCTTGAGCGCCTTGGAGCCTACGGGCGCGAGGTCATAAAGGAACGCTACTCCGTAGGACGCATGACGGACGATAACCTTAGGGCGTACAGGGCAGCGAGAATGCCCAAAAACATCGTTATGAGCGGCTATTTCGGCTTTGACAACGCCGGCGACGAGGCCATACTCAGCTCCGTCTACTCTATGGCGAAAAAGACCCTGCCCGAGGCGAGAATAACCGTTTTCTCCCATTCGCCGGAAAAGACGCGGGCGACCTACGGCTGCGAGGCCGTAAACCGATTCTCGCCGTTTAAGATCCACTCCGTACTTAAAAAATCCGACGTTCTGATCTTCGGCGGGGGAAGCCTATTGCAGGACAGGACCTCGTCTCGTTCCTTGTTCTACTATTCGTATATTCTAAACCGGGCGTATAAGCTCGGAAACCGCGTCGTGATGCTGGCAAACGGCATCGGCCCCGTGACAAGAGAAGCCAACCGTCAGAGGGTCAGAAAAGCGGTAGAGCGGGCAGAGATCGTCACGCTGAGAGATCCCGGCTCCGTTACGGAGCTCGAGGCCATGGGCGTAAAGCGCCGTGATCTCACAGTCACCGCCGACCCCGTGTTCCTCCTTGAGCCCGCGGGCGAAAACAGGACGGAGGAGATACTATCCGCCGCCGGCGTGCCCTCCGGTCCCTTCGTTGCCGCCTCGGTAAGGCCGTGGAGCGGGATGGAGAAATTCCGCGTTTCCTTCGCGGAGACCTGCGACAGGATTACACGCGAGCTCGGGCTGAACGTGGTGTTCATAACGATGCAGCCGGGAGCCGACAGAACGGAGAGCGAGCTGATCGCCTCGCTTATGACGGAAAAGGCGTATATACTCCCGTCCGGCCTCGACGCCGCTGAGCTTATGAGCGTTATCGGAAAGGCTGAGCTCACGCTCTCGATGCGCCTGCACTCCCTGATTTTCGCGGCGAGGATGGCGGTGCCCACCGTCGGCTTCAGCTATGATCCAAAGTTAGACGCCTACCTTGAGCTTCTCAGTCAGCCGCTCGCCGGCTCGGTAGAGGCACTCGACGTGGAGGAGGCCTTCGCCACCGTGAAAAGCGTAGTTGAGCACAGGGAAGAGAAGGTCGAGGCGCTCAGACTAAAGCGCGACGAACTCACGGCCCTCGCCGCCGAGAACGAAAAAGCCTTCCGGGCGCTTTATGAATAACATGAAAAAAAGCAGCGATTAAGTCGCTGCTTTTTTTGCACTTTAAGGCGAAAGCGTATTGCCAAAATAAATAAAATTTGTTATTATTTAACCGGAATATTTAGCAAATATAACTAAAAGAAGGAGGAACATCATGAGCAAAAAAACGTACAGGCTGCTCGCAATTCTTATCGCAATAGTTATGACGATGAGTCTCGTACCCGCAGCTTCCGCCGCGGAGGAGGAGATAACCCTTCCGAACGGCGACTTTGAGAGCGGCGATACGACTGGCTGGACGCTCACGCCCGCTTCCGCGTTCAAGGTTGAGACGGACGGGAGCAATAACCCTACGAACATACTTGACTTTGCGTGGAACGGGAGCGAGGCGGTCGAGATTTCCGCAGCATACAGCGTTTCGCTCGCCGCGGGAAGCTATAGGTTCACGTTCCAGATGGACGGCGAATCCGGAACGGACAGCGGCCTTTCGTATGCCGTGCGCAGCGGAGAAACGCTTCTGAAAAAGTCCGACTCCAATGTAATTGCCGCGGGCTGGGACAACTGGACGACATTTGAGCTCGCGTTCGAGCTTGAAGAAGAGGCGGAAGTTACCTTTTCCGTCGAGGGCGCGAAGGCCATAGGCTGGTGGGGCAACCTCGACAATCTCCGCCTTTTCAAGACGGTATCCGGCGGAGAAGCGACAGGCAAGACGATAACTCTGCCCAACGGCGACTTCGAGAGCGGAACGGCAAACTGGGTAATTACCGGCCTTGCCGGAGAGGTAATAGATAACTCGAGCTCAGCAACTCACACCACCCACGTTCTCAACCTCTGGGCGAGCAACGATGAGGAGGTTGCGATTTCCGTCTCTTATGCGGTGAAGCTGACCGAGGGCAAGTACCATTTTGAATTCGACGTTGAGGGCGCAGAGTCCGACAGCCGCCTTTCCTATACGGTTAAGGCGGGAGAGACGTCGCTCTATACGAGCGATTCCACCGTTGTGACGACGGGCTGGGACAAGTGGACGACTCTCAAGACCGGGGAATTCGAGCTTTCAGAGCCGACCGAGGTTACGTTCGCCATCTCCGGCACGGGACCTGTCGGATACTGGGGACACCTTGATAACCTCGTCCTCATCGGCACGGGCAAGATATATACCGAGATCGTACTCGACCACACCCCGACACTCGCCGTTGAGAAGGTGAGCGGAGTCGACGGAGACGACTTCTTCCGCGGCGCGGACGTTTCGTCCTACCTGTCGCTCAAAAACTCCGGGGCGAAGTTCTATGACTACGAGGGCGAGGAGCTTGACGATCAGGGCTTCTTTGATCTTATTGCCGACGCGGGCTTCAACTATATCCGCCTACGCGTTTGGAACGACCCGTACGACGCCGAGGGTCACGGCTACGGCGGAGGAAATAACGACGTGGCGGCCGCTCTCGTAATGGGCAAGCTGGCGACTGAGGCCGGAATGAAGGTGCTCATAGACTTCCACTATTCCGACTTCTGGGCAGACCCCGGAAAGCAGCAGACCCCGAAGGCGTGGGCGAGCCTCGGCATAGACGAGAAGGCTGCGGCGGTCGAGAGCTTTACCTATGAAAGCCTCAAGACCCTGATAGACGGCGGAGTCGACGTCGGCATGGTGCAGGTCGGAAACGAGACCACCGGGGCTATTTGCGGCGAGAGCTCGTGGGAGAATATGGCGAAGATCTACAAGGCAGGCTCCAAGGGCGTGCGCGACGCCGCGGCCTACGCGGAGAAGACGATACTTGTAGCCGTCCATTATACGAACCCGGAGAAGACCGGAAGGCTTGCGGGACTTGCCAAAAACTTAAACGACAACGGCGTCGATTACGACGTTTTCTCGACCTCGTGGTATCCCTATTGGCACGGGACTACCGAGAACCTTACCTCCGTTCTCAAGAACGTCGCCGATACCTATAACAAGAAGGTCATGGTCGCCGAGACTTCGTGGGCGTGGACGCTTGACGACGGCGACGGCTGGGACAATACCGTTTCCCATACGGGGAATAATACTGATAACAACTATCCCTTCTCCGTTCAGGGTCAGGCTGACGAGCTCGTTTCCGCCGCCAAGGCGGTCAAGGCCGTGGGCGAAGCCGGCGCAGGCGTTTTCTACTGGGAGAACGCCTGGATCCCCGTTGAGTATGCCTATAATGAGGACGGAACGCTTAATGAGACGATCCTCGCCTCCAATAAGGCGAAGTGGGAGGAATTCGGCTCCGGCTGGGCGGCTTCCTACGGCGGCGGCTATCAGGCCGACGCGGCGGAGTGGTACGGCGGCTCGGCCGTTGATAACCAGGCGATGTTCGATTTCCACGGCAAGGCGCTCGATTCCCTCTACACCTGGAAGTATATGATGGTCGGCACGGAGGACCTCGTTGAGAAGAAGGTCGAGTCCGTCGATAAGACCGAGATATCCGTTGAGACCGGCGAGATTCTTGCGATGCCCGAAACCGTAAAGGTTACATATAACGTCGGCGGCTTTAAGAATGAGCCCGTAGTGTGGAACGCGGAGGAGCTTGCGGCTGTAGATACCGCGACGCCGGGCGAATACACCGTCAGCGGCAAGGTGACCCTCAGCTATGAGCTTGGAGAGGCTGACGCCGAGGCAAAGATCACGGTTTTGAGCCCGAATCTCCTTCTGAATCCGAGCTTTGAAAATTCCGATATGTCGATGTACACCGTCTCGAACGGCGCTCGTACGGGAGACGACCCGCACAGCGGCTCTTACAGCCTGCACTTCTATAACGCGAACGAGTTTACCCTCTCGCTGATGCAGACAGTTACTCTCGAGCCCGGCGACTACACCTTCAGCCTGTTTACTCAGGGCGACAGCAAGGGCTCCTCGGATCTGAAGATTTATGTTGACGCCGGAAGCACAACGAAAACGCAGACCTTTGCCCTTGCGGGCTGGGCGGTATGGCAGAACCCGGAGATCGAATTTACCATCACGGAGGAGACTGCGGTCACCGTAGGCCTCAGAGCCGTCATCGGAGCCGGCGGCTGGGGTACGGTAGACGACCTGGCGCTTCGCCTTATCCCCGCGGAGCCCGACCCCTGCGCCGAGGGTCACGACTGGACAGAGCCCGAGTACGTTTGGAACGACGACCACACCGAATGCACCGCGACCCGCACCTGCTCGCGCGATGAAACGCACATAGAGACGGAGACCGTCGAGGCTGTGAAGGAGACCGTAAGAGAGGCGACGGTTGAAGCCGAGGGCGAGATCAGGTACACAGCGGAGTTTGAGAACGAGGCGTTTGAGACCCAGACCTATACCCAGACCGTTTCGAAGATAGATAATCCCGACGAGCCGACGCCTCCTGCGCCTCCAACTCCGACCGAGCCGACAGAGCCCGAGGAGCCGGAGAGCCCGTTTGAGGACGTCGCGAAGGATTCCGATTACTACGACGCTGTTATGTGGGCGGTGAATGCAGATCCGCAGGTCACGAACGGCACCTCGAAGACGACCTTCAGCCCCGAAAAGGAGTGCACACGCGCTCAGGTAATGACCTTCCTCTGGAGAGCAGAGGGCTGCCCGGAGCCGGAGAGCACGGAAAACCCGTTCACCGACGTAAAGGAGACTGCGTATTATTATAAAGCCGTTCTCTGGGCCGTAGAGAAGGGCATAACCACGGGAACGACAAAGACCACCTTCTCCCCGGACGTGGGATGCAAGAGAGCGCAGATCATAACCTTCATCTGGCGCTGCGCCGGAAAAGCTGAGCCCTCAGTTTCCGAGAATCCGTTCACCGACGTGACGAACGAGAAGGCGTATTACTATAAGGCCGCCCTCTGGGCATATGAGAACAAACTCGTCGATGGCGCCGAGTTCAGCCCCGACGCGCCGTGCACGAGAGGCGAGACGGTAAGCTTCCTCTACAAGACGGAGGCAAAAAGATGATTGCCCATTGAAAAACCGGGGCAAGATGGTAAAATATAAGAAAACAGAATAATAAACTACCTATAGAGAGTGCGCGAGGGACAAGCCCGATGACCGCACAGCAACCTGCCGAAAGGCAAGGTGCTAAAGCTTGAACGATGGGTCAAAAAGAGAGAGCCTGTCGTAACGATGGGCTCTTTTTCTTGCCTCTTTATGGGAATAAGGAGGCAAATTATTATGTTTTCACCCGTACTTATCCACGTTCCGCATTCGTCAGTCAATATCCCGCCGAAGTACAGACAGACCTTCCTCGCCGATATAGAGACTGAGCTGGGCTTTATGACAGATTGGTACACCGACGAGCTGTTCTCCTGCCGCCATGAAAGTCTGATATTCCCCGTGTCGAGGCTCGTGTGCGACGTTGAGCGCTTCCGCGACGACTCAGAGGAGGTCATGTCGGCTCGCGGCATGGGCGCCGTCTACGAGAACTGCCACGACCTAAAACCGCTGAGAAAATTACAGCCCGGGGAGAGGGAGAAAATACTTTCGGAGTGGTACGATCCGCACCACAGAAGACTTGAGGAGGCGGTCGGGGCGAGGCTCGCGGCCTTCAGTCGCTGCCTGATAATTGACGCGCACTCGTTTTACCACGAGCCGCTTCCGTATGAGCTTGACCGAGAGAAAGACAGGCCCGATTTCTGCGTCGGCACCGACGGGTATCACACCCCCGCCGGTATGGGAGAAAGGCTCGCGGAGCGCTTGCGCGAGCTGGGCTATACCGCGAAGCTAAATTCGCCCTTCTCCGGTTCTATCGTGCCGCTGAGGTATTACGGGAGGGATAAGAGAGTGGCCTCAATAATGCTCGAAATTAACCGTGGGCTCTATCTCGACGGTATTGAAAAGTCGCCGGGCTTCGGCAAGGTCAAATCCGCCGCTATGGATTTCATTGAGCAGGCTTTTGCGTATATGCCGTAAACAAGCTAAAGCCCGCGACCGGAAAAACGGTCACGGGCTTTTCGCTATTCGATATTTCCCAATTCGGAAAGGAAGAACTCATTCAGAGGTTTCCAGTCGTTTGGCGGCTCTTCCGGGAGCCCCTTTATCTTTTGTTCTATATCCTCGATGCTGTTCTCAATAATCGTTCAGCTCGTCGATCTTGCTTAGCGTTTCCCGCTCCGGCGCGCTCATTTTAAGCTTGAGAAGCCGCTCTGCCTACGGGCGGAGGGAGCTTTCCAGCTCGGCGCTTACAAGGTCTGAAAAAAGCCTATTCCGCGGCTTTAAAATTATACACCGGCTTTATTACCTCGACCACGTCGGCGGTGGGGCCGATCTGAGATACTATCTCGTCCATGGGCTTATACGCCATGGGGCTCTCGTCGAGGGTATCCACGCTCACGCAGGTGGTGTAGATCCCGTCCATTTCGCGTCGGAACTCATCCAGCGAAAGACCGCTGAACGCCGCCTTGCGGCTCATAAGCCTGCCTGCCCCGTGGGGAGCGGAGCGGTTCCAGTCCTCGTTGCCCTTGCCGACACAGATAAGGCTCCCGTCGCGCATATTGATAGGGATAAGCAGCCTCTCGCCCTTTTCGGCGGAAACCGAGCCCTTTCGCAGTATCATATCCTCGGTGTCGATGTAGTTGTGTATGGTCGTGAACTCGTCGGCTACCGTGAGGCCGAGACCCTTTACGATAACGTCGGCCATCGCTTTTCGGTTCAGAACGGCGAAGCGCTGGGTAATCTTCATATCGTGGACGTAGTCGCCGAAGAGCCGCCCCTCAACCCAGCAGAGCTCCTTCGGTACGGCGATGGGGTGCTCCCGGCGCAGAGCGTTGATCGTGGGCTGAATCTCCCGAGACCGCCCCTCGGCCTTAAGCCTTGCGATAGTCTCGTCAAGCTGGTGCCGCGCCCCGCCCCACATGGCAAAGCGCCCCTGTTCCTGGTAGTATTCGCAGACTTCGGTGCCGAGGTGGCGGCTGCCGGAGTGGACGACGATATAAAGGGAGCCGTCCTCGCCCCTGTCGACCTCGATAAAATGGTTCCCGCCGCCGAGGGAGCCTATGCTGCGCCGGGCGCGGGGGAGCCCGACGTAGGGGCTGCAGCGCAGCTCGCCGAGGTCAATCTCCTCGTTTAAGGGGTGGAGCTCGTCGCGAACCTCGCGCCCGAAGGGTATTCTTTCGCGAATCAGCGCGTCAAGCGCGTCGAAATCTATGCTCTTTTCCTCGATTTTTACCGTTTCCATTCCGCAGCCGATGTCGACGCCGACCATACCGGGTACGACCTTGTCCTTTATCGTCATTGTCGTGCCGATCGTGCAGCCCTTGCCTGCGTGGACGTCGGGCATTATGCGTATTTTGCTTTCCCGAAACTCCTCCATATCGCAGACCTGCTTTATCTGCGAAGCCGCAAATTCCTCAACGGCGGGAGTAAAGCACTTCGCGGTATTGTATTTTCCCTGTATTTCTATCATATTATCAAACCTTTCTAAAACAGCGGGCGGATATATTCCGCCCGCTAAGCCGCTATTTTCGCGTATCTCTCGCTATTAAGAATCTCAAGCATCTGAGCGTAGGGCGAGAGCTTCCCGCTTTTCAGCATGCCGAATAACCTCGGCGTGCAGCCGGAGACGAGGGCCACGCCAGCCTCGTTCATCGTAACGGGCTGCTGGAGCGTCCTGCTCGCCACGTTCCAGAACACCACGCGCGGAAGAACGTAGCCATTCTTGGAGTAGAGCCTTTTCGCGTACTCAAAATTTGTCGCTCCCGCGCTTTTAGTGCAGCTGTCAAACTCCATATCGGAGATTATGTACAGAGTGGACGGCATCTCGCGCTGCGGCAGTCTGTTTTTGACCGCCGTATTCAGGATAAGCTCAAAGACCTTCTGAATGTTCGTGTTCGCGACCTCGTTGAAGCTTGTGCAGTAGCGGAGCTTTTCGAGAATATCTCCGCCCTTTATCTCAACGAGCCTTGGATTTTCCGAGAAGGTTATGAAGTGGTTTCTGAACCTGCCCGTGTTCCGCTCGGCGAAGTATATAGCGAGGCTCTCCGCGACTGTCGCGGGCATAGGCTGAGTGCGGCAGTACATACTTCCGGACCCGTCAACGACGACGAGGGCGTTTTCCCCGCCGGTGAAGTCCTCCTGCGCCCGCCAGGTCGCGTCGATGGCGCGGCGCTCCCCTTCGGAGGGGTTGCTCCAGAAGAACGGCGCCACGATATCGTAAGGTGTCAGCGCCCCGGTATGCAGCTCGGCTTCGCCTTTTTCGACCTTGTCCAGAAAGGCTTCGTAGCGCTCGCCGTCGTTGCGCATAAACGCCTTGCGGTATTTGTACAGAGCGCGGGATGGCTGCTTCGAATAGTCAAAGGTATAGTCGCGCTCGCGGAGGTTGTTTTCGATAATGCGTATGCGGGCGCGGAGCCGAACGAGAGTTTTGCGGTACTCGGCGTCGCTCATACCGAGATAACGCGCGAGCTTTTTTCCGCATTTTACCGTTTCGGCGTTCGAGGTGTTCACGCTCGGAAGCCACTTCGCGAGGAGAGATACCTCTCCGCCTGCTTCGAGGGCGGCAAGGTCACGGGAAAGCTGTGACCTTATTACATCAAAAGCATCCTTTTCGCAGGGCGTTCCGATAAGCGAGAGAAGGTCGTCCCAGCGCCCGTATTCGGCAATAAAGGCTATGTTCTTCCGGACGCTCCCGGGGTGATTTTCGCTGAGCCAACGGAGGGCGACGCGGAAAAAGCGGCGCTCGCCGAGGCCGCCGCGGACGTCGCGGGCGAAGAAGAGAAGCTTCATGGCAAGCTCGGGGTTCTCCGCGTAGGCTCGCAGAAAGCGCGCCGTTATATCGCCTTCTCCAGCGCTTCTGAGACCGCCGACGGCCGCAAAAAGGTCGAGACAGTCGGAAAGGGTCGTGGCGTTCGATACGGCGCCGTTTTCGGTATAGGCCGTGTTCAAAGCTCTTTTAAGATGTTCTAACATGAAGTATCCCTCCTTATGGATAAAAATGACAAGGCTCAATTAGAATCTTTATTTCAGGAAGAGTGAAATGGGAGTGATCGCTGTTTGAGCCTTTATTACAAGACGCCTTTAATGGCAGGCCGCTGGCAGCCGCCGGATTTACGGCGGCCCCTCCTTGCCGGGGGAGGAAGGCTGTTCTCCGTTATCGCTGCAGTCGGCATCTTTACTTACGGACAAGGCGCCGTTCATGGCAGGATTCGAACCTGCGATACGCGGATTTTCAGACCGCTGCTATACCACTTAGCTACATAATCGTCGCTGCAGGCGCCTTTGAATTTTACAAGACGCGGTTTTAACGCATACGGGATTCGAACCCGCTCCTGCTTGATCTTAAATCAAGTGCTCTCCAAAGAGCCAATGCCGAGAAGGCTTGCTGTCCGCGTCTTTCATTGTCCATAATTTACCACGGTTTATTAAAAAAATCGTGGAAAAAAAGTTGCGAGGGTGATTTCACCCCCGCAGCTTTTGCTGCTTTTTGATTCTTTCATAAACCTGAGCCCTGAAGCTATCTGGCTCAACCACCTTGAGAACGGGACCGAAGGAGAGCACGCGGATAACGAGCTCGGTCTCGTCGTCCCGCTCATAAAAGAGCGTCAGGCGGTATCTGTTATCGTCGAGCCGTTCCGCCTCCTTCGCAAAATGCGAAAAGCTCAGAAGCGCCCGCTCAAGAGCGTTGCGCTCGTTTTTTACTTCGAGCACGAGCCTCTCCTTCCGGTATTCGACAGGCTTAAATTCCTCCTCGGAATATGGCTCGAGCAGAGTTACGCTTTTTATCCGGCCGAGATTTATCGTGAGCGCGTTTCTCGGCGAGAAGGTCAGAAGGCGGAACTTGTCGTCCTTTGAGGAGTATTCCAGCCGGCAAGGAACGCAGACCCACTTCTTTTCGATATCCCTTGAAGATTTGAATTTTATCTTCAGCTTCCGCTTTTCCCGGAGCGCCGTGAGTATCGTCCGGAAGTTTTCTATGTATCGCGGATCTGAGTAATCGTCGCCGTCGGAGTATCTGTCGAAGCAGACGAAGACGTCCGGACTGTAAAGCGGCGCGACGTCCTCGAGTCCCGTCTCGTCAACTCCGAATAGCTTTATCCGGGGGTCGGACAGGAGAGCCTTGAGCCAGCGCCGCTGGAGCTCCGTAAGCGGCATTTCGGGCTCTCGCTTTAAGGGCGTAGAGCCGTCCGCCGTGATAAGCGGCCAGGCGCCGTCCTTGAGCGCGGCGGGAATAGTCAGAACGCTCTCGGAGAACGCCTTATCGCGGACTATCTCGTTTATCCGCGCGTCGGTTATTTTGTCCTTCACCGCCTCGGAAAGTATCGCCGCGACTGCGTTGTAGTATGCCCCGTAGACCTCGTTAAACAGCATCGCTCTCGCCTCCGTAAAGCGCCGCCATCGCGTCGATATCGGCGTAAAAGGTGTCGGTGACGTATTTGTTCGTACATTCGAGGCTGACTATCCGCCCAATAAAGGTGCGAAGCCACGGAAGCAGCTCCGAGGCGTCAAAAACGTCGGCGGAAAACCTCGCCGTGTACTCGTCCAAAAGCTCGACCTTGCCGCAGCGCTTCTCGCGCTCGAGCCTGTCGAGGATATATTTTTCGTGCGGCTCGAACCTGACCGTCATTTCAATGTGATCGAGATCCGGCGCCTCTCCGGCGGAGACGCCCCAAAGACAGGCGGCGAACTTCTCGTACCATCCGGAATAACGCCCGGGGTTGTGCTCAACGGAGCCCGGGACCACGCTGCGGATCGTGTCGAGGCGGTAAAACATCGGCCTTTTGTAGCGGTAGTGGTATGCGAGCAGATATTGCCTGCCCGTCTGCGCACTAATATATATCTTAATGGGGAAAACCGTGTGCGTCTTTTCCGACGAGATGCGCCTCGACAGAACGGTCAGCTCCACCGCGCGAATCTCGCTTATTGCCTCAACGAGAGCGTAAAGTACCTCAACGTCCATGGTGTGCAGGATATAGTGGTGCTTAAAGCGGAAATAATCCTGCTTTTCATCAAGCTTGTCGAGGAGGAAGGAGCCGACGAGGCCGAGGGGATCTGCCTCGGAGAAAAAAGCCAGAGCCTCGCGCCATGAGGAGAGATCGACCTTATCCTCGCTCAGAGTGTACACAAGCTCGCGTCCGCGCTTTTCGGCGCGAACGAGACCGAGCTCGGCGTACTCCTTCAGCTTCTTGCGGAGAGTGGAATCGTCGAGCCCGTCAAAATTCTCAAAGCGTGCGGCGTATTCTTCCGAAAAGGCGTCGGAAATCTCCCGTATGCTCATAGCCCGCCCGTCTGCCAACAGGTCGAGAATCCAGAAGTGGAAGGTGATATCTCCCGCGGTAAAGCTCTTTGCCTTAAAGGCCTTGTAAAGCGGGTTTTCGGCGGCGGCGCGGCTGTCCACGGAGAGGAAGACGTTCTTACCCCGCTCGTCCTGCCGGAAGCCCATATAGCCGCCGAGCCAGCTTTCAATCCGCCTGCGCTCGTTATCGTAGCTTCGGGCGCTCTTTAGGTCGAACTCCGAGCGGGACTTGAAGCCGTATACGAAAAAGTCGCGCATATACGACCGTATGCGCTCAAAGTTTTTAATAAGCTCAGAATACGCCATGATATCACCCGCCCTGTCCGCGAAAATATAATATAAAGCCCTGCAAGGCAATTTTATCACATTTGCGAATAAAAGAAAATCCGAAATGCTAATAAATCGCATTCGATAATTTATACCACAAGTATACTTTACAATTTTGATTTTCCGGTATATACTGACGGCAGAAACGGAAGATCAGATCTTCAGAAAGGAAAAGACAATGATAATCGGTATTCGCTTCAGCCTTAAATATATGTATTCACTGTCCGGGATACTCTCGAACGGTCTTTTGTCATGCTCATATAAGGCTCATAGCGAATTTATGCTCGGTCCGGCGTAAAAGCCTAAAACCGTAAATATTATTAAACCGCTTGTCTTGTATGAGACAGGCGGTTTTTCTATTACGCGAAAGGAGGTTAAAAATATGCCGACGATAGATATCAAGGCTACGGGGGAAAACATAGCCCGTTTGCGAAACGATACAGGCATCACGGTAAAAAAGATGCAGGAAATATTGGGCTTCGGCACCCCGCAGGCGATATACAAGTGGCAGAGGGGAGACGCCTTGCCCACGATAGACAACATGGTGGTGTTGGCAGATATATTCAAGGTGAGGATCGACGACATCGTCGTCTTAGATCAGCAAGGAAATCACCATTGAAAAATGGCGAGCGGCCCCTTATCCAAGCCGGAGGCGTGGGCTTAAGTCCCGCAGGGGCCGCGAAAATATGCTCAACTGGCGCAACGGGCAGACGCAGCGGGTCCAGACCCCGCGCCGAAAGGCGTTCCGAGTTCGAGTCTCGGGTTGAGCACCAATATATGCAGATATGCTGGAACCGGTATACAGGCACGGTTGAGGTCCGTGTGCTCTTTTCGGAGCGTGCGAGTTCGAATCTCGCTATCTGCACCAATATGGGAGAGTACCCAAGTCCGGTCAAAGGGGGCAGACTGTAAATCTGTTGTCAAAGACTTCACAGGTTCAAATCCTGTCTCTCCCACCACATAATATCTCCTTGGCGCCGGCGGCAGCACAGCGGACCTTTAATCCGCCAGCCCCAGCTTTTTCAGCCTTGAGCGGATGGCCTCGCGGGATCGTTTGAGCTCGGAGGATATCTCTTTTACGTCAACTCCCAACTGAAAAGCCTGCCGCAGATAGGCGTCTTCCTCCGGCGCCCAGGCCTTGCCCTGATTTAAGTGAACCGGTTCGGCGTTTATGGCGATAACGGCGTCAAGATTATCCAGAATGAACTGCTGAGCCTGACGGTCATAGACCACAGCAGTGTATTCGCCGCTGCGGCCGGTGCGCTGCTCCGTGGAAATGCCAAGACTCCTGCCAAATTCCGTCGGGCGTTTTGATTTTGCGCCGTCGTTGAACTCTTCCTCGCGAAGAAGCCCTGAATCCAGCAGAAATTTGGTGATGCTCGTGGTTTTCAGCTTTTGAGTGGCGTTCAGATCGACAAGCTCATTGAGCCGCTGAGCGATAACGCTGACGCTGCAGGGCCAGTCTCCAAAAACGTAGCGTGACCGTTCCTCTGCGGAGAGCGAAAAAGGAGCTTTCTCGCTTTTTCGGATAGCTTTTACCTTAATGCCACCGCTTTCAATCACCTGCCGCAATACGTCCGACACGTAGAAAAGACAGCGTGAGATACGGACATTATTGATTACGTCCCCGTCCGGTACCGCACGGTCGGTAATTGGGTCAATGCCGTTTGCAAGCTTATCAAGATATTCTTTTGCGCGCTGCATGATTTCAAGTTCTGTCATATAAACCTCCGGGTTAATTTTAATTATTCGCTTTCTTCGCCGCGTCCAAGCTGCTCCAGCCATTTTTTCAGCAGGAAGGCGCAGAAATAGGGGAAGGTATAGATTCCGCCGGAAAAGCCGATATTTCCGGCGGACAGTTTTATCCCGCGCTTTATATCGGCATATTTTTCGCTGCGGATCAACGTGGAGAGGGATTTGGAGGTATTGCTGCCCGCTTTGACCTCCAGGGGCAAAAGCTCGTCTGTTGTCCGGACGAAGAAATCCTCTTCCAATTGCGAATCCTCCCGTCTGTAATAGTAGAGCCCCAGCCCCTGCTTTACCAGAGCCTCTGCGACAAGGTTTTCATAAAGCGCGCCTTTGTAGACACCGAGGTTTTTATTAGCCCTGAGATCCTCCTGCGCCTCTTCGTCAAGAGAAGCCACCAGCAGCCCGGTATCGGCATAGTAGAGCTTGAACCTTGACTCGTCGTAGTTGCCTTTAAGCGGCAGCTCCGGGAAATTCAGACAGAAGCAAGTATTAACTACTCCCGCATCCCGGAGCCATTCAATGCATCCCTGATACTCCCTCGCGCGGGCAGATTTTGAGATCGCGCTGTATTGGAATTTTTTGTTCTCCTTTGCAAGCTGCGTTGGAACGTGGCGGTAAACGCTGAGTATTTTGGCCTGATCAAGCCCCTCCGCGTACTTTCGCACGTCCTCCTCATAATCCAGCAGGAGCTGTCTTTGCAGGTCGAGCGAACCGGAAAAGTTTCCCTTTTCTATAAAGCTTCTCACAACGCCGGGCATTCCGCCAAGCACGCAGTAATCCAAAAACAGCCGGCGGTATACCATCATCTCACTTTCGCTGAAGGGCTTCAGCGTATTCATGTGATCCCGAATGTTTTGGATCGCGTCTTCTCTATAGCCGACAGCCCAGAGGTATTCTTCAAAATCCAGAGAATACATATCGTAATCGGTCTTATAACCTACGCTGATGCTCTGTATCCTGCGGTAATGGACGCCGAGCAAAGAGCCGCTGCAAATAACGTCATAGCGCCTGTCCTGACAGAAAGCCTTTAGTGCGGTCGCAATCTCCGGGAACTCCTGCAGCTCGTCAAAGAAGATAAGTGTTTCACCGGGAATGAACTCCTTGGACGGGTCAAGCAGCGAAATGTGCTTGACGATGCTCTCCACATCGTAGCCCTCCTCCGTGATCGTCTTATACTTCGGCTCAAGAACAAAGTTGATTTCCACAAAGCAGGTATATCTCCCCTCTGAAAAGCGGCGGATCGATTCCGTCTTCCCAACCTGCCGCGCGCCCTTAACGATAAGCGGCTTGCGCGCCGGATCGGCTTTCCACGATATTAAATAATCATCTATCTTCCGTTTCAGATACATGCTGCACCTCCGAGCTTCCGTTACTGCCATTATATAATCCGGCAGGAGCTTCGGTCAAGAGCAAAATCACGAAATCTCAGCGAGAAATTGTTGAATTATCACGAAATCTTAGCGAGTTTTGGCAGGCGTATCACGTTTCTAAGCGCCTCTGGCGAATTTACGAGTTCCGAACGATCTATCTTGTAACGGCAAAAAAGCAAACAAGAGAAGAACTGAGGCTTGCCGCGCAAGAATTAAAACGCGTATTGCCGCAGGATATTCGCGTGCATCGAATAACAAAACGGCTCAGAGGCATTGCGCTTCTGAGCCGTCATATTATTTCCCCGTTATCTCGTTCCGCAACTCAAGGTGCTGCTTTTCGAGATTGTCCCACTGTGCCTTGAGCTCGTTAAAATCGTCGTAGGCTTTTATCATACGCTCGTCGCTGTATGAAACGCCCTGATCTACAAGCGCCTTTAGCTGCGCTCTTGCGGCCTCCAATTCCACGCCGACGCTGTAAAGCCTCGCGGCGGAAAGTATCAGCAGTTCTTTATCTGAGTTCATCATATCATCCCATCGGTCTATTGACTCGCTTTATATAACAAAAAGCGGGATTTAATTATATTATATCTCATTCTATAAGTCAATTGCTCCCGTGTATCAAATTTAATTCTCAATGCGTCTTGGGTACAATAATCGCAGAGGTGATTATTATGCCGAGGACACATACCGTTTTATTCGATAATTCCGAGCGATACCGAGAACTGGGATATGCGATTGCCTATTATCGAAAGAGGAGGGGCTTTACGCAGGAGCAGCTTGCCGAGAGGATCGGCATCAGCCGTCAGCATATGGCGGGGATAGAGGCTCCGAATATGCTGCGCCCGACTTCGCTTGAGGTCATCTTTAACATTGCGACGGTTCTTGATATAGAACCGTATATGCTTTTGAAATTCAATCCCGAAAAATAAAAGTGCACATTTTTTTGCCGATTTAAAAATTCGTTTTATTCCCCAAAAATTACCCTGCATATCGACGGCGGGCGGTGAAAAGATATGCTTGAAAGCGAAAGCTTTTGAATTTACAGGAAGGAGAAACGAAGATGGCTAACAATTCCAACAAGCTCAACATTCCCGAAGCCCGCGATGCTATGAACCGCTTTAAGATGGAGTCCGCCTCCGAGGTCGGCGTAAATCTTAAGCAGGGCTACAACGGCGATCTCACCAGCCGTCAGGCCGGCTCCGTCGGCGGACAGATGGTCAAGAAGATGATCGAGGCCTACGAGAACGGCCTTAAGTAAGCTTTGCCGAATATAAAAGATCCGGAGCGGTAGTAATCGCTCCGGATTTCAATTTGTTATAAGCGGATCACGCGCCGGCCTTCATCGTTAGGTAGGCGTTAATGAAGCCGTCGATATCCCCGTCCATAACGGCGTTGATGTTGCCGTTCTCATATCCCGTCCTCGCGTCCTTCGCGAGGGTGTAGGGCATAAATACGTAGCTTCGTATAGCGGAGCCGAAGTCGATCTTCATCTGAACGCCCTTTATATCGCTTATCTTATCGAGGTGCTCCCTCTCCTTGATCTCGGCGAGCTTTGCTCTCAGCATCGCCATACAGGCGTCGCGGTTCTGATACTGGCTGCGCTCCACCTGACAGGAGACGACTATGCCCGTCGGCTTATGGATGAGACGGACGGCGGAGGAGGTCTTGTTGACCTTCTGGCCGCCGGCTCCGGAGGAGCGGAAGACCTGCATCTCGATGTCGTCCTCGCGGATCTCGATCTCGTTATCGTCGGTTATCTCGGGCATTACCTCGACGGCGGAGAAGGAGGTCTGACGCCTTCCGGAGGCGTCGAAGGGGGATATCCTGACGAGGCGGTGAACTCCGCTCTCGCTCTTGAGATATCCGTAGGCGTTCTCGCCCTCGATCTTTATCGAGGCAGATTTGATGCCGGCCTCGTCGCCGTCCTGCCAGTCAAGCAGGGTGTATTTATATCCGTGGCGCTCCGCCCAGCGGGTGTAGAGCCTGTAGAGCATCTGAGTCCAGTCCTGAGCCTCGGTGCCGCCGGCTCCCGAATGGAAGGAGAGTATCGCGTTGTTCGCGTCGTACTCGCCGGAGAGCATCGTAGCGAGGCGGGAGGACTCCAGCTCCTCGGTAAAGCCGTCGTACTCCTCGGTGAGCTCGGGGAGAAGGTCGGGATCGTCCTCCTCGATGGCAAGCTCGCAGAAGGCGACAAGGTCGTCGTACCTCTTCTCAAGCTTCGTATATTTTGCGATCTTGTTCTGCAGCTGCTTTATCCTCTGCTGCACCTTCTGGCTGCGCTGGATATCGTTCCAGAAGCCGTCCTTTTCCGTCTCGGCGGTGAGCTCGGAAAGCTCGGACTCTGCGTCGTCAAGCTTCATCGCGCCGCGCAGAGTGTCGAGCTGGGGCTTTATCCCGCCAAGCTTTACCTTGTAATCCTCAAATTCAACTATCATATCAAAACATCCTTTGTGTTATTGTTTTATCTTTCGCTCGGTCCCTCGTAGGGCTCGGAAAAAATCATCTCGTCGATATCGGGTATCTCTTCCATTTTTCGCTCCTCCATAAAAATGATATACATATCATTCTATGCAGAAAGCGGTGGATTGATTATTAAAAATCGTTACCCGTGCTCAAATATAGCTACGACGATCTCCGGATTGTTGAGAAAACGGTATTTAGGACCGCCGACGCCGCGGCTCACGAGCTCGACCGTGCCGTCCTTTTCGTAAAGTCCGCTCGTGTTTTTCGGGAAGAAGACCTGACCCGGGGCGTAAAGCCCGTCGGTAAACGGCAGCCTTATCATACCGCCGTGCGCGTGACCGCAGAGGACGGCGTCGACCCCCGTCTCCGCCCACATATCCAGCCTGTCGTGGCGGTGGTAGAGCATAAGCACGTACTTATCGCCCTCGCGTTCCCTTATCCTGTCCATAACCTCGGCCGGAGTCTTCATATCCCTCGGCCCGTTCGGATCGTCGCAGCCCGCGAGAACGAAGCTTTCATCACCTTCGCCGATCACGACATACTGGTTTCTCAGCACCGTGCCGCCGCACTCCCTGATAACGTCGAAAAGCTGACGCGCCCAGCCGGAGGCCCACTCGTGGTTGCCCGAAACGTAATAGACCGGGGCTATCTCGCAGAGACCTGATATAACGCGGCGGACGTACGCCTCCTCGGCGTCCCTGTTAGCCTCTGTCCCGTCGATAATATCGCCCGTTATGCATATTATATCCGGATCGGCGGCTCTGACCTCATTTAGAAAGCGGGAGTTATCCTTACCGTACTCGGTGTTGTGCATATCCGTCAGGTGGACGACCCTGAGCCCCGAAAGAGCCTTGGGGAATTTTTCGCTTTTTATTTCGTACTCCTCGGTCACGAGCCTGTAATTCGAGTCGACGTACATTATGAGGAGCACGGCGGCGATGATAAAAAGCACGGGCAGGATATGCGCCCTTTTCTTCATGCCCGTACCTCCCCAATCTAATGATGCAGTATTGTACCATATCCGCGAAAGCGGAGATGGTACAATGTATCGTGCTTTTCGGTTGCCGCGAAGCGGCGAGAAAAACGATTTAAATCGAAATAGAATAGCCGTTTCGCGGCTATTCTATCATATAATTCCGCGCTTTTCAAGGGCGGCGGAAAAAGAAAAACCATCCGGAAGCATAACGCTTTCCGAATGGTTGTCGCCGCCGGGGTGAAGGTTTTTCTTGCGGAGGGGGAAGCTCCTTGGAGGTAGGGAGAAAAATGATTGAGGGGTCGGCTGCCGCATAACGCCTCAGCCGCTGTCGCAGTACCCGGCGACGTCTGCGATCGTATGGCAGTTAGTTAAGCTTAACTAACTAACGAGAGTTTAACATCCCGGGGTTAATTTGTCAAGTGCCTGTTGCAATTTTAGTTAGTTTGTGCTAATCTTATCTTGTAACTTCCTCGAAAGGGGTCAGATTGATGAAAATTCAGAAATCCGCTGAGGACTATTTGGAGAGTATCCTAATGATAAAGGAGCAGAAGGGCTTCGTCCGCGCCATCGACGTTTCCGTCGAGCTTGGGGTGACTAAGCCGAGCGTGAGCTACGCCACGAAGCGCCTGCGCGAGAACGGGTACATCACGGTGGATGAAAACGGGCACCTCGAGCTTACGAAGGCGGGCTACGAGATAGCCTCCCGGATATACGAGCGCCACAAGGTGCTGACCGCTTTTCTCTCGAAAATCGGCGTTGACCCCGAAAGGGCGGCAGAGGACGCCTGCAAAATAGAGCACGACCTCTGCGAGGAGACCTTTGCCGCGATAAAAAAGCACTGCGGGGATATCGGCGCGCTTTAAGGCATAAAATTACCCGCCGGGAAATCCGGCGGGTCATTTAATATATTCTTACGAGGACGCGGAGGCGCCCTTTTTTCGTCTCGCGCTCTATACCCTCATATATAAATCTTCCGACGGAACGGACGGAGACGATCGCGCCCTCCGGTATCTGAGCTGCGCTCGTCTCGCAGAGCCTGCCGGAGATGAAGACCCTGCCCGCCGCGATGAGCTCCTGGCTTTGGCTCCTTGATAGCTTATAGACCGCGCTTATCACACCGTCGAGCCGCTCAGAGGCGGTGACAAGGGCTTTTACGGGCGGCTTTTCGTTTACCGAGGCGGGCGGGTCCGAGACCGTTGCGCTCACAGTCGTGCGCCTAACCTCGGTGAGATTTTCCGTTACGTACCCCGCTATCGAATCGAGGCAGAAAAGGTAGCCGCAGTTACCGATGAGAACTATGTCGCCCAGAACCTCGCGCCTTATCCCGAGACCCATAAGCGCACCGAGGAAATCCCGGTGCGTAAGCTTTTCGGCGAATTTATCGCTCACCGGCGCTATCTTTACGCAGACTATCCGCGGCTCCTCAAGCCAGCCGCAGGTCTCCTCGCTTCCAAAGTGGGCAAGGCGGCGCTCCGCGCCCTCGCAGCCGCCCTCAAGCGTGAAGGGAGCGTCGAGCCTCAGCCGGAGAAGGATATCCTGCTCGCTTAGCGATAAAAACTCCGAGCTTACCCAAATCCCGCGCTCGTATGAGCGGCGCGCAAGCTCGGAGAGGCGGTTTTTAATTAATCTCTCGTCCTCCTGCATGGTATCTCCCAAAAGCTCAGCCACCCAATAGCGGCTGGTCAAAGGCGAAAAGAGCCTCGTTAATCTCAAAAATATCGTATTTCCCGCGCGTTATGAAGTATTCGATGATTATATCGAATTTGCTCGAACGGCTGAGGGCGAAGCCCGCCTTCATAAGAAGCTCGCGTGTTTCCTCAATCGGCAGCTCGAGCGCGATGGCAAAGGCGATCGCCGTCGGCTTCGAGGGTCGGTAGCCCATATCGCCGCGTATCTTGGAAAAGAGCTTCCTGTCCACGTTCGCCCGCTTGTAGCAATGAGCGTCAGTCCAGCCTCGCTCGTCGATCTTTCGCAGAAGCATCTGCGAAAAGCTCTCGTCTATCGTTTTTAGCTCGGCCTCGAGGTCGCGCGGCTCCGCTGCGGGGGCGCAGGCGTCCGCCATAGCGCCGGGCGCTGCGTTCGCCTTCCGCATCTGCACGGCGGCGCCCAGCCTGTGAAAGGCGGCGGGCTTTATGAGCCGCTCGGCGATATATGCCTTGAGCTCTGAGTATAATTCGTCGGAAATCCCCTCTCCGGAACCGGAGAGGGGCGGCTTTTTTCTGAATATCATCACTTGTTGATCTGAACGAGCTTTTCGCGCAGCTCGGTCTCGATCCTGCCGAGCTCGACCTCGGCGGCGCGGCGCTTCGCGGCTCCGTCGGCCTGGATGGAGCGGACCTCCTCGAGGGTGTCGATGAGGGTCTGGTTGGTGTGCTTGAGGGTCTCGAGATCGACTATGCCGCGCTCGGACTCCTTCGCAACCTCGATAGAGCCGGTCTTGAGCGCCTCGGCGTTCTTGCGGAGAAGCTCGTTGGTTACGTTCGTGACCTCGCGCTGAGCCTCCATTGCCTGCTGGGAGTGGTGCATACCGAGGGCGAGGACCATCTGGCTCTTCCAGAGGGGGATGGTGTTCACAAGGCTGGTCTGAATCTTCTCGACCATAAGGGTGTCGTTATTCTGGATAAGCCTGATTTGCGGGCTCATCTGGATGGAGATCATTCTCGTGAGCTCGAGGTCGTGGATCTTCTTGTCGAAGCGGCTTATCATATTCTGATAGTCGTTGACAGCCTGAGCGTCCTCAGGCAGGCCGGACTGGCGCGCCTTCTCCTGAAGCTGGGGCAGAACGACCTCCTCGCACTCCTTGAGCTTCTTCTTGCCGGCGAGGATGTACATCGTCAGCTCCTTGAAATACTGCTGGTTGAGATTGTACATCTTGTCGAGGGTGGATACGTCCTTGAGCAGGGTGACCTGGTGCTTCTCAAGCTCGTCGCAGATCTTGTCCACGTTGACCTCGGCCTTGTCATACTGGGCCTTCATCATGGCGATCTTGTTTTCAGCCTTCTTGAAGAGACCGAGGAAGCCCTTCTTCTCCTCCTCGCCGTAGTTGAAGCCCTTGAGCTCAACGACGAGGTTTGAGAGCATGCCGCCCACCTCGCCCATATCCTTCGTGCGGACGCTGTTCAGCGTGGTGCCGGAAAAATCGGCGATATTCTTCTGGCTGGATGCGCCGTACTGCAGTATGGCGTTTGAGTCGGTGATGTCTATTTTCTCCGCGAAATCGTTTACAAGCTTGAGCTCCTCGGCGGTAAGCTGGGACTCCTCAGCCTGAGTGGCGGTCATAGCGGGAGCCTTCTCCTTCTCCTCCGCTATCGCCTGAGCGGCGGCGGCCTGAGCTGCGGGAGTCGTCGGCGTGGCGTCGAATGTCAGGGTGGGGACGTAATCAAGATTGGGATCAGTCATTTTCGCTCGTTCCTTTCGTTATAATACTGAGTGATACCATTTTATTATTCCGGCTCGATAAAGTCAAGAAATATCTTCTATTGATGCCGCCGCAAGTACAGGAGTTACAGCGCTTCTATCGCCCCGGCGAGATTAGCTTATGTAATAATTACACCGAATGCTAAGGCTTGCCTACAGAAGGTTTTCTCATTAAGATGATGCGTTTTGTTCTTGCTTGAAAGCAAGGGAAGCGTTCGTTTCTCTCTTTGCAGACTGCAAAGAGAGAAAAAAGTACAATTAATAAACTTATAAGAAATAAAGCGGCTGCATCTTAATGCATAAAGACTTCATCTTACTGCGTAAAGAAAAAGGGGATTTATTTTTCCCGCGAAACCTGATATACTTATTTGAAATAAAAACCGAAAGAGGTAATGCGCCGTGGAGGATATCATTCTTTTGAAGCACGGGGAGATCGTGCTCAAGGGGCTTAACAAGAGGATATTTGAGGATAAGTTTATGGCTAACGTGCGCCGTCGGCTTCGCGGCCTCGGCGATTTCCGGGTCTACACCGTTCAGTCCACGACCTACGTTGAGCCGCAGTCAGATGATTGCGATATGGACGCCGCCCTCGAGGCTATGAAGACCGTGTTCGGCGCGGTGGCGATAAGCCGCGCCGCCGCCTGTGAGAAGGATAAGGACGCCATTTTCGAGACGGCGAAGCGCTATCTCGGCGCGGAGCTCAAGAAGGCGAAGAGCTTCAAGGTCGAAACCAAGCGCTCGGACAAGAGCTTTCCGATGACGAGCATCGCCGTTTCGCAGTACGTCGGCGGGCTTCTGGCCGACTCCTTCCCCGAATGCAGGGTGGATGTACACAATCCCGAGCTAACCGTCAATATAGAGGTACGCGACTTTGCCGCCTACGTGCACGGAGTGCCCATTGAGGGCGCGGGCGGTATGCCCGTCGGGTCAAACGGCAGCGCCGTCTCCCTTCTCTCCGGCGGCATTGACAGTCCGGTGAGCACATATATGATGGCAAAGCGCGGGGTACATATCATCCCGGTCCACTTCTTTTCCTTCCCCTATACCTCCGAACTCGCGAAGGAAAAGGTCATTACCCTTGCGAAGCTCGTCGCCCCATACTGCGGCAGGATGACGCTCGAGATCGTTCCGTTTACGAAGATACAGGAGGAGATAAGGGACAAGTGCCCCGAGGAGTATTTCACGATAATAATGCGCCGCTTTATGACGCGCATATCCGAGAAGATCGCCCTTTCAAACGGCGCCTCCGCCATCGTTACGGGCGAGAGCCTCGGCCAGGTCGCGAGCCAGACGATGCAGGCGATGGCCGTCACAGAAGAGTGCGTCTCCCTGCCCGTTATCCGCCCGCTCGTCTGCCTTGACAAGGCGGAGATAGTCAAGCTCGCGCGGAAGATTGGCACCTTCGACACCTCGATTCTCCCCTATGAGGACTGCTGCACGGTCTTCACCCCCCGCCACCCGAGGACGAAGCCTCAGATAGACGAGGTGCTCGAGGTCGAGAAGGCTCTTGACGTCGACGGGCTCGTGGACGAGGCGGTTATGAACATCGAGCGGGTGGTGATCTCAAAGTGAGAGCCGAGATAATCTCCGTCGGCACGGAGCTTCTTTTGGGTTCTGTTGTCAACACCGACGCCGCTGATATTTCGCGCATGCTCTCCGAGCTGGGGATCGACGTTTTCCACCACACGGTCGTTGGCGACAACCGCGAGAGGGCGGCCGCCGCCATTGAGATTGCGAAGTCACGAGCCGACCTGATCATAACCACGGGCGGGCTCGGCCCCACCTGCGACGATCTTACGAAGGAGATCCTTTGCTCCGCCTTCGGCAAAAAGCTCGTTTACAACGAGGAGGCCGCCGAGAATATGCGGCGCTATTTTGCCGACAGGCTGCCCGGCCACCCGGTTCCTGAGAACAACTACTCCCAGGCATACTTGCCCGAGGGCTGCGCTCCCTTTCAGAACTCCTGCGGAACGGCGCCCGGCTGCGCCTTCGAAGCGGAGGGCAAGCGGGTCATAATGCTGCCCGGTCCCCCGAGAGAGTGCAGAACGATGTTCCGCCACTCCGCCATGCCCTACCTCGCCGACCTTGCCGGTGAGAAGCTTTTCTCCCGCTTTATCCGCGTGTTCGGAATCGGTGAGAGCCGTATGGATGAGCTTCTCCGCCCCATGATGGACAGGCTCGAAAATCCCACCCTCGCGCCATACGCCGGAAACGCAGAGTGTATGCTCCGCCTGACGGCGAAGGCGAAGAGCGAGGCTGAGGCCGAGGCTCTCGCCGAGCCCGTAATCGCCGAGGTCAGGAAAGCGCTTGGAGAATATATCTACACCGAAACGTATTCAAGCCTTGAGGAGACTGCGGTCGCCCTTCTCTCTGGCGCCGGTCTGACCCTCGCCGTCAGCGAGGAATACACGGGCGGGCTATTGTCGAAGCGGATAACCGACGTTCCCGGCGCGGAAAAGCTATTTCTCGGCTCCGCCGTCCTGCCGTCCGCGGGAGCAAAGGCGGCCGAGGCCGCGCAAAAAGTCCGCGCCCTTTTCGGCTCGAAGCTTGCGGTCGCCGTCTGCGGCTCGTCAGGCGACGTAACTATCGGCCTCGCCGCCCCGGACGGGGTGTTTGAAAAAGAGGTCAGCCTCGGGAGCGACAGAGTCCGCGCAAGGCACGCCGCCGCGAGCCACGCCCTCGATATGATAAGGAGATACCTCACGGGGCTTCCCGTATAACAAACGCAAGCGCCGCCCGAAAAACGGGCGGCGCCTTTGTTTTATGTGGTTTTGGGCAGCTTGAACCTTGCCCTTTTCTCCCATCCGGAGAAGAAGTAGTAGAATATCAGAGCGGTGGAGGCGCAGAGCCAGCCAAGCGGGTAGCCGAGGCCGACAAGGAGCGGCGAGTCGGTCGCGCTCGAAATTATCGCGAGGTATATCTGCCTTATAACGATAAAGGACATTATCTGAATGAGCGTCGGTATCTTCGTATCGCCCACCCCGCGCAGAGCTCCGGCGAGGACGGAGTTGCCCACGAGGCAGAGGTTCAGCGGGGCTATCGCCCTCAGAAATTCGACGCCGTACCGCACGGCGTCCGCCCCCGCCTTCTCGTCGATAAAGATGCGTATAAGCGGCTCGGCGAATAGCTCGAGGGGTATTACGACGAGCACGACTGCGGCTATTGAAAGGATAAGGGCGGTAAACGTGCCATTTTTTGCCCTGTCCGCCTTGCCCGCTCCAATATTTTGTCCGACGAAGGTGGTAGCGGCGAGTGATATCGCCTGCTGAGGCACCGCGGTGAAGGCGTCTATCTTCGTATAGCTCGCCCAGCCCGCGATGCACGGAGTTTGAAACGCGTTTATGTAGGACTGGACGAAAACGTTTGAGAACGAGACCAGCATCTGCTGCAGCGACGAGGGCAGGCCGATCTGAACGATGCGCTTCAACACCGGCTTGTATATTTTGAGCTTTCTTATCTCAAGCCGGTACGCTTCCCGGGAGCGGGTGAGCGTAAACACGACGCAGAGAGCGCTGACTGCCTCCGCTATTACGGTCGCAAGGCCTACGCCGACTATGCCCCATTTGAACTTGATGACGAAGAGAAGATCGAGACAGGTGTTTATCACAGCCGAGATAACGAGGAAAACAAGCGGGTGCCTTGAGTCTCCGACGGCGTTCAGTATCCCCGAGCCGAGGTTATACACCAAAAGGCCGAGAGAGCCGGAAAAATACACCCGCATATAAACAAGGGCGTCGGAGTAGACGTCGGCAGGCGTCCTCATAAGGCCGAGCATCAGAGGCGCTCCGAAGTAGCCGATGGCGGTGAAGGCAAGGCCGAAGATAACGGCAAGGCACATCGCCGTGTGCACGGCCTCGTGCACCTTGTCGTCCTCCCTCGCGCCGAAGTGCTGGCTGATTACAACGCCCGCTCCGACGGAAAAGCCCATAAAGAAGCCGATCAGGGTATAGATGGCGTTGCCCGTTGAGCCCACGGCGGCAAGCGCCTGCATCGAGACGTATCTTCCCACAATGAAGGTATCGACAGTATTGTAAAGCTGCTGAAAAATATAGCCCACCATCAAAGGAAGGCTGAATTTAATAAGGTGGCCCGCAATGGAACCGTCCGTCATTATCGTATCGTTTTTCTTTCTTCTCAAAGTGTGCATATCTCTCTCCGCCGCCAAAAATGTCGCTATAAGAATATATTCCCGCCGCGCAGGATTGTCAATCCGTATTTTTGCGCAAAAAAATCGCCGCGATCACTCGCGGCAGTTTTTCAGCTTTTGCGTAGAATCAATAAGTGACCTTGCCGTTAACGTTCTCGTTGACGACGTAGTAAGCGGCGCGCTCCTCGGGCTTAACGTAGAGCTTGAGGTCAGCGATCTTGGCGTTCTTGTTGTTGGCCTTGAAATCAGCCTTGGCGGCGTCGACGAGAGCCTTGACGTCGACCTCGGAGCCGGCGAACTGAACGTAAGCGGTCTCCTTGGGGGCGACAGCCTTCTTCGCGGCGGTCTCGGCCTTCTTGGCGGTCTCCTTGACAGCCTTCTCAGCCTTCTTCGCGGTCTCCTTAACGGCCTTTTCGGCCTTCGTGGCCTCGGTCTTGACGGTCTCGACGACCTCTTCAGCCTTCTTGGCGGTGGTCTTCTTTTCCATAATAATTAACCTCCATTCGGATATGAGTTGTTGGGTTTCTTACTTACAAGGTGTATAATAGCCATTTTTTCTCAATAATCAATAGTAAAACCGAATTTTTCACGAAATAACCGAAAAACGCCGATCGCAAAAGGCGTTTTCCGCAAAAATAACTACAAAAAGCGGTTAGCTTTCCCCAATCAAGCATAAAAACAGAGCGGCGGGAAAGCCCGCCGCCCCTTTAAAATCAACGTTTTCAGGTATCTTCAATGAGCCCGTAGCCGCCGGATTTGCGCTTGTAAACTATGGCGACACGCTCGTCGTTATCCTGGTTTTTGAAGACGAACCACTCGTGACCCAGAAGGTTCATCTGAAGGATCGCCTCCTCCGGCGCCATCGGCTTGATGGAAAACCGCTTTGTGCGGACGATCTTGAACTCGTCCTCTTCCTCTGCCTCGTCCGCCGCGACGACAGCCGGCTCCTCCGCCTGATTGAGCGCGCCCTCGCGCAGGCGCTTTTCAAGGCGGGTCTTGTTCTTCCTGATCTGCCTGTCGATCGAAGCGACGGCGGAATCTATGGAAGCGTACATATCTCCGGTGGCCTCGCTCACGCGGTAGAACATTCCGTTGTTTCTAAGCGTGACCTCGGCGATGTGCCGGCCACGCTCCAAAGAAAACGTTACTGAGGTGTCGGATTCCTCCCTAAAGAAGCGGTCGAGCTTGCCGATCTTTTTCTCGGCATACTCCCTTAAAGCGTCGGACGTCTGGATCTTTTTCTCGGTAAACGTAAACCTCATTGCTGCTGCTCCTTTCTTTTGGGGTCCTGTGGGAGCATTGATTCTCTCCCAAATGCATTATAACACAGGCTTTGGGAAAAATGAACAGTTTTTTCGAAAAATTTTTAAAGAATTTGGTGAATATTTCAAATAGTGGCCGACGCGTGCCTCGTAGCGTGGCAGCCGACGTTGACGACGCAGGGCGTTCCCGCTATGTGACAGGGCAGGGCGGCGACGTTCACCTTGAGGCAGGTCGTCCTTCCGCCGAAGCCCTGAGGCCCTATGCCGAGGGCGTTTATGCGATCAAGCAGCCGCTCCTCCATCTCTGCGTAGAACGGGTCGGGATTTTTTTCATTGATCGGGCGGGCAAGCTGGCGCTTCGCCGCGAGGGCGCAGGCCTCGACCGTGCCGCCGATGGCGACGCCGAGGACTATGGGCGGGCAGGGATCGCCTCCGGCGCGGGCGACGGTGTCGACGATGAAGTCCTCGAACTCGGAGATGGGCGCCGATGGCAGAAGCATCTTAAGCGCGCTCTTGTTCTCGCTCCCGAAGCCCTTGGGTGCGACGGTGAGCGTGAGGCCGTCGCCCTCGACGAGGCGGGTGTGGATAACGGCAGGGGTATTGTCCCCGGTATTAACTCGGCGGAAGGGGTCGGCGACCACGCTCTTGCGAAGGCAGCCGTTTACGTATCCGCGGCGCACTCCCTCGTTCACCGCTTTCTCAAACGAGCCGGTTATATGAACGTCCTGACCTATCTCGGCGAAGACGACTGTCATTCCGGTATCCTGGCAGATGGGCAGCCCCTCGCTTAAGGCGCACTCAAAATTTCGCACTATGTCGTTCAGCGCGGCGCGGGCGGCGGGCGCGTTCTCCTCGCTCTCCGCTTTTTTCAGCGCGGCCTTCATATCCTCGCCGAGCATAGTGCAGGCCTCTATGCAAAGTCTCTCCACGGTCTCGGTTATAAGTTCAGCTTTAATCTCTCTCACGTTCATCACCTCGCCGGTATTGTAACACAAAAACGCGGGGCGGCACAAGCCCCCGGGTTTTTTCGCATTTGCAATGCGGTTTTTTGCATTAAGATGCAGCTGTTTTATTTCAAATTAGTTTAAAAATTGTACGTTTTTCTCCCTTTGCAGTCTGCAAAGAGAGAAAAACGTACCAAAAAGAGAGAAACGAACGCTTCCCTTGCTTTCAAGCAAGCTAAAACGCATCATCTTAATGCGAAAAATCTCCCGCCGGGGAAAAGAAAAAAACACCGCCGGTGGTAAGAATTCTGCAAAATGCTGTGAAAACCGGGAGAAAATTCGTCATTTTTCAGCAGCGTTTTTTTAAATTGCTATTTTTCTTTTGCGCGGAATTTGGTATAATTATGTTGAACCTAAATACACTACTTACTGGGGGAAATTCCGATGATATCACATGGCAAGGATATTAAGATGTTCTGCGGCAATTCCAACCGCAAGCTGGCGGAGGATATTGCCAAGCATATGGGCGCCCATCTCGGCGATATGCAGGTAACGCATTTTGCCGACGGTGAGTGCTCTGTTTCTCTTTATGAGACCGTTCGCGGCTCAGACGTATTTCTTATCCAGTCCACCTGCAATCCCGTAAACGATAACCTGATGGAGCTCCTCGTTATGATCGATGCCTGCCGCAGGGCGAGCGCCGGAAGAATCACCGCCGTAATGCCCTATTTCGGCTACGCGAGGCAGGACAGAAAGGCGAAGAGCCACGACCCCATCTCTGCGAAGCTGGTCGCGAACCTTCTGACGAGCGCCGGAGCTGACCGCGTGCTCACCATGGATCTACACGCCCCCCAGATCCAGGGCTTCTTCGATATCCCCGTGGATAACCTCGTGGGTATGCCTATTTTCGCAAAGTACTATCTTGAGATGTTCGGCCCCAGCTCCGAGACCACGATGGTGGTATCTCCCGACGTGGGCAGCGTCGCCCGCTCCCGCAACTTTGCCCACAAGATGGGCATGAACCTCGCGATAGTCGACAAGCGCCGCGAGCGCGCAAACCAGTCCGAGGTAATGAATATAATCGGCGACGTTCAGGGAAAGAACGTCATACTTTTCGACGATATGGTCGATACCGCCGGATCCCTCTGCGGCGCGGCGAGAGCTCTCGTTGAGATCGGCGGCGCGAAGGAGGTCTATGCCTGCGCGAGCCACGCCGTCCTTTCCGGCCCTGCCATCGAGCGCATCGACAAGAGCTATATCAAGGAGCTCGTTCTCCTTGACACCATACCCGAGATCGAGTCGAAGAAGCATGAGAAGATCAAGTTCCTCTCTGTCGCCCCGATGTTCGGCGAGGCCATCGAGCGCGTTTACGCCGAGATAGCCATGAGCGCCCTTTTCAACTGATATGTTTTTCAAAAAGCCCGGAAAATACTCCTGGATAGTGGTATTCCTCGGAAACCCCGGCCCGAGGTACGCGATGACGAGGCACAACGCCGGCTTTATCACGGCGGACGAGTACGCGAAGAGCCGCGGAGTGAGGATAGACAGGCTCAAGTTCCATGCCCTCACCGGCGAGGCCGAGGTGAACGGGGAGAAGCTTTTCCTGATGAAGCCTCAGACCTATATGAACGAGTCCGGCAAGGCCGTGCACGAGGCGATGAGCTTCTATAAGGTGCCGCTCGATCACGTCCTCGTAATTTCCGACGACGTGACCCTTGACGTCGGCAGAATACGCATCCGCAGGAGCGGAAGCGCGGGCGGGCACAACGGGCTCAAGGACATAATCGCAAAATGCGGAGGCGAGGGCTTTCCCCGCATAAAGCTCGGCGTAGGCAAGCCGGAATATGAGATGATCGACTGGGTGCTCTCGGCATTCAGGGATAAGGATGCGGAGGAGATATTCTCCGCCGCGAAAAGAGCCTGCGACGCCGTCGAGGAGATCGTAAAATCCGGCGTAGATAAGGCGATGAACGACTATAACAGATAAAAGGCGGGGATTTTCCCCGCTTTTTTTAAAGGAGAGGTTTTATGACGGCGAGGGAGCTTATATCTTTTCTTGATATAATAGAAAAGCTGAAAATGACCGTAAGGCATAACGTGATGCGCTCGGGCAGAGTTGAGAGCGTCGCCGAGCATTCGTGGCGCCTTGCCGTTATGGCAATGCTCGCAGCCGGCGAGGAGGAGGGACTCGACAGGGACAGAGTGATAAGGCTTGCCCTCGTCCACGACCTCGGCGAGGCGATAACCGGGGATATACCCGCTTTTATAAAGACGGACGAGAATCGCAAAACGGAGCGGGAGGCGATAGCCGAGCTCTGCGGCAGCCTGCCGGAAAAGGAGAGCGTGGAGCTGAAAGCCCTCTTCTCCGAGCTTGACGAAATGAATACGCCCGAGGCGAGGTTTATGAAGGCTCTCGATAAATGCGAGGCGGTTTTAAGCCATAACGAGGCGGATATCTCGACCTGGCTCCCGCTTGAGTACGACCTTCAGCTCACCTACGGGCAGAAGGAATGCTCGTACTTTCCGTTCACGCGGGAGCTTCGGCGCGAGCTTGAAGAAGACTCGAGGCGGAAAATTGCCGAGGAGGACGAAAATCAATGAGAATAGATGCTCCAGCCGGGGCAATAATGATAATAGATCGGCTGCGCGGGGCGGGGTACGAGGCATACGCCGTGGGCGGCTGCGTGAGAGACGCCATACTCGGAAGGCAGCCGGAGGACTGGGATATAACGACGAGCGCTCTGCCGGAGAAGGTGACGGAGCTTTTTTCCGATCTTCGCGTCGTGCCTACGGGGATAAAGCACGGAACTGTTACGCTTGTCGCCGGGGACGGAAGCTTCGAGGTTACCACCTTCAGGGTGGACGGGGAGTATTCCGACCACAGAAGACCGGAGAGCGTAGCCTATACCTCGTCGATAACCGAGGACCTTGCGCGCCGGGATTTTACGATAAACGCGATGGCCTATGACCCGAAGTCCGGCGAGGTTACAGACCCCTTCGGAGGAATGGACGACCTTGAGAGAAGACTGATCCGCTGCGTCGGCGAGCCGGACAGAAGGTTCGGGGAGGACGCCCTCAGGATACTCCGCGCCCTGCGCTTTTCCGCCGTCCTCGATTTCGGGATAGACGGAAAAACGGCGGAGTCTATCCGCAGAAATGCCGGGGAGCTTCGCGATATTTCCGCCGAGAGGATAAGGGCGGAGCTTGTTAAGCTCATAACGGGCAGGGGAGCCTCCCGCGTGCTTTTGGAATACAGGGACGTTTTCGCCGTGATACTTCCCGAGCTTGTGCCGCTTATGGGACTTAAAACGCGCGACAGGTTTGAAGCCTTCGATGCCTACGAGCGCACTGTTGCGGCTCTCGGGCATTACCGTGGCGGAGACCCGGTAACGGCCGCCGCCATACTTCTGAGAAACGTGGGGCTTCCTCAAAGCATTAACGGAGAGAAGCTTGCGAGAGAGGCGCTTTACAGGCTGCGATACCCTCTCGATGAGATAAAAAAGATATCCGAGCTCGTGAAATACTCCGGCGAGTATATACTGCACACGAAAAAGACTGTCAGGAGACTTTGCTCGGCTTTAGGCTATGAGCAGGTCTCTCGGCTTTTGGAGCTCAAGAGAGCGGACGCCCTCGCTATGTGCGAGGCCGAAAGGCAGAGGCCGTGGGCGGACGTCGACGGGATTTCCCGCATATTCGATGAGGTAAAGCGCGAGGGCGAGCCGCCCTCACTTAAAAACCTCGCCGTATCGGGCGAGGACATAATGGCTCTCGGGATGCCGAAGGGAAGGAGAGTGGGCGAGATACTGTCCGCCCTTCTCGACGCCGTTATCGACGAGGAATGTGAAAACGACAAAGAAGCCCTCATTAAAAAGGCGAGAGAGCTGATTTAATAAACTAACGCCCCGGCGCAAAAGCGCCGGGGCGAAGCTTTATTCATAGGTCATTCGCATTTTGAAAAGCTGCTTATCCGTCTCGCCGGAGAGGAACCAGTCGGTCCCCTCGTTTCCCCAGCGGAGCTTGAACTCGTCGCCGAGCCTTGCCTCGGCTCGATACTCTATCCCAATGCGGGTGAGGCGCTTAGAGTGCAGCTCGGGGGGGAGGGTGTCCTCCATCAGATCGAAATACCGGGTATTGTTCATGTGCCCGTTCATATCCGTATAGCTGAAGGGCACGGTGAATGCGGCCTCGCCCGTAGTGGCAATATGCCGGGGCGCGCGGGGGAGAGGGGGCTCGAAGCCGGTTTTTTCAAAGGGAACGGCGACGTTCTTATCCTCGGGGAATACCATCTTCCTCTCGACCGAGTCCATAAGCACCCAGAGGGCGGAGGCGGTGACGAGCACAGAGCCGTCCGCGCCCAAAAGCCTGTAATAGCGGGGGAAAAAGAGGTGCATCGTATCGCCCGGCCAGCTCTCGAGGGTTATCTCCTCATCGTACTCCGGCATCCGGTTTATCCACGCATCCTGGAGCGTGACCACCCAGAGAAGGCCGCGGTCAAGAGTCTTCTCCCTGCCTGCGCCGAGCTCTTCAGTATGGGCTATCGAGGCCTCCTGCATCATCCGGAACATCGTCGAAAGGCGAAGCCGGCGGTTTAAATCCACCTCGGCGTTACGGAGACGGAATTTTACTCTGTAAACGCTCATTTTTCTATCCGCTTTTCTATCGCGTCCACCACGTCGCCGAGGGTGGATAGACGCTGCCACTGGCGGTTCGGTATGCGGATATTGAAATTCGCCTCAAGGCGGCAGATGACAAGGGTAAAGCCCATCGAATCTATCGCCGCGTCGGTGTTTATGACCGTGTCCTCGGTAAGCTCGGTTCCCTCGAGCTCGGGAACACACTCGTAAATGACCTCTTTCGTCGCGGAAAGGATCTCCTGTCTTGTCATAATTGAAGCTCCCATCTTTTTATTTTCCCCGTCGCCGTTCTCGGCAGGGGGTGCGGAGTGAAAATAATGTCCCTTATCTGCTGGCCTCTCGGCCTGAGCTCCATAACCGGGCGGACGGAACTGAGAATGGCAGCCCTGTCGGAGACGTCGCCCTTTATCACGAGGTACGGAGCACCGTCCTTTTCGGCGACGGCGAAGTCGCGGCCGGGCAGGACGGCGGCAAGCTCGCCCTCGTACTCGGGCAGAAAAATCTTCGTCCCGTCGGAGAGAACGAGGATCTCCTTCTTTCTGCCGGTAACGTGGAGAAGCCCGTCCCCGTCGATAAAGCCGAGATCGCCCGTGCGGAGTATACCGCCGGAGAGGACCTCCCTCGTGGCGTCCGGCATCTTGTAATAACCCTCCATCACGCAGGTCGGGGCGGAGATGAGTATCTCGCCGTCCTCGGCGATTATCACCTCGTCGTCCGGGCAGACCGTCATCGCGTAAGGGTCGGCGCCGAGACTGAGGGCGACGCCGGAGCTCGTCTCCGTGAGCCCGTACCCGAAGGAGACGCGAAGCCCCATAGAGGCGCAGGCGGATATTAGGCGGGGAGGACAGTCGCCCGCCCCGATAAGGACGAGGCGAAGCTCCTCGTTGAGAGAGTTGTGCTTTAAAAGAAAGCCGAGCAGCAGCGGCACGACGGATATCGCCGTAGGCGCGAAAAAGGCGCAGTCGTCGATATAATGCCGGGCGCCCCGCCCGAGGGCGACGGCCGCTCCGCAGCTCAGACCCCAGAGAAGGCCGCAGACAAAGCCGAAAACGTGGTTTAGGGGAAGCTGACACAAAAGAACGTCGTCCTCCTCAAGCGGAAGAAGAGAGCCGCCGTTATAAGCCGAGCTCATAAGGCTCTCGTCCGTCAGCACGACGGCCTTTGAGCGGCTCGTGGTGCCGGAGGTGAAAAAGAGCACCCTGCCGACGCCGCTTTTGACCCCGCCGGTCAGGTAAGGCGAAAACTCCCGTGTAAGCTCTGAGTCGGAGGACCAGAGGAAGTCGATATCGGTATATGCTATGTAACCCTTCAGAAGGGCGTCGGGCGTGTTTTCGTCGAGCAGCACGGTTTGAAGGCCGGAGACTATCGAGGCCATTATCGTTATCACGCAGTCGAGGCTCCCGTCTGTAAGTATGCCTATCGAGGTCTTGCCCGAGGCGCGAAGATCGTTCGCCCTTCGCTGAACGAGGTCAAAAAGCTCAAAATACGAAAGGCGGACTTTTTCGCCGCCAGCCTCGTAGAAAAGGGCGGTACGGCTTCCGTGCTCTGAAGCGCGGAACGAGAGCATTTGGAAGAGACTTGAAAATCGCATAGCATCACTCCTTCTGCCTCAGTATATCATTTCTTTGCTGAAATTAACAGAGCTTTTTACAATTTACACAAATAATTCAAAAAAATTTTAAATTAAGTAGTGCATTTTTCTTGCGGATGATGTATAATCCATACTAAGCTAAAACAACAACTATGTTTTCTGGAGGTACGAAATGGATAAAAATATAAGGATCTGCATCGTAGGCGGCGGCCCCGCCGGTCTTTCCGCGGGAATGTATCTCGAGCAGAAGGGCTATGAGAACTACACGATACTTGAAAGGCTCGACAGAGTCGGCGGCAAGTGCTGGTCGCCGCATTACAACGGCAGGCGCTATGAGATGGGCGCAATTATGGGCGTTCCCTCGTACTACGCCGTTCACGACGTTGAGGAGTTCTGCGGAATCACTCACGACGGCCCTAAGCTCAACCGCAACTATAAAAACGGCGAGGGCAAGGTCATAGAGCCATTCGAGCCGAAGAAGAACATTCTCAAGATCCCCCGCCTTCTCAGAATGAAGAAGCAGCTCAAGAAATTCGGCGAGATTCTGGAGACGAAGTACAAGGGCTACGACGTAAACGGCCACCGCGGCGTCGCCGAGGGTCGGTACGACGGCTTCTCCCAGCAGAACGCAAAGCGAGAACCCGTTTCCGGAGAGAACCCCAACCTCAAGGATCTCGCTCTGCCATTCTCCGAGTTCTGCAAGCTGAACGGAGTTGAGCTAATCCAGGATATCTGGATCGGCCCGTTCACCTCGTTCGGCTACGGCTACTTCGACGAGATACCCGCGGGCTACGTCCTCAAGTATCTCGACTTCCAGACCTGCATGAACTTCGTCAAAATAAACCTCTGGACTTGGAAGGAGGGCACTCAGTACATCTGGGAGCAGCTCAACGCCCACCTTAAGAATCCCGCCCGTCTGGGAAGCAGGATCGACAAGGTCGAGCGCCGCGACGGCAAGGTCTACGTCACCGTAAACGGCAAGGAGGAGGAGTACGACAAGATAATAGTTACCGCCCCGCTCTATATACCCAACAAGCGTGCGGACGGTCAGGTCGGCATGGTGGACTACTTCGACGCCCGCGACGACGAGCGCGAGCTCTTCTCGAAGATAGACTACGAGCGCTACGACGTTCTCGCCGTTGAGACAAAGCCGGAGGATCACCCGGAGATAAGCTATTACGTCTTCGACAATATGGTCCCCTCCCGCCTCGGCCACCTTATGGTGTATTACCGCCGCTGGAAGGACAGCGTCGACCAGGTTATCACGACCTACGCGCTGAGAAAGCACAGAAAGTCCAAGGAGGTCCCCTATGAGGACTGCAAGAGAATGGTGCTCGACGACCTCAAGACGATGAAGAACCCCGCCTCAAACGTAGTAAACGAGTGGAGCGTGTATTACTTCCCGCATGTCTTCTCCGAGGACTACGCAGCAGGCTGGTACGATAAGGTCGAGGCGATGCAGGGCAAGTACGACACCTACTATGCCGGAGAGATAATGAGCTTCGGCGATATGGACGAGACGGCGGAGTACAGCCGCGAGCTCGTCGAGAGATTCTTCTAATAAAGTATTCGCGACCGGGCGGGGCGCAGCCCCGCCCGCGTTTTTTCTTAGAAAAAACAACGAAAGGTGTGAAACGATGAAATTCTACAAAGACCACTACGAGGTCGTAATTATCGGCGGCGGTCTTGCGGGAATGGCCTGCGCTCTTCAGCTTCAGGCGTGGGGGATAAAGGATATACTCATCCTTGAAAAGCACAACCTGCCCGGCGGCCTTGCGACGGACTTCGTGAGAAACGGGTTCGAGATAGAGGCCACTCTCCACGAGATGATGAGCATAGGCACGAAGGACAACAGGCTCAAGGTGGGAAAGTTCTTCGACGATATGGGCGTCAATATCGACTGGCTCCACGTTCCCGAGTGCTACCGCGTCGTCCTGCCGAACTCCGGCATTGACGCGACCCTCCACGAGGGCTATGAGACCGTTGCCCGCGAGATAGACGCGAAGGTGCCCGGTACTTATGAGAAGGTGCACGAGCTGATGCTCCTGTGCAGGCGGGTGTACGACAGCATGAACATACTCTCCGTCACCCCGATGTCGAAGGTGCAGATGCTCTTAAAGCACCCGGATTTTGTCAAGACCGTGGGCTACAGCGCGACCGAGGTCATAAATACCTTCGATCTGCCTAAAAAGGCGGTCGAGATGCTGACGCCGTACTGGATATACGTCGGCAACAGGATGGACGACCTGCCATTTACGATATACGCATTCCTTATGGCGGACTACTTCACGGGAAGCTACGTCTGCCGCGGCTATTCGCACGAAATGAGTATGAAGATGCAGGCGAAGGTCGAGGAGAACGGGGCTCAGTTCGAGCTGAGGCAGGAGGTAATGAAGATACTCGTTAAAAACGGGAAGGCCGTCGGCGTCCGCACCGCGCGGGGCGACGAGATAAGCTGCGATTACGTTGTCTCCGCCGCCTATCCGAACAAGGTGTACACTCAGATGATCGAGCCCGCCTCCGAGGTGCCCGAGGGCGCCGTTAAAATGGTGAACGGCCGCGCCCTTTCGGTATGCCCCGTCAGCATAATAATGGTGCTCGAGGGGAGACCCGAGGAGCTGGGGATAACGAATTATTCCACCTTCTCCGGCGATACGATGGACACAAACGAGATCTGGGAAAACTACAAGAACCTGACTGAACCCTATAACTATATCACCACGATATGCCTAAACTACGCGAACCCGAACTGCGTACCCGAGGGGTACACCCAGCTTTCGATAACGGCGCTGCCGCTGAACGACCCATTCGCTGAGGTCACAGAGGAGAGCTATTTCGACCTCAAGCGCCGCCTCGCGAACGAGATGATAGAGAAGTATCTGCGCCATACCGGCGTTCCCGATTTCCGCGACAGGATCGTCGAGATCGAGGTCGAGACCCCGATGACGGTTGCGCATTACGTCGGCGCATGGAAGGGCAGCATCTACGGCTACAGCCACTCCCTTTCCGACCACGCGGTCGCAAGGCTCCAGATGAAGGAGGATGACAAATTCATCGAGGGGCTCGAGTTTGCCGGAGCTCACGGTATGAGCGGCGACGGCATGGGCCCGCAGATAACGAACGGCAGGGCGGCCGCCAAGGCGATACGGGAGGATAAGGAAAGAAAAGAGAAGGAGGCGGCAAAATGAGCATAAAGGTCAAGGGCTTTCTTAAGGACGTTGGCGGCGCCTCGAGAGTAACGGCTCTCCGCAGGTCCTCAATTGAGAACGCCTCCGCCGCGCCGGACGGTAGAGATCCGATCCGCGACCTCGCGGATAAGCTCCACCCCGCGGGAATGGAATTTATCGTAGACTCCGTGCGCCCAGCTTCTCCGACCTCAAAGATATTCCGCCTCAAGTCGGCGGACGGGCATATCCCCCCGTTCCAGGCCGGGCAGTACGTGAATTTCCGCCTTAAGATAGGCGAGAGCGAGCTTACGAGGCCCTATACGATAAGCTCCGCGCCCTATGAGGCGAGGGGAGAGGACGGCTTTATCGAGGTCACGATAAGGCGCAACAGGCCGTATCTCGTTCCCGACTGGTTCTTTGAGAACGTAAAGCCCGGAACGAGGCTTCGGGGCAATATGCCTTTCGGCACTTTCTACTGGGAGCCCATGAGAGACTCAAAGAACATCGTTGCCATCGCGGGCGGGAGCGGGATAACGCCCTTCCTCTCGATGGCGAGGGAGATAGCCTTCGGAAAGATGAAGGACGCTCGCCTCACGGTGATCTACGGCTCGGTAAAATCCGACGATATCGTGCTGAGGGACGAGCTCGAGAAGGCGGAAAAGGCTTCTGAAAACGTGCGCGTCGTCCACGTCCTCTCAGGAGATCCCGATTGGACGGGAGAGCGCGGCTTCGTGACCCGCGAGCTTTTGGAGAAATACTCCGGCGAGGACCCCACCTATATGTTCTGCGGCCCTCTTGAGATGTATAAGCTTGTAAAGAGCATAATGGATGAGATGGGCGTTACCTGCCGCCGCTTCCGGCACGACGTGATAAGCCAGCCCGCCGATCCGACCGCCATAGAGGGCTGGCCGGAGGGCAACGAAAAGAAGAGCTACTATATAACCGTTATCCGCGGCGTGAGGGAGGACGTTATAAGGGCCTCTGGCGGCGAGCCGGTTGCAGTCGCCCTCGAGAGGGCGGCCGTTCCGGTAGATACGCATTGCAGGGGCGGGGAGTGCGGCTTCTGCCGCAGCCAGCTCCTCGACGGGGATATCTTTGTTCCCGCCTTCGGAGACGGGCGCAGGCTGATGGATAAGGAGATGGGCTGGTTCCACGCCTGCAGTGCCTACCCCCTGAGCGATCTCAGGATAAAGATTCCTATTTTATAAAGGTTGAGCGGAGAAAGAAAAAAGGCTTCCCCTCGAGGGGAAGCTGTCAGCGAAGCTGACTGATGAGGTGGCCGCCGCGTCAGCGGCGGTGGAGCTGATTGCAACGTTTTACGGCGTATACGCGCCTACACCTCATCCGTCACGGCTTCGCCGTGCCACCTTCCCCTCAAGGGGAAGGCCTTGACTCAAACCGTTCGGTCACTTGTGAACTTGTTTTGCCGTTTGCCTACGGCCTTATTTCGTCCTCCGCCCGCCGGCGGGGGACGGATTTTCTTTAGAGAGACGAATTATTTGAATAAACCCCTCAATGAGAAATTCATAAATTACAAAATGACGAAAATTAAAAAGCACATTCAATAAATATTTGTAAGCCCTGACAAGATTTTTAATTTTTCGATTTAAAGCGGCGCAAACGCTTGTAATTTTTTAACCCCTGTGCTAAAATACAAGAGATTTTTCGGAGGGAATAACCCGAAAAAACGGACGAAAACCCCGGAAAACCGCCGTAAAACGGCATATATTGTGGACTTTTCGCAAAAATCCGTGAAGGAGCCACAAAATGCCGCCGTCAAATCGGCGATATACATAGTTTGTTATTCGCGTTTGCGTGTAATAAAAATTTTTTTGGAGGAAATGGAAATGAGCAAGAAACTTACAAAGATCCTCGCGCTCGTGCTGGCTCTCGTAATGACCGTCGCTCTTGCCGCCTGCGGCGAGAAGGTCGATCCGAAGCCCACTGAGCCGACCGAGCCGACTCAGCCCACCGAGCCGACCGAACCCACCGAGCCCACTGAGCCCACTGAGCCCACTGAGCCGACCGAGCCCACTGACGTTGACATCACCGAAGGCCTCGGCAGCGCCGAGTACCCCGCCTTCAACGAGGGCACCGTTACCGCTAACCTCGCAGAGGCCGGCGGCGGCGAGGTTGGATACGACGTCTACGCCGGTGTTGCAGGCAAGGACTATACCGACCCCGAAGTCTACACCTTTAACGACTATACCTCCGGTATGTCCAACCTGAACTGGAACCCCCTCTCCTGGGAGACCAACGATGATTCCGCCATACTCGACTATCTCTCCCGTGGCTTCTACAGCTTCGAGATCAACTCCACCCTCGACGGCTGGTCCGTAACCTGCGAGATGGCCTCCGAGCTTCCTGTTGACGTTACCGCCGATTACGTCGGCCAGTACGGCATCAAGGAAGGCGAGACTGCCAAGGCCTTCAAGATCAAGCTCAACGAGCTTGCTACCTGGGAAGACGGCACCCCCATCAACGCTGATACCTACATCTATTCTTATCAGCAGCTCCTCGATCCGGCTCAGCTTAACCGCCGCGCCGACTCCCTCTATGCCGGTGACTTCGCCGTTGTCGGCGCGAAGGAGTACTTCAACCAGGGCCGCACCGCGTTCACCGCTCTCGGCTCCACCGTCGCCTCTTACCTTGATAACGGCGGCAGCCTCGACGACCTCTACGTCGACGCTTATTCCTTCTGGAACTGCGACGCCAGCTACACTGACGCTGACGGCAACCCCGCTCCCCAGTACGTAAAGGTCACCGATGAGACCGTCTACGGCGAGAACGTCGGCGACGCTTTCAGCGGCAAGGGCTTCTATGATGAGTACTTTGCTGCCGGCGCTGCTTATGAGAGCTACGGCGCTACCTATGTCGGAACCCTCGTTGCCTTTGAGGATAACTACAGCTGGGACAACGTTGGCATCCTGAAGACCGGCGACTATGAGCTCGTCATCATCACCACCAACCCCACCGAGAGTCCCAACTACTACGTTCCTTACTACCTCTCCAGCACCTACCTCGTAAAAGAGGATCTGTTTGAGTCCCTCAAGAATCCGGATGATCCCACCGTCAACACCTATGGCACCAGCCTTGAGACCACCGCTTCTTACGGCCCCTACATGATGACCTACTTCGAGCTCGACAAGCAGTACACCCTCAGCCGCAACGAGAACTGGTACGGCTACAAGGATGGCAAGCACGTTGGCCAGTATCAGACCGACGTTATTACCGTTCAGGTCATCGAGGCTCAGGCCACCGCCCTTCTCGCCTTCCTTAACGGCGAGATCGACAACGTCTCCCTCGTTTCCGCCGATATGGCGACTTACGGTTCTTCCGATTACATCCGCTACACCCCGCAGTCCTACACCACCAAGCTCACCTTCAACACCGACGAGACCGCCCTTGCTGAGCGCGGCACCAACGCCACCGTTCTCGGAAACCTCAACTTCCGCAAGGCCTTCTCCCTCGCTATCGACCGTACCACCTTCGCTCAGTCTTACACCGCCGCCGGTTCCGCCGGTTACGGCATGCTGAACTACATGTACGTTTACGATCCGTTCACCGGCGCATCCTATCGTAACTCTGACGGCGGTAAGGAAGCCATCGTAAACCTCTATGGCCTTACTTACGGCGATGACGACGCCGATTACGAGGACCTCGACGAGGCCTATGACGCCATTACCGGCTATGATATGGAAGCTGCCCGCGCCGCTATGGCTCTCGCTTTCGACGAGACCACCGCTGACGGCACCTATGACGGCGGCGACGTCACTCTCACCCTCTCTGTCTACAACTCCGACGACGTCTACGTCCAGATGTTCAACTATCTGAACAACGCTCTCCAGGAAGCCTGCGTTGGCACCGGCTTCGAGGGCAAGGTCAAGCTCGAGATGAAGGTCGACGCCGACTACTATGATTCCATGTATTCCGGACAGGCCGACATCATCTTCTCCACCTGGGGCGGCGCTGCTTACAGCCCGTTCACCCTCCTCTATGAGTGCTACTGCGACGCTGCAGACGGCTCCGGCCAGCAGATGGAGTACGGCTTCGATTCCTCCAAGGTACAGGTCGCCATCAACATCAACGGCAAGGATTACCTCCAGAACCTCCAGACTTGGGCTATGTGGATGGATGGCCAGGATGTGACCATCACCTCCTATGACGGAACCACCACCCTCCAGCGCTTCGGCGATTACGACGCTGACGCCCGCTGCAGCATCTTCTCCAAGCTCGAGCATGCCTACCTCGCCAACTACGTCAACACCCCGATCTACTACAGAAACGTCGGCTCCCTCGTATCCCAGAAGGGCGACTATCCTGTAACCGAGTACGTTGACCTCATCGGCTTCGGCGGCATCCAGTTCTACACCTACAACTATACTGACGCCCAGTGGGCTGAGGTTGCCGGCTCCTTCACCTATTAATTCGGAGCTGAAATCTACCCGGATCATATCCGTTAAACCATTAAAACGTACGCAATCGCGGGCTTTTGCCCGTGATTGCGTTCCGTTTCTATTAAATGCCTTTTATGATTTAAATTAATTGATGCTGAGCTTCAGCCGAAAATGTCTTTACTTTCATTTTTTGCTGAACATCAGCATCAGGAAGACTATGGCACTAAAATATGACTCCGTAAAGGGGAGGTCGACTAATGACAAAGTACGTATTAAAAAGACTTGTTCTGATGATTTTTACCTTCCTGATCATCACCACGATCTGCTTCGTCCTCATCAAAATGCTGCCCCTTCCGGCAATCAAGCAGATGGGACGCGACGTCTCTCTTATTGAGAGAAGACGTGAGGCTATGGGCTATAACAAGCCCATTATGGTGCAGTATTATCTCTACTGGCAGCACCTTCTAAAGGGCGATCTTGGCCTTGGCGAGCAGATGTACGTTTCGCTTGAGGTATCCGACGTTATGCTCACAAAGCTGCCGTATACCGTGGTGGTGAACCTTTACGCCTTCATCGTATCCGTGCCGCTCGGTCTTCTCTTCGGCATTTACGCCGCCCTTAAGAAGAACACGGTGCAGGATCACATCATTTCGACCCTCGTAATGGTGTTCATTTCAGTGCCTTCCTTCGTCTACGCCTTCCTTGTCCAGTATCTCCTCTGCTTCAAAACCGGCTGGTTCCCCTTAACAGTCGCGTCAAAGGAAAACGCGGACTTCTTCTCTTGGGCGATGTTCTACTCGATGGTGCCCGCCATCATCTCTCTGTCGTTTGGTACGATCGCCGTACTTACGAGGTTTACCCGCGCCGAGCTTGCCGAGGTGCTCACGGGCGACTATCTGCTGCTCGCCCGCACGAAGGGGCTTACGAGGAACCAGGCCATCGTCCGCCACGCTATGAGGAACGCAATGGTGCCTATCCTCCCGATGATACTCGGCGAGTTCATCGGCATTATCGGCGGCTCGATCATAATCGAGCAGATCTTCTCCATACCGGGCATAGGAAGTCTGTTCGTCCAGTCGATAAACCTGCGCGACTATAACTTCTTTATGGCCGACACGGTTATCTACACCCTTATCGGACTCGTCTCCGGACTCGTTATCGACCTGAGCTACGGATTCATCGATCCGAGGATCAAGATGGGAGCGCGCTGATATGGATTATATGAACATTCCGAAAGAAAAGTTCGCGCTGGCAAGCGATTCGGCGCGCATAAAGGATAAAAAGTTCGCAACGAAGCCGGTGGGCTATTTCCGCGACGCTATGCGCCGCTTCAGAAAGAACAAGTCTTCCGTTGCCGCGGCTGTGATCATTCTTCTCCTTTTCCTTTACGCATTTATCGTTCCCTTCGTATCCAATTACGACGTCACCTTCCGCGACGGATACTATAAGATGGTCCTCCCAAAGTCGAACACCTTTGCCTCCCTCGGCTGGGACGGCTGCGGCGAGCAGACCGAGGCTCAGGCGGGCTACGACTACTACAATTCCATCGGTCAGGAGTATGGCACGAGCTCCGTAAAGGAAGTCCGCGAGAGATACGAGGAGAACGGAGCCCTCTTCTACAAGCTCTACGTCGACTCATACGAGAAAGTCGGCTTCGTTTACGCCGACCTCTCCAAGGACGAGTATCTCGCCCTTCAGGAGTACCAGAACCAGACCAATATCCAGGTTATGTACCCCATCCCCGCAAACTACAAGACCAGCTTCATCGCCGTTTCGAGCGGAGCCAATCTCTGGTATGAGCTTGCCGACGATAAGCCCACCACCTCCGGCGCCTCCAAATACCACGAGGACGACGGAACCCCGATCTACGTCGCAAATTACCTCACGAACAAGAACCCGACGAGGGCTAAGTACGAGAGCATAAAGATCCCCGGAGACAACGGCGGAGAGGACGGCGAGCATTGGTACGTTTACGCCGTCAAGAACCAGACCGGCTACCGCGTCCGCGTTCTCTACAAGGAGTATTACAACTATAAAAACGGCTTCTACGCGGTCCACCTCTTCGGCACCAACCAGCACGGCCAGGATATCTTCGCCTGCCTTGCCTCCGGCGCCAGACTCTCGTTCATCCTTTCGCTCAGCGTTTCGATAATCAACTTCTTCATTGGAGTTATCTGGGGCTCCGTCTCCGGCTACTACGGCGGAGCGACCGACCTTATCATGGAGCGAATAACCGATATTCTTATATCTATCCCGTTCATCGTCGTTGCGACCCTGTTCCAGATGCACCTGGCGGATAAGGTGGGCTCATTCGTAAGCCTGCTGTTCGCATTTATAACAACGGGGTGGATAGGAATAGCAAGCCGCGTCAGAACGCAGTTCTACCGCTTCAAGGGACAGGAGTATATCCTTGCCGCCCGCACTCTCGGCGCGAGCGACGGAAGGCTTATTTTCCGCCACATCCTGCCGAACTCCCTCGGCACGATCATCACGGGCACGGTACTTATAATACCCGGAGTCATCTTCTCCGAGGCGAATCTCTCGTTCCTAGGCATAGTGAACCTTGAAACGAGCGGAATCACCAGCGTGGGCACCCTCCTTTCTGGAGGCCAGAGCTATCTCTCCAAGTTCCCGCACATGATATTCTTCCCCGCGCTTTTCATCTCACTTCTTGAGATATCCTTTAACCTGTTCGGCAACGGACTGCGCGACGCATTCAACCCGTCCCTGAGAGGAGCTGATGAATAATGGCGGAAGAAAAGAAGCTTGAAGTTAAGGATCTTAGAATATCCTTTACAACTGCAAACGGTAAGGTTCAGGCTGTCCGCGATATCAGCTTTGACCTCTACAAGGGCGAGACCCTCGCCATCGTCGGCGAGTCCGGCTCCGGAAAGTCCGTTACGAGCCGCGCCATAATGGGCATACTTGCCGGTAACGCCATCAAGGAGGGCGGCAAGATACTCTACGGCGACAAGGACCTTATGAAGACCTCGGAGGACGAGTTCCACCGCATCAGGGGCGATAAGATCGCAATGGTCTTCCAGGATCCGCTCTCCAGCCTCAACCCGATCATGAGAGTCGGCCAGCAGCTCACCGAGGCCATGCTCTTAAAGAACAAGACCTCCCGCCGCGAGAGCAAGGTCGCGATGAACAGGCTCTTCAAGGCTCTCGACGAGAATATGACAGCCGCCGGCGTGGCTGACGCCAAGACTGACCTTGAAAAGTTCAAAAAGTTCGGTATCCGCCACTCAAAGCTTGAGAGCGAGTACACCGCCGCCCTCGATTATGCGAAGCAGGCACAGGCTGAGGCCGAAAGCGTAATCATTCACATTGAGAACAAGGCCGTGGATAAGCTCAGCCAGGATATCACCGACTTCTGCCAGGCCGCAAAAAAGTCCGTCTCCCACTTCGTTGTGAGAGACAGAGCCGCCGAGCTTGAAGCCCTTCTCGGCGATATAAAGAGCAAGACCGCTGAAGCGAAGAAGTCAAAGGATTACTCTGCCGTTCTCGAGGATTTCAAGAAGGCTAAGAGCATTCTTGACGAGGCTGTCAGCTTCGACGCACCCAACACCTTCACCCTCGGCTACTACCTCACCTTTGACGAGGACAAGATACCCGATATGCCCGTAGCCGAGCTCAACGAGCTTACGCACGATAAAACTGAAAATGAGTTTATGAATCCCTTTATGAGGAGAGCTGAAAAGGGCGTTCGCTATTCAAGCGAGAAGACCGACGCCGCCCGCCGCGAGGCGATAAGCATCCTCAAGGCTGAGCTTCCCGTTTTCGAGAAGGCCGAGCCCGACCGCAAGGAGTGCGAGGCCGCTGCCAAGAAGATGAAGGCCGCCGTTATCAAGTGCCTTGATCCCCTCGAGGTCATAAAGGACAGCGAGACCCACACCTTTGAGAGCTCCATCGACTACGCAGTCGACCTCTATTTCGGAGGCTTCAAGAAGAACGCGAAGGAAGAGAAGCGCTTTACAAAGGCGACCGAAAAGCACGAGAAGGCGTCCCGCGGCGGCAAGACCCCCGATTGGGAGGTCATTCCCGCAAGCTATATAAACCTCGAGGCCGCCCATCAGGATATGGTGGACACCGTAAAGGATATGATCGCCCACTTTGAGGCCCAGCTTGAGGCGAACAAGACTGCCGACTTTGCCCAGCGCACCCTTGACATAGTGGATAACCTCAAGGAGCAGGAGCAGAACTCCGTTTATACGATAACAAAGAGCGTCGCCCGCGAGAAGGCCATCAAGCTGATGGAGAGCGTCGGCATCGACGAGCCGCGCCGCCGCTTCCGCCAGTACCCCTTCGAGTTCTCCGGTGGTATGCGCCAGAGGATAGTTATCGCGATCGCGCTCACGGCGAACCCCGATATCCTCATCTGCGACGAGCCGACGACAGCTCTCGACGTTACCATCCAGGCTCAGATCCTTGAGCTTATAAACAACTTAAAGCGCGAGCGCGACCTCTCCGTCATCTTCATCACCCACGACCTCGGCGTCGTCGCCAATATGGCCGACCGCATCGCCGTTATGTACGCGGGCAAGATAGTTGAGTACGGCACCGCGAAGGATATATTCTACGATCCCGCGCACCCCTACACCTGGGCGCTTCTTTCCTCCGTGCCAGACCTTGATACCAAGGAGAAGCTCCAGAGCATACCCGGCACGCCTCCCAATATGATCTATCCGCCTAAGGGCGACGCCTTCGCGGACAGAAACGTGAACGCCCTCGTTATTGACTTCGAGATGCAGCCGCCGATGTTCAAAATAAGCGACACGCACTACGCCGCGACCTGGCTCCTCCATCCGGACGCGCCAAAGATCGAGCGCCCGAAGATCATAACCGAGCGCATTGAGAGAATGCAAAGCAAGAGAGGTGAGACGAAATGAGCGAAGATAACAAAGAAGTCCTGCTCAAAGTAGAGCACCTTTCCATGTACTTCGGCAAAGGCAACTTCGTAAAGAAGGCCGTCAACGACGTCTCCTTCGATATAAAGAAGGGCGAGGTATTCGGCCTCGTCGGCGAGTCCGGCTGCGGCAAGACCACGACCGGAAGAACGATAATCCGCCTTTACGACGCCACCTCAGGCAGCGTATATTTCAAGGGCCAGCGCATAGTCGCCGGTATCGGCTCATACGTTTCCGAGCTCAAGGCTCTCCGCGCCGAGAGAAAAACCGCCGACCCCGCGAGGCAGGCGAAGATAGACGAGCGCGTAACCGAGCTCAGAGCCGAGATCGCCAAGGCGAAGCACGATCACAAGCACGCGAAAAAGGATCTCGTTACCAAGATCCAGATGATCTATCAGGACCCGATCTCCTCCCTCGACCCCCGCATGACGGTCAAGGAGATAATAGCCGAGGGACTTAAGATCCAGGGCGTTAGGGATAAGAAGCTGATTGAGCAGAAGGTATTCGAGATGCTCGAGACCGTCGGCTTGGTTGCCGAGCACGCCACCCGCTATCCGCACGAGTTCTCCGGCGGCCAGCGCCAGCGTATCGGCATCGCTCGCGCCATCATAATGAACCCCGAGATGATAATCGCGGACGAGCCTATCTCCGCCCTCGACGTCTCCATCCGCGCCCAGGTCATCAACCTTCTGAACGACCTGTGCAAGAAGATGGGGCTTACGATCCTCTTCATCGCGCACGACCTCTCCGTTGTAAAATACTTCTCCGACCGCATAGGAGTTATGTATTACGGAAATATGGTCGAGCTTGCCGATTCCGACGAGCTCTTCCGCCATCCGCTCCACCCCTACACCCGATCCCTCCTCTCCGCTATCCCGCTGCCCGACCCCGAGACGGAGAAGAACAGAACGAGGATCCGCTACAATCCGCTTACGGATCACGAGTACACCACCGAGGAGCCGGAGTTCCGCGAGGTTCTCCCGGGACACTTCGTCCGCTGCACAGAGAAGGAATTCGAGCAGTATAAGAAGCAGGTTGCAGAGTCGTGATCGATAGGAACGCGTCAAAGCCCGTGAAAAAGAGGGCGTGGATAAAATACGCCGTCGCCTTTCTTATCGGAGCCGTTATGTCCGTTCTGATCCTCTGGTCGCGCGGAGCGTTTGCCGCTCCGCTAACTGCGCAGGAGCTTCAGCTCCACCTCTCCGATGCCTTCTTTATAACCGGCGTTCTCATCTTCGCCGCCGGGGCATTAGTCTTCGTATCAAGAAACGGAGCCTTTGACATCTTCACCTATTCGGTGAAGTACGTCCTTAGCTTTATGAGAAAGACGCAGCCGGGCGAAAAGAGGGAGAGCTACCACGATTATAAGGAGAGGCTTGCGGCGAAGGATAAAACGCCCTGCCTTTTCTTGATAATCACCGGGCTGGTTTTCATTATGGCGGGCGCCGTATTCGCCCTTATGTTTATGGGCGCGGCAATATAATTCCAAAAAACGCTTATCGGCGGAGCCTCGCTCCGCCGATTTTTTGAGGTGTGAATATGAAAAGACCAAAGCTTATAGTTTCTGATATCGACGGTACGCTGATACCATACGGCTACGGGGCTCTGCCCTCGGACTTTGCGGAGACGGTGCGCGAGCTCGGCAGAAAGGGCATAATATTCTGCCCAGCCTCCGGAAGGCAGTATCACTCGATGCGAGTCCTCTTCCATGAGATAGCGGACGACCTCTACTACATAAGTGAGAACGGCGCTGCCGTCTACGGGAACGGACCTGAGGAAGGGGCGAAGCTCATCTCAAAAACGGAGATACCGCGCGAGACCGCCCTTCAGATTGGGCGGGATATCGAGGCTATCGACGGCTCGTACGTGATCATCTCCGGCATAAGCTCGAGCTATATTCTCAAAACCTCAGAGAGCCTGTTCGCAGTCCCGATGCGCGGGCTCGGAAACAAGCTCACGATAGTCGACAGGGTGGAGGACATAGCCGAGCCGATAATAAAGCTCGCCGCCTACTGCCCCGGAAATCTTGACGAGGCGGGGGACATCCTGCGCCCCAAATGGGCGGACAGGGTCAATATGGCCTGTGCCGGCCCGACCTGGTGGGACTTCACGCTCGCGGACAAGGGCAAGGGGCTTATTGCCCTCATCTCCGAGCTTGGCATAGAGAAAGACGAGGTCGCCGCCTTCGGCGATAACTGGAACGACGCGCCCATGCTCAGGGTGGCGGGTACTCCATATATTATGGCTTCGTCCTCCGATGAGCTCAGAGCCATTTTCCGGAACCACTGCTCAAACGTGCTCAGCAAAATAAGGGAGCTCACGGCCTGAGTAATAATCCGCCCCGCCGCTCATATACTTGACTATGAACTTACGGTCAAGGAGCTGGTACGGATGGATAGAATCAACGACAGGGCTGTTCTCGTGGGCAAAGTTGCGGCTGAGCCGGAGCTTTCGCATACCGGGCGGGACGGAGAATACTACCGCTTTCCGCTCGACGTGGAGAGACTTTCCGGAACGGTGGACAGGGTAAACGTGCTCATAAAGGGCGAGCTCTGCAAGTCACTTGGACTAACTGAGGGCGAAAACGTCAGAGTAAGGGGCGAGATGCGCTCCTTTAATAACCGCTCCGGCGTAGGAGCGAAGCTCGTTATCTACGTTTTGGCGCGGGAGCTTGAGCGTTACCCGGGTGAGCCGGAAAACGAGATATTTCTGAGCGGCACTATCGTGAAGCAGCCAATATACCGAAGAACGCCGATGGGGCGCGAGATATGCGACCTGATGCTCGCCGCCCAGCGCAGGTATAACAGGAGCGACTATCTGCCCGTTATCGTCTGGGGCGCGAGGGCGCGGGAGGCCGCTGATTGGAAGGTCGGTGACAGGGTCGAGCTTTCCGGAAGGCTCCAGATGCGAAAGTACATAAAAAACGAGAACGGGATCGAGACCGAAAAAACGGCCTATGAGATCTCCGCCTCTGAAATAAGCCTGATGGAATAATAAAATCGGCAGCCGGTCATTCGGCTGCCGAAGTCTTTTTATATTTCGGAATTGTTTTCGCTTTTCCCCTGCTCCTTTTCCTCCTTGATCTCACGGCTGAGGAGAAGGGAGAGGGCTATTCTTATCGCAACGAGAGCGGCGACGATGATGATATCGGAAAGATCGTGCGTTATCACCGTCCGAAGTATCTCGCCGCCGAGAAGAAAGCCGAGGGAGAGGGAAAACCCGTTTGCAAGGACGAGCTTCGCGTTGATTTTCGGGGTAAACAGGGCGATAAGACCCTTGATAAAGGCGTAAGCGAGTATGCCGACGCCGATTACCTCGGTAAACAGAATTATCCACTCCGTTACGACTTGCAAGAGCTCCTGAAGATTTTTAAGCATCCTTCTTCATCTCCTGTTCTACTATGTGCAGATTCAGATGGTCGTAGGTCATCGTTACTCCGTCCTCGCGGAAGGCGTAATATATCCTGCGGGTAACGGCGTATTTAGTGCTGAGGAACTGTGAATTCGGCGTAAAAACGTAGAGCTTGTATTCAATGCTGCTGTTGCCGTAATTCTGAACGAAGGCGATTGGCTCGCGCTCCTCGTCGATAACTGCGTCCGCCGTCTTCGCCGCCCTGATGAGCGAGGCAATGACCTTGTCCGGCTCGTCCTCGTATGACGCGCTGGCGGAGATCTCAACTCGCCTTATCGCCGCATCGGAGTGGTTTATAACGAGGGAGGAGGTCACCGTGCTGTTCGGTATGTAGACCGTCTTTTTATCAGACGTGTTCAAAATGGAGTAAAAAAGGCTGAGCTTTTTTACCGTGCCTGCGACGTCGCCGATCTCAACGTATTCGCCGACCTGTATAGGCTTCGTGCCGAGGAGAGTTATCCCCGCAAAAATGTTTTCCAAAAGGCTTTGAAGCGAGAGGGAGAGAGCGACACCGGCAACGCTCAGGATCGCGACGAGGCTCGTAACGGGAACGCCGAGCCTGTCAACGGTAACGAGAATTATCACTATCCAGAGGACGGTGTTTATGGAGGCGTTTAAAAAGCTCTTTATGCTGGCGTCGAGCTTGACCCTCTCCATTACCCTTTTGAAAAGCTTGAGAATGAAACGCTTTACTATTACGAGAATAACGAAAAGAAGAAGAGCAGAGAGAATAACGTAAAGGTTCAGATTGCCGACGACTACGGCCTCAAGCGTCTTTTTGAATTCCTCCACAGCTTAACCGTCCTTTCCGGTTATCTCCGTGATATCGTATGGCGTGGCCTGGTATACGAAATAGTTGAGCCAGTTTGAGTAAAGCAGGTTTGCGTGGCTCCTCCAGGTGACGGCGACGGGCTTTTCCGGGTCGTCGTCCTCGAAATAGTTCTTCGGTATCTCAATCGGAAGACCAAGGTTCTTGTCGCGCAGGTACTCGTTTTTCAGGGTGTCCGCGTCGTACTCGGAATGGCCGGTGATGAAGACCTGCCGCCCGCCCTCGGTGAACATGGCGTATATCCCCGCCTCCTCGCTCGATGCGATGATGCGGACCGAAGGGACCTTTTCCACGTCCTCGCGCCGTACCGTTGTGTGGCGGGAGTGCGGAGCCATAAAAACGTCGTCAAAGCCGCGGAGCAGTATCGGGTTTTTATACTCCACCCTGTGCGGGAAAACGCCGAAGAGCTTTTTCGGTAGGTCGACCTTCGGGATTCCGTAGTGGTAGTAAAGCCCGGCCTGAGCGCCCCAGCAGATGTGAAATGTGCTCGTGACGTGCGACTTGGACCACTCCATTATCTCGCAGAGCTCGTCCCAGTACTCTACCTCCTCGAAGGGCAGGTGCTCCACGGGAGCGCCGGTTATGATGAGCCCGTCGAAGGTCTTGTGCCGAACGTCGTCGAAGGTTTTGTAAAAGGCGAGCATATGCTCCTCGGATACGTGGCTCGCTTTGTGTGTCTTCGTCTGAAGGAGCTCAAGCTCCACCTGCAGCGGAGTGTTGCCCAAAAGGCGGGAGAGCTGGGTCTCGGTCGCTATCTTCGTGGGCATAAGATTAAGAAGGGCTATTCTTAAGGGGCGGATATCCTGAGTCGTGGCGCGGGATTCCGCCATCACGAATATGTTTTCTTTTTTAAGAGTTTGAGCGGCAGGCAGCCCCTCGGGTATTTTTATAGGCATTAGGTATCACCCCTGAATACGGGGGCATTGCCCCCTTTTAAATTTTTTCGAGCGCCTGAGCGATGTCGGAGATAAGATCCTCAGCGTCCTCAAGGCCGCAGCTCATTCTGACGAGATCGGGGCTTACGCCGGCGGCGATAAGCTCCTCGTCGTTCATCTGCCTGTGTGTCGCGCTCGCGGGATGCAGGCAGCAGGTGCGGGCGTCGGCAACATGGGTCTCGATGGCGGCAAGGCGGAGATTTTTCATAAAGGCCTCGGCTGCGGCTCTTCCGCCCTTGACGCCGAAGCTTACCACTCCGCAGGAGCCGTTCGGCAGGTATTTCTCGGCGAGAGCGTGGTACTTATCGCCGGGAAGCCCGCAGTAATTGACCCAGCCGACCTTGGGATGGGAAGAGAGAAATTCGGCGACGCGCTGCCCGTTCTCGCAGTGGCGCGCCATCCTGACGTGCAGGCTCTCGAGCCCGAGATTGAGGTAAAAGGCGCTCTGCGGCGAGGGCGTTGAGCCGAAGTCGCGCATAAGCTGGGCGGTGGCCTTCGTGATATAGGCGCCCTCTAACCCGAACTTCTCTGCGTAGGTTATCCCGTGGTAGCTCTCGTCCGGCGTCGTGAGGCCGGGGAATTTATCCGCGTGCTTGAGCCAGTCGAATTTTCCGCTGTCGACTATGCAGCCGCCGACGGAGACCCCGTGACCGTCCATATACTTCGTGGTGGAGTGGGTGACGATGTCGGCGCCCCACTCGATGGGGCGGCAGTTTACCGGGGTCGCGAAGGTGTTGTCGATTATGAGGGGGACGCCGTGACTGTGCGCGGCGCGGGCGAATTTCTCTATGTCAAGCACCGTGAGAGCGGGGTTCGCTATCGTCTCACCGAATACCGCCTTGGTGTTCGGCCTGAAAGCGGCCTCAAGCTCCTCGTCGGAGCAGTCAGGGGATACGAAGGTAAATTCAACGCCCATCTTCTTCATCGTAACGGCGAACAGGTTGTACGTGCCGCCGTATACGGTGGAGGAGGAGACAACGTGATCTCCGGCTGTCGCTATATTGAAAACGGCGAAGAAGTTAGCTGCCTGACCCGAGCTTGTGAGCATGGCGGCCGTGCCGCCCTCCAGCTTCGCTATCTTAGCCGCGACGAAGTCGCAGGTGGGGTTCTGCAGGCGCGAATAGAAATAGCCCGAGGCCTCAAGGTCAAAAAGCTGGCCCATGTGCTCAGAAGTATCGTATTTGAAAGTGGTGCTCTGGATTATAGGGATCTGACGGGGCTCGCCGTTTTTCGGCGTGTATCCGCCCTGTACGCAATCGGTACCGATCATTTTATTCTTCCTCCCTTGAGATTTTTACACATTATAATAATATTACCATTCTTGAGGTTAAAACGCAAGATTAGTTTTGCGCATTAAGATGAGACCAATTAGCTTGCTCGGGAGCAATGGCAGCTGTACATTTTCTCTCTTGCGTTCTGCAAGAGAGAAAAGTACCAAAAGAGAGAACAGACCAGGGGGCTTCGCCCAGACGCCCCCTGGACCCGCCTTGCCATTAGCCGAATCTGTGCCGCAAAGGACGGCGGCCCACATTCGGATGGCTGCGGTGCCGGAACTATCGCTTTATCCTCCTTGGCGTCGGCGCGATAGCTCCGGCCCCCCATTATACTTGGCAGCACAGCAATTTTTACTCAGCTAAAATCGAATGGCATTGCTCCTGTTTCCGCGGAAGCTTCGCCTGACGGCTTGCGACCGCTACGTACTCTTTATTCGCTCTAACCTCATCAGTCAGCTGCGCTGACAGCTTCCCCAAAGGGGAAGCCTTTTGAATTGTTGTCCGCCTTTGGCGGACTCATCTAAAAGCCTTCCCCTTCGGGACGCGACGCGTTAAGCAAATCTGCCAGTGGCAGATTTGTAGCCAAAGCGGGAAGCGAGCTATGCTCGCGCCCGTGGGGACCGCGCTCCGCGCGGTGGATGAGGTTGTCTCGTATTTTCGGCGACCGAAAAGAGAGAAATGAACGAATAACTAACTTAAAAAAATAAATCGGTATCATCTTAATGAGTAAAGCTAATCTTGCGTTTTAGGATGAAGAATGGTAAAATCGGCATATAAACTAACGGAGGTCGAGAATATGAAAATCGCATTGGGCTGTGACCACGGGGGCTTTGAGCTGAAGGAAAAAATCAAGGCGCATCTTGTGGAAAAGGGCTATGAGACCGAGGATTTCGGCTGCTATTCCAAGGACAGCGTGCACTATCCCGAATTCGGGGCTAAGGCCGCCCGCGCGGTGCAGAGCGGCGAGTGCGAGCGCGGGATAGTCGTCTGCACTACCGGCATCGGCATTTCCATCTCGGCAAATAAGGTCAGGGGTGTGCGCTGCGCTCTCTGCGCCGATTCATGGTCTGCCGAGATGACGAGGCGGCATAACGATGCGAATATGCTGGCGCTCGGCGCAGGAGTCGTCGGCGCGAATCTCGCGCTCAGGATAGTGGATACCTTCCTGAACACGGAATTTGAGGGCGGCAGGCACGCCGTCCGCGTCGGTATGATAACCGACATCGAAGAGGGAAGGCTCTGATGGCAAGGGACAGCAGGGTATATCACGTCCGCAGCCCGTGGAGGACGGCGGCTGCCGTGACGGCGATAGTGCTTGTCGCTGCGCTGATAATCGCCGCTTCAATCTTCTTCGGCTTCAGGAAATATATCGTTTACACCGACGACGGGGTGAGGCTTGAGGTGCCGTGGCTTCAGGAGGAGCCTCAAAACGAGGCATCAGGCGAAGAATGAGAAGGTCAGCGGCGATCATAGCCGTTCTTATTATGCTGCTGACGGTTTCGTCCTGCGCTAATTCGGAGAAGACGGCGGAGTTTTTCGCTATGGATACCTATATGTCCGTAAAGGCCTACGGCGGCGACGCAGTTGATGAGGCGGAGGCTCTCGTCTTCGAGCTTGAGCGGAAGCTCTCGATAACGGACGGCTTGAGCGAGATATCTGCGGTGAATGAGGCTGGCTCGGCTCAGGTATCTCAAGAGACGGCGGAGCTTGTCGCCTCGGCTCTCGGCCTATGTGAGTTAAGCGGAGGCGCTCTCGATATAAGCGTATATCCCGTGACACGGGCGTGGGGCTTTACGGCGGGGGAATACCGCGTTCCTCAGGAAGCCGAGCTTGAGAAGCTTCTCCGGCTTGTTGACTATACTAAAGTAACGGTATCCGGCGATACCGTCTCTCTCGGCGAGGGTATGCTTATCGACCTCGGCGCCGTGGCAAAGGGGTACGCGGGGGACAGAGTGACCGAGCTACTGCGCTCTCACGGGGTGAAGTCCGCAATAATAAACCTCGGCGGCAACGTGCAGTGCCTCGGGCGAAAGCCGGACGGCAGCAGATGGAAGATCGGCGTTCAGGACCCTGCCGGCTCGGGGTACGTCGGCGTTATCGAGGCCGAGGACGAGGCCGTTATCACGAGCGGAGGCTACGAACGCTTTTTCGTGGAGGACGGGAAGACCTACTGGCATATAATCGACCCGTCCGACGGGAGACCCGCCGACAGCGGGCTAATATCCGTGACCGTGATCGGGAAAAGCGGCCTTGCCTGCGATGGGCTCAGCACAGCGCTTTTTGTTATGGGAAAAGAAAAAGCCGCCGGGCTGTGGCGTGAGAATGGCGGCTTTGAGGCCGTTTTCGTCACCGAAAACGGGGATATTATAATTACAGAGGGGATTTTAGACCGCTTTACCACTTCAGGCGGGCGGAAGGTCAGCGAGGTGATACGCCGGGATGAAAACTAAGGCCCTCGTTATAATTATAGCCGTCGTATTGGCGATAAGTCTCGCTGCCTCGGCTATCCTCTACTTCGGCGGAGAGAGGAAGACGGCGAATATTTACGTTGACGGGAAGCTCTACCGTTCAGTAGACCTTGCCGCCGTGACGGAGGCGCAGACCTTTACCGTGGAGACGGAAAAGGGGAGAAACGTCATCGAGGTCGAGCGCGGCAGGATCAGGGTCAGCGACGCGGATTGCCCGGACAGGGTCTGCATGCGCTCGGGCTGGCTTTCCGAGGGGGATATCCCGATAGTCTGCCTGCCGCACGGGCTCGTCATCCGGCTCTCGTCCGGCGGCGAAGTGGATTCTGTTTCGAGGTGAGAGCTTGAACGTTAAGAGAATAGCGCGGGACGCCGTTCTAACGGCTCTCGCCCTTATTATTTTCATAGTGGAGCTGCAGATACCGCCCATTACCCCTGTGCCCGGCATCAAGCTCGGGCTTGCGAACGTAGTTACCGTTGCGGCGCTTTTCCTTTTCGGCCCGTGGGACGCGGGTGCTATCCTGATACTGAGGATACTGCTCGGAGCCGCGTTTTCGTCGAATCCGTCCGCCCTTGTTTACAGCCTTGCGGGTGGGGCGCTGTCGTTTGCTGCGCTTTTAGTTTTGCGAAAAATCGTGAATAAGAGACAGATTTGGGCTGTCAGCGCGATAAGCGCGGCATTTCACAATCTGGGTCAGATAGCGGCCGCCGTGCTGATAACCCACACCCCGGCACTCTTCGCCTATCTCCCCGTGCTGACGGCGGCGGGGATAATAGCGGGCCTCGTGACAGGCTCTGCCGCCCAGCTCGCCGTAAACAGAATAAAAAAATGACCGCAACGGTTTTTCCGCTGCGGTCTGTTTTTTAATACCCTAATTTTATCCTCCGCGTTTTTCGAAAGCAGGCGTCGCAGAGCCTGCCGCGGTAGTTTAGCGGCAGCGGCTTTGAGCAGCGGGCGCAGAAGCGGATGTTGTTTTTAAGCCGGTGGATCAGGATCTCGTTTATCTCAGAGGCCGCGTCCTCACGGGCGGCATAAAGCCGCTCTTCGTCTATATCTACTCCGAACGCCTTTGAGAAGGAGAAATAGAGGTCGAGCTTGCGGCAGAATAGCTCCAGCTCGGGCAGAGTGTGGGCGATATCCTCGGGAAGCTCCGGCTGAAGTATCTCACCGCCCTCCTTATACCGGCACAGGTAGCTGTGGAAGAGTTCCAAAAGCGCCTCGTCCTCCTCATCAAAGGGAATATTCGCTGCCCTCAGCTCCTCCTCCCTCGTGAGGGAAAAGCCGAGCTCGCGCAGCTTCGTGATTATCTTGATATACCGCGAGATATCGAGCTTAACGTAAGGCTCGACCGTCGGCATACGGCTCCACTCGGTCAGCACCTCCAAAAGGTCGAAATCGACGCTCAGAACGAGGTCGGAGAAGCCGACGACGGCCTTTTCAACGGGCGGCACAATGGCGGAAAGGCCTGCGCGGATAAAGCCGATATTCTGTGTTGCGCCGACGTAGCCCTTTTCGTACATTCCGTACCGTCCGGCGCGTCCGGCAATCTGCTGTATCTCGGACGGTCTCAGCTCGCGGCGCTCGACCCCGTCGAACTTTTCCGTCTCCATAAATATTATGCGCTTAATCGGCAGGTTCAGCCCCATGCCGATGGCGTCCGTCGAGACGACGTACTGCATTCTCCCCTCAAGGAAGCCCTCCATCTGCTTGCGGCGGGTGGAGTATGGCAGAGCCCCATAGATTATCGCGGGCTCCTTGCCGGCCTGACGCAGATCCTCGGCGACGGAGAGAACGCCGAGCTTCGAGAAGGTTATGAGCGCGTCGCCCGGCTGCACCTTTTCAAAATCAATGGGGTTTTTCATCGGGATGAGCGGCGTTTTGCGCTTGTGCTCTATTATCTCATATTCGTCTCCGCAGCTTTCTATAAGGCGAACGAGGATGCCTCTCGCCTCAGGTGCGGCGCAGAGATGCACCTCAGGCGCTAAAACGCCGAGGATGGCCCTCGTCCAGGCGTAGCCTCGCTGAGGGTCGGATATCATCTGACATTCGTCAATTACGGCGACGTCGTACCGCGCAGTCATATCGAGCTTTTCCGCCGTCGCGGCGACGTGGGTATCGGAGGCGCGCCTGTCCTCCTCTTCGCCGGTCGTGAGGCTGCACTCCACGCCCGCGTTAAGAAGCGTCTCCTGCGCCTCGAGGGCGAGGAGACGAAGCGGGGCGAGATATACGCCCGTTTCAGCGCGGATAAGCCGCTGGAAGCCCGCATAGGTCTTTCCGGTGTTCGTGCCGCCGAGGTGGATAATGAAGCGGCGGCTCATAGCGCGGGCGGCGGGGTATTCGTCCTTTGGATTCAGGGCTACGAGAAGGGAAAGGCTCGTCCTTATCGCGCGGGGAACGAACCATACGGAATATATGCTGTCAACCGTGCGGGAGAGAAGCTGATTTACAGGGAAGTCCTCAAGCCTCAAAAAGGGCTCGACAGCCTCCGCCGAGCGGGCGGCGGTCAGAGCGGCGACGGCGGCTCCGGCGGCCGCGCGGAGAATGAATGGATAACGCGCCTTGACCGCCTCAGCGTGATATACCGTCGGGTACTCGGAAAAACAGGCGGCGGCAACGATGAACTGAGACAGAATGCGCGGGATCTCGCGGCCGTCACAGCGGCGCTCGAGGGCGAGAAACTGCCCCGCAAAGCCCTTCGCCTGGGTGAGGCGTGGCTCATGCCTTGACGAATAGGATGAAAGTCGCTCGCATATGGCGCGGTGGTACAGCGAGGCGAGGAGCCATTCGGACGAATCGTCCTTCTCAGCCGCGTTCCACGCGGCCTCGAGCTCGGGCAAAAAGCCGGAAAGCCTGGCTTCGTGCGGGAGCTTCGGCGCCACGGCCGCGGCGGAGAAGGCCTCCGAACGCTCAGCCTCGGCGACGATGCTTTTATCCCAGAGGCGCACCGTGTGCCCGCGCGCCGTTCGGACAGCGGAGGGCTTCGGCAGAAGCTCGGAAATGAGCTTTCCCATCCAGCCGCGGCTTCTCAGCTCCGCGTATGAGAAAAATTTGCTTCTTCTATGGCCGGACATTCGCCGCGCCTCCTTTCACGTTTTTACTTAGTTTTTGACCATTGTATCACACTTATTCCAATTTGTTAAGTACCGTGCATTTTCCGCCGCCTCCGCCATATATTTTAATAAAACGGAGGCGAGGAGCATTATGAAACTATTAAAAGAGCTTGCAAAAAAAATAAGACGGGCGGCCGAGACGCACAAAAAAGCCGCGACCGCGGCGCTCTGCGCTCTTATAGCGGCGGGCATACTCGCGGCGGTGGAGCTGCCGACTATGGTGACGGCGTCAACTGCTGCGCGCGAGCTGCCGATCTACAGCGTCGAGCGCGATCAGAAGATGATAGCCCTCAGCTTCGACGCCGCATGGGGGAACGAGGATACGGAGACGCTTATCCGAATTTTGGGGAAATACAACGTAAAGGCTACGTTTTTCGTCATCGGCAGGTGGGCGGAGAAGTATCCCGAGAGCGTTAAGGCACTCTCCGACGCGGGGCACGAGGTCATGAACCACTCCGACGACCACGCGCATTTCAACACCCTGAGCGCGGACGAGATAGTGAAAAACGTAAACGCCGCATCTGACAGGATAGAGGCGATAACCGGCGTGAGGCCGACCCTCTTCCGCCCGCCGTATGGGGAGTATGACGACCACGTTATCCGGGCTGTGCGCTCCATGGGGGTCGAGCCTATACAATGGGACGTGGACAGTCTCGACTGGAAGGACCTCTCCGCTCAGGATATCTACAAGCGGGTGACCTCGAAGGCCGCTCCCGGCAGCATAGTGCTCTTCCACAACGCGGCAAAGCACACGCCCGAGGCGCTCGGGGATATAATAGAGTTCCTTTTAAGCGAGGGCTACACGATAGTGCCGGTCTCGGAGCTTATACTCAAGGGCGACTACACGATAGACCACACGGGAAGACAGTTTCCCGCCGGATAAAAGTTTTCGCCCTCGTTGACAATTCCCGCCGGTCTTTGCTATAATTTTTCCATTACCGGAAGGGAGAATAAGGTTGAAACAAGTTTCAACCTTATACGAAATCGAAGCCGTTTTTCTCGCCGCTGCGCGGCAACCGAAAAACATGGCATTTATGACCATTCCATTTTATGGTCATTTTTGTGCCTTGAACTTCATTGAAAGGAATGGTCATAAATATGAATAAGCTGACAAAGTGGATGGACGAGAGGAAAAGATCGTCCTTTATCCTTATGCTCATCGTGGGCGCTTATCTGTACTATTCTATATATAAAATGTTCCAGGGGCTTGAGACGCTGGAGACCAGCCACACCCCCGTGTATATCTTTATGGGCGTTTTCGCCGTCGGCGGAACGGCGCTCTTCGCCCTCGGGCTCATCGCCCTTATCGGAGGCCATTACAAGGAAAAGTTCGAGCTTTCCGGTGAGGAAACTCAGACCGATGACGCCGAAAAAGAGGATGACAGAGAGGACTTAGAATAATACACAAAAATTATGTAATACTTTTGTAACATTCTCCAAAAATGATGTGTTCTATTGACAATTATTGTTGATTGCGCTAAAATTACCCCGTAATTGAGGCTGGCTTTTGGTGCAAGCCGCTCAAAATATACGGTTTGATTGCGCTTTGTTCGGTTATTCTCGGCGATTCGCCGTTGAGTAATAATAAATAATTTTTGGAGGAAATTATGAAAAAGATTCTCGCATTTGTTCTTGCCCTCGCGATGGTATTTGCTCTCGTCGCCTGCGCAGGAGAGACCAAGACCGAAGAGAACGTCCAGGTCGGTATCGTTCTCCCCACCAAGGATGAGCCCCGCTGGCTTCAGGACGAGGCTTCCTTCACCGAGGCTCTGAAGGCCGCCGGCTTCACCTCCGAGGTTATGTTCTCCCAGGGTTCTCCCGCGACTGAGCAGACCAACGTCGAGGCGCTCATTGAGAAGGGCATCAAGGTCCTTGTTATCTGCGCTCATGACGCTACCGCCGCAGGCGCCACCGTCAAGAAGGCTCATGACGCCGGCATCACCGTAGTTTGCTACGACCGTCTTATCACCGGTACCGATGCAGTTGACTACTACGTAACCTTCGACTCCTTCGCAGTCGGTGTTGCTCAGGGTCAGTACCTCATCGACAAGTATGCCGGCAAGACCAATGTTCCTCTCTACCTCTATTCCGGCGCTGTCACCGATAACAACGCGTTCATCTTCTTCGCCGGCGCCTGGTCCGTACTTAACGCCGCCGTTCAGAACGGCCAGTTCGTAGTTGAGAACTGCCCCGCCATTGCCGACTACACCGGCAAGGCTCTTGACGCCGAGAAGGATCACGAAGTTCTCGCCGGCATCCTCGGCACCATCACCACCAACTGGGATTTTGCCACTGCTAAGTCTCTTGCCGAGGGCAACCTCGTTGCCAACGAGGCCTCCCAGAAGGGCGACGTTGCCATCCTTGCTCCTAACGACGGTACCGCCCGCGCTATCGCTGACGCCTTCGCCGCTGACTCCGCTGTCACCAGCTACGTCATCACCGGTCAGGACGCCGAGATGGCCTCCCTCAAGTACATTCAGGACGGCAAGCAGAGCATGACCGTTTGGAAGAACACCGCCACCCTTGCCAAGACCACCGTTACCCTCGTTTCTGACATTCTCGGCGGCAAGACTCCTGCCAACGCCACCGCTTCCTACAACAACCAGGTAAAGGACGTTCCCTCCGTCCAGGAGAAGGTCACCGTTCTTGACAAGGATAACCTCCAGCAGTACATCGACGCCGGCAACTTCAGCCAGGCTGATATCGACGCTGCGAAATAATTCTAATTAGCTAAGCCTTTCGGCCGGCCCTCAGGTTCGCCTTTGGGCCGGCTATTCCTTAATATTGCGGGGGGGATGTCAATGGATAACGAATATATCCTTGAAATGAGGAACATCACCAAGGAGTTCCCCGGCGTAAAGGCGCTGGATAACGTAAACTTCAAGGTGAAGCGCGGCGAGATCCACTGTCTCGTCGGCGAAAACGGAGCCGGAAAATCCACGCTGATGAAGGTGCTCTCCGGAGTTTGGAAATACGGCACCTACACCGGCGATATAGTATACGAGGGCGAGGTGCAGCAGTTCCGCACCATCGCTGACAGCGAGGCGAAGGGAATAGCAATAATCTATCAGGAGCTTGCGCTTTTCCCCGAGCTTCCGATCTATGAAAACATCTACTTCGGCCACGAGATAATGAAGGGCAAACAGATCGACTGGAACGAGACCATCGTCCGTTCCAAGGAGATGCTTGACAAGGTCAGACTCCACGTCGATCCCTCGATGCCTGTCAAGAGGCTGAATACAGGCAATCAGCAGCTTGTTGAGATCGCGAAAGCCCTCTCGAAAAACTGCAAGCTGATAATCTTTGACGAGCCGACGTCCTCCCTGAACGAGGACGACAGCCAGAACCTCCTGAAGCTCATGCGCGAACTGAAGGAGTCGGGAATAACCTGCATCATGATCTCTCACAAGCTCAGAGAGGTCACCGCCATTGCCGACACGATAACCGTTCTCCGCGACGGCTCAACCATCTGCTCGCTCGACGCTAAGAAGGATGACATATCCGAGGCGAATATCATCCGCAACATGGTCGGCCGCAGCATGGACACCGTGTACCCAAAGCGCTCAAAGAGAGAGCTCGGCGACGTTATGTTCGAGATCAAAAATCTCACGGTTGAAAACCCCAACACCGGCAGAGAGATCCTGCATAACGTCAACCTCAAGGTCCGCCGCGGCGAGATAGTCGGCCTTCAGGGTCTGATGGGCGCGGGACGCACCGAGTGCGCTCTCTCCGTCTTCGGGAACCCCTATGGCTACAAGATCAAGTCCGGCGAGGTAATAATCGACGGCAAGTCTCACTTCTTCAAGAGCCCCACGGAGGCAATAAAGAACGGCCTTGCCTACGTCTCCGAGGACAGAAAGGGCAACGGCCTCGTGCTTATCCAGGACGTGCGCTTCAATACCACGCTTGCCAATCTCCAGGCTCTTGTCAAGGGCATAGCCATAAACGAGAACGAGGAGATCATCGTGGCGAACAAGTACAAGGAAGAGTTAAACGTCAAGACGCCGAGCATCGCACAGAAGGTGAACAACCTCTCCGGAGGAAACCAGCAGAAGGTGCAGATAGCAAAATGGCTCTTCGTTTCGCCGAAGGTGCTCATTCTGGACGAGCCTACCCGCGGTATAGACGTCGGCGCAAAATACGAGATCTACTCCCTTATGAACAAGATGGTAGAGGAGGACGGAATGAGCATCATCATGATCTCGTCCGAGCTGCCTGAGGTTCTTGGTATGTCAGACCGGCTTTACGTTATGAGCGAGGGTTATATAACCGGCGAGCTCACGGCGGAAGAGGCAACTGAGGAAAAGGTCATGAGAATGGCCATTAATTTGGGCTAAGGGGAAGAAACAATGGAAAATAAGAAAAAATCTGTTCTCGCTGAGGTTGGCAATCTTCTGAAGAACAACGTCAAGAGCTACATGATGTATATCGCGCTCGTTATCATCATGCTCGTTTTCCAGATTTGGTCCGGAGGCAAGTTCTTTAAGCCCTCCAACATCTCCAATCTCTTCAACCAGGCGGCCTACGTTGCCGTCCTCGCTATCGGCATGACGCTGATACTCATACTCAAGCACATCGACCTCTCCGTCGGCTACGTCGCCGGCTTCACCGGCGCTATCTGCGCTATCCTTATGCAGACCTACGGACTGCCCGTATGGCTGACGATACTTATCGTCCTCGTTATCGGCGTGCTCATCGGCCTCTATCAGGGCACTATCATAATGCGCGTCGGAGTTCCCGCCTTCGTTACCACCCTCGCCGGAATGTTCATTTTCCGCGGACTTCTCTCCCTTGTGCTTGAGAAGAACGGAACGATAGCGGTAAGCCAGGACGCCTTCCTCAAGCTCTGCCAGGGCTTCATACCGGACATCCCGAACAATACGGGCTTCCACCTTGTGACCCTGCTTATCGGCATCATCGCGGTAGTTCTCGTGATATTCTCCCAGATCAAGTCGCGCCGCAATAAGCAGAAGTATCAGTTCGAGGTCGTATCCACTCCCGTCTTCATCGGAGAAATGGTGCTTATTTCCGCGATCATCCTCGGAGTCTGCACCGTACTTGCCTCCGATCAGGGTATTCCCTGGAGCGCCGTCATCGTCGGCGTCATCCTCGCTGTATACACCTATATGCTCAATAAGACGAAGCTCGGCCGTTATATCTACGGTATCGGCGGCAACGATCAGGCCGCTGAGCTCTCCGGCGTAAACGTCAAGCTCGTCACCCAGTTTGCTTTCTGCTCCATGTCATTCCTCGCCGCCGTCTCCGGTATCCTCTATACCTCCCGTATAGGCTCCGCGAGCCCCCAGGCAGGCAACGCCTTCGAGATGGACGCCATCGCCTCCTCCTACATCGGCGGCACCGCCGTTTCCGGCGGCGTCGGCAAGGTAACGAACGCCATTATCGGTACATTCGTTATTATGGCTCTTACGAACGGAATGCTTATGAAGGGCGTTAACATCTCCTATCAGTACATAGTCAAGGGCATCATCTTCATCATAGCCGTTGCCTTCGACGTCCGTACCCGCAGAAAGTAATCTCCTCCATACCTATAATTATTGCCCCCGCCGGAAGGCGGGGGCGATGCTTTTATCACTTATCCTCTTCGTTTCCGAGCCTCAGCCACGGGAGCTTTATGCCCCGGGAGAAGCCCTTGTTTATCTGGGCGTAAGTCCCCACGCGAAAAACGGAATCGGGGAAGCGCTCGTTCCACTCCATCGAGAGTTCCCGGGCGAAGGCTTGGGAAATATCGGAACCTATCTCCAGACAGGCTGGGGCGAGGAAAAGGGCGAGAAGCAGCTTATCGTCCTCTCGCACCGCCTCGCGGCGGAATTTGAAGCGGTGCCTGTTCCACTCCGCCTCAAGCGCGTCGACGAGGGCCTTTACCTCCGAGCCTATGCTCTCCGGCGCTATACCGGAAAAGTACAGCTCAGCGCCGGCACGGTACTTCTCAAAATAAACCGGGTATTCCGTCTTGTTGAAGTGGGCGGTGTATATCCTGTATTTGTCGACGAGCTCGTAAACGTTCATAATAAAGGCCTCCCGATGGAAAAAGAAGTGTTGACTTGCGAAACTTTTTGTGATAAAATTTCTAAGCTAAATAAATATCGGTGTGCTGGTGTAGCTCAGTCGGTAGAGCAGCTGATTCGTAATCAGCAGGTCGTGTGTTCAAGTCACATCACCAGCTCCAACGTCGTCGCGGTTATCGCGACGGCGTTTTTTTTATTGCAGCTCTCTGTAATACAGCCCGCCGGTGCGGGGAAGCCGACTCTCACGGTTATCGCGTATCTCGGCAAATATACGCTCACGTTCTTTCGCAGTCTCCGTTGTAAACCAGATAAGCTTATAGTCGCATTTTGCCTGCGACTTTCCTCCAATGTGGAGCGGAACGGAGTTTAATATAGTCTGAAATCTACGCTTGTGGCACAAAATCTCAAAATCAGCCCCGGTCTTATCGGTCAAGTGGGGGTGACCGTCACACTTGGAGCAGCTTCTCGCCGCCCTCGCCGGGCAGGAGCGGACGCGCATCATGGGGAGCTTTCCGTAGGCGATATAGCCACGGGGAAGGCTGCCGCCGAGGGCGGAGATCCTGTTCATACGCAGCTCAAATGAGACTGTAACAGCGGATAGGCCGAGCTCGCGGTAGTATTCAAGGGCGGGCGTGTTCAGCACGTTGAGCCCGGCGCCTCCGAGGATTTTCAGCCCGAGCTCGCGCCCGAGCGCAATCCCGTAAGCATTCTCGGCGTAGACGCTCGTAAGCCCCGCCTCGGAAAGCCGCCTGAGCCTGCCTCTCTCCTCGTCCTCATTTTCGGGGAAGAGTACGGCGGGCAGCTCGCCCGTCAGCCTCTCACCGAGGGAAGAAATCAGATCCGGGTGCGATTCAATCTCGCTGAGCGGGAGTATGAGCCGGTCGGCACCGAGCTTTTTATCTTCCGCGCTCTCGCTCCTCACCCATAGCTCGGAACGCTCGGGTGGGGAATACTTATCGAACTTATACGAAAAATCGCAGGCAGAGTGGGGGGATGCCTCTGAAAGCGCGCTATCAAGCGCCTCGATTCCCATTCTGCGCATTGAATTCATGGCAGAAGGCGGCAGCATAAGACCGAGAGGATTATTTACGGTAAGGTCGTTTAGATAAAAGCGCGTGCCGCCGAGCTTTGAAAGTGAGCGGGCGGCGTATTCCTTATCGGTCGGTCGGTTCTCCGCCGGAATGCCCTCGGCTCCGCTGACGGTAACGCTGCGGGAGAGGGCGGAGATTTTAAGCTCGGATTCGTCAGCGCCGACGGTAAGGCTCATTTCGGCGGGCACGGTCTGAGTTTCCTTCTCGTATAGCCTCGAGAGCTCCTTTAAAACTCCCGCCGAGGCGACGACGTCCTCCTTTTCCCTGTGGCCGAACATCGTCCCGTCACGCTTGCCCGTGGCGTACCCGTCGGTAAAGCCGCTTCGGGAGAAGACGGCGCGGAGAGTATCCTCGTCGTAGGCCTCGCCGCTCGCGGCGGCTTTTACGGCGGTGACAGCAGCGGCGACGTATTCCGGCCTCTTCATCCGTCCCTCGATCTTGAAGGAGGAGACGCCCGCCTCAGAAAGCTCGCGGATATGGCGAAGGTGGGACATATCCTTGAGGCTGAGAGCGTAATGCCGCCCCTCGCATTTAAAGTCGGTGCGGCAGGGCTGGGCGCAGAGGCCGCGATTACCGCTTCTGCCGCCGATTAGGCTCGACATATAGCAGGCGCCGGAGAGGCACATACACAGCGCCCCGTGCACGAAGGCCTCGAGCTCGACGCCCGTCTCGGAGCGGATCTTCTCTATCTCCTTTACCGAGAGCTCGCGGGCGAGGACTACGCGCTTTACCCCGAGATCCTCGAAAAATTTTACTCCGTCGGAATTGTGTACGGCGCACTGGGTGGAGGCGTGGACCTCAATAGAGGGATAGCGGCGGAGAAAGAGCCGCATTACGGCAAGATCCTGGACTATCACGGCGTCGGCGCCCGAGGCGGCTATCTCCTCTGCCGTGCGCCGGAGCGCGGGAAGCTCGGAGTCCGTCACGAGGGTGTTTACGGTGATATGCGCCTTTACGCCGCGGCCGTGGCAGAGGGCGACGGTTTCGGAGAGCGACTTATCCTCAAAATTCTCCGCGTTCCGCCTTGCGTTAAAGCCCTTCGCTCCGAAATAAACGGCGTCAGCCCCGCAGCGCAGGGCGGCGATAAGCTGCTCTGATCCGCCCGCCGGGGCAAGTATCTCAGGCTTCGACATTCGCACGCCTCCTTCCGAAAGTTTTTTATTATTTTAACATAAGGGAAAAGGGTTTTCAACTGTTGCGATTTTTTGTAAATTATCGTAAAATTATCGGAAAGGGGGCTTTGCGATGACAAACGCGGAACGCTTCGTGGAGAAATACAAAAGGCTTGAGAAGGCGGTGCGGGCGGCGTACAGGCTGAAGGACCGCGATTCCATAGTTTTTTACCTCTCCAAGGATAACAGATTCAAGAAATACGCGGGCGAAGTCAAGCTCTGTCAGAGCGTCAGAAACGTGATACAGCACGAGCCGCGCTTCGGGGACAAGTATCCCGTTCAGCCCTCGGAGGATATGCTCAACTTCATCGACGAGCTTATCGATACGATCGAGAACAGGGTGAAGGTCATACAGATCGCGACGCGAAACGTAGTCTCCTCGGAGATGGACGGGGACGTTCGCGAGGTGATGGCGAAGATGAGGGAAAAGGGGTATAACCACGTTCCTATCCTTGAGGGCGGGGTCGTGAAGGGCGTTTTCAGCCGCAGCTCGCTTTTCAATATGATAGTGGACAAGGGGGACGGCGGAAACACCGACCCGCGGACCTTCGCCGATATGCGCGACTACCTCGGCTTCGAGGACAGAGGCGCCGAGGAGTTCATATTCGTATCCCGAGATATGTACGTTGAGGAGCTTGAGGAGCTCTTTGAGGCGGAGATTAAAAAGGCGAGGCGGGTGTCAGCGGCCTTCGTCACCGACACGGGGGATAAAAGCGGAAGGCTTTTGGGGATGATAACCCCGTGGGATCTATTTAAGGCGTGAGGTGAACGATGAAGGTTTGTATTATCGGAGGCGGCGCCTCCGGCCTCGTCGCCGCCATTACGGCGGCGGAGCGGGGAAATGAGGTAACGCTGTATGAGCGCCAGGCGAGGGTTGGCAGAAAGCTTATGTCAACCGGAAACGGGCGCTGCAATCTGACGAATATGGGCTGCGCTCCGGAGCACTACCACGGGGCGGATGTCGCATTTATCCGCCCGGCTCTCGACGCCTTCGGGGCAGAAGAGGCGAGGGAGTTTTTCTCGGACCTCGGGCTTATCACGGTCGCCGAGCCCTCAGGGCGGGTGTACCCATTTTCAGATCAGGCAGGCAGCGTTTTAGACGTTCTGCGCTTTCGCTGCGGCGCCCTCGGCGTCGCAACCCGTACCGGGGCTGAGGTGCGGCGGATAAGAAAGCGTGCCGACGGCTTTATGGTTGAAACAGGAGAGGAAAAAGCCCTGCTTGACAGGGCGATAATAGCCTGCGGCGGAGCGGCGGGAGCTAAGGTCGGCGGTGTTTCGCTCGGCTATGAGCTTCTGCGCGGCTTAGGGCACAGGATAACGGAGCTGAGACCGGCTCTCGTGCAGATTAAGACCGACGCTAAGTATATTAAAAGCCTGAAGGGCGTGCGCGCCGAGGCGGGGGTCGAGCTCAGAAAGGACGGCAAAACGATAGTAACCGGAGCGGGAGAGGTGCAGTTTACCGAGTACGGACTCTCCGGCCCCGCGATATTCGATATCTCGCGCTGGGCCTCTGAGGGCTGCGAGATAAGGCTCGACCTCGCCCCGGATATGGGGAAAAAGGAGCTTATCGACTACCTCAGGCGGAGAACGGCCGAGCTTCCGGAGCTTACGGCTGAGGATATACTGACGGGCTTTCTGCATAACAGGCTCGGGAGCACGGCGGTGAGATACGCGGGGCTTAGCCTGAATGTGAGGCTTTCATCAGTAGGCTTTTCGGACATCTTGAAAATAGCGGACGCGGTAAAGGGCTTTGCGGCCGAGGTTTACGGCACCCTCGGCTTTGAGAGCGCCCAGGTCACCTGCGGCGGGGCTGATACGAAAGAGTTTAAGCCCGAAACGCTTGAGAGCCGCATCGTTCCCGGGCTTTACGCCTGCGGCGAGGTGCTGGACGTGGACGGAGACTGCGGGGGCTATAATCTCGCGTGGGCGTGGGCGAGCGGAAGAAGGGCGGGCGAGCTACGATGATAATAAGAAACATATCCGTATCGCCGGAAGAGGGCGAGCGCGGGGCAAGAGCCGAGGCGCAGAGGATCCTCGGCCGACCCGTTGAAGCTTTTACGATCATCAAAAGATCGATAGACGCCAGAAAAAAGCCAAACGTAAAGCTCATATACACGGTTGAGGCTCTCGCGAAGGGCGAAAAGAGCGAGCTCGAGCCGGTGTACGCCCCGCCGAAGCCGGAGAGGATACCGGAGAGAAGACCCGTCGTCGTCGGCTTCGGACCCGCCGGTATGTTCGCCGCTCTGACCCTCGCAATGGCGGGGCTCAGACCGATAGTATTAGAGCGGGGAGACGACACCGATACGAGAACGGCAAAGGTCCGTAAGTTTTGGGAGACCGGAAGCCTCGATACCGAGTCGAACGTCCAGTTCGGCGAGGGCGGAGCGGGCACCTTCTCCGATGGGAAGCTCAATACGGGAACGACGGATAAAAGGCTCGGCTTCGTATTCAAAAGCTTCGTCGATTTCGGCGCGCCCGAGGACATAATGTACGACGCAAAGCCGCATATCGGAACGGACGTGCTCAAGACCGTCGTGGTAAGCTTACGCAAAAGGGTAGAGGAGCTCGGGGGCGAGGTGCGCTTCCGCTCGAAGCTCACCGGGATAGAGACGGAGTGCGGGCGTTTGACGGCCGCCCTTGTGAATGAAAACGAGAGGATAGAGTGCAGCAAAATTATCTTAGCCATAGGCCACAGCGCGAGGGACACATTAGAGATGCTTTACTCACTCGGAGTGCCGATGGAGCCGAAGGCGTTCTCTATGGGCGTTCGCATTGAGCACAGGCAGAGGGATATCGATTTTTCACAGTACGGCGAGATAGCCGAGCGCAATCTCCTGCCCCCCGCAGATTACAAGCTATCGGTGAGCTTCCCGGATGGGGACAGCGCCTATACCTTCTGTATGTGCCCCGGCGGTTACGTCGTCGCCGCCGCGAGCGAAGAGGGCAGAGTATGCACGAACGGTATGAGCGAGAGGGCGAGGGACGGGGAGAACGCGAACTCAGCCCTGCTCGTAACGCTTACGCCTGACAGCTTCCCATATCCCGGTCCGCTCGGCGGTATGCGCTGGCAGAGGGAGCTTGAGGAGAGCGCCTTCCGCGCTGGCGGTGAGGATTACAGGGCTCCCGCCCAGCTCTCCGGCGATTTTTTAAACGGGCGAATAAGCCGCGGGGCGGGCAGGGTAATGCCCACCTATAAGCCCGGCGTTGCCTGGACGGACTTGAACGCCGTTCTGCCCGGCAAGATAGCGGGAACGCTCAAAAAGGCGATACCCGCCCTCGGGAAAAAGCTGCGCGGCTTCGACGATCCCGAGGCTGTGCTCACGGCCGCCGAGACGCGCTCCTCGTCGCCCGTCAGGATAACGAGGGGGGAAAATCTCTCCTCCGCGCTCACAGGGCTATACCCCTGCGGCGAGGGCGCGGGCTACGCCGGCGGCATAGCCTCAGCCGCCGTGGACGGAATAAGGGTCGCAGAGGCCGTAATGATGAACGATGTGTAAACTTTATATCCCGCTCCCCGATTTCGCTTGACATCGGGGGGCGGGATATTTATTGTATTATCCAGTTAATACAATAGACGATTGTGAGATGGTAGAATGCTGAAGCTTGAGAATATAACGAAGGATTACAGGGTCGGGGATATGACCGTCCACGCGCTTCGGGGCGTGAGCCTTGAGTTTCGGAAAAGCGAATTTGTCGCCGTGCTGGGTCACTCCGGCTGCGGAAAGACCACGCTTCTCAATATAATCGGCGGGCTCGACCGGTACACCTCCGGCGACGTTGCGATAAACGGCAGGAGCACGAAGAATTATAAGGACAGAGACTGGGACTCATACAGGAACCACTCGGTCGGCTTCGTTTTCCAGAGCTACAACCTTATTCCGCATCAAAACGTACTAAGAAACGTAGAGCTCGCGCTCACGATAGCGGGGGCCTCGAAGGAGGAGAGGACGCGCAGGGCGAAAAAGGCGCTAACCGACGTCGGCCTTGCCGATCAGCTCAGGAAGAGACCAAACCAGCTCTCCGGCGGGCAGATGCAGAGGGTGGCTATCGCCCGCGCCCTTGTGAACGACCCTGAGATACTGCTCGCCGACGAGCCGACGGGAGCTCTCGATTCTGAGACGAGCGTTCAGGTGATGGAGATACTGAAAAAGGTCGCGGAGAACCGCCTTGTCGTGATGGTGACGCATAACCCGGAGCTTGCGGAGAAGTACGCGACGAGGATAGTGAGGCTGAAGGACGGGCTCGTGACCGACGATTCTGACCCATACTCGCCCGAAAAAGAGGAAGAGGGCGAGGTAAAAGAGGGCAGGGCGAGGATGGGCTTTTTAACGAGCCTGTCGCTTTCGCTCAACAATCTTATGACGAAGAAGGGGAGAACGGTGCTGACGGCCTTCGCGGGCAGCATCGGCATAATCGGCATAGCGCTCATACTCTCAATGTCGAACGGGGTCAACAAGTACATCGACGATATCCAGAGGGAGACGATGACCTCGTACCCGATAACTATACAGTCCGAGGCCATCGACCTCTCAGGTCTGATGGGCATGAGAAGCGAGATGATGCGCTCCTATTCCGAGCGGGGCGAGAGCGCGGACAGAACGGGGATAAACGCGGGCTATTCAAAGCTGGAGGCGGGCGAGGCTCTGTCCTCGAGCGTAAAGGAGAATAACCTTTCGGCCTTCAAGAGATACCTCGACGATCCCGAAAGCGAGATAAGGGAGTACATCGGCGAAAACGGCGTAGTCTATTCCTACGACGTGGATTTCAATGTTTACGCCTACGATCCCGAAGGGAAGCTTATCGATACCGATTCCTCGGTCGACGACCTCTCCGGCGGGTCGAAGAGCGGCTTTTCGGGCTTTTTCGCAATGTCCTCTATGATGGGAAGAAGCTCGGTCGGCACAAAAAACTTTACCCAGCTTATGCGGGGGGCGGATGGGCTTGCGGTGAGCCGGGTGGTGACGGATAACTACGAGCTTTTGTACGGCCGCTGGCCTGAGAGCTTTAACGAGGTGGTGCTCATGCTCGACGAGGGTAACTCCCTCGACGCGGAGACCCTCTATCAGCTCGGCTTTATAACGGGCGATGAGTACCTTGACGCCCAGAACGCTATCGAGAGCGGGGGAAAGGCGCCGGAGAGAAGCTGGGACTATTCCGAGATCGACGGGCGCAGCTTCTACCTCGTGACCGCCTCCGACTTCTATGAGGAGGGGCAGGACAGCGTTTTTATTTACGTGGGCGATAACCCGATCAAGACGCAGGAGCTTGCGGAAAACGGGCTTGAGCTTAAAATTTCCGGCGTGGTGCGGGAGAAGGACGGGCTCAGGATGGGCGCCTCAGGCGCAGCCGTGGGCTATACCTCCCTTCTGACGGACTGGGTCGTGGAGCACACAGACCTGAGCGCCGTCGTTAAGGCTCAGGAGGAGAACGCTACGGTAAACGTGCTGAACGGAATGAGCTTCGAGGCTCTTGACGACGAGGCAAAAATAGCCGACGCGAAGGAGCATATCTCAAAGCTCAGCATGAGCGAGAAGGCGAATCTCTATACCCTGATAGCCTATTATGAAAGGCAGAACGCAGCCTCGGAGGAAGCTACGGCGCAGCCCGCGGAGGCTCAGCTTCCCGAGGGCTACCCGGAGACGGGCGATTATTCTCAGCCCGCTCCGTCCGTCGAGGAGGGAATGGCAGCCATGCTCGACCGCTGGCTTGAAAACGACCCCGACCCGGATATCCTCATCGGCATATACGACGAGAGAATCGGCGGGCAGAGCTATGAGGGCAATCTTAAAAGCTTCGGCAAGGTGAGCTATGAGGCCCCGGATTCGATAAGCATCTACGCCGACTCCTTCGAGGCAAAGGAGCTTATAAGCGAGGCGATAAGCCGCTATAACGAGGGCGAGGCGGAGGAGAACAGGATAACCTACACCGACTACGTCGCCCTTCTCACAAGCTCGATAACCGAGATAGTCGACGTTGTCAGCTACGTGCTCATTGCCTTCGTCGCCGTAAGCCTCGTGGTAAGCTCGATCATGATAGGCATAATAACGCACATCAGCGTTATGGAGCGCACGAAGGAGATAGGCATACTCCGCGCCCTCGGAGCGTCCAAGCGGAACATCAGCCAGGTGTTTAACGCGGAGACGGTGATAATCGGCCTAATATCGGGCGTCCTGGGCGTCGGCATTTCTATGGTGCTGACGGTACCGATAAACGCCATTCTCCGTTCGCTCACGGGCTCTCAGACCGTGGCGGCGAGCCTGCCCATATCAAATGGGGCGATACTCATAGCCATCAGCGTGGCGATAACGGTCATCGGCGGCCTTATCCCCGCAAAACGCGCGGCAAAGAAGGACCCCGTAATCGCGCTTAGAACGGAATAAAGAATACCCGACCGAGGGGCTGCACTTTGTAGCCCCTCGGTCGGGTATTAGTGAATAGTTAAGAGTGAAGAGTTGAGGTGTCCGCTAAGCGGACGATTTAAATTGCGGCTTTGCCGCTCCTCAAAGCTCTTTCTGCTTCTTGCTTGCCCAAACATATATTGTTGCTTCTGCATTGAAGGCAGCATATTTATTATCACTATGTGCTGCTTCGTAGAGTATACTGTAAGCGCGCTCAACACATATTTCATTTTGCAACGCATATGCTGCTGCGGTTTGCCTTACCGTCAAATCATCGTTATCCATAAGACACGCAAAAAAGTTTTCTGCATCTTGCTTATCCTGACAAATTTTCTTTGACATCCGATAAAGTTGTGTCTGGGCCCTGTTGTTTTTCTTTACACTTTCCTTATCGACTTCTTTGAATGATTTACATACTTCCCCGCAGCATCTAATAAATTTTTCAATTCTGTTTTCCATTAGATAGTCACTCCATAATTTTTCACTCAAAACTCTAAACTCAAAACTCTAAACTATTAAGGCTCCTTCCGTCCATTCCGTTCCCCCGAGGCGGTTTTCCGGGTCGGGCAGGGCGAGGCGGAACAGGTCTGCGGCGCGGACGTCAATATCGAATACTGCCCGCGCCTCCGGGGAGAGAAGCTTTGCGGCGGCGGGCTTCGTTATAAGGGGCAGCTTTGCCGCTTTCCTTGCGAGGCGGAGCACCTCGCGCCCGCGCTCATTGCAGCCGAGAACGCGGATATAGGGCGGAAGACCGCGCTGAGCTTCGGCGGTTATTCCGAGGGCGGCGGCCGTGACCATGCGGCGGATGCGAGAGAGAGCGTAGCGCTTTGATTTTACCGAGCTGAGAACATTATCGAGGCTCGCCTCCCGCCTTCCGGCGGCCATCAGCCTGCGCCACAGCCCCTCCGAGGCGTCGGGCAGGGCGGCAAATTCCTCTTCGCCCATCGTTCTGAGCCTGTATAGAACAGCGGCCTCGATATTCTTTGTATCGGCAGGGGCGAGCCCGGCCTCAAGCTCGCGGGAGAGAATGTCATGCGCCGCCTCGGGCATATATGGCGAAACGTCGCCGCCCTCGCGCATAAGCTCCCTGAGGCGGGAGGCGGGGGCAAGGCCGCCGCTCTCGGCTCCGTCGTGCTCCGTCGCTATCCTTTGAAAGGTGAAGGGCTCTATTTTATCCGCGCCGAGGGCGGAGATGGCCTTTAAATACTCGACGCCCAGTATGTTGTTCGGCCCGCGAAGAAGCTCGGCGCCCTCGCGGTAAACGGCGGATAGAGCCTTCTCGCGGGCGGCGGCGTAGGATATCCCGGCCTTCATCGCGAGCTTTACCCCCTCGCGGACGGCGTCGGTGCCGAGGAGGTCTGCGGATTTCTGAAGCCTTTCGATATCACCGCATTCCGAGCCGAAGGAGAGGACGATCGGCAGGTTGAGACCCTGGAGGACGGTGACGCCGCCGGCCGCGAATCTCTCGGCTGAGGAGACCGCCCAGACGGTGGGGTTTTCAAGCACGAGGTCGGCGCCGGAGCATAGAGCCATCTCAGCCCTCGCCCGCTTGGAGAGTATGGCGGGCTCGCCGCGCTGGACGAAGGAGCCGCTCATAACGCATACGACGGCTGTATCCTCGCCGCATCTTTCACGGGTTTTTAAAATATGCAGGGTGTGACCCGAGTGAAACGGGTTATACTCCGATATGATGCCCGCTATCTTCATTTTCACAAAGCCTCCCGTCCGGAAAAATTCGAGAAATATATTGTTTTATCAGGGAAAATCACTTATAATAATAAACTGTAATCTTTGAAAACGCAAGGGAAGGGAAGACACTATGAAAATATTGGTTATAAACGCGGGCTCCTCGAGCCTCAAGTATCAGTTCATGGACTCCGAGACCGGCGAGGTCTTCGCGAAGGGCCTCTGCGAGCGCATTGGAATCGACGGAAGACTTACCCACAAGGTGCCGGGCAGGCAGGACGTCGTCCGCGAGATCGCTATGCCGACTCACTCCGAGGCGATCAAGTCCGTCCTCGATATCATGGTCGACCCCGTCCACGGTGTAGTCGCCTCCGTCGACGAGATCGACGCCGTCGGTCACCGCGTGCTCCACGGCGGTATGGCCTTCACCGAGAGCTGCGTTATCGACGACGCCTGCATTGCCGCCATCGAGAAGTGCATACCCCTCGGACCTCTGCACAATCCCGCAAATCTTATGGGCATCCGCGCCTGCCAGGAGCTTATGCCCACGAAGAAGCAGGTCGCCGTTTTCGATACGGCCTTCCATATGACCATGCCCCCTAAGGCGTATATCTATCCCATCCCCTATGAATACTATGAGAAGGACGAGGTCAGGCGCTACGGCTTTCACGGCACCAGCCACCGCTACGTCTCCGCCCGCGCTCTCGCTCTCCTCGGCCGCACCGAAAACCCCGAGGGTACGAGGATAATCACCTGTCACCTCGGCAACGGCTCCTCTATGGCCGCCGTCAAGGACGGAAAGTGCGTGGATACCTCGATGGGCCTTGGGCCTCTCGCAGGCGTTCCCATGGGCACGAGAAGCGGCGATATAGACGCGACGATCGTGGAGTACCTTATGGGCATTTACGGGTACGACATCAAGGAAATGATGACGATACTCAATAAGAAGTCCGGCGTTCTCGGCATCTCCGGCGTCAGCTCCGACTTCCGCGACCTTACAAAAGCCGCCGCCGAGGGCAACAAGCGCGCCGAGCTCGCCCTTGACAAGTTTATCTACGAGGTCCGCAAGGTCATCGGTGCTTACGCCGCCGCCATGGGCGGAGTCGACGCCATAGTATTCACCGCCGGCGTCGGCGAGAACGACTGCCGCCTCCGTCAGAGGGTCTGCGAGGGCCTCGACTTTATGGGCATCAAAATGGACGAGAAGAAGAACGACGGCTGCCGCACAGAGGCGGACGTTACCGCGGAGGGAAGCCGCGCCAGGGTCTTCATAATCCCCACGAACGAGGAGCTTATGATAGCCATGGACACCGCCGAGCTTGCAAAATAAAAAAGAACCGAGCCGGAGCGAATGCTTCGGCTCGTATCTTGAGGTATGGTTATGCCGGAAAAAGTTGATTACAACCGAATAATGGAGACAGAGATCGCGTCCCTCGGCGGGAAAAGGCCCGACCTTCTCCTGCACTCCTGCTGCGCCCCCTGCACGAGCTCGGTTTTAGAGCGGCTATATCCGCATTTCCGCATCGTCCTTTTCTACTTTAACCCGAACACGCACCCTCGCGAGGAATACGAAAAGCGGGGCGCCGAGCTTCCGAAGCTCCTGCGTGCCTCGGGTATGACGGACGTTGAGATAATCTTCGGCGAATACGACCAGGACGTGTTTTTCCGCGCAGCGAGGGGGCTTGAAGCGGAGAGAGAGGGCGGAGCCCGGTGCGGCGAATGCTTTACCCTCCGCCTTGGGGAGACGGCGAAACAGGCGAAAAAGCTCGGCATCGAGCGATTCTGCACGACGTTGACCGTAAGCCCGCATAAGAACGCCGGGCTCATAAACGCCATTGGCTCCGAGCTTGGCCGTAACGAGGGCGTAAGCTGGCTCTCTTCCGATTTCAAGAAGAAAAACGGATATTTAAGAAGCATAGAGCTCAGCCGTGAGTACGAAATATACCGCCAATGCTACTGCGGCTGTACGTTCTCACTTGAGGCGGCAAAGGAACATTGAAAGAATCGCCCCGCCGGTTTCGGCGGGGCGACGGTTTTTATTCGAGGTTAAGCCTCTTTTTGAGATTTATCCAGGTTAGGAAGTAGAACACCGCGGACTGGACGAGGGCGAGACCGCCGTAAATGGCCATCTGTATGCGCCATTCGCTCATCGCGTCGTATATGCCTCCCAGGAGGAACATCACGCCCGTAACGTTGAAAACGCTCTCACCGAGGACGGCGAGCACTATGATCCGCGTTACCGAAGCCGCCGTGCTCAGTACAAAGTAGAAAAGGACGGAGAAGCCCATTTTTCCGCGGGCAAAGCCGTGACCTATGCTGAGAGCGGCGTAGAAGTTGAGGCAGATTGCGACGACGGAGATCAGGCCGACTACAATAAGCTCGACCGCTCCCTCGATAAACACGGCGGCGTTACCGCCGGAGAGACGCATCAGGTAATCCCAAAGATTGCCGAGGGAGGCAACTATGGATGAGTTTGTGAAGTACGCGATAAATACGGCTATAAGGTCAACGATAGCGGACAGGACTATCCAAATAACGCTGACTATTATCTTCGCCCAAATGATGGAGCTGAGCTTTACCGGGAGGGTCATCGTGAGATATCCCTCGTCGCCCAAAAGATTCCGCTTGAAGCGGGATACCATAACGACAATGCACACAACGAAGACGGCGACGAGAGCGGTGGCGAAGAGACCCATAAAAAGCATGAGCAGCAGTTGAAGCACAAACGGAAGCTCGGCTTTGTTAAGAAGCTCGAGAGCGAAACGCACGGCAACGCTCATAGTGAGGACGATGAGGAACAGCAGCGGCAAAAGCCTTGCGGTGGCTCTGAATTCGTGCTTTATAAGCTTTCTCAGCATCTGAACACCTCCCTGAACAGAGCGTCGACGCTCTTGCCCTCCTTTTCGCGGATATCGTCCACGGTGCTGCGGAGGACTATTCTGCCCTGATTTATGAATACCACGTCGTCAAGCACCGTCTCCACGTCCTGTATGAGATGGGTGGATATAACGACGCTCGCCTCGGGGTCGTAATTTCCGATTATCGTATTCAGAATGTAGTCGCGGGTCGCGGGGTCGACTCCGCCTATCGGCTCATCGAGCAGATAGAGCTTCGCCCTGCGGCTCATCACCATAATGAGCTGCACCTTCTCGCGGGTGCCCTTGCTCATCGCCCTTATCCTCATATTCTCGCCGATCGAGAGGTTTGAGAGCATAGTCCTCGCCCGCTCAAGGTCGAAATCGGGAAAGAAGTCCTGATAATAGTTAAGAAGCTGAGTGACCGTCATCCACGTCGGGATATTCAGTCTCTCGGGTAGGTAGGAGACTATTCTTTTCGTCTCGACGCCCGGCGCTGAGCCGCAGATCAGCACCTTGCCGGAGGTCGGGGTAAGCAGGCCGTTTGCCAGCTTTATGAGGGTGGTCTTCCCCGAGCCGTTCGGCCCGAGAAGACCGGTTATCTTACCGGGCTCAATCGTGAGGTTTACGCTGTCGAGAGCCTCGGTGCTCCCGTACCTCTTTGTAAGACCGATACATTCAAGAGTTGCCATTCGGCTTTTCACCTTCCTTTATGAATCCTATGATGTCCTCGCCCGCGTAGCCCAGCCGGTTCATAAACGCGGTGAATTCGGAGAGCCGCTCGCTCGCAAGCTGGCGTCTTACGCGGGCGACCGCGCTCTCCTCCTCGGTGACGTATCTTCCCGAGGTACGCTGAGCGTAAACGAGGCCTTCGCGCTCAAGCTCGCTCAGAGCGCGCTGCATCGTGTTCGGGTTTACCCCCGCCCAGGCGGCAAGCTCGCGCACGCTTCTCAACTTTTCCCCGGGCCTCAGCTCACCCGAGGCTATTGAGAGCTTGAAGCCCTCTATTATCTGGCTGTATATCGGCGCGTCCTGCCTGAAATTCCAGTCCATAGCTCACCTCCAAGCTGTATTAGAACAATAATACAATACTTCAAACTACGCCGCTTGTCAACCGTATTCGGAGAACTCTTGTTGACAGCGGGGTGTTTTCAGACTATAATTATCGTGTAGGTTTATAGTCGGCACAAGCTGACGATGAACGAAAATGAACGGAGATGATAAAATGGTGAAGATTTTTTGCTCCAACTGCGGCAAGCCTATATTTGTCCCCGATGGAAAGACTTCCGTATTTTGCACCGAGTGCGGAACGAAGCTGACGGTTCCCGCAGCCCCCGCCGCCGAGACTCCGAAGGTTGAGACCCCTGTCGAAGAAGCGCCGAAGGTCGAGGTTTCCGTTGTCGAGACGCCGGTCGCCGAGGCTCCCAGGGCTGAAGCCCCCGTCGTCGAAGCGCTGAAGGCTGAAGCTCCGGTTGTGGAAGCGCCGAAGGTTGAGACTCCTGTAGTTGAGGCACCCAAGGCGGAAGCGCCTCGCTTTGAGGCTCCGAAGCCCGCTCCCGCGCCCCAGCCCTCGCCCGTCGCTGTGGCTACAGCGGCTCCCGCTGCGACTGCGCCCGCTGAGGAGAAGCCCAAGAAAAAGAAGGGGCTTCTTATCGGGATAATCGCCGGCGCCGCCGTGCTGCTTCTCGCCGCTGCCGCTGCCGTGTTTATGTTCCTCATTAAGCCCGGCATGGACTACACCGCCGCCCAGAAGCTTTTGGAAGACAAGAGCTATGACGAGGCGATAGCTGCCTTTGAAAAGCTCGGCAATTACAAGGACAGCCAGGCGAAGGCCGACGAGGCAAGGCTTGAGAAGGCGATAAAGCTCGTCTCCTCCGGCAAGTTCGACAAGGCGGTCAAGGAGCTAAAGGAAATTGAGGACGATGATATCGACCTTTCGAAGCTCAATGAGGCTCTCGGCGACGAGATAGCGAAGCTCGCCTCCGAGGGCGACGTGGACGGAGTCCTCGACGCCATCGACGCCATGGGCGACTACGTTGACAACGCAGACGAGGCTGTCGCCGCCGGAGTATCCGCCCTCATTCAGAACCAAGAGTATTACAGCGCGTATTCCCTGATCGCCGATCTCAGCTCCGATGACGCTATCGAGGATATGAGCGTTGTCCGCGCCGCCGTTACCAAGGAGTTCCAGGCTCTTGTGGACGCCGATAACTTTGATGAAGCCACGAGCATGTACTATTCCCTTGCTGATTATATAGACGATATAAGCGGCATTGCGTACAAGAAGATATCCGAGGCTATCGAGGCAGGAAAATACGATTCAGCCCGCAGCCTGTTGGAGTACATCTACTGGTCCGTTCCCGAGCCCGCAAAGGCCGTCGCCGATAAGGCGAACGCCCTCATCGAGGCGGGCGAGCTCGACGAGGCTATCTTGGTCGCCGGTATCGTTGAGGATTACAGCGAGTACAGACCCATTATATACAGCATAGCCGACAAGTACTTCGAGAACGAGGATTACGAGAAGGCCGCGACCCTCTTCGATTCCATAAGCTGGTATGAGGACGCGAGCGACAGAGCAAAGGCCGCAAGAAGCAAGGTCGCCCTCGATCTTATCGACAAGGAGGGCATGACCGCCGAGGAGTACGCCGAGGTCTACGACGCCGTTAGGGACGCCGGAGCCGAGCAGAGCGTCATCGACGCCTTCATAGTAAAGTGGGCGAAGGACGCCCTCGAGGACGGAGATACCGAGCTTGCCTCCAAGCTTTACTACTCTGTCTACCTGCCCGACAGCGCCGAGGCGGACGTCTACGCCGTCGTTCTCGAGAACCTTCCCAAGACGGCGACCGTAGATTCAAACGGAGTTCTGACCTCTAACGAAGATGAGATCACGGCGATAAAGAGCGTGCTCGATCTCTTCGGATATTACTATGAGAGCGTCCCCCAGATAAAGGATTACCTCACCTGCCTCTCCGCGGGAAAGAGCTTCTCGAATGATGACGTTACCACCCTTTGGGATGTTTCCGGAATGAAGGACATTCTCACCTCCGAGCTCGGCCTCAGCGGAGCGATCGTGGGTACCTGGGAATCCGCCGACGGCGAGTACGGAATCGAGATGGCTGAGAGGGGCAACGGCACCTTCAACTTCAACTATGAGCTGCCCGCAGGCGATCTGCCGGAGAACACCAGAAGCTGGTACATAGGCGGCCACGATCTCATTCTCACCGACGAAAACGGAGAGGATATCCAGTCCTTTGTCAAGATAACCGTAACGGATCTCGACCATATCACGGTGTATTGCTACAATACGGATACGACCGTAGAGCTCACAAAGGAGAGCTGATCAGCATTAACATTAAGCCGGAGGGGCGACCCTCCGGCTTTTTTATTTCTTGACCTTGCGACACTGCTTTGATATAATACCTCCGAATGATAACTCCGAAGGGAGACGAGAATAATGGCATTTGATCTTGAGAGCTTTGAACCGAAAAACTTTATCGAGGCCTTCGTCAAGGAGGATATCGGTCCCGGCGGCCGCTTCGAGGGACAGACGGTGCACACCCGCTTTCCGCCCGAGCCGAACGGATACCTGCATATCGGACACTGCAAGGCGCTCTGCATAGACTTCGGCACGGCCGAGCGCTTCGGCGGCATAACGAATCTGCGTATGGACGACACGAACCCCGCCAAGGAGGATACAGAGTACGTCGAGGCCATACAGGAGGATATCAAATGGCTCGGCTTTACCTGGGACGACAGGTTCTTTTACGGGTCCGACTATTTTGAGAAGACCTATGAGCTCGCCGTCAGCCTGATAAAGAAGGGCCTCGCATACGTCTGCGAGCTTACGCCCGACCAGTTCCGCGAGTACAGGGGCGATACCTCCACCCCCGCGAGGAGCCCATACAGGGACAGACCGATAGAGGAGAGCCTTGACCTCTTCGAGAGGATGAAGAACGGGGAGTTCCCCGAGGGAAAATACACCCTCCGCGCCAAGATAGACCTCGCGAGCGGGAACTTCAATATGCGCGACCCCGTCCTCTACCGCATCAGATATATCGAGCACCACCGCCAGGGCACGAAGTGGTGCATCTTCCCGATGTACGACTTCGCCCACCCGATCCAGGACGCCCTCGAGGGTATAACCCACTCCCTCTGCTCGCTGGAGTACGAGGATCACAGGCCGCTTTACGACTGGGTCATAAACAACGTGGACGTGCCCTCGAAGCCGAGGCAGATCGAATTTGCGAGGCTGGGCATAAACTACACCGTTATGTCCAAGCGCAAGCTTAGAAAGCTCGTTGAGGAAAAGTACGTCTCCGGCTGGGACGACCCCAGAATGCCCACCCTCTGCGGGCTCAGGCGAAGGGGCTATACCCCCGCGTCTATCCGCGATTTTACGGACAGGATCGGCGTCGCCAAAAACCCGAGCACGGTCGAGTATTCCCTGCTTGAGAGCTGTCTGAGGGACGATCTCAACCTCCACGCGCCGAGGCGTATGGCGGTGCTTCATCCCGTCAAGCTCACGATCGTGAACTACCCCGAGGACAAGTCCGAGACGCTTGAGGTCGAGAACAACCCCAACGATCCCGAGGCCGGCACGAGACCCGTAAGCTTCTCCCGCACGCTTTACGTTGAGGCGGACGACTTTATGGCCGAGCCCGTTCCCAAGTACAAGAGGCTGACGCCGAACGGGCCCGAGTGCAGGCTCAAGGGCGCCTACCTCGTCACCTGCGTCGGCTACAATACCGACGAAAACGGGAACGTGACCGAGATACTCTGCGAGTACGACCCGGAGTCAAAGGGCGGCGACCCCGCCGACGGGCGCAAGGTCAAGGGCGCAACACTACATTGGGTCGACGCCGCCACCGCCGTCGACGCGGAGGCGAGGATATACGATTACCTCTTCTCTGACCCCGAGCCGGACGCCGCCGAGGACTTCCTCACCTGCCTTAACCCCGATTCGCTTGAGATCGTGGACGGCATAAAGGTCGAGAGGGCTCTCGCTGAGGCGAAGCCGACCGACTCCTTCCAGTTTTTACGCCTCGGCTACTTCGCCGCGGATAAGGATTCAACGCCCGACCATCTCGTATTCAACCGCGCTGTCGCCCTCAAGGACAGCTTTAAAAAATAAAGGAGATAAAGAAAATGAAAAAAATCATCAGTATTATTCTCGCAATCGTTATGGTTTTCGCGCTGGCGGCCTGCGCCGGCAATGCTCCGGAGGATAAGAGCGATCCGACCCCTGCGCCCGCTCCCTCTCCCGAACCGTCTCCCGAGCCCGAGCCTGCGGGCGATGAGGATACCCAGAACCCGATCATGGACTTCATCGGCGAGTACTACGCCAACAGAGCCGTAATGAACGTCGAGCCCATGGGCGACGACGGAGCGAAGGTCAGCGTTCAGTGGTCATCCAGCTACAATGAATACTCCGAGTGGGTTATGAGCGGAAGGCTCGATCCCGAAACGATGACCCTTGAGTACTCAGATTGCGTAAAGACCGACGTTGTGCTCCCTGAGGACGGCGCGTCCGGTACCGAGACCGTCGTTTATGAAAACGGCACAGGCCGCCTCGTGTTCGACGCGGAAAACGGCACAGTTTCCTGGACCGACGATAACGATGAGAACGCAGAGAACGTTGTCTTTATGCTTGACTCAGCAGAGCCCGAAAACCCCGAGTACGAAGCCAAGCTGATGAGCAGCGAGGAGGCGGCTGAACAGATTGAGACGGCTATGCAGTATTATCTGGAAGAGGCCTACGGCGACAAGGTGTTCGATGCGCGTATCTACGTTGAGAAGGTCTACACGCGCGAGGAGGAGCTGGCCAACGAGACGCTGGCTTCCTATAACCTCGGCGCAGATGAGTACGCCTTCGAGGTCAGATATGAGCTCAAGCCCTCTGAGGGAACGGATATAAACGAGCTTTTGGTCGGAAACGGCAGCTTAGACGAGGATGGCGAGTGGGTAGTCGATAAGTACGGCGTCGGCGTCCTCAGAGCGAATGACGATGGGCAGCCCGAGTACATAATCACCGACTTCGGAACCGGCTTTTGATTTTAGCAAGGGGCGCGTTTCAAACCGGAGACAGGTCTAATAAGCCAAACGGGCGGGGATCATCCCCGCCCGTTTGGCTTGTTTTATGATATTAGCTTCCGTATTACAAAAAGCTGGAGACTGCGGGGAAGGGCGCTAAGCAGCATAAGAAGCGGATTTCTGTTCAGGCTGTAAACGAAGCGCGGGCGCTTCGCCTCGAGCGGGCGAAGGACGCGCTCTGCGAGCTTTTGGGGCGATACCGTGTGCGACTCAAAGCCCGCGACTATCTTTTTGAAGCGCTCCGCGTTTACGGAATAAAGCTTTGTTTCTTCAACAAAGCGATCGAGAGCCCGCATCGAGGCGGGGAGCATACCGGTATCCACCGCGCCGGGGCGGACTACGGATACGGATACGCCGAGCAGCTGCAGCTCCATTGCAAGCGAGAAGGCGTATTTATCAAGCGCCGCCTTCGTCACGGCGTAAATACCCGTAAACGGCAGGGGATCGAGGGGCGCAAGCTCGCTCGTTATGATGACAATACGCGCGCCTTCGTTTAGAAGTGGGACGGCGAGCCTGTTTACCCGGGCAACGCCGAAGAGGTTTACGTTGAAAATTCTCGAAAACCCGTCCTCGCCCATCTCGACGAGGGAGCCGAGGTTATAAAGCCCGGCGGCGTGGATAACTCCGTCGAGTCTTCCGATTTTCGAAAACGCTTTCTCGAGCGAGGCGGGGCTCGTCAGGTCTGCACGGATAAAGTCGCCGCAAGGCTCGGAAGGCTCGGAGAGGTCCAAGCCGACGACCTTATGCCCGCGTTCGGTAAGAGCGCGGCAGATAGCGGAGCCCATACCCCCGCCTGCGCCGGTTACAAGATATTTTGACATAGCTGCGCCTCGCTTTCAGCTGCTTTCTCAAAAGCTGACCGATGGTGAGAAATTACTTCGTTGATTGTCCGTCTGCTTTGCCGTATTTATGGAAGCAATCAATATCCTGCGGATTGTCCCACACTGATCAAACAGCGGTTTAAATAAGGATTTATCGGTCAATTCTGATTTGGAAAACAGTTCAAGCCAATACTCCGTTTCATAACACTCTTTCAATGCGATTTGCAGTTTGGCAACGAAATCAGCTTTGCTGTGGGCATAATTGGCTTCGTGGATGTTTGCCCCGATGGAGGTGCCGGAACGTTCCAATTGATTAACAAGCGAATAATGCCCTTTTACAGTATCGCAAAGCTTTAATATTTTAACGGAAAAATCCATAGACAGATCGATAAGCTTATTCTCTTTCATCCCAATTACCTCTGGATAATGATAGCATAGCAAATAAAATATTGCTGCGCAAGATGAAATAATCCCTCGGATTATGAAATATTTTGCCTTCGGCAAAATGTGAAATAAAATTCGTTCCTCTATGTGCGAAGCACATTTCACACGCCGAAGGCGTATTTCATATGCCACAAGCATATTTCACTCGTTCCGTAAGGAACGAATTTCATTGAAAAAAGCACTTGCTGTGCAAGTGCTTTTTTTCATGGTGGACCTGAAGAGATTCGAACTCTCGACCTCACGGATGCGAACCGTGCGCTCTCCCAACTGAGCTACAAGCCCTTATTGACTTCTGCTCAGATATTATACCACACTTTTTTGAGTTGTAAAGAGTTTTTTTATCCCAAAGCCACGTCGAGAGCCATCATTACCGTAAAGCCTGCGGCAAACATAAGACTTCCGAGCGGGTAGGGGCCGTCTCCTCGGGCCTCCGGCACGAGCTCTTCTATTACTACGTAAATCATAGCGCCGGCCGCGAAGGACAAAAGATACGGGAGAAGCGAGCTCACGAGACCGGCAGCCAGAACGGTGATAACGGCGCAGACGGGCTCAACGGCTCCGGACAGCACGCCGTAGACAAAGCTCCTGCCCTTCGGTACTCCCTCAGCGCAGAGCGGCATGGAGATTATCGCGCCCTCCGGGATGTTCTGTATGCCTATGCCTACTGCGAAGGCGAGAGCGCCAGCGAGGGTCACGCCCTCAAGCCCCATCATCGCCCCTGCGTACACGACGCCGACTGCCATACCCTCCGGGAGATTATGTATGACGACGGCCAGAATGAGCATTGCCGTTCTGCGGACTCTGTCGCCGCTTCCGGCGTTTAGAAGCCTGCCGAGGTTTATAGAACATCTACCGAGTACGACGAGAAACGCAACGCCCGCCCAGAAGCCCGCGGCCGCGGGGACGAAGGCAAAAGCGCCCATCGCCTCCGACCGCTCAATCGAGGGAATGAGAAGACTCCATATGCTCGCCGCCGTCATTACCCCGGCTGCAAAGCCGGTCAGGGCCCGCCTTACGCCATCGCTGAGCGAATTCTTCATAAAAAACACCGTGCCCGCTCCGAGACAGGTGCCGAAAAAAGGTATCATTATACCCTTGAATAACTCAAAGTTCATTTCCGCCCTCCGAATTCATGAGTTCAGCACATTCTATTCGGGGGACGGAAGGATAGTGACGCTTAAAGCTTCCTCATTATCTCGCGGCGTAGGCGGACGAGGATCCGCTTCTCGAGGCGACTGATATACGACTGCGATATGCCGAGCCGGTCGGCCACCTCCTTCTGCGTCAGCTCTCTTCCACCGCCGAGACCGAAGCGGAGGGAGATGATCTCGCGCTCGCGGCCAGAGAGAATCGAGAGGGCGTCAGATAGGAGCTGGCGGTCAACGTCGTCCTCGAGGGGCTCAAAAACGCAGTCGCCGTCCGTGCCGAGAATGTCGGAGAGAAGGAGCTCGTTTCCGTCCCAGTCCGTGTTGAGCGGCTCGGATATGGATATCTCGGCGCGGCGGTTCGCGGCCTTGCGGAGGAACATAAGTATCTCGTTTTCAATGCAGCGGGAGGCGTAGGTCGCGAGCTTGATATTCTTATCCGAGTTGAAGGTATTTACCGCCTTGATAAGTCCGACGGCACCGATGCCGGTAAGATCCTCGAGGTTCACGCCGGTATTCTCAAAGCGCTTGGCTATGTAGACAACGAGGCGGAGATTGCGCTCTATAAGCAGGCGGCGCGCCTCCTCGCTGCCCGCGATAAGCTCGGCTATCGCCTTTGCCTCCTCCTCACGGGATAGAGGGGGCGGCAGGTCGTCGTTCCCGCCGACGTAGAAAAGGGATTCCGTGCAGAAAAGCTTTTTTAAAAGTAAGATCAGCTTCATAAAAATGCTTCAGCAATAGCCTATTGCCGAATAACCTCCTCCTTCAATTTTCAGTCCCGAGGCAATGCCGACGAGCGGCGCCTCGCTCCTGCCGCTGACAAAATCGGGGCGAAAGCAGAGAATAAGGCCGCTCTCCGTCCCGAGAGAGCGGTAGGGAACGAGTGAAAAGCGCAGGCCCGTCCTCTCCGCAAGCTCCGGCATAAGGCCGACGGGGTCCTTCCCGCTTTTTAAAAGAGCCGCCGCGCCGGGCTCGAAGAGGCAGGAGACGGCGTCCGCCGTCGTTACGATCACCCGCCTGCCGGAGATTGGGTCGCGCAGGTCGTTGCCCGTGTCCATAAGGGCGCGGAGCTTTGCCTTTTTGCCGCCGAGCCCTATCTCGATATCCTCGACCCTGCGGAGGGCGACGCTCTTTGCCCCGCCTCTCAAAAAGAAGGCGAAGGCCGCCCACGAGACGAGAAAGGCGGCGGCAAAGAGCTTCATATTCCCGCCTCCGAGCCCGCCTCCGACAGCCGTTAGCGCGCCGCCGAAGGCGGCCGAGAGGCCGAGAAAGCAGAAAAGCCTGCGGGCAAAGCTCCTTTTCCCGCCGAATACGCAGAGCGCCATCAGCACGCAAACCGCGAGAGCCGGAACGGGCGAGGCATAAAAGCCGCCAATTAGTGCGGCGATAACGGAATACGCCCCGCCGAGGGCGGAGGCGAAAACAACGCGGCGGCGCTTCACGCCGCCGCCCGTTACGCGGGCGGTCAGAATGAGGAGCACGTAGTCCGCGAGGGCGTTTACGATAAATACCTCGTCCGGATATAAAACTCTCAAGGAAGCACCTCCCAGCCGGAAAATCATATCACGCTCAGGCGGCGAAAGAGGTCAGACCGCGAAAAAATATATGGACATCTTTAGGGGAAAATGATAAAATCGGGACAGAAAATATTAACTCTCAGGAGGACGGTATGAGCGAGATACGCGATATAAATTTATGGGAATCGGGAGAGAAAAAGATGGCCTGGGCGAAGAGGTATATGCCCCTTCTGAACGGAATCGAAAAGGAATTTCTGCGGGATAAGCCCTTCAAGGGGCTCAAGGTATCGGTGTGCCTCCATCTTGAGGCGAAGAGCGCCGTTCTTTGCCGCGTTATCGCCGCGGGCGGCGCCGAGGTGAGAGTCTGCGGCTCGAATCCTCTCTCAACTCAGGACGACGTCTGCGCCGCTCTCGTAAAGGGCGGGGTCGAGGTCTTCGCCACCTACGGCTGCACGATGGAGGAATACGAGCACTATATGAACAGAGTTATCGAGAACGGGCCGAATATCGTCATCGACGACGGAGCCGACCTCGTGAGCCTTATCCACTCAAAGCACCCCGAGCTGATACCGGGCATACTCGGCGGCTGCGAGGAGACGACGACGGGCATCATAAGGCTAAGAGCCATGGCGCGCGAGGACGCTCTTAAATTCCCGATGCTCACCGTGAACGACGCCAAGTGCAAGCACTTCTTCGACAACAGATACGGAACGGGCCAGAGCGTTTGGGAAGGCATATTCAGGCTCACGAACCTCGTGGTCGCAGGAAAGAACGTGGTCGTCGCCGGCTACGGCTGGTGCGGCAGAGGCATAGCCATGCGCTCAAAGGGCCTCGGCGCGAGAGTCACCGTCACCGAGATAGACCCAGTCAAGGCGCTTGAGGCGATGATGGACGGCTTCGAGGTCAAGACTATGGACGAGGCCGCCGCCGAGGGCGACGTTTTCATAACAGCCACGGGCTGCTGCGACGTTATCACGGAAAGACACTTCGAGAAAATGAAGGACGGGGCGCTCCTCTCCAACGGCGGGCACTTCGACGTTGAGGTGGACGTGAAATGGCTCAGGGAGCACGCGGTCGCGGAGTGCGACGGGCGCGACGGCCGCACGAAGGGCTACACGCTCAAAAACGGGAACACCCTCTTTGTGCTCTCCGAGGGAAGGCTCGTAAACCTCGCGAGCGGAGACGGGCACCCCGTTGAGATAATGGATATGAGCTTCGCCATCCAGGCGCTCGGCGCGAGATACGTCGCCGACAACAGGGGAAGCCTGCCCGAAACGGCTATTGAGATACCCGATGAGATAGACAACAACGTCGCAAGCCGCAAGCTTGAAGCCTGCGGGATGCATATCGACACGCTCACCGAGAAGCAGAAAAACTATCTCGAGAGCTGGGAATTATAAATATATTGACCTGAAATAAAGGCGGGATACTTATACTTATCGAGTATCCCGCCTCGCTGACGGTAGAAGGAATTTTTTTAAAGGGGGGATTTGATATGGCAACGCGCGTTTTTACCTTTCATATAGCGTACTCCGGACTTGATGATCGTATCTGGAGGGATGTCGAAGTATCATCCAAGATGCGTCTCGATCAGCTCGGCTACGTGGTTCTTGCAACCTTTGACACGATGGCCTATCACCTTTTTGAGATCGTATTCCGGGGAAGATCATACATGATCCCGGATGTGGATTATTCCGGGGAGCAGCTTGACCTCGCCGATTTCACTCTGGATGACCTTGAGCCGGAGATTGGCGAGAGAATGGAGCTCATATACGACTTCGGAACCGAGCAGCACTTTAACATTACGACAAGCGCCGTTCGGGAAATGAAACGCGGAGAGGGGAGGCATTATCCGTGGGTAACGGCAATGAACGGAAGAGGTATCATCGACGATATGCCCTCTTGGGAACTGGAAAAACTGATTGCGCAGATCGATGAAAACGGAAAGACGGACGAGCCTGTGTATTACTGCCGGGAAGGTGTGGACAGAGCTTTTCTCCCCGCGCCGTGGAACGTCAATAACTTTGACCTTAAGGTTGAGAACGGCTTACTGAAGTTCGACGTGGAAGAGATAGAGGCGGATTATGCCCCGTTCTGGGAGGAAAAAAGGTTAGCGGCTATTCATAAAGCCGCCGTTCCAAAACCGCGGGCGAAGGAAAGAGCGCCCCTCTCCGAAAGGGATATTTGCCGCAATTTTTTTGAAGCCGTACTTAGCCAAAAACCGGATAAGCTTCGCAAGCTCTTTCAAAAGAACGCGGTTATCGAGTGGCCCTGCACAAACGAGCGCTTTACCCTGGAGGAGTACGTTCGCGCAAACTGTGAATACCCGGGAGAGTGGGACGGAGAGATCGTATCCGTTATTCCTGCGGAGAAGCAGACCGTGCTGATAACGAAAGTATGGCCGAAGGATAAAACGGCGTCGTTCCATTGCGTCAGCATAATACGCGCAAAAAAAGATAAGATCACGGGACTAACGGAGTACTGGGCGGACGACGGCCCCGTACCGCAATGGCGTCAGGAGCTCGAAGGGAGGTAAAGCTTGAGCCTTATATTTCTTATCCTCTTTGCCGCTTTTTCGGCGGCTCATCTCGCGTTCAGCCTTTTGGACAGCAGGAAGGGGAGGGCGTACACGAAGCCTTTTCTCGTCCCGCTTCTCCTGCTCGCCTATCTCTTCTCGGGAAGACCCGTTTCCCTTCCGCTCGCCGCCGCTCTCGCCGCCTGCTGGCTCGGCGACGTGCTGCTCATCCCGAAGGGGAAGCTTACCTTCGCCCTGGGCGGCATAGCTTTTTCCGCCGCTCATATCCTGCTCATAGTCGCTTATCTGAACGGAGCCGGACTTATCACGTCTTTCCTTCCCGTTCTTGAGGCGGCAATTCTCGGAGGCGCTGCCTTGACCGTCACGCTATCAGTTAAGGACGGGATTCCGGAGGGGCTTTTTATCCCGCTCGGCGCGTATCTCATTATGAACGGGGTGATGAACGCTTTTGCTCTCAACCGCTTTCTCACGCTCGGAGGAACGGGACCGCTTCTCGTTCTGATCGGCGCCGCGCTTTTCTACGTGTCCGACTGCCTTCTGCTTTTTGTACGCTTCCACAAAAACAGGCCGCTCATTCCGGGAAAGCATTTTTCCGTTATGCTGGGCTACCTCGCCGCCCTCTCACTGATTGCGGCGGGCTTTACGCTGTGAGCCTTTTCGGCGAATACCATAAATTAATTGGGCCAGAACCCTTTATTTCTATTTACAATGCAAGATAAAAGTGTTAAAATCAATTAGATAGTGAGTTTCCGCGCTCTTTTGCAGGAAGGGAGCTCATCTGAAGGTTTTTATAACAATTTTTTATACAGTAAGGAGAAAAGAGAATGGGAAGAAAACTTAAATCCATGGACGGTAACAACGCGGCCGCGTACGTGAGCTATGCGTTTACCGAGGTCGCGGGTATCTATCCGATCACCCCTTCCAGCCCTATGGCGGACTACGTTGACCAGTGGGCGGCTGCCGGACAGAAGAACATCTTCGGCACCACCGTAAAGGTCTGCGAGATGCAGTCCGAGGCCGGCGCCTCCGGCACGGTGCACGGCTCGCTTGCCGCCGGAGCTCTCACCACGACCTACACGGCGTCTCAGGGCCTTCTCCTGATGATACCCAATATGTACAAGATCGCCGGCGAGCTCCTGCCCTGCGTGTTCCACGTCTCCGCCCGTACCGTCGCCAGCCATGCGCTGAACATCTTCGGCGACCACTCCGACGTTATGGCCTGCCGCCAGACCGGCTTTGCCATGCTCGCCGAGGGCAACGTTCAGGAGGTCATGGACCTCGCGCCCGTCGCCCACCTCGCCGCCATCAAGGGCCGCGTACCCTTCATCAACTTCTTCGACGGCTTCCGCACCAGCCACGAGATCCAGAAGATCGCCATCTGGGATTACGAGGATCTCAAGGAGATGTGCGATATGGACGCCGTTGCCGAGTTCCGCAAGCACGCTCTCAACCCCGAGCGCCCCGCAATGCGCGGCTCCCACGAGAACGGAGATATCTTCTTCCAGCACCGCGAGGCCTGCAACGAGTACTATGAGAAGCTCCCCGCCGTCGTCGAGGAGTATATGGACAAGGTCAACGCAAAGCTCGGCACCGACTACAAGCTCTTCAACTACTACGGAGCCGCCGACGCTGACCGCGTTATCATCGCCATGGGCTCCTTCTGCGACGTTACCGAGGAGGTCATCGACTACCTCAACGCCCACGGTGAGAAGGTCGGCCTTATCAAGGTCCGCCTCTATCGCCCGTTCTCAACCGAGAAGCTTCTTGAGACCATCCCCGCGACCGCGAAGAAGATCGCCGTTATGGACCGCACCAAGGAGCCCGGCGCTCTCGGCGAGCCCCTCTACCTCGACGTTGTCAGCGCCCTGGCTAACGCCGGCAGGACCGACGTTACCGTCATCGGCGGCCGCTACGGCCTCGGCTCCAAGGATACGCCTCCCGCAAGCGTATTCGCCGTTTACTCCGAGCTCAAGAAGGACGCGCCCAAGCGCCAGTTCACCATCGGCATCGTGGACGACGTTACCAACATGAGCCTTGAGGAGGATAAGAACGCACCCAACACCGCCGCTGAGGGCACCATCGAGTGCAAGTTCTGGGGACTCGGAGGCGACGGCACCGTCGGCGCCAACAAGAACTCCATCAAGATCATCGGCGACCACACCGATAAGTACGTTCAGGCTTATTTCCAGTATGACTCCAAAAAGACCGGCGGCATCACGATAAGCCACCTCCGCTTCGGCGATAAGCCCATCAGGAGCCCGTACTACATCAACAAGGCCGACTTCGTTGCCTGCCACAACCCGTCCTACGTCGTTAAGGGCTACAAGATGGTCAACGACGTTAAGCCCGGCGGCGTGTTCATGATCAACTGCCAGTGGAACGACGAGGAGCTCAGCGAGCATATGCCCGCCGAGGCGAAGAGATATATCGCCAAGAACAACATTCAGCTCTACACGATAAACGCCATCGACCTCGCTCTTCAGGTCGGTATGGGCAAGCGTACCAACACCATTCTCCAGTCCGCATTCTTCACCCTCGCCAAGGTGCTCCCGCAGGAGGACGCCATCCGCTATATGAAGGACGCCGCCACGAAGTCCTACATGAAGAAGGGCCAGGACGTCGTCGATATGAACCACAAGGCTATCGACGCCGGCGCCACCGCATTCCGCAAGGTTGAGATCCCCGCAGACTGGGCTGAGGCTGTCGATACTTCCGAGGCTCCCGCTCTCGAGGGCCGCGCCGCTCTCGTAAAGCAGGTCCGCAATATTATGGAGCCCGTGGGCAAGATGGACGGAGATTCCCTCCCCGTATCCGCCTTCCTCGATCACGTGGACGGTCAGTTCGAGCAGGGCGCTTCCGCCTATGAGAAGCGCGGCGTCGCCGTTTCCGTTCCCCATTGGGACGAGACGAAGTGCATCCAGTGCAACAACTGCGCTTACGTCTGCCCGCACGCCACCATCCGTCCCTTCGCTCTCACCGAGGCTGAGGCCGCTGCCGCTCCCGAGTCCGCAAGGCTCATCCCCATCAAGGCCGGCAAGGGCAAGGGCGTTTACACCTACACTATGGCCGTTTCCCCGCTCGACTGCATGGGCTGCGGCGTCTGCATCGGCCAGTGCCCGACCGGCGCTCTCACCATGGTGCCGCAGGAGGACGAGGCTAATCAGCAGCAGGTCTTCGATTACTGCGTAGCCAAGATCGCCGAGAAGGAAGATATGATCGACAGCACCGTTAAGGGCAGCCAGTTCCGCAAGCCCCTCCTCGAGTTCTCCGGCTCCTGCGCCGGCTGTGCCGAGACCAGCTACGCGAGACTTGTCACCCAGCTCTTCGGCGACAGAATGTATATCTCCAACGCCACCGGATGCTCCTCCATCTGGGGCGGCCCGGCCGCGACGAGCCCCTACACCGTCAATAAGGACGGCCACGGCCCCGCATGGTCCAACTCCCTATTCGAGGATAACGCCGAGCACGGCCTCGGTATGTACCTCGGCCAGAACGCTATCCGCAACAGCCTCGAGCAGCTTCTCGACGAGATAGCCGCCTGCGACTGCGCCTCCGACGCTCTCAAGGCCGCCATCGCCCTCTGGAAAGAGACGAAGGCCGACGGCGAGAAGAACAAGGCCGCTACCGCCGCCCTCGTTGCCGAGCTTGAAGCTAACGGCTCCGACAAGGCGAAGGAAGTCCTTGCGAAGAAGGAATACCTCACCAAGAAGTCCGTTTGGATCTTCGGCGGCGACGGATGGGCTTACGATATCGGCTTCGGCGGCGTCGACCACGTCCTCGCCTCCGGCAACGACGTAAACGTCTTCGTATTCGACACCGAGGTTTATTCCAACACCGGCGGACAGGCCTCCAAGGCCTCCAACATCGGCCAGGTCGCTCAGTTCGCGGCTGCCGGCAAGGAAATCAAGAAGAAGAGCCTTGCCGAGATCGCCATGAGCTACGGCTACATCTACGTCGCTCAGGTCGCCATGGGCGCCAACCCCGCTCAGACCATCAAGGCCATCCAGGAGGCCGAGGCCTATCCCGGACCCTCCCTCATCATCGGCTACGCCCCCTGCGAGATGCACTCCATCAAGGGCGGCATGATAAACTGCCAGAAGGAAATGAAGAAGGCTGTCGAGTGCGGCTATTGGAACAACTTCCGCTTCAACCCCGCCGCTCCCGCAGGCAAGAAGTTCTCCCTCGACTCCAAGGAGCCCGCAGGCGGCTATCAGGAGTTCCTGATGAACGAGGCCCGCTACTCCAGACTTACCCGTGAGTTCCCGGATCGCGCCGCCGTCCTCTTCAAGAAGAACGAGGATACAGCGAAGGAGCGTTACGAGCACCTGAAGAAGCTCATCGCCCTCTACAACGAGTAATTCTCCGCAAACGCATAACAAAGCTCCCCGACGATAAGTCGGGGAGCTTTTTGCCAATATGCTCTGTTTTTGGTAATACCCGGACAGGACTTGACATTCAATAATTGAAAAGTATATAATAGTGGAACATTTGATAAAGGCACTTAGCTGCTTAATGGAGGTGCAGGGATGAAAACTATTACACGCAGGGTCTTCGCGCTTTTTATAGCGGTTACCCTTTGCGCGGGCGTTCTCATATTCAGCGCGAGCGCTGATGGAGATGCGTTCAGGATCAAGGAGTCGGAAGCCACCTTCTCCGACTTTAAGGCGGCGATGGACGCCGCACAGGATGGACAGACAGTCGAGCTTCTTGATGACGCGGAATTTCATGGAGGCTATGAGTACAGAGTTGAGCTGTCTGACGGAAGAGCTCTTACGTTAGATTTGCACGGTAAAACGCTGAGCGGAGATATAACTATCGAAATTTCAAACGGCGATCTTATAATTACAAGCTCGGTAACTGAGGGCGGAAAGTTGTGCAGCACGGGGGGATTTACCGCTTCCGGAGAAAACGCAGGCTTTATTATCAAGAAGGGTGTGAGCATTGAAAAAACCGGCGGGTCTTCGATTTTTGTTTCCGGTAAAGCACATTTTGAATGTGCCGGCGATATTTTGACTTCAAGCTCATATTTATCGAACGCGGTTCAAGTCGTCGGCATAGGCACGACGGCCGATTTTACCGGAGGAAGCATAAAATGGACGGGATCATCAGGCAGCAGCTCGGGATACGACGGTACTGCCCTGACGATCTACGACGGCGCTGAAGTCACACTGTCCGGCAGCCTTGTTATTGAGGGCAGAACAGGAATAGACATTTGCGGAAGCAAGCTTACAATAAACGAAGGCGTAACCGTACGCGGCACGGAGTCGGTCTATTCCGGCAAATACAGAGGGGGCTGTCCGTTTACCGCCTGCGGAGGAGCCGGACTTTATATCTCATCATATTACAGTAAACCGTGCGAGGTCATTATTAACGGCGGCACCTTCGAGGGAGCGGCCGCGCTCGGTATATCCAACGTAAACCGCCACTCCGAGGAGCAGGAGAGCGTGGTATCCGTTACTGTAAATAATGGCACCTTCATAGGCAAAGCCGGAACAACTCCTGCAAAGGCGATTTATACTGACGAGGATTATCCCACGTCCATTAAGCCCGTTATCCATAACGGCGTTTTTATCGATCCCGCGAAGGATTACACAGCTTATCCTTTTAGAGCCGATCCCGAAAAGATCTGCGTCGATTTGGATGAAAACGGAAAATATACCTTCGGCGATCCGGTCGTCCTTGCGGATTCTCTTACGCTGACCGCCGACCGGGATACGATATACACTAATTCAGAGCCCGGCGAGACCGTGCTTACGCTCTCGTTTGAGCCGGCTGACGCCGAGCTCGGAAAAATAGAATGGACGCAGGAGGGCGAGGGCAAGGTGGAGCTTTCAACTCTCGCCGAAAACAGCGCAGGAAGCGGCAGCGGAACGGACGGAGGAGAAGAGAGCGCAGAGCCTGTTACGATAACGGCCAAGGCTGTCAGCGACGGAGAGGTCACAATAACGGCTACCGATCCCAATAGCGGAAAAAGCGCCTCGGCTACGATTACTGTTTCTACTGTGATAGCTCCGCCTCCTCCTCCGGCGCCGGTCGATCCTACCCCTGACCCTGTAGAGGAACCGAGTGAAGAACCTTCCGAAGAGCCGGCAGAGCCCGAAGAGCCGGCAGAGCCCGAAGAGCCGGCAGAGCCCGAAGAGCCGGCAGAGCCCGAAGAGCCCGAAGAGCCCGAAGAGCCCGAAGAGCCCACGGATACCGAGATCAAGGACGGGGACACTCCGACTGAGGGCGATGCTGAGATAGGAGAAGAGGACACTCCGCTGGATGACGCGCCCGACACGGGAGATTCCGGAATTGGTATGATATATGTAATAGCAGCGGCTCTATCTGCTTCCGGAGCAGTAATAGTCTCTGCTAAGAAAAAGGAAAACTGACATTATAGCTATCGCCCCGCCGAAAGGCGGGGCGAATTATTGTATTCAATGCTTACTCTCTTCTCTTTACTGCTTCGTTATACAGAACGCTTTTTGCAATACCGCAGCGGGCGGATATCTCCTTCGCGGCGAGCTTTAGGGGAACGCCCTTTTCGGTTTCCGCGAGAACTAAATCGACGGCTTCGTCGAGGCTTATCTCGGGGGCGCTGTCCTCCTTCGCGCCCTCTACCACGAGGACGAACTCGCCTCTGGGCTCGGCCTCAGAGTACAAGAGCGCGGCCTCACCGAGGCTAACGCGGATTACTTCCTCGTGTATCTTCGTTAGCTCGCGAACGAGGGAAATTCGCCTGTCGGCGCCGAAGGCATCACAGAGGTCGGAGAGGGTCTTTCTCAGCTTGTGAGGCGCCTCGTAAAAAATCATCGTCCGCTTTTCGCCGGAGAGGCTCTGCAGCTGTTCGCGCCTCTCCTTGTTCCCAACCGGGAGAAAGCCCTCGAAGGTGAAGCGCCCCGTCGGAAGCCCGGAGACGGCAAGTGCTGAGGGGGCGGCGCAGGGGCCGGGGATAACGCTGACGGGTACGCCGTTTTCAGCGCAGAGCCTGACTATATCTTCGCCGGGGTCCGATATCGCGGGCATACCGGCGTCTGTCACGAGTGCGCAGCTCTCGCCGGAGAGCAGCCGCTCGAGGAGCCTTGCTCCGCTCTCACCCTTGTTATGCTCGTAATAGCTGACGAGCGGCTTTTTTATTCCGAAGTGATTAAGAAGCTTTAGACTGACCCTCGTATCCTCCGCCGCGATAAAGTCGACGGACGCGAGGGTCTCGGCGGCTCTGGGGGAGAGATCGCCGAGGTTTCCTATGGGCGTGCCCACGAGATAAAGAGTTCCTGCCATTATTTTGTCTCCCAGTGATATATTTTTTTCGCCTCTTCGCTATCGGTCCCGTCCGCGTTTTTCAGTATCAGGGTCGGCTCGGCGACAAGGCCGGGCTTGCCGAGCTTCGCCGCCTCGATGAGGACGAGAGACGGGGCTGCGTCCGCTCTCGCCTGAACGAGACGTAATCTCTTCGGCTCAAGCCTTGCCTCGGAGAGGCGGCAGATAAGCTCCGCCATTCGGGAGGCCGGATAGACGATATAAAAGCGTCCGTTCTGCCCCAAAAGAGCGGCGGCGGAGGCGGCAAGCTCTGGGAGGGAGCAGTTTACCTCGACCCGGCGCATATTGCGCTCGGCGCTCGGGCTGCGTCCGCCTGTAAGCGGGAAGTAGGGCGGATTCGTTATGATAAAATCAAAGCGGCCGACTTTCGACTCGCGAAGCCCGCGCAGATCCTCGGCAAATACGGTGGCTCGGGCGGAAAAGCCGTTCAGGTCTAAATTCTCGCGGCTGAGCTCAGCCGCGTCCGGCGCTATCTCGCAGAGCGACATCCTCAGCGACGGGAGGCGATGCATCAGAAGAACGGAGAGCACCCCGCTTCCGCTGCCCATATCGAGGCCGGAGGCGCAGGCAGAGGGACGAGCGAAATCCGCCAGCAGCACGCTGTCAGTAGATAGGGGCTGAGCCGCCTGCGAGTCATAAAGTTTAGGCCCGCAGGGCCATAGCTCGGTACTGTTCACTCTCCCGCCTCCCTTCGTTTTTCCTATATTATACCAAATCGGCAGGCTATCGCAACTAAAAAATATCCCCCGCCTCCTGGCGGGGGATATTTTTATTTTGATTTGATTACGCCTCGGAGATGGCTCCTACGGGGCAGGCCTCTTCGCAAGCGCCGCAATCGACGCAGAGATCGGGATCTACCATGTAGTGCTCATCGCCCATGTCTATGGCGCTGCAGGGGCAAGCAGCCGCGCAGGAGCCGCAGCTGAGGCAATCGTCACTGATAATTCTCGGCATAATTATGTACCTCCTATTATAATAATCGTGCTGAGTTCCCTCTTCACAAGGCCATTGTAACACCGGGAACACAAAAATCAAGACTTTTTACAAAAAATTAATACTGTCTAACTAAAATTCGTCACTTTTCGCCTTCCCAAAGATGTTTTGTTAAAATCAAATTATAAAAAATCAAGAAAAAATAAGATATAGTGAGAAAATCGAAGAAAAACGAAGCTAAACCAAAATTCTCTCCCGCTAAAGGTCAAAGAAGGTCAAAACCGAACCTTGATAAAAATTAGCACTCGCGATATTATAGTGCCAGAAGGTCAAAGAAAGTCAAAGTCAAACAGAAGCACGAAGGAGATGGGGTAATGGGCATAAGCGATACGATTGCGGATTTTATAAACGAGCTTTTGAGAGACGAGAGCTCGGCGGAGGTGCAGAGAGCGGAGCTCGCTTCGAGATTTAACTGCGTACCGAGCCAGATAAACTATGTTATATCCACGAGGTTTTCTCCCGAGAGGGGCTATATAGTCGAATCGAGGAGAGGCGGCGGAGGATATATCAGGATAATCAGGGTGAGGCCGGACCCGGGCGACGTTCTTATGCACACGGTGAACGCCGTGGGCAATGAGACGGACTTGAGAACGGCGGGAGCTCTGATATCAAACGCGGTCAGCGCCGGCGCGGTATCCGAGGGGGCGGCGAGGCTCATACTCGCGGCTGTCGGCGACGCGGCCTTAAGACCCGTGCGTCCCGAGGAGAGGGACGCGGCGAGAGCTTCGATCCTGAAACAGATGCTATTAAGGATTATAAATCAATAAAAAAGGAGAGAATTAAAATGAAGTGCACGAATTGCGGAATGAATAACGCGACCTGTCATTACAGATACAATATCAACGGCAAGGTGACCGAGGCTCATCTCTGCCCGGACTGCGCGGCAAAGATGGAGGGAAAGGCAGACGGCTTTGACTTTAACGAGGCTTTCGAGAGCTTTGACAGAATGTTCGACGATATGTGGTCCGGCTTCTTCACAAGGCCGCTCTTCGGCTCCTTCGGTTTCGGCGTTCCGGCTCTTATGACCGCGCCCGCAAGGGAGAAGAAGGAGACGGCTGAGGCGAAGACCGAGGAGAAGAAAACCGAGGGGCTCGACCCTGAGCTTTCAAAGCGCCGCGAGATAAACGCCCTGCGCGAGGAGCTCAGCACAGCCGTTAAGGAAGAGAATTTTGAAAAGGCGATAGAGCTTCGCGATAAGCTCAGAGAGCTTGAGAAGTAATATAATATCGGATATTTTAAGAAAAGAAGGTGAATGATTATGAGGTTTGAGGACAGATTTACTGAAAGAGCGAAGAACGTATTCAGTCTCGCGCATGAGGCGGCGGCGACTATGGGTCACGGCTACGTCGGCTCGGAGCATATACTGCTCGGAATACTGAGGGATAACGGAGGAGCGGCTGCCAAGGCATTGAGAATGAGCGGGATAGACGCGGAGCTTATCAGCGACGCCATAGAGAAATACGTAGGAAGAGGAGAGAGCGGCTCCACGACCGTGCAGGGGCTCACGCCCCGCGCAAAGCGGATCATAGAGCTCGCCTATTCCGAGGCGGAGCGCCTCGGTCACGGCTTCGTCGGCACGGAGCACCTGCTTATGGGAATACTCAGAGAGAGGGACAGCGTGGCCTCAAGGCTCATAACCTCCCTCGGCGCGGACGCGAACAAGCTATACACCGATATGATAAAGCTCTTCCCCGCGGAAAGCGGAAAGGCGGCTGAGCCCGTCAGAACGGCGGGCGGGGAGGAGACGAAGACTCTCGACCAGTACAGCCGCGATCTTACGAAGCTTGCCCGCGAGGGAAAGCTTGACCCCGTTATCGGCAGGGAGGACGAGGTGCAGAGGGTAATTCAGATACTCTCGCGCCGGACGAAGAACAACCCCGTGCTCATAGGCGAGCCGGGCGTCGGCAAGACGGCGATAGCCGAGGGTCTCGCCCAGCGGATAGTCGCGGGCGACGTTCCCGAGGATCTTAGAGATAAGAGGGTCGTATCCCTCGATCTCACCGGTATGGTCGCCGGAACGAAGTACCGCGGCGACTTCGAGGAGCGCATCAAAAACGCGATGGACGAGGTCAAGAAGGCGGGCGACGTGATACTCTTCATCGACGAGCTTCATACGATAATCGGAGCGGGAGCTGCCGAGGGCGCGATCGACGCCTCGAATATCTTAAAGCCCGCCCTCTCAAGAGGCGAGATACAGGTCATCGGCGCGACTACGATAAACGAGTACCGCAAGCATATAGAAAAGGACGCCGCACTCGAGCGCCGCTTCCAGCCGGTGCAGGTGGATGAGCCGACGGGGGCTGAGAGCGTCGAGATACTGAGGGGGCTCAGGGACAAGTACGAGGCGCACCACAACCTCGTTATATCCGACGAGGCTATCGATGCCGCAGTCAAGCTCTCTGCGAGGTATATAAACGACCGTTTCCTCCCCGACAAGGCGATAGACCTTATCGACGAGGCCGCGAGCCGGGTGCGTATGGACGAGAATAAGCTCCCTGAGGATATGAAGGCTCTCGAAGCGGAGGCCGCGGCCCTTGCGCGGGAGAAGGAATCGGCTGTCCAGAATCAGGATTTCGAGAAGGCCGCCGAGCTTCGCGACAGGGAAAAGGCGAAGAGGCAGGAGCTTGAAAACCTGAAAGCCGAGTGGTCGAAGGGCAGAAAGGGCAGCGGCAAGCAGGTCACGGCTGAGGACGTAGCCGCCGTCGTCGCCGGCTGGACGGGCATCCCCGTCACCACCCTCTCCGAGGATGAATCTAAGCGGCTTCTCAGAATGGAGGAGATACTGCATAACAGAGTCGTGGGTCAGAACGAGGCCGTCACCGCCGTCACCAAGGCGATACGCCGCGGCAGGGTGGGGCTTAAGGACCCGAAGAGGCCGATAGGCTCCTTCCTCTTCCTCGGCCCGACCGGTGTGGGCAAGACAGAGCTCTGCAGGGCTCTCGCCGAGGCTATGTTCGGCGATGAGAACGCGATGATCCGCATCGATATGTCGGAGTATATGGAGAAACACACCGTGTCCAAGCTTATCGGCTCGCCTCCGGGCTACGTCGGCTTCGACGAGGGCGGGCAGCTCACCGAGAAGGTGCGCCGCCACCCGTACAGCGTAGTCCTCTTCGACGAGATCGAGAAGGCACACGAGGACGTTTTCAATATCATGCTCCAGATAATGGAGGACGGCAGGCTCACCGATTCTCAGGGCCGCAGGGTCGATTTCAAGAACACCGTCATCGTTATGACATCGAACGTCGGCGCGAGGAATATAACCGATAAGGCCGCGCCTCTCGGCTTCTCGGCCGGGGAGAACGCGGACAAGGCGACCGACGAGCGGATCCGCGAGGCCGTTATGGGTGACCTGCGCCGCACCTTCAAGCCGGAGTTTTTAAACCGCATCGACGAGACGATAGTGTTCCACCAGCTTACGAAGGATGAGATACGCGAGATCGCGGGGAAAATGCTGAACACCGTAGCCGACAGGATGCGTGGCCTCGGTATAGAGCTCTCCGCGACCGACGCCGCCATAGATAAGCTTGCGGACGCGGGCTTCGACCCGGTCTACGGGGCGAGACCTCTCCGCCGCGCGATCCAGTCGAAGGTTGAGGATACCGTCGCCGAGGAGATGCTGGAGGGCAGGATAAGCTCGGGAAGCCGCGTGACGATAGACCTTGACGGAGACAAGATAGTCGCAAAAACCGAATAAAATAAGCCTCCGAGCAGTTAGCTCGGAGGCGATTTTCGTATTTGATACGACCTCATCAGTCAGCTGCGCTGACAGCTTCCCCGAAGGGGAAGCCTTTCAAATTGTTGTCCGCTTTTGCGGACTCATCTAAAAGCCTTCCCCTTCGGGGAAGGTGGCGCGCAGCGCCGGATGAGGTCGTGCCGCCTATTTATCCGCTTTCCGCTTTTTCCGTTTCAGAACGATAAACACGGTTACACCCGCGGCAAAAACGACGCAAGCCGCAGCGATTAGTATGCCACCTGTCTTTTGCATATCTTCCCGGAAGCATACGGTGGCGCTGATAAGCGGGATATTATCGCGGCCAAAAATAAACTTTCTCCATTCCTCTTCTGTTCCTGAGTAGTAAATCCGGTCGAGACTTTCGCATCCATTAAAGGCTTCTTGCCCAATCGTCCTGACACTCTTCGGAATAGCCACGCTCGCAAGGCTTTCGCAACAAAGAAACGTAAAGTCTTCAATCTTCGTAACACCTTCCGGTATCGTTACGCTCTTGAGACTTTCACAGCCGTAAAACGCACAAGCTCCTATAGAAGTCACGCTCTTTGGAATAGATACGCTCGTGAGATTTTTACAACCAGTAAATGCACCTGATCCAATCGACGTAACGCCATCCGGTATCTTCACGCTCGTAAGGCTTTCGCAGAAACAAAACGTTCCTCCGTTAATTATCGTCAAACTATTCGGAATTGTCACGCCTGTCAGGCTTTTGCAGCTGTGAAACGCCCGCCATTCTATTGAATCCACACTCTTCGGAATCTTTACCTCGGTGAGACGTTTGCATGATGCAAAAGCAGATTGGCCAATCGTTTTTACGCCGTTTGGGATCACGAGTTCTCCGCTTCGACCGCTCGGGCAGCATACGAGAGTCTTCATGTCCTTCGTGTAAAGCACCCCGTCGTCAGAAACGTAAACGGCGTTGTTCTTTGCTACGTTTATCTCCGTAAGGTGAGTGCAATCTTCAAACGCATAGCTTCCGATCGTTGCCACGCCGCCTTTTATCGTGATGCTTTTGAGCTCTTCACAGCGGGAAAAAGCACTTTCTCCTATAGAAGTAACGCTTTCCGGTAAAGTCACACTCTTGAGGCTTCTACAGTTAAAAAACGCATGGTCCCCTAATGACACGACGCCCTCAGGTACCGTTACACTTTCGAGGTTTTTACAGTCAGAAAACGCATATCTGCCTATCGCCGTCACACTTGAGGGTATTGTTACGGACTTGACGTTTATTTTGAAAAACGCAAGTTCTCCAATCGTGGTAATGCCCTCCGATATCGTTATGCTCGAAAGATGATAGCAGCGCTTAAATGCATGTGCGCCTATCTCCTTCACCGCAACTCCGTCTATCTCCGCCGGGATCACAAGCTCGGTCACTTTATTGTCCGTATAGCCCGTTATTGTCCCCGTCTCGGCGTCGAAAACAAACTCCCCGCCGTCGGCACGAGCCGCAGCGGGAAGCATAGAAGCACATAGTAAAAGCGCTAACAGGATTGAAATTACGGTTTTTCTCATATAGTTTATCCCTCCGCAATCTCCGCTGTGCTGAACGACCTCATCAGTCAGCTTCGCTGACAGCTTCCCCGAAGGGGAAGCCTTTTTTATGTTCCGCCGCCCTGGGCGACCTGGCCGAAGCCGCTTCCGTCGTCCTTCAGTCCGTCGCGGCGGAGCATATTCTCCAAAACGTCGATATCGGAGCTTATATCCATAGCTTCTGTCTCATAGAGCTTGTCGAGCTGCTTCTTAAAGCCGTCTACGAGCATATCGAGGATGCGCTCGATATCGGCCTTCGCGCCCTCGACGTTCTCTCCGCCCGCTCCCGCCTGATCGAAATCGGCGTAGGAGTGGAGGAGCTTGAGGGCGGTGGGGAGGTAATAGCTCATAAAGCTCTTGATCTGCGGGAGCTTTTCCGGCTTCTCCTGCACGGCCTTAAATATCCTCGCCGTGTAGTCCTCCATCTCGTCTATCTTTGCGGAGATGACCTCGTCGGGAATGTCGTCGTTCACCTGACGGATCTCACGGAGTATTTTTTTGTACCTGTCCTCGTCGTCCACGGGAACCTCGGGCTCGGCCGCCTTTTCGGGAGCCGCGCCGGATTTCAGAATGAGAAGTCCGTTGCCCTGGTCGATATATGCCTCGCTTCCGAAGACGCCCTTCTCTATCATAAGATCGAGATCGCGCCGCACCGTCTTCTCCTTGACGCCGCAGGTACGGCTTAGCTCGCGGACCTCAACATAGTCACGGCCGCCGATAACGGTGAGGTAGTTTGCCGCCCTCTTAGCCCTGCGCTTCATGCTCATGCGCGCAACGAGAGTCGCGCCGCCGCCGAGGAGGGAGGAGAGGGAGGACACTATGGCAAACCAGTTAAGAGTGGGCAGGTAGGAGAGAGCGCCGAGCCCCATAAACGCGCCGAATATAAACAGGCTTATGGAGATCCCGAGGAGCACCCCGGGGGCCGCGCCGAACAGACGCTGCAAAATTCCGGGCTTCCGCGCGGGCTGAGCGGAGGCCGTCGCGTCCTTCGCGGGCTGGGCGCTTGACGACGGGCGGCCCGAGGAATAGCGGGTCGGCGTCTTCGACTGGCCGGAGTAGCTTGCGGTATAGTTCGAGGAGTAGCCTGCAGCGCGATCGGAGGAGCGGTACACCCTCGTATCCGCGCCCTCACCGGGAGCGGTACGGCCGAGCACGAGAGTCCTGTCAACGTAGTTTATATAGGCGTCCTTGCCGAACTCGCCCGCGGCGACCATCTTCTGCACCTCGCGAAGGCAGCTCTCGTAGGATACGCCCACGGCCGACGCCATGTGGTCGATGCTGAGGGCGGAGGAGCCGCGGCTCATCAGCTTATATTTTTGAAATCTGTTCGTTTCCGTTCCCACGCCGCTCGTCCCTTTAAAGCTTCTTATTAACCCGTCGAATAATCCAAGCTTATACAGCAGCATTCCGAGGCCGACAGGCCACCAGAATATGAAGCCGAGGACTATCAGGAATACGGCAGGCCCGTGTTCTTTTGAGTTGTTGTTCATATTTATTGCACCGCTTCTTGGTTTATTTTTCTACCGTAAGGTTTATTATCCCGTTTTCCTCGAATTCAGCGATATACTCTTCCATCCTGCCGGTCAGCTCGTCGTAATTCTGGCTCGTTACGGGCTCGTAACCCATATCGCGCCGCGCGAGCTCCTCGGCAAGGATATCGAAGAACACCGCGTCCTCGTAATCCATTATCGCCTCGTGTATGCCGCCCTCCTGAAATGCCTGGGAGGGATAGTAGCCCGCCTCGTCCCGATCCGCGAGGGCGTCAGCCCCGTTATCGCGGCAATGGGAGAAGATGAGACTCTCGACCTTGTCGTAATCCTCAAGCCTGTCACCCTCGCGGGTGGAGTTCAGGACCCAGTTCCCGATATATACCATATCGAGGAGCCGGCGGAATTCCTTATCCGATAAATCTATCCTGACCGTTTTTCTCACCGTCCTTATAACAATGCACTATACAGTATATCATATCCCGGTGAGAATTTCCACAATTTCTACTTGTTTTCTTATAAATAATCTATTAATATAATAACATTCAAGAAAGGCTTCCCCTTGAGGGGAAGCTGTCAGCGAAGCTGACTGATGAGGTGACCGATGCGCTTACACCTCATCCGTCTCGGCTTACGCCGAGCCACCTTCCCCTCGAGGGGAAGGCAAAAGGCAGACTGTTCGTTCACTTTTTTCGCAAGGAGAGTTGCTTTTTGGATAAAAGACCTATCGGCGTGTTCGATTCCGGGCTCGGCGGACTGACGGCAGTCAAAATGCTCTCGAAGGTCCTGCCGGGGGAGGATATAATCTACTTCGGCGATACGGGGCGCGTGCCTTACGGCGGACGCAGCCGCGAGACGATAATGAAATACGCGGGGGAGGATATCGCCTTTCTCCGCTCCTTTGACATAAAGGCAGTCCTCGCCGCCTGCGGCACCGTCTCAACGAACGGGCTCGAGACCGTCGCCGAGAGCTCCGACGTGCCTGTATGGGGAGTGGTCGGCGCCGCCGCGAGAGCAGCGGTCAAGACCACGAAAAACGGCAGGATAGGCATAATCGGCACGAAGGCGTCTATCCGCTCGGGGGCATACGACAGGGCGATAGCTGAGCTTCTGCCCGGCGCCGTAATTGAAAAAACGGCGTGCCCGCTTTTCGTGCCCCTCGTTGAGGCGGGAAAGACGGACAGGACAGACCCGGTTCTCCGCCTCGTGGCGGAGGAGTACCTTCTTCCAATGAAGAAGGCGGGGATTGACACGCTCATCCTCGGCTGCACGCACTATCCGATAATCGCCGCCGCGATAGGCGACGTCCTCGGTCCGGGGGTCGAGCTTATCGATACGGGAGCGGCGTCGGCCGCCGAGATAGCCGCCTACCTCGCCGAAAAGGGACTTGTAAACGACGAGGGCGGCACGAGACGATATTTCGTGAGCGACAGCCCGGAGAGCTTCTCCGAGGCCGCCCGCCTCTTCCTCGGCGGCGACCTGATGGGCGAGGTCACAAAGGTGAGCCTTGAGGAAATGGTAAAACGCGGAGGAGAAGGAAGACTTTGACAGACGTTGTGATTTCAGTAAAGGGGCTTTTAGGAACGGGGGAGGACGGGGACGATATCGAGCTTCTCACCTCCGGCGAGTATTCCTACAGCCCCGAGAGGACGCTCATCTCCTACTGGGAGTCCGAGCTTACGGGCATGGAGGGGACAAAGACCTCGTTTGAAATACTGCCCGGCGTCGTGACCCTGACGAGAGAGGGCACCGTCGCTATGCAGATGGTGTATGAGGAGGGGCGCAAGAACTACTTCGCCTACAACACGCCGTACGGCTCGGCGACGATAGGGCTCGAGACTCTTGGGATAACCTCGTCACTCGGCGAGGACGGCGGAAGGCTCGAGATAAACTATATCCTGAACTTTATGGAGTCCGCCGCCGTGCGTACGGCCGTTAAGATAGAGATAAGAAAGGTATAAGAGGAGACAACTTATGACGAATATGATAGAGGCCGCAAAATCTGAGGTCGCGGCTCTTGTTGAAAAGGCTTATCAGAAGGCCGCAGGGAAGGGGAAGCTTCCCGCCGGGGTAGTGCTCAAGGGCACGGTCGAGATACCGAAGGACACCTCGAACGGGGACTACGCGGCGAGCACCGCCATGGCGGCAGCAAGGGATATGCGCCTTGCGCCGAGAAAGATAGCGGAGACGCTGGTCGAAAACCTTGAGCTTGATGGGAGCTACTTCGCCTCAGCCGAGGTCGCCGGTCCCGGCTTTATAAACTTCCGCCTCGGCGATAAGTGGTTCTCTGACGTTATCGGAGGGATCGAGGCCGACGGGAAGGATTACGGACGCGGCGACAGCCTTTCGGGTCAGAAGATAATGGTCGAATTCGTATCGGCTAACCCCACCGGCCCCATGCACATGGGGAACGCCAGAGGCGGAGTCCTCGGCGACGCCCTTGCAGAGATACTGAGCCGCGAGGGAGCGGAGGTCAGCCGCGAGTTCTACGTTAACGACGCGGGAAATCAGATAGAAAAGTTCGCAAAGAGCATAGACGCGAGGTATTCTCAGCTAATCCTCGGAGAGGACGCCGTCGAGTTCCCGGAGGACGGGTACCAGGGCGCAGATATAAAGGACCTTGCGGAGCTCTTCCGCGCGGAGAACGGCGACAGCTTCCTGGAAAGGAGCGAGGAGGAGCGCCACGCCGCTATGGCCGCCTTCGGCCTGCAGCACAACCTTCCGAAGATGAAATCGGACCTCAGCCGCTACGGGATAGAGTACGACAAGTGGTTCCTCGAATCGAGCCTTCACGAGTCGGGCTTTGTTGAGGACACGGTAAAAAAGCTCGGCGAGCTTGGCTATACCTACGAGAAGGACGGGGCAGTATGGCTCGCAACCTCGAGGATAATCAGGGAGAAGCTTATCGCCGGGGGAAAAAAGCCCGAGGACGCGGAGAAGCTCGACCTCAAGGACGACGTTCTCCGCCGCGCGAACGGCTTCTATACCTATTTCGCCGCCGATATCGCCTACCACCGCAACAAGCTTGAGGTGAGGGGCTTTGACAAGGCTATCGACGCCTGGGGCGCCGATCACCACGGGCATATCGCCCGCCTCAAGGCTGCCCTCGACGCTCTCGGCCTGGATGGGGAGCACAGGCTCGATATTGTGCTCTATCAGCTCGTAAACCTCCTGCGCGACGGGCAGGCGGTCAGAATGTCGAAGCGCACGGGAAAGGCGATCTCGCTCACGGACCTTCTGGACGAGATTCCGCTCGACGCCGCCCGCTGGTTCTTCAGCGCAAAGCCTGATACCCATCTCGACTTCGACCTCGGCCTCGCCGTCCGTCAGGACAGCGAAAACCCGGTGTATTACGTGCAGTACGCCCACGCCCGCATAGTGAGCCTCGTAAATCAGCTCCGCGAGGACGGCTTTGAGGTAAAGAAGGCGGCGGACGTCGATATCGCGCTTCTTAAGGACGAGACGGAAGCAGAGCTCATAAAGGCGCTCAGCCTCCTGCCCGACGAGATAAGGCTCGCCGCGAGGGACTACGATCCCAGCAGGATAAACAGGTACGTTACCGACCTTGCCGCCCGCTTCCACAGGTTCTATAACTCCTGCCGCATAAGGGGAGTTGAGGAGAAGCTCCTCGAGGCGAGGCTTAAGCTCGCCGATACGGTGAGGGCCGTTATCGAGATAGCTCTGAGCATAGTCGGAGTATCCGCTCCGGACAAGATGTAGGGCCGCGATGCCTGCATTGCTCCACCAACGGCTTCCACTTTGAGGGGAAGCTGTCACGAAGTGACTGATGAGGTGGCCAACGCTTTAGCGGCGGTAGAGCTTATTGGAGCGTGTGCCACGGCGCGTTCGCGCCTACACCTCATCCGTCTCGGCTTCGCCGAGCCACCTTCCCCTCAAGGGGAAGGCTTTACTAAAAGCGTATTCTTATTTGATTTTGTCTACAGCAAATAAGCCGGAGGCCTGACCGCCTCCGGCTTTGTCGTTCACGTTTTATTTCTCCGCTTTAATGAGCGACCTTATCGCCTCGATAGCGACCTTTATCGCCATACCGGTGTCGTGGTTATCCTCCTCGAATAATCCGGCGGCCTTGCGCTCCTGGTTCCATACGACGCTGAGCACCGTTCCGCAGCGGACTCCGAGGGCGGCGGCGACGGTGAAGAGGGCGGCGGATTCCATTTCGCTTGCGAGAACGCCGAGCTTCTTCCACGCCTCCCATTTGGCCAAAAGCTCATAGCTCACGGGGCTCTTCTCCGGGCTGTGCTGCCCGTAGAAGCTGTCCTTGCATTGGACCACTCCGGCGTGCCAGGTATAGCCGAGAGCCTCGGCAGCGTCAGTAAGGGCGCGGGTGACGCCGTAATCCGCGGTGGCGGGGTACTCTATCGGAGCGTACTCGCGGCTCGTCCCCTCCATACGGATTGCGCCGGTGGCGATAACGACGTCGGAAGAGCGCACCTTAATATTTATCCCGCCGCAGGTGCCGACGCGGATGAAGGTATCGGCGCCTATTTTCGTGAGCTCCTCCATCGCTATGGCGGCGGAGGCTCCGCCTATGCCCGTGCTCGTTACGGAGACGGGAACGCCGTCAAGCGTGCCGGTGTAGGTGGTGTACTCTCTGTTCTGACCGACGAGCCTTGGAGAGTCGAAATAGCGGGCTATCTTTTCGCAGCGGCCGGGATCGCCCGGCACGATGACGAAGCGGCCTACGTCGCCCGCGGACAGAGCTATGTGATACTGTTTACCGTTTGACATCTTTCTCCGCCTCCATATTAAACGCTGATTAAATGCCACTTCGGGTAATTGCGGTCTTTTTCCGCCGCAGCTTTGTCTCAAAATCTTGAAATACACAAAGTATGTCTGCGATTTTTCACCTTTGCTGCGACGAAAATATCCTCGCAATTCCCTCTCGCGGAATTAATCATCGTTTACCTGATTTGATATATGTATATTTTACTTTAAAAGACGCGGCAAAACAAGGTATCTATTGCAAATTTTATCGCGCCGTAGTAAAATATCTCTAATAAATCTGATGGGAGGCGCGGCAGTGAAGCGGAAGACCTTGATAATAACGGCTATTGCCCTTGTGCTCGGTATCGCCATCGGCGCTTTCGGCTTTTACGCTGCCGTCGGGCTCTCGGGAAAGGCCATCGTAAGCCAAACGATAGTGACGACCGAGAGCGAAGCGGGAGGCAAGAGCCAGACCACGCATCAGGCAGGGCTAATCGAGCTTGCGGTCCGCGCCGCGAGATTTATAAAGACCCGCGATTTTTCAAGCCTTTCCGAGATGGTGCACCCGACCTTCGGAGTCTATTTCTGCCCGGGGGCGACGGTGAACCTGAGAAACAACAAGGTCTTTACAAGCTACGAGGTATCAAATTTCAGAGACGATACCGCGTCCTACGTCTGGGGCGTGGCGCAGGATACGGGAGTGCCCATCGAGATGACGGCTGAGGAGTATTTTGCGAGATACGTTTACGACAGGGACTACGCGAACGCGCCCATAATCGGCGTAAACTACACGGCGAGAACGGGAAACAGCCTTGAAAACCTCTCAGAGGCCTTTCCGAACGCGCAGTTCGTCGATCTCTGCTTCCCCGGCACGGAGGAGAACGATTATACCGACTGGAAGCTTCTGCGCCTCTGCTTCGAGGAATACAAGGGTATGCTGAGGCTTACGGCCGTCATTCATTCGGAATATACCGTTTAAGTTAACTCTGATCCGGCGGGAGAGCTTTGCTCCCGCCGCTTTTTTAAGGAGCGGGTATGGAAAACATCTCTTTGGCTCTCTGCGCCCATGTGGACGCGGGGAAAACAACGCTCTCGGAGGCAATGCTTTTTGAGACGGGGGCGATAAGGAAAAAGGGGCGGGTCGATCACGGCGACGCCTTCCTTGATACCGATCCCATCGAGAGGGAGAGGGGCATTACCATATTCTCCAAGCTCGCTGTTATGGAGATCGGCGAGCGCCGCTTTACGCTGATGGACACCCCGGGCCACGTCGATTTCTCCGCCGAGGCGGAGAGAACGCTCGCCGTTGCCGACGGGGCCGTTCTCGTCGTCAGCGCAACGGAGCCGGTGCAGGGGCATACGCGGACACTTTGGGGCGTTCTGCGCCGCTTCGGCGTTCCGACCGTCATATTCGTAAACAAGATGGACCTGCCCGGCGCCGACAGGGCAAAAATACTTCGCGCTCTCTCGGAGGGACTGTCGCCCGCCTGCGCCGACGCGGGAGAGGATATTTACGAGGCGGCGGCGATGGCAGACGAGGACGCTATGGAAAAGAACCTTGCGGGAGGGCTCACGGACGCCGACGTGGCCTGTCTTGTGGGAGAGCGCAAGCTTTTCCCGGTGGTCTTCGGCTCCGCGCTTCGCGGCGAGGGGGTGGACGGGCTTCTGCGGGCGCTCAGCCTCTATATGCCGGCACCCGAGCGGGAGGCGGACTTTGCCGCCTCGGTATATAAGATAGGCCGCGATCCCTCCGGCGCGAGACTCACTTATCTCAAGCTCAGCGGCGGCACGCTGAGGGTAAAGGACAGCCTCGGCGGGGAGAAATGCGATCAAATACGAGAGTATTCCGGCGATAAATACACCCTCGTTAAGGAGGCCGCGGCGGGATCCGTCGTTGCCGTGACGGGACTGGAGGAAAGCTTCGCGGGGAAGACCTACGGGACGGCGCCGGCTGATAAGAAAAAGCTTCTCAGGCCGGTTATCAGATATTCAGTTGAGCTTCCGGAGGGCGCAGACCCAAACGCCGCCCTCGCGGCCTTCAGAAGGCTTGAGGAGGAAGAGCCGCAGCTCTCTGTCGGCTGGGATCAGGAGAAGAGCGGGATAAGCATCAGCCTTATGGGCGAGGTGCAGCTTGAGGTCATTGAGCGCATCGCCCGTGAGCGCTTCGGCCTTGCGGTGCGGTTTACCGGCGGCGGCATAGTCTACCGCGAGACGATTAGAAATACGGTGGAGGGCGTGGGGCACTTCGAGCCGCTCAGGCATTACGCCGAGGTGCATCTTATCCTCGAGCCGGCCGAGAGGGGGAGCGGGCTTTCCTTCGCGTCCACGGTGCCGGAGGACGAGCTCGACCGCAACTGGCAGCGGCTTATCCTCACCCACCTTTCCGAAAAGCAGCACCTCGGAGTTCTGACCGGCTCGCCGATAACGGATATGAGGATCACTCTTGCCGCGGGGAGGGCGCATCTTAAGCATACCGAGGGCGGAGATTTCCGTGAGGCGACCTACAGGGCGGTGCGTCAGGGACTTATGCAGGCCGAAAGCGTGCTGCTCGAGCCATGGTACGATTTTACGATTGAGCTTCCCAGCGAGAACGTCGGCAGGGCGCTGTCGGATTTAACGAGGATGGAGGCGCGGTGTGAGCCGCCGGAGCTTTCAGACCGGGGCGCGGTCATACGGGGCTCTGCACCCGCCTCCGAGCTCCACGGCTACGATACCGCCCTCGCCTCGTACACGAGGGGGAGCGGCAAGCTCTCAGCCGCTATCCGCGGCTACGAGGAGTGCCATAATGCGGATAAGGTCATCGGGGAAATCTGCTATGAGCCGGAGCGCGACCTTGCCAATACGCCTGACAGCGTGTTCTGCTCCCACGGGGCTGGCGTGGTAGTTAAGTGGAGCGAAGTGCCGGAGAAAATGCACATAGAGAGCGTGCTCGGCCGTAAAACGGAAGAATTTACAAGCGAAGTGGGGAAGACGGTCACAAAGCCCTCAACGCGGGCGGCTGAGGACAGGGAGCTTCGGGCAATATTCGAGAAGACCTACGGCGAAACTAAAAGGCGGGATATGCTGCCTGCCGAGGAGAGACGGAGGTATGAGCCGCGGCACAGTCTCGAGGAGGGACCGAGGGAAATAAAGCCGAGGTTTACCGGTGAGGAATACCTGCTCGTGGATGGGTACAACGTGATATTCGCCTGGGATGAGCTCAGGAAGCTCGCGGAGACGAGCGTGGACGCGGCGCGAAGGGTGCTGGCGGACGTGCTTGCGAACTTCCGCGGGATAAAGAAAAACGAGGTCATTCTCGTGTTCGACGCGTACAAGGTCGAGGGCGGCAGAGGCAGCATTGAGGAGTACCACGGGATAAGCGTCGTTTACACGAAGGAGGCTGAGACGGCCGATACGTATATTGAGAAGACGGCGCACAGGCTTTCAAAAAAGCATAAGGTCTACGTCGCCACCTCGGACGGGCCTGAGCAGATGATAATCCTCGGCTCGGGCGCGCTTAGAATGACAGCGGCGGAGCTTCACTCGGATATCGTGCTCGCGAAAACGCAGATAGACGAATTTATAAAACGATCGCGGCTAATAAACCGCGCAAGGCCGGTCGAGGAAGCGTTTAAAAGGGCAGAGGAAAAGAAAAGCTGAAAAGCGGCGGGATTATCCCGCCGCTTTTTCAGCTTTCCATCTGCTTTCCGAGAAAGCCCGCCACAGTCTGCGCGAGCTTTGTCTCGACCTCGCCGGCGCTGCCGTCGCCGTCGGTGAAGAAGACGACGCTGCCCATAAGCTCGCCCTCCGTGAGTATAGGCGCGGACACGGTAACGGAATACTTCTCCGCCGCGTCGCTCAGCCTTATTCCGCTCTCGCCCTTTTTGCGGGTGTAAACCTGCCTCAGCTCCATAACGCCCTCGAGGTCGGCACTGAGCGGCTTTGAGAGAAGCTCGCGCTTCGGCACGCCGGAGACGGCGATGACCGCGTCCCTGTCGGATATCGCGACGGGTACGCCCGCCGCGCGCCCGAGCGTTTCACACATACTGGCGGCGTAGTCCCCCAGCTCGCCCATCGGCGAGTATTTTTTGAAAATGACTTCTCCGTCCTTCTCGGTGTATATCTCCAGCGGGTCACCGCCACTGATAACATTGACATCATAGACCTTGTCATTTCGCTTCTCCGAGCGTTGGACTACCTGGGTCTGTAAGCTATCCATGATGCCACATTTAAAATTTTCGGCATCCTCCTGTTCCTCCGGCAGTGTGCCGCACCGCAGAAGGCTGTCGATGTCTGCTTTCAGCTTGATCTCCACACGATCCTCATAGACCTTGATCCGGTCGATGATGAGCTGCAGGTCGTTGCGGTCTAGCTTGTCCTTGCCGAGCACATCGTCGAAGACCTCCAGCGCCGTCTTGGCGGCTCGGTTGACTCGGATGATGGTGTTGCGTTTGTCCACGGTCATGTCGATCTGGTTTTGAATGCCTGCGATCCGTCGGGTCAGGTCGTCCTCCAGCTCGTCGTAAGTCTCCTCCAGCATGGCCTCCTGCTCCGGGTGCTTCATGATATCCCGGATCCGCTGGCGCTTGGTGGCCTTCAGCTCCTCCTGGAGCTCCAGCAGCACCTCCTCCAGGTTCTCCTCGCTGCGGTCGGCCTCCTGAATATCCTCGTCCTCTTTCGCAAGGTCGGCATTGAGGTGTTCGATCATGGTGGCGGAGTTATCCTTGACCTTTTGGAGATAGAGCTTCAGCATCTCGTCCAGCTTGTCCACCCGGATGTGGTGGCTGGTGCAGGCTTTGAGCCCCCGCCGGTGATAGGTGCCGCAGCGGTAGGCATCCTTCAGGTCGGCGCGGCTCATGGCGAACATGGGGCTGCCGCAGTCGCCGCACTCTAAGAAGCCGGAGTAGACGTTGTCGTACTTCTTCTGTCCCCGGTAGTGGGAAGTAGAGCGGCTTTCCAGCAGGGCCTTTACCGTGGCGAACTCCCGATAGCCGATGATAGGTTGATGGTGGTTCTCAATGACGATGTGCTCGCTCTCGTCCTTTTTTACATCCTTGCCGTTAATCTTCTTGCGGATGTACTTGCTTTGGCGCATGGTGCCGATGTAGAAATCGTTTTCCAGAATGCCCTGCACCGTGGCAATCGCCCAGGCGGATTTGACCTCCCGCTTGTAGTCTTTCCCCTCGGCCTCCTTGCGCTGCCGCTCAGACATGCGGGGTGTGGGGATGCCCTCATCCGTCAGGTAGTTGGCGATTTTTTTGTAGCCCCAGCCCTCCTGATAGAGCCGGAAGATGGTGCGGACGATCTCCGCCTCGGTGGGGACGATCTCGAACTCCTGCCGGTGGTTGATGATATATCCGTAGGGCGCGGCGCAGAGCCACTTGCCGTCCTGCTGCCTGCGTTTCACCACCGCCTTGACCTTTTTGGAGGTGTCGGTGACGGGCATCTCATTGATGAGGAACTGAAACTGGATCTTCAGCCAGTCGTCGTCATTGGGGAAGTCGATCCCGTCGCCGATAGAGATGATCCGGATTCCGTAGTCCCGCAGATCCTCCAGCTCCACCAGTCCCCGACTGTTGCGGCGGGAGAAGCGGGAGAAGTCTTTGATGATGAGGATGTCGATCTTGTGATTCAGCATCTGCCGCCGCATCCGCTGGTAACCCTCCCGCTGTTCGAAGGTGTAGCCGGAGCGATCCCGGTCCTCGTAGAAGGTGAGCCTGCTGCCGGGGAACCTTTGAGCGACGAAGTCTTCAATAATGGCTTTCTGGTTTTCGATGGATGTATTATCCCGATCCAGCTCCTCGTCCACAGAGATACGGCAGTACCCGGCGATGTCAAATGTCCCTTTCAATTTATTTCACCTTCATTTCCTTAACTTGCAGATAATATTGTAGCACACAAGACAGGAAAAAGCAACAGGAAAGACGCCGCCACTGTGACAGCGTCTTTCCTTTTTGCATTTACATGTGAAGCGCGGCGCCTTGCTTTTCCACCTGTACCTCACGCTCCGCAAACAGTTTTCGATTGTATCGAAGCAACGCCCCGGTCAGCTCCGCGAGATCTTGACCACCGGAACGGTAGACCGCGACCGTATATTTCTTCTGCTTGTACTTCTCGTATAGGGGCTTTAGCTTTTCATCCACAGCGGTATCCGCTGACTCGTTGTTGGTGAGCCAGACGCAGACCAGCTTTTTATCCTCGTGCACATCGATTTGCAAATGACTCACCTCCCGTTCCTATTCTTTCCATGATGGATCACAAATAATCGTTTCGTTTTTGATGCTTATTGTCAAAACCACAACCTTTCTTTCGTTATTTCAGATGCCGCGCGTCGCGGCGGAGCTTACCACTCATCGTTGCCATGTTCGTATTCCTTTCCCCAGTGGTCGTCCAGCAGCGTCTTGAGATCAATGACGCCTTTGGATTTTGCCACCCGTGCGTTTGCATATTTTCTTACATACTCCAGCTGCTCCGCCGACCACTCCGTGTCCTGGTAGGCGATGATCTGACAGAGCATATCAATGAGGATGGCGTATCGGTACAGCCCTTTCGAGAGTCGGGAGGCGATGGGCCGCACCTCGTCCCGGATCGTTTTTGCCAGCTCCTCCGAGATGAAGGAGTGGGGCTGGTCGGTGATCAGATAGTCGATATAACAGTCCAGCGCCTTGCGGACGAAGGAGGAGAAGCTGTCCACCTTTGCTTCCCCGAAGAGGATATGACACCGGCGCAGGATCTCCTCGTCGAGATAGACGGTCGTTCTGACCGGATTCTTTAGTTCTTCCATTTTCAAAAATTCCTTTCCGCATCCTATGGATGCACACTTGTTTTTCTTACCAAATACGGCGTTTTGCGGTTTTCCTCACACAATCGGGGTGTGACAGCACTGCAGGGACGCCACCATGCAAAATAGACAGGAGGCTTCTGAAAACCCGCCAAACACGGGCGTTTTCCTCGGTCGGCGTTGCCGTCCGATGTGAACGGGGGCGGTGTGAGGCGCCGACCCTTTCACCTGCTGATTTCTCGACCCTGGGAGTTTACCCCTGTTTTTCTTCTTCCCGTCCAAATACACAGGGCGGAACATCTGCGGTATTCGCATCCACGTTGCCCTGTGTCTTCTCTGTGGGTACATTCTCGCCCTCGCGAGAAAAAGCGGACACGGGGCGTTCTGCGGGCTCACGTTGCCGTCACAGGAACGCAAGGGACGGAAGGAACGCAGGAAACGCACACCGTGGTTTCTCCGTCACTTACGGCACTTACGTCACCGGCAGAAAAAGAAATCTCCAGCAGCCGCTGTCCGTTGCTGCGGTGGCTTTCGAAGGCCACGCCTTGTTCCTCCAATGCGTACAGCCAGCGGTTCATCATCTGCTTGAGCGCCTTTGGAGAAAGGTTTCCTCCGGAGAAGGAATTGTACCGCTCTGTGAACACCGTATTGCTGCCGGAGAAAGATTTCTCTTGCTTCATGAACTCTACCAGCGAGGTCATCTCTCTTGGCAGCGTCATCGACGGATCGTCAAGTGAATCCGAGATCCGCTCCCATACGAATTTCTCTTTGGAGAAGTTCAGTTCCAATTCTCTGTACGCGATATCCCTGCCCGTACAAATTAGGGTTGCGCCGGTGGCGTTGCGCTTGCTCTGATCCAAAACGAAGGCTGCGTCCACTGCTCCGCTGATTCCCGTAGTGCCGGAGAGTTTGTTCAGCGGATCACAGTCGCCCTGCTTGCGGAGATGGTGTACCAGCAAAAGTGAGACGTTCAGCTCGTCCGCAAGATGCTTCAGCTTTCGTATCTCGTCGTAATCGTTGGCGTAAGAGCTGTCGGCAGTACTGTTTCGTATGATCTGGAAGGTGTCAATGGCGACCAGCGCCGTGTCTGGATGCTCGGCGACGAAGCTTTTGATCTGCTCGCAGAGCCCATCGGCAAGCGTTCCGGCCGCCGTAGCAAAGAAAGCGTTGGGCGGCACTTCGTCGGTAAGGCAGTTGAGCCTTTCCTGCACACGGCGGAGCGGATCTTCGAGGCAGAGATACAACGTGGTACCTTTGTGCGTCGGTAGATTCCACAGCGGTTCACCTTTGGCGATACGGATGCAGAGATCCAGCACCAGCCACGACTTGCCGATCTTCGGCGCGCCTCCGAGTATGGATACGCCCTGTGGCAGAAGCGTGTCCACACAAAACTTTGTCGGCGGGAGCCTCATGTCCATCAGTGTTTCGCCGTCGATGACGGCGAGCGTGTTTTTGTTTTCTGTTGTCATGCTTGAATTCCTTTCGTAGTTTTTATCTTGTTCATTCAGCGTTGGCACAATCATATAGCCACCGCCTCCTTTCTGCGGCTCCCGAAGATGGGAGCAGTATTCGTTTTGCGATTTCAGACGGAGACCCCCACAGGAGAGAAAGTTCAAGCGGCGCGGCGCCGTCCGAAAGAATTTTGTGTTTTCCTGTATGCCCGACGTCGTTCCTATGCTCTTACGCTTTCGACCACGTTTACTCTCCGTTAACGCCTCGCTCGCCGTCCGCTTCTCCGCGGGCGCCTCGCTGCGCCTTTCTCCTGGGCACGGATCTTGCGATCCGCTGTCATGGCAAGGTCGTTTCGGGAGGTATCCCGTCGGCAGGATATTCAGTTGTTATGTAGGAGGAAAAAAGATCCCCTCACTTGGTAGAGCTTGAGAACAGGCAAAAAACAACCTTCCTTCCCAATATTCACGAAATGTTTACATACCGATATGTATTCCACACTTTTCTTGACTTTAGCGTTTGTCCCCACTTGTATAGGAATGAAAATCGCGGTTTGACACCCCTTGAGAAGTAAAATTCACAGAATATTTACAATCTAAGCGCAAAAAGCCGACCCACACAGCTCTGCGGGCAGGGATATGCTCCCTTGCTCGAAAGCTATGTGGATCGGCTTTGATTCAAAGACGATCTCGGTGGTATCACCGAACGGTTTTATGTATGGTATTCAGTTGTCGTATCTTTACGACGCTCGGCTATTGTACCGGAGATCCAAAAATCTGTCAAGGCCAACACAAAGAAAAAGGTTAGGACGGAAAAAGACCTAACCCTTTAGGATGATTTATGCGAACACGAAGTAGATGGTATACCCGTCGCTGTTTGCTTCGCAGCAGATATTGAACTCCGTAATTTCATCCAATCCGTATGTGCTGAGGTTGCTGACTGTATGAAATCGGATATACTGCTCCAAGGTTGCCCGAAGCGTATCACCCTGACTGGTTTTTGACGCTGTGACCGGATTCCACCACGTGGCATTCTGCGGCGTCAGCGAGGCGTTCAACGTATAGCCCATACTCTCTCCGATGGCGATACAATCGGAGCGGATTGCGTTGATGTCAAATGGATAATCGTAAGCGCTCTTGGGCGGTGGTTCTGTAGGCGGTTCAGCTGGAGCGGGAGGCTCCGTTGACTCTGTTGGTTCGGATGGTTCCGCTGGTGCCTCCGGTTCCTGCTGATTATCTTCGGATTGGACGGTGTCCTCTCGTCGGAGATTATCATCTTCCTGCGGCGGGATCGGTTCGGGTTCTTTCGGCAATTCTTCTATAACGGGGCTCTCTGGCTCCACAGTCCTACTTTCATCCGAATCGTTCACCTGTGGTGTCTCGGAAACTGCAGACGCCGCAGGCGCCTCTTTTTCTGCTGATTCCGAAACCTCTGTCACAGGCGAAGCAGAATCGGAATCGTCATCTTCTGAAACCAGGGTTGCTGACACAGCGTTTTCGATAATTGTCTGCCGGTCTTCGGGGATCATACTGACGACGCCGGTCCTGTCGCTTCTGCAACCGAGCGCCGACAGCAGGAGCACACATATAGATCCAATGATCAAGAGTCGGTTTTTCATGAAAACACCCCCTTAATCATCAATGGAGGGGATATCGTTCCCCTCCATCGTTTCATATGCAATTCTTGCGCCGAGCCGAAAACCGATGCAGAAAGTTTCGCATTCGTTGAGCCCGTGCAGCTCCGACTGACAGTCCCGCAGCTTTTCGTAGACCTCCTTGGCCTGCTCCGAGAGCAGCGGCAAGAGGTTTTCCTCATGTCGGATAATGAGTGAGCCCAGCTTATACAACCGACTGCCGGGTTTTACGTCTCGCTCGTTAGGGTTGATGTTGCCATACCACAGTTCTTCCAGGATTTTCATGCAATCTGCCTCCTTTGCAGCACAAACAAATACCACAAAGGAATCCGGAAGTCCAGAGAAAACCGAACAGTTTTTAGAAAGAGTTTGATGAATTTCATCCGGACCGATTGAATTTATAGGCGACGTGTGGTATAATACATTATATATTTTTGTAAGCACTTGCAGGGAGGTGCCCGCATGGCTGTCAGTTATAAGAAGCTGTGGAAACTGCTGATTGATAAGGATATGAAAAAAAGCGATCTGGAGCGTCAGTCCGGGATCACCCATTACGCTTTAGGGCAACTTACCCGTGGAAAGGATGTATCCACAGATACCCTCGGTAAGATTTGCGCGACGCTGGACTGCTCCATTGACGATATCATGGAGTTTATTCCGGCAGAGGAGGAAGCAAAATGATTGACCTGAACAATCTTGAGAAGTACCGTGAGAATAATCGCATCGAGGCAAAGAAAGCCTTGGGCGGCCTGCCACATAGTATTTGGGAGACCTATTCCGCCTTTGCCAATACCCTGGGCGGCATCATCCTGCTGGGTGTGGATGAGTATAAGGATAAGACTCTGCACACGGTCGATTTGCCTGACCCGGAAAAGCTGGTCAAGGAGTTCTGGGATATGGTCAACAATCCCAACAAGGCCAGCGTGAATGTATTGTTGGACCGGGATGTCCAAATTGAAAACGTGGACGGCAATCATATCATTGTGATTACCGTTCCCCGCGCACAGCGATTTGAGCGTCCGGTCTATGTGGAGGGCAATCCCCTCAACACCTACCGCCGCAACGGTGAGGGCGACTACCGCTGCACGGAGGAAGAATTGCGAGCCATGTACCGGGACGCCTCATATAAAACACAGGATATGCTGGTTCTGGAGGAAATGGGGCTTGATGTGTTTTGCTACGAATCCGTGCACCGGTATCGGAACCGTCTGCTGTCGTATCGCCCCGGCCACGTGTGGGGGGAATTAAATGACGAGGAGCTGCTGCACAAGCTGGGAGCCGTCGGCCGGGCGGAAGATGGCACGCTCCATCCCACGGCTGCGGGACTGCTCATGTTCGGCTATGAGTACGAAATCGTACGGGAATACCCGATGTACTTCTTAGACTATCGGGAGGACTACGATTCCAGCACCCGCTGGACGGATCGGATCATCTCCTCCTCCGGCGACTGGAGCGGCAATGTGTTTGACTTCTTTTTCCGTGTATACAACAAGCTGGTAGAGGATGTGAAGGTCCCGTTTAAGCTGGAGGGCGCCAACCGAATCGACGACACACCGGTGCACAAAGCCATCCGCGAGGCACTGGCAAACTGCCTGGTCAATGCGGACTACTACGGGCGCAGGGGGCTGGTGGTGCTGAAAAAGAAAAGCGGTATTACGCTTTCCAACCCCGGCAGTTTTCGTGTGGAGCTGAATGCGGCCAAATTCGGCGGCGTTTCCGATCCACGCAACGGCACACTGCTCAAACTGTTCAACATGATCGATATCGGTGAACGCTCCGGCAGCGGCATTCCGAGAATTTTGAGCGCATGGAAGGCCCAGGGGTGGGATGAACCGACGATCGCAGAGAGCTTCGACCCGGAGCGCACGGTTTTGTCTCTGCCGTTCGGAAAAAGTGCTGATAAAAAAGTGCTGATAAAAAATGCTGATAAAAAGGTGCTGATAAAAACCTCCGCACAGAAAGAGCAGATTATTGCCTATTTGACTGATCATCCCCGGGCCGCGGCGGCGGAGCTGTGTGAACTGCTCGATGTAAAGCCCACCCGCGTCAGAAATCTCCTGCGAGAGCTTGCGGCCGAGGACATCGTTGTCGCCGAGGGCGGGAACAAGAATCGGACGTATCGGTTAAAGGCGTGAGTAGCAGTCTCTTGATTAAAAAATAGCATGGAGGGTAAATATGCGAACAATTACTCAATTAATGCGTTTTTTCCTGCCTATTCTTTGTTCTTTGGCACTCATAGCAGCAGCGATAGTTTTAGGAATTAGCCAATATGCAGAAAAATATGGACAACTGGCCTATTCGGCAACGATTGCCAGTTATTTCTTCGCGATTGCAGACCACATTACTGCACATGCCGTAGCATTCGGAGAGAACGGAAAGCTGTCTGAACGATTTGATAAAGTCTCAAAAAAATTCTTCTCTGATAGCAAGACGTTGAAGCAACGGTCAGAGATCATTCTTGATAGATTGAATTGTGAAATCATTAGGGAAGAGAACGGTAATCGCCCAAGGAACGTTAGAAGATTAAAAGCGAAACAAAAAAAGATCGGAAAAGTGCATAAACGCGCTTATGAAGAAGTGTTTGACAAAAAGGGCGTAATGCGAATGGTTACATCGCTGAAAGAAAGAATTGCTTGGATGGAGAAACTTAGTGTAATGCTCGCTGCTCTGGGTGTAGGGGCGTTCTTCGTGACCCTTATACTGAATGGGAAACCAAACGACCTTGAAGAGATATCACTCACTGTTTCTGCTTTTGCGCTTGTCATTCTTAGCGCAGCGTTCAAAACTCCACAGGGTATCACAATTTGTATGCGACTGCGTGAATTGATTTTCAATACAAGAATAAAAAGAGAAAATGTAGTATGCGAAGAAGCGGAGACATTGCTTGAACATGAATTTATGATGTAACTGTTCAGGCGGTGTAAGCTACTATTAGTGCACATTTGAGAGTCCTCGAAATAAAACTCAAGCCAATTGCCGATGAGACGGAGGAAACATACCATGCCGACGCTTGAATGGATCGGGAAAGTAAAGTGGTGAATCAACATCTGGACGTTTCGTACCGGGTCCTACTAACCCCTGTTGGATAACCGTGCGCCGAAAGAGGATCGCGGCCTCCTTTGGAAACCTCCCGTGTACCGGCAACACCATTTCCGCGCGGCGGACTGAAATGCTTTTTGCCGGTATTCATTTTCCCCGGCGTACTGCAAAAACAAAAAAGTGTTATTTGCAGCAGCGAGGGAAAATGAAAAGCAGCGCCCCACCGACGGTGGAAGCGCTGCTATCTGTGCGAGAGGAATTATCCCTTGGGCGGGTGCGGGTCTCCGCCGTGACTGTCGGCGTTTTGGATTCGACCGTTCATTCCGTGGATCACGAACTCAGTCCTCTGGTTTTGGCTGATCTTGCGGCCAGCGTCAACCGCTTGCTTTTTCGTTTCAAAGTGACCGCTGGCGCGCTGCGATCCGCCTTTCTTTACATCCCAACCACCATTCGGGTTGTGAACAACATGATGAGTAGATCTTGCCATTGTTTTACCCCCTATGAGCTCTCGGACAGCAGGTGGCGCAGCCATCAGCATCCCGATAAATCGCTTTTGCTTTCGCGACGGCATCGATCTCGTTCGAGAAGTAGCCGACAAAGGTCTTGTTTCTGATTCCTAGTCTTCTCGCATGCTCCTCGGTATGCACCTCATGATGCAGTCCGGGGTTGTGAGTCTGGTCATCGTTGACGTAGTAGAATTGATACATGATAAGTTCCTTTCCGCTTGACGGAGCAAGCATTTGGTGTGATTTTTGATTAGGAGAATCGAACTTGACGGTTGATCTGTCGCTACACAGGTTAGCCGTCTTTTTTTATACCCTCATAGGGCACCACCTCCTTCGCGAGTTCGCGTGTTCGCTATATTCTAACTTTTCCCTAATAAAAAAGGGGTGGTATCCATCCCCTTTTTACTTAACCAGTCCGAGACTCTGCAATCGGATCTTCATCGCGGCTCTGGACACGCTGAATTCTGCTGCCATCGTCTGTACAATCACTGATAAAGCCGGGTCATCAGCATCACAAACATGACCGGAACCGTGAAGCTTGTTATACACTTCTCTCACCGGAGTCCTCGGCATCAGGAAACACGCGGCGCAATAATTTGCTTGGGACTCATTTATCTCCAAGGAGGATCGCATCGCGCTCCTGTTCGTAAGCGTCAACGCGGACTTCGTCGTAGCGTGGGCGTAGTCCCCTTTACTGTGTGCGAAGCATCGCTTGTGAAGGACTTGATGGAACACCTCATGCATCACCGTGAAGTTCTCCGGACCGCGTTGGGGAAGCTCTGTAAGGTAGCTGTCAATGACAATAGTCCCAGCTTCAAAGTAGCGTTTTTCCGGCATCATCCCGGCTCTGTAATAAGGCTTGGGCCAAACCCATAGATATCCTGGCTTGAAGACCGTCAGCCCCCACACGGACTGATCCGGTGTTATGTACTTCCAGTCGTACGGCACATCCAAGCACTTTTCAATAACGGCGTATACATCGATAGGCTTGGGTTTTTTGAGCCGCTCCGGATCAAACTTATAGAGGAGCTCATTAGCCTTCTCTTCGAGCTGTTTGGCGGAATAGTTATAGTGGATCACTCAGACTGGCTCTCCTTTGTCTCTTCCGCCTCCAGCATATCAATCACTTTCTGCCAAGCGGCATCGGGGATTCCTCTGTCGCGCGCCAGGCGCAGCGCCACGCGAACGTTGTTACTGTTCATGATGTACTCGGGAAGATCGGGAGAGACGGTGTTCTCTTTTTCCGAGGCTGCTAGATCAAACATCGTGTTTGTGTCCGCTTCGCTCAAGTGCAAAATCCTGGCAAGCTCATACAGTTTCTCTTTGTTCGGCGGATAGCGATGGCCTTTTTCGATGTCACTCATAAACGCGGGCGCAATACCTAATTCAGCAGCAAGCCCGCGAAGAGTCATACCAAATGCTTTACGTTTTTCTTCGATGAATTTTCCGAAGTTCCCGGTCATGATAATCGCTCCGTTCCTGTGTTCGCTAATTTCTAACAAGATTATATTCACTCCCAGAGAATTTGTCAAGAGGTGTGTTCGCTAATTTCTAACGAATTTGCAACTTTTCTTCGAGGGCGTTTACAGGATCGACCGCATGTGCTATAATAAAACATAATATTCTATTTCAGAATCATCGATTTTGTTTTGAGGAGGAAAAGCCGATGGCTGTTTCTTATAAGAAGCTATGGAAGCTCCTGATCGACAGGGATATGACCAAGACGCAGCTGAGAATAGACGCCAAGATCAGTACCGGGGCGCTTGCCAAGCTGGGCAAGAACGAAAACGTGAACACAGAAATCCTGGTGAAGATCTGCAACGTGCTCCACTGCGATCTTTCCGATATAATGGAATTGACAGACGAAGGAGGCGCAGAATAATGGAAAAAGCGAATTTCGGACAGCTTGTCTCCTTCATTTTCGGAATAGCCAACGACTGCCTGGTCGACGTATATGACGTGGGGGATTACCGCAAGATCATTCTGCCCATGATTGTTTTGCGCCGCTTCGACGCCGTACTTGAACCGACCAAGCAGAAGGTGCTGGATATGAAGAAAAACCTCGACGCTGCCGGTATTACCGAGCAGGACGAGGCGCTTTGCAGTGTCGCGGGCGAGGCATTCTGCAACAGTTCCCCTTATACGCTTTCCGATCTGAAATCCCGCACCAATCAGCAGCAGCTCAGGGCGGACTTCATCCTGTATCTCGACGGCTTCACAAAGAACGTACAGGACATCATCAAAAAGTTTGAGTTCCGCAATCAGATCGACAAGCTTTCCGATCACGATATCCTCGGCATCCTGATCAGCAAATTTACCGATCCTTCTATCAACCTCTCTTCCCGTCCCGTGACGAATGCGCAGGGTGTAACGCTTCCCGCGCTGGACAACCATACGATGGGTACCGTGTTTGAGGAAGTAATCCGAAAGTTCAACGAGGAGACCAACATCACCGACGCCGGGCGTCATTTCACGCCCCGCGATATCGTTGAGCTGATCACCGATCTCGCCTTCGTTCCGGTGAAGGACAAAATTCAGAACACGACATACCGCATCTATGACGGAGCCTGCGGCACCGGCGGTATGCTTACCGTTGCCGAGCATCGAATCCGCGAGGTGGCGGCTGAATACGGCAAGAGCGTTTCCATCCACCTGTACGGTCAGGAAAATGCCGATGAGACCTACGCCATCGCCAAAAGCGATATGCTTGTCAAGGGCGAAGGAAGCCAGTCCAACAACCTTTTCTTCGGATCGACGATCTCCAACGACGGATTTGCAGGCGATACCTTTGACTTCTGCCTTTCCAATCCGCCCTTCGGTACGCCGTGGAAGACCGATCTGAAAGCCTGGGGCGACATCAAGAAAGAGGACATTGCCGACAGCCGTTTTGTCGTCAGCTATAACGGCAAAAATCTGTCGCTCGTGCCGGATATCGGCGACGCACAGATGCTCTTCCTTGCAAACAACATCAGCAAAATGAAGAAAGACACGCCGCTGGGCACCCGCATCGTAGAGGTACATAACGGCTCGTCTCTGTTTACCGGAAAAGCAGGACAGGGCCCGTCCAACCTCCGTCAGTATATTCTCGAGCAGGATCTGCTGGAGTGCATCGTCGCCGTGCCGGAAAAGATGTTTTACAACACCGGCATTGGCACCTATCTGTGGGTTCTTTCTAATAAAAAGGAAGTCCGCCGTCAAGGCAAGGTCCAGCTGATTGATGCCACATCCTTCAAGAAGCCGCTCCGCAAGAATCTCGGTGAGAAAAACTGCGAAGTGACCGAGGAGATCCGCCGTCAGATTCTGGACCTGTATGTGGCATTTGAGGATGCCGATCCGAAATACAGCAGGGTCTTCTCGAACAGTGAATTCGGCTACTGGGAAGTGCCAGTCTATACGCCGCGTCTAGATGAAAATGGACAGCCCATTGTGGATAAAAAGGGCAAGCCCATCAAGCCGGATTCCGACAAGGAGCAAGTACCTTTCAGCTATGAGGGCGGTATCGCGGCCTTCATTAAAAACGAAGTGAAGCCCTACACCCCGCTCGCATATACCGTTCCCGGCACAGAGAAGGTAGGCTACGAACTGTCATTCACAAAGTATTTCTATCAGCCGGTGCAGCTGCGTACGCTGGAGGAAATAACCGCCGATATCCGTGCCATCGAAGCGGAAACTGACGGCCTTCTGGATGAAATCATAGGGGGCCAACAATGAAGATACATAACGATAATCTGGATACAATCGATGCCTCCCACGGAGCACAGATTGTAATTGACCGGCTGAATGAGCTCGCCAAGACAGGTAGGTATGTTTTCAGAGGCTATGGAAAACAGGATGAATTGCTCCCTAACATTATCCGCAAAGGGAATTATGTTGATATTGAAGATAAGCTCCTGAAAGATTTTGAAAAGTATGGGAGTAGCTATTTCCATGCCACAACACCCATAGATTTCATGTCATATGCCCAGCATTTTGGGCTCCCGACGCGGCTACTGGATTTCACTCATAATCCTTTTATTGCGCTATCGTTTGCCATATACTCTCCTAAATCAAACGGGAGATATAATGTACCCGAAGACAAAGAATACTATTACGTCAGGTATGCATGCCTTGATGATAATCTCTGCACACCCTCAATTCCTTTGAGAGAAGATATATACAACACTAAACTGACACGCACAGATTCTTTGGCAATCAGGGCCTGCCAGTGTATAGACAGCATGACTGACCTATTTGGAAAGAATGTGATGAACCGGAGCGTCTGGGCTTTGGATGGTTTTAAGGATTCTCTTGATGCGACCATTAGTAAACAGGACAAAATCCGAAATCACGCCATTCTCTTCGTTGACCCGAACCAGTCTAACCAGCGCATTATTATGCAACAGGGACTGTTTATGTTCCCTTATACACTTGATAAAGAGGAGCATCTGAAGATCCTGAACGAAAATTCCTATTACATCATGATTCATAAAGACCTGCGGAATGAACTGATTCAGTATCTGGATACTCTTGGCTACAATACGTTCCGCCTGATGCCTGATCTCAGTAGTATCTGCGAAGCGGTCAAACGCAGAAACGTGGATGAGCGCACGGAAAACAGCCCAGCATTCAAGAAGAAGGGGGCAACAAAATGACCTATACGTCATATAAGACCTCGAATCAATCATGGACTCCGCCATTGCCATCTCATTGGGAGTATTGGAGAGCTAAGCGTATATTTGATAATCCAAAAGAAAAGAATGATGGGAATAAAGAAAGCAATATTCTTTCACTCACTCTAAAAGGTGTTGTGCAGAACAACAAAGAGAATCCTATTGGCTTATCCCCATCAGATTATGCCACATATCAGATATTTGAACCAGATGATTTGGTTTTTAAATTGATTGATCTGGAAAACATCTCAACCAGCCGCGTTGGAATTGTCCCCGAGCGAGGAATCATGAGTTCAGCGTATATTCGATTCTCTGCAAGAAAACCAGTTAATATCAAATATTTTTACTATCAATACCATGATTGGTGGTTGCGTCAGGTGTTCAATGGATTGGGTGCTGGCGTTCGGCAGACACTTTCAGCTTCAGATTTGTTGAATCTTAAGATTGCTGTCCCTCCCCGTGACGAGCAGGATCAGATTGTGTGCTATCTGGACTGGCAGATTTCCAGAATTAACAAGCTGATTCATGGGTATCAGCGGGAAATCAAGCTGTTAGAAGAGAGAAAATTGGCGCTATTAGATCATATTATCCACAGCGGACTTGATGACTCTGTAAAGAAGAAAGACAGTGACATTGAATACATTGGTCAGATACCGGAGCATTGGATTGTATTACAGAATCATCGGTTGTATAAGTCTATGAACCGAAAGTCTTTTGGAAGCGAAACGGTACTGTCTCTGTCTCAGAAAGACGGACTCATTCCATACGAAAATATGTCTGAACGCTCTTTGCATACAGCATCATATGACAACTGGCAATTAGTTTTGCCAAACGACTTGGTGTTGAATCGATTCAAGGCACATTTGGGTGTTTTCTTTGCCTCCAATTACAGGGGTATTTCTACATTTCATTATGGGGTTTATGAACCGAAATTACCGTTAATATCGAAGTACTATGAGTCTTTGTATCATACTGCAGTATACCGGAGAGTATATGCAGGACAATCAAAGGGAATGACAGTTGGGCTTCAGAACCTATCAGATATAGATTTTTATACCGTTTATACTATCTACCCACCTGTTGAAGAACAGAGAGAAATAGTATCTGCCATTGAGAAAAGAGAAAAAGAATTCCTGGAAATCCGGGGAAGGATAGAGCGCGAGATAGACCTTCTCCGTGAATACCGCACCCGTCTTATTTCCGATGTGGTCACCGGGCAGATGGACGTGCGCGGGATCGAGGTTCCGGACTATTCGCCGGAAGAAGATACGGAAGAAACAGACGAAGATAACGAGGAAACGGAGGTGGAGCCGGATGCCGAATCAGACGAGTAATACGAGAGAAAACGGCTTTGAGACCCTGATCGTAAACAGCCTCGTACACGAAGCCGCGTATGAGCAGGGCGTCACGACTGAATACAACAAGGATTACGCCGTCGATGAAGGCCGTCTGTTCCGCTTCCTGCAGGACACTCAGCCGGAGAAGATTGCGGAGCTGCGTATTCTGGACAGCGATCTGGAAAAAGACCGTTTCTTCAAACAGCTCGACAAAAAGTTAAAGTCCGACGGCGTGATCGAGCTGCTCCGCAAAGGTATGCGATACAAGCATCTGAAGCTGGATCTGTTCTATGTGCGTCCTTCTGCCGAGAATCCAGATGCGGCGGCACTGTATGAAAAGAACATTTTCAGCGTTACACGCCAGCTTCAGTATTCCAAATTCAATCCGCTGCTCGCGCTGGACGTCTGCGTATTTCTGAACGGCCTTCCCATCATCACGATGGAACTGAAGAATCAGTTGACCAAACAGGACTATAAGGACGCAATCCAGCAGTACAAAAATGACCGCAGTCCGGCGGAACCGCTCTTTTCCTTCAAGCGCTGCATCGTGCATTTTGCCGTGGACGACAGCGAAGTATGGATGTGCACCGAGCTGAAGGGCGACAAATCGTGGTTTTTACCCTTCAACAAGGGTTATCACGACGGGGCCGGCAATCCGCCCAATCCGAACGGGATCAAAACCGACTACCTTTGGAAGCACATTCTGAGCAAGGATACGCTTTCCAATATCATCGAGAATTACGCCCAGGTCATCGAGGAAGTGGATGAAGACACCGGCGCGAAGTCTTATAAGCAGGTGTTCCCCCGCTACCATCAGCTGTCTGTGGTCACGTCTCTTCTTGCAGACGCAAAGCGTGATGGCGTCGGCGGCAGATATCTGATCCAGCATTCCGCCGGGTCCGGTAAGTCCAACTCCATCGCATGGCTTGCCCATCAGCTGGTTACGCTGAAAAGCGCCGACGGGAAAGAAATTTTCGATACGGTCATCGTAGTGACCGACCGCATCAACCTGGACAAGCAGATAAAGAACACGATCCGACAGTTCATGCAGGTATCGGCCACGGTTGGCTGGGCCAAGAGCTCCGGCGAACTGAAAACGCTGCTCGACGAGGGCAAGAAGGTCATCATTACCATCGTCCATAAGTTTCAGTTCATCCTGGAGGATATTTCTACACAGTATAAGGATCGGAACTTTGCGATCCTGATCGACGAGGCGCATTCCAGCCAGAACGGCAGCCTGTCGGCAAAAATGAATATGGTGCTCTCCGGCAACGTTTACGATGACGAAGACGATCTGGAAGATAAGATCAACACGATCATCGAAGGCAGAAAGATGGTGAAAAACGCGAGCTACTTTGCCTTTACTGCCACGCCAAAAAACAAAACGCTGGAGATGTTCGGAAAGAAAGTGCCGCAGCCAGATGGAACAGTTAAGCCCGAACCGCACTATAACTATTCCATGAAGCAGGCGATTGAGGAAGGTTTCATTCTCGACGTTTTGAAATACTATACCCCCGTCCAAAGTTATTACAAGCTTGCCAAAACAGTCGAGGACGACCCACAATTCGATAAGAAGCGTGCGCAGGCAATTCTGCGATATTACGTCGAATCCAATAAGTATGCGATCCATGAAAAGGCTGCCATTATCGTCGAGCACTTTCACAGCGAGGTTATCGCTAAAGGCAAAGTCGGCGGCAAGGCGAGGGCTATGGTCGTTGCCAGTTCCATCAAACGCGCCGTTGAATATTACAAGGCAATCAAGCAGCTTCTGGAAGAACGGCACAGTCCCTTCAAAGCGATCGTGGCTTTCTCCGGAACGACGGAATGGATGGGAAAGCAAGCAACCGAAGCGGATATCAACGGTTTCCCGAGCTCCGTTATCGAGAAAACGTTCCGTTCTGAGCCTTACCGTATCATGGTGGTGGCAAATAAGTTCCAAACCGGATTTGACGAGCCTCTGCTGCATACGATGTATGTGGATAAAGGGCTATCCGATATCAAAGCGGTCCAGACACTTTCACGTCTGAACCGTTGTCATCCCGATAAGAAGGATACGTTTATCCTCGATTTCGTAAATGATCCCGATATCATCAAAATGGCGTTCGACCGCTATTATAAGACAACGATTCTGTCGGGAGAGACCGACGTAAACAAGCTGAATGACCTTATCGATACGATGGAGTCGATTCAGGTGTACTCCGACAAGGACGTTGAAGATTTGGTGGAACGCTACCTGAACGGCGCTTCGAGGGAAGAACTGGATCCGATACTTGACAGATGTGTCGATACATATAACGGCCTTATCATCGAAGAACAGATCGAGTTCAAATCCAGCGCGAAAGCATTCACCCGAACTTATAATTTCCTTGCAGCGATTCTCCCGTATGGAAGCGTTCAATGGGAAAAACTCGCCATTTTTCTGAAGCTCCTTACGCCGAAGCTTCCTTCTCCGCAAGGAGAGGATTATACGGAAGGATTGCTTGAGGACGTCGATCTTGAGAGTTACCGCGTCGAAGCGAGAGAAACCATGCGGATTCAGCTGGATAATGAAAACGGCGAGGTTAATCCAATTCCTGTAGGCACCGACGTCGGCATCAATGTCCCGGAGCTGGATACGCTCTCGAATATTCTCAAGGAATTCCACGACATTTTCGGCAATATCGACTGGACGGATGAAGACAAGGTACGGAAACAAATTGCCGATCTTCCTGATATTGTAAGTAAAGATGAAACATACCAGAATGCCATGCGTTACTCTGACAGGCAGAACGCCCGTGCGGAAAGCGACAGAGCTACAACAGCTGCGATCCTGGCAACAATGAGCAGCGGAATTGAGCTCTACAGAGAAGTTCAGGCAAACGAATCCTTGCGTCGCTGGATTCTTGATATGGTTTTCAATGCGACATACAAGCCTACAGACAGCAGGCCTTCAGTATAAACACGAAATATGCTATTTAGGCTCACCTCGTCTCGTTGTAAATAATGTATTGTTTTTACAACAAAATGTTTTCGAACAATAATCAAAAACGGCGGCAGGGAGCAGTCCCTGCCGCCGTTCGTCTGTTAAGAGTTCATTTTGTTATTGGTCGCTGGTCTGCCCATGCCTCACTGTATCGAGATACTTCTTCACATCGCCATTCAGCACCAGATCGGCATAGCCCAGCGGGTCATTGTAGATCAGGTAGTCCAGCTCGCGACGGTCAAGCCATGTCTCAGCAAACTCGTTTTCCACGGCGATTGTGTCAATGGCGACTGCCGTTTCATCCGAAAACTTCAGCTCTACGCAGGCGGTGTCCATATTAAAACCGTATGATGTTATCTGTTTCATGCCAAATCCTCCCTCCCGGATATGCATGGTCGTCTCATCCTTTTCCGTCAATATGTACTACTCCCATCCCATTCTTTTGGCCAAATCCAACATGCCGAAGCAGAATCTCTGCCACTGTGCCAATGTCATCAGCGACGGGTCGCCGTCGCGGATTCGCAGGGTTCTTCTTATCTCCTTTGGTATAACGACCCGGCCGAGGTCGTCGATCCGGCGGACAATGCCGGTTGCTTTCATATAAAATCCTCCTTGCGGGATAAATCCCTTTCTTAATCAAAAGTAGTATTTACCGCAAAGGGAGAAAAATACTAAGGTTTTTATTTCCGAAAACAGGAACGCCTCAAAAAACAGCAGGCGCGAAACTTCCATTTCATACGGGTATGTGATAAAATATTATTAAATTATGAGAGGAGGACGATCTGATGAAACGCTCTGAGATCAACCGCGCGCTGCGCGATATGGAGGCTATGTGCGAAAAGCACCGCTGCTATCTGCCGCCGTTTTGCTATATGACGCCCGACGACTGGGCAAAGGCCGACGCCTCCTGGGACGAGGTGCGCGACTGCCGCCTCGGCTGGGATATCACGGACTACGGCCTCGGCGATTTTGACAAGGTCGGCTTTTCGCTCATAACGATCCGAAACGGAAACCGCGCGATGAGCGGGAAATACCCGAAGGTTTATGCCGAAAAGCTGCTGTTTTTGAAAGAGGGGCAGTATTCGCCGAACCATTTCCACTGGTATAAGACAGAGGATATCATAAACCGCGGCGGCGGCAACGTGCTTATCCGCGTATATAACAGCCACGCGGACGAGAGCATCGACTACGACTCGCCGGTAACGGTACATACGGACGGCCAAAGCCGCACCGTCCCCGCAGGAACTCAGATCCGCCTGACCCCGGGGGAGAGCATATTTATAACGCAGAGGCTGTATCACGACTTCACCGTTGAGCCCGGCACGGGCGACGTGCTTTTGGGCGAGGTGAGCCAGTGCAACGACGACGAGCACGACAACCGCTTCGAGCCGCGGGTCGGCCGCTTCCCCGAGATCGAGGAGGACGAGCCGCCGTACCGCCTGCTCTGCAGCGAATACCCCGCCGCGAAATGAGCGCAGCAGGAGAGGAGACGACCATGCTCCACGATCTGATAAATAATATTGAGCCCGATCCAGACAGGCCGCTCTGGCTGCCGGATCTCATCCGGGCGTTTTCGGCATGCGGGAAAAAATACGAGCTTATTCTGCGTGATATCGGACACGACGGCGAGACCTTTGACTTTCCCTGCCCGATCCCTGTATGGCACGAAGATGGGGAGCGGCTGCTTGTGCGGGAGTATCTTTACGCCCGCGTTTATAACCTGCTCTCCGCGCGAGGCGGACGGGAAATGCAGCTGTTTTATGACGTTGAATGCCCTGAGCTCTCCGAGCTGGTCGCGTCGCTTAACGAGACTTTTCAGCTTGACCGCAGTCCGCGAAGCGGACTCGGCAAGGTCATCAGCATCGCGAACCGTATGTCGCGCGCCTATGATGGCCATGACTTTGTCTTTTCATCAAAGCCGATTTCGGAATACCGACCTCTGCCCGCCGCGAAGAGCGCCGGGACGCCTGACCTTGCCGCCGCGCTCAGACGCATTGCTGAGGAGGCGGACGGGCTCTGCCTTGCCGGAATCGACGTCGGCGGCACGGATATCAAGCTCGCCGTCTCGAGAAGCGGCAGGCTCGTTTGCCTGAAGGAATACGACTGGAACCCGGCAGCCTGCGCCACCGCCGAGGGGATCATCGAGCCGATACTGCTGCTGACACGGCTTATGCGCGCCTCGGCCGCCTTTTCTGCGGACGGAGATATCCCGCCGTATCTTTCCGCGGCGCTATCCAAAGACGCCTCCGACGATGTGATATTTGCCGCTGTCGAAAGAGCCGAGAGCGAGCTCGGAGAGCGGATCGATATTCTGAACGGAATTGGGCTGAGCTTTCCCGATATCGTGACGGGCGATCGGATCGTAGGCGGCGAGACGCCGAAAACCGACGGGATGCGAAAAAACCCCTCGAAAAACTACGAGACGGAATTTGACAAGCTTCGCGATCTTCGAGCGCCTTTGCTCCGCCTCTGCCGCCCGGGCGGGAGGGTGCGTCTTGCCAACGACGGGAACATAGCCGCCTTTACGGCTGCGATGGAGCTTGCGCACGGAGAAAACGCCGACGCCGTCAGATCCGGCGTCGTCGCGCACACGCTCGGCACCGACCTCGGAAGCGGCTGGCTGAAGCCGGACGGCACTATCCCGCCAATGCCGCTGGAAATGTACGATTTTCTGATTGACGTCGGAAGCAGAGCCGCCGCCGCGTGGCCGCCTGAGGACCTGCGCAGCACGAGAAACGAAAACTCCGGTCTTGCCGGGGCGCGCCGCTATATGGGGCAGGCCGCCGCATTCCGGCTCGCTTTCGAGCTCGCGCCGGAGCTCATTGACGGCTTTACGGAGACTGACGGAGAGCTCTTCAAGATACCTACCGCGCCCCGCGATCTGCGCAAGCCCTGCCTTGAGTACCTGATGGACAAGGCGCAAAACGGCGTGCCCGCGGCGGAGGAGATATTCCGCCGGATAGGCGAGCACCTGGCGGTACTGACTGAGGAGATGGAAAGCATTCTGCAGCCTGAAAGCAAACGCCGCTTCCTGTACGGGCGTTTCGTTAAGTCCCGGCGCTGCTTTGAGCTTATATGTGAGGGCTTCTCACGAAGAGATACGGGAATTACCCTGTACGCAGCGGACGAAAACCTCGCCTGCACGCCGCTTATGCGGCAGCTTGCGGAGAAGAAGGGCTTCACGGTCGCCCAGTTCGGCCAGGCCGTCGGCGCCGTGTATTATGCTCTCTTGACTTGATTCGGGAGGGGCAAAGAGGGTTTGCCTGCTCCGCGTTCTATCGTAGGCGTTCCGTAATTCGGCGGATCAAGTCCAACGGCTTCCCCTTGAGGGGAAGCTGTCACGAAGTGACTGATGAGGTGTCCGCCGCTTTAGCGGCGGTGGGGCTTACCGGAACGTGTATTAGGCGCATACGCGCCTACACCTCATCCGGCGCTGTCGCGCCACCTTCCCCTCTAAGGGGAAGGCAAAGGGCTTTGCCATTTGTCGACACGAAGAAAAAATGCCGCCGCTTCCGATTTGGAGCGGCGGCGTTTTTCGTTATATGCTTTTTACAGAACGTGGACGGATTCGGGATCGAAGATCAGACTGCAGTTTTCTCCGACCTGGTAGATCCTCTTGTTCTTCGGGTTGTGCTCCTCGAGCTTGACGAGGGTATCTCCGACCATAACGTGGTAGTTCTGATAGGAGCCCATAAAGCAGGAGAGCACGACGCGGCAGGGAAGCCCGCCTGTGTCGCCGAGGGTCGCCGCCTCGGGGCGGAGAACTACCGTGTATTCCTCGCCGGCCTTCATATCCTTTTTGCCGGGCACGCTCAGCGGATGACCTTCAACGTTAAGAACCGCATAGCCCTTTTCCGTGCCGGTCATCGTGCCGCGCAGGAAGTTTGCCTCGCCGATGAAGTCGGCAACGAACTCGTTGACCGGGTGATAGTAAATCTCCTGCGGGGTGCCCATCTGAGCCACGACGCCCTTGTTCATTATGATGATGTTATCGGAGAGCGCCATCGCCTCAGACTGGTCGTGCGTTACGTAGATCGCGGTGATGCCGACCTCCTGCTGGATGCGGCGGATCTCCGTGCGCATCGAAACGCGCAGCTTCGCGTCGAGGTTACTGAGGGGCTCGTCGAAAAGCAGGACCGAGGGCTCGATCACGAGAGCGCGCGCGAGGGCGACGCGCTGCTGCTGACCGCCGGAGAGCTGGTTCGTCATACGCCCTTCCATGCCGGAAAGCTCAACGAGGTCGAGTATCTTCATAACGCGCTCGCGTATCTCGTCCTTCGGCACCTTCCGCAGCTTAAGCCCGTACGCCACGTTGTCGAATACGTTGTAGTGCGGCAGAAGCGCGTAGCTCTGGAAGACCATCGCCGTGTCGCGCTTGTTCGGCGTGAGCTTGTTGATAGGCTCGTCGCCGAGATAGATCTCACCCTCATCGGGGCTCTCAAAGCCCGCTATCATGCGCAGCGTAGTCGTCTTGCCGCAGCCGGAGGGCCCGAGCAGAGTTACGAAGGAGCCGGGCTCGATCGTCAGCGAGGTGTCTTTAACCGCATAGAATTCCTTGCCGGTTTTCGGATCCTTATAGATTTTGGATATATGCTCCAGGCGGACACCCTTCTTTATCTTTTCCATGCTTTAGTCCTCCTTGATCTTACGGCTGGTGCCGAAGTGCTTTATAACGAAATTCATAATGAGAACTGCCCCGTAGGTGATAACAATCAGAATTGTCGCAAAGGCGCAGGCGAGGCTGAACGCGCCCTTCTCCGCAAACTCGTTGATCTGTACTGTGATGAGCAGGAACGACGGCGTAACGAGCAGGATTATCGCGGAAATAGCGGTGATGCTTCGGACAAAGGCAGTCACGAGGCCGGAGAGGAACGAATCCTTTATGAGCGGCAAGGTGACCGTCCGGAACACCGTGAAGCTGTCCGCCCCCATATCGTAAGCCGATTCCTCAATAGATTTATCTATCTGCCGCAGTGCGGAGATGCCGCTTCGCGTACCCGTAGGCAGAGAGCGGACGACGAAGACGATGATAAGTATAAGCCCCGTTCCGTATATCCCCTGCAAAATCCCGGTATGGAAGAGACCGCCGGAGAAGCCGCGGATATATCCGACGCCGAGGACGGTGCCCGGCACGGCCATAGCCAGCATCGAGACCGCCTCGATAAAGCCCTTGGCCTTGAATTTCCGCTTGACCACGAGATACGAGATAATCATGCTCAGAAGCGCCGTTATAGGCGCGGCTATAAGCGAGAGCAGGAAGGAGTCCTTAAACGCCTTCAGGCCGTGGTACTTGGTAAACACCTGGGCAAACCACTTGCCAGTGAGCGGGAAGAACTTATAGCCCCAGGTCGGGAAGCAGGCGCCGATGGGCACGCAGACGTACATCATGATAACGAAGAGAGCGCCGAGCGAGCAGAGGACGGTGAGCGGGATCTTTACGCTCTTGTCCTCGATAAGCATACGGGCGCGGGAGGCCTTGCCGGTCAGCGTTGCGGCGGTCTTCGCTTCCAGATAGTATTTCTGCACGGCGAACATCGCCAGCGTGATGCACAAAAGCACTACGGCCATCGCCGCGGCTCCCGCCTTGTCGTAGGCTCCGGTGATCTGAAGGTAAATGGTCGTCGCCAGCGTATCATAAGACCCGCCGATGATCATCGGGTTTGCGAAGTCCGCGATCGACTCTATGAAGGTGACGAGGAAGGCGTTCCCGAGACCCGGGAGCAGGAGCGGGAGAGTTACGTTCATGAAGACCCTCCAGCGGCTCGCGCCCATATCGCGGGCGGCCTCCTCGAGGGATGGATCGATATTCTTGAGCAGGCCCCTCAGCATCATATAGCAGACGGGGAAGAAGGTCAGAGTCTGCACGATAACGATGCCCCAGTAGCCATAGACGTTGTTATCGTAGATGCCGAAGAGGAAACGGGTGATAATGCCGGCCTTGCCGAAGAGCATTATCATAGAAAGGCTCAGCACGAAGGGGGGCGAAACCACCGGCAGCATGGAGACGAGCTTGAAAAGGCCGCCGGCGAATTTGTTCATACGAACGTAAACCTCAACATAGGCAAAGAGCAGGCCGAGCAGAGAAGAAAGTATGCCGACCACAAAGCCTACCTTGAGCGTATTCGTGATAGCGCGGGTAAAGGTGGGCATTTCAAATATGCGCTTGAAAATACCGAAGCCGAAGCTTCCGTCGCCCACAAAGCTGTCCACCAGCAGGATAGCCAGCGGATAGAGGATAAACAAAGTTAAAAAGGTGATCAGCAAGACGATGGTTGTGACCATGATCGGGTCGGCCATTAGCTTTTTTCTGTCCAGAGCCGCGCCTTGACCTCTCGCCATAGGGACATCTCCTTCCTTTCGGGGGATTCTGTTGTTCTAAATGCCGGGATGATGAAAAACAAGGATGGCGGGCATACCCGCCATCCTTGCGGAAGATATAATCGATTACTCGGTCTTGAAGCGGTCATCGCCGCCGTTGAGCGCAGCCATTACGTCCTCAACGTTCTGCTTCGTCTCGGCAGCGGCCTTGGCAAAGTCATAGCCGTCCCAAACGAGGCTGGGATCAAGGCCGAACTTCGCGGCAGCTTCGGGCTGCTTTGCGTTGTCGATCACGAGGAACTGATAGGAGCCGTTCTGAGCGGCGAGCTCAACGCAGTCGGGGGAGAGGGCAAACTCCATGAAGAGGCGAGCGGCATTGGGATGCGCGGCGCCCTTGAAGATAGCCACGGGTCCGATCTCGCAGGCGGTGCCGTCGGACGGAACGATCAGCTTTACGTTCTCATAGCCGTTATCAACGATCTGGGTGATGCCGTCATGCAGGAAGCCGATGCCGATCACGCACTCGCCGGTGCCGACGTTCTTGGACGGGCCGGAGCCGGACTTGGTGTAGATCTGAACGTTCTTATCGAGGTCTACGAGGTACTGGATGCCGGCGTCGTGACCCTTGAGCTGGATCATGAGGTTTGCTACGAGCTTCGGAGTGCCGGCGGTGTTGTAGTTGGAGAGCCAGATGAGACCCTTGTACTCGGGCTTAAGGAGATCGTCCCAGCTCTGGGGAGCCTCGAGGCCGAGGCGGGTGAGCTCATCGGTATTGACCATGAAGCCGAGGATACCGGTGTAGATGCCGTACCAATAGCCGTTGGGATCCTTGTATATGTCCTTGGTCAGATGGGTGGCGTTCGCAGGAACATAGGTATTGTCCAGAAGTCCGTCAGCCGCGGCGGTGTCATAGGGGTTGTTCGTGCCGCCGAACCAAACGTCAGCGGAGGGCTTGCCATTCTCCTCGGCGATCTTCGCGGGGACCTCACCGGTGGAGAGACGCTGATATGTAGTCTTTATTCCGTAGAGTTCCTGGAACTTGTTGCAGGCGGCGGCGAGGTAGTCCTCCTCGCAGGAGCCGTAAACAACGAGCTCGCCTTCGGCCTTCGCGGCGGCGACGAGATCGTTGTCACCTTCGGAAGGTTTGTCGGTGGGGGTATCCGTGCCGGTCTGGGCGCATGCGGCGAGCGCAAATACCATGACCATTGCCAGAAGCAGAGCCAACAGTTTCTTCATTTCATTTTCCTCCTGTTTTTTATTTGTCCGCGTGTGCTGCGCGGATTGGTCCGTGAAAACGACTTTTTCGTCATTTTTACTAAAACACATTATACTCCTCCCGGCGTTTAATGTCAATAATGACTTGCTTCCTCGCAAAAAAACATTTGAATTTTGTAAAAAGGGGTTACGTTTTTATGCTGTTTGTGATTAAATTATAATAGAGAAAAATCGGGAGAATTATGGATATGAGCAAAAAAGCTCCTTTATTCAGCACAGAAAACGAATTTTATACCGATCTCTTTAACAGATATGCTCAAAGCATGGCAAATACCGCGTTCAAGTTCGGAGCCACCGAAGACAATGTTGAAGATATTCTTCAGGATTCGATCACCCGCATCTATATGCATCATGACACCGTCTCAAGACTTGATACCCGGGCGCTGATCTCGTACATATGGCATACGGTGCGAAGCGTCACGGTGAATTTTGTTCGGGACAATGATCAAACGCTCGATTTGCGTATTGCGGACAGCTTACAGACGGAGGAAGCGCATACCGTCTCGCCGGAGGAGCAGTATTTGACTCTGGAGAACAGCTCGCTGCTTGCAAAAGCTCTGGACAGGCTGCCTGAAAAAGAGCGGGACTTCATAATCGAAAAGTATTACCTCGGATGGACGACGCGCGAGATCTCGCAAACGCACAGCACCACGGAGGGAAACGTCCGGATCGTTCTGATGCGGGCGCGCGATCGTCTCAAAGCATTGATGGAGGAGCAATAGAGATGGAGAACAAGAAGTCCGTGCTTGAAGTCCTGCAGGCGGAAGCCGATGAGGCAAACCTTGCGCTTGAAATGTACAGGCTGATGGCCGAGGAAGGCGCCGCGCTGGAAAGGCAGATGGACGATAAAAGTTCAGCGGCCGATTATCAAATACCGGATGACGTAAAAGAGAGATGCCTTGAAAAAATCAGAAGCATCCAAAAAAAGCAAAAGAGGAGCAAAATGGGGAAAAGGGTCCTCAGTGTTCTCAACAAGGTCGCCGTTATCGCCCTCGTCTTATTGATAGTATCAGCCGTTCTCGTTACCAGGGTCGAAGCGCTGAGAGTGCCGGTGTTCAATTTCGTGCTTCAAAATTTTGACGACCGTTTATCGCTGGTGCTTGTAGAAGGCAGCGAGATCAAGGCAGCACCGACGTGGATCCCCGAAGGCTACAAGCTTACAAACGCGAGCGCGACCGGGACGAAGGAATATGAAAACGGCGAAGGTGGATATATCTCTTTTTCATATGACGATCTATCCACGAGTATTGCAATTGACAACGAAGGGCAAGCAGAGTTTATTGAGGTTTCCGGAAAAAGCGTCCTCATATACGAGAGAGATAATACAATTCTTGCGATCTGGGTGATTAATGAGAAGGAGATTGCATGCACTCTGTGCCTGTATTACGAAAGCCTTGATACGGCAATAAAGATAATCGAAAACGTGAAATAACGGCGTCGGGAAGCAGAAGCTTCAGAAGTACGGAAAGGCGTTTTTGGAGAGGATCAGAGAGGTGAGCGGGGAGCATAACGATGATTAAAATACTTATCGCGGAGGACGAGACGGCCATCGTCCGGGCGCTGGAGGAGTATCTCAAAAGCGAGGGCTTTGAGACCGAGGCCGCTGCCGGTGAGTACGAAGCCGCGGAAAAACTGAACGCTCAGAGCTTTGACCTTGTTCTGGCGGATATTTCGCTCTCCGACGGGAGCGGCTTCGGCGTCTGCGCCGCGGCAAAGGAGAAGGGCCTTCCGGTCATATTCCTCACCGCCTCGGGCGATGAAAACAGCGTGGTGCGCGGCCTCGATATGGGCGCGGACGACTATATCGCAAAGCCCTTTCGCCCTCGCGAGCTTGTAAGCCGCATCCGCTCCGTTCTGCGCCGCAGCGGCAGGGCGCAGTCCTCCGTTTCACTCGGGACGGTTACCCTCGATACCGAAAGAGGTACGGTTTTGAGGCGCGGCAAGCCCGTCGCCCTCTCCGCTCTCGAATTTCGGCTTCTGATGACCTTCGTCAATAACAGGGGAAAGCTCCTGACGCGCGCAAGGCTCCTTGAGGAGATTTGGGACGCGGGGGGAGATTTCGTTAACGACAACACGCTGACGGTTTACATAAAGCGCCTTCGGGAGAAGATAGAGGACGACCCGCAGGAGCCGGGCATTATCAAGACCGTGCGCGGGCTGGGATACAGGGTGGATTAGTATGAAGCTTTTGCGAAATCCGGAGATAAAGCGGGAGCTATTATTTTACGCCGCCGTTACCGCGGCTTTTGCGGCGGCAGGTTTTTTTATAAGCCCGGTTTGCGGCGCGATTGTGCTGGCTCTCGGCGCTGCTCTCTGCCTTCTTCACCTGCGCTTTGCCCGAAAACGATACGCGGAGATGGAAAAGCTTGCGGAGAGGATTGACCGCGTTCTACACGGGCAGGAGTGCGCGCTGATCGACGACGAGGCCGAGGGCGAGCTCGGCATACTGAAAAGCGAGATACGCAAGATGACGGCCCGCCTTTCGGATGAGGCAGACCTTTTAAGCGCGGAAAAGATACGGCTGACCGAGGCTATACAGGACATTTTCCACCAGCTCAGAACGCCGCTCACGAGTATGGGCATTTTGGCGTCGCTCTTGGAGAACGAGGATCTTCCGTACGAGCGCCGCGTAGAGCGGACGAGGGAGCTTAAGCGCCAGCTTGAGCGCACCGAGTGGCTGGTTGAGACGCTTCTGAAGCTTTCTAAGATCGACGCGGGCACGGCGCGGTTTAATAAGGACAGCGTTTCCGTGAGGGAAGCTTGCAATAAGGCGGCGGAGCCGCTTATCATTCCGATGGAGCTGCGCGGACAGACGCTGAAGATAAAAGTCGCGGACGAGCGCTTTACCGGCGACCTCAGCTGGACGGCGGAGGCGCTTGGGAACATCCTCAAGAACGCAATGGAGCACACACCTGAGGGCGGCGAGATAAGCGTTGAGGCCGAGGAGACGGCGCTTTACACCGAGCTGCGCGTTACGGACGACGGCCCCGGCTTCGAAAATGAGGATATCCCGCATATTTTTGAACGCTTTTACAAGGGAAAAAACGCCTCTGACAGCTCGGTCGGCATCGGCCTTGCCCTCTCACGGAGCATTATAACCGCGCAAAACGGCGCGATAAGCGCAAAAAACGGCAAGGACGGCGGCGCGAGGTTTATAATTAGATTTTATAAAAGCGTAGTATAATAATTTGATTTTTTACAAAAACAGTCACCGAATTGTCACTTTCATATGTTATCATACCTCCGTAACATAGCTTACGGAGGTATTTTTTATGGAGATATTGAAGGTACAGGACCTTACCAAAATATACGGCAGCGGAGAAAACGAGGTCCGGGCGCTGGACGGGGTTTCGTTTTCCGTCGAGAAGGGCGAATTTCTGGCGATAATCGGGCCGTCAGGCTCCGGCAAAAGCACGCTCATACATATTCTCGGGGGCGTGGACAGGCCGACGGGAGGAAAGGTTTGGCTCAACGGACAGGACGTTTACGCGCAGAACGAGGAGCAGCTTGCGATATTCCGCAGGCGCGAGGTCGGGCTCATATATCAGTTCTATAACCTTATCCCCGTTCTGAACACAGAGGAGAATATGACGCTGCCCGTGCTTTTAGACGGGCGGCCCGTCAATTCGGAGAGGGTGGAGGAGCTGCTAAAAACGCTCGGCCTTTCGGACAGGCGGCGCAGCCTGCCAAACCAGCTCTCCGGCGGGCAGCAGCAGCGGGTATCTATCGGCAGGGCGCTGATGAACGCGCCGAGCATCGTGCTTGCCGACGAGCCGACGGGGAACCTCGACTCAAAGAACAGCCAGGAGATAGTCGGGCTTCTGCGCGAGTCGAATTTAAAATACGGTCAGACCCTTATCGTTATAACCCACGACGAGAATATCGCCCTGCAGGCCGACCGCATTATATCCATCGAGGACGGGAGAATAACCCGCGACGAGCGCATCAGGGGGCCGAGGGTATGAGCATACTTGCAAAATACACCCGCCGCGCCCTCAGCAGGAACAGGACGCGAACTCTCGTTACCGTCATAGGAATCGTACTCTCTATGGCGCTTTTGACGGCGGTCATCGAGGGAGCGTGGTCGGGGCTTTCATTTCTCATTCGCGCCGAGGTCGAGACGGGCGGAAGCTATATGGTCATCGTTCCCGCAGAGACCGAGGAGAAGCGGCAGCGCCTTTCCGAAGACGGCAGGATAAAAAGCTACGCACTTGCCTGGGAGGAGGACGCCGAGGTCGAGGGTACGGATTATATCCCGTCCATCGCGACGGTCACGGACGGCTTTCCGGCGCTCAGCGGGCTCAAGCTGACAAGCGGCAGATATCCCGAGAGAGCGGGTGAGGTAATAGTTCCAGATTCGTGGCTCAGCGATATGCGGGACGCGGTTTCTGAGGAATATACCATCGTCGGAACGTATAAGCACTATTTCTATACCGCAATCACCTTCGGAGAGAGCGAGGGCTACGCCGAGGCGTGGGTCGAGCTCAAAAACCCCGGCGAGTACGAGAGCTTCGCCAAAAGCTACGGCGACGAGTTCGTAACGCACAGGATGCTGCTCGTGCTCTACGGGGCGGCGGGGAGCAATAATCTGCGCTCGTTTCTGTTCGGCTTTGCGGCGATACTCGTCGGGCTAATAATGTTCGGCTCGATATCGCTCATCTATAACTCCTTCTCCATCTCGGTCGCGGACAGGACGCGTGAGTTCGGCATACTGAAATCCGTCGGCGCTACGAAAAAGCAGATACGCCGCTCGGTGCTCTGCGAGGCGCTCGTGCTGAGCGCCGCCGCGATCCCGATTGGGCTCATCGTCGGCTGTGCGGGCATAGGAATAACGCTATATCTTTTGCGCGACGCGTTCAGCGCCTTTACCTCCGCGGCAAACGTTGAGATGCGCCTCGTGATAAACCCGGTCGCTCTTTTGATCGCGGCGGCGATATGCCTCGTTACCACTCTGATCTCCGCGTGGATCCCGGCTCTGCGCGCGATGCGCACCCCGCCGATGGAGGCGATAAGGCAGATGGCGGACGTTAAGATAAGGGAGCGGGAGGTCAGGACCTCGCGGCTTACCGGGAAGCTCTTCGGCTTTGAAGGCACGCTCGCGGCAAAGAATTTTAAGCGCAGCCGCAGGCGCTACCGCTCCACCGTGATAAGCCTCTTTCTTTCGGTAGTGCTGTTCATCTCTGCGTCGAGCTTCTGCGCCTATCTGACGGACGCTCTTGAGATGAGCGCCGCAAACGACACCGGCGAGGATATCTACTACGAGATCTACGGCAAGGAGATGCCCGACCCGGAGGGGATTTTAAATAAGCTCCTCGAAGTTGAGGACGTGGAGAACGGCTGGTACTTCTCGAAGTACTGGGTGCAGTTTGAGACGGACGGTGAGAACGCGGACCCGAGCGCCACGATTGTGGGCGGCGACAAGGCCTACTGGACCGGGCAGCTCATTTTTTTGCGGGACGAGGTTTTTCACACACTGTGCCGCGAAACCGGCGAAAACCCGGAGGATTATTTTGACCCGTCCGCGCCCCGGGCGCTTATCCTGAACGAGTACACCTACGAAACGATCACGTCGGAGGGGAAATACTACAGTAACGCGAAATTTCTGAACGAGGCGACGCTCCCTGCGCCGGTTTATTATGATGCGGCAAACAGGATCGAGGGCTACGCTCAGGCGGGAAGCCCGGACGACGGTGAGACGTATTATTACGTGCCGCTTGAAATGATCGAGTCCGGTGAGGATTACGAAATGGACGATGAGCGCATCCTGCGCGTTCCCGCAAGCGAGGCCGTCACGCGGCAGGAGCTGACTGCCGCCCGCGCTCTTAAAACGCGGCCGATGGGTCTTAGCGGAACGGAAGTTCAGCTCATTCTCCCGTGGTCGATGAGCGGCTTTGTCGCGCGGGAGGACTTTAACTATGCCGAGTTCGTATTCAAGGCGACGAAGCACGCGAAGGCCGCCGCGGATATGAAGGAGCTCTTGCACTCATTGGACCTTGAGACCTACGCGCTTCAGGACAAGGCGGCTGACGTGGAGAATGTGCGCATGCTGTCGCTCGTGATAAACGTGATGGCCTACGGCTTCATCATCCTTATTAGCCTTATCGCGGCTGCGAACGTATTCAACACGGTATCGACGAGCATCGGCCTGCGGCGCCGCGAGTTCGCCATGCTCCGCAGCATCGGAATGGGGAATAGGAGCTTTATGCGCATGCTGCGCTATGAGTGCGCGATCTACGGGGCAAAGGCGCTTTTATGGGGCCTGCCCGCTGCCGCCCTCGTGACCTACGGGATTTACGCTGCGACGAACAGCCTGACCGAGCAGCCCTTCTATATCCCGCCCGTTCCGGTCGCCATAGCCGTTTTCAGCGTCTTCGCCGTAGTTTTCGCTACGATGCTGTATTCGGCGTCGAAGATTCGGAAGGATAACCCCATTGACGCGCTGAAGAATGAGAATTTGTAAAAAAAGCTTCCCCCGGGGAAGCTGTCACGAAGTGACCGATGAGGTGTATTGAATTCCAAAACCGGTGCGATAGATGTACAACCTCATCCACCGCGCAAGCGCGGTCCCCCTTCCCCCAAGGGGAAGGCAAAGGGAGGGCAATTATATAATTACGCTTTCGCAATGCCGGATCGATATGGTATAATGTCCATATAAACTCATGCGGAGGGGACGGGATTTGAAACTGCTTTTTGCTTCGGATTCCTTTAAGGGAAGCCTGTCGAGCGCTAAGACCGCCGCTCTTTTGGAGAGGGCAGCGAGGGAGGTCTTGGGCGAGGGCGTCGTTTGCTCCGGCGTGCCGGTTGCCGACGGCGGCGAGGGCACGGCGGAGGCGGTGGTCGCCGCCGCGGGTGGAAGCTTTATAGACGCCAAAGTACACGGTCCGCTTATGGAGCAGGTCACAGCCCGGTACGGCGTGCTCCGCGGGCAGCGGGCTGTAATTGAGATGGCGGCGGCCTCGGGGCTTACCCTTGTGCCGGAGAATAAGCGCGACCCGCTTCGAGCTACGAGCTTCGGCACGGGTGAGCTTATACTTAGCGCGCTCGACAGAGGCTGCGCCGACCTTGCGATCGCCATAGGCGGCAGCGCGACGAACGACGGAGGTATGGGCTGCGCCCGCGCTCTCGGCGTACGCTTCCTCGACGAAAAGGGGCGCGAGCTTGAGGGGCGGGGCGAGGACCTTGAGAAGGTCAGAGATATCGACCTTTCCTGCCTCGACCCGCGTATTAAAGATACGAAGATAACGGTTATGTGCGACGTTACAAATCCGCTTTGCGGGCCGGACGGGGCGACAAATACCTTCGGCGCGCAGAAGGGCGCGAGCCAGGAGACACTGGCGCGGCTCGAGGCGGGGATGGTAAACTACCGCGATATCATCCGCCGCAAGTTCGGGACTGACCCCGACGCGATACCCGGCGCGGGAGCGGCGGGCGGTCTCGGGGCGGCTCTCGCCGTCTTTCTGGACGGCAAGATGAGGTCGGGAATCGACACCGTCCTCGACCTCATCGACTTTGACAGACTTATCGAGGGCGCAGACCTCGTTGTGACGGGCGAGGGGCGGACTGACAGGCAGAGCGCGTTCGGCAAGGTGATGCGGGGCGTGGGCGAGCGGGCCCGGGCGAGGGGGATTCCCGCCGTCGGTCTCTCGGGCTCCCTCGGAGAAGGGGCGGAGATATTGTACGACCACTGCGTCGCCTCGATTATGACGGCGGTGGACGCGCCGATGACGCTCTCTGAGGCTATCGGCCGGGCGGAGGAGCTGTACTGTCGCGCCGCGGTGCGTATGTTCCGCTTCATTCAGGCGGGTATGCAAATCGCGGAGAAAGCACGGGGCTAAGCTGCCGCTTCTTCCTTGACCTTGAGGGAGGGAGAGGTTATACTTATTCACACAAAAAAGTTACGAAACTGAGAGATTATATATGGTATATGAATCGACTTTCTTGCCTCGAATGTCGGAATACTATGGCTTAACAAAAAAAGAAGCGGAAGTGTATTTTCGCTCATTTTTAAAAGAGGCGCCTATTCACGTTGACAATTTGAAAACTGCTATGGAAAGCGACGGAGTAGACTGCCGGACGCTTGACTTCTCAGACAGCAGTCTTATTCCGGTGTGGAGCTGGTTTATCGGAAGAGCGAGCACAAGAGAATTTTCAAAGCAGGAGCTTAGCGAACGAATCAGTCTTTTTGGAAAGCTCGGACCGACAATGATCGGGAAACGTACCCTGACCGATGAGACGGAATTGATGGCACAGGATGTTGGGCTGTATCTGGCTATGGTTTTTGTTAAAAACTATAGCAACATCAGCTGGGACTACGTGAAGAGCCCAAAAAGCGATATGTTTTATCAAAACCCGGTACTAAAAGGCTTTGTTAATAATAACTACGGCAAACCGTTTTACGCGGTGTTCCAGCCCGTACATATGGCGGGCGTACAAGCAGTCAAGCTTGTTGACGGCAGAGCAACTGAGAATGATCTATTTAACCTGTATAAGATATGGGAGCCATATGCGAAGGAAGGGCTGAAATAAAAAAGGCTTCCCTCCGGGGGAAGCTGTCACGAAGTGACTGATGAGGTTTAAGCGAATTCCCAAAGCGGTGCGATAGACGTACAACCTCATCCACCGCTTACGCGGTCCCCCTTCCCCTGAGGGGAAGGCATAGGGCTTTTGTTCCCACGTAGGGAGCGATGCCCACATCGCTCCGCTTCACTAAGGCGGGTATGCTTATCTCGGAGTGACCCGCCGCTTCTTCCTCGACCTCGGGGGCAGGAGAGGGTATAATTTGCGGTAAATTAATCTGAGGAAGAAAACATACGGAGGTTACAGGCTGCTATGAGGTTAAGAAAAACCTGCGGTATTGTAATAATTCTTTGCTTATTCATTTGCCTGATTGCAATTACGGAAGGGTGTAATGCTCGTGCCGAGCATAAGTCCGCGGCCACGCCGGACGACGGGCAGGTGTTTATTAATGCCGTTAATGAAATACCACGTGATATTTGGCTTGAGATTATCAATTCCCATATAATGGAAACAAATGAAACGACAGCTCTTGATCTTTCACGGATGAAATCGGCTAATTATATGGTAGATGATTACAACATTGCAATTTACTGCTATAGAATTGAAAGTGGGTATTATCTGTACTTCAGAGGCCACTTTAATGACGATTATATTACAGAAGTAGATTCGTTTTCCATTTCAGAATCAACGGTAGATAACTCTGTTGTTTTCTTGGAGAGAAAAGCATTCCCTGAGGCACTTAGCATTATAAAAGAATGCATAAATTAATTGATGATTAGGGAGCAAAACAATATACATACTTGCGACAGGGAAGGGAAATGAAGTGAATAATAAACTCAGCATAATTGATAAGTAGTTCAATTTCAAAGCACGACAGCGGCTTAGCATGTGGCGTTTCGCTTGTGTAGGAATACCGGTACCAGGAAAAAGGAGACCAGACGTATGAAATTCAAATCTACGATCAAGAAGCTGATAGTTCCCAAATTTGAACCGCTTGGCTATGAATTCAGCGCGCCCGGCGGTGTAAATTACTTCTTCTCGAATGAAGCGGAAAAAAAGCGCCTTAATTTTGATGCTAATAGGTTTTTGAAGGGTCAGCTCCGAATTGAGTTTTGGGAGCAAATCAATTATAATGGCGAAGATATCAGATTCAATTTTTCATATCTGCGGCCTGAGTTTTTTCCTTATAAGCTCGAATATGCCTCGCAGGAGACGTTTGACGAATCGTTTATTACATTGGCAGATAAAATCATTGAAATCATTTTGCCATACGGCGACGTTGCGCGTGAAAACTATGTTTATGTGGAACAGGAGATGTATAGCGAGCTTGCGATAGACACGGTGGGCAGGGCAAAGCGTTTTAGTGAGAAATGGAATCTTTCACTTAACGAGGAAGGTGTACATCAGCTTCAAGGCGTCATCGCTTTGCTTCAAACGGGACGAGAGAATAGAAAACGAGATTTTGAGAGGCATAGAAGTGAAGTAATAGATATGGCGGCATTTTTTGGCGAGGCGCTTAACACTAAATACGGTTTAGCAGGTAAATGGTACTGGCGTGACGATTGCTCGGCCACTCCTTTTTATGCAACCGTGACGCAAGGGTATGACGTACTTCGCAGAACAATAGACGCTTGGAATATGGGCGGAGAAGTTATAAACTACGGCTTGGACTGCTTTCCGATATAGCGATATTTTGCGATAGGGTGGTTTATTGATGACATACGATGAACTGAGAGAACTGCTGTTTGACGCTTCTTACTGCGTTATCGATTTTCTGCCGCGTCAGGTGCCGGCGGGGAGCGGCGGCAAGTATTTTGCTGTCGAAAAGTATTTTTCCGAGCACCCGCGTATCGATGCGCTCTATCGGAGCTTCGCCGGGATCGCGCTGAAGCTCGGCTGCTATTACAGGCTTGCGCTATACGATCCCGCGGGAGATGCATGGATAGACAACCCGCAGCCGGAGTTGCTTGCTCGCAGGATAGAGGAATGCGCTTTTCCCGGGAAGGAGAGATACGTCCAGATCCTTTTCCCCGGCGAGGGAGCTATGCTTGAGCTCAACGGTGACGACCTTTATATGACGCTGTACGCTCCCTCGGATGAGCTTCGGGAGACGGCAGAAAAGCTCGCAGGCGCGGAAGGGCTTTTCCTTCGCGAGCCCGGGGACTGCATTTAAAATAACAGCACCCCATTTGTCAGACATTCGGCAGAGTCCTGAGAAATGGGGTGTTTTTGTTTTTTCAGCCCTTCGCGGGGGTTTTGCGCGCTCTGTATCGTCTTCGCTTGCCGCTACCCTTCGCCGAGGCGCAGACGTGGGTCTCGCCTCTTTTCGATATGCGGCGGTACTCATAAATCGCCGCGGCGTCGATGGCCGGTACCGCGGCGCGGGCGCAGCGGGACTTCGGGTCGAAGGTCAGGCGGATAATGAATTTTCCGTGGTCGGGGCAGGAGCCCGTGGCATAGAAACGCACTCCGTCCGTCGAATGCCACTGGCGCGCCCACGTCGTCCTTCCGCAGATGGGGCAGGGGGTTATGCGCGCCGCCTTTGAATCGAGGCACTCCTCCACCGAGACGAAGGGGCCGATGCGGCGGCCGCGGGTCACGGGGAAGGGCTCGGAACAGAACTTATCCCGCCTTGAGCCAGGCTTTTCCGGCACGGGCTTTATATACCTTGCCCCGTCGCCGAGCCACATACCGACGAGGGCGGTGTAAACGGCGTCGTTCAGCGCGTTATGAAACGTAAAAGTATCGGGTATGCCGAGGTATTCGACCACGCGCCAGAGAGCAGCCTGCTGCCTGTCCTCGCCGAGGGCATGGGAAAAGGCGGCCTGATAATCAAAAACCTGGGCGGGCTCGGTGAAGCTGAGGCCGTAGTAGGCGCAGTTCTGACGCACAGCCTCGAAGTCTCCGCTGCCCCAAAAGGCAAACTCACTATCGTCACCGCGCCACGCCTCGAACATACCCCAAGCCTCGGGAAATGTGACGTCGCTCCCGCGGGAGGACTCAAGCTCGGGAAGGCTCCTCGCCCCGCGGTCGAATTTTTTATGTATGGCGGGCTTTATGAATACGCTGAAGGTATCTCTTATCGCGCCGGAGCCGTCAACTCTGACGGCTCCGATTTGCAGTATCTCGTCGACCGGCTTCGCGTCGTACCCGCGATTCCACTCGAGGTCCATTACGATCATGCGGCGTCTCCTATCTTCTATGGTAAGCCCAAGTATTGTAGCACAATTTATGCCGCTTGACAATATTACAGCGGGAGGAGGAAAAGCTTTTCCTTAGGTCGATAACAAAAATTACACATAAATTTAAATTAAGTATGGCAATTAATAACAAGGTATGATAAAATTGATTAATTAAAAATGGCGTATACTGACCTTCTATTAAAGAACCGGAGGCGGACCATATGAAAAGAAACAGAAGCCGAATAATAGCGATCATCCTTGCCCTTGTGATGTGCGTAGGCTTTTTGCCCGTGAGCACGCTCGCGGATGAGGCTGAGACGGGGGCGGAGACTGCCGCCGACGCTGCCGCGGCCGAAGATACTCTCGCGGAGGGCGGAGACGAAGCAGGGAACGCGGAAGCAGATGCCAAGCCTGCTGAGGAGCCGGCCTCCGACACTTCGGAGGAGCCTCAGGATGAGCCCGGAGACGCGCCAGCCGCGGATGATACCGCGCTTACTGTCAATTCGGTTACCACGACCGTTATTTCCGGCGCTGCGAAAAACGCCAGGGGTCACTGGGTCAAAACGGCTGCAGGGGACGACGCCGCGGGACAGGAGTATACCTTTAGAGTAAGTTACGCATTTACCGGAAGGGAAGACTTCAAGGAAAACGAGGTAGAGTTTTTTATCCCCAATTCGGTGCTCTGCAATTTGAACGGGGAGACTGCGAACAGTATAGATCTGTCAGTCCCCTGGGTGAATGACAGCGGGCTTACCGACGCAAACCCTTTCGTTTATGACTATACAGACGGCGGTATCCGCATTTTCAACAGGATAGGGCTTGACTCCTCCCAGTTCGGATACTTTGAGGTGACCTATGCCACAACGGAGAGGACCTTTGAGTATCAGGACTATGATCCCGACCATCCGGAGCTTAGTCTCGGCGCGCTTACTGTCGATCTTACGATAACCCATAACGGGGAGACTGCATCGAAATCGGCCGAGCCCTTAAACGTTTATTTGGACACGGAAGCGGTCGTTACCAGGGTTGAAAAGAACGTGCCTACTCTATACGATTCCTGGGAAACGAGCTGGGGAGAAGAGCCGGAGAACGCGAACGATTACTATTACCTTGTTTGGGAGATCCGCACATGGATCAGAGCTACCCAGACTTATGACTTTGCGCTTGAGGATTATTTCGATATTACCGACGGCGGCGTAGTGGGCTACAGGCTGTCGGGCGAGAGAACCTATACGGAAAACAACAGGGCTGAAAACGTCAAAATCAACCAGTCCGTCTTCAGCCGCTATGACTACGTGCTGACCCGCCACCTCAAGAGCACCTATGATCCCCTGCTTGAGTCTGACGGGAAATATACGCTCCAGAACTCCGTTACCGTTCAGGTTACCCCGACCGGCGGCGTCGACAGCGCGAGCGAGATGAGCGCGGAGCAGAGCTGGACTCACAGAGAGGCGAGATACGTTCCGCCTTACGGGTATTTCTGGTCTGAAAAATGGCAGAAGGATAACACAGGTACATATATTCGCAATTCAAACGCGGCATATCCGTCAAGCTTTGCTCTCGGCGACCTTGCCAAAGGAAAGGTACAGGAGATATCCGGACTCGGCTTCTATGCCTATGTTTACGGATATGCATATAAATGGACGTACTACTATGACGGCGAGGGAGAAGGCCCGGACGAAAACCACGAGGACTCCAAGTATTATTACGGAAACCGCCCTGTTTTGATTACTATTTCAGATAAGGACCTCGCACTTGAGACGATAGACGGCTCTCGTCAAGAAAAACTTGCCGCGGGGGATTACCGCATCGACAGCCTGCGCCTCAGGTATGAGATGTACACCGGAATATATGATGAGCTTACAAAGGAGTTTAAGAGGGGCGAACTGACCTCAAGAGATATCGAGCTTTTTGTTGAGCTCGACTCTTCCGGCAACTGGGTGCGCGCCGCGACGCTTAAGCCGACGGGCTGGGAGATATACGCTGACGAGCTAATCAGAAACCCCACGTTATCTGATAGGACAGCGAGCATTGAGTTTTTAAACGAAGACGCTCTTGTGACCGGGTATCAGTTTACGACCTTTAACAGCCTTTTCTATACCCGCCTTGACACATATCCCGAGCTTACCCTTATCGGCACGGACAAGGTCGTCGGTATGGCGCAGGCGGCCATAGACTCCGGAGATCCGAGGCTTGTCCTCGTAAACAAGTCGCAGACGGCCGGATATCAGTGCCGCGAGAAGGACGGGGATAACTTCTTATTCATGGATAAGCCGTTCTATGCCCATTATGAGGACACGGCGGAGGACTATATATACGGCGCGTCACGCAGGGGCACTGTTTCCAAACAGCCGGTGGGTTATTATAACGACGTTATAAACCACGCCTATACGATAACCTGGTCCGGAAGGGCGGAGGAGACGGCGCAGAACGCAGAGGGAGAGGTCACGAAGGTCGCCCAGACCTCAGGCGTATTCTACGACCTCGTGCCGCGCGGCGGAGAGTTCGTAAACGGTTCCGTTTCCGCGTTTGCCGACGGAGTAGAGCTTACTGACGGAGAATTTACCGTCACCGCCGTAGAACCCTACAAGGACAGCGGACGCACACTCGTCATCATAAGAATCAACGTTCCGGGCGACGAATATTACTTTACCTACAAGACCAATCACGGCTGGGACAGCATCAAGGAGCATGGGAAGTATGTACGAAACCTTCTTGCCTATGAGACCGGCAACGATGAGATAGGCGGAGGATATCCGGATGACGGAGGCGGAGTGCCCGAGGCCGACCGGGAGTATATGACTGACCTCGACCCCGATTCTGATGGCGCTCGCTTCCTCTATGATACCGCTTCCCACGACATAACCGCGATAACCTCCGGCTCGCTTGGACTCTACAAGCGCGTTAAAACCGGAAACGACGACGACTATAAAGCCTCTTCGGTAGTTTTCGGCGGAAGAAGCTATTCTTACCGCATCCGCTTTGCGACTGACAGTACTACGAGCGCGAGCGACCTTATAGTTTTCGATTCGATGGAGAATTACACGAAGACCACGGGGGAGACCTCCGGCTGGCATGGACAGCTCACCGGAATCGACCTTTCCGTACCCGAAAACCTCGGAATCGCGCCGGTGGTTTACTACTCAACCGAAAGGCTTGATATAGAAGCTAACCGCAATCTTGAGGGCGGGGCGTGGACGAAGTGCGAGGATTTGAACAATATCCCCTTCGGAGATATCAAGAGCATAGCCATCGATCTCAGAACCGCGGCGGACGGAACAAGCTTCGTACTGAAACCGGATAAATCGGTCAGCATAACTCTGTATATGCAAGCTCCCAGCGACCCCGGAACCGAGACGCTGAACGTTGAGGCATATAATAACGTATATCTCCAGAGCGCAATAGATAATGATTATACCGGGGAATATACGCCACGCTTTGAGAGCTTTGACTATACGACCCTTGTATTCCGCTCGGTCGGTAGCTTCAAGCTCTATAAGGTGGACGCGAACGACGAGACGAAGCCCGTTTCCGGAGTATACTTCAGGCTCTACGGAACTTCTATTTACGGAACGCCGATAGATATCGCTCCTAAAACGAACAGAAACGGCGAGATACGCTTTATTGACATCGAGGCGGGTACATATCAGCTTCAGGAGACGGATGGCAGGCCGGATTATCTACAGGATCACTCTATTCTGGACGTCACCGTCGCGAAGGACGGAAGCGTTACCATCGAGGGAGAATTTACCCACGGAAGCTTTACCAAGATAGCCGAGGGCGAGTATAAGGCGACAAACCTGCCGAGAGTCAGCGGCGACCTTAAGTTCTATAAGCACGGCTCGATTGACGGAGCGGAAGGCTCGTTCAGCCGCAGCGGCGCCGTGTTTATGCTCAGCGGAAAATCGTATTACGGCGACGACCTCAAGTGGACGGCAGAGTCTCAGTCCGACGGCAGCGTTACCTTCAAGGATATCGACAGGGGCAGCAATTATGAGCTTCGCGAGATAAAGGCGCCCGCGGGTTACATACTTTCCGAAACCGTTTACCGGGTCGTCTGCGACGCGAACGGAGTCGTCTCCATCGAGGGCGTTGAGGCGGATGAAAACGGCGACATTATTCTCTATAACGAGCCCTATCATTCGTTCAAGCTGTATAAATACGATCCCGCAACTCTGCTTCCTATCGAGGGCGCGAGCTTCACGCTTTCCGGCTATATAAACGGGGCGAGGATAGAGCTTGAGAGAAAGAGCGGAGAGGGCGGAGTCGTCTCCTTCGATAAGCTTGAGGCGGGAAGCTACGTGCTGACAGAGAAGGAGGCTCCAGTCCACTATGCCAAGGACGAGACGCAGAGGCTCGTAACGGTCGGAAACGACGGAGCCGTTACGATAGACGGGCTCGAGTATTCCGCCGAGGCAAGGGCATTCCTCTTCCCGAACGAGAGGATCAGGGACGGAGTAATCACGATAACAAAGGTGTGGTCGGGCACTGAGGCGGGAGAGACCCTGCCTATCCCCGTGATCCACGTGAGCACAACGGTTCCGAAGCACGAGCTCCCGAGCGCGACGGCTGACGCTCAGGCAATTTCCCAGTTTACATCGGATATGAAGTCCTTCGGCCCCGCTGCGGGCCAGCCCGACGAGGCGACCCTTGCCGGGGCGACGGAGATACAGACGGCGGATTCCGCGATGAAGGTCTATATCTGGGACGACGGCGACGGCAACGCCCGCTGGTGGTCCCCCGCGCCGAAGGTGTACCTCTCCGACGACTGCGTGGAAATGTTTAGTAACGATAGATATTATTACACTTATGAAATACCGTTGCATCCTGAATTAACGGACATCGATCTTCGCGGTTTTGATACGTCACGGGTAACGAGTACGGCACGCATGTTCTACTACTCTCCTGCGAACGAATATAATCTTTCCGAGTTCAGCTTCAAGAGCGTAACCGATATGAGTCTCATGTTTGGAAGTGCAGGGAGCTACGGAACGAGGATATTGTTCCCTGCTGCCCCGGATACCGGAAACGTAAAAAATATGAGCGGTACCTTTAGGAACTTTCACGGAGATATTGACCACCTCAGTAAGCTTGACGTTTCCTCTGTAGAGGACATGACCTCGCTGTTTGCAGATTCGGCGATACGCAACATCGACCTCAGCTCCTGGGATACGTCAAACGTAACAGATATGTACCGGATGTTCTCATGTAGCAATCCTGGGACACTCAACATTAGCGGCAGCTTTACCACTGAAAACGTGGAGAGAATGGAGCGTATGTTTGCCAGCTATAAAAACAGCGCTGAAGAAGGAATCACAGTCACTCTCGATCTAAGCAAATTTGATACCGGCAAAGTAACGAATATGAGAGAAATGTTCTCGTTTATCTCCCATAGTTTACAGCTTACGCTTCCAGTGGGATTTGGCTCGGCAGCCGAAAACATGGAAGGTATGTTTCAGTATTACTACAATTCCACTCTCGACCTTACAAATCTTGATACTTCAAACTGCAAAAATATGAACTCCATGTTTTTCTGCAGTTATCTACATGAGATCGACCTTTCCGGGTTTAACACAGAAAAAGCCGAATCTATGGACTATATGTTCCAAGAATGCTATTATCTTAGCCGTATTGATTTTTCGAGCTTCAATACAAGAAGCCTCAAAAGTTGCTATTACATGCTGGGCAATGTGGGGGGACAAATAGGCCAGAGCTCTGGAACTGGCGTATATTCCAATCCTGATGAATACGTAACCGTTTACGTTGGCCCGGAATGGGATCTTTCGGGAGTCGAGAACGATGGCTACATGGTAAGTGGAGCCTATCGTCTCAAGGGCAGCAAGGGCACGGTTTACGATTGGCAAAAACCCACCGACAAGACTTATGCTCACGTTGACGGGGGACCCGATGATCCCGGTTACTTCTGGTATATGGATCCTGCCGCTTCATCCGGCGGCGGGTCGAACGTTACCGCTATGCTCGCGTCTCCTGCCCGCAGACTGATGCTCGACGCAGCCGAGGCTGCTACGGTCGACCTCGTGAGCACGGGCGAGATGTATGAGGGCGGCGGAGATACCTCGGAGGTCTACGGCAAGTGGATCGACAACGGCGACGGAACCTGGACCTACCGCTTCAACGTCTACGACACAGAGGCGACCTACTACGTTTACGAGGGACCTGTCGCGGGATACACGGGCGACTGCACCGCCGATAATTACTACACCCTCGAGTATAAGCCGGGCGAGGCTAACGCAGTAACCATAACGAACACGAAAAACAAGCAGGATACGACCGGAAGCCTTACCGTTATCAACAGAGTTACCGGCGTCCCGACCGATAAGGTGTTTAAGTACACGGTCGTATTTGACGACGCGAGCATAAATATCTTCGGCGACAACGCGGACTTCGCGATTGCCGGAGGCAGAGGCGAATTCACCCTCCGCTCCGGAGAGAGGACGACGGTAACCGGCCTGCCCGCAAACGTCGGCTACACGGTCACTGAGACCGAGACCAACGGCTACACGGTAACGGTCAGCGGCGGAGCCCTGACCGGAGGCGACAGCATAACGTCGAACGTATCAGATACTCCGACCGTGATCTTCACAAATCATAAGGATTCCGAGCCCGATCCTGAGCCGACCGAGGGAACTCTCGTTATTTCCAAGACGGTCGAGTGCGCCGAGGGCGTAGTGATCGGCAAGGACGAGGGGAGAAGCTTCAAGTTCACCCTTCAGCTTACGGGGCGTGATATCCCGGAGGCTGGAGCCGTATTCGGCGGCCTTGCGTTCACAAACGGCAAGACGACCTTCTATCTCAAGGACGGCGAGAGCGTGACGCTTGCCGGACTGCCCAAGGATACCGAATATACCGTGACCGAGGAGGCGGCCTCAGGCTTCACATCGGAAGCGGAGAACGCGAGAGGCACTATCACAGCAGGACAGACGGTGAATTGCACGTTCACCAACACCAAGACCGAAAACGACAGAACCGGCGGCTTTACCCTTACAAAGAAGCTCGCGGAGGGAACTGAGAGCTCGGAAAGCTTTACCTTCTTCGTTGAGCTCGACGGCCTCGAGGCAAACGTGGTTTACCGCTACGGAAATGAGAGCTTTACAGCTCCCGCGAGCGGAAGGATCATCCTTGAGCTCACCCTTGCCGGAGGCGAGAGCATAAACTTTGAGGGGCTACCTGTCGGAAGCACGTACAGCATAACCGAAAAGGCGAACGTCTACTGCGCGAGCTACGTTATCACGGACGCGCAGGGAGAAGCGAAGCGCGCCGCTAACCCGGCGGCTATGACCGATCTCACAACCGGGATCGGAACCGTCACGGAGGGCGATAGCGCGAGCATAAGCTTTACAAACAGCGGAGCGACCTATAAGGTCCGCTTCGCGAAATACGGCGAGGGTGGAGAATTCCTCTCCGGCGCCGTTCTGCGCGTAACGGATTCGCAGAACAGGACCGTGGCCGAGTGGACGAGCGAGAGCGAGCTTACCGTAAAGGAGCTCCCCGCCGGAAGCTTTAAGCTTAAGGAGGTAACGCCGCCCGCAGGCTACAGCCTCAATTCCGAAGAGGTCGCGTTCACCGTAAGCGCGGACGGAGCGCTGACGGTCGGAGGCGAGACGGCCTACGTCGTAGCGATAACCGACGCTAAGACCGAGGTCAGTATACTCAAGACAGACAAGGCGGGAGCTCCGCTCGCGGGAGCGACGCTCAGGGTGCTGGATAAGAATAACGTTGAGGTAGCCCGCTTCGAGTCCACGGCTGAGGCGAAGGTCCTGACCGGAGTGATAAGCGTCGGAGAGGAATACGTACTAAGCGAGGTCAAAGCGCCGGAGGGCTATAAGCTGGCGGAGGACGTGAGGTTCCGCCTCACCGCTGACGGCAGGCTCCTTGTTAACGGAGCGGAAGCCGAGAAGGTGACGATGGCGGACGAGAAGAGTGAGCCCGACGACCCGGCAGATCCGCCTCCGAAGCCCGATGATCCGAAGCCCGATGATCCGAAGCCCGATGATCCGAAGCCCGACGATCCGAAGCCCGATGATCCGAAGCCCGATAATAACTACTCTCTTACGATCGCAGAGAATACCGAGGGAAGAGACGAGGCGGACAGGGACAGCTTCAAGTTTGAAATCACCCTGAGCCATGAGAGCGTCGAGCTGCCGCAGTACATTGAAGTTGAGGGCTCCCGCTATCCGGCGGCAGGCAAGCTCAGGTTTACCGCTGTCGGCGAGAGTCAGACCGGTTCCGCGGGCAGCGGAAGCGGGAACGCTTCAATCAGGGCGACAGTTGAGCTTTCCGGCGGCGAAGAGATCAAGATCAAGGGCCTGCCGGACGGCACGAAGATAACGATCGTGCAGAGCGGCGGAGACGAGCATTGGGAGACTCAGATCGACGGCGAGACCGTTAAAAATCGCACGGTGAATAAAACGGTAGCCGGAAGCGACGTGACAGTTTCCTTCACCAACGTTTATAGTGAAGAAATAGAAGACCAGCCGAAACCGTTTGACAAGGAGCCTGATACCGGGGATAGCTTTAACCTCGGACTGTGGCTTACGGTCGGAATCCTCTCGCTGATGGGCATCGCGATGGTAGCGAACCGCAAGAAGAGAGCGTAAAACAGTATAGATCGGCGGAGCGATTATTCGCTCCGCCGATGCTTTTATTTATCGCCGGGCTTTGCCACGACGGCTACGATATAGCCAAAGACGATCGCTGCGGTGAGCCCTCCGGCGGCGGCTGTGAGCCCGCCCGTGAAGGCGCCGAGAAGACCGGACTCGGCGACGGCCTTCTTCACGCCCTTAGCCAGATTGTACCCGAAGCCGGTGAGAGGCACGGTCGCGCCCGCTCCCGCCCATTTGACGAGGGGCTCGTAGAAGCCGAGAGCGCCGAGAGCCACGCCGAGGCATACGAAAAGGGTCAGTATCCGCGCGGGCGTGAGCCGCGTTTTGTCTATCAGTATCTGGCCGACGGCGCAGATCGCCCCGCCGACTGCAAAAGCTTTTACATAGGTCATTATATCCATAAGATCACACCTCTATCGAGACGGCGCAGGCGATAGAGGGCACGCTCTCGCCCTGCATCGTGGTGGTGGGGGAGAGGAGAGCTCCCGTCGCGGCGAAAAGCACCTTTTTCCACCTGCCGCTTCTCATTCCGTTCAGAATATATCCCGCAAGGACGCTCGCGCTGCAGCCGCAGCCCGAGCCGCCGGAGTGCACGTCCTGACGTTCCCGGTCGAATATCAGCATACCGCAATCTGTATAGCCCGCGCCGAGCTCGACCCCGTCGCGCCGGAAAAGATCGCGCAGAATATCGGCGCCAGTAAAGCCGAGGTCGCCCGTGACGATGAGGTCGTAATACGAGGGAGACCTGCCGAAATCCTCAAAATGCGCCGTAAGCGTATCGTGTGCCGCGGGAGCCATCGCCGCGCCCATATTGTTCGCATCCGTTATCCCCGCGTCTGTGATAACGCCGGGGGTTATGCCCGTGACCCTCGGGCCGACTCCGCCTGAGGAGATTATAAGCGCGCCGCAGCCCGTCACCGTCCATTGGGACGTGGGCGGCCTCTGACCGCCGTATTCGAGGGGCATACGGTACTGCCGCTCCGCCGTTGAAAAATGCGAACTTGTCACCGCCATGGCGTTTGACGCGAAGCCGGAGCTTACCGCCATCGAGGCGAGAGCGAGCGTCTCCGCCATAGTCGAGCAGGCGCCGTAGACCCCGAAGTAGGGGATGCCGCTCTCCCTCAGGCCGAAGGAGGAGACCGTGCACTGGTTTACAAGGTCGCCCGCGAATGCGAGCTCGATATCCCCCGGAGACAGCGCCGCCTTCGCTAAAACGGAGGCGACAGTATTCTGAACCATCCGGCTCTCAGCCTTTTCCCAGGTCTTTTCTCCGAAATAGCTGTCGTCAGATATCGTATCAAAGCTTTCTTTGAGCGGGCCCTCGCCCTCCTTGCCGCCGACCGTGCAGGCGGACGCGATTATCACCGGGGGCGCGTCGAGAGCGACGCTCCGCTTTCCGACTCTCTTTCCCATAAAAATCACCTCCCGCTTATTCTTCTCCGCGGGAGATAAAAAATTCAATATTTACAAAAACATAATAAAAAACTTCTTCCATTAGAGGCGTTTTGCTGATATAATTATAAGGTAAGCGCAAAAAACAGGTAAACGATGATTGATCAGCGTTTACTAAATTGAAAGGAGAAAAAGAAAATGGGACTTATATCTGCAGCACTCGGCTCCGCGGGCGGCGTTCTTGCCGACCAGTGGAAAGAATATTTTTACTGTGAGGCTATTCCCGAGAACGTCCTCGTGACGAAGGGACACCACAGGACCTCCGGCCGCTCCACCAACACGAAGGGGAGCGACAACATAATCTCCAACGGCTCCGTTATCGCCGTTGCCGACGGACAGTGCATGATCATCGTCGATCAGGGCAAGGTCGTCGACGTCTGCGCCGAGCCGGGCGAGTTCATCTACGACACCAGCTCCGAGCCCTCCATATTCACCGGAAGCCTCGGACAGAGCCTTATCGAGACCTTTAAGAATTTCGGAAAGAGATTCACCTTCGGCGGCGAAGCGCCCAAGGATCAGAGAATATACTTCTTCAACCTCAAGGAGCTCATCGGCAATAAGTACGGCACTCCGAGTCCCGTTCCCTTCCGCGTAGTCGACGATCGCGCCGGAATAGATATCGACGTTTCCGTCCGCTGCTTCGGCGAGTACAGCTATCACATCTCCGATCCTATCCTCTTCTACACGAACGTCTGCGGCAACGTTTCCGAGAACTACACCCGCGACAGGCTCGACAGCCAGCTCAAGACCGAGCTTCTCACCGCTCTCCAGCCCGCTTTTGCGAAGATCAGCGCACAGGGCATCCGCTATTCCGAGCTGCCCGGACATACCCTCGAGCTTGCCGACGCCCTTAACGAGGTGCTCTCCGCCAAGTGGCGCGACCTCAGAGGCATCGAGATCGTATCCTTCGGCGTCAGCTCCGTCACCGCTAACCCGGACGACGAGGCTATGCTCAAGGAGCTCCAGAAGAACGCCGCCTTCCGCGATCCCACCCTTGCCGCTGCGAACCTCGCCGCCGCTCAGATGGACGCGATGAAGAACGCCGCGAAGAACTCCGGCGGAGCCGCTATCGGCTTTATGGGCATGAATATGGCTCAGAGCGCCGGCGGCATCGACACGAACGCCCTCTACGCTCAGGCCGCCCAGCAGCAGGCCGCGCAGCATCAGGCTGCTCCCGCAGCTCAGCCCAAGGCAAGCGCCGGCGGCTGGACCTGCCCCACCTGCGGAAAGAGCGACAACACCGGCAAGTTCTGCTCCGAGTGCGGCACGAAGAAGCCCGAGGATTCAAGCTGGTTCTGCCCCGAGTGCGGACATAAGAACACCGGAAAGTTCTGCCCCGAGTGCGGAACTCCGAGACCCTGAAAGATATAAAAAAGGGGCGTTTCGCCCCTTTTTTGAATGAATCAAGGAGGCAATTCTATGCCCGCACAGGTAACGAACTATAAATGCCCGGCATGTACCGGCCCCCTGCATTTCGTCGGCTCGAGCGGCAGGCTCGAATGCGATTATTGCGGAAGCAATTATTCGGTGGCCGAGATCGAGGCGCATATGCGCGAGGAGGAGGCGAAAGCCGCCGAGGCCTACGCTAACGCCCAGGCAAACGGCGACGGCTGGGATACCTCGCAGCTTGAAAACGAATGGGGCGAAGAGGCGGCAAACCTTCGCGCCTATAACTGCCCGAGCTGCGGCGCCGAGCTTATCTGCGACGTGACGACGGCCGCCACGAGCTGCCCCTACTGCAATAACCCGACCGTAGTTCCCGGACAGCTCTCCGGAGTGCTCAAGCCGGATTACGTCATTCCCTTCCGCTATTCCAAGGAGCAGGCGCTTGACGCCCTGAAAAAGCATTACAAGGGCAAGCCGTTTCTTCCGAAGGCTTTCACCGATAAGAACCATATCGAGGAAATCAAGGGCGTTTACGTTCCCTTCTGGCTCTTCGACGGGGTCGCGGAGGCCGATATTGAATTCGACGGGAGGATATCACACACACGCCGCTCCGGCAACTACGAGATAACGACGACGGAGCACTATCAGATAGTCCGCTCCGGATCGATCGGCTTCAGCCACGTCCCCGTGGACGCCTCGACCAAAATGCCGGACAATCATATGGACTCCATCGAGCCCTACGATTATAACGAAATGCGCCCGTTCTCAACGGCGTATCTCCCCGGCTTTCTCGCTGATAAGTTCGATGTATCAGCCGCCGACTGCGCTCCGAGAGCCGATATCCGCTGCAAGAACACGGTGATCGAAGCGCTGAGAAAAACCGTTTCCGGTTATACCTCCGTCGTGCTGCAGCATGAGGACGTTCAGCTGCACCGCGGCAACGTCAAGTACGCGCTCATGCCGGTCTGGATGCTGAACACCAAGTGGAAGGATAAGACCTTCCTCTTTGCGATGAACGGTCAGAGCGGAAAGATCGTCGGAGATCTTCCGATAAGCAAGGGCAAGCTTTGGGGCACCTTTGCCGCCATCGCCGGCTCTGCCGCCGCCGTTTTGACAGCGCTTATGCTGATCGCGCATTAAGGGGGCGGAATATGAAAAGATTTTTAAGCTTATTCCTCGCTCTTATGCTTCTCACCGCCTTCACCATTCCGGCTTTCGCAGATGAGGAACCTGCGGACGACCTCGAGACCTTTCCAGCAGCCGAGGGCGAGATAGAAACCCTTGACGGAGAGACAGTTACGGACGACGCGACTGAGGAAGACGTCTATATCTGGGACGAGGCCGATATTCTTACCGACAGCGAGCGCGAGAAGTTAAACGAGCTCTGCCGTAAACTCACGGAGGAACATGAGTTCGGAGTTTACATAATGACGGTAAACGACTACACCGATTACGGCTCGGGCGACGTCTACGACGTTTCGACGCAGATATTTCTCAAAAAGGGGCTCGGAGTCGGCGACGACGCGGACGGTATATTCCTTATCCTCAGTATGGACGAGAGGGACTTCGCCTTCTGCCCCCACGGCTACGGGGAGAAGGCGATAACCGCCTATACCCGCGGAATACTCGAACAGGCGTTTTTGGATAACTTCCGAAAGAACGACTGGTACGGCGGCTTTTGCGATTACGCCGAGACGAGCATCGAGATAATCGAGGATACACGCGCCGGAAAGTACGACGAGCACGATTACTACGACGATTACTATAACTACTACAATTACGACGGTTCGAAAAAGCCGCTCCTCTCGGGAACGCAGATAGCTCTCATTATCATAGTTCCGCTCGTTATCGCGGGCATCGCGATCCTGATAATGTCCTCGAAGCACAAGTCCGTCAAGCAGGCTGTGAGCGCGGAGAATTACGTTATCCCGATGAGCCTTAATATCTACAGGTCGCAGGATATATATACCCACACGACTGAGTCGAGAAGGTATATAAGCGACGACTCGCGAGGCGGAGGCGGCGGGGGAGGAGGCTCCAGCTTCCACTCCGGCGGAGGCTTCTCCGGCTCGAGTGGAAAATTCTAAAGTAAATCGCCGTTTTCCAAATTGGGGAACGGCGATTTTTGCTTGAGTATCGGGTAGCTCTTACAAACGCGATGGGGTGCAGCTTGACGAATCGTCAGGTTTGTCGAGCGGGGAAAGTGAACAAATGGTTAAAAACTTCACATTGTCTATTGCAAATTCTAAAATTTTCGATATAATGTTATATAGCGAAATTTGTACAGATCTGATTTAGGAGGTCAAACGCTATGTACACTACCAACAAGGCCGTTCTCTCGTGGATAGACGAGATGGCCGCAATGACCAAGCCCGACAGGATCGTCTGGATCGACGGCTCCGAGGAGCAGCTTGAGGAGCTCCGCCAGGAGGCCTATAAGACCGGCGAGCTTATAAAGCTCAACGAGAAGGAGCTGCCCGGCTGCGTATATCACCGCAGCGCCGTAAACGACGTTGCCCGCGTTGAGGGACGCACCTTCATCTGCTGCGAGAAGAAAGAGGACGCCGGCCCCACCAACAACTGGATGGATCCCACAGAGATGTACGCGAAGCTCCGCGGCATCTTCGACGGCTCTATGAAGGGCCGCACCATGTACGTTATCCCCTATTCCATGAGCATCATCGGCTCCCCGTTCGCGAAGTACGGCATCGAGCTCACCGACTCCATCTACGTCGTCGTCTCCATGGCGATCATGACCCGCATGGGCAACAAGGTGTTCGACGCTCTCGGAGACAGCCCCGACTTCATCAAGGGCCTCCACTCCAAGGCTCAGCTCGACGAGGAGAACCGCTACATCGTTCAGTTCCCGCAGGATAACACCATCTGGTCCGTAAACTCCGGCTACGGCGGAAACGTCCTTCTCGGCAAGAAGTGCTTCGCGCTCCGCATCGCCTCCGTTCTCGGCCGCCGCGAGGGCTGGATGGCCGAGCATATGCTCATCCTCGGCGTTCAGGATCCCGAGGGCAACGTGACCTACATCACCGGCGCCTTCCCCTCCGCCTGCGGAAAGACCAACCTGGCCATGATCATCCCGCCCGAGGTTTACCGCGAGAAGGGCTGGAAGTGCTGGACCGTCGGCGACGATATCGCCTGGATCCGCCCGGGCCCCGACGGCAGACTTTGGGCCTGCAACCCCGAGAACGGCTTCTTCGGCGTCGCTCCCGGCACCAATATGAAGTCCAACCCGAACGCGATGCTCTGCACCAAGAAGAACTCCATATTCACGAACGTCGTGCTCAAGCCCGACCTCACCGTTTGGTGGGAGGGCATGGATAAGAATCCTCCCGAGGGAGCCCTCAACTGGAAGGGCGAGCCCTGGGATCCCTCTGACGGCTCCAAGGGCGCTCATCCGAACTCCCGCTTCACGAGCCCGGCTGTCAACTGCCCCTGCCTCTCCTCCGAGTATAACAACCCGAACGGCGTGCCTATCAGCGCTATGCTCTTCGGCGGCCGCCGCGCCAAGACCGCTCCTCTGGTATATCAGAGCCGCGACTGGAACCACGGCGTCTTCATGGGCGCCACCGTCGCCTCCGAGACCACCGCTGCCGCTACCGGCGCTGTCGGCGTAGTTCGCCGCGACCCGATGAGCATGCGTCCCTTCATCGGCTACCACGTTGCCGACTATTGGCAGCACTGGATCGATATGGGCAAGAGCGTTCCCAACCTCCCGAAGATCTTCCACGTCAACTGGTTCCGCACCGACGACGAGGGTCACTTCCTCTGGCCGGGCTTCGGCGAGAATATGCGCGTTGTCGAGTGGATACTCAAGCGCTGCCGCGGCGAGGTCGAGGCCGTTGAGACCCCGATCGGCTTTATGCCCAAGCCCGAGGATATCAGCCTCGAGGGCATCGAGAATGAGGTCAGCGAAGACACACTCAAGAACCTCCTCTCCGTCGACGTCGAAGTCTGGAAGAAGGAAGCCGACGATATCGAGGCCTTCTTCGATCAGGTAGGCGAGGGCAAGCTCCCGAAGGAGCTCGCGGAGAATCTCGAGATCCTCAAGAAGAACCTCGGAGAGTAATTTGTGAATACGAAAAGGACCGCGTCACCCGACGCGGTCCTTTTTTGTACAACCTCATCAGTCAGCTGCGCTGACAGCACTTTGGCTACAAAGCTGCCACCGGCAGCTTTGCTTAACGCGTCGCGTCCGGAGGGGAAGCCTTCTAAATGGTTGTCCGCCTTCGGCGGGCTCAGATAAAAGCCTTCCCCTTCGGGGAAGGGGGACCGCGCCTGCGCGGTGGATGAGGTTTTTTATATTGTAATTCCTCCGTTTTGCTGATATAATCTTTCAAAACCAAACTATTCGGAGGAAGAATATGGCGATACTTTTGAAGGGGGCTCCGGTTGCGAAGGAGATCTGCGAGGAGGCTGCCCGGAGGGCTGAGAAGCTGCGCGAGCGCGGGATTGCGCCTGCTCTCGCTATCGTCCGCGTGGGCGAAAACGACGCCGATATCTACTACGAGCGCGCGGCGATGCGCCGCTGCGACGCAGCCGGTATCGACGTGAGGAACGTGATACTCCGCGAGAGCGTCACTCAGGAGGAGCTCATATGCGCCGTAAGGGAGCTTAACGAGGACAGCGAGGTGCACGGAGTGCTCATCTTCCGTCCCCTGCCTGCTCATATATCAGACGAGGCGCTCAGAGCCGCGCTCGACCCGGATAAGGACGTTGACGGGATAACCGAGGCCTCGCTCGGCGGCATATTTACGGGGAGCGGAGCGGGCTTTTGCCCCTGCACGGCCGAGAGCGTTATGGAGATACTGCGCTACTACGGAGTGGAGCTTGAGGGGAGGAGAGCCTGCGTTATCGGGCGGAGTCTCGTTATCGGAAAGCCAGTGAGCCAGCTCCTTATGGCAAAGAACGCCACCGTGACCGTTTGCCACACGAGGACGAGGGACCTCAAGGAGGAGACGAGGCGAGCCGATATCATCGTCTCCGCCGCCGGAAGGGCGGGAACCGTTACGATAGGGAACGTGACCCCGGGGCAGGTCATCGTCGACGTGGGGATAAACACAGACGCGGACGGCGGACTTTGCGGCGACGTGGTGTTTTCCGACGTTGAGCCCTTCGTTAACGCCATCACCCCCGTGCCCGGCGGGGTGGGCGCAGTTACCACCGCCGTCCTCGCAATGCACGTTATCGAGGCGGCAGAGGGGAAAAAGCGGTAAACTTCAAAAAATATGTTGAAATATCCCGCGCGTTTGATATAATAATACTAAGCTCTGTAAGTATATTCTTAAAGAGAAAAATGAAGTAAGGAGGAACCCAATATGTTTTGTCCGAAATGCGGCGCAAGCCTTGAGGACGGAGCTCGTTTCTGCCCCGACTGCGGCAGCGTGATCGAAGCTCCTGCCGAGGACACGCCGACTGAACCTGTTTATGAAGAGCCAGTTGTTACCGGGACTCCCGCGGAGACTCCCGCACCCGAGACCGGATACACGCCCGCTGCCGAGCCCGCAAAGAAGTCGAGCTTTCTCGACAAGCTCCCTGTAAGCCCGAAGATCCTCGGCATCTGCGCCGGCGCTCTCGTGGCAGTTATCCTGCTCATCGTGCTCCTCACCTCCGGCGGCGGAGCCAGCGGAGCGTACACCTTTACCGAGCCTCAGCTTTTTGCGACTGCCAATGACGGAACCGTGTACATAGTTAGCCAGAGCGGCAAGGTCCAGACTCTTGAGCTGGACGGATACTTATATCCGGCCGTCAACGCCACGAGCAAGGTCGGTGCTGTCAATTCCGACGGCGAGCTCTATTGGTTTGACCAGAACACCAACAAGAAGGTCACCGAGGAATGTGCAGGCTTCTACACCTTCTCCCAGGACGGCAGCGTCCTCGTATATACCCAGGAGGGCGATGAGGGCTACGATCTCTACATCTACAAGGGAGGAAAGTCCACTAAGATCGCTTCCGAAGTCTCCACCGGCAATATCTGCATCTCCCCGAACGGCAGCGCCATAGGCTTCAGCACCTATGACTCCGATGAGGGCGAGTACAAGGGCTACATCTACGACGGCAAGGTCAATGAGCTCGGCAAGAACAAGGTCCCCGTTGCCGTAACGAACGGCGCGAGCCTCGTCTATCTTGAGAAGGACGGATCTCTCTACGTTCAGAAGAAGTACAACGAGGATTCCAGAGTCAAGCTCGCAGACAGCGCGTCGAGCGTATTATTCAATATCGACCTCACCGAGGTTCTCGTATACGACGGAGAGAAGACCGTTTACAGCGCCAAGGGCGGCGAGAAGCAGACTGCTCTCAAGTTTTCTCCCACTATAGTCTATCCGAACTCTCTTCTCATTGAAGCAGACTCGCCCAGCACAGGCACTGTTTACGGAGTAAAGAGCTTCATCGGAAACTATTTCTATAACAGAGACGACGCCAAGATCGTCAGACTCAACAAGGATATGAGCACCACCTCCGTGGCAAAGAGCGTCAGCTCCTATCAGTATCAGGTCGCCAAGGACGGAAAGACCATCATCTTTATGAAGGACGATCAGGTCAAGAAGGTCAACGGCACCGCCAAGGAGCCCGAGTCCGTGAAGATAGTCGACGAAGTCGAGGGCTTTGCCGCGACCGGCGACGGCAAGATGATATTCTACAGCCAGGACGGAGAGGTCTACGCTGTTAAGTCCAGCGGCGGCAAGGGGCAGAAGGTCTCCGACGAAATAGAAGCGGGCGCTCTTTACAAGGACAACACCTTCCTCTATTCCGTGGACGAGGTTCTTTATTCCTCCACCGGCGGCAAGGGACAGAAGCTTGCTTCCTTCGACGACGATATCAGCAACATTTACACAAAAGGCAAGATCATTTTTGTCCAGCTTGAGGACGGCACTTACCTTTACAGCACGAACGCAAAGACCTTCACGGTCCTCTATGAAGGCTAAGGTTTAAAAACGGCTAAATACTATTGCTATCGCCCGCTTTTCGGCGGGCGATAGTTTTTTTATTTGCCCTATTGACCATTGACATAAAATCCGGCGGATGTTATCATACTAACACACTAAAGTATTAAAGTGAGGCCGGTACAATGAACATTCCCGAGGATATCCTGACCCTAGCCGAGCGGGCGGAGTTGAAGCTGAGAAAGCTTTATTCAGACCGCGGCTACCGCCGCTACAGAATGGCGAGATTCGAGCCGTACGATTTTTACGCGGCGCATCGCAGCTTTATCGGCGGCAGGATACTGACCTTCGCGGATACTGACGGCAGGCTTATGGCGCTGAAGCCGGACGTTACGCTCTCTATAATAAAGAACTACCGCGGGGGAGAGGAGAGGCTTTCGTACACGGAGAAGGTCTACAGGGACACCGGCTCGTCCGGCGAATTTCGCGAGATAAGCGAGACGGGCGTCGAGAGGATAGGAAAAATAGACGCCGCTGACGAGCTCGAGGTCATCGGCCTTGCGAGGGAGAGCCTTGAGATAATAAGCTCGGAGCATATACTCGACATTGCCCACGTGGGCTACATATCCGGCCTTTTATCCGCCACCGAGGCGGGGGCGCGGGAAAAGCTGACCGAGCTTCTTAGGGCAAAGAACGCGCCCGGCATAAGGGCGCTTGGCCTTGAGGGCGAGGCGGCGAAGGTTTGGGAGACGCTGGCCGATATGTACGGCCCGGTCGAGGAAAATGCAGACCTTCTCAGAAATATGGCGCTGAACGCCGAGATGAAGAGAGCTGCCGGGGAGCTTATAAACGCTGGAACGGGAGCCAACGTGGACTTTTCGATTATAACCGATATGAACTATTATAACGGCATCGTCTTCAAGGGCTTCGTGCCCGGGGCGGCCTCGGCCGTTATTTCCGGCGGAAGATACGATAAGCTCGTAAAAAGCCTCGGAAGACGGGGCGGGGCTATCGGCTTTGCCGTATATCTCGACAGCATTATTGGAGAAACAGTATGATAAACGTAGCGTTACCGAAGGGGCGGCTCGGCTCATCAGCGTATAAGCTTTTTGAAAAGCTCGGCTGCGGCCCCATAGAGGAGAACACGAGAAAGCTTAAATTTTCAGACGAGAGGACGGGGCTCAGCTTCTTCTGGGTAAAGCCCTCCGACGTCGCCATATACGTTGAGCGAGGAGCCGCCGACGTCGGCATCTGCGGCAGGGATATACTTCTCGAGGAGGAGCCCGACGTTTTCGAGCTCCTCGACCTCGGCATAGGCAAATGCAGAATGTGCGTCGCCGGATACGCGGACAGGCAGGAAAATCCGGAAAGACCCCTTCGCGTCGCGACGAAGTTTCCCAACATCGCGCGGGAGTATTACTCCGGGCTCAGCCGCGAGATAGATATCATAAAGCTGAACGGGTCTATCGAGCTTGCGCCGATAATGGGCCTTTCAGACGTTATCGTGGATATCGTAGAGAGCGGGGCTACCCTGCGCGAGAACGGCCTTGCGCCCCTCGAGACGGTGTGCGATATAACGGCGAGGCTCGTGGCGAACAAGGTGAGCTATAAATTCAAGAACGCTGAGATAAAGAGACTTGCGGAGGCGCTTTTATGATAAGGATACTTAACAGCTCGGAGATAGCAAGAAGCGAGATTTTTGAAAGAAAAGAGGCCGTATCCGGGCTCGAGGGCATTGTTGCCGCTATAATCGAAAACGTTAAAACTCGGGGCGACGCCGCCCTTTTTGAGTACGCCGAGAAGTTCGACGGCGGCCTTCCCGGCGGCCTTGAGGTTACGGAAGAGGAAATTGATGAGGCCTTCGCCTCCGTGCCCGCCGAGCTTCTGGGCGTTATGCGCGAGGCGGAGGAGAATATCAGAGCCTTCCACTCAAAGCAGGTGAGAAACGGCTTTGTGATGACGGAGAAGGAGGGAGTTATCCTCGGGCAGAGGGTGACCCCGATCGAGAAGGTCGGCATTTACGTTCCCGGCGGAACGGCGGCCTATCCCTCCACCGTTCTTATGAACGCAGTTCCCGCGAAAATAGCCGGCTGCGGCGAGATAGTTATGGTCACGCCGGCGAAGGCGGGCAAGGTTTCGCCGGCGATACTTGCGGCGGCTAAGATAGCGGGCGTTGATCGCATTTTCAAGGTTGGCGGGGCTCAGGCCGTCGCCGCCCTTGCCTACGGCACCGAGACTGTGCCGAAGGTGATGAAGATAGTCGGCCCCGGCAACTCCTTTGTTGCCGAGGCGAAAAGGCAGGTCTACGGCCTTGTCAGCATAGATATGATAGCCGGTCCGAGCGAAATACTTTGCGTTGCGGACGGGAAATCGGATCCCGCCCAGCTCGCCGCCGACCTTCTGAGCCAGGCCGAGCACAGCGAGGCGGCCTCCGCCGTTCTCGTGACGGACAGCGCCGCTCTTGCCGAGGCAGTCAGCGCCGAGATAGAGCGCCAGCTCGCCACACTTCCGAGGAGCGAGATCGCGAGAGCCTCGATAGACGGTAACGGAAAGATAATAATCTGCCCCGATCTAAAGGCGGCGGTGGATATAGCGAACGAGATCGCGCCGGAGCACCTTGAGCTCTGCGTGGATGATCCGTTTTCATGGCTCCCGCTCGTTCGTAACGCGGGCAGCGTCTTTATGGGCAGATACTGCCCCGAGGCGCTCGGAGACTATTTCGCGGGTCCGAACCACACTCTGCCGACCGGGGGAACGGCGAAGTTTTCAAGCCCGCTCGGGGTAGAGGATTTCGTCAAGAGAAGCCAGTTTTCCTATTACTCTAAGGAGGCCTTAAACGAGGTCGCCGAGAAGATAGCCATATTCGCGAGGGCAGAGGGACTTGAGGCTCACGCCCGCAGCGCCATTTCGAGAGGTGAAAAATGACGCGCTTTATTTCGCCGAGCCTTTCGGGGCTTTCGCCTTACGTTCCCGGCGAGCAGCCGAGGGATAGAAGCTACGTTAAGCTGAACACGAACGAGAATCCCTTCCCGCCGCCCCCCGCCGTTATCGAGGCGGCAAGGCGCGAGGCGGGGAAGCTGAACTTATACTCCGACCCGGACTGCCTTTATTTGAGGGAGAGCCTTGCTCGTTATGAGGGGCTGAAGCCGGAGAACGTGCTCGTTACGAACGGGTCGGACGAGGCGCTGAGCTTCATATTCTTCGCCTTCAAGGGCGGCTTCATATTCCCGAACCACACCTACGGCTTTTACAAGGTCTTCGCCGAGCTCTACGGCGTTCCCTATGAGGAGGCGCCGCTTAAGCCCGATTTCACCGTGGACGTCGACGCCTTCATAACGAGCGGGAAAAACGCCGTTATCGCTAACCCGAACGCGCCGACCGGGCTTTTCCTGCCGCTTTCCGAGATAGAGCGCATTCTCGACGCAAACGGCGACAGGCTCGTTATAGTTGACGAGGCTTACGTCGACTTCGGGGGCGAGAGCGCCGTTTCCCTTCTCGGGAAATACGATAACCTTATCATTACGCGCACTTTTAGTAAGTCGCGCTCCCTTGCTGGAATGAGGCTCGGATATATATTGGCGTCAAAGGAGCTTATCGCCGACCTGAACGCCGTCCGCTGCTCGATAAACCCCTACAACGTGGACAGGGTCGCCCTTGCTGCGGGGGCGGCAAGCCTTGAATGCGAGGAGTATTTCAGGGAGAAGCTCGAGGCGGTGAAGGAGAACAGAGCCTACGCATCAAGGAAGCTCGAGACTATGGGCTTTACGGTCATACCGTCCAGAGCAAATTTTATCTTCGCTAAAAGAGACGGGGTGAGCGGGGAAGAGCTCTACCTCTCACTCAAAAAGAGGGGAGTGCTCGTTCGCCACTTTAAGAAGAGCGGGATAGAGGACTACGTCAGGATAACGGTAGGAACGAGAGAGGAAATGGACATCCTCATTTCGAAGCTTGAGGAGATTTTAGTATGAGAAACGCAGATATCGAAAGAAAAACGGCGGAGACGGGCATCAGCCTTGCGCTTGAACTCGACGGGACGGGCAGAAGCGAGATCAGCTCCGGAGTTGGCTTTTTAGACCACATGCTGACCCTTTTTTCAAAGCACTCCCGCTTTGACCTCAGGCTCTCCTGCGAGGGGGATACATACGTGGACGACCACCACTCGGTAGAGGATATCGGCATTGCACTCGGTTCCGCCTTTAAAAAGGCGATAGGCGACAAGGCGGGAATAAGGCGCTACGGCAGCATCATCCTGCCGATGGACGAGACGCTCATCCTCTGCGCCGTTGATATCTCCGGAAGGGGCGAGCTGAGATTTAACGTGCCCATCCCAGCCCAAAAGGTGGGAACGTTCGACACCGAGCTCTGCGAGGAGTTTTTCAAGGCCTTCTCGAGGACGGCTGAGATAACCCTTCACATAAGGGAGCTCGACGGTTCAAATTCGCACCACATAATCGAGGCGGCGTTCAAGGCCTTCGCAAGGGCTCTCAGCGAGGCCGCCGAGATCGACCCGAGGCTTATGGGAGAGGTGCCGAGCACCAAGGGCGTGCTATGACCGCGATAATAGATTACGGAGTAGGCAACCTGTTCAGCCTGCAGTGCAGCTTCAGGGCCGTCGGCGCCGAGGCCGAGGTCACGGGCGATCCAGAAAAAATACGGGCCGCCGACAGGATAATCCTGCCCGGGGTGGGAGCCTTCGGAGACGCCGTCGAAAAGCTTCGCGAGCGCGGGCTCGACAGGGTCGTTATAGACGAGGCCGGGAGGGGAAAGCCGCTTTTAGGCATTTGCCTCGGTATGCAGCTTCTTTTTGACAGAAGCTTTGAGTACGGAGAACATACAGGCCTCGGCCTTATACCCGGAGAGGTGAGGCCGATACCAGATGGACAGAAGATACCGCACATCGGCTGGAACGCGCTGATATTCAACAAAAAATCCCCGCTCTTTAAATACATAAAGGACGGAGACCACACATATTTTGTCCACAGCTATTACGCCCACTGCCCGGACTCTTACGTTTCCGCATATACGGAATACGGGACGAGGCTCACCGCCTCGGTCGAGAGCGGGAACGTTTACGGCTGCCAGTTCCACCCCGAGAAGAGCGGGGACGTGGGGCTTAATATCCTGAGAGCTTTTTGTGAAGTCTGATAAAGTGAGGAATAGTTAAAATGATCATTCTGCCCGCAATCGATATAATCGAGGGAAATGCCGTCAGGCTTTTGAGAGGAGATTATGAGAAGAAAACCGTGTACTCCGACGACCCGGTCAAGCTCGCCATAGCCTTTCATATGCTCGGAGCAGACGAGATACACCTCGTCGATTTAGAGGGCGCGAGGGACGGCGGCACGCCGAACTTTGAGACGGTGAGAAGCATCGTTGAGGCGACGGAGCTGAAGGCCGAGATCGGCGGCGGGATAAGGGACGAGGAGACGGTGAAAAAATACCTCGATATCGGGGTAAACCGCGTGATACTCGGCACGGCCGCCGTGGAGAACAGGCCGCTTCTCAGAACGCTCGCCGCGAAGTACGGCGACAGGATAGCCGTCGGCGTGGACGTGAGAGACGGCTTTGCCGCCGTTAAGGGCTGGAAGGAGATAACGAACACCCGCCTTGAGGATCTGCTATTAGAGCTTGACGCGATGGGCGTCAAGACCGTCATCTGCACAGATATATCGAAGGACGGGGCTATGAGCGGCACGAACAGGGAGCTTTACTCATCACTTTGCGGCAAATACAGGATGAAGATAATAGCCTCGGGCGGAGTGTCTTCCCTTGAGGATATAACCGCTCTGCGCGATATGGGCCTTTACGGGGCGATAATCGGAAAGGCGATATACAACGGCGCTATCGAGCTGCAGGAAGCCCTGAGGGCCGCGAAATGATAACGAAAAGGATAATACCCTGTCTCGACGTGAGAAACGGACGGGTTGTAAAGGGCGTGAACTTCACGGGGATAGCCGACGTGGCAGACCCCGTTGAGCTTGCCGACCTATACTCGAAAAGCGGGGCGGACGAGCTTGTATTTTACGATATAACGGCCTCATTCGAAGAGAGGGCGATTTTCACCGATATACTTAAAAAGACGGCTGAGAGGGTCTTTATCCCCCTCACGGTCGGCGGCGGGATAAATACGCTCGAGGATTTCGCCCGGGTGCTCGCCTGCGGTGCGGACAAGGTCAGCGTAAACTCCGGGGCGATAAAGGACCCCTCTCTTGTCCGGCGGGCGGCGAAGAGATACGGCGACCAGTGCGTCGTCCTCTCTGTCGACGCAAAGCGGGTGGAAGGTGAGTTCCGCGTTTTCGCCAAGGGCGGAAGAGAGGATACCGGCATCGAGGCCGTAGGCTGGATAAAGAGGCTGACCGGCGAGGGAGCCGGCGAGGTCGTGCTCAATTCGATAGATACCGACGGGGTGAAGCGCGGCTTCGACCTTGAAATGCTCTTAGCCGTCTCCGAGGCGGTGAACGTGCCGGTGATCGCCTCCGGCGGGGCGGGCTGCGCCGCGGATTTTACGGAGCTTTTTACGGCACTTCCGCGGGTGGACGCCGGGCTTGCAGCCGGGATATTCCACTTCGGCGAGGTCACTATACCGGAGCTGAAGAGAGAGCTTAAACGAAACGGAGTGAACGTGAGATGCTGAATATATCTGACCTTAAATTTGACGAGCGCGGCCTTATACCCGCGATAGTCGTGGATGCGGACACAAAAAAGGTGCTCACCCTCGCCTATATGAACGAGGAGAGCCTTAAGATAACGATGGAGCGGGAGCTTACCTGCTTCTGGTCGCGCTCAAGGCAGGAGCTCTGGTTCAAGGGCGAGACGAGCGGGAATTTCCAGCACGTCGTTTCTATAACCGCCGACTGCGACAGGGACGCCCTCGTCGTTGAGGTGAACAAGGAAGGCCCCGCTTGCCACCTCGGAAACGAGAGCTGTTTTGCCGATAAGCTTTTTATAAGCGAGAATAACTCCGGCTTTGACCTCGACGCCCTTATGCACCTTATCAAGGGGAGAAAGACGAACCCGCAGGAGGGAAGCTACACCACCTATCTTTTCAACAAGGGTATCGACAAGATGCTTAAAAAGGTGGGCGAGGAGGCAACCGAGGTGATTATCGCCGCGAAGGATAATGACAAGGCTGAGACCGTTTACGAAATCGCCGACCTGTGCTATCATATCATGGTGATGATGGTGGAGCTGGGCATAAGCTGCGGCGATATCCTCGCCGAGCTCAAAAGCCGCCACGTTATCGACCATAAGGTGAAGCAGGAGAAGATGAAGAGTGATATTAAGTAATTTCCACACGCACAGCCTTTTCTGCGACGGGAAGGACGAGCCGGAGGCAATGGTGAAAAGGGCGATAGAGCTTGGCTTTAAGGCACTCGGCTTTTCCGGGCACAGCTATAACGATTTCGACGGCTTCGGTATGGACGATGAGAAGGAGAGAGCCTATAAGGCGGAGATAAACCGCCTTAAGGAGAAGTACTCCGGGGAGCTTGAGATTTACCTCGGCATCGAGCAGGACTACCTCTCGCACCCCGTATCCGAGGGGTACGACTACGTTATCGGCTCGGTGCATATCGTGTACAAGGGCGGGGAATACTGCGTTGTGGATAACACCCTCTCCGAGCTTGTCAGCGCGATAGACAGGCACTACGGGGGCGACAGGTACGCCCTCGCCGAGGACTATTTTATGAGCGTCGCCGACCTTACGCGCAAGACGGACTGCGATATAATAGGACATATCGACCTTCTGACGAAGAACAACGAGCGCGGCCTTTTGTTCGACGCCGCCGAGCCGAGATACAGGCGGGCGTTTATGTCCGCTATCGAGGCGCTTAGCCCGTCGAGACCCGTTTTCGAGATGAACACAGGCGCGATGGCGAGGGGCTACAGAACCGCGCCCTACCCGAGCCTTGATATCCTTAAAGCCCTAAGGGAGAGAAACCTCCCCATAATGATAAACTCGGACTGCCACGATAAGAATAAGCTCGACCTCGGCTTTTCACTATGCGAGGAGCTTGCGACACAGGCGGGCTATACAGAGCGCGTCGTTATAAAGGGCGGAAAATTCGAGACCGTCGAGATATAAAACAGCAAAAACGGTGCTCACCTCTGCTTACGCAAAGACAAATTGCGCGCAGCCCAAAAATATTGACGAAAACGCTTGAAATGTTACAGATAAAATGCTATATTTAGTCATAGGGAGAGGAGAGTGACCAAAGTGGGAGATTCCAGTCATACCTTTGCGGCATATTTTAAGAGGACGGCAAGCCCCGCTATTGTTCTTGCGATACTGCGCGACAGGCCGATGTACGGCTATGAGATCACGGCTGAGATCGCAAAACGCAGCGGCGGGAGATACACGGTTTCCGTTTTGTACCCCATTCTCACGGGACTCGTTGAGGACGGATACATTGAGGAAGAGGAAAAGGTCATCGTTGACGGGCGCGCGAGGAGATACTATCGCATCACCCCCAGCGGACTTGAGCACATCAAGGAGGCGAGAAAGGAATTCCTTGAGCTTTCAGAAGTGTTCCTCAGCATCACGGAAGAAAAGTAAGCAACAAGACGCAAGAGATAACCCGGACGGCATTTGCCGTCCGGGTTTTCGTTTAGTTGTCTGCGGAAACGGTGCGCGGGTCGGTTAGCTTCTGCTCGGAGTGATCCTTGAGGCTGGCGATTCTGAGACTTGAGCAATCGCGTCATTCTGCGTTTTGTCACGCATAATATGTTCATATAAATGTATCGGATTGACTTCTATAATCAACTATGCTATAATTAATACCAGCCGTGAATGCTATGACAACAAAATGGTATGCAAAAAAACTGAAAGCCGACCGCTTTTTCGATTTGGGGAGTGATAAGATGAAAAGCTTTCGTCAGCTTATGAGGACGCCCTTGCGCTCTCTTTTGGGGCTTTTGCTTACAGCCGCCTCATGCGCGATGCTCTGCCTCGGCGTAGGACAGTATGAAGCTGAGGTAGAGGCGAGAGACGGACTTGAAGGCAGGTTTACCACCGTCGCTGTTCCGACGAACAAATATATGATCGAATATGTCTACGACGCAGACGGACACGTTATAGGCGTGAGCTACTATAGCTCCCAGCCTTTTGAAATAGATGCTTTTATCAGGAGCATACCGGAGAGCTACCCGCAGATTGAAGCAAAGGAGGCAAGTCATGGGCTGATATCGGCTTCTTGCCCGAAGCTTCAGCCGATAAACGTTGCCGCGCTTTCCGAAAATCTAAGGCTGAGCGGAGAGGGAGATACGATGACCCTGCCTTCGGATCAGCCGTATACCGAGGCAATGCTTGAGGTGGAGATCGAAAAGATAGGAAAACCGCACCGCGATGAGTACTTATCCGAGAACGAAAACAGCGGCGTTGAAATAGAGCTTGAGGGCAAGGTGCTGAGCGTGATCGCGCTTGAATCGGGCTACCGCGACCCTACAGGAAGCCGAGTGCGCTTGACCGCGAGATTTGCCAACGAGGAGAGCTTCTACGCTCTTGGCCTTGAGAAGGGCTCAAGGTGCCTTGCGTTCGGTATGGATTATACAGACGACGAGCTTGAACTCAGGCGCAGGATAGCAAAATCAGAGTTTGCTGATATAGCGGACATTTATGATGATATTGACCTTTCGGACATACATATGTTCAGCGCGGAAGAGAGGAGAAAGGCGGACAGACTAAACCCGGGCCTGAATATCGTTGCCGAGTACAGGTACTCGGATATGTACGCTGAAAGTCTTAGCAAAGCAGACCTCGATATGATAGGGAGAGTCTCCCTAACCGTCGTAAACGATCCCCTGATACTCCGCAGTGCCGTAGACGCCGATACGGTGACTGAGAGGATAGACGGCAAGAGGGTTGAGGTGACGGCGGAGAAATACCGCGCGAAATACTCAATGCCCGCCATTGTGAAGCTTGATGGGAGCGCTGAGGAATATTTAAGAAGCGAAGCAGGTGTAGAGTGGAGAAAATGGCAAGAGATTTGCGATATTGATTACCACGCTGTCCCCGTTATCGCAACGCCTAATATTAAGGCGGTGGCGCAATTTGCTGCGGAGGAGGCGGAAATAACGGAGGGACGCGGTTTTGAAAAGGAGGAATACAGCCAGGGTGCGAAGATTTGCGTTATTTCCGATACCCTTGCGCAAAGAAGCTCGCTGAATGTCGGGGATAAGCTGAAGCTCTCCTTCTACGAGCTTGATGAGAGCTTTGCAGCCAGAACGGGCTCCACTTATTTGCGTACCGCAAACGTTGCAGCGGCCTACTATTCGCCGCTCAGGGGCTTTGCCGCTGAGGAGGAGTTTGAGATAGTCGGCCTTTACCGGCAGAAAAACGAGTGGTCCGACGGGACCTATGCAATTTCGCCCAATACGGTGTTTATCCCCGAGGGCTCGGTTGCCTGCGAGGAGTATACCTCGAATAGCGGGATATTCAGCTCGATGACGATAAAGAACGGCTCCGCCGACGAGCTGGAGGGTATACTTAGAGAAAAGGGATATGAGGGACTTTTCGTAGTTTACGATCAGGGATACTCAACAGTTAAAGCTGAGCTTGAGTCCTTCTTTGGCGTATCGCGCAGTACGCTTCTTGGCTGCGCCGCAATATGGCTTGTTCTCACGGCAGCGTTCATAATACTCTTCCCTCTGAATAAAAGAGTAGATGCGGAGCGTATGCTCTCGCTCGGCGCACCGGGACGCGATGCCGTGCGGCACATTTTATTATCGGGACTTGGCATAACCGTACCGGGAACAGTTATCGGCACGGCTATGGCGTTCTTCCTTTCGGGTGGGCTTATTGAAAGACTCGGCGTTGCCGCAGGAGTCGGCATTAGGCTCAGCGTGCCGCCGCGGACAATAGTCCTGATCGCTGTATGTCAGCTTGCGGCCTTGGCGCTTCTTATCCTTCTGGCGGCTTGGACGGTTTCAAAGAAGGCTCGGAACATAAGGGGAAAAAAGAGGTGAGCTGATGCCCTATCTTATTACGAGAATGAGACGAAGACCGATGCGGTGTCTTTTGTCGATTATCTGCGCCGCCGCCGTCTGCGGAGCGATATTCGGACTCTTCGCGGGTGAGAGGAGCATGGATAAAAGCATTGACGCGGTATACGCCGAGTTGCCGGTAAAGTGCGCGATAACAAACCTTAGGGGTACGCGCTCTGAGGGGCTGAACATACCGGGCTGGGCGGTAAATCTTTTCTTTCAGGATGAGAGATACGGTCCCTCTCACCCGGAAACAATATTCCTTGGATATATAAAGGAGGTCTCTGCCCAGACCTCTATTCAGGCATTGATAGCCCAAAAGCCGTACACCCTTGTCGGCTTAACCGACAGAGGGGCCGCAAGGGAGCTTGCGGATGGAGGCGGCCGAATAATCGTATGGCGGGAAGGATATGACGAGAGCTTCTTTTCCGGAGACGAGAGCGGCTGCGTCGTTCCGAACGGACTGTCGCAGCTGGAAAGCGTTACCGTTGAGGTTGCCGGCGTGGAGACCGTAACGGCGGAGCTCAGGGTCATCGGAACTTATTTCGGAACAGGAGATAAGGCGAATACAATCTATTGCACTTGGGAAGCCGTTTGCGATATTGAGCTTAACGCGAATCACGGCATAACCGCAAGCTCATTAAGCGCGGTTTTCAGCGATAACCGGAGAATAGACGAATTTTGGGAGAAATGCGGTTCTAAGTATTTTGCCTTTGTCGATCCGGAGGGTGTGCCTCAGGAGTGGGGCGTAACGATGTACAGATACTATCCCTTTGCTCTCGCAATTTACGACGATACGCTGAAAAGCACGGTTGCAAGCCTTGAGCAATCAAAAATAACCTTTATGATATTCGGGGATATTATGACCGCGCTGGCTCTTGCTTTTGGCTTTCTCCTTGGGGAACTCATCACAAAGGCAAGGGAACAGGAGCTGGCCCTTCAGTATATTCTCGGCCTTACAAAAAGCCGGGTGATAGCGGAGGTGATGGCGGAGCAGCTTACTCTAAGTCTTCTGGGCTTCGGTTTAGCTATTGGTCTTCTATTCGCGGCTATCGGTATCAGCCCGCCATGGCTGAAAATAGCGATCGCTGCGGCGGCTCAGATTATAGGCTTTCTAATAGCTGCGTTAAGGGCGGTCGGCAAAAAGTCGCCGGAGCTAACCAAAGGAGTTGAGTAAAATGATAGTGCTTGAAAACGTATCGTATACATACAGCGATAAATCAAGAAAAACTGACGCGCTGCGCGGGGTTTCATACACGTTTGAGGAAGGGCGGCTCTATGCGATAATGGGCGTAAGCGGGAGCGGAAAAAGTACGTTGCTTTCGCTGATAGCCGGACTGCGTACTCCGACCGTCGGCAGAGTGTTGATCGACGGAGAAGATACCGCCGAGATCGACGCCTGCCGCCTCAGAAGAGATAAAATCTCTGTGATATATCAGGAACTGAACCTTTTCCCGCTGCTGACGGCGGAGGAGAATGCGGCATATCCCCTCACCATAAAACGGACGCCGCGAAAGGAAGCCGAGAAGAGAGCCCGTGCCTGCCTTGAGCGGGTGGAGCTGAAGCCGGAGCTGTTTGGGGCTCTGCCGAAAAAGCTCTCCGGTGGGGAGCAGCAGCGCGCTGCGATTGCCCGCACGTTGGCGGCAGGAAGCAAAATCGTGCTTGCGGATGAACCGACGGGAAGTCTCGACAAGAAAAACGGGGATAATATCGTTGAGATCCTTCAGCGCCTTGCGCACGAGGAAAAAGCCTGCGTCATCGTTGTTACGCACGATCCGTCCGTCGCCCAAAGGGCAGACGAAACGCTTACCATAGTTGACGGAACAATAGAAGAGAAGCAATAAAACTCCCGGACGGATTATTCCGTCCGGGTTTTCGTTTAGTTGTCTGCGGAAACGGTGCGCGGGTCGGTTAGCTTCTGCTCTGAGAATACGCAGTTGTAGCTCACGCTGACCTTTATTCGCCCCGCCGAGGTCAGGACGTATACGTTTACGAGGAAGTCGTCGTGTCCCTTGAAGTCGGCGACGTCGAAGGTGGAATAGTAGCTTCCGTCCTCGTTCTGCTTCGTTCTGCGCTGGCGGAGGGTAGTCCGCGTCTCGCCGCGCATTATCTCGGCGAATATCTCGACCCGCTCGAATTTATCGCTGTACTCGTCGAGATTGTACACCGTGAAGGTGGCGGTGTCCTCGCCGAAGTCGGCCTTCATCTCAAGGTCGATGTCCGCGAAGGCCTCTGAGAGCTCGTATATCACGTCGTCGATGCCGGAGAGCCTGTCCATAAATTCGGAGTGGTAGCCCAGGAGCCTGTCGAGCTCCGTAAAGCCGAAGGTCTCCATCAGGGTCGCCTTCCCGGAGTACAGGTTCGTCCCGAGGCCGAGGCGGTCGCCCTCTATCTCAACGCCGAGGGCTGCGAGGGTGGTGGGGAAGAGATCCATCGTGGCGTAGGTCCGCCCATAGCCGGGATCCTCAACGCCCGGAGCGGGATTCAGGATAACGGTATATACCTTGCGCTGGTAATCCGGGTCGATATCGGCGCAGTAGTCCACGTTCATCGTTATATGGTCGCCCGAGAGGACGACGGTGGTGTTCTCATAGAAGGACTGAGCCTTTATCCAGTCAAGAAATTCCGCTATCTGCTTCGAGGAGCAGGACATTACCATCGAATACTGACTGCCCTCATAATTCTCATCGCAGAGGGGGCAGACGTAACCGTCCGGGAAGTGAGTGTCAACCGTGAGCATAGAGAAGTTGAAGGGCTCACCTGTGGCCGCCATATCGGTTATGTGCTTTTTGGCGAAGGTGAAGAGCCGCTGATCCTCATAGCCCCACCAGACCTTGTAATCCGCCGGTATCTCGCCGACCTCCTGGCTGTAGGGGTGATCCCAGACGGTATAGTTCCCGTGCTCGGTGAAATATACGCGCCGACCGCCGAACTTTCCGTCGGAGCCGATGAGAAAGGCCTGCTGATAGCCCTCGTCCGCCAAAATATCGCCGAGGGTGGTAACGCCGGGGAAGAACGTATCCTGAAAGCTCATCGAGTTATTCGTGATGGGTATTTTTAGAGGGAGCCCGCTCGTCTGAGCGAAGAGGGCGCCCATCGTCCAGGTAGTGCCGAGGGTGGAGATGCCGCCGTTCACTATGCCCTCGCCCCCGGTGAAGGTGGGATTCTCCGCCGCGATGGCGGTGAGCTCGGGGATAACGTCCCTATCGAAGGCGCCGCCGTGCTCCTTATCCGAGTACGTCGACTCCACGGATTCGAGCCATATGTAGATGAGGTTTCGCTTCTTCTCCGGGAACTTGAGCTCAACGGTGTTCGGGTCAACGTAGTGCGTCTCAATGAATTCAGACTCCACCGCGCTCGAATTGAGATAGCCCTTTAGGTCGAGACGGTAGGCTGCGAAGACTGCGGCGGCGACGAAAGCTAAAAATGCGACGGCGGCGCCGATCCGCGAGAAGAGGCGGACGCCCTTCCACCTGCGCAGGAGAATGAGCGTTACCGTCAGGACGGCGATCAGAGCGGCGGAGGGCAGTACGGCGGTGAGCCAGAAGTCGCGCATTATGACCTCGCTCGTGCCCTCGACAGATATTTTCAGCATCGAGAATATCTCGATAAGCTTTATGTTGTCCCAATGCCTTGCCTGCCAAAGCCAGGTGAGCCATGAGAAGGCGGCAAGCCCCGTGAACAGAACAAAAAGAACGGCGGCGACGCGCCAGCCCTTTCTGCGGGTACGTTTTTCCTTTTCCATCATTTCCTCCGAAAACGGCAATTATACGAGGTCGAACCGCGGCGGGATATCGACGTAGACGTCGCTTCTCGGGTCGAAGATTATCACCTCGAGCCCGCGGCGCATGGCGTAATCCACGGTGGACTTAGTGCCGCCGCCCCCGGCGAGAACGGCAATCAGAGCCGAAGAGACGTCGACCATACGGCGGTTGCGGCGGATATAGCAGCCCTCGGAATACTCCTCCTCGAGGACGGTCACGCGGTCGCAGCGACTTAGAAGGCCCTCGTAGCGCTCCCTGTCCTCCTCGCCCCAGGACGAGGCCTGACAGCGGAACGGTACGGCTGCGATCAGGACGGCGTCAGAGCAGGTCTCCTTCAGCCGCAGGACGGTCTCGCAGAAATAGAAGTCGGCTCCTCGCGCCATACCGCAGACGAAATGCCTGTAGCCGCGCGCGTAGAGCTCGCGGCAGACAAGGTACATTCTTTTTTTGAGCGCCGCGCACCCGGGGGCTGATTCGTTATCGCCCCAGGGGAGCTTTTCCGGCCGGTGCCCCGTAAAGGCGCAGGTTATGCTTTTCGGGTCTGCGTTTTCCATAGTCTCGCTCCGTGTAGTTTTTCGCAAACGACATTATACGCCGCAGCGCGGAAAATGTCAAAGCCAGTCGGAGATTTTGAACGGTGGGAAAACATAGAAATAATCCGGGACGGCAGCGCCGTCCCGGATAAAGTTTCAGATAGCGCTTTTAGTCAGCGGTCGAGGGCTTCGTTTATTTTCTTCAGCCTTGACTTTATGGAGAAGTACTGGCTGCACCAGACGCCTGCGTAGATCGCGATAAATATACCGAAATAGCCCAGGAATCCCGCGACGCTGCGGTCCATCCAGTGAAGGAAATAGGCAATAGGCAGAGCGGAGAGGGAAGAGACGGCAAAGTGAACGGCCGTCATTTTGAGAAGGCTCCAGTCCTCTTTTTCCCAGATGACGGAGGCTCCCGCCCAAGCCGCCCCATAGAGCAGGGAGCATGCGGTCTGAACGGCTACGGCGTTTATCTCGCTGCCGCATTCGGCTGAAAGCTCGGGAGTAACGGCGTGAAAGGCCCCGTCGCCTATCGCATAAGATATGATGATGGTGATGAGAAGGGAGATAAGCACCCCGATCGGAGCGCCGAGAAGGCAGCGCTGAATTACTTTTTTCTTCATAATTGACACCTCACAGTCCCAATACAGTTTTGATTTTTGAAACGTAGCGCCGGGAGACGTAGCTCACCGAGCCGTCCGACATGGAAACGCAGATCGTCCCAGACATGGAAAGATCAAAGCGCTTCGCCTTTTTCAGATTGATGATTTCGGAATTTGAAATGCGGACAAAGTCACGCCTCAGCCGCGGCTCAAGCTCGTACAGCCGCAGGCGAAGGGCGTATTCTCCGTCCTCCGCCGCCGCGATGACCTTGCCGCCCTCAGCGTAGATGCGCAGTAGCTTATCCTGGTCGAGGATGCTGACGGCCCCTTCGCAAAAGCCCGCCAGCGTCTGCGGCTCAGGCTCCGAGAGCCTGCTCACAAGCTCGCTTACCTCGTCAGTCATTCGACTTGTCAGTACTATGACCTTAGGCTCAGTTACTGAGCTGTCGATTTTTATTTCGACTTGCATTTTGAACACCTCCCCGGTACGCTCGCATTATATTATCGGCGGCGCAGAAGTTCAAGCGGTTTTGAACAGACGGCCGTTTCTGAGCGACAGACGGTTAAAAAAGGGGCTCGTGTGATATCCACACGAGCCGTTTTTATGTTTTCGCAGCCGTTATTTAAAGCACTCTTCCCAATATACTGTGCCGAAGGTTTCGTTTACCTTTTGCGCCATATAGTCGAGCTTTGCCTTCAGGTGCGGGCAGGAGCAAACAAGCTCATAGTAGCTGTCGTACTTCGGATAGAACCACTTGACGTTATCGGGTCTGAATATCGTCTCGATTATCGTCGCCCTGTCCTCAAAGGGGCTTGTGGTCGAATAGTAATCGGTGAAGTAAACGCTCCCGAAATCAGCGTCCGCCTTGAGTATGAAGCTCTTTGCGCCGTTATTTTCGTAGTAGGAGTCGAAATTCATACCGTAATAGAAATCCGTCGGATTGAGGTCTGACCAGATGAGTTCAAAAGCGCCGGGGTCATCAAAAAGTATGCGGTCCTCGATGAGGTGCCAGAGCTCGTGGTGTATAAGGTTTACGTTCACCCAGTCCGAGCTCATCGCGAGATTAAACCACGCCCCGTAGACGTATGAGATGCCGGCGGGCTCGAAGCTCTCAAAGGAGGTGCTGTTTATCTGTGAGACGATCAGCAGCCTGAGGCCGCCCTCTCCGCGGGGTGAGCGGAATTTTTCTAAAAAGCCCTCGGGATATCTTGAGAGCTCGGAGCGCACGACGTCGAGAGCGGCGGAAACGCTCTCCTTAACCTGAGCGATATCCTGCCCGGGGTCCTCAAGCGAACGGAAATAATACGTATCCGGTATGCGGGTGTTCATCACCTCATCGCCCAGCAGTATCTCCACAGGGAATTCAGCCTCGATGCCGTCAGCCTTTTTTCGAAGCTCCTCGAAGGCGGCGCCGAGCGTCTGCTGCTCCGGCGCTGCGGGGACGGCGTCCTCTTCAAGCTTCCCATCGAAGCTTATCCGCGAGGGGTCGAGAAGGTACAGCCTGCTGCCCTCTTCCGTGCCGAGGGCGATGACGAAGCGGGAAATATCCGGATCGCAGGCGGCGCTTAATCTGACTGCTTCCGTCACATCGAGGGGCGACGCGACTTGCCCGTTCATGCAATCGACGAGAGCAAGCTCGACCAGGGACTTTCCGCTGTCCCAGTCGAAATCCCGAGAGGTAAGCGCGGCATAGGACGAGGTCTTTAGAACGGATAATTCGCCGAAGCCGTGTTTACGCAGAATGCGGGAAATGCCGCCGGACTCCATATCATACACGGTGAAGACACTGTCAGAAACACCTAACTCGAAGCTATACTCACTATGCCGCTCAACAAGGAGACCGCCCATAAAGAAGAAGTCTTGCGCTGAAAAGCATGGGGCGGTGAACAAAACGCGGCCTTCTTCCGCAGAGTACACGGACATGGTCTTCTCGCTGACGTCGTCAATCGACCTGAGAGTGTAGGCGGCAAGCTGCGCGTCCGGGTCGAATGCGACCGCCTCGGCGTCATCGTCGAACGTGAGGAAAGCTTCGACGACACCGTCAAGCGATACGCGAATTACGCCGTTTCCGCTGAGACAGTATATGCTGTCGTCGCGGGAGCTGAAGACGGCGGTGTTCAGAACCGCGGCGTCCGCCCCGCTGACGGTGACCTCCCGCAAAAGGGAGAGAGCTTCATCATAAAAGCGGATCACCCCGTCGTATGGGTCGAGGGTCACGATCTCGCCGTTTAGCCTCTCGCCAAGCACGGAATAGAGAAAGTCATCCGTCTCACCGAGGATCGCATCGCCGACGGCGTCCACGAGATAGACGCGGAACTCCGGGCCGATATTGCCGTTTACCACGATCAGGCCGCCGCCGAGAGCGGAGATGGAGTTTATCTCGAGGCCGGAAACAGAGTCGAGACAGGAGAGGGCGGAGACAGGCTCCGCCGGGAGCGAGGTTTCCTCTGCCGGATCGGAAGATGGCTCTGTGCTGCCCGCGGGCTTTGAGCTTTCCGCGGGCTCTGCTGCGCCTCCGGGCAGGTCGATGCCTCCGCAGCCTGCGAGAGACAAGATAACGGCAAGGGCGCATAAAAGGGAGAAAAGTCTTTTTTTCATAGTTTTATCCTCCGTTTTATAAGTTAAGCTGCAGCTCGGTATTCACCGTGCGCAGGTATCGGCGAAGCGGGTATTCCCCGTCGTGTGCCTCGCCGGGGAGAGAGGCGGACATTGACCCGAGAGAGGTTATCCGCGTGACGCCGGAGCGGATCAGAAGCTCCGAGATAGACTCCCGCTCCTCGGGCGGGCAGCATAGACCGGCCGTCTGCAGATACTGCTTGCTCCTGCGAAGGGTGGGCAGAATTTGTTCCCTCGACAGGCGCTTTACAAGCACCCGGCCGAACATCGGCGAGAGCTCAAGCGACGAATCCTCCTTGGGAATGAGAGCGCAGAGCGGCGAAGACCACGGCTTTTTTGCGCCGCCGTCTAAAATCGCCTCCAGCCGGTCGGTACGGGAGCGCAGGCTCAGCTCTGCTACGGCGCCGAGAGTACTCGGCCTGCGCCTTTTTTCGGCGGCCTCGAGGATCGGGAAAAAGCGGTCGCAGAAGCTGAAAAGCTCATCCATATCGGGAGTGTTCAGATAGACGACCTGGCAGGAGGAGCAGAGAAGCTGGCGGGTGGCGGCTATATGCTCCGCGAGGGCGGAAAGCTCCGCCGCCGGGCAGGCTCCGGAGAGATAGGCGAAGCTCAGCCGGTGACCCCACTCGATAAGCTTTGTGCCGGGGCGGGCAAAGCGGCGAACGGCTGAGACGGCGGCCTCGCCGCCCCAGACGACGATACCGTCGCTGAGATCGGCCATACGCTTTATGGCGGAGACGTCAGAGGAGGGGGTGTCAAATACGTATATGTAGTCGGCAAGGCTCGGCTCGATATTTATGAGAGCCTCGATAATCGCGAGCGAAAGGCCGTTATCGGCCTGAGGAAGCTTCAGAAGGTTTATATTCCCGGTGACGAGACCCTCTGCGACCGAGAATGCCGGGAGCCCGTCGGCGTTGCCGGCCGCGATATGCAGAAGCACGCCGAGAGGCCGCGTCAGCACGCGAAGCTTTTTAAGCCCTTCGGGCGGAGAGGTGATCCGGTCGGGAGAAAAATCCGCGCCGAGCTCCGTTCTGAGCTTGAATTCGAGGTAATCCCGGCGGAGTAGGCGGATCGCGAGCTCCTTATACTCCTCCGCTCCGTCTATTTGAAGGGAGGCGATTTGCGCGTCAAAGGCGCCTGAGGCGACCCTTCGGCCAAGCTCGTCGATCGCGGAGATGACGGTCTCGGCTGTCGGCGCGGGCTTCGCGAGAGTTTCATTAAGGCGCTCCTCAAGACCGTCAAGAACGGTATCCTGCATCGCGCTTTCAAGGCGCTTTCCGTTTGCAAGGATCATAACGATACCTCCGTCCCGTTCAATATCTCCGACGCGCCGGCGGCGCAGGTCTTTATATCGCTCAAGCCGACGCGCCCGAGGATCTCCAGATACGGGCTTTTCCGCCCGCAGGCGCAGCCGTCGCGGAGTACGCCGAGGTCGTCGGTCATTACGGAGAGAAGCGGAGTTCCGCAAACCATAGGGGAGATGAGGTTCACAAGCCCCGGCGTTCCGTTTTGCACCGGCTCAAACGTCCGCGCGTCCCGGATAAGCACGCGGCTGTAAATTGGGACGTGGAAATGATGCTGCTCGCAGTCGCAGTAGAGGATCGGGTGCTCTACGGCTCCGTAAAACTCAATTATGTCCGTTTCCTCCAGGCCGAGCACCTTTTTGGCAAGGGCATAGAATACAGGCTTTTCGACCTCTTCCGTGTAAAACTGCTTCCACCCGCCGCCCAGCATAAGCTTTGACCCCTTCGGGAGCTGAACGCGGACGCCCTGATCGTCCATCTGCTTCATCAAAAACCAGGCATAGGACGGAAAGCCCATAAAGCGCAGGGGAAAGCGGGAGCGGCTGTGCTTTACGATGGCCGCCTGCACCGCCTTGAGATCGAGCACATATTTCCCGTCCTGCCAGCGCAGAGCGTAGGTGCGGCTCAGAGCGGGGGTAAACAGGGTGACGCCGAAGGCCGTCTTGGATACTCCGGTGCGGTTGTGGCGGTTTGGCTGGTAGCCGAAAACCACGTAGTGGCAGGGCTTGGGCGAAATCAGGCGGCGCTTTTTGCAAACGCGAAGCACCATTTTAAGCCCCGCCCAGAGATCGCCGAAAGAGAAGCCGATCTCGCTTGCGTGCCCGCTCGTGCCGGACGAGGTCACGACGACCGGGAGACGGCGGCGAGGCATGGAGAGAAGACGGCGGCGCTTAAACAGAGCCGTCGGGATAAACGGGAGAGACGCAAGGTCCTGCGCGCTTTGCAGTCCGTCCGGAGAAAAGCCCTCCGCGTCAAGGATCGTTTTGTATTCAGGACAATGGGCGTAGGCGTAACTGCAGTTTTCCCGCGCCGCTGCCGCAAAAAGCTCATCGGTGCCCTCCGTGTCGTAGGGCTCCGGCTGCCGGAAGAGCCGTCTTCGGTATTTCATAGGGCGAACACTCCTTTCCGTTTTGCCTTGCGGCAAGAGATTACGACCGAGCGTTCAACGCACGCTCGACCTTGTTCAGCGTATCGAAAAAACGGTGGGTTGCGACGGCGGGGCCGAGGAGAAGGATGCCGAGGGTGTTCCAGCCGAACATATGCCGGAAGGAAGTGAGCTTTCCCTCGATCCCGAGCGAGAGCGCCTTCGCCTTAAGCTCCTCCGCGATTCTTGCCGTCCAGACGAGGGTATAGATAAACAGCGTCGGTATGCCGAGAAGGTACGCGACGCAATACTTTTGCGTCCGGTGACCCAGCACCGAGTCGAGCTCGTCCTGCAGCCCGCGGGGCATATAGACGAGGAGAAAGATCCCGGCGGTGAAAAAGTCGATAAAGCCTATCAAAAAGCCTTTTCGGTTGGTGTGGGTGTATTTCATAGCGTCGCGCCTCAATCAAGCACGCGCATGGGCTGCCATCTGAGATAGTCGCCCGAGGCGAGGGAGTAGAGAACGCCGTTTTTCTCGCCCTCGATGCTGTCGTGAAAGCGGGCTTCGCCGTGGCAGTGCGCGTAAATCACCTGCTCCGCCCCGTATTCCTCCGCCATATCGGTAAAGCCGCTCCCGTCCTCGAGAATGCTCGTCGGCGGGTAGTGAAGGAACATTATATATTTCGTATAGCCCTCAGCCTTCGCCGCCTCGAAGGAAGCGCGAAGGCGTACAAGCTCGCGCTCGACGAGCTTTTTGGCGTGCTCCTCCGCCTCCTCGTCCCAGTCGACGATTTTGCCGCGGGAATTGAGGTAGAACGGGCCCTCGAAGGTATAGCCCTTGGTGCCGACGAGGGCGTAATCGCGATAGCTGAAAAAGTTATTTTGCAGGAAGCTGAGCTTTCCGGCAAAACGCTCGTTTAAAAGCTCCGTCTTGGCGGCGTCCCAGAACATATCGTGGTTGCCGCGGGTGAGGATCTTGCGCCCGGGTAGGTCGGAGATATAGCGGAAATCCTCCTCGCACTCGTTAAGGCTGCGCCCCCAGCTATGGTCGCCGACGAGCACGAGCGTGTCGTTCACGGTTAGAAGCTTTTCGCAGTTTCTTTTGAACTTTTCCTCGTGGTTTTTCCAGACCCGCTCTTTCATCTGCGCCCTCGCTTTAAGCGGCGATTGAAAGTGAAGATGCAGGTCTCCGATAGCGTACAGGCTCATAGGCGATACCTCGGCGATAGGTTTTGGTATTGAAAATTAAGTACACGGGAATGTGACGCCGTATGCTGCAAAAATCTCTTCAATGATCTCTCTTTCTGAGGCTGAGTCTTTATAGACAAGCTCAACTGTTTGATTTTTTGGCACGGAAACCCTGCAGGCGCAGATAACATGAACAAGAATCAGAGTAAGGAAACAAACAAGAGCTTTTTTCATATATCTCACCCTTTCTGCGCTTTATTATAACTTATCATAAGGATGACTCAAACGCAAGCAAATTCACAGCGGGAAAGAATACAAAACACCCCGTCTGTCGGCTGTTAATACACCGGACAAACGGGGGTGTTTATTTGAGGGGACAGGACTTATGCTTTGCTGTTTTTCTCCTTGTATTCCTTCCTCTTCGCGTCGACATATTCCATAGTCTCGGAAGAATAGCCGACCATCGCGTTCGGGCAGTAATGGCTGATCGTCAGGACAAGCTCGTCCTTGGCGTCGCGGTTTTTGGCGAAGACGTTAATCTCAAGATTGCGTCCGTCGACAGCGCAAAGCGTGACCGTATGCGAGGTTACGATCCCGTTGGTGCGCATAATGCTCTCATATACTGCCAAAACATCGTCTATTGCGACTATGCTGAGAAAATTCTTTTTATCCGCAATGGCTTTGTCAGAAACGATTATATAATCGTTCTCGAATACTGGATTGGTAAACGTGTCCGCCAGCTCCAAAATGCCCGGATGCTTTTTCAGGTATCTTGAGTTCTCTCCCTTTTTATAGTCTGCGCCGTATATTATGAACAGAACAGATATTACCAGGAATATAAAGAAAATTACCAGCGGCGCGCTGAAGCCGTCTGTCAGAAAAATAAGCGTCATAAATAAGCTTATTATTCCCAAAACGATACCCAGAGTTATAAATGTGGTTCCGGTCTTGTTAAGCTTCTTGAAGATATTTTCTCTGCCCATCTTTTTTTCCTCCCGTAGCGTTATTTATTTGTAATTTTTTTATAGCTGCTCAGGTTTTCATAAGAATAGCCAACCATAATATCCGGGTTTCTCCTGACGAGCTCGTCGATCAGCTCATTATAGAAATCCGGCTCAGTTCGTTTAACCGGTGCGGTCGTGAAGCTTTTGCCGCTTTTCAGGTAGACCTCCAAACTCGATTTGAAGCCTGAGAAACGTGAGGTTATTCCCAATTTCGTTTTAGTACGACTGCTAATATATACCCAGGCTATATCGGAATACCTGCTTGCTATCATACCCACGTTCATGGAGACAAAATGCCTGCTGAGCATAAAGAGCTTCGCCTTCGGATACTCGACAACTCCTGCCTGCGAGAATTCATCCTCCAGTACCGCCTTGTCCGTTGCCTTAAAGGAGCTTTTTATATTTATAAAGCCTTTTACAATGATGATAAGCTGGTATATAGCCGTAAGCTGCAGAGCTATCAAAATAAGCGATGCGACGGCGACGGTGGTCTTGTTCGGATTCAGCGTGCTCGCGTTAAGATACGTAGCGCTGAAATAATCCCCGTAGTTTGATCTTGTAAACTCCGCATAATACTCTTCGTTGAGTATCTCAATGATGAGATCCACCAGATCCTCATCCTGCTGCTCCAATACCCCGGTGACCGTGTAAGCGAAATCGTCGGGATCGTTTTCGTAGGCTTTACAAATGTCGTTATAAGCCGACTTTGCGAGCTGGACGACGTACAGACGACCTTCTTCATCAAAAACAAAATAGTATTCTGCATGATCTTTCGTATTGTCGGTGTACTCTGTCGTCTCCTCGGCGAATAAATAAGGCGCGTCCGCAATTTTAAGGAAGACGAATTTTCCGGGCTTGTCCGCTTCGTCCGCGATAACCGAATAATAGTCCTCAGCCTTGGTCAGAAGGCCCTCGGCGGGTCTCACACGGAAGTGTCGGATCACAGCAAGACACGGCACCGACAAAATAACGCACACTAAAAAAATGATAACTGTCGACTTGTTGTATTTCCATATTTTCTTGCCCATATCTCACCTCTCACGCTCTGTCGGAGTGATGCTGAGCGGCTAATAAAGCCGCACCGTTCAGGTTGTATTGTAAAAGCTTTTCCCGATCTTGTCAACTTATCTTTAGAGGATAAATCTCATTCAGATGCCAACAGTCAATATGGGTACTGCTTGAGAAGATGATAGCAGAGAAGAGGGAGAGAATAAAGGAAGAGAAACAGCGGATAAGAGAAGTATTAGTTTGATGATTGCAAAAAATCCCCTGAAATCGCCGATTTCAGGGGATTTTTGGTCCGAGTGACAGGATTCGCCCGCTCTGCGGGCGGGCCCGGTCGGCGGGAAAACACCCCACTGGGGTGTTTTCTAACGCGCCTCCCCTTCAAATCCTGTCAAATTAAAAATAATGCAGGCTCTTTAGAGCCTGCATTATTTTTGTGTTATCTTTTCGAAAAAGATGCCCCTAAAACAAAATCGAAGCCCAGCGGAGCGGGTTCGATTTTGAAAGGAGAAATGCCCCGAATTTTTAAGCAATGCCGCTTGCGGCGTTGCGACCGAATTCGAGGTATTTCGACGCTGGTCCGAGTGACAGGATTTGAACCTGCGGCATCGTGCTCCCAAACGGCTGCTCGAACTAGGTGTTACATGTGCAAGAAAACCATTTGACCCTTTCCGCTCCGGAAAACTTGCTCTCCGGCGCTCTTTTCTCCGCTGTTTCCACGTCCTCCAAAGGCGGTTGTGGTCAAACATGTGGTCGTATGGAAATGCTCCCACACCAATTTCGGTGCAGGAGCGTTTTCTGCTGTCAGCTCATTCGATCTCACGGAGCTGTTCTGCTGCATCTGCAGCCATCCGCTTATCCCGGATCTGCGGTTCGTCATAAGACTTACTGCGGCACATCCAGCAGGAGCAATGGATCTTCCCCTTTGCAAAGCGACCAGTCGATCCGTGTGCCCATGCTTGGACATACTCTTCTCCGCCAATACGCCGGAGAATCCCCTCCTTGCGGTGAATGGCGCGTTTGCGCTGTTTACGATAGTAACTGCGATCTCTGTTCAATTGTGATCACTCCTTGACAGTTCGGGCCGCCTGCAAGAGTCGTCAAGGAAATATGCTCTCTTACAGGCAACCTATCTGCCAAGGGGAGATAGAGCGTTTATTCATACAGCATCAGCCTTTCTGTTTTGCTAATCGTAGCTCTCTCCCACCGGAAAGTCAAGTCAGTTTCGGATATTTCCACGCTCATTTTTTGCGTCGCAGTAGACAAAGAAATACGGCGTGCGGGCGTGACCTCTGCTTGGGTTCATTTTTGCCCAAGAGGCAATCATAGTCGGCAAAACGAAAAATGATGAAATCGCAGGATTATTGCTGAATACAGTTGAGAAATCAGGAAAGATGTGGTATAATACAAAATCATATATATTGCGGGGGTGAAGCCAATGGCCGCAAGTTATAAAAAGCTCTTCAAGCTGCTGATCGACCGGGAAATGAAGAAGAAGGAATTGGCAGAAGCGGCGGGCGTAAGCATAGCCACCATTACGAAAATGGGAAAAGACGGCGCTGTCGTTTCCAGTGACGTGCTGGTCAAGATCTGCACTGCGCTTAACTGCACGATGGACGACATCGTTGAAATCGTTCCGGATCATCAAGCTTGACAATTGGGCGGCAAAAAGCAGAAAGGACATGAGGCCATGTCAACAAACTACTTCTTATGCACCGAAGCCTTTATCGACGATAAATGGATCTGCATCAATCCCACCTTTGAAAAAGAAGGAAAACGCCGCCTTGCGATGACGTATGAGAGCGGATCAAGGAGCTATTTCAGCCAGACCGCAGATAAGATCGAGGAGATCGGCGGGAGGCTGCGATTCGATGATTTATCGGCTGAATTGCAGGCGCGCTATAAAAACTGCCGGGATGATGAGTTCATAAGAATCCTGTCCGCAGAGGTCGACGCCATGCGAAGCTGCATGCCGTCCGGACAAGCCCACGAGTATCATGGGATCGTGCTAAAAGACGCAGTGTTTGCCTATGAATCCGGCGATGCTGAGGACCTCTATGAATCGATCACGCCGGAGGAATACGCAAAACTGGATGAAGTGGGCAAACAGCTCTATCAGTATTACGAATGGGATGATCCCATAGGCTGGTTCGTGCATTTTAAAGAGATCCTGGAGCACGTATATTGGCAGATCCACGATTGGCAGAATGTTTACATAGACGAGACAATCAATAAATGCCGCGTGGTTGTGCTGGTGTTCTGAGCGAGTGTTCGGAATAGATGTTTGCCCAAGGGATCAAAACGCCCACCACGCCGGACCCCCTCAACTCGACACCGATACCGTTCTCTGCATAGCGGACCGCTTCAGCGCCTTTGACAGCAATAATCTGATCATGCCGATTTGGATGATATAAGTTCAAAAACACACCATAGAGAAGGAGCCGATATCATGTTTAAACAAGCGTCTGAGCATAACGGCTATAACTTTATAGATTTATTTGCTGGTGCCGGAGGCTTGTCTGAGGGCTTCTTTCAGGCAGGATTTAATCCGATTGCCCATGTTGAAATGGATCATTCTGCTGCACAAACATTGGAAACACGCAGTGCTTTCTATTATTTGAAAAAGCAGGGCAATCTGAATTTATATAGAAATTATCTGCGAGGAACTATTTCCAGGGATGAATTTATTGCACAAATACCTGAAGAAGTAACCCGGACAGTAATTCAGGAGACAATGTCTGATAAAACGCTTCCGGGTATTTTCAGACGAATTGACGACATTCTCCGCAAAGATGGTGTCGACCATGTAGATGTCATTATTGGAGGTCCTCCGTGCCAAGCGTATTCTCTTGTCGGGAGAGCACAGAGTAGCCATATGGCCCATCCAATGGCTGAAGACCCTCGCAACAGGCTTTATCTGCTATATGCCCGCTTTCTAAGAAAATACAAGCCAAAAATGTTTGTATTTGAGAATGTAATGGGTATTGAAACAGCAAACGGCGGAGTTACATGGAGAAATATCAGGGCACAGTTAAAACGTGTGGGATATGAAATTGCGTGCCACGAACAAAATGCCAGCGACTTCGGTGTTCTGCAGTCAAGACGAAGAATGATCATTGTGGGGTGGCAAAAGGGTACGAACTTTCAATATCCACAATTTGATGTTACTGAACCGAATGCCATAGTAAATGATTTGCTGCGAGATCTCCCTAAACTGACGCCTGGAAGAAGTGGAAGACGATATGGTCGGGAGCCTGCGAGCGAGTATGTTACACACAATCATATTCGTGAACCTGAAGACGTTCTCACGCTGCATACTGCCCGACCGAATATACCTAGAGATATCGCAATCTATCGCGTTGCAATACAAATGTGGAATAATGGACATGAGCGTTTGCGGTATGATGAACTTCCGCCACATTTGATAACGCACAATAACCGAAATGCGTTCCTTGACCGGTTCAAGGTGGTTGAAGGCGATGAACAATGCTGTCATACGATACTGGCGCACCTGTCAAAGGATGGTCACTATTTCATACATCCCGATATCAGGCAACACCGTTCTATTACGCCACGGGAAGCAGCGCGGCTGCAATCCTTTCCGGACAACTATTTTTTTGAAGGGTCACGAACAGCTGTCTTTACCCAGATTGGGAATGCTGTTCCGCCGATGATGGCAAGATCCATCGCAGAAAAAATAGCCTTGCAGCTTGACCAGGAGGAGAAAGATGGAAGAGAACCTGCTGCTGGAGCAATATGGAAAGTTCAAGAAGATTGAATTGAAAGAGTCGCCGTACCGCTGCCTTCTGAATACTGAGATCGAGATGAATCCACATCAGATCAATGCATTTATAGCGGCGATTCATGCGCTGAAAACCGGAGGCCTCGTACTTGCGGACGAAGTCGGTTTGGGAAAAACCATAGAGGCAGGCCTTGTTCTGAAGTATGTTTTGGATACTGGCGCAAAGCGTGTTCTAATCGCACTCCCCGCCACACTCCGGAAACAGTGGGAGGTCGAACTGGATGAAAAGTTCAATCTGAAAGCTACAATCCTTGATCGTTTGACGGTGGAAAAGGACTACTACGGGACAAAAACGTGGATCGAAGATCCAAAAGCGGCGCGCATAATCATTACGTCCTATGACTATGCGTCCAAGCTGATGAAACGCTTCCCGTCTGTGAAATGGGATTTTTTGATAATCGACGAGGCGCATAATCTTCGGAATGTATTTCATGGAACGAAGCGGGCCAAACGCCTGTATGATCTGACCAAGGGCATTCCCAAGATCCTGCTGACCGCAACGCCGCTTCAGAATTCGCTGATCGATCTTCACGGTTTGCTCTCTTACATAGATCCCCGTATATTCGGTGATGAAAAAGTTTTTGTGCATCGTTATGTAGATTCACAGGATTATGAAGGATTGAAGCGGGAACTGGCACCAGTCCTGTACCGCACACTTAGAAGAGATGTCGGAAAGTATATGGACTTCAAAAAGCGTGAGTGCCGAACCATAGATTTCAGGCTTTCACCCGATGAAGCTGCGCTCTATTATCTTGTTAATGAATTTCTGAAAAAGCCAGTTCTGTATTCCATTCCCACATCAAACCGTGGCCTGATCACCTTGGTTATCCGAAAACTGCTCGCGTCTTCCAGCTTCGCCTTGGTCGAGACTTTTGAGGTGCTTGCAACCCGGCTTGAAAAGTTGAAGGAGGGAACAAAATCTGCAGATGCGCAGGAAGGCTTCGACCTGTTCTGGAATTTCGTCGAAGATGAGATTGATGAAGAAGCGTTTGGCGATCAGGAGGACGAGGACACCGTATTCCAGAAACAACTGATTCAGGAAGAGCTGGACGAAGTGCGTCATATCATTGAAATCGCCGGTAATATTCATCAGAATGCAAAGATAACAGCCCTGAAGCAGGCTCTGCATACAGCGTTTGGCTTTCAGGCAGAGCATTGTTTCAGCTAAAATGGCAAGACCCTACAAACGATACTGTTTTTAGTTTAAAGAGCAAGGCGGAAAACTATATAAATTCGACTCGGACTTGGGTTAACCAGGTGCTCCATTGGATCGCTACATCTTCCAATGAAGAAATTGCTCGCGTACTGAATGTAAAAAAGCAATATATACATAAGGAAACGCTGTTTATATTTGTGATGGGGCGTACTCACGGGAATTATTCATCAGAAAACGAATTGTCATCTGCAAGTAATGTTGTATATGGGCAATGGTATCAGTTTTTAAAAATGACAACATACCTCTCACAACATGATCAACTATCCTTGGTAAACCTATTTAAGATCATGACAGAAACTGTGCCCTATAAAACTAGAATAATTGAGCGCCAAACAGTCTTTAAGTATGATCGCTACAATATTCATTTCGGTGGTGGGTTTTTTCGATAAATCTCTGGACTTCCGTCCTCCTTTGTGGTATGTGTTTGTGCTGCAAAGGAGGTGCGGAAATGGCACGGATAAGTATTGAGGAACTGTACCGCGGCGAGGGCGGCGGTACGAAATATGGCGCCGGCGGGATCATGGGGGCGGTGATGCAAGAGATCTTCTCCCATGGGGTTCCAAAGGAGTATGATGATCGGACTTACATCGAGCTGCTGATCGTCAAGCATACGCTGAAAGCGGCGGAACAAATGAAAACCGAGGGCGACTTTGTGTCGGGGATGACCGACGCGGAGTCGCCCTCTTGCTATGCGGAGGTATGAGATGAAAATCCTGGAAGAACTGTGGTACGGCAACGTGACGCCCGGCGAGCGGAGCGTGGAGAAGGGCAGCCGCCTGTGGAACCTTGGCAGGCTGATCCTGCAGAACGAAGAGGAGCTGGCGCCGCTGCTCTCGGAGAAAGCGAAGGAGGTGCTGGAAAAGCTGCGGGACAATCAGTCAGAACTGAACGATTTCAACGAGTGCGAGGTGTTCGTCTGCGGGTTCCGGCTCGGTGCCAGGATCATGCTGGAGGTGCTGGACGGCAGCGACAAGTGGGGAGAGTTCGAAGAATAAATCTCGTCCCGAGAGTTCGACTCCGTAAAATCCGCCATCAAAGCAAATCTATCGACCGGCAGAAAAGAGGTTTGCCCCAAAATGTAGGGCAAACCTCGGAAAACACAGGAGCGCGGCTTCAAGCCAAAGATGAAAATACCGCCTGCGGTGCAGATGACTGCAGGCGGTATGCTGATCTTTCTTGTTGTATCAAAGAAACGTCGCCATGTAAAGCGGCAGACGCCAGACGCCGTCTTTCTGCATCACATCTTTAAAACCGGGCTTCTGGGCGGTCGATCGGCTCCTTCAGGGCCCTTTTTTATGTCCAGCGGCAGAAAGCCAGTGTGTTTTTTGCGTTTCTTTACAGCCGGGAAAACAAGAATAGAAGCACCGTTTTCCGTCTTGAATCTGTAGAAAGCGCAGTTTCGAGGCGGAAATCGGTGAAATACTTCAAAAGCAGTCGAAGGAATAATTACGTCAACGACTTGATTATTCTCACCAGATATGATACAATTGACGAGAATAAAAGCGAGGTGAGTAAAATGCGGAGATCTGATTATCGTTTTCTGAAAGACAAGGCCTGGGACAATGAGATTGTAGGATATCTTTCCCAGATCCATGAGCTGAAGGGAAAACAGATGTTATACCTGCGTCAAAAACCTGCCGATGTCGAAAAGCTGGTTGAGATCGCAAAGATTCAGAGCACAGAATTCTCCAACGAGATCGAGGGAATTCGCACGACGGATACGCGCCTGCGGCAGCTCATGAGCGAGAAGACGACGCCGCGCACCCGCGACGAAAAGGAGATCGCAGGCTACCGTGACGCGCTGAACACGGTACATGAGAATTTCGAGTATATCCCGCTGACGCCCAACTATATTCTTCAGCTCCACAAGATCATGTTCGCTCACACCGACAGCGCCTTCGGTGGTTCTTTCAAGAACGTGCAGAACTATATCAGCGCAACCACATCAGACGGAAGGACCTATGCGCTGTTTACACCCTTGGCACCGTATGAAACGCCGGAGGCGATGCGCGAGCTGTGCGATGCGTACAACTTTGCCGTTGGTGAAGGCAAGGTGGATCCGCTGTTGATCATCCCGTGCTTTATCCACGATTTCCTCTGTATTCATCCGTTCATCGACGGTAACGGCAGAATGTCACGTCTGCTGATGACGCTGCTGCTCTATCGCTGCGGGTATGAAATCGGCAAGTATATCTCGCTGGAAGCCAAGATCGCACGGACGAAGGAGAGCTATTATGACGCGCTGGAGGCCTCACAGACCGGCTGGCATGAGGGGAAAGACGATCCGACCGCATTTATCAAATACCTGTTGGGAACGATCATCGCGGCGTACCGTGATTTCGAGGAACGGATGGAGCTCGTTTCCGTTTCTCCGCTTGATACCGTGCGCAACGCCGTAAAAACGAGAATTGGCAAATTTACGAAAGCTGAAATTGCCGAGCTTGTCACTTCTATGAGCGCCACGTCGGTTGAACGCCATTTGAGAGCGCTCTGCGCCAGCGGCGAGATCGAAAAGCGTGGCGGTGGACGATCCACTTACTATATCCGTAAGACAATCTAATCCATCATTGGTTTTCCATCATACTGTACCGCCAAGACAAAATCACGAAAAAGCAAGTTCGCAATGCGAGAATCTGCACGAGAAAGCAAGAATATTGTCTTTAAACGAGGTCATCCCTAAAATGTAGGGATGACCTCGCGGCTGATGTGCAGCGTCAGGCAGCGAAAAAACTGCGGGACAATAGACAAAGAAATGGAGTTTGCAAGCCCTCACGACGATTGACGTCGTGAGGGCTTCGTTGCGTATCAAGCTATTTCCTTATGGCAGCATAATACTGCTCAAACGGTATCTCTTCAGCGATGGCCTTGTCCCGAAGCTCGGAAGCAAAGCGCGACCACTCCTCAAATTCAGAAACGGTCATTTTCTTTTTCATATATCTGGCGTAGTGCGCTTTATATGCGCGGTTATAGGTTTGCCATACGGGATCGGTCTTGCATTTGTCGTCGTAGCGTTTTCTGGCGCCAACATCGCGGCAAGTTTTATCCGGTTCGTCCGGCAAAGGGGTGTCACAGTAGCTGTAGTACTTTCCTCCGCGGATCAAAAAGAACCTGCCGCATTGCTTACATTGGTTGGGGAGGTAGTTGTGCTTGATCCCGTTAAAGAGGTCAAAGAACAGGAAGGATTGTAAATCAGTAAAGGAAATCTCCTCACAGAGGATCGGCTGGCGCCTTTCATCCTTCAAAACCTTGTAACCAAAGGACTGCATTTGACAGCTTGCTTTTCGGAAGCCCTGACCTTCAGATGTGTTGAACTCCTCAAAGCATTGCGCCACATCGTTCGTGCTGGGAAAAGAATTGCTTCTGTGCAAATACTCTGCAATATATGATTTGAATACGGTGTGTACCGCTATATATGATTTTAGAAAATCAATATAGCCATCAAAGAAAGCGGTAATATCATTGTTAAATTCTAGGAGCGATTGCAGCATGTCTGCATCATATTCCTTCATGTGTTCCGGATCATCCGGGATAAAGCTGGTACGTCGGATAAAGAAATTCCCGTTGTCCATTTGATCTCCAAAGCCGACAGAAGTTATCGTATCCCAGGTTATCGGAGAATCATCTCTGGGGTCACGCCCGTCATAAAAGAATAGTGTGTGTTCGTTCAGCAGATCGTCAAAGGTCTTGAGGGGAAAATGAATAATCTGATTGTAAGGAGGCAGCTTCTCAAGTAAAGCATTCAGCTTTGTAAAGATGCGAATGGCGGCATATACATAATCATTGTAGCGCGTGTATTCTTCGAAGTCCATTCCATCAGAGAGGATCAATTTCCGCTTCAACGAATTCAGGTCATAGAGCAGGTTGCCGGGCGTCTCAGGGTTCTCCAGTTCATCAGTGTCCATATCTTCATAAAGATCGTTTGCGTTTAGGTACGCTGTCAAGATTTCATTGGCAGCGTATTTATATTTTTCATTGATATAAACGTCGCTCATCCAAAAGCAAGCACGAAAAGAAAACATGACGCCCTCCAAAAAAGTTTTGAAAAATAGATAATGCGCGTGCAAAAATAGAGAATGTATTTTAATTATACAACATCTATTGCAAAAGCACAAGAGGTAAGTTAAAATAGATAATGTGTTCACAAGATAAATTATCTACCGCAAATGAAAGGACTGTTCAGATGAAGGAATCATCCTACAAATCCTACGATGAGCTGCCGTTGTTCCTCAACGCGGAAACAACAGCAAAGCTGCTGGGGATCTCCATCTCCGGCATGTACGAGCTGATGCACGAGAAGGGCTTTCCGGTTTTGAAAATCGGAACGCGCCTCGTGGTGCCCAGGGATAAGTTCCGCGAATGGGTGGAACAGAATGTAGGAAAGTGAGGAAACCCATGAGCGACTACTATCCTTACCCGAAACGCGATCCGATCAAAAACTATTTCCCGCTGCCCAACGAAATCTTTGTGCTGGGCCTCACGCCGGGCGAGCTAGCGGTGTACAGTTACCTGATGCGGTGCGAAGATCGCAAGACGCATCAGTGTCACCCTAGCTACAGGACCATCGGCAAGGCCGTTCACCTCTCGCCGAACACGGTGGCGAAGCACGTGAACGGCCTGCGGGATAAGCGACTGATCATCACGGAGAACACCGAGATCGTCACCAAGCGCGGCGAGAAGCGAAACGGGACTCTCCTCTATACGATTCGTCCGGTGGAGGAAGCACTCCGGCACTTCTACGAGCAGCAGATGCAGCAGCTCGAAGCAGTCAAAGACCAGGAGAAGATCCGAAAAAAGCTCGCAGAGCTCGACCGCAAACGGGAGCGAGCAGGCTAGGGTCGAAAATCAAGCAGGAGAAAGCGACGGCGTTGCAAGCAGCGCCGTCGCGGACTCACAACGGCCGGCAATGCCGACCGTTAGGCGGTTTTTGCGGGTTCGGTGATAGGTGCCACCCTGGGGGTTGCTCACAGCCCTTTGGTGTCAAATTCGGCGCCGCGGTGCGGCACCTATCCCCGAATTACCGCGGTTTTTACAAGGAAAACTACGGTGCCACCGCTTGGTGTATTGCCTAAATACAGGAGGTTTTTATGGATTCACCCGATATGCAGCGCGTCAGCCTGTATCTGCCCAGAAAGCTGGTTCAGGAGGCGGACCGCACGAAAGAAAAATGCGGCTTCTCTTCCCGCAACGAGTTCTATGCCAAAGCCGTCGAGAGCTTCATCGCCGAACAGCTTCTGGAGGATGACGTGATAAACAGTGCGCTTACCGACAAGCTGGCGCAGGCGGTCCATGCGCTCTCCGAGGACAACGCCAAGGCGATCTCGAAGGGATTGTTTCGTTACGCGGTGCAGATCGAAATCCTGATGCGTATGTTCGCGCAGGTCAGTGACTTCAGTGACGACGAGCTCAAGGAGATGCGCCGTGAGGCGGTCAACAACGTCCGTCGCACGAGAGGAAAGATCTCGCTGGAGGAAATCATGAGGGGCTACTACAACGAGGAATAAAGTTCGATTCTCGCTGGATATTCCGAAAGCGTTGTGGTATGTGTTTGTGTTGCAAAGGAAGTGAGAAACATGGCAAGGAAAAGACCGGACGGCGACGGGCTCGTCCGCAAGCGCAAGGACGGACGCTGGGAAGGCCGTATCGTCATCGGACACAAGGAAGACGGAACGCCAATCTACAAATCCGTCTTCGCCAAAACACAAAAAGAGTTGATGCCGAAGCTGCACGGCGCCATCGACTGTTACCGCGACGCGGATCTGAGCGAGCAGGGCAACATGACGCTGAGCGATTGGATTGAGCAGTGGCTCACAAGCTACGCCGAGCCGACGCTGCGCGAGAGTACCGTCCGCGGGTATCGCAGCGACGTGCGTCATCACATCAAGCCTGCGCTGGGCAACAAGATGCTTCGCTCCATCACGCAGCGGGACGTGCAGAAATTCTATAACGCGCTGGGTCGGAAGACATACAAAGCCAGCGACGGAAGCGAGCGGCGCCTTGCCGACGCCACCGTGCGCGGCGTTCACATGCTGCTCCACGAGATCATGGAAGCGGCGGTGCGCTCCCGGCTGATCGTGCAGAACCCGACGGACGGAACGGTGATCCCTAAGCTCAACAAACCGCCCATGAAAATCCTCAACGAAGAACAGCTCGATAAGTTCATGGAGGCGATCCGCAACGAGCCGCTGTGGTACGATTTCTTCTACACGGAGATCACCACCGGCCTGCGGCGCGGTGAGATCTGTGGACTCAAGTGGTGCGACCTCGACGAGGCGAACAGGACGCTGAAGATATGCCGCTCCATTCATTCGGCTCCCGGCGGCGCGCTGGAGGTGGGCAATCCGAAAACTGAAAAAGGAACGCGCACGATCCTGCTGCCGTCCAGTACGTTCCACGTGCTGAAGGAGCGGCGCAAGACGGCGCTGACCGAATGGATCTTCCCCAGCCTGCTGGAGCCGGAGAAACCGACGGCGCCCAGCGCGGCGTATCATCGGCTGAAGGTGATCCTCAATGGCGCGGGGCTGCCGGACATTCGTTTTCACGATCTGCGTCACACCTTCGCCACCCATGCCATGCGCAGCGGCGTGGACGCCAAGACGCTATCGGGCATCCTCGGTCACACCAACGCCAGCTTCACGCTGGACACCTACACCCACGTCACCACAGACATGCAGAAGAACGCCGCCAACATCGTCGGCGATTTCATGGAAGAGCTAATGGGAGCCGTGCAATCATATGATCGCGAAGATTGACGCCGGATGGTGCTTTCAGTGCAAGGCGGAGGAAGGAGGCGGGCTTGCCGCCCGGCGACCGACGACAACGCAGCAATGGAAGTTCCAGACAAGTCAAGAACGTGAAAATATGGTTGTACGGCTCCCAAGGGAAAGGAGCTGAAACCGTGGCAAGAAAGCGAAAGTCCGGAGAAGGAACGCTCCGATTGAGAAAGGACGGGCGCTGGGAGGGCCGCATCGTCGTCGGCTACGACGAGAAGGGCGCGCCCATCACGAAAAGCGTCACCGCCGTGTCCAAGTCTGTCTGCCAGAAGAAGCTGGAAGAACTCAAGGTGAAGTGCGGCGTAGTCACCGGCAAATCAAAGCCGGATATGCCCTTCGGCGACTGGATCGACCTGTGGTATCAGACCTGGTCCAAGCCCAGCTTGCGAATCACGACGCAGCAATGCTACGAGGATCGGATCTACAACCACATAATCCCACACATCGGCGAGATCCCGCTCTGCAAGCTGACGCAGAGCGACCTCCAGCAGTTCTACGCAGAGCTGAAACGAAACGGGCGGCGGATTCGCCGCGATCTCTACGGCCCCGGCCTGTCGGATCGCATGGTGCGCTCTTGCCATACTACCTGCCGGATCGCATTGGAGAAAGCGAAGACCGAGGGACTGATCCGCACGAATCCCGCCATCGGCTGTAAGTTGCCGCCGAAGAAGGCGCGGGAGATGCAGGTGCTCTCCCACGAAGAGATGCAGCGCTTTCTGATTCAAGCAAAAGAGGACGGTTTCTACGAGATGATGCTCCTGGAGCTGGCGACCGGTATGCGGCGCGGCGAGATCTGCGCGCTGCAGTGGGACGATCTGAATCTGCGCACCGGCGAGCTCCATATCCAGCGGCAGGTGATCCACGTAGCGGGTGCTCTGCACGAGTCGGCGCCGAAGACGAAAAGCTCCGATCGGGTCGTGATCCTGCCTCCGGCGGTGTTGGCTGTGCTACGGGAGCTGAAGGAGCGGACGGACTCGCGGTGGATGTTCCCCTCGCCCGTAAAAGAAGACGCTCCGCTGGATCCGCAGAGCGTCTATCGAAAGATGAAAAAGGTGCTGGCGCGGGCGCAGTGCAAGGACATTCGCTTCCACGATCTGCGCCATACCTTCGCCACGACTGCACTGGAGCACGGCATGGACGTGAAAACGCTCTCCGCCATCATCGGCCACATCTCGTCGGCTACGACGATTGACATCTACAGCCACATCACCGGCGCTATGCAGCGGCAGGCGGCGCAAAAGATCGAGCGCGGGATCGGCCACAGCGAGGCGTATGAGCCCCACGAGACGCTCCAAGACCAACTTCCCACCGAAGGCGGAAAACCGCCTGTAAGCCCGCCGTTTGCCCCGTACAAGGGCAAGGTGCGCAAACCCGGCACCGGCGGCATCTATGAACTGAACGATCACCTCTTCGAAGGCCGCTATTCCCCCACCAACGCCCATGGAAAACGCGAGGTTCATACGGTCTACGCCAAGACGAAGGAAGAATGCGAGACATTGTTGGAGAAGATGATTGCCGAGGTGCGGGAGCAGATCAAGGAGGAGAAGCAGCAGATGACAAAGGAGAGAAGAAGCAAATAGCTCGGCGGAGACAACCCCGCCGAGTTATTTGCTTGCTCAATTCACTTCATTTGCTTGAAGTGTCAATAATCTCCAACTCGTCAAAGAGGTATGTGACAACATCAACTGGATACTCGTTCTCGTCCCATAATTCAACCTCACACGCGGGACCTGTTGAATAAATGCTTACGACGACACCGACTGAACCGACAGGATATCCGTTCTTTTCAACAAGCGTCTTGACTTTATCATATTCTTTTACCATTATTATTTGCCCTCCAAATAATTCGTAATTAGCCTTGGCGTGCCATTGCCGTTATCGATTTGGTAAACTGCAATCACGTTTTTGGTTTGACCATTGGGACCAGTAACAGGAATTCTGTATTTATATTTCACCCCGTATTTTGTTTGTGAAATGTCATATGGTTTAACGGTACCGGTTGTAACTGCTGAGTGAATTTGAGATATTAACCCATCGGCATTTTGCTTAGTATAACCTAATCCTTTTTCGTATGCTTCTGCTTTGCCTTTTGCGTTGGCATTGTTTGAATCAAGAGAATAGTTCACAAATTTTTCTCTTGGCGTCGATGCGTTTGTATGGTTCGGCATAGAATTATTGCTTTGAGAACCGCTTGTTTCTCCAAACCCACCATGAAATCCAGCTCCCATCAGGCACTCACCGCCTTTCGGTGAGTAACCATAAAGTCGCTATCGAATTGCAGGACTTCAATCCCGGCTTCAATATATTTGCCGAAGACAGTTTCAGGCGCAGTACCGTAAACCACGATCGTTTTCGGGTGCAGCTTGTTGACCACATACTCCAGCCCACGAATAAAGAATTCACGTTCCTGCAAGAGTTTGATACACCCGTGAGAGCCAACGGCAATCGTGGAGTTGTTCGGCACACCGAAGCAGCACGTCTCGTATGTACGCTCGTCACTCCAGCGCACGTTGGCGATAACCGGCACTCCTTCACTCTGCAGCCAAACGGCAACGGCGTGACTGCGGTAGATGTTCCAATTCTGCATCACAAGCGGCATATCGCGGTATAGACTGAAATCCGGTGCGATCACGCCTTTATACCGTTTGAGGATCGTCAGATACTTGAAAGGCTTATTCCAGAGCCTCTCGAACAACGCATCATCCTCGTAGAAGTGAACCCATGCATCATAATCCGTTCCGCTGACCGCTTTTGAAAAAGAAATCAGTTTCGAGGGAATTGCCCTTTCCGGCGCGATGCACGGAATTTCGAGTTCGCCTTCATAGATCGCGTTTTTGACCATGAAAGCATGAAAAACGTCTTTGCACCCGTTGCGGGTACTATTGATCTGAGACATGATAACCGTCTCCTTTTCGGCACATTACCACAGGGCATAGAACTGTGCCTTATAGATAGATTTACCCCGGGCCGTGCCTTCCGGGCGTCTCAGATGTAATTTACCAGATTACGGACAGAGATACCCGGAGGCACAGATGAAATTATTTGTCAAGAGATTTTCTGCAGAATGAACGAGAAAACCTTGACATGGGCTCCGAGTATCGCTATAATAAAGATACCAGATTACGGGTAGAGATACTCGGAGGCAAGCATTGTATTGATTGCGCCAACAATCAATGCAGTGCTTTTCTTTTTGTTCCAGCAAACAATTTGCACCAACTCCTTTCAGTTTCTGTGATTATGCTGATAGTCTGCAGCATCAAAGGAAACCCCGCAGGCTTCAACGATTTCTGATACGCTCATATCTCCCGTGAGGTGGTGGGCAATCATAAACTCCACAGCAAAACATTTTGCCTGCCATTCGGGATCATTAAATGGTTTCACTTTCTGACGTTTGAAATTGCGCTGTAACGAGAATCCACAGAAACAGAGCGTGAAATAATGACCGATTTCATGTGCGATGGTCATGCGATCACGCCCTTCACCGTTACAGGCTCTCTCGTATACGCTTTCTTTGATTTTAATATGACCTGTTCGAACATTCGTTTCGGCGTGAGTTCCGTTCGGAAGTTCGCAATCCTCCACGATTTCATAGCTGAAATCATCAAAGACTTCGACCAATACATCCAGCAGCTCCACAATGGGAACCCATAGCTCGTTTTCCAACCCGAGATGTTTGCGGAGCATTCTCGCAAGGAGGCGCAAATCCTTTCGGGATTTAGGTTCAACAATATAATCCGGCAAGAATTAGTCCTCCTTGTGCTTCTTTAAAATGCTGAACAGTTTTTTGGTGGTTTCCTCATCCAGTGTATCAAACTGTCGCGCAAAGGAAACAGCAAGTTGACGGTTTGCACTGGAAGCGTTACGAATGTTTAGCTCAATCGTATCACTAGATTCAATGATGGCATCTTTCAGCTCCGTGACTTGTACCGGAGTAAGGGAGTACAGTTCTTCCAGTTTCGTAATCCAAACCTCAGGCACCTTCTTTTTGCCGTTTTCTACGGCGGAGAGAAAAGCCGACGACACCCCGAGCTTCTTCGCCATATCACGAAGTATCTCACCTTCGTCTATTCGCAATTTTCTCAAAAATCTTCCAACGCTTGTTAGCATAGCCAATCCTCCTTAACCTGATCAGGTTGTCTTTAGTATAGCATATACGCTGTTGAATGTCAACCATTATAGGTTAATTTTCTTCGTACATAAGGTTGACCTTGCGGCAGGCACATTGAATACAGGTAAAAATTGCGCCGCAGTAGACAAAGAAATAGTAAAAATCCTCTGAAATCGTTGATTTCAGAGGATTTTTGGTCCGAGTGACTGGTTTCGAACCAGCGGCCTCGTGGTCCCAAACCACGCGCTCTACCATCTGAGCTACACCCGGATATTCAGTTTTCTGTTTCTGCCATTGTGGTCAAAGATGTGGTCAAACGGCGATTTTCGGAGATTTTGCGGAAGGGATAAAGTGCCAAAACACCAGCGTTTGCAAGGGGTTGCGGGTTTTCGGATTTCTCCGTCTCGTCGGGGGTGTTACGTGCTCCCAAAGCACGCGCGCTACCAACTGCGCTACACCCGGATAACCTTAGAAATTATATACTATTTTCTTTATTATTTCAAGAAATATTTTGATGTTTATTCCAATGTGTGGTACAATATACGGCGATCTATATTTTTGTGAGGTCTTATACCTATGAGAATGAGAAAAAAACCCAATCTTGAGCCGCGTATGGCGGCCTGCGCCGACTGGCTCATCACGAAGCCGGAGGAGCTCGCCGGGCGCTGGCGCGAGGCTTTTCCCGGATACGACGAAGTCTGGATAGAACTCGGCTGCGGGAAGGGCAGATTCACCGCCGAGACTGCGAAGGCGGAGCCGAACACCCTCCTTATCGCCGTTGAGCGAGTGCCGGACGCGATGGTCGTCGCGATGGAGAGAGCGAAGGCGGAGAATATTGAAAACGTCCGCTTTATCGACATCGACGCAGCTCGCCTTACCGAGATATTCGCCCCGGGCGAGGCCGACGGGATATACATCAACTTCCCCGACCCGTGGAAGAAATCGCGTCAGGCTAAGAGGCGGCTCACCGCGCCGGCGTTTTTGAAGCTTTACGAGACCGTACTGAAGCCGGAGGGCGAGATACGCTTCAAGACCGACAACAGGCCGCTCTACCTATGGAGCGTGCAGAGCTTCAGCCAGAACGGCTGGGGGCTCTACGAGGTGACGACCGACCTGCACGCGGACGGAGTATGCGGCATTATGACAGACTACGAGCGGAAGTTCGTTGATCTCGGAGTTCAGATAAACCGCCTCGTCGCGAAGAAAAATCACACAAGAACGGAGGCGTCAGAATGAAGCTCAGATTTATTATCGCCCTCTTACTCGCGAAGCTTTCAAAGCCGCTTTTAAAGATCACGGGGCATAACGGGACGGATTTCCCCGGGAAGTTAGCGCTTAAGATTTGCCCAGACTTTCTAAAATACGTGGCGAAGCCGGAAACGATCATCGCCGTTACCGGCACGAACGGGAAGACTACGGTCTCGAATATGACGGTCGACCTCCTTGAGCGCTCCGGAAAAAAGGTCTTGAACAACAGGGCGGGCTCGAACATCAACTCGGGCATCTCGACGGCGCTTTTAAACGGCGTTACCATTTTCAACAGGGCGAAGTACGACACCGCCGTTCTCGAGGTGGACGAGCGCAGCGCCAAGCGCATCTACCCCTACGTTAAGCCGAAAATCATCGCCATAACGAACCTGTTCCGCGATTCGATTATGAGAAACGCGCACCCGCAGTATATCGCGGACTTTTTAACAGCGAATATTCCGCCCGAGACGAAGCTCGTTTTAAACGCGGACGACCTTATCTCCTCCCGCGTAGCTCCGAATAACGCGAGGGTCTACTTCGGCATCGAGAAGATGGATACAGACGTTACCGAGTGCCGCAACAGGCTGAGCGATATCCGCATCTGCCCGGAGTGCTCGCACGAGCTCAAATACGAGTACCTGAGATACCACCACATCGGCAAGGCCTACTGCCCAGCCTGCGGCTTTAAGGCACCGGATTACGACTACGCCGCGACTGACGTCAGCCTTGAGAATATGACGATGCGGGTGAAGGACGCCGAGAGCTCGGGTGAGTACAGGCTTATAAGCGACAGCATTTTTAACGTCTACAATATGGTCACGGTCATCTCCATCGCGCGTGAGCTCGGGATGAGCCACGAGGAGATCGCGAAGATCATGGACGGGATGGAGGTCGTCGCCACAAGGTACGGCTCGGAGAAGGTCGGAAACGTGACCCTCACAAACCAGATGGCGAAGGGACTCAACGCCCTTGCCTCCTCGCGCGCCTTCGACTATGTCTCGCACAGAGAGGGCGAGAAGGAGCTCTTTATGATGATGAGCTGCATGACCGACGAGCGCCATTGGTCGGAGAACACCTCGTGGCTCTACGACTGCGACTTCGAGTTTTTGAACACGCCCGAGATAACCCACATTATCGCGACCGGGCCGAGGGCGATAGATTATAAGCTGCGCCTCGTGCTCGCCGGAGTGGACGAGGATAAGATCGACTGCATCGAGGACGCGGAGAAGGCCGCCGAGAGCCTGCGCTTTGTGGACGGCAGCACGGTTTATATGTTCTACGCCGCGGATCAGCTCGACTACGTTTTCAAGGTCCGCGAAAAGATAAAAGCTCTCGCAAAGGAGGCGGCGAAAGGTTGAAACAAGTTTCAACCTTATTTCAAATAGAAGCCGTTTTTCTCGCCGCTGCGCGGCAACCGAAAAACATGGCATTTATGACCATTCCATTTCATGGTCATTTTGTGCCTTGAACTTCAGTGAAAGGAATGGTCATAAAATGAAAATCGAGGTGCTTTACCCTGAGCTCTGCAACCTGTACGGCGACCTGTACAACGCCGAATACCTCGCCCGCTCGGCGGAGGCGGAGATAGTGAACACGAAGCTTACCGAAAAGCCGCGCTTTATCTCCGAGAAGATAGACCTTCTCTATCTCGGCGGCACGACGGAGCGAGGACAGGAGATAGCGAGAGACGCGCTCAGACCCTACGTTGACGAGATAAAAAAGCGCACCGCCGAGGGCGGAGTTACCCTCGTCACCGGGAACGCTCTCGAGATATTCGGCGAGTATATCGAGGAGGAGAACGGCAATAAGATCGAAATGCTCGGTCTCTATCCCATACACTCGACGAGGCATATGCTCTCAAGATACAACGCCCTCTACCTCGGCGAACTTGAGGGAATGAAGATAGTCGGCTTCAAGGGGCAGTTCGGGCACAGCTACGGAGATAACGGGGCCGGCCTCTTTACCACCGTTCGCGGCGCGGGGCTCAACCCGGACGTCAAGGCCGAGGGGATAAGGGACAATAACCTTATGATGACCTACCTCATAGGGCCGCTCCTCGTCCTCAACCCGCCGTTCACGAAGTACCTTTTGAGGCTTTTGGGAGTTACAGAGCCGCAGCTTGCCTGCGAGAAGACCGCGATGGAGGTCTACGAGAGAAGGCTCCGCGACTTCTCCGAGCCGGGGCGGAATTTCGTGTATTGACCATCGCTACGACCTCATCCACCGCGCAAGCGCGGTCCCCACGGGCGCGAGCATAGCTCGCTTCCCGCTTTGGCTACAAATCTGCCACCGGCAGATTTGCTTAACGCGTCGCGTCCCGAAGGGGAAGGCTTTTAGAGGAGTCCGCCGGAGGCGGACACAATTTGAAAGGCTTTCCCTTCGGGGAAGCTGTCAGCGAAGCTGACTGATGAGGTTACGCCGAATTTGAGAGGGGTAAGCGATATGAAGAAAAAGGTAAGACTTTATAATGTTATATTTCCGCCGTATATGCTTATAGCGCTGGTCCCGTGGTTCGCGGTTATTGCGCTCGTCGGAAATTTCCTGATCGACTCCGCTGTCGTGCTCGTGATATCGCTGATAGTTTTCAAAAAAATAGACCGGAAATTTTATAAGGACCATGTCTGGAAGGCGTGGGGCTTCGGCTTTTTGGGCGATATTTGCGGGGCGCTCTTTTTGTTTATTGGCTCTCGGATCGCATCTTCTTATACTATCGCAAACGGTGACAGAAGCGGAATTTTGTACCGTATCTTAGACGGCTGGCGCGGCGCTTCATATTTAGACGGTCACAACGTTTACAGCTACGTGTTCGCCGCGATCGCGATTATAATTTCGGCAGTGGCCATTTACTTGTTCGACCGTCGCGTCGCCTTCAAAAACGCGGATATGACGGAAAAGCAAAAGACGCTGTCGGCGCTGGCTATCGCCGTATTTACCGCGCCGTATACCTTCCTGCTGCCGTATGATTTGTTCTATTGATAAGAATTACCACCTCATCCGTCTCGGCTTCGCCGAGCCACCTTCCCCTCAAGGGGAAGGCTTTTAGAGGAGTCCGCCATTGGCGGACAACAGTTTGAAAGGCTTTCCCTTTGGGGAAGCTGACTGATGAGGTTACGCCGAATTTGAGAAGGAGTACGCGATATGAAGAAAACCGCAATTTCGTTACTGTTAGCGCTTGCGCTCTGTGCTTCTATGCTTCCTGCCGCGGTATCTGCCGACGGCGGTGAGTTTATTTTCGACGCGGAGACGGGGACGATAACGGGGTACACGGACGATACCGTGACCGAGCTTGTGATCCCGGCGGAGATAGACGGCGTTGCGGTGAGGGCAATAGGAGAAAGAGCATTTTTTTACTTAAAGAGCTTAAGAAAAGTTACAATGCCAGATTGCGTTGAAATAATAGAATACAATGCTTTTGAAAAATGTGAGAGCCTTTTGAGTGTTTCAATCGGCAAAAATCTAAAGTGGCTTTCGGACTCGGGTCTCTCGCTCTGCGCAAGCCTAACGGAGATTAATGTAGCTGAAGATAATGAGACTTATGCCTCATCTGACGGAGTGCTTTACTCGAAGGATATGGGAACGCTCATATTTTGCCCCAGGGGGAAAAGCGGAGAATTTGCTGTCCCGGACGGCGTAGCTGAGATAGAACACCAAGCTTTCGCCATGTGTAACAGACTTACAAGCGTCACGATTCCCGCAAGTGTGACGGAGATAAGCTACGCCGGGTTTTCGAGCTGCCATAACCTAACGGCAATTACGGCGGCAAAGGACCATAATTTTTACGTTTCATTTGACGGGATTCTTTATTCAAATGATAAGACGACGCTCGTCTGCTGCCCGGGGGGAAGAGACGGAGAATTTGCTGTACCTGATGGCGTTACGACAATAGGGCGCTGCGCGTTTGAAGGGTGTGCAGGGCTTACGAGAGTTACTATTCCGGACAGTGTGACGGAGATTGGGAACTATGCGTTCTGCTTCTGCACAAGGCTTGCGAGCGTTGCTATTCCGGGCAGCGTGACGGAGATAGGAGACTATGCGTTCTGCTACTGTGGAAGCTTGACCAATGTGAAAATCCCGCAAGGGGTAGAGGTAATAGGCGATTGCGCGTTTCAATACTGCACAAGCCTCACAGGAGTAACGCTACCAGAGAGCGTGGAGATAATTAGAGAAGGCGCATTCTCAAATTGTACGAGCCTTACGAGTATGGAGATCCCAGACGGAGTGATGTCAATAAGAGGTTTTACGTTTGATAACTGTTCAAGCCTAACAAGCGTAACGATACCGAAAAGCGTGAGTAGGATAGGCATTGCGGCGTTTAATACCTGCACGAGCCTTACGGACGTGACAATCCCCGATGGCGTGGCAGTAGCAAGCTATGCGTTTGATAATTGCGACAGTCTGAAGACCGTGAGAATTGATGGAAGAGTTACTTGGATTGGCTGGAGCGCTTTCAATAATTGTCCGAGCCTGACGGACGTTTACTATTCCGGGACAGAAACTGAGTGGAATGAGATTGAAATAGAGCAATACAACGATCCACTAATAAACGCGAATATACACTTCGGCAGTTTATTAAGCGCTGTTCAAATCAGGAATATAGTCATCGCCGCGGCCTGCCTTGTTTTTGCTGCGGGCATAACTGTATTGATCGTTCTTAGGCGGAAAAAGCGGAAGGCGGGGAAATAGACGGTACGACCTCATCCACCGCGCTTGCGCGGTGGATGAGGTTGTCTCGAATTACTTTTGGGGGTTGATTTTTTTCTTTTTCGGCATATAATGTTTACGGAAAACCTAATATCGTGCGTCTTCGGGGCAGGGTGACCGCTTTGCGGGATTCCCGACCGGCGGTAGAGTCCGCGAGCCTTCGGGCCGAATCGGTGAGATTCCGATACCGACAGTACAGTCTGGATGAGAGAAGAGCATGGGGCGCTTTTGCCTCCCATCATACACTCGGTCGATGCGCGATCGGGCGTATTTTTTGTTTTCGGAGGTAATAACAATGAGAGACAAAACAGTTCGCAACCTTACGGTTACGGCCGTGCTGAGCGCGGTCGCCTTCGTGCTCATGCTCCTCGATTTTTCGGTGCCGATAATGCCCTCATTCATCAAGATGGACATCTCGGAATTTCCCGCCCTCCTCGCGACCTTCGCCCTCGGCCCGGTTTACGGGGGAGCGGTCTGCCTCGTCAAGAACCTTCTGCACCTTCTTATGACGAAGACGGCGGGAGTCGGCGAGCTCTCGAATTTCCTGCTCGGGGCGGCTTTCACCGTGACGGCGGGGCTTATCTACAAGCTTAACAAAACAAAAAAGGGAGCGTACATAGGCTCGTTTACCGGAGCTGTGGCTATGGCGATACTCAGCCTACCCATTAACTATTTCATCACCTACCCCTTCTATATGAACTTTATGCCCCTCGAGAGCATCATAAAGGCATACCAGGCGATACTGCCCGGAGTGGACGGGCTTCTCTCCTGCCTTCTTATCTTCAATCTGCCCTTCACGCTCGTTAAGGGCCTCCTGAGCTTCCTGCTCACCGTTCTCACCTATAAGAGACTGAGACCGGTTTTAAAGGGACGGGATTAAAAAATCAAAACCGAAAATTCAATATTTCGGAACTTTTCAGAGGCGGGAAACCGCCTCTTTTCCCTTATCTGGGCACAATTCGTTACTAAAACATAAACTTAAAATTCTAACTTATTTTGCCTTTCGGGGAGAGGATCGGTCTGCTATACTATATTCATCTCAGGGGGGAAAGGGGGTCCGGGTCTATCCGGGTGTCTGAGTTTAAAAACAAGGTCGCTGAGCTTATTGATTACTGCGAAGCGACCGGCGAGCCTCCGGTAGCTCACGTTACGGAAAAGCTTTTGGGGCTTTCTGAGGATGAGCTTGCGGCTATGCGCAGAGGCGAGAGAGGAGAGGCGAAGCGGAAGGAAGCCGAGAGGCTTCAAAGCTACAGGGAGTATTTCTGGGTAAAGAAGGGGCTCTCGGATTCAAAGTGGGCGACGTTCTCCACGTTCTTTCTTAAAGAGCTCAAGGGCGAGGACGGAGAGGACGGGGCGGAGATCCTTACTGTCAGATTCGAGGGCCGGACAGAGGACGTTTTTAAATAGCCCTTTATTTTTTTACCGAGAAAGCTTAAAAAAGTGAGTTTATAAGATGAAAGAAGTAATTTGGAACGTGGGGAAACCGAACCCGAAGCAGGAGGAGTTTTTCAAAAGCAGGACGCTTTACACGGCATACGGAGGGGCGAAGGGCGGAGGGAAGACCTGGGCGGTCAGGGTGAAGGCGGTAGGCGGCGCGCTAATGAATCCGGGGATAAGGATACTGATTATGAGGCGGACTTATCCGGAGCTTGAGGAAAATCACATAAGGCCGATCCTGAGGCTGGCGCCTAAGGAAGTATCGAGCTACAACGGATCGAGCAGAGTGATGACCTTTAAGAACGGGTCCACGATCAAGTTCGGACACTGGGCAGGAGAGATGAGCGAGCAGGAGTACCAGGGACTTGAATTCGATTGGATCTTTATCGACGAGGCGACGCAGTTTACCGAGAGAGCCTTTAATTTTCTGGGCGGCTGTCTCAGAGGGGTGAACGCCTTTCCGAAGCGGATGTATCTGACCTGCAATCCCGGCGGGGTGGGGCACTCATGGGTCAAGCGGCTTTTCATCGACAGGGACTTTCGGACGGACAGCGCAGATCCGGAGGAGAGAGAGAATCCGGAGGACTACTCATTCATCCCGGCGACAGTCGAGGATAACGAGGCGCTTATGACTTCGTCGCCCGGTTATCTCAGGATGCTGGCAAATATGCCGGAGAGCCTGAGGGCGGCATACCGCTACGGGGACTGGGACAGCATAGGCGGAAACTACTTCCCGGAGTTCAGGCTCGGGGTACACACCTGCGAGCCATTCCGGATACCGGAGCATTGGAGACGCTACAGGAGCATCGACTACGGGCTCGACGCCCTCGCCTGCCTCTGGTGGGCGGTCGATGAGGACGGGCGCTCGTGGTGCTACAGGGAGTGGAAGAAGAAGGGGCTTATAGTCCGCGACGCGGCGGCCGGGATAATTGAGAGGACGCTTCCGGACGAGAGGATAGAGGCGACATTCGCCCCGCCCGATCTATGGTCAAGGCAGAAGGACACGGGGCGCACGATGGCGGAGCTATTCATGCAGGGCGGCGTCCCGCTCGTTAAGGCGGACAACAACAGGGTGCAGGGGCACATGCTCATTAAGGACGCACTCGCACCGAGAGAGGACGGAAAGCCTGGGATCATTTTCTTTTCCTCGGCTCAGGAGACTATCGGAGACTTAAGGGCCATACAGGCGGACGAAGCTAATCCGGACGACTGCGCCAAGGAGCCGCACGAGAGGACGCACACGGTGGATTCCGTCAGATACTTCTGCGTTTCGAGGGTCGCCCCCGCGGACAGAGGGGACATAAAGGAGACGCCGGAGTTTTCCGACGGGAGCTACGAAGCTTTTATGAGGGGCGGAGAGACGCCCGAGGACTATTTTTCATTCGGGGAGGTGAACGGATTATGGAACTGATCGTGGCATTGCTTGCCGCCGTCGCGGCGATAGAGGCGGCGGCCGCGCTAGGACTAATCGCCTTGAGGCTTTATCGGCTCTCGCGCGAGGAGAGACGGGGGCTCGAGCCGTACGGACAGCAGGAGGAGACAGAGGCAAGCGGGGAGGAGAAGGCGATAGCTGACGCTATCAGGAGCATTCAGAGTTACGACTATTTAAAGGCAAAGAAGGCGGTGAGGAGCTATGGAGAAGAGGAATGAAATGGAGCTTTTCGGGGGAGAGGAGCTGAGCCCCGAGCTTGTAAACAGGCTTTTTGATAAATCGAGAGGCTTCAAGAGCGCGATAGACCTCTACGATACGGTAAATACGAACGAGAATTTTTACATCGGCAAGCAATGGGAGGGAGTCGAGGCGAACGGACTGCCGACGCCGGTATTCAACTTCCTCAAGAAGGACGTTATGTTCACGGTGGCCTCGATAACCTCGGACAATATCAAGATACAGGTTTCGCCCCTTGCCGCTGCCGCCGACAGCGAGGAGCTTAAGGAGCCGGCGAGGATACTGACGGAGGAATTAGAGAGGATAGCGGAGGAGAACGGGCTTTCCGCCCTTTTGAGACAGCTTGCGAGAGACGCTGCCGTGCGTGGCGACGGCTGCATCTACACCTACTGGGACCCCGACACGGAGACGGGACAGGACGCAAAGGGCTCAATAAAAAGCGAGACGGTGGAGAACACGAGGGTACATTTCGGAAATCCGAACGATTCGAGGGTCGAGAACCAGCCCTACATAATAATTGAGAAGAGAAGACCTGCCGACGAGGTGAGGCGCGAGGCCCTCAGGAGGGGCAGCCCGGACTGGGAGGATATCGTTCCCGACGAGGACGGAGCCGCCGCCGACGACGGACGGCGCACCGACGACAAGGTGACGGTGCTGACCATCTTCTACAAGGGGGAGAACGGCGAGATCAGCTCCTACGAGTGTACGGCGAAGGCGGAGATAAGAAAGCCCTGGAGGCTCGGAATAAGGCTTTATCCCATCGTCTGGCTGCCTTGGGACAGGGTGCAGGATTCCTGCCACGGGCAGGCGATGATAACGGGGCTTATTCCGAATCAGATATTCGTAAACAAGCTCTGGGCGATGGCTATGCTGAGCCTTATGACGACGGCGTATCCCCGCGTCATCTTCGACAGGACGAGGGTCGCCCGCTGGTCGAACAGGATAGGAGCCGCGATCGCCGTGAACGGCGGGGATATCAACACCGTGGCGAAGAATATGGACCCCGCCGTGATATCGCCGGACGTGAGCCGCTTTATCGGCGAGGCGATCTCGATGACGAACTCAAACCTCGGCGTTACGGCGGCCGCCACGGGCGAGGTGAGGCCGGACAACACCTCGGCGATCATAGCCCTTCAGAGGGCGGCGGCGACGCCGAACGAGATGACGAAGCAGAATCTTTACAAATGCGTTAAGGATTTAGCGAGGATATACCTTGAGTTCATCGCGGAGTTTTACGGAAAGCGCCTTGTCGACATCGAGACGCCGCCCGACATTGCAGAGAGCATAAGAAACGGGATCAGGGACGGATTCTTGCCCGCCGATACGGAGATACCAGCCGAGATCAGCCGGGAGTTCGACTTCGGCATCTTCAAGAGCCTGCCCGTTTCTTTGAAGCTCGACGTCGGCGCGAGCTCCTATTATTCGGAGATCGCCGGAATACAGACCCTCGACAACCTTTTAGCGAGGGGGAAGATCGACGTTCGGCAGTATCTTGAGAGGATACCCGACGGGTATATCCCCGACAGGCGCGGACTCATCAGCGAGATAGAGAAGAGAGAGGAAGAAGAGTGATGGCAAACGCAAGAATAAAGCAGGGCGACGAGTACAGCGTTTTGTGCTCGATAAAGCTCAACGGCGCCGCCCTCGATATGTACTGGGTAGAGAAGATCGAGTTTATGATCGGAGGCGTCAGAAAGCTCTGGCCGGGCGACGTGGACTACGACCCGGTGAACCGCGTGTTCTATATTCCGATAACTCAGAAGGAGAGCTTCTCATTCCCCGCGGACGGCATAGTTGAGGCGGACGTCAGAGTAAAGTTTTACGGCGACAGCGTTATGGGCGCGAAGAAAAAGCTCTACGTTAGAGTTTCCGACGCCATCTCCGAGGAGGTGATCTGATGACTCTTGAATTCGAGCTTTCAAACGACAGCGAGCTGGATTTTGACTTCGGCTATGCGAGCTTTCTCCCCGGCCCGAAGGGAGACAAGGGCGACAAGGGTGATAAGGGCGATACCGGTGAGAAAGGCGACAAGGGCGATACCGGCGAAAAGGGCGACAAGGGCGACAAGGGCGATAAGGGCGACACAGGCGCCGCCGGACCACAGGGTGTTCAGGGCATACAGGGCCCGCAGGGAGAGAAAGGCGATAAGGGTGACAAGGGTGACAAGGGCGACAAGGGAGATCCGGGAACCGGCTCCGGCGATATGCTCGCCTCTGTCTACGACCCGGCCGGCGGGGCAAGGCAGGTGGTTTTCACCGACGACGCAAGGCTCTCCGACGCGAGGACGCCCACGGCGCATACTCACGTTAAGGCAGAAGTTACAGACTTTTCACATACGCACACGAAAAGCGAGATAACGGACTTCCCCGCTACGATGACGCCCTCAGCGCACGAGCATTCCGCGGACGATGTAACGAGCGGGACGCTGCCGATTGCGCGAGGTGGCACGGGCAAGAACTCGACGCAGAGCGTGATATACACATTTTTCGCGAGCACGAACGTTACTCAATACAACTCGAGCGAGGTTGCCGACGACGACCTTTTTGCCTTTGCCGACGTTTCCGGAAAGCTGGGAAGAAAGATAAGAGTTTCCGAGCTCAAAACGCTTTTCTCATCCTCAGGCGGCGCGAAGCTTGCTTTCGGTACTTACGTTGGAACTGGCACATACGGAAGCGGCAACAAAACAAGTCTTACCTTCAGCTTTGAGCCGAAGCTGCTTTGGGTCAGCCTTTGGGGAGACTTCCAGTCCGAGGTCTCAAACGGTATGTCAAGGCCGTATCACCAGATGCTCGTTATGAACGGTGCGACGGATACGCTGATCGATGACAGCGGAGACTACACTCACCTTACGTGGAATGGGAACACCGTAGAGTGGTACAGCAGCGGGTATATGAAGCAGCTTAACTGCGGCGGCTCGACCTATAAGTATTTGGCGATAGGCTGAGGAGGACAGAGATGTATTACATAAAATACGACGCGGAAAACGGGAATCACGGGAACCCGGCTTCGACTTATTTTTCCGGAGCGGTGGGGCTTCCGGACGAGCTTCTTGACGACTACGTTGCCGCAATGGGCTTTGCAAGGCTGACGGTGGAGGACGAAACGGTCGTTAGCGTAGAGCGCGACGATGAGGCATACTACGCTTATATATCCGGGCACCCGGAGCCCGAGCCTGAAGAGCCCGAGCCTACGCCGGACGACGACAGGGACGCTATGCTCGTTGACCTTGAGTACAGGGTGACGCTGCTTGAATTGGGGGTGAATGAGTAATGCTATACAGGACGCTTAAGCGGATGATAGAACGCGGGCAGACGGCGGGTATGGAGGAGAAGCTTGATATCTTCTTCGCAGCGGACAAGCTGACCGAGGCTCAGTACGCCGAGCTTCTCGGCATGATACACGGGGAGGAATAAAAAATGGACTGGACGAGCGTGATCGTCGCCCTCGTCACGGCGGCGGGGGCTCTTGCCGGAACTTATCTTGCGAACCGCAAATCCTCTGCGCTTATCGCTTACCGGCTCTCGGAGCTTGAGCGCAAGCAGGATAAGCACAACGCCGTTATCGAGAGGACGTATAAGCTCGAGGAGAGGACTGAGCTTCACGAGGAGAAGCTTAAAGTGGCTAATCACAGGATAGACGACCTTGAAAGGAAGATGGGATGAGATGAGAAGAAACTGGGGCAAATGGGCAAAGGCGGCGGGGGTAAGAGCCGTCCGCACGGTAGCTCAGACGGCGGTCGCCATTATTCCGGCCGCTGTCAGCATTACGGACGTGAACTGGACGGTCGTCGCGGGAACGGCGGCGCTCGCGGGTCTTTTGAGCCTTCTCACGAGCCTTGCGGGGCTGCCGGAGGTGGACGATGGGGAGGATTGCTGACGCCGTCCTCGCCGCCGCAAGGCGGGAGATAGGCACGGTGGAGAGGCCGAAAAACTCCAATAACGTCAAGTACAACACCTGGTATTACAAGCAGGAGGTTTACGACGGAAAGAACGGCGGAAAATACCCCTGGTGTATGGCCTTCGTCCAATGGGTGTTCTGCGAGGCGGGGTATCCGCTGCCGTATAAGACGGCGAGCTGCTCGGCGCTCATTAACTGGTATAAGAAAAAAGCGCCTGAGCTCGTGCGTTCCGAGCCCGCGCCGGGAGATATCGTTATCTACAAGGGGCACACGGGCATATTTGAAAAGATAGGCCCCGACCCTAAGTATATGTACGTTATCGAGGGGAACACCGCAGTCGGCAACGACGATAACGGCGGCTGCGTGATGCGGAGATACAGGAAGATAAGCTCCGCTCTGGCATTCATAACGCCATTTAAGGAAGAGGAGGACGAAGACGTGAAGAGATACGACAGCCTTGAGGAGATCCCCTCTTGGGCGAGGGACGATACAGCGGAGCTCATTGCCTCCGGCGTCCTCAAGGGCAAAAGCGGTAAGCTCGACCTCAGCGAGGATATGCTGAGGCTGCTGATAATAGTCAAGAGAATGACGGAAAAAGGGAGGTGAACACAATGGAGAATGAGAGCATGGACACAGGCGGATTTCAGAGGTTTGCCCGCGAGCATCCGGACGTAAAGCCGGAGGACATCGACAGGGACGTTTGGCTCGACGTGCACAGGGGAATGAGCCTTTCGGAGGCTTATCTCTCAAATGAGAACAGGAAGCTTTTGAGCGAGCGCGAGACGGCGAGGAAAAACGCCGAAAACAGAGAAAAGGCCGCCGAGAGCGCGAGAAGCTCCGGGAAAACGGCGGCGAGAGACCCCTTTGACGAGGGGTGGGACGAGGATTAAAACTCGCGTCCAAGAGGCGTTTGGGAAAACCGAACGACCTCATCCACCGCGCATAGCGCGGTCCCCACGGGCGCGAGCATAGCTCGCTTCCCGCTTTGGCTACAAATCTGCCACCGGCAGATTTGCTTAACGCGTCGCGTCCCGAAGGGGAAGGCTAATAAAATGAAAAGGAGAAATAGAATTTATGGCAATCAATCTGGCAAAACAGGCAAGCGGAAAGGTCGCGGAGCGCTTCAAGCTCGACTCCTGCACCGAGGGACTCTTTACATCGAGGTATAACTGGACGGGCGTGGCCTCCGTTCAGGTCTACAGCATCGACAACCTGCCCCTGCAGAACTACGACGCGACGGAGACCTCAAACTCCCGCTTCGGAACGCTCACCGAGCTCGGCGACACCGTTCAGGAGATGACGGTATCCGACGACAAGAGCTTCAACGGAGCTATCGACAAGAGAAACAACACATCTCAGCTTATGATCAAGTCAGCCTCCTCCGTGCTCAAGCGCGAGACCGACGAGGTCATAATCCCCTACGTGGACAAGTACCGCCTCACAAAGCTCGCGGACGGCGCCGGCCTCGTGAGCTCCATCACAGCCGCTTCTACCAAGGCGAACATCGTTGAAAACATCTTCAACGCGGGCGCGCTTATGTCCAACAAGAACGTGCCCAAGTCACAGAGGGTCGTTTTTATCGGCGAGACAACGGCCGTCAAGCTCAAGCTTGCTGACCAGGTCGTCGGCATCGACAAGACCGGCGAGAAGAGCATTGTCAACGGAGTCTGCGGCACCGTCGACGGGGCTCAGGTACGCATCGTGCCCGACAGCTATATGCCCACCGGGGTTGAGTTTATGATCGTCCGCAAGGGCGTCGCCTGCGCGCCTCAGAAGATCGAGACCTACCGTATTCTCGAGGAGCACCCCAACATCGACGGCGCAGTCGTCCAGGGCCGCTTCCTCCACGACTGCTTCGTTCTCGATTCCCAGGCAAACGGCATCGTTATCTGCGGAGTCGCGACGAGCGCGAACGGCGGCGGCTACTCCTACGAGAGAGTGATCGAGCCTGCCGGAAACCCCTACACCTCCGGCTGGTACACGAGAAACGGCGCAGCCTTTACCGCCGTGCCCTCCAGCGAGACCACGGTAAACACCGCACATACTTATTATAAGCGTCTCTCCTGAGCGTGAGCGCGAGAACAGGGGGAAGGGCTTTGCCCTTCCCTAAATCTGAAGACAGGAGAGTGACGCAATGGCAAAAATACAGACAAACGTGAGCGAGAGCGTCTTTTCCGTGAAGCGGTGGCGCGGAGTGAACGAGGCCGAGGAGGGCGAGGCCGCACTCAAGAACGGGGAGGGCGCGGTCTGCCGCAACTTCCGAGTCACCTCGGGCGGCGCTCTCAAGAAGAGAAACGGCTCGAAGAACGTCGCCGGACTTATGAGCGGGTACAACGCCGTAGCGGACACGACGGAGGAGAAGCTTATCTGCGAGGCTCAGGGCTCGGGCGGATATACCGCTTACCCGCAGTTAAATGTCGACAGCGTCGGAATGATACACGGAGCGGGAGCGGGCGCCGAGGCCTACGCCGAGAACGCGGGGAGCTATGCCGGATATTACGTTCAGGACGGCGGCGACACCTTCGAGCTTTTACGCGCCGATGTGACGGCGGCGACGGGCGGCTCTGAGGCGGTCACCGGCGGGCGGCTGACGCACGCGAGCTCATACGTTGCGTTCGCAGCCGGAACGGACACGAACAAGAGCGGGAGCGTCGTCAAGACGGGAACGGAGAGCATTGACGTCTATCCCTCGCTGAGGCTTTTCGCCGCAGGAGATCAGAGACTGTACGGGACTATGACCGTAACGCCGCACTCGACGAAGACGAGCTACGGCTTCGACACCGAGAACGTCGGCGGCTGGGTAAAACACGGGGGCGAGATATACAAATACTACGGGGCGAAGACGGAGAGCTATGATACGGTAAGGCTTTTCAAAAAGTACGCTGCGACGCGGCATATCGAGGACGCGGTGCGGTATTACACAGAAAGCAACTGGGTAAGCTCGGGCTCCGGCGGTATGAGCGGGCAGGTATCTGACAGCGGCTACACGAGCTACAGCTTCGACAGATCGACCGGAGAATTTACCGAAACGGGCTCCGGCGTCACGATAAACGCGGGAGAGAGCGGGACGATATACTACGGCGCCGGAAGCTCAATGACGAAGCGCGTCTATACCGCCTCCGGTGCGAGTTATTCAGGCTATGTCCAGTATACGAAGACAGCGAACGGACCGTATACGAGATACATTTACGGCTACACGATAGGCGAGGAGCTGACGGGAGGCTGGGGGATAGTATCAAATCCCGGCTATGATGACGGATATACCTACGTCGAGGAAAAGACGGTCTCGGGAACGGTGTACAAGATATGCCGCGACGGCGATACCTTCTACGCCTACGCTTACGACACGACGGACACGAGCTCGCGCTACGAGCGGGAGTTTTCCTTTTACGGCTATCCGATCTCCGCCTATTTCTACGATACCGCGAAATGGTACGGCTATCCCGTGACAGCCGAGCCGAACACGAGCACGGATACAGAGGTGCGGGCGCTCTGGTCAGGCTTCGTCGCCGGGAGCGAGGTCATCGTCGCCGCCTGCAACGGCCACCTGTGGGAGCTGACGCTCACGGACGGCGAGTGGTCGAAGGCGTCCTGCGGTACGATAGACACGACGGGGAGAGTCGAGATCTTCGGCTTCGACGGCTGCGCCTACATACTTACCGATACCGAGTACAAGGTCTGGAACGGAACGACGCTGAGGGACGTTGAGGGGTATATCCCCCTTGTCTCGGTCGCAAATCCCCCGGCGGGGGGCGGCACGCTTCTCGAGCAGGTGAACAAGCTCACGGGAAAGCGCCGGGCGTGGTATTCGCCCGACGGGACGGCGACGGTATTCCAGCTTCCGGAGAAAAACGTCGCATCTATCGACGCGGTTAAGAGCACGGTCACGGGCGAGTCGCTTATGCCGCACGTTCGTACGGTCGACGAGGCCGCGGGGACGGTCACCTTCTATTCGGGCAGCGATCATATTCCCGCGGCGGGGACGGACACGCTTGAGATAACGTGGACGGCTCAGGAAAGCTATCGCTCGCAGGTCGTCGGTATGAAATGCGCCGAGCTATATAACGGGGCTCAGGACACAAGGGTTTTCCTCTACGGCGACGGGTCGAATAAGGCAATATACTCCGGACTCGACTACGACGGACAGGGCAGAGCGGATTACTTTCCCGATCTCAACGAGGCGGCGGTCGGCGACGAGAACACGCCCATAACCGCCCTCATAAGGCACTACGACAGGCTTCTCTGCTTCAAGGTGGATTCAGCCTGGAGTATAAGCTACGGGGCGATAACCCTCGCGGACGGGTCGACAACGGCGGGCTTTTACGTCGTGCCGGTGAACAGGAATATAGGCTCCTGCGCTCTCGGCGAGGCGAGGCTCGTTGAGAACAGGCCGCGGACGCTCGACGGGAGAAGCGTTATAGAGTGGAGAACGGCGAGCGGGGGATATCTCACAGCGGATCAGAGGAACGCCGAGCGCATAAGCCAGAGGGTGGAATCGAGCATAAGGGGCTTTGACCTCACAACGGCGCGGACCTTCTACGACAAGATAAACCACGAATACTACGTCATCGGCTCAAACGGCGACGCCCTCGTAAACAGCGTGGACGCGGACGCCTGGTATATCTACACGGGCTTTGACGCGCGCTGTATGATCGTCTATCAGGACGAGGTCTATTACGGCGACGGGGACGGGAACCTGCGGCACTTCTCGGCGGATTACTTTTCAGATAACGGGGAGGCTATCGACTGCCTTTGGGAGTCGGGCGCTATGGACTTCTCTCAGGACTTCCGGCGCAAGTATTCCGCTATGATATGGGTCGGCATAAAGCCGGAGGAGCATGGATTCCTTGAGGCGAGCGCCGAGACGGACAGGAAGACGGACTTTGCCGATTACGAGGTGGAGCGCGACGACGCGGGAGCCGTGCCGGAGATGACGAGGCTCAAGATAAAGGCGAAGAAATTCACGTACTACAAGCTCGTGTTCAAAAACGAGACCGCCGACACGACGGCGACGGTCGTATCGGCGGATATACGGGTGAGAAGTACGGGGTACGTTAGATAAGGGGAGGTAATTAAATGCCTATAACAAATTACAACAGCGTTCCGCATTACGTTGACGAGGGCGCTAATGTGCACATCAAGAAGCCTACGCAGCCGGGCGCGGGGACGCAGCCGGTAACGACGCCGGCTGCTCCGCAAAGCGCGACCGGCTACGGCTACGGGCAGAGCAAGGCGGCGGTTCCGGACGCAGGCTCAAACGTCGACACGCTCAGGGCGGCGTATGAAGCCTCAAAGACGCAGGCGGCGGCAAGTCCGGTCACTTCTCCGGCGGCAGCAGCTCCGGCTGCGACGGTTCCCGCTGCGGAAACGCTTGAGGCCGCTCCGGCAGCGGCTGAGGGGCTTTCGCCCTATGAGGCGCGGGAGCTTGCGAGCTACAGGGCGCAGGAGGACGCGGTAAACCGCCTGTACGAGGCGAGGCAGAGGGCGCAGATACAGGCGCTTCGCGACGCCTACGATCAGAATATGCTGACCTATCAGGCGGCGAGAGAGGATATAGCCCCCGTGTTCGAGGCTCAGAGGAACGCCACGGCGGCAGAATCGGAAAGGCAGAGAGCAGCCTTCAACGAGTACGCGGCCGCGAGGGGGCTCAACTCCGGCGCAGGAGGACAGGCTGAGCTTGCGAGAGGTAACGTCCTCGCCGGAAACCTTAACGCTCTCAATACCGAGCAGGCGAGGCAGGAGACGGAGATCGACAGGGCGATAGCCGCGCTGAAGGCGCAGTATAAGAACGCGATAGCTCAGGCGAAAGCAGATAACGACTATCAGAGGCTCGCGGAGCTTCTCACCGAATACCGCACTCAGGAGCAGAGCATTGTCAATACGAGCGCGAATCAGGCCGATGAGGATTACAAGGCGTGGGCGGCGCAGTACAACGCCTACCGTGACAGCGTGGGCGATAAGCAGTACGCCGAGCAGTTTAACTACCAGAAGGAGCGCGACGCCGTATCGGACGATAGGTGGGAGCGGCAGTACGCCCTCTCAAGCTCGAAGCGCTCCGGAAGCTCCGGCGGAGGCAACAGCGCCAAAAAGACCGGAGACAGCGGCGGCTCGGGCGAAGCATCATACACCGGCTCGCAGCTTGTGGACTATATGATCTCGCTCGGTAACGATGCCGACGCCTACGCATATCTCTTAGGCCGCGGGTACAGAGCTGCGGACACAGAGAATATGTGGGACTTCTACCGCTTTGAGAAGGCGCGGAGAGCCAAGGAGGCCGAGGAGAACAAGAGTAAGCCGGCTGAGGTCCCGCTTACCAAGGACAACTGGGAGATTTGGCACGCAAGCTATCTTCAGGGCGGCAGGGGCGACCCGGAAGCGAGATTCGACAGCTATGAGGATTACCTCGCGGCATGGAGAGAGTATCAAGAGGATAAAAAAAGAAGCGGCGGAGGCTGAGAATGCCGGGCTTTGCACAATGGCTGACAAATAATCGAGAATTAAAGAACGAGGAACCTGAGAAGCCCGCCGTGTCGGCTGGCTCATATTACAGGCAGACAGAGAATGAAACTCAGCCTGTGGCGCAATCATTTGCACAATGGGCGGGGAGCGACCGCGGCGCCAAAATACTGGCACAAAGTAAGGCGGCCTCTGACTGGAAAACCTACGGTGCGGATTACGAGAGCTGGATAGACGACGTGAACGCCTTCGGGAAAAACGCCTACGAATGGACGCAGAGCTGGAAGGACGCGGGCACGGCCTCGGTGCTTGTTTCTCAGAACAAAGAAAGCGCTTCCGCCCTCAAGAAGAGAGGGCAGGGGATATATAACTTCTTCACGAACTACGCCGATGATATCGACGCCGCAAACGGAGCGGGAACGGCTAAGAGCGTCCTCGACAGCATAACGAGCGCTCAGAAGGGGCTCGACGGCGCGCAGAGCTACGTTGACTACGTTACGCAGAGCTGGGCGGCAGCTCCGGACGCGGAGACATACGGGAAGTATCAGGAATGGGCGCAGAACCCGAGAAGCGTTGAGGAGATAGAGAAGGAGATAGGGGAGCTTACGCCGAGGGTCAAGGGCTTCTACGACTACGCGCTCAGGGACACGCAGGACGTGAGCGACGAATATTACGCGCACCTTGAAAAATCGAAGAAGTTTCTCGAGGATCGCCTCACTACCCTTAGACAGGAACTCAAATTCCGCCAGGATAACGAGACCTACGAGAAACAGCAGAAATGGAAGGAAAACCCGCGAAGCTCCGAGGAAGTAATGCGCGATATTGAGGTGCTTGCGCCGAGGGTCAAGGGCTTTTACGACTACGCGCTCAAGGACGCTCAGGACGTGAGCGACGAGTACTATGGCCACCTTTCCGAGACGCACAAAAGGCTTGAGAACGAGCTTAGCGACCTTAATGCAGAATACCAGTACCGGAAGTGGGCTGAATACGCAAAGTATAGCGAAAGCCCGGATTTTGCGGAAAAGAGCCAGTACACGCCCACGGGTTTCGGAAATGAGGATATCAACTACGCCCCGAAGCTTGACTATTTTACGGCGCTTGTTCTCTCAGGCTTCAATCCTGCGGCGGCTGACCTTTTGTACAACGGCAGCCAGCTTCTCAACCCGGACGACGCGGACAGGGACAGAGAGGTCACCTACGGACTCGTAAACAGAGACGCAGCAGCTTTTACGCAGAACTTCGCGAACAAAGCGCCAAACGAGGTCTTGCTCGGTCAGATTCCCACGGACGGTATTGAGTATTACCAGATGTCACCGGACGAGCGGGCGACGTATAATTACCTCTACGCCACGGATAAGACGAAGGCTGACGAGTATATGGAATGGCTCTATCCTCAGCTCACGGAGAGGCAGAGAGACTTGGAGACGAAGGCGGTACACGACTGGACGCAGGAGAACGCCGCGCACGCCATAGTCGGAAACGTCGCCTCGGTGCTTGCCTCGCCGCTCAAGGCGCTATCCTACGGCTCACAGGTCGCGGATCTCATCAACACCGGGAAGATAGACGAGAACGCGGGGTATAACCGGTATTCTTACCTCAATAACGCAGTCAGAGAGGCGACAAGCGAAAACTGGGGCGAGGTCGGCACGTTTGCTTATCAGACGGGGATGAGTATGGCGGACTTTCTCTGGAACGCCTTTATCACCGGCGGGCTCTCGGGAGCCGGAGCCGTGGCCAAAAACCTTTCCCTTGCCATAATGGGCGCGAGCTCGGCGGCCGATACCGTTATTGAGCAGAAGGACAGAGGTATGGATGACGCGAGAGCCTTTACCCTCGGCACCGTCGCGGGGCTTGCGGAGATCGTTACCGAAAAGGTCTCCCTCGAAGCTCTACTTAATCCGGATCTCTCAAAAGGAGCGTTTAGTTATATCATCAAGAACGTCCTCGCCGAAGGCTCGGAGGAGGGAGCGAGCGATCTTATAAACGACTTTGCGGACGTACTATATGATCTCATAAGCGGACAAGACAAGAGCAAGTGGCTTGAGACGGTGAAGGCTTACCGGGCGCAGGGCTACACTGACAGCGAGGCCTTCGGCCGTGCCCTCGCGGACAGAGCTGGAGAAGTCGGGCTCGATATGCTCGGCGGCGCACTCTCCGGCGGAGTGATGGCCGGAGGGTCTATTGCGATAAATGCTTATCAGAACGGAAAGCTCGTCAACGAGGGGCTAAAAGCGCCGGAGGGCTCGGAGATAAGAAAAGTCGCCGAGCAGATGAAGACGGAGCTTAACGCGGGGCAAAAGGTCAGCCAGGCGGAATATGCTAAGCTCGGGCAGCTTATTGATGCAGATACGAAAGTGCAAGACCGTGTGCAAGAGCTTCAGCACCGGTATCGGGAAGTAAAGGGAGAAAATAGAAATGGCACAGAAGGAATGGGTGTACACGACGATGGCATGCGGGCTGACAACCAGGGTTCCGAAGGACAGTCTCAAAGCCTATACAGAGAAGCAGGAAGAACTGAAGCGAACAAAAACTCCGGAGGAGCTCGAAGCACAAAAGCGGGCTATAATCTCAGCGAGGAAAACAATAGCGGAAGTGCTCAAGAAGTAACCTACGGCGAGACCGTTCACACATCGTATCTCGGAATTAAGAACAGCAGCGATTACGACGCAATACGGCTTGTGAGAGGCGAAAATGCCGACGTCAGGGCGGCCCGCGAGATCCTTGAGGACGCGGGGATAGAGCCGGTGTTCTTCGGCGGCGGAAACCTCCATATAGACGGCATGACAGCCCGCGGCGCGCTTTCTGACGGCAAGGCGTACATCAGGGTAGACGATCCGCGTTTTTCAGCGCGGCAGATCGCGCTCCACGAGAGAGCACATGCGGAGATTGCGGCAAGGGGCGACGAGGCTATATACGACCTTGAGGATCAGATCGTCACGAGAATAGGCGAGGAAGCACTTAATTACGCCATGGACATTTACCGCGACGCCCTCCAGGACGCTAACATGACCCACGAGGAGATCCTTGAGGAGCTTATAGCCGACGCGCTCGCCGATATGAACGAGACCGCCGGAACGGGACAGGTATCCCGGACGATGGACAGGATCCTCGGAGACGTGAAAGCTGCGGCGGACGATTACCTGAGCCGGACGGAAAAGAAAAGCGCCTCCGGCAGCGGAGGCGAAGAGGTAGGGGCAAAGTTCAGCAGGCGATCCGAAGTACTCGCAATGGACGGTATAGATTGGATGGATAACAATTCCAGCATTAAAGAACAGCTTCTGAAGCACGCGAGCGAAATTAATGCAATGGATCCTGTGGCTGTAGTGCAGTATACACCGAAATCCAACCACAGATTAGTCGAGCTTATTCTTGAGGAAGTAGGACGGCTGGGGGGCGTATATATAAAAGAAACAATATAACTTTTGAATTTGATAAGACTAGCGCCCAAGAAATCGAGAAACACGCGCGAGGTAGTGATGGAGAGAAGGCCGCGGCGCTTTCGGCTCCATATGTCGCAAAGTACGGCAAGTTAATCGCAGGGCAGACAAACCATGAATACAATGGAACAACAACAATCACGTATGCTGCGCCAGTTATAATAAACGAAGAAAGGACGAATGTCGGCGTTGTAATTCAGTTCCAAAATGATGGTCGGGCAAAAGCAACAAATGCCTGTCTTCAGGATGGAGGGAAGTTCATACTAAACATAAAGAAAGCACCCACTGGACGTGACAGCCGTGTTAGCCGATACGGCCAAGGGACGACGCTGCCCACAGTGGATGCTTCCAACCAAAGAATATCAGAACTAAATCCTGATGTCAAGCAAAAATTTTCCCGCGCTACGGAGGAGAACGGAGACGGGGAAACTGCCAAGCTGGACAAGCGCATAAATCCCGGTGAGATAGAGAGAATTTTTTTGAGCAATCCGGCCACGCCGAAACCGGGAAGCGCTGCAGCCAAAAACGTGGAGTTTGCCGAACGCGAATATGGGATAAAAGCCTACGTGGTTAAGGCGGACGTATGGAATAAATATTCTTTTCCCGACAATATAGCAAGCCGCAATGGTGCTATCTTTATGAGCGAGGCAATAACCAGAACTGACTATATTCAGCACGAGGCAACGCATATCATGGCGCAGGACGGCTTCGAGCCGTATCTGGACTTTCTTGAGAGGACGCCGGATTATGTAAATATGTATTCGCCGGAAGTAAGAGACTTGCTGCAGGATATATTCATCCATATTAGATTAAAGGACGAAACCGATATAAGCGAGCTTGCAGACAATGATAGCCTTAGGCTTCACTTATATGACGAGGTAAACGCAACGCTGTACGGACATATTGCAAACGGGCAAATAGAAGGAACAAGAAAAAGGGAAGGAGCTCCCGATGAAATAATAAACCTTAGCGACATTGTATACGATTTAGAGGATTATACCGCACAGATGAGCGCGATCCATGAAGAATACAAGGTATGGAAGAGGAGCGGTAAACCTGTAGTTGAAAACCATGACGGAGAAGGATATAATAAAGAAAACAGCTCAGGGAGTGATAACCATGGAGGAGAAGAAGGAACCCTTCAACGAAGAGGAGCTGCTTCAGTTCCTGATGAAAGAGGAAGAGAGAGTAGCAGCTCTTCCGGAAAAGGAAAGGGAGGAGTATCTACTGTGGAGAAAAGCAAGAGCGGAGATCTTATGGCCGGGGGAGAAATTCATTTTTCCGCCGTGGATAACGAGCGAGCAGAAGGTGAAGAAAGAAGAAGTCCAAGTACAGTGGAGAAATACCGCCGAAAGCTTGAAGACGAACGGACAAAACTAAAGGTCAAAAAGCTGAAGCTTGCGCAGGGACGTGCGATGCGGGCGATAGAGCTTGAGGATGAATATGAGGAGAATACGAGGGGATAAATGAAGAACGTAAAGGAAGTATTTAACGCGGCGATGGCGCTGATGGACGAGCTTGACGGCGAGGGCAAGGCGCAGACGAGGGACACGAAGGAATACGAGAAGCGGACGCCGGGGATAATGGACACGCTGATGGCGGAGAAGAGACTGTTCTTCGGGGAGCGCGGCAGTTGGGCGCCGATAGAGAGCATGGAGGACGAGGTCGTGGGAGCGGACGACGTGTACGCGATAGGCGTAATGCAGTACGGTCTTGCGGCGAAGCTGCTGGTGGACGAGAACCCGCGGGCTGCGAGCTTTTACCACGAGAAGTATGAGGAGAACAGGAGGCTGTACGCGCTGAGGGAGAGGGGCGAGATCGGGACGATCGAGGACCTCTACGGCGGAATAGAGTACGGCGAGTTTTCCCGCTGGAAGTGAATACGAAGACCCGCCGCGGTGCAAACGCGGCGGGTCGAGTTTGTATATAGGTCAGCCTCGATATGCTCGGCGGCGCACTCTCCGGCGGAGTGATGGCAGGCGGGTCTATTGCGATAAATGCTTATCAGAACGGAAAGCTCGTCAACGAGGGGCTAAAAGCGCCGGAGGGCTCTGAGATAAGAAAAGTCGCCGAGCAGATGAAGACGGAGCTTAACGCGGGGCAAAAGGTCAGTCAGGCGGAATATGTGAAGCTCGGGCAGCTTATACACGCGAATACGCAGTTCCGGGACATCCTTAATACGGAGCTGAACGAGCAAAAGAATACCGCCTCCGCGGGGGAGACGGTGAATATACGCACGTTGCTTAATGAGACGGAGGAACAGAAATCAGCGCGTCTTTCTGGCGCGGAGATAACGGTAACGGAATCAACCCATGATAATAGCAAAGAGTTTAGCCCGGTGAAAAACATAAAGCTAAAAATATCTGAAGCGAAAAAACTCCTTCTGCCTATAATGGAAAAACTGGGTATTTCTCCAAGTCAATACAGCAATTCAGCTCTTGACATAGAGTTTCACTATTCACGATCCGGTGCTGGAAGAAGTATTGCACATCAGTTTTCAGAAACCAATGGTGATTATGTAGATTTTGCAAAAGTACAAAGCAGCCTGAAAGAACTATGCCAAAATGCATATCCACTTGAAGCACATTTTGATGAAAAACCCAAAACGGCTGATAATCATGTTACTGGGGTGGTAACTTTAGCTAGCGTCTTGAGGACATCGGAAGGTATTGTTCCGGTTAGAATGACAGTCAAATTTTATGATAACACTAATCCACGACTTCATGTCGTTATTAATCAAGCGATATCAGAAAGCGGAAGCACCTTCATCCATGATGAGTGGACGCAGTCCGCGCACATCTCAACTGAAAATGCTCCCGCTACCATGACTATAACAGATTTTTTTAAGCTTGTCAATGGAAGCGAGGAGTTTACAAAGAGGATACCTGACAGCATCACGGGGAAACACTTTGACAATGCGAAAAGCGCGCCGTATAATGAAGGAAAGGCCTCAAGAAGGGAGGATAACTATGGCGGAGAAGAAATATATTTACGCGAAGGCGGCAAACGGCTTGACCGTGAGAGTGCCGGAGGATCAGTTCGAAGCATGGCAAAAGAGACAGGAGGAGCTGAGAGCAGGTACGAGAAAGCCGAATCCGGAGATGGTGAAGAAGCTCAAAGAGTTGTTGGCAGGAAAGTAACACCGGCAGAGCTCGGCATAAAAAACGGAAGCAGGACAGAAACGGTCTATGTAGTCGACGGTGAAGACAGCGAATATCTGCGAAGCTTAAAAGCCGAAGCGAAGAAACGAGGACTGAATCTAACGCTGTTCGCAGGGAATAATCTGACTATCGGGAATAAGAGCGCGCGCGGGTATATAAATGGCGACAGAGTCTATGTCAGGATCGACCACCCGCAGTTCAGGGCTGAACAGATTCTGAGACATGAGATCGGGCATGACAAGATTGCAAAGGGCGAAATAGACCTGGTCAAAGTCAAAGCAGAAACAAGGAGAAAGGCAGAGAGACTATTCGGAAAGAACGGGATAGACAGGATCTCGGAGAAATACGCTTCTGCTTATGACGGAATGACAGCGGAAGAGGCCTTTGAAGAAATGGTGTGCGATGCGCTGGGAGAAATGAACGTTTTCGCAGACGAGCTGAGCAGAAGATATTACGAGGCTTACGAGGCGTTCCTTGCGGAGCTGAGAGAAAAGGCGAGGGGCAGTAAGTTTAATAATAGAGATAGACCAAGTACAACGCTGATTGCAAACGTGACGCCTGCAAAATACAGCAGCCAGGCTGAGGTTTTGGGGCTTGATGTGGACTGGATGAATGATTTTTCAAGCATTAAGGATCAACTACTTAAACATAGAGAAGATATTAATTCCATGAAACCTGTAGCTGAGGTCGAGTATGTTCATGGAAGTAAAGAAACTGTAGTTGATAGTATTATGGATCAGCTCCCTTATATCGGAGGCCCTAATATAAAAAACAGCGGGGTAAGTTTTGTGTTCGATATAGAGGGAGCCAAATCAATAAGCACACACGCCAAGACGGACAAAGTCAAAGCTGCGGCAATAGCAGCTCCCTACGCGGCCAAATACGGCAAGCTAATTGCGGGGCAGAAAAACCATGAGAAAACGGGGCTTACCACGCTGACCTTTGGAGCGCCGGTCATAATCAATGGGATGCCGGTTATTGTGGGCGTAGCCATTCAGTTCCAGAAAAACGGAAGACCAAGGGCAGTAAATGTTGAGCTACAGGACGGGGAGAAATTCAAAATTAGAAAAATAGAAGCACCCCGAGGAACCCGTAGCCGTGTTAACCGTTACAGTCAAGGGACGACGCTACTCACAAGGAATGCTTCCAAATCCAAAATACTACAAAGCCCGGGAAAAGTCAATACAGCCTCATTGGAAAAAGGCACAGCGGGAATAGACTTACCAGAAACCGGGCTGACGAGCAGAGAAATAACGGAGAGCAATACTCAAGAAGCAGGCAAAAGCAATGACGCGGCGAAAGAAAAATTCTCTTCCGCAAAGAGAGGTTCAAACAGGGGCAGAAGCATCGAAACCGCGACGATGGAGAACAACCGGTTTGAGAGGCTCAGAAACTATGGGGACGCGTTGCCTACGGCATGGTATGCTTATACGTTTGACTATTTCTATGTGTATATAAACCGTTCTTTTATGGATTACCGAGTGATTGCAAAAATTCCGAATACAGAAGAAAACGGCGAACTAATTTCTTACTTAGAAAGGGAGCTTGAAAGTGATGCTTACGGAGCTGCAGGAAGGTATATTAGGATGGTTACGTCATCTATCAGACGACAAAGAAACCATAATAGCAATAATGATTCTCCTGAGGGAGGAGGAGCAGCTGATAATGCTGGGCGAGTACCTGATGGAGAGAATGGACAACCCGCCGGATATAGTGGAGATATTCGAGAAAGCGGCGGAGATTTATCAGAAAACGGCCGGACAAGCAGAGAGCGAAAATGGACTCCAAAGCTGAACGATGAAGAGTGGTCAATAGTAAAAAGCGTGGACGGCGAAGAACTCAGGGCTCGGGGTACAATGATATTCGATACAACGGGGTGGATATACAAAACCCGAAAGGGCTATGGAGCCTTTGTGTTGTATAGCCTTGACGACGATACGGTTTTGTACGCCTCCGGAGGAGAACGGGCCATAAGAAACAGAGAATATATAAAGGAGCGCTATGAAAATGGAAGAGGATCGCGAAGAAATAATGAAACTCTTGGACGAGTGCTTGATGACCTCGAACGCAAATCTTCGTACACAGCTTTTGACCGCCCTGATGCTGGAGGAAAGCTTGGAAGCAATGCTGAAGATGTGCCGCTTTCTACTGGATCACAGGGAGGCGGAGGACGAGGAGATACTGGACATGGCGTACGATCTGGTGGACAGGTACAAGCTGGACGGAAGGGAGTAAAGGGCTCCTATGAGATTCGGCCGGGAAAGGTAAAGTCATATCCGGAACTGCTTGAAGAGGCAATATTGCGCGAGAAGGTGAAGAGGCTGAAGATTGCCTATGCGCGGGCGAAAAGAGAAAAGGAACCCGAGACTAAGCAAGTCCGAGCAAGTTGAAACCAAAAAGCTCTCGGTCAAAGCCGCTCTTTAAACACGACCTTTCGACGACGGGTATAATAAAGAAAACAGCACAAGGGGGGAAGATTATGGAGAGGAAACCGTTCGACGAAGAGGAGCTTTTTCATTATCTAATGACGGAGGAGGAGCGAGTAGCGAAGCTATCACTGAAGGAACTGGAGAAGTATATGCAGAGGGCAGAAGCGATGGACAGATTCCTGTGGCCGGGGGAGAAGCACGAACATCCTCAGTGGCTGCTCCAGCTGCTGGAGGAGAAAAAGAAAGAAGCCCGAGCACAGTCGAACGATACCGCCGGAAGCTTGAAGACGAACGAACAAAACTAAAGGTCAAAAAGCTGAAGCTTGCGCAGGGACGTGCGATGAGGGCGATAGAGCTTGAGGAGAAGTATAAGGAGAATACGAGGGGATAAATGAAAAGCGTAAAGGAAGTATTTGCGGCTGCAATGGCGCTGATGGACGAGCTTGACGGCGAGGGCAAGGCGCAGACGAGGGACACGAAGGAATACGAGAAGCGGACGCCGGGGATAATGGAAACGCTGATGGCGGAGAAGAGACTGTTCTTCGGCGAGC